>Ga0310694_10000006_pt1 | contig 393235 bp, 313 predicted proteins | sample 174DNAGHGhighgp2_FD_203884 | JGI IMG/M metagenome (GOLD analysis project Ga0310694, IMG submission 203884) | Sheep rumen microbial communities from Palmerston North, Manawatu-Wanganui, New Zealand - 1742 DNA GHGhigh gp2 (v2) (version 2) | ecosystem: Host-associated > Mammals > Digestive...
AGGTGGTTCCATCCTGCGTGTATATTGTGGAGACGGTGTGCAGACTGTCCCTGCACCCAAGCAGAATGAAATCCCCGTCGGAGACGACTGCGGCATTGTCCTCGTTGGTGCTCGCCAACCGGTCCATACCGAAAACCGTCTGTCCGCCAGCGAAGTATGTCTGTTTCTGGCACAGTCCCGTGGAGTCGTCCCGGCCCAGACCCACGATGGAGGTGCAGTAGTCTGGATAACCGGTGTAATCCCAGATCACATTCCTGCGGCTGTCGAGGTAGTCGGTCTGCAGAAGGGTCACACCGTACTTCACGGCCAGGTAGCTTATCCATTGGATAACGGCAGTGTCGCTGATTCGGTGGTCGAAGTACAGGGCCTCGGCGATGTGCCCGTTCAGTGCCAGGGAGTCCGCCGCACATAGGGCCAGCACGGGAGCGCAGACCTCAGGTGTACGCCACGACTGCGCGAGGTAGTTGACGACGGGTCTCAGGCGGTTGGCCGTGTCGTAGGTGATCTGCCCGTTGTCGTTGAGGATGCGCCGCGTGGTCTGCCCGATGCGCGTGGCGGTGTCCAGCTGTATCTGCCAGAGGGCGTTCTCGCCAACGGTGTCAAGGGTCTCATAGACCACGATCACATCCGCATGTTTGGAATCGTTGATGCCCAGCGGCAGGGTAAAGGTTTCCGCACCGCTAACCTCGAAGCACTTGTTGAAGTTCATGCGGGAAAAGGCGGCGGGCATGGAACCGGCGGACGGTACGGCATCGAGACCGTTGCCGGAAACATCGTGCCAAGACGATGCGCCGAGTGCCGTGCTGTCGGCGCGAAGCCATGCGGCAGGGTGCTGGATTTGCGCCGTGCAGACGAGCGCGGAAAACAAAATGGCAAACAAAAGGACGAAGCGGTTCATGGGTTCGCAGTTTTATCGCATGGCAAAAATACGATTATTTCCATACAATCGCAACAAAGGATGTTTTTTTTAAAAGCGTACCTTGTTCGCCGCCAGTATCTTCTTGGCGTCCGTCACGTGCGTGTAGCGGTCGGTCATGGAAAGCGAGTGGTGCCCGGCGAGGTCCTTGACGAACACCGGCGGCATGCCCGACTCGAGCATCTCGGTGATGCCCGTGTCCTTGAGCGAGTAGAAATGATATGTGTCGGGCAGGGAGAGTCTTTCAAGCATGTCATGCCATACGAGAAACAGGTTCTTGGTGGTGTACAGGCGGCACCCTGGCTTGAACCCTTTGGAGAACAGGTATGTGTCGGGCGGGAGCTGGAGCCTCTGCATGGCACGCAATGGGCCGAGAACCTCTCGGGACAGCGCGATGGTGCGCTCCTCATGGTTCTTGGACACTTCCGACGGTATATGGAGCAGTCCCTCGCTGAAGTCTATGTCGCGAAGGCGCAGCATAAGAATTTCCTTGGGACGGACCAGATGCTTGAAGCACAGCCGCATGATGGTGACATATTCGTTCATGCCTCTTCTCCTGAAATAGTCAAGTATCCTTTTCCTGTCGTCTTTGGGTATAGTCGTGCGGTGTTTCTTCTCCCGGCGCATCCCCTTGAACGATTCGAAAGGGTTTGTAGATGTGAGCCCGTCTCCGACAAAGCTTCTGAACATGCTTTTGAGAAACTGGAGCATGTTGTTGTAAGCGTATGCGCTCCGGTTGCCATCACCGTATTCCGACAACAGTTCAGCTGCCTGCTTGGTTGAGAAACGCCCGCACCTCCAATCCGACAGGCCGTGCCGCTTGCACCATGAGAGGAAGAATGTGAGTTTCGACTTGTAACCCCTGGAAGAGTCCTTCCGGAGGCCGTCCATTTTCGAGCGGTAGTACTCCTCCGCCGCCTGCGAGACCGGCACGCAGTCCCCACGCCTCTCAACATCTCCGGTCAGTGGGTTCCAGCCACGGTAAAGCCGGCGGTTCGTCTCCGCGCACACCAGCCGGGCATACCGCATCCTTTCCCGTCGGTTTTTGATCCTGTTGCACCGGATGCGTCTGCGTTTGAACTTTCCGCTGATGGGATCAAGGACATGGTAGCTGACATAAACCTCTTTGTTGGAGACGACCTGCGCCGGCAGGAAATCGATGAATGGTGTTGACATGTTGGTGAATTGGATTTGTGTAAGGAATGGGGTTTTGTAAAAAGCACCGGCAAATATAAATATGTTATAATCTCGTTTTTGTTTAAAACATATAGATGATAAATTATACACAAGTCTGATTTGCGCACAGTACGGGCGCGAAAATGGCGCAGCGGTATGAGTCCCAAATGCGCTTCACAAGAGCAATTGGGAGGTGTGAAGGATGCAGGACGCGGCGCAAAAACGGCCTGTTATTTTATATCGGAAAAAATTGCTATCTTTGCCTCGTTTAGCAAAATGGTATGGGTCAAAGACTTACATATATAAGGCCAGGGGCAGCATTCACTTTCGCGGAGATTTTCACCTTCTCCGCAAAAGAGAAGGATGCGGAAACCGGCTATTCCTACTTTGGCTCAAGGTATTACAGCAGCGATTTGAGCATCTGGCTCAGCGTCGATCCCATGAGTGACAAATATTCCTCACTAAGTCCTTATGTTTACTGCGCGGATAACCCTGTGAAATTGGTGGATCCGAATGGGGAGGAGATATATGAATTTGATGAAAATGGCAAATACCTTGGAATGAGTGGTGAAAAAGGAAGTCCTGATCAAATTGCAATTAAAAATTCTGACGGGACTATAAAGATGAGTCAAGAATATGAACATGGGACAATTCAATTAGGGTTAAAAGGTACAGTAAATCAGCACGATGGAACTCCTGTTGATATACAGTCCTTAAGAATCAAAGGGGACGATAATGCGTATGATTGCTTCGAGTTTGTCTCTGATAACTCAAGTGTGGAATGGAGCATGGTACGGACAGGATCTGTTCAAGGAGATAAAGGCATAAATTATTTGTCAAGTTCTCAAGAAAACAGTCATGAGAATTCATTAAATCTTTATACAAGCAACATTAAAATTTCAATTCGCGAACATTGGCATTCACATACAAACGGGAGTCTAAAACCTTCTGAGATCGACTATACTGCATCAGATAAACTCAGAGAACAATACGGAAATGTGTTTAGTCCTACCGGTTATGTGCCAACTTATGTGTATGCTCGAGGAAAACATAGACTATACAATTCTTTCTTAAGGATGATAGATAATAATATTATCAATGCAATAAATGAATATCAAAAGAAGTAAGGAGATGAAATTGAATAAATCAGTCTTAGTGTTGATTTTAACTATGATCTGCTGGTGCTCTTCCGCAAAATCATTTTATTTCAAGGAAGTACAAACTTTCGACAGCTGTTTTAATCAACTGCTTGGTAACATAGAGCAGATTTGTAACAAATTCGTTTGTGATACAAAATATCACTATGTTTCAACTAAAATTGTAGGATCGGATACAATAATAGAGGTTCACTCCTATGATTTCCCCGGAATGTATGATTGTCTTCTGCATTGTAATGTTTTGGGTGTCTGCAAAATGTCAAGCAGTTCATTTTTTATTGACCAATCATTGTCCACACTTTTTCAAGAATCGGGTAGGATTATTAGAGAAAAATACAGTAAAAAACAAATAAAGGCAATAAACCAATTTTCTTTCAATGATTGCTATATATATTGGGTTTTTAAAATCAATGAGTGTGGTATTGACCTGGATAGTCCCTGGAATTCTGAAATCTATAAAGATTGGTACGATTTAGAATTAAATACAGATTGTTTTTGCAATTATAAAAAACTATCAATAGATATAATTGAAGAACAGGCTGAGCCTTAATTGTCCAAAACCCATCGCACACTCTTTCTTTTTCGTGACGAAATGACCGGCCCCCGCATTGACATATTGCCCCGTAAAACTTTGTTTTCAGCAAGTTTCACCTTCTCCGCAAAAGAAAAGGACTCCGAAACCGGCTTTTCTTACTTTGGTTCAAGATATTACAGTTCGGATTTGAGCATCTGGCTGAGTGTGGATCCAATGAGTGACAAATATCCCTCCCTAAGCCCGTATGTTTACTGCGCAGATAACCCTGTGAAATTAGTGGATCCGAATGGCATGCAGTGGGAAACGCCTGAAGATGAAAAGAAAGCCAACGAAATGAAGGACAAAGCAATAGAACGAATATCCCACTATCAGAAACAAATAAATAAATATCAAGCAATTGCCAATCGGACCAAAAATGCTAAGCAGAAGGAAGAAGCTTCTTCTGCTGCTGAATATCTCCAAGGGTTGGAAAAAGAGGTACAAGATGGTATTGAAGGATTAAACAAGATGGGTGAGGATTCTTATTATTATCATTTTGAGGAAGTGGAGCGAGAAAAAGATTGTTATTCAAAAAGAGAGATTAGAGGTCCCAATGATGTTCATGTCACCATATATAGTGATGAATTTATAGAGACTCGCTGGCACGAATGTAAACATATTCAAGATTGGAAAAACAAGGTTTTCCCAAGTGAAAAACATGATTTTGGACAAGATGGGAAATTGGGGAATAATGACAGCGATGTGGAAACTAGTGCCTATAGGTCAGAATTTGCGTTTAGCACACGTCGTTTTGATGGAAAATGTTTGATGAAACAAACATCAATGATATTCGAGGGGATCAAAGAATTAACAGGCCCAGGTAGTTATGAACAGGAGAATATTTTCATTAACGATGATTGTTTTGATATGCTTCTGCTATTGTTCTTATGGACAACACAACGAATATTATTATAGGAAAGAATGCCCTGCGTACAAACTCTTTTTTTATAAAAATGGGACCTTTTCTGATTTTGTTACCAATTGGGTGGATCATATCTGTTCATTAGGCGAGAATATCAGCAAAGGAAAGTACACACGAAACACCTTTTACTATGTTCTTAATTCAAATGATGACTGGCTGCTGCCGGATACGACATGTCTTAACAATGTTGAATCATTGACAACTGAATCCGACAGTTTGACGATAGTCGTTGACTCCCCTTACGAACGAATGCTTCAACAAGAACGGGAGAACGGAGTATGCTCCTACCCCCATCATCGTATATATTTATATTCCATCCGACTTCGATGCGGCGAAGACAGTATCAACCAATCTTTTGAAAAACAATTTAACACACAGCATGTAGCGGACAGCATCGGATTTTGGAGTGTAGCATGCCCGCCAGACATTGAAATACACAGTATTGGAGTTACCATATATTGGAATGAGGCAACATCTTCACATGTGACTAAAAATTCATCACACCGCGTTTTTGTTCACACGCCTGACAATGTTAAGCAGCACTCTTTTGTGTTAAAATTGCCAGACCAGGCCGATTATTTCTTGTTAACTAAAAAATCTTATCAGAATCAAAAAGTGCGCAGAATAAACAGTAGGACTATAATATTTAACGGGAAGAAGTACAAGAAAATGTCTGACAGATTTCGTGAAAAGAGAATACGCTTGAAAGATATTTTAAGAAAATAGTGTCTTATGAATATCACATTTCTTGGATAGTCAAACATAATGAACTATATCTGAATATTTTGTAGCTTTGCCGCATGAATAATGGTAGATTTGTAGCATATTATTCAGCAACAGTCTGCAATGGAACCCCATCACGTAGATGTTGGTGCATGTCTCTTGATATTGCCAAAACTTTCACCTTCTCCGCGAAAGAGAAGGACTCCGAAACCGGCTTTTCTTACTTTGGCTCAAGATATTACAGCAGTGATTTGAGCATCTGGCTGAGCGTGGATCCGCAAGCCTCGAAATACCCCTCCTTATCGCCATACGTTTATTGTGCAAACAACCCCATCAAACTGGTGGATCCGAATGGGGAAGATATCTGGGAGATAGACGAAAATGGAAAATTAACATGGAAAGAGCATAATTCTGAGATTGATGTGTTGCATGCGACTAAAACAAAACAATCGAAAGATTTTCCAGTCGGCACCATTAAAGAGATGGTTCAGGATAAGGGATTGGTCAACTATAATGGCGAAGACATACAGGTCGATTATCAATATTTAGATATTAATAACGATGATTTGGCTAGTTGTTTTTTTGAATTTGTTTCCGAAAACACGGAAATAGAATGGAGTTTGACGCAAACAGGAGAAAATGATAACCGGATTGCACATGACATCCAATATACAGATGTAAATGGTAATAAGTTGGATTTAGAATTATCAAATGGATGTGGAAGTGTTTTGTTGCAAAGGTATATTAAAAACAATGTTCCTGTTAGATCTTCCAAGCACTCACATCCTTATATTGAAGGTAGAAATATTGTTGCAGACCCTTCGGGTTATGACAAGGGACTTAAACAGTGGTTTGTAAATGAATATAAAGAACGTGCGAATATTAAATACGAAGTATATGGAAAAAAAGAAGATACTTGGAAATATATGCCATATTAAATTTTTATTATTTGTTCTTTTTATCTGTGTTTTTTTAGTTAGTACTGCTCAGAATGACAAGGTGTTACTATACCAAAATTCTGAGAAGATTCACCGTCATCTAATGAAGATTTATCACACAGATGATACAGACAAGTGCTTTTTAATAGATTTTAACAAGAGATTTCAACAATTTAAAATTTGCAAAATCAACAAATCCGATTTTGGTGTATTTTGCAATGCAGAATACAATATAGATTCACTTTACGGGATCTCTTTGGAAGGAGATTGTCTTTGTTTTTTGTTTGGCGATAAGTGTTTTTTGTTTCACAAATCAAAATGTCTAATGCCATTACCTGATTTTTTTTACGAGCAGTTGAAATACAGGGAACATCTCTATTTAAATATAAATGATTATGAAACTAGTCCACCAATATTTCAACGCTTTTTCGTTGATTGTTTTAAGAAAAAGAATAACAAACTGATTTTTCTGTTCAAAAAGGAAATATCCATCAATGATGATTATTATAAATGGAGCAATGAATAATGTATTTCACTGAAAAATCAGTCTTTTAAAAATCAAAAAATTGAACACATGCCATCTTTGCATGTTTTGATGACAAGCAGTATCCATAGAGTTACCAAAAATCAGAGATTAGAGTGCAATTATCAGGGACTTGGTTATTAAGTCCGTCAGGGTTTTCACGATTACATAGTGAATTATTTTTTGTAATTTCGCGCTCAAAATGAACACCAAATCATCAATATATTGCCCCACATTCTTCGCCCGAGCTTTCACCTTCTCCGCAAAAGAAAAGGATGCGGAGACAGGGTACTCGTACTTCGGCGCCCGGTATTATAGTTCTGACTTGAGCATCTGGCTGAGCGTGGACCCGATGAGTGACAAGTATCCGTCACTGTCGCCTTACACGTACTGTGCGAACAATCCGATTAAGTTGGTGGATCCGGATGGGAGGAAGATTGGGGATGTTGACGAAGCTTCTCAGGCAAAAATAAATGCACTGACAGATAGAAACAGTGCTGATTACAGCAGAGCTTTTACGCGACAATACCGCAGATTGGAACGTTCAAAACAAGTGTATAATTTTTATGAAGCAACGGAAAACGAGATTACTACTTCCACTCAAGGCAAGGTGATGAAAAATGATAATGGGAGTATTGATATCTATCATTCCTCCGAACCGAGTGCCCGAACTTCACTCGAAGGCGGCTTCAGTAAGGAATATGCCACACTTTTTGAGGAAACTTTTCATGCAGCAGATTATGATAGAGGTCGTTTGGATATCGAAAATCCCACCTGTATGGATGAGGCTCGCGCATGGAAATTTGCGACAAAAGCACCGGGAACAAACATGAGATGGGAACATTCTGATAAGAATGGGAAATATAGAGACTATACTTTTGCCTATGCCCTTAAACATTCTTCTATATTGACTATCGCCAAGGGATTTAAAGAAGGATTTAACGGTTACATAGATGCCGACAATAATGAGCACTTTTTTATAAAAGGAAAAGATGGCAATGGGTTATATAATTTTCTAAAATTACGCAAATGAAAAAAGTATTAATAGTCTTAACAACCATTTTCTCCTTGTTTTATATTATAGATGCTCAAAATTCATGTGATTCTATTTATGTATATCATGGCAAAATAAAATATGGTGAAAGAGGTGATATTTTCTCGGGCTTTATTGATTGTAACTTCCACTACAGAAATACTAAAAAGCTACCGAATATCCATCGAGTTATTTTCAGCTATACACAAAACGCATGGTATTCTGACTCATATGACTATATTGATACCGTACGTGCGGTTGGATTTGTTATTAATGGAAAAGAGGAAGGAAAATGGCAATACTATAATATTGAAACGGATTTATTATTAGTTGAATGCTATTTTGTTAATGGTAAATTGTCAGGTCCTCTGACAATTTATAATAATAAAGGGGAAACATCCACCGATTATTATGTAAAGGGGAAAATAAGAGGTGTTAATAGAAGACATATTGTGACGGTAAGAAATCCTGTGGCAAGATGAAACCTCACATAAACTACTAAGAAATCCACATATATGTATGAGAAAGTTCGGAACTCATAAATTTATATACGATAGCTGGAACCGCATTCAGAGCATGACCTACCCCGACGGGGAGGTGGTAACATACACTTACGACCGGGGCGGCTTGCTTCACGGCGTGCAGGGTCGGAAAGGCATGGATGACCGGACATACGTGGAAAACATAACCTATAACACTTACGGGCTGAAGGAAAGCGTGCTATATGGAAACGGTGCATACACCGAATACCAGTACGACCTGCTGATGCGGCTCTCGCACCTGTACAGTGAGAACGGGCAAGGGGAAGCTATGCAGGACATGGAATATGAGTATGATAATGTGAACAACATCACCGACATTTACAACAACGCCCCCATGCTGCTTAACGGGCTAGGCGGAGACTATTGGAGCCATAATGACTATGACGACCTGTACAGGCTGTCCCATGCGGAAGGGAACTGGAACGGCGGACAGCTCAATTACCTTCTGGATATGGAGTATCATTCCAACGGGCGAATAGAATACAAGAAACTATACGCCGAAGTGATGGACCATACGGGGGCCACATCCGTAACCAACTATGCGAACGGCTACCTGTACAACGTGGGACAGCCCAACACGCTGGAATATGTGGTGGACGATTTTTCGGGCTGGCAGCAGATTTTCACATGGGATGCCGCAGGCAACATGACAAACCACGAGAATTTCGCGGAGGGTTGTGCCCGCCACCTCTGCTGGGACGAGGAGAACCGGCTGGTGTCCTTTGCCGACTGCGAGAACGCGGGCTTCTACCAGTACGATGCCAACGGGGAACGCACCTACAAGCTGGCAGGCGGCATTGCCATGCAGAACATACAGGGGCACTGGAGGTCATACAACCTGTTGGACAACCCCACGCTCTACACCTCACCCTATCTGGTGGCCACGCCCAAGGGCTACACCAAGCACTACTATGCGGAGAGCGAAAGGGTTGCAAGCATGATAGGCAGCGGAGGATGGGGGGATATCACCAGGACGATAGTGAACATGGAAGACTTTTTAACGGATTTTTGGGTTGGCGAAGATGGGCTGCGCTGGGAGGAAGTGTGGATACCTGAATTCTATGAGGCCAAGCATGAGGAATTCCGCAACCATCTCACGGATGTTATGACGTGTGCCGGTGCCGACCCTATTGTGGAGGATAACCTTTTGGTAGAACTTCGCACTTACTGGCAGTATATACAGGATGAGGGTGAGCACGAATGCTACTGGTACCACCCCGACCATCTTGGTTCCTCCTCTTGGATAACCTTCTCTGACGGTGAGGCAATCCAGCATCTGCACTACCTCCCGTGGGGCGAGAACTTCGTGGACCAGCGGAGCAGCACCTTCGACGGTGCCCGTTTCACCTTCTCCGCAAAAGAAAAAGACCAAGAAACCGGCTTTTCTTACTTTGGTTCAAGATATTACAGCAGCGATTTGTCCATCTGGCTGAGCGTGGATCCGCAAGCATCGAAATACCCTCACCAATCAAACTATGTTTACTGTAGCAATAACCCGATAAAAGTTGTTGATCCTAACGGGGAAGATGAGTGGGAAGTGAATGAGGTTGGAAATATTCGATGTATTCACAACGACAAGCCTGATCGATTGTATGCTGTGTCGGGGACTCAAAAAGGAGAATGGGGAGAACGAAAATTGGATGTTAAACCTCTTGACGTTGACAAATCCATTATGAATACTATTCAATCACGAGATGAAAACACTTCTTTCAGTGCTATGAACAATCGGGAACAGGTGGATAATTTGTTCGATTTTCTTGCTGACAATACAAATGTAGAGTGGACACAAATAAGCACTCATGATGCTCAAGGTGACAATTTCGACTATTTGACGACGAGTCATGATAATTTAAAGACGGAATTGTTGCCTATTCACTCCACCGGGTTAGTTAATGCCGCCTCGCAAGGTTTTTTAGATGTCTTCAAACATAGTCATTCCAACAAATATACAGGTGATAATATTATGTTTCAAGTATTTATCCTTTGAGTAGCAACATCAGATCCGGAGGTGACTTGAGAACTAAAGATATGCTTATCCAAAAAAATGGTTTTGTCAGATGTCAACCATCGTTTGTTTTGAGGAATGGAGGTAAGAATTATGCATACTAATAACAGAGTATATCTTATCGTGTTGTCTATACTATTTCTAAATTTAGTGGCAAAAGGACAAACTTCGATAAATGTCATGAAGCATGATACTATATCCATGCCTTATTTGTGCGTTTCCAACGATCAAATTTTTCCTTTATTTGACAGTATTTGCTACCATTGGGAAAAATCGCCCCTGAAAAGCATATTGTCCTATGCAACTGTTGTTCCACATAAAAACTCTAACAATGATACGATATGGCACATTCGAGTGGAACAATTGTATGATTTTGAGGTTTTTTCTTTAATCTTTCCAAGTGGATGTTTAAATTTTGCAAAAATGTTTATTCCATACGGCCTTATCAATCAAAATAACCGTAACATTTTTGTTGGCATTGAAAACACAAAGTCTGATTATGAGAACAATATTAGTAAGCAAATCGTAGAAGATTTCTTTCGTAAAGACACCAATTGTGCCATATTTACACGTGATTTCCTTGACCACGAGATTAGCGAAACTGAGTACCTAAAACAAAGTGATACTATAAGTAGTTCTAATTTTTTTCCTGAATTATTTATATATCATAACTATACTGCTATAATATTGGATTATGTCGAAGAGAACAAATCCTTTGTCCTTTTAAGAAAGGACATTGTAAAAAGTCCTTGGCAATAAGACTATATTTGTAAATATTCCCCACATTTTTCACTGCAAGGAGGTGGAGGTCATAACAGATTATTATGTTTGCTGCTATTTTAGGTTTCCCGTCGCACACCTAAAGGCGTGCGGATTCATATCGGGCATTCATTTCTGCTACCGGGCTTGGCAGACCTAAAGGCCTGCCAGCTGGGGTGCATGTAATTGTATTTGAAAAAAAACATTATCTTTGCCTCGCTTTGTTATTTGGTATGAATCAGCCCTTTACATATACGACAACAAAACCGTATTTCTTGCTGGGCCGCTCCTTTCACCTTTGATGCCTGAATCGTGCCCAATGCATCGGCATATCCAGTCTTTTCCAAATCCCGCCAATCCACTACAAACTGATTCCCCAACATTAAGGCTATGTCAGGATTTAAGCTGTTGATAGTTTGGGTGTTATGTTGCAGGATTTTGACAGGTATGGTGCCCAAACGCATATCGCTGACAACCACAATTTTCCAATCGGGTATGGTTTTTCCCCAACCCAAAGGTCATCGTTTTTACCTTTGGATGTTTATCTGTTGCGGTTTTTGAGAATGTCCAAAGCAAGATAGATGGCGTTGCGCATGGATTGTGCGTCGGCAATGTTCTTGCCGGCAATATCATAAGCGGTACCATGGGCGGGCGAAGTGCGCACAATGGGGAGTCCGGCGGTGAAATTCACACCTTCGTGTCCCAGAATCTTGAACGGAATCATGCCTTGGTCGTGATACATGGCCAACACGGCGTCAAACTTGCGATATTGGCCGGTGCCGAAGAAACCGTCGGCAGGGAACGGACCGAAAGCGTTGATTTTGTTCTGGAACGCCTGTTCGATGGCGGGATGGATAATCTCTTTCTCCTCCATGCCAAGCAGTCCGTTGTCACCGGCGTGCGGATTCAGCGCCAAAACGGCAATCTTCGGGTTGTCCACGGCGAAATCCTGATACAAGGTTTTGTTCAAGATCTCCAACTTGTTGAGGATGAGCTCGGTTGTAAGCACGGAAGTCACATTGCCGATGGGCTCGTGGTTCGTGGCAAAGCCAACGCGCAGGTCTTCCGACACCATCATCATCATGGCTTTTTGCGTACCACCGAAGTAATACTCGAAAAACTCGGTTTGCCCGTGGAATTTGAATTTGTCGGATTGGATGTTGTCCTTGTTAACGGGTGCCGTGACAATAGCGTCGATGTTGTTGTTTTTGAGGTCTTTACCAGCCATCACCAGCGCGCGCTCGGCCAACTGGCCGGCCACTTTGGTGGAGGTGCCCAGTTCAATCTTCACCTCTTCCTCATAAATATTGATGAGGTTCGGGCGTTTGTTGGATATCTGCTCGGCGTTTTTGATGAACTGGAACGAAAAATCGGGCATATCCATATATTTGCGGTGGTAAGAGGCGGCTTTTGCCAATCCATAAACGACGGGAGTGCATACCTCCATCATACCATGTTCGGCCAGCGCTTTGATGATGACCTCATAACCGATACCGTTTACATCACCGTGGGTGATACCTATTTTATACATTTGATGTTCAGAAGTTTAAGAGTTTGAGATTATTTGTTAGCGTTATAGGCGACCTCATATTCCTCATATCCTTCGATGATATCGCCAACCTTAATGTCGTTGCAACCGTCGATGTTCAGACCGCAATCCTGTCCGGAAACCACCTCTTTGACATCGTCTTTGAAGCGGCGGAGGGAACCGAGTTTGCCGGTGTAAATCACGATACCGTCGCGGATCAGGCGGATGCGCGTGGAGCGTTGCAGTTTGCCGTCCAGCACCATACAACCGGCCACATTACCCACTTTGGAGATGTGGAACACTTCGCGGATTTCGATGTTGGCGACCACCTTCTCGCGGATTTCAGGCGAGTGCATACCGGCGATGGCCTCCTTGATTTCGTTGATGGCGGTGTAGATGATGGAGTATGTGCGGATGTCGATCTGTTCGGCTTCGGCCATCTTGCGTGCTCCGGCGGTCGGTCGCACCTGGAAGGCTACGATGAGCGCATTGGAAGCCGTTGCGAGCATGACATCGGTCTCGGTGACGGCACCCACAGACTTGTGGATGACATTAACCTGCACTTGCTCGGTGGAGAGCTTGAGCAGTGAGTCGGCCAGTGCCTCCACGGAACCGTCCACATCACCTTTGACGATGATGTTGAGTTCCTTGAAGTCGCCGATGGCGATACGACGGCCGATTTCTTCGAGCGTGATGTGTTTCTGCGTGCGCAGACCCATCTCGCGGGCGAGGCGTGCGCGCTTGGTGGCGGCGGCGCGGGCCTCCTGCTCCGTGTCGCACACCTTGAAGGCGTCGCCGGCCTGCGGCGCACCATTCAAACCTAACAACAATACCGGTGTGGCTGGACCTGCCGACTTCACCGGCTGGTTACGTTCGTTGAACATGGCTTTCACCTTGCCAAAACAACTGCCGGCCAAAATCGGGTCACCAACAGAAAGCGTTCCGTTCTGCACCAGCACCTTGGCCACATAACCGCGTCCCTTGTCCAAAGAGGATTCGATGACGGCACCCACACCATTGCGGTTCGGGTTGGCCTTCAGGTTCAGCATCTCGGCTTCCAGCAACACTTTCTCCAGCAGCTCATTCACATGGTCACCATGCTTGGCGTCGATGGCTTGGCACTGGTATTTGCCGCCCCAGTCTTCCACCAGGATATTCATGTTAGCCAATTCCTCCTTGATCTTGTCGGGGTTGGCATTGGGTTTGTCAATCTTCGTGATGGCGAACACCATCGGCACACCGGCGGCCTGGGCGTGGTTGATGGCCTCGATGGTCTGCGGCATCACCGCATCGTCAGCGGCAATCACGATGATACACAAGTCGGTGATCTTCGCACCACGGGCACGCATGGCCGTGAAGGCCTCGTGACCCGGCGTGTCGAGGAAGGTGATTTTGCGTCCATCGGCTAACTGTACCAAGTAGGCACCGATGTGCTGTGTGATACCACCCGCCTCACCGGCAATCACATTCGTCTTGCGGATGTAGTCCAGCAAAGAGGTTTTACCATGGTCAACATGACCCATGACGGTGATGATCGGATGGCGAGGCACCATGTCATCAGGATTGTCCTCATTACCTTCGCTGTTGACATCCTCCGCGTCGGCTCCGATGAATTCCACTTGGAATCCGAACTCCTCTGCCAGCAAGGTGATGGTTTCCGCATCCAATCTTTGGTTGATGGATACGAACAATCCGATGCTTAAACAAGTGGAGATGATTTCGTTCACCGGCTTGTTCATCAAGGTGGCCAACTCGTTGGCGGTCAGGAATTCGGTGACCTTCAGAATCTTCTGGTTTTCAAGTTCTTGAAGCTCCTGTTCCTCCATACGCTCATGGATCAGTTGGCGTTTTTCTTTTCTTCTCTTGGAGGCCTTCGTCTTGCCGGTCGGTTCCAGGCGTTGCTTGGTCTCCTTTATGCGGCGTTGGATGTCCTCAGGTGAAATCTCTGTCCGTTCGGGCTCGTTTTTGGCCTTTTTCTCATCCTTGAAGTTGGATTTGACGCCTGCCTGTTTGAGAATTCTCTTTCTCTTCTTTTTCTTCTTGTCCTCAGCGCTGGCGTTGTCCTGTTTTTTCGAGGATTCCTTGGTTTTTTCCTTCTCCACGGGCAATTCGATTTTGCCCATAATCTTCGGTCCTTGGATTTTCTCCACACGGGTTTCGATGAACTCCACTTTCCTTTCCGGTTCTTTGGCAGGAGTAGGTTCAACCACTGGTTCGGGTTCCGGAGCCGGTTTTGGTTCGGGTTCGGTCACCTCTTTCACCTCTTTGGTGGTTTTTTTCTTCTTTTTCAGCAGCACATCCAAGTCTGCCTTGTCGATGACCTTCGGTTGTTCCAGTTTCTCCACCACAGTCGGGATGTGTTCCGGAACCTTCTTGGGTTCGGGTTCTGGAGCGGGAGCAGGGGTGGGAACGGGTTCTTCGGCCGGAGTCTCAACGGGCTGCTGTTTGCTTTTTTTCTTTGGAGATAGTTCTTCCAAGTTGATTTTGCCCAACACTTTCGGAGTGGGGACATCCGTCTCAATATGCTGAGGAGTGTTGATAGTGTTCTTTTTGATAATCAGGGAGTTGTCCTCAACAACCTCTTCGGGTTCATCCGCCTTTGCCTCTTTCGGTTTGTTTTCCGCTTTGGTCTTGGCGTTGAAGGTGCCGATGTCGATCTTGTCGGCTTCGGCTTTAACCAGTTTTTCACCGGCAAACTCGCGCAGCAGGATATCGTACATCTCCTCCGTAAGTTTGGTGTTCGGATTGTCCTCGATTTCCAAATTCTTCTTCTTGAGCAATGCGGTGATGGTGCTGATGGAGACATTGAATTCTCCAGCAGCTTTTCCTAAACGCGGTATTTTTCTTTTTTCCTCTGGCATATTGCTATATTAGTACAGTTCGATAAATGTTTGTTCGATTGATATTCAGATGATTATTTGTCTCCTTCGTAGTCTTCGAGTTCTTCTTTCACGGCAGCGATCATAGCGTCCACGGTCTCTTCTTCGAGGTCGGTGCGTTTGATAAGCTCATCGCGGTCGAGGGAAAGGATGCTCTTGGCGGTGTCGCATCCGATGTTGATGAAGGCGTCAATCACCCATTGGTCGAACTCGTCGGCGAATTCGGTCAACGGCACATCCTCTTCCTGATCCACATCATCGCGGAACACATCGATTTCGTAGCCGGAGATTTTGGACGCCAGTTTGATGTTGTAACCGCCCTTGCCGATAGCGTAAGACACTTGGTCGGCTTTCATATAGACATTGGCCATCTTGTTCTCGTCGTCCAGCACAATGGAGGTGATTTCGGCGGGACTGAGGGCGCGTTTGATCAGGAGTTCCTTGTTGGCGGTATAGTTGATAATGTCGATGTTCTCGTTGCGGAGTTCACGCACGATGCTGTGGATACGGCTGCCCTTCATGCCCACGCAGGCGCCCACGGGGTCGATGCGGTCGTCACCGGACTCCACCAGCACTTTGGCTCTTTCGCCGGGGGCGCGAACCACATTGCGGATGGTGATGAGCCCGTCGTAGATTTCGGGAATCTCGGTTTCCATAAGACGCTCCAGGAATACCGGAGAGGTACGGGAAATGATGATTCTCGGGGTGGAGGACTGAACCTCAACACGCAAGACCACGGCGGTCAGCGAGTCGCCCTTCTTGTACTTGTCGGCAGGAATCTGCTCCGACTTCGGGAGCACCAATTCCACATGCTCCTCGTCAAGCACCAGGATTTCCTTGCGCCACACTTGGTTCACCTCGCCGGTGATGAGTTCACCGATACGGTGCTCATATTTCTTGTATATCACATCTTTTTCATATTCCATGATCTTGGAACTGAGGTTTTGGCGGATGGCCAGAATCTCGCGTCTGGCAAAGTCGCTCAGACGGATGTTCTCGACGACCTCCTCACCGATTTCGAAGTCGGGTTCGATCTTGATGGCGTCGGAAAGCGCAATCTGGTTGCCCGGATCCTCCACATCGCCATCCTCCACGATTTCGCGGGTGTGCTGGATTTCCAAATCGCCTCGGTCCACATTGACGATGATGTCAAATTTGGCGTCCTGACCGTATTTTTTCAATAATGCGGCGCGGAAAACATCATCCAGAATGTGCATCAAAGTCTCACGATCGATGCTTTTGGACTCTTTAAATTCCGCAAAGGTGTCGATAAGATTTACATGTTCTTCCATTTTTTTCTTTTTATTTTACTGTATAATTATTTTCGTTACAATTTCAATACTCTTTTACTCCTCTCCTCTTTCACCCTTACAACCTTACTTTATACGCCCATTTACTCAGTGGGTTACAAAAAAACTCCCACCAGGCGGGTGAGAGTTTTTCTTGTTGAGCTAGCAGGATTCGAACCTACACAGGCAGAACCAAAATCTGTAGTGCTACCGTTACACCATAGCTCAATGCCTTAGTTGATTGAGGCCGCAAAAATACACTTTTTTTGTTATAAAAAATTTATTTGTGATTTTTTTTATTTTTTTTGTGTACCATATTAAAAAAAATGTACTTTTGCACCGTCGTAAAGACAACGGCCCCTTAGCTCAACTGAATAGAGTATTTGACTACGGATCAAAAGGTTGCAGGTTTGAATCCTGCAGGGGTCACGAAGAAAAACCACTGCAAATGCGGTGGTTTTTTTGTTTTTACCGTTTTTCCTGGAAAAAATCTTTCAAAATTTGGGAGCATTCTTGTGCTAAAACGCCATGTTCCACCTTCAGGTTTTTAGGTAAGAAGTCCCGTTCCAGCAGGGTGTAACCCTTTTTCGGGTCTTTGGCGCCATACACCAAACGGTCTATCTGGCTGTGCATTATGGCGCCGATGCACATGATACAGGGCTCCAGGGTGACATATAAAGTGCAGTTTTTCAGATATTTTGCTCCTAATCCGTTGGCGGCGGCGGTAATTGCCAGCATTTCGGCGTGCGCGGTCACATCCTTCAGCGTTTCGGTCAGGTTGTGCCCGCGGGCGATAACCTTGCCATTCAATACCACAACCGCCCCTACGGGAACCTCGTCGGCTTCGTACGCGTCCATGGCCTCGTTTAATGCAAGCCGCATGAATTGCTCATCTTCTGTCATTTTCATTTTAGTGTTTTACCGTTGATGTTGTCACGACCCACTCTCCGCTCCTTTCGGTCGCTTGTATGGGGTTATTGGGATAATGTCTTTTCAGGAAATATGGTCAAAAAATTGTGTCATGATTTTGGGCATGGGATAATTGTGCAGTTGGTCTAACGGCACAATTATTTGGTTTTCAGTCAATTTTGGCTTCTTTTTCAGTTTTTTCAGATAGAAATAGGCATGGATGATCTGGTGGGAAAGGGTTTCCTTCAATTCCAGAATTTTTGTGGAATCGTCATTTTTTTTAGTCTTTTGGCCGCCATGAAGAGGTTTTGACGATTCGTGCAGCGGGAGTTGGTACAGATTGCGCCAGATGTCCTGTCCGGTTCTTTCTTCCAGGATGGTATTATTATTATATAGGTAAAAGGTATAGTGGAAAAACCGGTCTTGTTTGGTTTTGCTCTTGCTTTTCAGGGGAAGTGTTTCCGTCAGTCCGTGTTTCAGTGCGTAACACGAGCTTCGGAAGGGACAGTCGTCGCATTTCGGATTTTTCGGGGTGCACCAGATGGCGCCGAACTCCATGCAGGCCTGGTTGAAGGTGCCGGGGTCGTCTGTGGGGATGTGTTTGGCGCAGATTTCGGTAATTTGTTTGCGGGTGGCGGGCAGCATGATGTCGTCGCACACGCCGAAGATGCGGCTGCAGATGCGCAGCACATTGCCATCGACGGCGGGGTAGGGCAGGCGGAAGGCGATGGAGGCGATGGCCGCGGCGGTGTAGTCGCCGATGCCCTTGAGTTTGCGGATTTCCTCATAGTGTCGGGGAAATGTGCCATGGTGCTCGTTCACAATCTGTTGCGCGGCGGCGTGCATATTGCGGGCGCGCGAGTAGTAGCCCAGGCCCTGCCATACGCGCAATACCTGTTCCTCCGGAGCACGGGCCAGCGCACCCACATCTGGAAAAGTGTCAATGAAGCGCAAATAGTAGTCCCAACCCTGCTGTACGCGGGTCTGCTGCAAAATAATCTCGGATACCCAGATCTTGTAGGGGTCGCTTTCGCCGCGCCAGGGCAGCGAACGTTGGTTCTCCCCGTACCAGGCCAGCAGGGTGTCGGCAAACATACCCTTAGTTGTTCTGGATGAGTTGGAAGAGCTGGTCCAGATTCGGGGTGAGGATGATCTCGGTGCGGCGGTTCTTGGCGCGTGCCTCAGGCGTGTTGTCGCTGTCGATGGGCAAATATTCGCTGCGGCCGGAGGCGGAGAGGCGCACGGGCTCGATGTTGCCGTTCTGCAACAAGGCCTTCACCACGGAAGTGGCGCGCATCACACTCAAGTCCCAGTTGTCCTTCACCTGGCCGTTGCCACGGAACGGCACATTGTCGGTGTGGCCCTCAATGAGCACGAAAATATCTTTCTCGTTTTCCAGCACGCTGGCCAGTTTCTTGATGGCGTTCAATCCTTGCGCGTTGAGCTCCCAGCTGGCAGACGGGAACAGCAACTTGTCTTCCATGGAGACATACACCTTGCCGTCTTTCTCATATACATTCAGGCCGCTGCCTTCAAAACCCTTGAGGGCGGCAGTCACTTTGTCTTTCAGCGCCTTCACTTCAGCGTCTTTCTGGTTGAGAATGTTCTGCATATCCAAAAGGCGGGCTTCCTTGACGGCAAGTTCAACTTTGGCCTGGTCCAGCGAGTCTTGCTGAGCGTTCAACAGTTTCTCTTTGGCGCTCAATTCGTCTTTGTACCGGTCAATATTGCTTAACAGGTCGTTCATCTGCGACTGGTTGTTGGCGTTGAGCCGGGTGAAGTCTTTCAGCAGATCGTCATAGTCTTTGGTGGCTTTGGCCAGGTCGCGCTCCGACTGGCGGAGTCTCCGGGAGAGGGAAAGCGTGTCTTTTTTCAACTGTTCACTCTCTTTGGTCAGGGCCTCCACTTGTGCGGTGAGCTGCTTTTTCGCATTGGAATAATCGACATTTTCGGAGTTGGCGAAGGTCAGGTCGGCCTGACATTTCTTATACTGGTTTTGCAGTTCGTTGTATTTTTGTTTGGTGACGCAACTGCCTAATAACACTGCAATGCAGATACTTACAGAAATAATGATGTTCTTTTTCATTGTGGTATATATTCAAGTGAGCAAAAATACCACCAAAAGACACGATTTTTGAAGGTGTCCTTAAAAATTTATAAACAGAAGATTTTGAATAAAATAGAGTATTGGGATTAACGGTTCAGGACTTCTTCCACTTGTTTGTACAGGGCTTCGAAATCACCGTCGTTGTTGAACACATAATCGGCCATCTGCATGCAGCGGCCCACATTCTGGTGGTTGGGGTCGGTGGACGACATCTCGCGTTGTTCGTTCTCGATGAAGGTTTCGAAGGACACGTGGTCGGTTTCGGAGGCGCGGCTCACGATGCGCTCGTAGCGGATTTTCGGGTCGGCATCCACGGCGAAGAGCAGGAAGTGCTCGTTTTGGCGGAGCGATTCCACCTCACCCGGTGTGCGCACGCTCTCGATGATGGCGTTGTCGCCGGCGGCCTCGGCCTGCTTGTAGAGTTCGTCCACGATGTAGGAGGGCGAGTGTTTGGCGCGCAGGTCGTTGGCCACTTCCACGAACGTGTCACGATTGATTTCCATGCCGCGGCGGGTCGCCTCTTCAATAAGATAGCCGCGCACGGAGTAGTGCTTGTAGCCGTAGTGGTTGATGAGATAATCCACAATGGTGCCTTTTCCCGCACCCAAGGTGCCTGTAATGCCGATGATTTTCATGTTGTCTTTTTTTTTGTCTGCAAAGATACGAAAAACCTATGAGATACTCTGTCGTTTGTCGTGCCGCCAGATCTGCCAGCTGTTGAACAGGTTTTGCCACACGGAATAGAATGCCAAGAACACGGAGGCCAGCGGGTTGAGGTAAGTGTTGGCCATCCAGATGGCCATGGCGGTGTTTTTCTGCCCTAGCATCTGGCCGCCCGCGATGGTGTCGCCATATTTACCCCCAATCCATTTGCCTGCCGCAAAGTTCAGGGTGCAAACTAACACCGATGATATGCCTAACCATAAGATATTGAGCCCGTTGCCTTTGCCGTGGATGAAAATGTAGTCAATGGTTTGGCCTAATGTCAAAAACAGCAGGAATGCCCATATATAAAAAGTGGCACCGGTGAAACGGACCAGCATCTCATTGCCTTTTTTCCAGCAGAGCTGAAGAAACAGGGCTACAAAAAATGGAAGGGCAATGGTAGTGCCTATTCTTTTCAAAATCATCAGAAACGAGGTGAAGAAAGGAAGGTCCTGATGCACGCCGATGAAGGTGAAATAGAAGGGGGCCACCACCGATACCATGAGGTTGCAGAGGATGGTGTATTCGGTCACGGTTTCGCGTTTTGCACCCAGCAGGCAGGAGATAACCACCACCGATGCGGCCACAGGGCAAAGTATGCCGATCAGCAGTCCTTGTGCCACCAACTCGTTATGGAATATTCCTCTGATTAGATAATAACTGCCTATGCTGACTAACGCCTGAATAAGCAGGAACCATACGCTCAGACGGGTGATTTTGAGTTGTCGGATATCCACTGCCACGAAATTCAGAAACAGAATGGTGAAGATGAGGTACGGCGACAGGAAGGCGAGTATGCCGCACCATCGGTGGAACAGCAAACCTAACAGAATGGCAACGGGCAGAACATAACTTCTCAGTTTGTGCATACGCTTATTTTTGTGCCATTTTCAAGGATAAAACCGTGATAAACAAGAAAATGATATTGGGAATCCAGGTGCCGAGCACGGGTGGAAGGCCGCCCGACACGGAGAACACAGTCGATACTTGTTGCAGGAAAATGAAGGTGAACGCCAGTCCCATGCCCATGAAAATGTGCACGCCCACGCCGCGCTGGTTCTTGCGCGAGGAGACGCTCAACCCCAAGAAGGTCATGATGAAAATGCCGATGGAGTTGGCGATACGCTTGTGCTGCTCGATTTGGAAATGGGAAACCAAGTTGGACCCACGCATCTTCTCTTCTTTGATGAAACTGCGGAGCTCCTTGTAGGACATGGTTTCCGCGATGAAGACATCCTGGCTGAAGTTTCTCGGCAGCACATTAAAGGTGGTGTCCATCTGGTGCCCGGTGGTCACGATTTCGCGGTCGTTGATGAACTCGCGCCGGAGGTAGTGGCGGAGCACCCATTTCTGGCTTTTTGGGTCGAAGGCGGCCATTTGCGCCTTGATTTTCAGCCGTATCTTCGAATCGTCAAACTCCTCGTATGTGAAATCGTATCCCAAGTCGTTGTCGCGGTCCCAGCGTTGAACATATAAGTAACTGTTGGCGGAATTTTTGATATGCAGGTCGGTAGTGGAGATGGCCTGTTTGCCGAAATACTTGTATTTGAACTCGTTAAGGTTTTCGTTGGTGTGCGGAACGATGAAATTGGCCATAACCAGTGAAATGAGCATAATAATCATGGCACCGGCAAAATAGGGCACCAGGAAGCGGGCAAAACTCACACCATTGCCCAATATGGAGATGATTTCGTTGTTGGAAGACAGCTTGGAGGTGAACCAAATAACGCTGATAAAGGTGAATAGCGGGATGAAGAGGTTGATGAAGTAGGGGATGAAGTTCAGGTAGTAGCCGGTGATGATTTCCCCGACAGGGATATTCTTGCTCATGAAACGCTGTATGTTCTCCGAAAGGTCGAACACAATGATGATGGCCATCAGCAGGAGGATGGCATAAACCACCGACCCGAGGAATTTCCTCAGGATGTAGGAGTCGATAATTTTCCATCTTGTGAGGTCGCAAAACCTCTCTCCAAGCCGTTTCCAAGTGTTTTTCAATGACATTCTTTTATTTTGCAAAGGTACTCAAATACAAAACAGATAGATTATTCTTTCACAAACTTTTTGGTTTTGATGCCATTTTCCGTGATAATACGCGCCACATATATTCCCGCCGCAAGGTCGGAAATGTTTATTTCGGTGAAAATGCTGTTGGCGTTTGTGGTTTTCAACAGTTTCCCGTAGATGTCATAAACTTCCACTTTTTGAATTTTGGATTCTGAACTCTGAATGGTGATGTTTCCTGTGGTTGGGTTCGGGTATATTTCCACATTCCATGATACGAAAGTTGATTTTTTATTGTTTTGAAGCATTCCGGGCCTGATTTCCAAATAAGCTGTTTGTCCGCAGGAGTCCTGCACATGAATGTACAGGGATTTCTTGAAAGGAATGTTCACATTGCACAAAAAAGAGGATGAGGACAAACTTCGGGCATTTGTTGGAGGTGTGCTGCCTGCATCATCGTAATACCAGTTGTACTGGTATGGGGGAGATCCGCCATATGCAACGGCAAAAACAGGATCTGAGCATGGAGTGTTTGGTATTTGAAAACCGACATTCAGAGGACAGTCATAGATGAAGGGCACGCATACATGAAGGGTTCCTATCGTAGATGTGATAGATTGAGAGAATTGTGTTTGGCAACCCACACTGTCGGTGAGGGTAAGGTGGTAGTTTCCTGGCAGGAGGTTGTTGATTTGGGGCGTGTTTGCAGGGGTTATTCCGTTCCCAGACCACAGGTAAGAAAAAGGCGGATGGTTACCAGTGGTTTGTGCTGAAATGGAACCGGAGGCATCATTGGGACAGTTGGTGTTGGTGGCGGTAAGGGTGGCCTGCAAGGTAGAACTTCCGATGAGAATGGAATCGGAAAGCGTGCATCCACCATCGGTAAGGGATACGGAATATATGCCTGCATTGTTGACGGTGATGGATGGGGTAGCGGTCCCCGTGGACCAGGAGAACTGTTCCCCAGTCGGGTTGGCTTGCATGGTGATGGAAGAGCCGTTGCAAATATATGGAGGATTGTTGCCTGCGATGGAGATCGAGGGTTTGTGCACACCAATGGGATATAAGCCGCTGTCGGCAGGCCAATTGATATTACGGCTTGCCTCAATGTTGGCCAGCACTCCCTTCACTGCCCAACTGCTGGTGTCAGGAACTAAAATATAGTTTTGTTCGCCAAGACTAAAGTACATGATATCTCCAATGTTATTTGCATGTCCTAATAGAAGAAGATGTCCAATTTCATGTAAAAAAGCTTGGAAAAAACTCAATTGGTTGCCTATATATCCCGAAAAAGCGTAATTCCATGAACCACCCAAAGGATTTGTTTGAATACGAATATTTGACCCTGTGGCTCTATATAAGATTGTATCTGGTCTTCCATTGTTGTTGTATATTAAGTGATCAACATTTCGTGTGGTACTCATGACATTTGGAGAAGGAGATGAGATTAACATAATCAAATTTTTGCCTTCAATATTTGTTGAATCTTCAAAAACTAATTCTCCATTTCCATTTCGTTCGAGTTGTAAGGTTAAGCCCGTTAATCGGGACCAAAAGTGCAAAGCTGAGTCTATTACAGATATTTTGAGAGAATCATTCTTCAAACTTTGGTGTAGCGTAAACAGGTAATCATATTCACAATGTTGACGAGCCAAATAAATGCGTTTTATAGTATTGTTAACCTTTGTGTTTAAAACGGAATAATTGATGGAGACGAAGTTGATAGCGTTATTTTGATTAGTGTCCCCATTAGAATTAATTATTTTTACAAATCCAGAACCAGCACCACCACTACAATAATTGGCTTCAATAGCGTTTTCGTATCCTTTATAAACCAGCGATGGAACAATTACTTTGATAAATGTATCATTCCAAGTTAGGTAATACTGGTCATCCAGACCAAGTAAAGGATTTTGACCTCCGTCATCTGCTGCTTTAAACAAAAAATCCCCTTGATTGTCACCAAAGTTCAATCCTCGAAATGTTAAAGTGTCACCTACCCCAGCAATTTTGGGCTCGGTGTTCTTTTCTAAAATAATTGGGAAATGGTGGCTGGGAAATTCAAAAGTGTCAGAAGGCAGATGGATGATATTGTCAAAATCGTAGTATTCATAAAATGGTGCATCGGCAGAAGTGGTATATGTAGGATTGTTGCCACTCGATGCGGAAACCGTTTGAAAGGCGCACCCATGCGAAACCGTGTCTGATTTCACGGCAAAGGCAAGATGCAAAAACGGTTTGGGTGTAGAGTCTAACAATACTCTTTGCAAAGCATAGCCATAGTCAATACCACTTATGATGTCAATAATAGTATTAGTAGCGTTGTTTATAAAATAAATATCATAGCTTCCGTTTTGGAAAGCAGGGCATAATGAAACCTCCAAAAGCCCAGTGTTCGCAATGTTATTTTCAAAAAAAGCCGTGTCATACACAACCTGTATATGCCCGCCATCGAAAAACACATTGGGACTATTGGTGTGTACACACACATCAATTTCTACACTGGAGTGTTGGAGGGTTTGGTTATAGGTGAGTTGAGGAGTTCCAAACGATAGGTAAAGGTTAGTGTTGTTTTTTGCGGGGTTTGGATTTTTTTTTTGCTCCCATTCCCCAGCGTTTTTCAACTTCAGGGGAAACAGGTTTGTTTGGATTATAGGAAAATCTTTTGTCGTTTGGAGCGGTTGAAGGACCAACGGGAATTATCGGATATTTTGATTGGTCAGAGGGGTACTTGGGCTTGGTGGTGTCGGGTTGTATAACCGACAGGTCATATCCTCCAGATTGTATCATGAAATCGTAAAGATCGCGTCGGGAGTTGAATATAGTGTCATTCAAACCTGCAAATTTTCCTTCCGATACATACAATTTCGTTCCCTCATCGTAAAACACAAAAGGATATAGATATTGATATTGTGTTAGTTTGTTAAATAGGGTATCTTTAGTCTTTGGAAAAGAGGAAGTCTTGAAAAACATCACACAATCTGTTTGAAAATGATCAAGAATGTGGTGAACGTTTCTTGATCGTGCAATCACAGGAGCTGCATATAAGATATCTTCAATAATATGAATACCTGTTTTTTCATCAATATAACCATGGTTTACATTATATGGAGAAATAACAGCTTCTTCCAACGATGTTCCCTCCCTTGTTACATAAATAGTGTCGCCGGGTTTGGCATCGCCTTTGAAGACGCGGTAGGTGATAACGGGGCAGATGCCGTAGTAGTGCTCCTTGCCGTCGGCATCTTTCACTGCGTAAGCGTGCAAGGGCTTCAGGAAACGCCCCTCCACAACTAATTCGGCCTCCTTGAAGAACGACAGGTTGTCCTTGTCCAAATGGTAGTCTCGTTCCACTTGGCCGAAAAGGGGTTGGCAAAAAGTTGCTAAAATAATGCCTAATAGGATAAAGATTCTCTTCATCATGAAATGAAAATAGATTGCTGCAAAAATACTAAAAAATCATCAAATTTTTGTAATAAGTCATAATGGTTACTTTTGGTTTTGGAAAAACAGATAGCAACCTTTTTTTTACTACTTTTGCATCTCCAAATAAAAATGCAGAAACAATGAAGAAACTATTTCTATTACTTGCAGTTGGCACTATGCTGATGGTGGGTTGCAACAACACGCAGAATCAGAATAACAACACTACGCCGCTGGATTCCGCCACCGTGGCCCAGCAGGAGAAACTGAAAAAAGACAAGGCCGACTGGGATAACTGGGACAGCCTTACCGACGAACGGAAAGCCGAACTCCTGGACAGTCAGAAAGCTGTTTACGACATGCAGAAGGCCATGAAAGAGGCGCGTGAGGCGCGCAGAGCCAAATTTGAGGCCGCCATGGAGAACTGGGACAACCTTTCGCTGGATGAGCGCAGAGCCGCGTTTGACCTCATCACCCCGAAGAAACCCATAATAGATAGTTCGGCCATTTCCCAAAAATCTTCAAAATAATCGGGAATATGAAAAAAATTGCAGTGTTTGCCAGCGGTTTTGGCTCTAATTTTCAAGCCATTATAGAAGCCGTCAAGCAAAATGTATTGGATGCGGAAATTGCTCTGCTTGTATCGGACAAACCCGGTTGCAAAGCCATTGAGCGTGCTGAAAACAATGGCATTCCGGTGTTTGCGTTTTCCGCCAAGGATTACACCGATAAGGAGGCGTATGAAACGGTGATTTTGCAAAAGTTGCAGGATCTCGGCGTGGAATATATTGTGTTGGCTGGCTATATGCGCTATATCGGGAAAGTGCTTTTGGAAAATTTTCCGATGCGAATCATCAACCTGCATCCCGCCCTGTTGCCCTCCTTCCCCGGCGCGCACGGCATCTCCGATGCCTTCCAACACGGGGTGAAAGTGTTCGGTATCACCATCCATTATGTCGATGAGGGCGTGGATACCGGCAAGATCATCGACCAGTTCGCTTTCCACGCAAACGACGGCGCGACATTGGAAGATGTTGAAAGACAAATACATCAGTTGGAGCACACCTATTATCCGGTTACCATAAACAAAGTTATCAACGCTTAACAAATTTGAATTTCAGATATGGAAAAAATCATCATCCTGGACTTCGGTTCCCAAACCACCCAACTCATTGGACGCCGCGTGCGCGAACTGGACATGTTCTGCGAAATTGTGCCGTACAACAAGTTCCCCAAAGACGATAAAGACGTTATTGGCGTGATATTGAGCGGTTCGCCGTTTAGCGTGTATGACGAGCGCGCGTTTAAGGTTGATTTGTCCGATATCCGGGGCCGCCTGCCCATCCTCGGCATTTGCTACGGCGCGCAATTCATGGCCTACACTAACGGTGGCAATGTGGAACCCGCCGGCAGCCGTGAGTACGGACGCGCCAACTTGGCTGAGTTTGAGCATGACAATCCTTTGTTGAGGGGCTTGGACGACCATACGCAAGTGTGGATGAGTCATGGCGACACCATCACCAAACTGCCGGAAAACTGCCGGAAGATAGCCTCTACCGACAAAGTGCAATATGCCGCGTATCAGTTTGAAGGCGAGCAGGTTTGGGGCGTGCAGTTCCATCCTGAAGTTTTCCATACCGTTCAAGGCACCCAACTGCTGAAGAATTTTGTGGTCGGCATCTGTGGCGGACACCAGACTTGGAGCCCCGCTTCCTTTGTGGAGACCACGGTGGCCGAGTTGAAAGAGCAGATCGGCAACGATCGTGTGATTCTCGGTCTGAGTGGTGGCGTGGATTCCTCCGTGTGCGCCATGCTGCTGCACCGCGCCATCGGCAAGAATCTGACTTGCATTTTCGTGGATCATGGTTTGCTGCGCAAAAACGAGTTTCAGAATGTGATGCGTGATTATGAGGGACTTGGCTTGAATGTGATTGGCGTGGATGCCAGCGAAAAGTTCTTCAAGGAATTGGAGGGCGTGACCGAACCGGAGCGCAAGCGCAAAATCATCGGTGCGGGATTCATTGATGTGTTCAATGCGGAGGCGCAAAAAATAACGGATGCCAAATGGCTGGCACAGGGTACTATCTATCCGGATCGTATTGAGAGTCTGAGTATTACAGGAATGGTCATCAAGAGCCATCACAATGTGGGCGGACTGCCCGAGAAGATGCACCTCCAACTCTGCGAGCCGTTGAAATGGTTGTTCAAGGATGAGGTGCGCCGTGTGGGCCGCCAGCTGGGCATGCCCGAACATCTTATCACCCGCCATCCGTTCCCGGGTCCAGGCTTGGCGGTGCGCATTTTGGGCGACATTACCCGCGACAAGGTGCGTGTGTTGCAGGATGCTGACGACATCTTCATCCAGGGTTTGCGCGATTGGAAAGTGAAACTGAGTGGTGAAGAAGCCCGCAAGGTGTTGGCAGCTGGCGTGCCCGCCAACATGACGAACGGTGAGATTGAGGTATCGTTGTACGACCAGATTTGGCAGGCGGGTGTTATCCTGCTGCCGATCAAGAGTGTGGGCGTGATGGGTGACGAGCGCACCTACGAGCGTGCGGTGGCCTTGCGCGCGGTGACCAGCACCGACGCCATGACCGCCGACTGGGCGCACCTGCCCTATGACTTCATGGCGAAGATTTCCAATGATATCATCAACAAGGTCAAGGGCGTGAACCGCGTCTGTTACGACATCAGTTCCAAACCGCCCGCGACGATCGAGTGGGAATAACCTATTTCTTCTTCTTCTCCTCTACCGGTTCCTCCTTATACGGACACTCCGGATAGTTCGTTTTCACAAAAGAGTAGATCAGCAGTCCGAGGCCGAGCAGCACTAACGGAATGCTGAGCTTTTGCCCGTTGTTGAGCACATGGCCCATTTCGGAGGAAACCTGCACTTCTTTGAAAAACTCGATGACAAAACGCGCGATGAAAATGACGGTGAGCGTGATGCCCGAGGTGCGTCCGGCCGCCACTTTGCCCTTGGCGAATTTGAAGTAATAGACCACCAATCCAATAAACAGCAGGAAGTAAACCGCTGATTCGTAAAGTTGGGCAGGATGCCGGAAAGTGCCCGCCACACCCATGCCGCCCATGGTGAAATCAAACGCCCAAGGCACGGTGGTGAGGCTGCCCACAATCTCGTGGTTCATCAGATTGCCGCAGCGCACAAACGCCGCCGCAATGGGCACCGCAATGGCCAAGCGGTCCAACAACCACAAAAAGTTAATCTTGTGCCGCCAAGTGTAGTAGATGACAAATGAAATGATGGCAATCACCCCGCCATGACTGGCAAGTCCTTGATAACCAATAAAATTCCAGTTTTCATCAAAGGGTAAAAGAATCTGTAATGGATGCGTGACAAACATCTCCGGCTCGTAAAACAGGAAATGCCCCAGACGCAAACCCACAATGGTCCATACAATGGTCCAGATGGAGATTTTGTCAAGCAGTTTCTGGGAGAGTTTCTCGGTTTTGAAAATCTGTTGAAGCGTATAATAGGCCAGCAGGAAGCCGGTGGCCAGCAAGATGCCGTACCATCTGACCTCTACAGAACCCAAATGGAAAGCAACAGGGTTGACTTTCCAAGTAACTGTGCATAAGGTATTTACTATTGCGTTCATAACCATGAAATTATGGCGGCAAAGATAAGGATAATTTCGGTAGGAAATATTTTTAGCATTTTCTGTATCTTTGCCAATCGAAAATAAGCTTAGAACGAATTCTTAATTAATTGATGGATAAAAAGATAGCATTGGTAACGGGAGCGGACGGGGGAATGGGAACCATTCATACCCGCACGCTGGCAAAGGCCGGATATGAGGTGATTATGGGTTGTTATGATGCGGAAATCGCGCGGCCGGTAATGGAGTCTATACAAAAAGAGACAGGTGGCACACTCCATCTGATGCAGGTGGATTTGGGTGATTTACAGGATGTTGTGCGCTTTGCCGAGGAGGTGAAGAGTCGTTTCCCGTCCTTGCAGATTCTTTTGAATAACGCCGGAGTGCTCTGTCACAACGCCAAAAACAGTGTTAACGGTGTGGAATATACGGCGGCGGTCAATTATCTGGGACATTATACGCTCACCAACGCCCTGCTGCCCATTATGGGCAACGGCACCCGCATTGTAAGCATGATTTCCATTGCCTATGTGATGGGAAAAATCAGGGAGGATTTTCTGAAAGAGACCAATTCAAAAAAATTCAACCGGTTTACCGCTTATGGGAACTCCAAGCGTGCCTTGTATTATTTCATGCTGGATGTAGCGGAGGATTGGAAAAAGCGGGGAATCAGCATCAATGTGGCCGATCCCGACATTGTGAGCACGGGCATTATCCGTCAGGGGAATATGGTAGTGGACAAGTTGTGTGATTGGTTTTTCCGTCCGCTCATCAACACGCCGGAGGAGGGTGCGGCCACGATGCTTGCCGCAGCGTTGAATCCTGAGTTTGAAGGTGTTACGGGTTGTTATTTCAAGAAGAAGAAAGTCAAACCGCATGCCAAGCGGTTTTATAATAACAAAGCGGAGCGCGACTTGCTCCGGCGCATCACGCAGGAGGCCCTGCAAAGAAATGGAATAGTGCTATGATAGTTCCGCCTTATTTGAAACCGGGAGACATGATTGCGATTGCCGCTCCGGCGCGCAAGGTGACCGAACAGGAGGTGACCCCCGCCGCTACTTTCCTGCGCCAGGCGGGCATGGAGGTTTATTACGACGACCGTCTTTTTGCCGACTGCCACCAGTTTGCCGGTGACGAGTCCACGCGCGCAGGGTACATCCAAGATTTGCTGGACAATCCGGATGTGAAGGCGATATGGTTCGCACGCGGCGGTTATGGCTCGGCACGCATTATCGACCGACTCAACTTTGACCGTTTCCGCCAATGTCCGAAATGGCTTGTCGGCTACAGCGATGTGACCGTCTTCCATGCGCATGTGCATCAGAACTTTGGAATTGCGACCTTGCATGCCACCATGCCGATCAATGTGCGCGACGGCGAGTTTGATCAGGAAGCTAACCGTACGCTTCTCGCTGCCCTCCGGGGCGAAACCTTGTGCTACAACCCCGCGCCGCACCCACTGAATCGCGAGGGTTCCTTCTCAGCCCCTGTGGTGGGCGGGAATCTGTCTATTCTTTACTCTCTGATGGGTTCACCCTCCGAATTGGACACGGACGGGAAGGTCCTTTTCATTGAGGATCTGGATGAGTATCTGTATCACATTGACCGCATGATGACAAACCTGGAACGCAGTGGGAAACTGCGGAATCTGGCGGGCCTGCTGGTGGGATACCTGAGCGATATGCATGACAATACCATCCCTTACGGCAAAACCGCCGCTGAGATCGTTGCCGAGCATTGTGCGAAGTATGACTTTCCAGTGATTTTCAATTTCCCTGCTGGTCATGAGTCCGACAACCGTGCCATCCGGATGGGCTGTGACCTTCACTGTGAAATTCGCAACCATCAGATTACGATTGAAAATTAAACGCTATGTCAGTTTATAAATCATTATTAAAGATCTGCCGTTTCAAAATTACGGGTTATACCCCGGAAGATTTTGAAAATAATCCGGAATTGAAAAAATGTGTCATCATCATGGCTCCGCATACCTCCATCTATGATTTTGTGGTGGGTTTGTTTGTCATCCGCCATCTTAGGTTGAAGATGGCCATGGCCATGAAAAAGGAGTTTTTCGTCTTCCCGCTAAAGCATTTCCTGACACGGATCGGCTGTGTGCCGGTTGATCGGAAACATGCGCTGCATTTTGCGGATTTTGCGGTTGACCTGATAAACAGCAGGGAACAGATCGCCTTTATCATTTGTCCCGAAGGCACCCGCAAGTATGTGGAGCGTTGGAAGCGGGGTTTTTATCAAATCGCCGAAAAAGCAGGAGTACCCATCTGCATCAGCCACATAGACTTCAAAAGCCGTACTACCGGTGTGGGAAAGATATTCTATCCTACCGGGGATTATGAAAAAGATTTGGTCGAGATTGAGAAATACTATTATGGAATGCGGGGATTGTGGAAAGGGAGATTCAATTTGGAAAACAAGAAATAGCTCAAATAAAAAACGGCGTGATTAACACGCCGTTTTTTGTTGGGATAATACGGATTCAATCCGTATTATTTTTTCACAATCCGTTTGTTCGCAACACCATTCTCCGTTTCAATGCGGATGAAATAGACGCCAGCGGCATAATTGGTGATGTCGAGACTGACCTCATTCAGGTTCGGGTCAACACGATTCAGCAATTTGCCGTAAACATCATACACTTCAATTCCGTTGATCGGACTTTGGAAGTTGGAAACGGTAACCTTACCTGTGGTCGGGTTCGGATAGATGACCGTATTCATGTCAAGATCCTCAATACCGTCGGTAAGTGTGGTGAAGGTGATATGGTTGGACTCGCCGCTGGTCAAATCACCGCAAGTTGCCGTAACATATGCCTCATAACCGGTCTGGCTATCCAGATTGGTGATGGTGTACGGGTGGGTTGTGGTGGTAACCGTAGTCCAGGTTTGGACTGAACTCTTCTTATAGTTGATAGTCCAGCTGTCCGGAGTGCCGGTTTGAGCCCAGTCGAGAACCACACTGTTCTTGGTGAGGTTGGCAGCGTCCAAGTACGTAGGCGCGTCGCATGTTTCCGGTATAGTGTTGTCAACGCAACTTACTTGAATCTCAAAACCACTGTAGGTAGTTGAACCGTCAGAGTGGAAATAGAGCGTCAGAGGACCTGTGGTAGAGGTGATGTTGGTCAAGTTGTCTCCGTTATGGCTGTCAAACAGGATAGTACCGGTATTGCTACCGCCATCAAAGATTTGGAGATAATCCCATCTTGAGGAACTGCCTGTTTCAATGTTATATGTTCCGTTGAGTTGCACAAACAAGCCAGCGGTATCCGGATTAATCACCAGAACCACATCACAATTAGAGGAGTAGTCGCCGTTGGCGCCACCGTCGTCATAGATGGTACCACCGCACATGCTAACGGTGTAGTTGCCATCAACTGGCAGGATGTATGTACCTGGAGTAGCGGTAACAGGTCCTACCCAAGGGCTTTCATCATTAGCGGCGCAGACGGAACGAAGGTAGAAATCATAGTTGGTGCCGGTGGTCAGGTTGTTGATGGTGAACGGATTGGCGGTGGCATTGACAGAAGTGCCAGTGCCGAGGGCGAAACCGGTTTGACCATATTCAATCTCCCAAGAAGTGGCGCTGCCCGTTTCTGTCCACGATAATGTGACCGAGGTGGTGCCGGTGGAAGCCGTCAGCTCTCTTGGTTTAGGACATGATGGAATCAAATCCACTACAACGCCATCCACATAAGCGTATGAATAACTGTTGGTTATGGGTTTGTTCAAAAATGCGATGTGGTGGCCTGTACCTTGATATGAATTGAATGGCACGCTGTATTCGGTCCAAGTTGAGGTAGCCGTAATCGTGTCAACTGGAACAAATGTGGTAAAATCATTCGGGTCGGTCATAACACCTACGATCAGCTTGTCGTCGGAAGAGTAACCTTTGTAAGCGAAATCAACCTGCAAGGTGTTGATATTGATGGCAGGATCGAATTGTGGCAGGGAAGCCAGGTTGTAAGTGTTGGAGCCTGAGGAGTAGAAATAGAGGCATGCGGTAGAGTTGTATCCGCCCGAGTAAACATAAGGATAGTTAGAGGAGTATGTGTTGATTTTGCCCCAGCATGAGGGATAGATGTTGGTACCTGTTCCGTATGTGTCGAAATTCTCAGAGAAAGGCAGGGTGGAAATATAACCGCAATCGGTTTGGAAACTTACAGCGTTGTAATCGCTATAATCACCGCCACCGCAGTCGGATCTCATACGCACATTGTATAATGTGTTGGATGTGAGGTTGGTGAGTTGGACGGAGAAATTGGACAGATTGGCCACAGGGGTCCAAACGGAGTCGGAGGCGAGTTTGTAGTCCATTTCCCAGGCGGTCTCATTATAACCGGCAGCCCATTCAATTGTAGCGGAATTATCGGTTATGTTTGTTGCGATAATGTTCGGAGCGAAACAGGTGGCTGTGCTGTCACAATCACCAAGCAGGATAATGTTGTTACGGTTGGCAGAGGTATATGTGGTGGAGGAAGGTGGGGTTGTGGTGCTGTACGGGGCATTGTCATTGTAAGCATAGAGGGATGCGCCATCACCAGTAGGAGAAACATGTACGAACCAATAGTTGGTGCCGCTCCATGAACCCGTCATGTCTAACACGATCAATGCCAGATTGTCCATGCCATTATATTGGAAAGGATTGCTGAAGATGAAAGTGTTGGGGCCTTCTTGCAGTGTGGTTTGTCCAGAATATACCAGTTGTGCGTTGGCTGCGGGTAACGCTGTGGATGAAGTGCTCACCGTGGTGTGCATCATGTAGATGGCTAAGTTACGTTGGGCATTTGCTATAGAAGATGCTTCAAAGGTGATACCATTGAAAGTGTTGGCGCCACCCAATTCCGAAGCGGTGTAGATCTGTTGTGAGAAACTGTAGTTGTAAAGGCAGTACTCAGGCAGATAACTCATGGTGTTAGAACCGTTGCCAATGGCAATGTCGCCGCCAGCCAAACAGGAAGTGGTAAATGTGGTCGTGGTGAGTGTGCTGCTACCAGAAGCGCAGTTCGTGGAAACACGGACCTCATAAGCGGTTTGCGGATCCAATCCGGTAAGCATGTAGGATACTTGTGTAATACTGCTGCTGGCGGTAATCCAGTTGTCTTGCCCTGCCTCAGTGTATTCCAAAGTGTAACCGTTGACTACGCCAAAGCTACCCGTTGTCCAAGAGATTAATGCTGAGGAACCGGCAATGTTGGAAACTTCCAAATTTCTAACAGGAGAACAATCCGGAATCGCGTTAATCGCTATGTTGTCAATGTAACCTTGGTTGTAGTAGTTGGAAGAAGAGCTGGAGGGTTGGGCCACGCGAAGAGCGATGTATTGGCCGTTTCCTGTGTATGAGTTGAGATTAATCTCATAATAGTTGTAGGAGGTGCTGTTGGTCTGAATGGTGTCAACCGGTACGAAAGTAGCGGAGTTGGCAGGATCAGCCATGACACCAATTTCAACGGTGAACATATAACTGGAGGAGTTTGCGGCTGCGTCAAAGGACAACTGCAGCGTGTTGAGCGGCAGCGCCAAGGTGTCAATTTCCGGTAAGATAGCGTATTGATCAGAGTATGAGGATGAGTAGTAGGTGTAGAAGGCAAGGCAGTTGGGTGTGGACGCACTGTGAGTGTTAAGCGTGGTGGGGTATCCGGCATAGGAGGAACCATAGTTGATTCTGTTCCAGCAGCTGGGCAAAATGTTTACCTCAGAACTGTTGGTTCCGTTGTAGGAGTCGAAATTCTCCGTGTAAGGCAGTGTGGTCATGGCGGCACAGCCACTGCGGAAGGTGTATGACATCCAAGAACTGCCATCTGCGGAACCGCAGTTGGCCAAAATGTATATATCATATAATGTGTTGGGTGTCAGACCAGAGAGTTCTACGGTGTCCTCATAGGTGATCATCGGCGTGTCGCTGTCCACATCAATGGTACCTGCCGGACCATACAAGTATGACCAGGAAGTCTCATCGCCACCAGGCGTCCATTTGATGACGGCAGAGGTGGCCTCAATATTGCTGGCATAGATATTGGACACATGCGGACAATCGGGAATCTCCTGAACGGATACATCATCAATGTATATACTGTTGGCATTCCATTTAGGAATACGGAAAGCCAGATAATGACCATTTCCTGTGTATGTGTTGGAGAAAACCTCACCAAGTTCCCAAGCGTTGTTGGCGGAAGGAGAGAACGAGCCCAAACTCACGAATGAGTTGAGGTTGCTTGGTTCAGACAGAACACCCACTTCAATGAAATTTCCAGCGGAGGACTTGAAGGCCTGGAATTGGATTTGGAGGTTGCTCATGTCCACAAGGTCATCGAAACGAGGAAGTACGGCGTATGCGTAATTGGATGCTGCGCAGGCGAAATAGAGAGATTTGCTGCCAGAATTGGATTGTTGGTTGCTCAAAGATGGAGTGGGAGTGAGACCGCTGTATGAGCGCATCCAGCATTCTGGATAGGTGGCGGTGGTTGAACCATTGTCAAAATTCTCCATGAAAGGAATGGTGACGGACTGGCAAGGCACATATACAGAGGTGGTTGACCATTCACTGTTGTCCGTGGCGGAACATACAGCGCGGAGACGCAAGTTGTAATACACATCTGTTGTCACATTGGTCAGGGTAACCGGAGAACTGGTGACGGTGCCATAAGAGTTCCAAGTGGTGTCGTTGCCAACCTGATACTCCAATTCCCAAGTGCTTTCCGTGCCATTGGACACCCAGTCAACGATGATGCTTTGGTCGTCAACACTGGAGACAAACACCATAGGCGGCGGGCACGACATCGGTGCCGATTGCAGACATTTGAAAACCTTGATGTCGCTGCGAGAGGATGTGCGAGTGCCGGTAGGCGGATTCGCAGGATCCGCATTGTTGGAGTCGCTGTAGTAATACATGGAGGAATTGTCGGCTGCGGTGTGTACGTTGAAAACATAGGAAGAACCGTTATAGCCATTGGAATTGTCATCTATGATGACCACTAAATTGTCGTGGCCATTGTAGGAGAAATAGGTGTCGAAATCAATGTCGTTCCATCCTTGCGTGCAATTGAGGTCGCCATGATACACCAAGGTGGCCTGATCAATGGGAGTCCAGTCTGATGAGGAACTGAAAGTGCTTGAGGAACGATGTGCCAGATAAATATCTACATCTGTCTTTGCGGTTGATGCGGAGGAATAAGCATACTCAAAGGAGAGACCGGTAATAAGAGTGGCGGTTTGGCTGACCTCAGCGGGAGTGTATATCTGTTGCGAGTAAGTGTATTTATAGTAGTTGTTCAATGGCAAATAATAAGAAGTGGAAGTAGAGGTTCCTGTAATTTCATTGGCGGCCGTGTCAGGTTGGGTACACTCTTCAAAGGTAACGGTGGAGAAAGAGGTGGTGAGCGTGTCGGAATACTCGGATGCACAGTTTGTGTAAAGCATCACATTATAGGTTGTGCCTGTGTTTAGGTTAGTGAGCATGTACTCGGTCTCTGTTGTGGTGACTTGTGTCATGTTAAGACTGTCTGGACCATATTCAAGCGTGTAGCCAGTGGCTCCGTATTGGGATGCATCCCAAGAAATGGTGGCGGCTGTACCTGTAATGTTTGAAACTGCCAGGTTCATAGGGTTAGAGCAGGTGGGTACATAGTCCACACGCACATTGTCCACGTTCACATAGTTCGAAGAACTTACAAATGTGGCAGGGGCATAGAAAGCCAGATAAATGGGACTTGTATAACTTTCTGTCAGGGTTATGAATTCCTGTTGGAAAACGCCGACTGCATGATAATCGCTCGGATAATAGGATTTCAGCAGTCTGAAAGTGTTAATGTTGGAGGGATCCGTCATGATACCCACATCAAGACGCCCGTATGTGTCGCTTGATTTTCCAATGTAAAAACTGAGAGCCAATGTTCCGGCGGCGTTAGCCGAGAGGTCTAATGGCTGCGAAACAGCCAGAGAATAGTAGTTGTCATAAGAATAGAAATACAACTGACCACTGGATGTCACATAGGGGTATTGGCTTGTGTAATTGGTTTGGCGGGACCAGCAGAACGGATAGGTATCCTCTCCACCAGCGCCATAACCGTTGAAATTTTCCACATAGGGGATGGTCTGGTGGGCAACACATTCCGTGTGGAATGTGAGCATAATCCAATCGCTGACTTCCGGGGAACAATTGGTGCGGAGATACAAATCATAAGTGGTGTTGTCTGTAAGTCCGGTGAAGGTATAGGTGCTGTCATTTACAGGGATGATGGTGCCGCTGTTGACATCTTGCCCATGTCCCACACATACGACATCCCATTGACTGTCGTTAGGAGAGTGGGCATTCCACGACAATGTCGCGCTTTCGGATGTGATGCTGCTGATTGCAGGATGAGTGGGTTTGTAGCAATCCGGTTCAGGACCATAGCAGAAAACAATGTTGTTGCGGTTGTTGGTCATAGTTCCGGAAGGAGGGTTGTTAGGATTGTATGCCGATGCATCCTGATATGCATACAAGGAGGTGTTGCCCGCTGTTGTCGTATGAGAGTAGAAACGGGCATCACTGGTGTAGTAATTTCCTTCATTGTATGTCATGGCCACTACAACATTGCTCGAACCGTCCCATTCAAAAGGCGTGTCGAAATAGATGGTGGAAAATGTGTCTGCGGCGTCACAGGCATAGGGACCGTCATAAACCAATGTCAAATCGCTGCCTGGAACCCAGTCCGAATTGTTGGCAAACACCGTCTTGTTCACATTGGCCATGTAAACCTTGACATTGAGGAATGTCTTCGGTGCATTATACATGTAAGGGAATCCGATAGCGACAATGGTTCCTTGCTGGTTGCCCATTTCACTTGCGGTGTATAACTGTTGTGTATAGGAATATTTATAATAGCAGTAGAAAGGAAGATATTGGAACGAACCGATTCCTGTTCCGATAGGGGCTGCGCAGTTCGGAGCGGTTGTTGTGGTGACGCATACAGGAGAAGAACTGCTGGTGGTGGAGGAACATACAGACTCAATGGTGTAGCAGTATTGGGTTTCAGCGGTTAGCGCTGAATCAGTGTAGAAATGATCATGAATGGGAGTGGCGTTCACCATGGTGTTGTTACGATAAACATTGAACCCCGTGATGTCAGGTACGTTGCTGGCAAAACATCCTGAAATAATCCAGCCGTAAGTCAGTGCAGAGTTAGCTTCAACCAAGGTGGTCCATGCGCCATCAAAGTAAATCAAGTTGTTGAAATTGGCAACCATGTTGGAAGTTGCGGAGGCAGGGTAAGTTGAAGCTCCAGAGCCTTGTGTCTCAAAACCAATCCAGAGTTCTTGATTAGGGTCCACCAAAATGGGAGCACTGAGTGCGACGATGTTTTCTCCAGCTACCAGATCGGAATTGATAGTTGTGGTGGAGGAAACCAAGGTGCCTGCGTTGAATGTGCCGTTGACAAAACTGCCACCCTGCCAAACTTTTACAGTAACATAGGTGAAGTTAAGACTGTATAAGTTGAACTTTACATGGGTTAAGTACATTCCCGAGATTCTCGTCAAGCTGTCCGGAGTGAACCTGACGACACAAGAGTACACAGCAGTACCCGCTCCTATGCCGCTGCTTTCGGTTCCACCGTAAGACATAGAATCGTTATACGTAATATTCTGTAAGGAAGATTCCCAAGTGAGATTCACTTGGTCCCAGCGTGCGGTTGCCTGCACATTGGTGGGTGCATCGCATTGCGCATAAATGCTGCTTGCGGCAAATAGCACAAAACAGATAAAGAATAGAAATTTTTTCATAAAAATAAATTTTAAATTATATAAAATGTTGATTTGTAGTTCTTTAGTTAAAAATATTATCTATTTGCTTTGAAAATTTAAGGTGCAAACATAATTATTTTTTTATAATTCGCAGCGCCATGTTAATAAAGTTGATAAAAAAAAAGACCGGCTTTTTTGAGCCGGTCTTGTAAAACAAATATCGGGAGGTTATTTCTTGACGAATGATTTGGTGACGCTGCCGCCAGAACAGGTGATGCGCACAAAATACACGCCGCTGGCGAGTGAGGAAGCGTCCACTTTGGCGATATTGCTATTCACCTCCATCGACTGAATCCGTTTGCCATATACATCGTAAATCTCCACGCGTTCCATGTTCAAATCTTCATGATAGATGGTAAACTGTCCAGTGGTTGGGTTAGGATACAGGGAGAAGGTGTCCCATTCGTAGGAATTCACCCCATCGGGGTTGGTGGTAAAGGTGATGTGGTTGGATTCTCCACTGGTTTCTGTACCACACATGGCCGTGACAAACACCTCGTATTGGGTTTGTGGCTCAAGGTTAGTGATTACATAAGGGTGTGTAGTGGTATTAACCGTTGACCAAGTGTTGGCAGAGGACTTCTTATAGCTTACAACCCAGCTGTCGGGTGCGCCTTGTTGCGCCCAATCGATTTTCACGCTGTTGTGTGTAAGGTCTGAGAATGTCAGGCTTGTTGGGGCTTCGCAGGTTTCAGGCGTGGAGCCATTTTCGCAGTTTACTTGAATTGCGAAACCGCTGTATTCAGTGCTGTAATCCGACATGAAATAGATGGTGAGCGGACCAGTGGTGGAAACCACATCAATGGTATTGTCCACATCACTGTCAAAGAGGACGGTACCATCAGAAGTGTTGCCGTCAAAAATGACAAGCCTATCATAATCCTCTTCAACATTGAAAGTACCGGTCAGGTGGACGAGTTGACCTATAGAGTCGGGGTTGACGACCAACAAGGCGTCACAATCGCTGGAGTAGTCGTTGTTGGGACCACCGTCATCGTAGATGACACCACCGCACATGGTTACAGTAAACTCGCCATAAGTGGGCATGATATATGCTCCAGGGACTCCGGTTATCGGTCCTACCCAATCACTTTCATCACCACTACCGCAATTGGAGCGTACATAGAAATCGTATGAAGTTCCTGTTGTCAAGTTGTTGATTGTGAAAGGATTGGTGCTTGCCGAAACCATTGTGCCCGTTCCTTGGGTGAAACCACTGTTGCCGTATTCAATGTCCCACATAGTGGCCGTTCCTCGCTCTGTCCACGAAAGCGTGATATCGGTAGAGGTGTTGTTGGCTACAGCAAAATCGAAGGGCTTGACACAAGTGGGCGCAGGCACGCAGTTTACAGCCAACTCAAATCCGCTGCTGCAAATCAGATAGTCTGATTCAAAATAAATGGTCAGAGGGCCGCTGGTGGATTCAAGTAAGGGCACCACACCGTTGTCTGAACTTGAACTGCTTTCAAACAATAAGGTTCCTTGTATGTCAGTACCGTCATATATGCGCAAATAATCATATCCGCTTTCCAAGTCGTAGGTGCCTTGTAATTGTACTATCATTCCAGTCGTATCAGGCATTACAGTAAGTGTGGCGTTGCAGTTGGTGGAGTAGTCGTTGTTAGGTCCGCCGTTGTCGTAAATGTGTCCGCCGCACATACTGATGGTGTGCGTGCCGGTGGCGGGCATGTTGTATATGCCGGGCATGGCAGCAACAGGGCCTCTCCAATTGCTGAAATCGCTTGCGTTGCAAACGGCTCTTACATAGAACTCATAGGAGGTGGTGTCACTCAAGTTACTGATACTCGTGGCTGGAGTAGTATAAACAGAAATCGGCGTGGCGTTGTCGGGATCAAAGCCAACGGTGCCGTAAACAACTTCCCACTCTGTTTCACTACCACCTGCGGTCCAAGCTAAATTGATAGAACTTGTGGTGGAACTTGCCACATGCAGGTTGCTCGGGCGTACACAATCGGGTGCGAGGTCCACGACGATGTCATCCAAATAGAAATAGACATAATCGTTGGGGTTTGCTATCGTTTTGAAAGCGATGTGTCCGCTTGTGACAGGCACATTGGTAAAGGCAACATCAAAAGATTCAACATTATTGGAAGTTGAGCAGGAGATGGTGTCCAAACCGACGAAGAGGGATTCATTGGTGGGGTTGGTAGTGTATCCCACCACCAATTGGTCGGCGGTAGAAGAACTCTTCAAGTTGAAAGTGACTTGCAGTGAATTCAAAGGATACAAGGTTTCCTCAAACTGGGGCATAATGGCCATGCCGCCTGAACCGTAATTCATGCTGAAATACAAGGTTCTGTTACCCGTGGGAGCACTGCTGTTTCCAATATAAATGGGACTGTCTTGTGAGGTGATTTTGAACCAGCAGTCAGGATAGGAGTTTGTGCCGTAAGAGTAATTTTCAAAACCTTCGAAATATGGCAAACTGTCTATGGCTTCGCAAAGGGTTTTGCCGTTAACTTGAACGAAAGCGCTTTGTTCGCTTCCACAGTCGGATTGCACATATATGGTATAAGCTGTGTTGGTGGTCAGGTTGTTGAAGGTATAGAAAGTATCCGTCAGGTTGGTGATGAGCAAGTCATCGGAGTAGGTGCTGTCGGAGGGGAATATGGCCACATTCCAGCTGCTCTCACTGCCTGAAGCAGACCAACTGGCTGTGATTTCATTTGAACTAATATTGTTGAGTGTGAGATGTGTAGGACGAGGACAGTTGGATAACAGGTTGACGGCAAAATTGTCCACATGCAGATTGTTGTCCGCATTGCTGGTGGTGGATTCCGCATAGATGGCGATTTTCACCAATCCGGTGAAGTTTTGGGCCGAACCATTTCTCAAAGGTATTTCCACATGGGTTAGGGTGGCCAGGTTGTTATAGGTGCCGAAGCTGTTGGTGGTTGAGTCGTTGTCCCAAATGAAGGCGTTGTTGGAAGACCAAGTTTGTCCGTTGTCGGTGGAGACGACGATGGCAAACTTGTCGTCACTGCCGTCCAAGTCGGGTGCTCCCGTAGAACCGTAAGCGGTTAGCAAAACATCCATTTCCACTTGATAAGGAGTGGTGCCATCGCCTAAATCAATACTGGGCGAGATCAACCAGTCTTTTCTCGAGGAACCCCAAATATTGTTATAAATGTGTGAGCCGTTTCCAGCAATCATTTCCGAAGTGGATGTGTACCAATAGGATTGGCCAAAAGTCAAATTGGACACGGTGTCCAGTATGCCGGATGCTTGTGACCAACAATCAGTGGGTGGTATTACATCATTGCTGAACTCTTCAAGGAAAGGTATGTTGTAAGCACCACAAGCGGTGGTAAAGGTATATGGAGATGTCCAGATGCTCGTTTCCGTGCCACAATCGGCTTTCACATAGACCTCATAAGAGGTGTAGGGGAGCAATCCGCCCAAGAGTAAGGAGTCGGCAGTGCAAGGAATGGCGGTCACGGTGTCAGGGTTGCCACCTGCGGGAACCACGGCCACGAGCCAAGCGTTTTCGGATCCCTGCGGGGTCCAGTGAATTGTAGCGCTGTCAGACAGGATATTGGAAGCCGTCACGGAAGTCGGACGCTGGCAGTCACTTGTTTCATACAAAGTAACATCATCAATGAAGATGACATTGTTGTTGTAGGTTGTGTCGCTTACTTTATTCAAGATGGCGATAAACTTGCCAGAGCCAGTGTAGTTGGTGAAGGAAACATCTACGGAGTTCCAATCTCTGAATGAGGTGGCGACAACCGTGTCCACAGGAACAAAGGTGTTGATGTCGTTAGCGGAATCCATAACGCCCACAATAGCACGCCAAGCAGCGCCGCTGTAGTGATTATAACCTCTTATCATGAAAGAAAGCGTCAATGAGTTGACATTCAGGTTGGCGTCGATCTCCGGCAGTACAGCAGCATTGTAGTAACTTCCTGTAGAGTATAAATATAAAGCGCGCTCTCCGGAATAATGGTAAGAATAGGTGATGTAAGGATAGTCGTAAGTGCCGCTGGTATAGGTGTTAATGTGGCCCCAACAAGGAGGGAAATTAAGATTGGCGGTATGGTAGCCCTCAAATCCTTCGTTGAAAGGCAAACTTTCGGCCGTGATGACATTGCAGGAGGTCATTACTGTGATTTCAGGAGAAGCATATCCCAAATCCCCATTGCCACAGTCAATTCGCATGATAATGTTGTAGTATGTTCCGCTGGCAAGATTGTCCAAAACATATGAAGGACTTGCCGTCACATATTCCACAGTGTCGTATTCGGTGTCTGACGCTTTTTTGTAATATAAAACAAAATCAGTAGCGTTGTTTGGGGTGTATGGGGTCAGTGTCAAGGAACTTGTTGTGGGATTTGTTGCCGTCACGCTGTCAATGCTGCCACATGTCAACTCTACAATGGAAATGTTATCCACAGCGGCAGGACTGTTGTCATAATAACTTTCATCTGTATTAATCCAATGGAAATAGAGACGTTGGATGCCTGTCAGGTTCTCACTCAGCAGGATATTGGCTTGTTGCCAAGAGGGTTCATCCACAAATCGTCCTAAATACAGGGCGTTGGAAGGGGCACCATTTACCGGATTGACAGGCGCTCCGATGTACACTTCCATGTAGTCGTAGAACTCGTTATAATCAGGATAAGCAAAACCTTCGCATTTCCAGTCAAAGGACAGACTGTGAGGATTGCCCGTATTGCCCAAGTCTATATCGCGATAAGCCCACACATTGCTTTCCACATAAGTGTCATAGCCGTATGAGTTCCCGTTGTTGTCGGAGATGTAGAGGGCACGCGAACCCGTGTTGTGTGTGGCGGTGCCAATAGCCCATTTGTTGGGATTGTTGCCGTTCGCCAACACCCAGTTGTTGTCGTCACTGGTTTCAAATCCTGTGGAGTAGGGAATGGTACCTGGATTGTCTTGGGTGGTGGCGATGGAAAACAAGCGCCAGTTGGATGTTTCAGAAGTGAGCGGGTTACAAATGGAACGAATGTAAAAATCGTAAGAGCTACTTGCTGTCAAACCGGAAATGGTGACAAAAGTGTCGGTGGTGTTGAGGGGTGTCACGGATGCGTCATTGGGATTGAAACCGGGGGCACCGTAAGCATATTCCCACAGATTTTGTCCGTTGGAATTCCAGGAAAGGTTCACCGAATACTGGTCCGCCGTCGTCACATAGGGCATGGGCGGGAAACAGTTGCTGCAACCGATGAAGGAAAAGAACGGAGCCGTTCCCAGTTGAGATGCATCGGAACAGGTGTAAATCAGCAGTCCATTGAAATAAACATCAAAAGAGCATTCTTCATCGTAAGTGTAACCACTGCCTTCGCTCCACACAAGCGTGTAGGTGTTTCCGGCTGTAAGCGTGATGGAATCGATTGCAGAGTAGCCGGTCGACATGGTAATACTACCCACTACAGTGTTGCCTTGTTTCACAGATATGGCAGAACCGCCGTTCCAGCCATCTCCGTAACTGTCGTACATGTGAAAAACATAAGAACAAGAATTTTGGGCAAAAACACCCAAACCAATTGTAAAGGTCAAACCTAAAAGAAATAGTATTTTTTTCATAAAAAGAAATTTATATGAATAATAATAAAAACTCAAAGGTAAAGAAGTAAACGAACGTTTAGTTTCTGAATAGAATCATGTTGCAAAAATAATAAAATTAATATAAGTATATACGTTCCAATATTTTTTCCTCATTTTCCCAAGTCAGTTCTTGTGCTGCTTTTTTGCAGTTTTCTTTGCACTTAAAATAGAAATCCTGATTGTTTTGAAGAAGCTGTACCGCATTCACGATGGCTTCGGGGGTTATTTCATCGGCCACCACACCTACTTGATATTGTTGCACAATGCGTGCGCGTTCAGGGAGGTTGGAGACGATTTGTGGGGTGCCCGCTTTGATATATTCGAATATTTTGTTGGGAAGACTGAACCGGGCGTTGGGTCCCACATCGTGGTCCATGGCCAGACCGGCGTCTGCCAAAGCCGTATATTGGAACAGCATGTCCTGTGTTTGGCGGGGAACGATGGTTATGCGGTCACCAAGATGCAGTTCGGTCACCATTCGGCGCAGTTTTGGGATGATGGTACCGCTGCCGATTATGAAAAGATGCGCGTCGGGCAGTTGTTGCATGGCCATTACGGACTCTTCGCCGCCGCGTCCCTCGTTCAAACCATTGCCCTGCAGGATGAGGTTGAACTTGTCGGTGGGCATTCCCAAGTCGGTTTTGGAGCACTTGAGCGGCGGCGTGCCCGCGGGTGGGATGTTGCGCACCAGATGAGCGCGCATGCCGTACTCTTGCTCGTATTGGTCCACGATGGACTGGCTGACGGTAATGACGGTTTTCAGTTTTGGGAAACAAAAGCGTTCAATGGCGCGCCAAACCTTGAGAGCGGCGGGATTACTGGTTACGGATAATTCGCCGCAGAAGTACTCGTGACTGTCATAGACCAGTCGCTTGCGCCGGAACTTGCTTACTAAAGTGTTGGGTAAAAGTGTGTCCAAATCATTGGCAATCAGCACATCGCACTTTTTAAACAGCAGATAGAAGAAAAGCCGGAGGTTGTATTCGGCATAGAAAATCCAGTTTTTACGAAACAGCAGGCGCATCCTGTGTGTGTGGTACGCGCGTGGCGCCAACTCAGGAGAGTCGGCATAGCGGCGCCCCACCAGCGTGACATCATAGCCGTTGCGGGTGAGAAACATAGCCATCTTGTCCACACGGGCGTCCGTGTAGAGGTCATTGGTTACCGATAGGATGGCACGCTTCATTATTCGGCGGACATGCGGCCGTGGCAGTTTTTGTACTTTTTGCCGCTGCCGCACGGGCATGGATCGTTGCGGCCCACTTTCTTCTCCACGCGGATGGGTTGTGCACCCTTGCCTCCCGGAGCCACTTGGCGGCCTCCGCCAGCCACTTCCTCACGGCCGGTGGTCAGCTTTTTGGCATCCGATTGCGGCAACTGCGCCTCACGCACTTGCGGGGCCTCCTCCGCCATCGGGATTCTGCCCTTGTTCAGGAAGCTCACAATCTCCTGGCTGATGCGCACCAGCAGTTGGTCGAACAAGTTGAAGGACTCCAATTTATAGATCAACAGCGGGTCTTTTTGCTCGTAAGAGGCGTTTTGCACACTCTCTTTCAAGTCGTCCATGGCACGCAAGTGCTCTTTCCAGGCGTTGTCAATCACAGCCAAGGTGATGCCCTTCTCAAACGACAAGCCCACCTCGCGGCCTTTGGTTTCGTAGCACTTTTTCAGCGGAGCCACAATGTTGATGTTTTTGGTGCCGTCGGTGAACGGGATGGCGATGTTCTGGAACTTGTCGCCATGCTCCAGATATACGCGTTCCATCACCGGATAGGCCTGCTCGCTGATTTGCTGGAGTTTTGTTTTATAGTGGTCATAAACCACAGGATAAAGTTTTTCTATCAAGACTTGGGGACGCTCCTGCAGGAAATACTGCTCGTCGAATGGGGATTCGCAGCCGAAAGTCTTGATCATGTCCATGTTGAAACCATCAAAATCTTTGGCTTCCCAGTTGTTGGTGACCACCGTTTCGCACACATCCTCAAACATCTGGGCAATATCGATGGCCAGACGGTCGCCGAACAGGGCGTTGCGGCGTTTGCGGTAGATGGTGGAACGCTGTTTGTTCATCACATCATCGTATTCCAGCAAACGCTTACGGATGCCGAAATTGTTCTCTTCCACTTTCTTCTGGGCGCGCTCGATGGATTTGGAAATCATGCTGTGTTGGATGACATCACCATCCTGGTGGCCCATTTGGTCCATAACTCTGGCGATACGGTCGGAGCCGAACAAGCGCATGAGGTCATCTTCCAAGGAGACGAAGAATTGGGAACTGCCCGGGTCGCCTTGACGGCCGGAACGGCCTCGCAACTGGCGGTCCACGCGGCGGGAGTCATGACGCTCGGTGCCGATGATGGCGAGACCGCCCTTTTCGCGCACCTCCGGTGTCAGCTTGATATCGGTACCACGACCAGCCATGTTGGTGGCGATGGTCACGGTGCCCTCGCGTCCGGCTTCTGCCACAATGTCAGCTTCCTTCTTGTGCAACTTGGCGTTCAACACATTATGTTGGATGCGGCGGCTGGTCAAGATGCGGGAGAGCAACTCGGAAGTCTCCACCGAAGTGGTACCCACCAAAACGGGTCTGCCCTCTTCGTGCAACCGGATGATTTCGTTCACCACAGCGGCGTATTTTTCGCGTTTGGTCTTGTAAACCAAGTCGTTGGCATCGTCACGGATAACGGGTTTGTTGGTCGGAATCACTACCACATCCAGTTTGTAGATGTTCCAGAACTCACCGGCTTCCGTCTCAGCGGTACCAGTCATACCAGCCAGCTTCTTGTACATACGGAAGTAGTTCTGCAGGGTGATGGTGGCGTAGGTTTGTGTGGCGGCCTCCACCTTGACATTTTCCTTGGCTTCGATAGCCTGGTGCAGTCCGTCGGAATAGCGACGGCCTTCCATAATACGACCGGTCTGCTCGTCCACAATCTTCACCTTGTTGTCAATGATGACATATTCCACATCCTTGGCGAACATGGTGTAGGCTTTCAGCAACTGATGAATAGTGTGGATACGGTCAGAAGCCGTTGCGAAGTTGTTGTATATCTCCTCTTTCCGTGCGGTTTTCTCTTGCGGAGTGAGATCTTCTTTCTCCAGTTCGGCGATTTCAGCACCCACATCGGGCATGATGAACATCTTGGCCTCTTCCGCGTCGCGGCTGATGAGGTCGATACCTTTGTCCATGATGTCCACCGTGTTCAGTTTCTCTTCAATGACGAAATAGAGTTCGTCGTCAATGAGGTGCATATTGCGGTTCTGGTCCTGCATGAAGAAGGACTCTGTGCTTTGGAGCACCTGTTTCATGCCCGGCTCGCTGAGGAATTTGATAAGGGCCGTGTTCTTGGGCAATCCACGGTGCGCGCGCAGGAGCAGCATGGCGCTCTCATCCTGCGGTTTGGGATTGGGATTCTCGGCCAGCATCTTTTTGGCGCGGGTCAGAATCTCCGACACATACACGCGCTGGGCATCGTACAGTTTTTGGACGATAGGTTTGTATTTGTCAAACTCCTGCTGGTCGCCTTTGGGCGTGGGGCCAGAGATGATCAACGGTGTACGGGCATCGTCAATCAACACGGAGTCCACCTCATCCACGATGGCGTAGTTGTGGGGGCGTTGCACCAGTTCGCCGGTGTTGCGGGCCATGTTGTCACGCAGGTAGTCGAAACCGAACTCGTTGTTGGTACCGTAGGTGATGTCGGCGTTGTAGGCGCGGCGGCGTTCGTCGGAGTTGGGCTCGTGCTTGTCGATACAGTCCACGGTGAGTCCAAGGAACTCATACAAGCGGCCCATCCACTCGGAGTCACGCTTGGCCAGGTAGTCGTTCACGGTGACCACATGCACGCCTTTGCCCGGAAGGGCGTTCAGATAGACGGGCAATGTGGCCACGAGGGTTTTACCTTCACCCGTTGCCATCTCGGCGATTTTGCCTTCGTGCAATACGATACCGCCGATGAGCTGCACATCGTAGTGGCACATGTCCCAGGTGATCATATTGCCGCCGGCGGACCAGGTATTGCGGTAGCGGGCTATGTCACCGTCAATCTCGATGCCGTCGTGGGTGGCAGCGAGGTCGCGGTCCAGATCAGTGGCCGTAACTTCGATGATTTCGTTGTCCTTGAAACGGCGGGCGGCCTCCTTCATCACGGAAAAGGCCTCCGGCAGAATCTCGTTCAGCACATCTTGGGTGGTGTTATAGACCTTGTCTTCCAGTTTCTCCACCTCTTTGTAGAGATCCTGTTTCTCCTCGATGGGAAGGTCGTAATTGTTGTCCAGGTAATCGCGGATTTCAGTCAGACGGTTTTCTTCGGCTTCCGTGGCTTTCCAAATCTTCTCACGGAATTCGACGGTTTTGTGACGCAGGTCGTCGGTGGACAGGTTTTTGATGGTTTCGTATGCCTCAAGCGCGCGGTTCAGTTTGGGCTTGAGCTCTTTCATATCGCGGTCGGCCTTGGTGCCGAAAAGTTTGGTCAGGAAATTTGCCATAAAAATGATGTTTTTTAAAAACGGCAAAAATACAAAAAATGTGCCAAAGGTCAAAATTCTGACAACAAAGAAGGGATGAGGAAAAACCTCGTCCCTTCGCAAATGTTATTCTTTCACCACCTTCACATTCCGCACGGTACCATCGGTCAGGGTGACGCGCAGGATGTACAGGCCGGATGGGATGTTGGATGTGTTGACCGTGGTTTGTGGGGATGGCAGAGACGCACGACCGTGCGTCTCTACGGAAACCGGCCGCCCGAACATGTCGAACATTTCCACACGTGCGATTTTCGCATCGCCGTCCGTGACCGTCACATTCAGGATGTCATTCGTGGGATTGGGATGAACAGTGATGTTTTGTTGACCCGTTATCGGGGATTCCGCCTGCGGCGGAATGGCGGTGGTTTCCAATGCCCGCGTTTCCATATCGTCGTAGCAGATCCCGAAGAAGAAACACAGCACATTCTTCGCCAACAGCGAGGAGCGGCCCGTATTGGCATCCGCGATGCGGACCAGATCTCCTATTTGCGCATCCGTAGCGTTGGGCCACATCACATGGTCACCCTCCTCCAGTGCCTGTTTCAGCGTGTGGAACACCAGATAATTGTCATATTCATCCCGCTCTTCTGAAGTGGTGATGTAGTTGGCAATGTCGGCCAGCGAAATGTTGTTGCCACCTAATTTGAATTCTGTCTCCGCCTCCAGATACCGGCTGGCCAGGCCCGGGGTGGCGTCCAGCCACGCCATGACCGCCTGCAGGTCCTCCAGCGTGTCCGCCATCAGGGCGCGGACACGCTCGTGCGACTGCGCGTACAGCTCCGAGGCAATGGAGTTTATCTGCTGCGAGGCGTATTGGGCTGCTTCTATCGTTTCCTGGTTAACGTTGGGGGTTCCGCCGCTTTGCGGCGGAATGGCGGTTGACAGAATGTCAGCATAGCCGTTCCGGTTAAAGTCTGCCATGAGATTCTCGTATTGCTGCTTCAGCGCCAGGAATGACGGTGTGGGCGATTTGGGACCAGGACCCGGATTGGACGGGTCCAGCACGCACAATGTGGAGGCACAATCATTGCTTCCCGCATTGGTATGGAGTGTCACATTCCCGACAGGGTTCTGTGGCGCATGGTTCGTCCCTGTGCTGTAGTAATAGTCTATGCGTTGGCTTCCGGCATTGTACAGACTGCTCGTCTGAGTGCCCGAAAACGTGTTGTCCGCCCCCTTGACGCTGCTCCCCTGCATGGGTCCCACCGTGGCACCGGAGGCTACATATATGCCATATGTGTCGTTTGTAAACCCGTTGCATGTCATTTGGAGCCCTATGTTTGAGTTGACGTCCCCGTTAGTTCCTGTCACATATATGCCGTGGCTCAGGCGCTCGAAGGTGTTGCGGTACAGCCTGTTCGCGTCGGTGCCCGAATTGTTCACCCGGATGCCGTAGCGGCTCCCGTTTGGCGCGCTCGCGCCGCGCGTGAAGGTGTTCCCCTCCACCAGATAGCCCGTACATCCGTCAAGACACAGCCCTGACACAACACGCACCGGCATCTCGGACAAGTCGAATGTGCAGCGCGTCACCGTGGCGTGGCTGCTGCCCCCAATCCTCACGCCGGTTATATTGTCGCTGAACTGAGCACCGTCTATCACAATCCCGTACGGGCTGCCCGAGGTTTCCGCGTCTATGGCCGTCCCGAAGCCCGCGAACGAGCTGTGCGTGCTTGAGGCGGGCGGGCAGTCGCATTCCGGTCTGGGCACATTGTAGCTGCAGCCCGCCTTCATCTCGAAGCCCGCGTCCAAGGCACTGATGGCGCTCTTCCTGCTGTGGTTCCCTGTCCGCGCGTCCTCGAAGCGGCAGTTAGTGAACTCCACCCCTTTCACATCCCACAGGGACACATGGGCGAGGAGGTCGGTGCCGTTGGCGGCGAAGAGGTTGTTGTCGTCCACCGTGAAGGTGCAGGTCGTGAACGAGCCCTTGTTGTCCACGACCTGGCTCGCATAGTTGGTGCCGGCGTAGGAGAGGTACTCCACGGCCTTGGCGCAGTTGCGGAAGGTGGCGTTGTCGGCGGTAATAATGCCGCCCGTGGTATTCCATCCCGAGCCTGGTGCGCTGGTGCGAATGCCCTTGATGGCGTTCTCGACAACGGCCCCGTTGAGGAGCTGCACGGTGCCCTGGTTGGCGGCGGTCTGCGGCTGGTTGCGGTGGCCCTCCACATATACACCTTGCCACATCCCGCCCGCACAGGCGCTAGTGAGCGTGCCGCCGTCCACAACGAGCTTGCCGCCAGGACGGACGATGATGCGGGCTTGTGGTACAAAGGAGACACGACATGTTATTGTTAATGTACTTCCCGAATCAACAATAATGTCCTGATAAAACTTACGATTATAGTCAATTGTTTGGTTTTTCCTTACACAATAGGGATAATCCCCATAGCCATAGGCGTAATCTTTTAATGTTGATACTGATAGAGCCCTTTGGATACGCCCCATTTGAAGAGCTGAAAAATGACGAGAATACTTGGTTCCTCCCATAATGTTGTTTGTACATGTATTAGTTGGGTCGGACACCTCACAATCCCAACCATATTGATGATAGCAAACGCTTGTTGATGGAGCATTACACCATGGTTGTGTTGCTGTTCCAAAGACATCCCATAAAAATTCGGGATTGGATATTGTTATGACTTCACTATTATAGGGGTGCCATAATCCGAAATTATGACCAAACTCATGAGCCATGTGTATTGCAAATGCATAAAGATAACATTCAGTTTTATTTTGTTTCACACTGACAATAGAATGATGTTGAGAATTATAACTGGAAGAAACACCTGAATAGTTTGCTGTTGTATCAAGAGACAAATGGTAATTGAATCTATTCAGTCTTTCAGGGAAATTGTTTAACAAGTAGTTTGTGAAAGGACCAGTAGCATTTTGATGAGCCATATAACTGTTATTGTAGTAAAAAAACGTATCAATTTCAAATCTAACCCTAGTGTCTTCAATAAAAGGAGCATTGGGAATATTTTCGCTATAATAATGATTATGGGAATATATCATGTTGAGAAAATCAAATGCCTTTCGCAAACTGTCACGATAGACTTGATTGTCAAGCCAATAGTTACCAGTCCCATCGTCTTCCCTCCATATATGCATATTTACAAATATAGTAACAATAGGAGTACTGTCATTGGGAACAAACGATCTAATCATTAAACTTGAATCTTGGTTATCCGATGGATAAACCCTATTGCAAGCATGGTAATCACGTGGACTATAATTAAACATTTCATCTTGAGTGCAAATATATTGAGCATGGCACAGACTCAACAATAACACAAAAAATAAAGTAGCAATTGTCTTTTTCATAACATTATTGTTTTATGAATTTTCCCGAATAATTGTTTTCTTTCGTAAATAGTTGCAGGATGTACAACCCGTTACGGTAACATGAAACATCTATATTGCTGGGTATCTCAACCGCTCTGTCATAATGTAATCTCCCCATAGTATCGTAAATCCTCAAATGACCACCCCCTTCCCAAGGGAACTCGCTTGAAATACGGATTATATCATGTGCAGGAGAGGGGAATGCGATCAGCCGCATCTTTACGTCGTCCCTTATGCCACTGCCGAATCCGTTGCTGAAGCAGTCGGTGGAGTCGTCGTCGGAAATATCAAAGCCGGTATATAGACACTCATCACTACTATTGCAAAAACAAAGCAACCGATTCACACCTCCATCTGAACCTAAATATTGGTCGCTTTGGGAAACAAAGCCACTACTACTTCCGACCCCTTCTATCCATAAAACGGTTTCTTCATTTTGGGAGATTCCTTTCACTATTATTCTCCTATAGCCTCCTTCTTCTCCTACAGTCACGATGGAGTCATTGTCATAAAAGGGCATGAATACATTCTGAATTGCGCCGCCCCCTGTCTGTGTCTGCCCCGCATAGACGCTCCCATAATCCACTCTGCACACTTCTGTGCGGACCACATTTCCGAACTCTTCTTCAAAAAAGTGACAAGTCACTGTGTCTCCATGTGATAGCGAGAAATCATAGAAAAGAAGATCCGTATCCCGCTCAGTCACATGGATAAGATTGTTTGACGCATTATAAATCTCGGTACCCGAGGGGACATGAAAATATACGGTTCTTTCCGCGGTATCGTTGCGACACGCTCCCCAATAGGTGGCTTGGGCAATGTCAAACTGAAAGGCCTGCACCCCTCGTTGCCTGTATATCTTTATGTAGGTAATGTCGCCGATAACAGTGTCGCCCACGGATGCGAATTTGGAATCGTTCACCGACCAAATCGATCCTATTCTAAACGGTTTGTATAGATTTTCCTGTCCTTCCGCCACCCCGCCGCACAGCAGCAGGGCAAGAAGCGCTGTGGTGAATAATGCTCGTTTCATAATGTGTGTATTTTAAGGGTTAATATTTTCGTTAAGGCAAAGATAGGAAAAGATTTGAGACGGGAGACCAGAGACTATACCCCATTCACCTCTTGCACCACTTGTACCTCATGTATCTCATTTTCCTAATAGTTATTGTATGCCGGCTTGTCCGTGTAGAACAGCCCGGTGAAGGTGAACTGGAGGGTGGTGGTGTCGCGCTCGACTAACTGGGCCGGAATGTTGAGGTACGCCGTGCTGCCGCCCTCACCCGTGCCCAGCGACCGCGCCGGCATGTTGAAAAAGTTCTGGTTTGTCAAACCGAATGTGTCAGTGGTCGTGGCCGTGATGGCCGTGCCTATCTGCTGGAGGGTGACCGCGGCCGAAGTGCTGCACAAGTTTCCATAACCCTGGCAGTTCACATGTACCCATTGCCCATTCCTGTAAACACAACCCGAGCATTTCGCGCCATCATGACCAATACTGATACATAAATAGGTTGCACCTGCGGATTTCCCTTCGCCTTGGATGAAAACAACCCTGTTACCCAAGCTGGTCTGATCCGATTCTTCTTTGTTGCACGCCATTTGAACGAATGACATAATCACCATAATTACAATCATTGTCTTTTTCATATCAATTTTTTTAATGTCTTACAAAAATAGTTTTTCCCTTATTTGATTTTTCTGTTTTTCAAGTCTGTTTTGCCTGCATTTAGTAAAAAATGACGAAACGGAATTATTATTACACAATAAAATTTCAGGTTTGTTTTTGCCAAACAGCACCTTTCTATTTTTAAAACAGGTGCTTGCGGATACAAAGAACTGGTGAACCGATTTATCGAAACAATCCACAAAACAGCGTTTATTGTGTAATTTTTCCATGAAAAAGTGACGAACCTGATAATCATTACACAATAAATCCGCCCGAAAAGTCTATTTTTGCAAAAAAATCAATCTATGAAAAGAAAAAATGGAAATATTCTGCGCTTTATTGCCCATATACTGTTTTGTATCATATTTGTTTTTTTCTTAGGAAGAAACTGCTATCTCCGCCCGGGAGCTTATCCGCTTGTTTACAAAGAATACTTGAGCGGAGTCATTGTATTGGTCATGGTTTATCTTAATGTTTTGGTGATTATACCTCGCATTTCGTCAGGCTTCAAGCATATCCGCTATCTTTTTCTGTCTGCCGCCACGGTGGTTGCCGCCACCTTTTGTGAAATGGCGATGGTGTACCCTCAGGTCATAGCCATCATGACGTGTCAATATTCCACTCACACGGCTCATTTATATTTTGTTGAAGACTCCTTTCTTGTGCTGTTGCGGAATGTTGGCATAATCACTTTCATCTTCACAATAATGGCCTTGAGATGTGAAATGCGCATGGGCCGCATGAAAAGCAGATTCTGGGTCAAACATCACGGCTCTTTGGTTTTGACCAGCATCCAACGGATGCTTTTTGAGGTGCCCGTTTACCATGTGAGATATTGTGAGAAATGCGGGAATCAGATCCGATTTTATCTCGTTGACGGAAATTCGGGCTACATGAATGGCACCATGAGCGACATAACAGGCATGATGGGCAAGCGTGGCGTGCAGATTTCCAGAAGCACTTATGTGATGCTCCAGCACATCAGCGATTATACCTATGATACATTGAGTGTTCTGGGTGAAGGCGAAGAAACTGTCACTTTTAAAATATCAAATTCGTACAGGGAACACGTACATCAACGAATAGCACCTTTTGTGAAACTCGCAGACAATCCGGACAAATCATCTGACGAGAAGCAAGATAATATGGCGGTTGTTTCAAGGTATAACAAAACAATGGGCAGGAAACCTGCGCTGATATATTCGTTTATTGCCGACCATCCCCTTTGTTCCACCGGAGACATCATGACCAAGACCAATCTGTCCCGCAGTTCCGTGGCCAAATACATCGCCCGCCTCAAGAAGCAGGGACTCATCCGGCACGTGGGTTCCAACAAGACGGGCGGCTACGAGGCGGTGGAAGGAGAGATGGGGTGAGAGGGGTGAAAAGGGTGAAAGGGTAAAAGGTGCAAGGGGGGAAAAAAGACCGGAGACTGGAGACTGGAGACCGGAAAAACAATAATCAAAGACAGAAGGTCAATAGCTAACCACCAGCATTACCTACGTGCGCGAGTATCTTCTCCTCGCTAAGGCCTGTGGCCTTGGCCACGTCGGCGAGAGGGAGACCCAATTCCAACAGGTTCTGCGCCGTTTGGAGGAGCGCTTCTCGTCCCTGTTGCATTCCTTGCTCTATCCCTTGTTTTACTCCTTGCTGCATCCCTTGCTCATATCCCCGTTCCTCGCCTCTCTTTTGGGCTACCTTTACCGCATCACGCACATCCGCGTAATCCAATATGCTCTTCTTGTATGCTTTTTTTTCCATAGTTGTGAGTTTTGAAATCCGGCATTCCTCGAACATCTGTTGGAATATCTCATCCTCTCCAGACAAGTCCTGCTCCCCCATTTTGTGCATGTTCTCCAAAATGAACACCCATTTCATCCCCTCGTCTTTGAAGACTACATCCTTCATCTGTCCGATGTTCTGCGCGGCAAATTTAGTCAATTCCAGGAAACAAAAGACGGTTTTCTCAGAATAAACCGCATTTTTTTCATCTTTCAGTTTCACTATATGGAAGGCATCCTCATAGTGGCTGAACTCATTCGAGTCGTAATCCATTATGTTGAAAGAGATTACGGTCGGGATATTGTATTCCATATCACCCCGCATGACTTCACCGCTCACCACGCGGCTGCTATAGGTGAGGATTCTGTTGGAGAAGAACGACTGCTCGGCCCGCTGCATCTCGATGATGAAGTGCCTGCCCGTGTCGGTCACGCAGTAGATGTCGAAGACGACCTTCTTCTCCGCCTCCCTCTCGCCGAGAATCTCGGTTGGACGGAATGTGATGCTGACGACATCGCGCATGATGTCGGGCAGGAACGCCAGCAAAATTTTTATCGGCCAGAGAAACAGCAACATACAGAAACTCAAGTTGTCAATTTAACAACCTGTTGTTAAGGCGGTTGCGTGGATTTGGAAGAAAATTTTTGAGTGGGTGGTGTATGGGGTAAAAGGGTGGAGTTGGTGCATGAGATTCATGGGGGGGGGGAGAAGAGGTAAAAGGCCGTTGGTTATTGGTTTTGTTAGTTAACGGCTAACGGCTAAGAGAAACTCTCTTCACATCCTCCACAAAATCCCTCACATCCTCTTCTGTCGTGTCCCAGCTGGTGACGAGACGGATTTCGTTTACCTCTTCATTCCAGAAATAGAAGAAATGATGCTCCAACAGTTTGTCGGTGAGTTGTTTGGGCAACTTGAGCAGCAAGATGTTGGCATCTGTCTTTTGGGTAAATGTGTTATAACCGGCATCGATGATGCCCTGGCGCAAGAGCTGGGCCATGCGGTTGGCGTTTTCCGCATTGTTTTTCCATATCTCGTTTTCAAGATACGGAATGAGCTGGCAGCTGATGTAGCGCATCTTGGAGCACAACTGGGTGCTTTGCTTTCGTATATATTTCAGATTTTCAGCCAATTCCGGACGGAAGGCGATGACACACTCACACATCATCAAACCGTTCTTGGTGCATCCGAAACTCAAAATGTCAACGCCGCAATCCACGGTCATTTCCTTGAAGGATTTGTTCAAGGTTACCGCAGCGTTGGCGATGCGCGCGCCGTCCATGTGCAGGTACATGCCATATTGGTGGATGTAGTCCGCAATGGCTTTGATTTCCTCGCAAGTATAGACAGTGCCCAACTCAGTGCATTGGGAGATATAGACTACTTTGGGTTGCGAGTGGTGCTCAAAGCCCCAATTGATGAGGTGTGGCGCAATAAGTTCCGGTGTGAGTTTGCCGTTTTGGGTTTCTATCTCCCGCAAGGCGGAGCCGGTCAGAAACTCCGGAGCCCCGCATTCGTCCACCGCGATGTGGGCGGTTTTAGCGCAAAGGATGGAGTTGTACGGCCGCACGCACGCGCGCAGCGAAACCACATTGGCGCCCGTGCCGTTGAACACGAAATAGGGCTCGGCGGAATCGCCAAAATGCTTCTTTATCAATGCTTTGGCTTTCTCTGTATAAACATCGTCACCGTAGGCGTGCTGGTGATCCTGGTTGGCCGCTATGATGGCCTTCAAAATGTCGGGATGTATGCCCGAATGATTGTCGCTTCCGAAACTGTGCATTTTAGGGTGAATTTGGTGAAAAAGGTGAACGGTGAAGTAGGTAAAGTGGGTGAAATGGGTGAATGGTGAAATTAGTAAATTTGGTAAACGGTAAAGTTGGTGAATGGTGATTGTTATGTTTATGATTTTTTGTTTTTTAAGCGATGTTGTATAAGATTATATAATTGAGATGATATTTTCGCGGAATTGTCAAGGTAGGAGTCTGCTTTTTCAGACGGAATGTATCCCAGTGCTTTTGCAATATGTAATTGGGCGCGGACTTCTCCACAGGAACCTTTAGCAATATACAAGAATTGAATGATTTCTTTTGTATGATTTCGCTCTAAACCTTCTGCAATATTGGATAGAATGGAAACCGCTGCCCGCTGAATCTGATCTTTGAACCCATAATCTCGACACTCTTTTAAATTCTCATAAATGTCAATGGTTAAATTAAAACTGTTCTTCCAAACATTTAAATCTTCAAATTTGTTATTCATAGTTGCTAAAATTATAAGTTGTTTTGTCTCAATCAACGAATTCCATTGTATTTTATTGCATTACTTTTCCCCGTGCACCGTGTACCTCATTCATCCCATGTACCCTTTCCCCCGTGCACCCCATTCACCCCATTCACCTCCTGCATCCATTTCACTCCCTTGCACCTTTCCCCTTCGCAATGATTATCACCGCTCCTAAAATCAGGGCGATACCGATGGCGAGATTGAGGGTGAAGGGCTCACTAAAGACGAAAATGCCGATGAGCACGGCGGTGAGCGGCTCCAGGGCACCCAAAATGGCGGTGGCAGTGGAACCCACATATTTGGCGGCATACACCATCAGCACCAGGGCGAAGATGGCGGGCACCACGGCTAGCCAACCCACATAGAACCAACTGGTGGCGTTTTGCGGTAGCGTGAGCGGCAGACCCGCAATTAAGGAGTACACCACCATACCGAGTGTGCAGTAGAGGAGCACATAGAAGTTGATTTTGAAGGAGGACATCTGCAGGTTGCTCCGGTTGACCAATATTATATATAAGGCATACGAGAGCGCCGAAGCCAGCACCAGAATCACACCGATAGTCGATAATGTGCCAGCGCTGTCACTCCAATAGAGCAAAACCACGCCTGCTCCCGACAATGCCAGTGACACAACTGTGGTCCATGTAATGCGCTCTCGGAAAAACACCGCCATAATCACGGCCGTCATCACCGGATAGGTGAACAATATGGTGGAGGCCACGCCCGCGGCCATATAGTGGAAACTTAAGTAGAGGGTTAAAGAAGATACAATAAAAAGCAGTCCCAATCCTGTCAGTGCGGTGAATTCCTGTCGGGTGACTTTCAGCGACTCCTTACGGAAGAACATGACGACGGCGATGATAACCCATGCCAGTCCGAAGCGGTAAAACAGCACACTGTTGGTTTGCATGCCTTCCGCATACAGTTTTAAAGCGCCTAAAGGATTGGTGCCGTAGCAGACAGCGGCGGCAATGCCAGCCAGGGTTCCGATTAGCTTACGGTCGCGCATTTTCCACCTCCTCTTTCATCTCATACACCCCATTTATCCCTTGTTCCTCTTTCACCCCATGTACCTCATTTACCCCTTGCTCCCCATTCACCACATGCACCCTTTGTTCCTCCTTCATCCTCAGGTTTGTCAGCATAATGACGGCAAACGCGCCCCAGAAGGGCAACGAGAGTTTGTCAGTGTCCAAAAAATTGTTGAGGAAACCGTGCACAAAATAGGTGACCAATGCCAGCGTCATCATCAAGGCCAGCAAACGGTTGGTTTTGTCATGGCTGTGGTTGTAGGTGCGTATGCCGGTGAACAAGCTGACGAAAACCAGGGCAAGCACTGTAAGCAGTCCGGGAAATCCCGTCTCGGCGCACGGGCCGATGTACTCGCTGTGCGCGTTGCCTCCGTCGCCAAAGTCAGTGGTGATGATGGTCTTGAACTGGCTCTTCTGGAAAGGCGCATAGACAAATTGGTAGGTTCCAGGCCCCCAGCCTGTCAACGGGCGTTCGCGGATCATCCCGAAGGCGGAGTTCCAGCGGTTCAGGCGTTCCACATTGGAGGCGTCGGTGCTGATGTTGGATATCGACTGCAACTGCTCTGTCAAATTACCGGAAGCGTCTTGACTGTTACGACTCATCTTGTAAAGAATCTCCTCAGCGGAAAAATATAGGAATGTCCCGACAATCAGTCCGCCAGCTACCAACCACGATAGTTTGATACGCAATTTGAGCACGATGAGCACACCGATGGCTACCACCAAGCTGATCCACGCCGCCCGGCTGAACGACAAATAGAAGCCGATGGTCAGAATAACCGTCAAAATGGCGTAGAAGATTTTCTTTTTAGTGGTGTTGTCGGGAAGAAAGAAACAGCAGGCGGTGATAGGCAGGAAAAACGCCAATACCGCGCCGTAGGCCGTGTGGTCGTTGTAGAAAGGACTCATAATCCAATGACCGTGAAAATCATCAAAGCCGGTTAGGGAGTGTTTGTAGGTAGTGATGACAACCACCACGGCCAAGGCCACCGCATAGCAGTTGAAATAGCGCACCGCCTTAGTCATGTCGTCTTTTACAAACTGAATCAACACCCAATAACAGGAAGTGGTGAACCATATCTTGGAGAGCCAAAATTTGATGGACACAACAGGTAACTCGCTGGTAATCACTGTAAATAACATCCATCCCAGATAGACGAAAAGGGCAATGGATATGGGGTGTGTCACCAATTTCCGATCCAAGTGCAGATCATATAGTATGCGGCATAGGAAGAGCAGAGTCAGGGCAATCATGATGATTTCCGCCGGTAAGGACAATCCGAGATGTATATCCTTGTTTTCCAGGATGACGGAAAATGGCGTGTATAGCGCCATAAGGTAAATCATCAGATCGAGGCGGAAGAGCAGAAGATAAACCAAGAATGCGGCGCCGGTCAGAAGCGGAACAATGGGTTGTTCTTTCAGAACGGCGTAAGCGTTGATGATGACAATCAGAATGCAGAAGCCAATTGTCAGCCACTGCTTCAGGGAAAGTCTATTCAACAGGTTCTTCAGCTTTTCCGGAAGGTTTTTCTTCAATTTTGTCGATCATTAAAAGCACGAAAATGGAAAGAATCAGCACGGAAAGGGTGGAGATGAGCACGATAAGAGAGCGTTTTGGGTAGCATTTCTTGTCGGCCACGATAGGGCGTTCCACCACGAACTTGACAGGCATGGAACCTTGCATGTCGAGTTGGGCATCCAGCATTTTCTGTTTGCAGAGGGCCTGGTATTTGAGGAAAGAGAACTGCATGTTCTGCAGGGCGTAGAGCCGAGGTCCCCATACGGCCAGTTTTTCCTGCTCTTTGTTCAGCCGGCTGATGGCGGCGGCGTTGCCTTGCGCCACGGCGATGGCATATTGCTGCATGACACGCTCGGATTGTCTTTCCACATCAAACACGCCGCTGTCCATACAAATGCGGATGGAGTCGTCAATGCGGCGCACAGCTTGGTCAATGGAATCCAATTGGTTGCAAAGGGCTTCGTAGGCAGCCGCGGCACGCTCGTGCTCCGTGCGGTTCTTGATGGTGTCCAGCAAGCGCAGGATGTCGTTGGTGATGTCGCAAGCCAAAGCGGGATCCTCATCCTTTACGGAAATGGATATGGCGCCGTAGCTGGTGCGCTTGATTTCAATGTTGCTGCCCATGATCTTCAGGATCTTGGTGTACCAGCCCTTGGAGTCCGTTTTCAGATCATAATGCTCGGCCAGATTGTGCATCTTTATCAAAGAATCCTTGATTTCTCGCGATTCCAATAGTTGCATCATCTGTTCGGTCTCCTCTTCCGTGGCGTATGCCTTGATGTCGAGGCGCTCGTTGTAGTTTTCCTCGTTCAACAGGATCTTGGCCATGGAGTTGGTGCGCGGTGCGTAGATGATGGCCGAGGATTTGTATTTGGGCTTGATGAGGAAAGAGCAGACAAGGGAGACCACAAAGGTGATGGCGCAGATGAAAATCAGCCATTTGCGCTTGCCCCACAAGAACTTCATCAAACTGAAGGAGTTGTATTGGTTGTTATTTTCCATTAACGGGGTGTTTTAATTGGATGTTTAATTCGTCTAATTGGGCTTCGCTCACCGGAGTAGGTGCGGGCAGCATGGTGTCGCGGCCAGCGTTGTTCTTCGGGAAAGCGATGAAGTCGCGAATGGTGTCGCAGTCGGACAGAACGGCGCACATACGGTCGAAGCCGAAGGCGATGCCACCGTGCGGCGGAGCACCATACTTGAAGGCGTCAATGAGGAATCCAAACTGGCTCTGCGCTTGTTCTTCGCTGAAATTCAGGGCTTTGAACATGCGCTTTTGCAATTCCGGATCGTGAATACGGATGGAACCGCCGCCGATTTCGGAACCGTTGATGACTAAGTCGTAGGCGTTGGCGTTCACCGCACCAGGGTTGCTCTCCAACATGCTTTCGTGCTCTGGTTTCGGGGCCGTGAACGGGTGGTGCATGGCGTAGAAGCGTTGGGTCTCCTCATCCCATTCCAACAACGGGAAGTCAATGACCCACAACACTTTGTATTCGCCGGCTTTGCGCAAACCGAGACGGTTGCCCATTTCCAGACGGAGCGTGCCCAGTTGGGTGCGGGTCTTCATGGCCTTGCCCGACATGATGAGGATAAGGTCGCCGGGTTTCGCTTCACAGCGTTCGGCCACCGCCTTCAAATCGTTCTGGTCGTAGAACTTGTCCACGGAGGATTTGAATGTGCCGTCAGCGTTGCACAGGATATAGACTAAACCGCCTGCGCCCACTTGCGGACTTTTCACAAACTCCACCAATTGGTCAAGCTGCTTGCGGGAGTAATTGCCGCATCCGTCAACTTTGATACCGGCCACCAGTTCCGCCTCATTGAAAACCTTGAAATCCTTGTGCTGAAGCAGGTCATTGAGTTCCACGAAACGCATTCCAAAACGGGCATCCGGTTTGTCGGAACCGTAGTATTTCATAGCGTCAGCCCATGTGATGCGTTCTACAGTGTCGATATCTATGTTTTTGAAAGTCTTGAAGATATGTTTTACCAACCCTTCGAAAATATTGAGAATGTCCTCTTGTTCGATGAAGGACATCTCGCAGTCGATTTGAGTGAATTCGGGTTGGCGGTCGGCGCGCAGGTCCTCATCGCGGAAGCAGCGCACAATCTGGAAATAGCGGTCCATGCCGGCAATCATCAGCAGTTGTTTCAGCGTTTGCGGTGACTGCGGCAGGGCGTAGAACTCACCCTGGTTCATGCGGGAGGGCACCAGAAAGTCGCGCGCGCCTTCGGGAGTGCTGTTTACCAGGAACGGGGTTTCAATCTCCAAGAATCCGTGCTCGCTGAGATATTTGCGGATTTCCAAGCCCAGTTTGTGGCGGAAAATAAGGTTGTTTTTCACCGGATTGCGACGGATGTCCAAGTAACGGTATTTCATCCGAAGTTCGTCGCCGCCGTCAGACACATCCTCGATGGTGAACGGGGGCACGGCGGATTCATTGAGCACGTTGACTTCGGTCACATCGATCTCAATGTCGCCGGTAGGGATGTTTTTGTTCTTGCTATAGCGTTCAATGACGGCGCCGGTGGCCTGAATGACCCACTCGCGGCCCATTTTCTCCACCTTTTCGCAGAGTTCGGGGCGCTGTTCGTGGTTGAAGGCCAACTGCGTGATGCCGTAACGGTCGCGCAAATCAATGAAAATCATGCCGCCCAAATGGCGCACTTTCTGAATCCAACCGCACAATGTGACGGTCTGGGAAACGTTGGCGATAGTGAGTTCGCCGCAATTATGTGTTCTTAACATTACTTTATTATTTTAGAGGCGCAAAAATACAAAAAATACTTCCCAAATAAGCACAGGTAACCGGAAAAATAATGAGTAATTGCCAAATTAAAGAGGTGGGAAATGTGCTTTCATGGAAGAAATAGGTGGGACAGCGGTTACCTGCTCACGAAACACGCCGCAAAAATAACAAAATTTTTCTGTGTATTAAAATTTTAAGAATAAATTTATTAACAAAATATTAACAAATAAATACCGAAAAAAATAGTACTTTTGCAATCTCAAACAAAACGAAATGAATCCCGAGGAAACTATATTATCCCAATTGAATGACCAGCAGCAACTGGCTGTAAAACAGGTGGATGGACCTGTCATGGTGATTGCGGGCGCGGGTTCGGGCAAGACGCGTGTGCTCACCTACCGCATCGCCTATATGCTGGCGCGCGGTGTGAACCCCTATCGGGTTCTGGCCCTCACCTTCACCAACAAGGCGGCGGCGGAGATGCGTGCCCGTATCGTCAACCTCGTGGGCGGCGATGTGGCCAAGGCCGTGACCATGGGCACTTTCCACTCTGTGTTTTACCGCATTCTGCGCGCCGAGGGCGATAAACTCGGCTATACCCATAACCTTACCGTTTACGACACCGACGACTCCAAGTCCCTGATCAAGAACATCGTCAAGGACATGAACCTGGATCCGAAAATATACTCTCCCAACTTTGTGCTCAACCGCATCTCCATGGCGAAATCCAATCTGTTGTCGCCACAAGAATATGCCAACAATCCGGAGATTATGTCCGCCGACCGTATGGCCGGCAAACCGCTCATTTCGGAAATCTTCGCCAAATACAACCTCCGGCTGAAAAATGCTGACGCGATGGATTTTGACGATCTGCTCTACTATATGAATGTGCTCCTGCGCGACTTTCCGGAAATGCTCTACAAATATCAAAACCGCTTCAACTACATTTTGGTGGATGAGTATCAGGATACTAATTTTGCCCAATATCTCATTATCAAGAAGTTGGCGGCACAGAACCAAAATATCTGCGTGGTGGGCGACGATGCCCAAAGCATTTATGGCTTCCGTGGCGCCGATATCCAGAATATCCTCAATTTCCGCCGAGACTATCCCAATGCTTTGATTTTCAAGTTGGAGCAAAATTACCGCTCCACCCAGAATATCGTGAATGCCGCCAATGCCATTATCAAGCATAACAAGGACCAGATGCCGAAGGATGTTTGGACTGACAACGAGGCGGGTGCAAAAATAAACCTTATCAAAGCCGGCAGCGATAACGACGAGGCACATGCCGTGGCCAGCGCCATCTTCGAAATCAAGATGAACAAGCACGCCAACAACGGCCAGTTTGCCATCCTGTACCGTACGAATATCCAATCCAGAACACTGGAGGAGGCGATGGTGAAACGCCATATCCCCTACAAGATTTATGGCGGTCTTTCGTTTTACAAACGCAAGGAAATCAAGGATGTGCTGGCCTATTTCCGCTTGACCATCAACCATTACGATGAGGAATCCTTACGCCGTGTCATCAACTACCCGATGCGCGGGTTGGGCGACACCACTATCTCGCGTGTGGCCGCCACCGCCAACGAGCGCGGCGTGCACTTTTGGGATGTGGTGAGCGAGCCCCAACAATACGGACTGGAGGTGAACGCCCCGACCATGAACCGGTTGGTGGAGTTCGCCGACATGATCAAGGGTTTTGCCGCCCAACTGCAAACCACAGATGCGTACGAATTGGGCAAACAGATTGTCCTGAAGACCGGTATCGGCAAAGTGCTGAAGGAAAATTCGGACGAGAAGGAGCGTTTGGACCATGTGGAAGAACTGCTGGACTCTATGAAAGGTTTTACGGAAAAAGAGCCCGAAAGCAACTTTAATGAGGCCACCGGAGAGATCATGGAGGAGTATTTCCCGTCGCTGGACCACTTTATGGAGTCCATCGCCCTGCTGAGTGACGATGAGGAAAACAGCGCTGAGGAGAACGAGGACAAGGTGAAGCTGATGACCATCCACTCGGCCAAGGGCTTGGAGTTTGATTATGTGTTCATTACGGGTTTGGAAGAGAACTTGTTCCCGTCGTCGCAATGCGCCAACTCGCGGCAGGAGATGGAGGAAGAGCGCCGGTTGTTTTATGTGGCGTTGACCCGTGCGCGGAAGATGGTGACGCTGACCTGTGCGCAGACACGCTATCGTTTCGGCTCGCTGCAATTCTGCGAGGACAGCCGTTTCTTGGAAGAGATTCCCGACAAGTTCCTGAATATCACGCAGAAAGCTTCGGAGGGCAGTGGTGCCTTCGCGCGCAAGGACGATGACCGCTGGTGGAAGTCCGGCGCATGGTCCGCCAAGGGCAATTTGAAACCGCTTGGGACATCCTCGCCCCGGAGCACGCAGACTTCCCGTCCGTCGGTGCCGAAGCCGCAGGTGAAAACACGCTCGGAGGTGCAACTTGACCAGGTGGGCACACTGGCCTCCTATGACCAGATCCAGCCCGGCGTGCGCGTCTATCACGGCAAGTTCGGTTATGGCAATGTGACCTCCGTGGAAGGCGCGGGACCCGATGCCAAAGCACAGGTCGCCTTCGATACCGTGGGCGTTAAAACCCTACTCCTGAAATTTGCTAAATTAGTGATACCAAAATAATTACGACTATGTTATTCCGTACCAATATACCTGCTCCGCAGTTCCCGTTCAAAATCGGATTCGACGACAGTATTATGCTGCTCGGTTCCTGTTTTTCGGACAATATCGGCAGTTATTTCGACCGACACCGCTTCCAGGTGTGCTCCAATCCCTTCGGCGTGCTGTTCAATCCCATTTCCATTGACCATTCACTGCGCTTGTTGATGGACCCGGACACATTCGACAAAGACCGCTATTTCTACCGCAATCGCGACATGTGGGTGAGTTTTGCCCACCACGGGCGTTTCTCGCGCGAGAATTTCGACGACTTTGAGCGGAACATAGACGAACAACTTGCCAATGCCTCCGATTTTCTGAAACATACGGATTATCTTTTCATTACCTTCGGCACCGCATTCTGCTATAAATTCATTCCCCGCGACCTGATCGTTTCCAATTGTCATAAAATCCCGAATTTCAAGTTCGACCGGATTCGCTTGGATGTGAAAAAGATTGTGGCACAATGGAATATGACCATACAGAAACTGCTGGAGATGCGCCCTGACTTGAAAATCATCTTCACGGTCAGTCCGGTGCGACATGCGGGCGACGGTATGCACGAAAATACCCTGAGCAAATCGGTGCTTCTGCTCGCTGTGGATAAATTGGTGGACAATGAGACCACCTTCTATTTTCCTGCGTATGAGTTCCTTATCGATGACTTGCGCGACTACCGATTTTATGCCAAGGATCTCAGTCATCCGAACGATTTGGCGGTGGAATATTTAGAGGAGAAAGTGGCGGAGTCGTTCTTCACTCCGGAGACGCAAGAACGGGTATGGCAGATACGGCAGGAAAACAAATTCCTGAATCACAAGAGATTGCATAGGGATTAATCCTAAAATTCCAGCATGATTTGGGCTTTTGTCAGGAGGCGAAATTTCTTTCATTTTACCTCTTGACAAACGCTTTTTTTTGTTGTATCTTTGCACGCCCAAATATTATACAATGAAGTTATCTGAATTTAAGTATTATCTGCCTCAGGATTTGATTGCTCTTTATCCCGCTGAGGAGAGAGATGAGGCGCGTTTGATGGTGTTAAACCGCAAAACCAAAACCATCGAGCATAAAGTTTTCAAAGACATTCTGGATTATTTTGACGAGGGTGACCTGTTCGTGATGAACAACACCCGCGTGTTCCCGGCGTTGCTGTACGGCGAGAAAGAACAGACCCGTGCGAAAATCCGCGTTTTCCTGCTCCGTGAGTTGGACGAGGAAAGCCGCCTCTGGGATGTGCTGGTGGACCCTGCCCGCAAAATCCGTATTGGCAACAAACTATGCTTCTGTGAAGACGACAGTTTGGTGGCTGAGGTTATTGACAACACCACCTCGCGTGGCCGTACCTTGCGTTTTCTCTTCGATGGTGACCATGACGCTTTCAAGAAGAAACTGATGGATTTGGGCACCACACCACTGCCGGAGGATATCCAGCGTTTGCGTGAAATCGTGCCGCAGGATGAGCAGGATTATCAAACCATCTACGCCACCGAAGAGGGTGCCGTAGTGGCCCCCGCCGCCGGTTTCCACTTCAGCCGCGAGCTGCTTAAACGCATGGAACTGAAGGGCATTGAACGCACTTATGTGACACTGCACGCCGGCCTGAGCAATTTCAACGATATCGATGTGGAGGACCTCTCCAAACACAAACCCGACTCGGAGCGCATGATTATCCGGGCGGATGTGGCCGACACCATCAACAAGGCCAAAGATGAAGGCCACAAGATTGTGATGGTGGGCACCACCACAACCAAGGCGCTGGAGTCGTCCGTATATGCTAACGGGCATGTGAAAACCACCCAAATGAATGGCAAAGAGGATGCCTGGACCAACAAGTTCATCTATCCTCCTTATCGTTTTATGGTGGGCGACGCTATGATCACCAACTTCCACGCTTCACAAAGCTCCATGCTGATGATGGTGGCCGCGTTTGGCGGATATGAGTTCGTGATGCGCGCCTATAAAGAAGCCGTGGCCGAGAAATACAGATTCCTGACCTACGGTGATGCAATGCTGATTATTTAACTTTTTTTAAACCTATACTACGACTATGGCAAAATCTTACGAAGCGGCGGGTGTTCGCCTGGAAGCCGGCTACGAGTCCGTGCGTTTGATAAAAAAACATATTTCCCGAACCGAAAGACCGGGCATGATGGGCAATATCGGCAGCTTTGGCGGCATGTTCGACTTGGCCTCCCTCAATTACAAGGAACCCGTTCTGGTGAGCGGCACCGACGGTGTGGGCACTAAGTTGAAAATCGCCTTTATGATGGACAAGCATGACACCATCGGCCAAGATGCGGTGGCCATGTGCGTGAACGATGTGCTGGCTCAAGGCGCGGCACCGTTGTTCTTCTTGGACTACATTGCCGTGGGAAAGAACGAACCCGCTAAAATAGAGCAGATTGTGAAGGGCGTGGCCGACGGTTGCGTGCTCTCCAATTGCGCCCTCATTGGCGGCGAAACCGCTGAGATGCCCGACATGTACAGCGAAGATGAATATGACATCGCCGGGTTTACCGTTGGCGCGGTGGAGAAGTCTAAGCTCATCGACGGCTCCCAAGTGAAAGTCGGTGACCTGCTTATCGGACTTGCCTCCTCCGGCGTACACTCCAACGGGTTCTCCCTCGTTCGTAAGATTGTGTTCAAAGACAATCAGTTGGACTTGAACAAACAGTACGAAGGCCTTCCCGATACATTGGGCAATGTGCTGCTCGCACCTACCCGCATTTATGTGCGCCCTGTATTGGAAGTGTTAAATAAAGTGAATATCCACGCCATCTGCCACATCACTGGTGGCGGTTTCGACGAGAATATCCCGCGCGTGCTGCAACCCGGACAGGGCATCTTCGTGGAAGAAGGCACCTGGGAAATGCCCGCCATCTTCCCGTTCCTTGAGAAATACGGGAAAGTGGAACACCGCGAGATGTTCAATATTTTCAATATGGGTATCGGCATGGTGCTGGTGGTGGATCCCGCCGACCGTGACCAGGTATTGGATATGTTCGATAAACTCGGTGAAAAAGCGTTCGTTATCGGCAAAGTGACCGATAAGGAAGGCGTCGATATTAAATTGAAATAAGATGAGAAAATTATTTTTTCTGCTCTTCCTCCTGGCTGGCGCAGGTTTCGTGTTCGCACAGGATTCGGATGAGAGTCCGAAAGTGCGCGTGAGCGTCCGCGTGGGTGGAGTGGGATCTTTGTATGTGTCCCCAAAAGGCACATCCATCGGACTGAATCCTTCGGATGAGTATGCCACCAATTCGATGAAAATCGGAGTCACCGCCGGAGTGTCAGTTAATGTTCCTTTGACTCCCAGACTCTTTCTGCAAACCGGACTTATGTACTCCATGCAGCGGAACGGTGAGCATGGTTTTGCTACCTATTTGGTCAACGATACCAACTTGTCGGTGGACGCAACCATCAAATACAAGTCCCATCACCTCCGCCTTCCTTTGATGCTGATGTATCATCACACCACCAATCCCAATCATTTCTGCGCTGGGGCGGGTGTTTTCGCTGATGTGGCCATGGGCGGACGGCTTAACTATTCCTCATCCGCGCGTCTCACCCCTGGTGATAGTTATATTTTTGAAGGCGACTTTGACCCGTTTTCACCTGGAAACAAATATCTGAACTATCACATTGCTTCTGACGAGTACACTCAAAAATATCTCTTGGGCAACGGTCCTTTTTTCAAAAGGTTTAATTTCGGGGTCTCGGCAGAGATCGGTTACCAGATTTCCAAAGTATATCTGGGAGCGCACCTTGATTTCGGCATAATCAATATGGCCCGTCCAGAAATGTGCGGCGAACTGTACAAACAACGCCCGTTGGATGTGATGGTTTTAATCGGATATAACATCAATTAATATGAAACACATAGGACCGCATGTCAGTGCGACCGGAGGTGTGGAAAACGCCCCGTTGAACGCCATGGCCGTAGGCGCCACCGCCTTTGCCTTGTTCACCAAAAACCAACGCCAGTGGGTGTCTGCGCCGCTGACTGCCAAATCTATTGAAGCGTTTAAACAAAACTGTGAAAAAGCAGGCATAACCTCAGATTTCATTCTCCCCCACGACAGCTATCTCATCAATTTGGGACAACCCGAGGATGAATCGCTGCAGAAATCGAGAGGCGCTTTCCTCGATGAGATGAAACGCTGCGAACAATTGGGACTCAAGATGTTGAATTTCCATCCGGGTAGTCATCTCAACAAGATTTCGCTGGAAGATTGCCTCCGGCGCATCGCCGAGAGCATCAATCTGGCACTGGACCAAACACAAGGAGTCACAGCTGTTATTGAGAATACTGCCGGACAAGGTTCCAATGTGGGATTCAGTTTCCAGCATATCGCCTATATCATTGACAAAGTGGAGGATAAGAGCCGCGTGGGTGTGTGCATCGACACTTGCCACACCTATTCCGCGGGCTATGATTTGAAGACCGAAGAGGGCTATAACAGCACCTTCCGTGAATTTGACGAAACTATCGGCGCCCATTACCTGCGGGCCATACATCTGAATGACACCAAGAAACCTTTCGCTTCCCGCGTGGACCGTCACGACAACATTGGAAAAGGATTGTTGGGAATGGAGTTCTTTGAACGCTTTATGCGTGACAAACGCTTTGATAATATGCCAATTATCCTGGAAACACCCGACGACTCGTTGTGGGCAGAAGAAATCAGGTTGTTGTATTCTATTGAAAATAAGTAAGTTGCAAGATATTTCATTTTTTTAGTTGTGTTTTAAAAAAAAGTGTATTTTTGCAACCTCAAAACACCTAATGCTGCGTTCTTCTAACGGTTAGGAATCAAGATTCTCAATCTTGCAATATGAGTTCGATTCTCATACGCAGTACTCTCAAGCACCTTCTCCTGAAGGTGCTTTTTTTATATATTTGGCGGAAAAAGACACCATGAAAATATCGAATTATCCGCTGTTGAAAATCCTGTTGCCCTTCGTTTTGGGCATAATAGTAGGCTGTTTTGCCCATTTTCCCTTCCGCTTTTGCCGAATATGGTATTTTTTGGCGGTCGCTTTTTGGCTTTGTTCCTGTATCCTTACGCTTTTCAAGACTTATAAATGGCAATGGGTGAAAAACCTGGCGCTTACGACGGGTTTCTTTTTTGCGGGATTGTCGGCGGTGAATTTCCGATTTTCATCCCATCTCTCCACCAAGGAAGTCCGATTGATAGACGAAAACCAAGACTGGGTGGTGTGCGTGGTTGATTTTCCCGTGCTGCGCGCCAAAACGGTGAAATTAGTGGCTGAGGTAACGCAAACCTCTGCGGGAAAGCCCATTAAGGATCGGGTGATGCTTTATGTGCAACGCTCTCCCGATTCGGAAAAAATAGCATACGGGGATATTCTGTTGCTACATACACAATTAACGGAGTTTGCGCCGACCAAGAATCCATATGCTTTTGATAATCAACGATATATGCGGCGAAAAGGCATCTATCACACCGGTTATGCTCGTGAGGGATTCTGGCAACAAGTGGATCACCGCCCTCCTAATCCACTGAAATCCTTGGCACATAGGATGCAGGCGCGATTGTCTGAGCAGTTCGCCAAGTCAGGCATGTCGGGGCGCGAGTATGATATTGTGAGAGCCATCTTATTGGGTGATGATGACACGATGGAACCGGAATTGAAGGCCGCTTATGCCGCTGCCGGTGTGAGCCATATTCTTTGTGTGTCCGGAATGCATGTGGGTGTTATCTTTTTGATTCTGAATTTTTTATTGCGCCCGTTTGATTTGTTCAAAAGCACCCGGATAATCAAGGCGCTGGTGCTGTTGCTCGTCATCTGGCTTTATGCGCATATCACAGGTCTTTCCCCTTCCGTGACGCGCTCGGCCACCATGTTCACGTTCGTCACGATAGGGCAACTGATCCAGCGCAACACCAATGTGTTCCACAGCATCCTGGCATCCCTTTGGATATTGCTCACATTCAATCCTTTACTTCTTTTTGAATTGGGATTCCAACTCAGTTATTTGGCGGTTACGGGCATTGTGCTGATTCAACCGATGCTGGCTTCCATATACCATTGTAAAACCAAAATCGGTGACTATTTCTGGGGATTGGTCACGGTGTCGGTGGCGGCGCAAATCGGCACATTCCCTATTTCGGTGCACTATTTCGGGCAGTTTCCGAACTACTTTCTGTTGTCTAACATGTCCGTAATCACGCTCTCTTTTGTGGTGATGATGACGGGCGTGGCACTGTTGGGCGTTTCCTTTGTCCCCCTTGTGAGCCGTTGGGTAGCGTTTCTTCTGACATGGGAGATTCGGATTATGAACAACATCATCTCTTTTGTGGAGGGCATTCCAGGTGCGGTAACGCGGAACATTGATTTTTCAGGATGGCAAGTCCTGTTGTTATACATTTTTATTCTATTGGTATATTTGGCTTTGCGTTATCGCAACCGAAAGGTGGGGTGGGCAGCATATATGATGTTCGCCTTGTTTTCCAGTACCTTTTTGGTGCGTAAGATAGGATTGTTGAAGCAGGAGGAAATGGTGGTGTACTCGATGCGGAATTCCTGTGCCATAGAGTTTTGTAAACAGCAACGGAGCGTGTTTTTCTCCGATTCCATATTGGGTGACACGAGCGAGGCGTACCGGTATGCGGTCGCCAATCACACGCGCCGGCAGCACGCCGCCTGCCAGTTCCTCCCCGTAGATACTGCCGTTTACGACAGTGATTTTCTTTGTAAGCGGGGACCGATGGTGCGGTTTAACCATCAGACTTATTATCTTTTAAAAAGAAAGGAGAAAGTGTATCCGGCGCCAGAACTCCTGGCGGTGGATGTGCTGATTTTGCAGCACAATCCGATACAACAACCCGCTGAGGTGGCTGAGGTGTTGTGTTTTAAAGAGGTGGTTGCCGATGGAACCAACACGAAATTCTATGTGCAACGGTGGGAAAACTGGTGCAGGGAGGAAGGTGTGCCTTTCATTATCCGATGAGGAAAAACAAAAAAAGTAGGGTCCTTTTGAACCCTACTTTTTAGAAATTATGCGTATTGAATATTAGTCTTGCATCAGGATGTTGAGCATCTTGATAGCGCAGTCGCTGATGATGGAACCGGGTCCGAAAATGCAGGCGGCGCCGGCTTTGTAGAGAAAGTCGTAGTCCTGCGGCGGAATCACACCACCCACGATGACCATGATATCCTCGCGGCCCAATTTCTTGAGTTCCTCGATAACCTGAGGCACCAGTGTTTTGTGGCCTGCGGCGAGGGAGGAGACGCCCAGAATGTGGACATCGTTTTCCACGGCCTGCTTGGCGGCTTCTGCCGGAGTCTGGAACAAGGGTCCCATATCCACATCGAAACCGATGTCGGCATAACCTGTGGCCACCACCTTGGCGCCGCGGTCATGGCCGTCCTGGCCCATCTTGGCAATCATGATACGAGGACGACGGCCCTCTTTCTTGGCGAAAGCGTCGCAAAGGTCGCACGCTTTCTTGAAAGTCTCATTGTTTTGTTGTTCTGCACTATACACGCCTGAAATCAAATTTATTTTTGCTTTGTAACGACCGTAAACTTCTTCGAGGGCATCGGAAATCTCACCGAGGGAGGCGCGCACGCGGGCGGCCTTGATGGAGAGATCCAAGAGGTTGCCGTTGCCGGTCTTGGCGCATTCGGTCAGGGCGGCGAGGGCGGCTTTCACCTCATCCTCGTTGCGGTTGGCGCGGAGCTCGGCCAAGCGCTTGATCTGTGCTTCACGCACGGTGGTGTTGTCCACTTCCAGCGTCTCAATAGGCGACTCTTTGTCGAGTTTGTATTTGCTGACGCCAATAATGGCTTCCTTTCCGGAGTCGATACGGGCTTGCTTGCGGGCAGAGGCCTCTTCGATACGCATCTTCGGGATGCCGGTTTCAATGGCCTTGGCCATGCCGCCCAGAGATTCGATTTCCTGGATGTGCTTCCAAGCGCGGTGGGCGATTTGGTGCGTCAAGCTTTCCACATAGTAGGAACCTGCCCACGGGTCGATGGACTTGCAGATCTTGGTTTCTTCCTGAATGTAAATCTGCGTGTTACGCGCGATACGGGCCGAGAAGTCGGTCGGCAGGGCGATGGCCTCGTCCAAAGCGTTGGTGTGCAATGACTGGGTGTGGCCCAGGGCGGCGCCCATGGCTTCCACGCAGGTGCGGCACACATTGTTGAACGGGTCTTGCTCGGTGAGCGACCAGCCGGAGGTCTGGCAGTGCGTACGCAACGCCAGTGATTTCGGGTTCTGCGGGTTGAACTGTTTCACGATCTTGGCCCAGAGCATACGGGCGGCGCGCATCTTGGCGATTTCCATGAAATGGTTCATGCCCACGGCCCAGAAGAAGGACAAACGCGGGGCGAAATCGTCCACGCTCATGCCAGCGTTCACACCCGCGCGAAGGTACTCCAGGCCGTCAGCCAGTGTGTAGGCCAGCTCGATGTCGCTCGTGGCACCCGCTTCCTGCATGTGGTAACCGGAAATGGAGATAGAGTTGAACTTCGGCATGTTCTTGGAAGTGAACTCAAAGATGTCGGCGATGATCTTCATGGAGTGCAACGGCGGATAGATGTAGGTGTTACGCACCATGAACTCCTTCAAGATGTCGTTCTGGATGGTACCCGACAGTTGGTCCATGCTCACGCCTTGTTCTTCGGCGGCCACAATATAAAAGGCCAAAATCGGAAGCACGGCGCCGTTCATGGTCATGGAAACGGACATCTTGTCCAGCGGAATCTGGTCGAAAAGGATTTTCATGTCGAGGATGGAGTCCACAGCCACACCGGCTTTGCCCACATCACCCACCACGCGCGGGTGGTCGGAGTCGTAGCCACGGTGCGTGGCCAAGTCGAAAGCGATGGACAAACCCTTCTGTCCGGCCGCCAGGTTGCGGCGGTAGAAGGCGTTGGACTCTTCGGCGGTGGAGAAACCCGCATATTGGCGGATGGTCCACGGACGGAAAGCGTACATCATGGAGTAGGGCCCGCGCAGGAACGGCGGAATGCCCGCCGCGTAGTTGAGGTGCTCCATGCCGGCTAAGTCGTCTTCGCCATATACCTGTTTGACAGGTATTTGCTCGGCGGTCATCCAATCGGCCGAAATGTTATGTTCTTTTTCCCATTTTTTAAAATCTTCCTGATTTTCAGGGATTTTCTTGAAATCTACTTGACTAAAATCTGGACGCATTTTTATTAAATTTACACACTCATATTTTGAGGGTGCAAAGATACAAAAAAGAGTTCATAAAGTTTGTAAAGTTCATAAAGTTTGTAATGTTTGTGAAGTTCATGAAGTTTGGAGAGATTGTGAACTTTGCTGTTGCGTTTGTGGGCTGCATTTTGAACTTTGTACTTTGAATTTTATTTTGTATTTTTGCCGCTTAAATGTTTTAAAATGAAAAAGACTGCGACTTTTCTTATCTTATTGAGTGTTATTGTTTTATCTTCCTGTTCCTCTCAGAAGAAAGTGGAATCGGATTCTAAAAAAACGAATTCCGCTGCGGAAGTGAAGACGGAAGCCAAAGCAGAAAATAAACCCGAAAAAATGACAGAGGTATTGATTAAGACAACCAAAGGCAATATCAAGATTGCCTTGTACAACGAAACGCCCCAACATCGGGACAATTTCATCAAACTGGTAAAAGAAAACTATTATGATGGCGTCTTGTTCCATCGTATTATCCAAGGATTCATGATCCAGACAGGTGATCCGGACTCCAAGACGGCGAAACCGGGCCAGCGTCTGGGCGCCGGCGGTCCCAGCTACCGCATTCCGGCGGAGTTTGTGCCAACATTGTATCACAGAAGAGGCGCTGTGGCCGCCGCCCGTGACAACAATCCGGCGAAAGCTTCCTCCGGCTCACAGTTCTACATCGTGGACGGCAAACCCTATGACAACGCTTACCTCGATATGCTGCAACAACGCACGGGCAAGGTGTTCAATGAGGAACAGCGCCAGATTTATACCACCCTCGGAGGCGCTCCTTTCCTGGATGGCGACTACACCGTCTTCGGACAGGTGCTCAGCGGTATGGAAGTGGTCGATAAGATCGCCGCACAACCCAAAGACCAATTCGACCGTCCGATGGAAGACATTAAAATTATTAGTGTAACGATTTTGAATTAGTTTTGGCATTAGCTCTAACATCTAACATCTCAAGTCTCACATCTCAAATCTCAAGTCTAACTTCTTAAGTCTTAAGTCTCAAGTCCCAAATCCCAACTTCACCCCATTTACCCAATCATAGTATGAAATCCATTGAAGAAATAAAATCGGAAATACAGAATTACATCATTGAAAATCCGGAAGCGCTGGAGCAGTTCCGTCTTCTCTTCCTGAGCAAGAAGAGCGAGCTTCAAGCCATGTTTGGAGAAATCAAGAATATTGCTCCGGAAGAGCGTAAAGGTTTCGGTCAGATGTTGAACGAACTGAAAAACATGGCCCAGCAGCGTTTTGAGGAACAGAAAGCCAAGATGGAAGCTGCGGTTTGCTCCATGAGCAGCATCGCGGATGTGACGCGTCCTTCCGCCAATATCCCCGTGGGCTCCATGCACCCCATCTCCATTATGATGAACCAGGTGCGCCGTATTTTTGAGGACATCGGATTCACTGCTGTTACGGGCCCCGATATTGAGGACGACTGGCATGTGTTCACCGCTTTGAACTTTGCGGAGGAGCACCCTGCCCGCGATATGCAGGACACCTTCTTCGTGGAATTGCATCCCGATGTGCTGTTGCGCACGCACACCTCCTCGTTGCAGGTGCGCACGATGGAGAAACAACAGCCGCCAATCCGTGTGATTTGCCCGGGACGCGTGTTCCGCAACGAGGCCATCACTTCCCGCGCACACTGTATCTTCCACCAGGTGGAGGGCTTGTATGTGGCTGAAAATGTTTCTTTTGCGGATATGAAGCAAACACTGCTCTACTTCGCCCAACGCATGTTCGGACCCGATGTGAAAATCCGTCTCCGTCCCTCTTACTTCCCATTCACGGAACCTTCTGCCGAGATGGACATCTCCTGCTATATATGTGGTGGCGAGGGTTGCAATCTCTGCAAGCACAGCGGCTGGGTGGAGATTCTCGGTTGCGGTATGGTGGACCCCAATGTGCTTGAAAACTGCGGTATCGACAGCGAGAAATACAGCGGATTCGCCTTCGGTTTGGGTATCGAGCGCATGACCATGTTGAAATACACGACCAACGATATTCGTCTTTATTTTGAAAACGATGTCCGCTTCCTCCAACAATTCAAGGCGGCCACACGATAAATATATGACGACCCCATGGTCGTCATGAAAATGGTTGAAAACTATAAACCTTAATAATAATGAATAAAACACAAAAACTGATTAACACAATCCTCGGATTGGTCATTGGTGTGGTGGCATCCGCCATTTATATCATGACTGCCGAGCCAACGGTTTCCTGGTGGGATTGTGGCGAATACATTGCCACAACGTCGAAATTATTGGTGGGACACCCCCCTGGAGCACCCACATTCCAGATAATCGGGCGTATTTGCACGCTTTTCGCCGGTGGTGACCCAACCAAGATGGCCTTCTGCGTGAACTGCATGTCAGCCGTTTGCAGCGGTTTAACCATTATGCTGCTGTATTTCACTATTGTCCGCCTTGCTCGCAAACTGGTGGCCAAATATGGTGAGATGAACCTGCCCCGTTTCATTGCTGTGATAGGCGCTGCCCTGGTGGGCTCCATGGCATATGCGTTCAGTGACACATTCTGGTTCTCCGCCGTGGAGGGCGAGGTGTATGCCATGTCCTCTTTCTTCACCGCACTGGTGTTCTGGTGCATCTTGAAGTGGGACGAGGAGTATGACAATCCCAAAACGAATGTGAACCCTAACCGCTGGATTGTTTTGATCGCTTATCTGGTGGGCCTCTCCATCGGTGTTCACTTGCTGAACTTGCTGACCTTGCCCGCCATCGTGCTGATTGTTTACTATAAGTTGTCGAAGAACGCCACAGGCATGGGCGCTGTGCTCACCATGGCAATCATATCCTTCTTCTTTGCCTTTTTCTGTTCACCATTGTGGATGTTCCTGATTTGGTTGTTCATTACGATACCGCTGTTTGTGCTGTGCGCTAAGAAAGGCACCCTGAAATCCAAAGCGGAGTGGGGCGTATTCCTCTCCTTGTGCGGTTCCGTGGTGCTGCTTGGTCTTATCCTCTGGGGCATCATTCCGCAAGTGGTGAATTTGGCAGGTAAGTTCGACCTCTTCTTCGTCAATTCTTTGCATTTGCCGTTCAATACGGGAACCATCTTCTTCTTCCTCGCACTGGCTGGCTTGATTGCCTGGGGCATTGTTGCCGGCTATAAGAAGAACAAACCGGTGCTGCTTACGGGCACTTTCTGCTTCCTGATGCTGCTTATCGGTTATTCCACTTTCTTCACATTGGTGATTCGCTCCAATGCCAATCCGACAATCGATGAAAACAACCCGGAAGACGCTGTGGCCCTTTTGGCTTATTTGAACCGCGAACAATATGGTTCTAATCCACTGTTTTATGGCCAGAGTTACAATTCCAAAGTTATCGGTTCTGAAAACGGCAAACCGGTTTATGTGAAGGATAAAAACAGTAAACGCTATGTGGTTTCCAATGACCGCAAGGGGGAGAAACCGCAATACGACCCCTCTGATTGCATGCTCTTCCCGAGAATGTGGTCGTCCGAGAAACAGCGTGAGTATATCAATTGGCTGAACAATCGTTACAGCAGCGACAGTCCTTCCGACAAGGAGAACCGTCGTCAGCTGGCACGAGGTGATGTCCCTACCTGGAAGCAGAATATCAAATTCCTGCAGACTTACCAGTTCGGATACATGTACTGGAGATATTTCATGTGGAACTTCGCAGGCCGTCAGAATGATCTCCAAGGTCATGGCGACAATTTGAACGGTAATTGGATTTGTGGTATTCCGTTCATTGACAAAGCCATGGTGGGTGACCAAAGCAATCAACCGAAGGCTATGCAGCGCCCAGGACACAACACCTATTATCTGTTGCCTCTTCTGCTGGGCTTGGTGGGCATTATTTTCCAAACCCGCAAGGATACCAAGAACGCTTTTGTGGTGTTCCTGTTGTTCATCATGACAGGTCTGGCTATTGCGTTCTATCTGAATATGTATGCCTTCCAACCGCGTGAGCGAGACTATGCGTTTGCCGCTTCGTTCTACGCGTTTGCCATTTGGATTGGCTTTGGTGTGTTAGGCATATACGAGTTGTTTGAGAAAATGAAGAGCAAACCGGTGCAGGTTACCGGCGCAGTGCTGACAACAGTACTCTGTTTCGCCCTCGTCCCTTGTGTGATGGGGAATCAGAACTGGAACGACCATGACCGCTCCAACCGCTATACCGCTTTGGCCATTGCTAAGAATTACCTCGACTCGTGTGCGCCCAACGCCATTCTTTTCACATTGGGCGATAACGATACCTTCCCCTTGTGGTACGCCCAAGAAGTGGAGGGCTATCGTACCGATGTGCGCGTGTGCAATCTCTCGCTTTTGAGCACCAGCTGGTATGTTGACCAGATGAAACGCAAGGCCTATTCTTCTGATCCACTGCCCATTTCCATGACTTGGGACCAGTATAAAGACGGTACCCGTGATGTTCTTTTCCTCGAACCGGGTAACAACCAGTTTGTGGACTTGAATGCGGTGGTGAATTATATTAAGGATCCGCAATTCGACAATTCCCGTCACCTGTTCCTGCTGTCTCAAGACAAAGGTTACCGCTCAAACGGTCGCGCCATTCCGGCCAGTTTCTCCCTTAAGGTGGACAAGGCCAAGGTGCTTGCCAACGGTACGGTTAATCCGAAGGATGCTGATCTTGTGGTGGATCGCTTGGAGTGGAATCTCCGCGAGTCGGGAGTAAGCACGCTGGCTAAGGCCTATATCATTATGATGGATATTTTGGCCAACAACAACTGGGATCGTCCCGTTTACTATGCTTCAACCACCGGATCAGAGGCATATCTCGGATTGGAAGATTATTTCCAATTGGAAGGTTTTGCTTACAGACTTGTTCCAATCAAGACGCCGCACGCCAGTGAGGTGGGCCGCATTGATACCGAGATCCTGTACAACAATCTGATGAATGTGTTTAACGACCACAGCCGTGAGGATTTCCTGAATCATCCCAATGCTCCCAAACATAGCGCATATCCGTATGCTTGGGGCGGTTTCAACGATGCTCGCGTTTACCATAACGAGGATAACAACCGTCTGATCTCGCTTATCCGCCGTCTGTACAACCGTTTGGGCAACAAACTGCTTGCCGAAGGCGATAAGGTAAGAGCGGAGAAGGCGTTTGATCAAGGCAACAAGATTCTTCCGGATGAGGTGTTCCCGTATGTCTCCGTCATGTCCAATGTCTTTGGCTATTCCCAGAACTGCATTTTCTATATGCAGGATTATTTTAAACTGAATACGCCTTCCGGTAACAAGAAGGGTTTGGAGATGGCCAACAAGATTTGGGAAGAGATGGTTGAATTGTTCAATTGGTATAACCAAAGTGATGAGCGCACCTTGGACATTCATGCTGACAATATCCATTACGATGTGATGTTCCTGAGTTATATGATGAACAATATCACCTATCCGGATAATGCTATGGATGCCCGATTCAAGGAACTTAAGTTAGACAAGGTAGCTCCGTACTATGCCCAGGGTTTGGCAAACAGCATCAGCCGTTTGGTGCGTCAGCCCGACTTCGACCAGCAAGCGGTGGCCACCAATCTTCAGGAACTGCACCAGTTGATTGAAATAACCCAAAAGTGTGGTGACCAGACGACATTAAAGAAATTGAACGACTTGGTTGAGACGCAACTGAAAATGCTGGATGGCATCTCCCCCGAATTGGGTCGTGCCTACCGCGGTTTCTACAATAGTTTGAGTCAGCCGAGACAAAGCGAGCAGCAAGACACAAACCAAACTAACCAATAAATATAATAGTATGAAAAAATTCGCCGTGATATTATGTGGCTGTGGTTCTCTGGACGGAAGTGAAATTCACGAGTCCGTCATGACCCTTTTGGCCATTGACCGCAATGACTGTGAATACAGCATCTTTGCCCCCAACGACAACCAGTATCACGTGGTTGATCATTTCACAAAACAGGCTACACAGGAAAAACGCAATATGATGGTGGAAGCCGCGCGCATCGCGCGCGGCAACATCCGCCCCATTGAGGAGTGCCATGTGGAGGATTTCGACGCTTTGGTGTTCCCTGGCGGAAACGGAGCGGCCAAAAACCTCTTTACTTACGCTTTGGATGGGAAAAAATGCAAAGTGCGTGAGGATGTGGCCCAACTGATTCGTGCTTTCCACGCCCAGCGCAAACCTATCGGAGCACTGTGCATTGCCCCTGTCATGATTGCCAAAGTACTTGGAGATGTGACTATTACCGTGGGCAACGATGAGGGAACTATCGATAATGTACTCAGTTTCGGCTCCAAGCACATCAACACGCAGCAAACCGAAGTCATTTCTGACAAGCAGAACATGGTGTTCACCTCACCATGCTACATGTTGCCGGCCCGCATCTCCGATATTGCCGCTTGCGCCCAAAACCTCATTGACGCCATATTGGAAAACATGCAATAACGATGAAAAACATAGTGCTGGTCGGTTTCTCCGGCTCCGGCAAGACTACCATCGGTCGCGCACTTGCCCAACGGCTTGGCTTGGGTTTTGTGGATTTGGACAGCGCCATCGAAGAAAAATACCACTGTTCGATTCCCCATATTTTTGAAAAGTATGGGGAATCTGTATTTCGACTGTGTGAGTATCAAACCTTGAAAGAAAAACTCGCTTGCTCCAATATTGTTCTTTCCACGGGAGGCGGTGCTCCTACGTATAAGAATGCCATGGAACTAATTCATAACGAGGCATTTTCTATTTATCTTAATCTTTCCGAAGAAACCCTTTTTGACCGACTGAAATTCAGTAAGAAAAACCGGCCACTTACCTCGTCGCTTTCCGACGGGGAATTGCGCGATTATGTGCGTAAGACACTGCAAAAACGGCTGCCGTATTACCAAATGGCCGATTTGTCGGTAAATGAGGAAGATATGGATGTGGATAAAATTGTGGAAAAAATAATGAAAAAATAGTACTTTGTATTGCAAGGTATTTAAAAAAGTGTATTTTTGCGGCGTGATTTTAATCTTTCAAAATTATGCCCGTAAACACTGAAAATATCAAAGCGCAAATGCGCAAAGGGTTTTTGGAGTATTGCATCTTGCTGGTTATCGCTCAGAAACCCGCCTATGTTTCCGATATTATTACGGAACTGAAAAATGCCCATCTTATCGTGGTGGAAGGCACGCTCTATCCGCTGTTGTCCAGACTGAAAAACGGCGGATTCCTGTCGTACCAATGGCAGGAATCGGTGCAGGGACCACCTCGGAAATACTATGAGCTTACCGAAGACGGCCGCGCGTTCCTCTCCGAACTGGAAGAGGCGTGGACGGACATTAACCATACGATTAATTCAATAAAAACCAGAACTTTATAAAATATTCGCACTATGAAAAAAACAATGACAATCAACTTGAGTGGTCTCGTTTTTAATATCGATGAGGATGCCTATTCGAAACTCCAGCAGTATTTGGCGGATTTGGGCCGTCATTTTTCCGAGGAAGAAAAGGAAGAGATAATGGGGGATATAGAAGCCCGAATAGCCGAACTTTTTACCAGTCGGCTGGTGAACCGTAATGTGGTGGTAATGAAAGATGTGGAAGAGGTGATTGCTGTTATGGGACAGCCCAGCCAATTTGAGGATGGCGATGAAACGAAAAAAGAGGAAAGAACTACCACGCCTAACGCTTCGGAACCGAAACGCAAGCAGGTGCGGAAACTCTACCGTGATTCCACCAACAAAATGATTGGCGGTGTGGCCAGCGGTTTGGCTGCTTATATGGACTGGGATGTGACGCCGGTGCGTCTGTTGTTTGTGCTGGTATTGTTGCTGAGTTTCGGCTGGACCTCCTTCATTTACATCCTGATGTGGATCTTTGTCCCGGAGGCCAGGACGGTGGCGCAACATCTTGAAATGCAGGGTGTTGAACCCAATGTGGATAATATTAAAAACTATTCGGCGAACAATGAGCCGCTTGTTACAGAAACATCTTCAGGTATTTCGAAAGTGTTCAAAATCATTATCATTGTTTTGTTCGGACTTGTCGGATTCTCGCTTCTTGCCACGGTTTTAGGACTTTTCATTGCGATGATATTGCTCATGTTCAATCTGGTTCCGGGGATTTTGGTTGGAGTGAATGAGATTCTGCTGATCCTCAGCGTTTCCATTTTCCTGTTGTGTCCGGCTATTGCTATTGTGATGTTCTGCTTCTATCTTGCGGATACACGAAGACCTCGCCGCAGAGGGATGGTGTGGGTGTTGTTGGCCCTGTGGTTGCTGAGTGTGGTGGGCATCGCCGTTACAGGGGCGAAGGCGTACAATCACCGCAACGAGCTCCAGTCGGGTGTGCTTGCCGACCGTCAGCAAGTTGTCTTTGTGCGCGAGCCTCGTGCGCAGGGACAATTTACGGCTATCAAGGCGGAAGATGGTATTGAGGTGCGTTTTGAACAGCATGACTCGGTTTCTATTGAGGTGAAAGCGCCGGATGACATTATAAATAAAGTGAAAACTGAAATCCGAAACGATACTCTTTATATCAGCTATGATGAGGCGCGTTGGAGTGGGCGAGACCGCATCATTGTTTGGGTTAGTGCCCCTGAATTGAATAAAATCGATGTTTCCGATGGCTGTAATTTCCTGTGTGAGTCGCCCATGAAAGCGCAAAAATTGGAGATTCTGCTGGAGGAGTCGTCTTCGGTGGATGTGGCAGGAAGAGTGGATACCTTGTTGGTGAAAGCGGAGGAGTCCGCACGCGCGGATTTGGCCGCTATGGATGCAGATGTGGCCGTTGTTCATGCGACGGAGTCCTCACATGTCTTCTTGGGCAATATCCGTAATCTGCAGATTGTGAGCAGTGAAACCAGCAATGTGTCCTATCGTGGTGAACCGGAGATTCTTCGGAAAAGCAGCAGCAAACTCTCTTTTTACCCGAGCGAAGATTAACTTTTTTATTCTCGCCCTCATTAAAATTTTGTATATTGCGCCACTTTTTTGGAAACGGAAATTCGTTCCGTTGAGAAATTGTAAAGATCTGATATTGTATGAATTATAAAAATATTAATCTTTTGTTGGCGGGTTTTTTCATGGCTGTTTTGATGGCCTTTTACTCCGTTTCTCTACAAGCCGCGGAAGATGAAAGTTTTAATGCGGGACCCTTTATCATAGAGCATATCACCGACAGTTACGGCTGGCATATTTGTGGTGACGGTGACAAGAGTGTGACCATTCCACTGCCCGTGATGCTGATCGACAATGGCCATTTTGTGGCGTTTATGTCCAACAAGTTCCATCATGGCGAGGCCGCTTACAAGGGCTATGCCATGGGTTGGGGCGACCAGAAAGGCAGCATCGTCAAGCTTGCTGACGACTATACCGGCCATCTGGAGGAGGGTGCCGTTTATCCTGTTGACCATGTGTGCAAATACGATATTTCCATCACGAAAAATGTCTGCGCTCTCATCATCTCGCTGATTCTGATCACATGGATTTTCCTATCGGTGGCCCAGCAGTACAAGCGCCGCCCCGATCAGGCGCCCAAGGGATTGCAGGCGTTGGTAGAGCCCGTTATCGTTTTCTTGCAAGAAGAGGTGATTGAACCCTCGTTGGGCAAGAACGCGCCGAAATACACGCCTTTCCTGCTCACACTTTTCTTCTTCATCCTCTTCAATAACTTGATGGGGTTGATTCCTATTTTCCCTGGAGGTGCCAACCTGACCGGCAATATTGCGGTTACGGGAATCCTTGCCCTGTTAACGTTTTTTGTGACTCAATTTTCCGGAAAAAAAGAATATTGGAAAGATATTGTCAATACGCCTGGTGTGCCGTGGTGGCTTAAGGTTCCGCTGCCCATTATGCCGTTTGTGGAGATTATTGGTATATTCACCAAACCCTTCGTGCTGATGGTGCGACTTTTCGCCAACATCACCGCCGGTCACATCATTGTGCTGGGTTTCATCTCGTTGATTTTCATTTTCGGACAGATGGCCCCGGCGTTGGGATACGGCGTATCGGTTGTGTCTGTTTTCTTCTATCTCTTCATGAGCTGTTTGGAATTGCTGGTGGCGTTCATCCAGGCGTTTGTGTTCACGCTGTTGAGTGCCATCTACATCGGGATGGCTTGCGGCGAGGAGGAAGAACCTGAATTGGCTGAATAAACATTTTTTAACTCATTTTAAATATAAAAACTATGTCAGTATTAACCACATTATTGCAAGTAGCCACCGACCTTGGTATCGGTAAAATGGGTGCTGGTATGGGCGCTGGTCTCGCCGCCATTGGCGCGGGTCTCGGTATTGGTAACATCGGTCGCGACGCTATGTCCGCCATCGCACGCCAACCCGAAGTGGCCGGCAACATTCGTACCAACATGATTTTGGCCGCCGCCTTGATCGAAGGTGTCGCCCTGTTCGCCATCGTCGTTTGTCTGCTGATCGCAATCGCTTAATTTGTTGAAGGACCCTGCGGTTGGCAGGGTCCCCCAACATTTCCTAACATTAAAGAAACAACCCAGACCACAATATGGAACTTATAAAACCCTCCTTTGGACTCATTTTCTGGATGCTGCTCGGTTTCGGCATCTTCTTTTTCATTTTGGCAAAATTCGCCTGGCCGGTTATCACGCAAGGTATCGCCAGCCGCAACAAGAAGATTCAAGACCAGTTGGATGAGGCCGCGCGCGTGCACGCCGAACTGGAGAACCTGAACCACAAGCACGAGCAAATGCTCGCCCAGGCCAAGGCGGAACGCGACGATATTCTCAATGAGGCCCGCGCCATCAGCGAGAAGATGAAAGAGGATTCCAAACTCAAAGCCGATGCGGAAGCCCAAACCATCATAGCCGATGCCAAACAAGCTATCCAAATGGAGAAAATGAAGGCCATTACAGACCTGAAGAATGAGATTGCCAACTTCTCCATCAATATAGCTGAAAAAATTATGACGGAGGAACTTTCCGATAAGGAAAAACAGGAACAACTTATCGAAAAGTGGATTAAAGAATCAAATCTTAACTAATAATACCTAACATCTGCCCTTTTAGGCGGATGTTTTTTTGCGCTGGATTAATATTTTTTAACAAATATAAAATTCAGAAGCACAAATATTTCATAAATATGCGCTTTGTCGATACCCACACACATCTGTACCGCGAGAGTTATCCCGACAATTGGGAGGAAACGGTGCGCCGTGCCATAGATGCGGGTGTGGACAAGATGATTTTGGGATGCGTCAACAGCGAGACTCCGGCTTGGCTGAACGAAGCTGTAAAGCTGTTTCCGGACAACTTTTTCGTCTTGATAGGTCTTCATCCGGAAGATACCAAAAAAGATTTTGAAGATGCGCTTGCCCAACTGGAACCCCATTTTGAGGATCCGAATGTGGTGGGCGTGGGCGAGATTGGCTTGGATTACTACTGGGACAAAACCTTTGAGAAAGAGCAGCGGGAGGCGTTTTACCGTCAGCTTTGCTGGGCCAGAGACCGGAAACTTCCACTGTCATTGCATATCCGCAGTGCTTATAATGATGCGATTGAGATTTTGAGGAAGTTCCGCCCGGGTGAACTCACCGGCGTGATGCATTGCTTTTCGGGCGGTGTCCAGGAGGCTGATTGGGCTGTGAAAAATGGCTTTGCCCTTGGCATTGGCGGCACAGTGACCTTCAAGAACAGCAAAGTACAGGATATTGTGGCCCATGTGGGATTGGAAAACATTGTGTTAGAGACTGATGCCCCCTATCTGGCGCCCGTTCCGCACCGCGGAAAGCCCAATGAGAGTGCTTACATCCCGTTCATCGCGCAAAAAGTGGCCGACCTTTTCCAGGTTTCCTTGCAGACAGTGGCCGATGTTACGACCGAAAACGCTTACAGAATATTCACAAAATTAACCCAATAGAATAATTTTAAAAAAATTAATATGTCAGAATCCAAGATTTTTACCCCTTGCCAAATTGGCCCTATTACCTTGCGTAACCGTACCATCCGTTCCGCCGCTTTCGAGAATATGGCTCACGGAAACCGGCCGACAAAAGAATTGTTTGACTACCATACCGCCGTTGCCCGCGGAGGTGTCGGTATGACTACGGTGGCGTACGCCTCTGTGTGTCAGAGCGGTCTCTCGTTCGACGGCCAATTGTGGTTGCGTGAGGAGATTATTCCTGAGTTGAAGAAGTTGACGGACGCCATCCACGCCGAGGGTGCAAAAGCTTCTATTCAGATTGGCCATTGCGGCAACATGACGCACCGCGCCACTTGTGGTTGCAAGCCGCTTTCCCCGTCAGGCCGTTTCAACCTCTATTCACCCACTTTCACGCGCAAGATGACCATCAAGGACATTGATGAGATTGTGGATGCCTTTGGCAAGGCCGTTGATATGTGCCGCCGCGCCGGCTTCGACTGCATTGAGGTGCACGCTGGCCATGGTTATCTGATCAGCCAGTTCATTTCACCGTACACCAACCATCGTAAAGATGAGTATGGTGGCTCGTTGGAGAACCGTATGCGCTTCATGCGCCGCGTCATCACCCGCGTGATGGAAGAGGCCAAAGACGACATGGCTATCGTGGTGAAAACAAACATGTATGATGGTTTCCGCAGCGGTATGCAAGTGGACGAGTGCATCACCGTAGCCAAGGAACTGGAAAAATTGGGAGTACACGCGCTGGTGCTCACCGCCGGTTTTGTGAGCAAGGCCCCGATGGATGTGATGCGTGGTGCCATGCCGCTCAAGACACTGGCTTACTACATGGATATGAAGAAGTTCTGGTGGCTGAAACTCGGTTTGCACATCGGAGGCCGCATGGTGATTCCGACTGTGCCATACAAAGACGCGTATTTCTATGATACGGCCATGAAGTTTCGCAAAGAACTGAAAATGCCGCTGATTTATGTGGGCGGTATGGTCGATAAGGCTGATATGGAAATGGTGCTGGATTCCGACTTCGTGGCCTTCCAGATGGCGCGCGCCTTGGTTCAGGACACCGATTTTGTGAACAAACTGCAGTCGGGCGAGGTGACCCGAAGCGCTTGCAAGCACTCCAACTATTGCATCGGCCGTATGTACACATTGGATATGAGATGTCACCAATGCATGCAAAAGGACGAAATTCCCGCTCGCTTGCAGCGTGAACTTGAGAAGGCGGAGAAAGCCGTTGAAAAATCCAACAAACGATAATGAAAAAGGTTCTGATTGTCGATCGAGTACACCCGTATTTGTCGGAAAAGCTTTCCGAAAGGGGCTTTGTGTGCTTGACCGACATGACCTTCACTTACGATTCATTCAAAGCGGCTCCCGATGATCTGTACGGATTGGTCATCCGGAGCCGTTTTGTGGTGGATAAGGAGTTGTTGGACTCCAAACCCTCGTTGAATTTCATTGTGCGGATAGGATCCGGGGTGGAGAATATTGATGTGGAATATGCTGAGAGAAAGGGTGTTAAAGTAATCTCCACGCCAGAGGGCAATGCCAATGCGGTAGCGGAGCATTGTTTAGGGCTCTTGTTGGCCGCCCTGCGGCACATTTCCTCCGCCGACCGTGAGGTGCGGGCAGGGGAGTGGCTTAGGGAGAAGAACAAAGGCACCGAATTGCAGTCGCACACCTACGGATTGATTGGCTACGGGCACACGGGTCCGGCTTTTGCCAAACTGTTGCGTGCCCTCGGATGCAAAGTGTATGCATACGACCGCTACAATCCAGCCGCCGGCGATGATAATGCGGAGATGACCGACTTGGAAACCATCAAGCGGGAATGCGATGTGATATCCCTGCATGTGAATTATATGCCTGAAAACAAATATTTTATCAGTAAACAGTTCATAGATGGTGTTGAGCATCCGTTTGTGCTCATCAACACCTCGCGCGGGTTGGTGGTGAACACGGAGGATGTGGTGTGTGCGTTGGAGGCCGGCCAGATACGGGTGGTCTGTTTGGATGTGCTGGAGTACGAAAGCACGCGGTTGAAAAACCTGCCGAAGGAGCAGTGGCCGGCGACGATGGAGCGCTTGGCCCAGATGGAGAACGCCATCCTCACCCCTCATATCGGCGGCCAAACCCCCGAAGCCGAGCTGCGCCACGCCCAAGTGGCGGTGGAGAGGATATAGGAGTTGCCCGCACGCCTGCCGGCGTGCGATTTTAATGTGTGTCATGATGTTTACCCGTGCAGGCAGTCCTAACGGACTGCGCAATTATTGTGATTTTCCGTGACTGTTCTATTGATTTTGCTTATGCGCTGCAGGCCGTCAGGTCTGCAGGCACAGGTAGAACCATGGCGTGGGACATGTTGTTTTCATCGCAGGCCGTTAGGCCTGCGGGCATAAATGGATAATAAGAATATTAGGATACATCATCAAAAATATATCGTTCATCAAATTGGACATCGTTTTTCTCCAACATGTTCAAATATTCCTCACGAAATGATTTTTTTGCATGATGTGCTTCTTGGTTCCGGATATATTGGATTACACGGGGAACATGGCTCTTTGTGTACGAAAATGCGCCATAACCGTTTTGCCATTGAAAACGGTATGGTGTGAATCCTTCATTGTTAATCCATTCAGAACTTTCGCGTTTTATACGAAGCATCAATGAAGACAATGATTGCGAAGGACGGAAACCAAACAAAATATGAATGTGGTTGGATGTCCCGCCGATGGCTAACGGTTTGTGTCCTTGTGCTTTGATGATTGTGTTGATGTATTTATACAGATTGTCGCGCCAGTCAGACTTGATTAATGCTTCTCTGTATTTTACGGCAAAAACCGTTTGAATGTGAATTTGGGTGTAGGTATTATTCATAATAATATATTTTGTTTAAGATTGTTTGATAAACGGATGGAATTTTGAAATATTGTATAAAATAGTGATAGTCAATATTTTAACAATTAATTGTAAATTTTGGATAATGTGATGTGTTTCATTGTATGTTTGATGGATGATGTGCAATTTGTTACCCGCACACCTGCCGGCGTGCGATTTTAATGTGTGGCATGATGTTCTACCGGTGCAGGCAGTCCTAACGGACTGCGCAATTATTGTGATATTCGTTGTTGTTCTATTGGTTTTGCTTGTGCGCTGCAGGCCGTCAGAGGCCCGCACACCTGCCGGCGTGCGATTTTAATGTGTGGCATGTAATGTTCTACCGGTGCAGGCAGTCCTAACGGACTGCGCGAGTTTTGCGAGTTGTCTTATTAATGTTGCATATGTCCTGCAGGCCGTCAGGTCTGCAGGCACAGGTAGAACCATGGCGTGGGACATGTTGTTTTCATCGCAGGCCGTTAGGCCTGCGGGCATAAATGGATAATAAGAATATTAGGATACATCATCAAAAATATATCGTTCATCAAATTGGACATCGTTTTTCTCCAACATGTTCAAATATTCCTCACGAAATGATTTTTTTGCATGATGTGCTTCTTGGTTCCGGATATATTGGATTACACGGGGAACATGGCTCTTTGTGTACGAAAATGCGCCATAACCGTTTTGCCATTGAAAACGGTATGGTGTGAATCCTTCATTGTTAATCCATTCAGAACTTTCGCGTTTTATACGAAGCATCAATGAAGACAATGATTGCGAAGGACGGAAACCAAACAAAATATGAATGTGGTTGGATGTCCCGCCGATGGCTAACGGTTTGTGTCCTTGTGCTTTGATGATTGTGTTGATGTATTTATACAGATTGTCGCGCCAGTCAGACTTGATTAATGCTTCTCTGTATTTTACGGCAAAAACCGTTTGAATGTGAATTTGGGTGTAGGTATTATTCATAATAATATATTTTGTTTAAGATTGTTTGATAAACGGATGGAATTTTGAAATATTGTATAAAATAGTGATAGTCAATATTTTAACAATTAATTGTAAATTTTGGATAATGTGATGTGTTTCATTGTATGTTTGATGAATGATGTGCAATTTGTTACCCGCACACCTGCCGGCGTGCGAATTTAATGTGTGGCGTGATGTTCTACCGGTGCAGGCAGTCCTAACGGACTGCGCGAGTTTTGCGAGTTGTCTTATTGATGTTGCATATGTCCTGCAGGCCGTCAGGTCTGCAGGCACAGGTAGAACCATGGCGTGGGACATGTTGTTTTCATCGCAGGCCGTTAGGCCTGCGGGCAAAGCACACGCATTTTTAAGCAAATAATTATTTCTTTCCCGTCAGCAGCTGCTGGATCTCGTTTAACTTCATGAGGGCTTCCACAGGCGTGAGACTGTTGATGTTCAGACCAACAATCAAATCCTTTACCTCCAACAAAAGCGGATCGTCTAAGTTGATGAAACTAAGCTGGTAGCCAGGCGTGGATTTCTCAATGAGACTCTTATCGCCGTTGGCCTTGTCGCGGGAGGTTTCCAGCTGTTTCAGGATTTCGTTGGCGCGCTTGAGTACCTGCGCGGGCATACCGGCCATGCGGGCTACATGAATACCAAAACTGTGCTCACTTCCACCGGGTTCCAACTTTCTCATAAAGAAGACCTTATTGTCAATTTCCTTCACGGAGACATGGAAATTCTTGATGCGGTGGAATTGCGCCGCCATGTCGTTCAACTCGTGATAGTGCGTGGCGAATAGCACCTTGGCACGGTGATACGGGTTTTCGTGCAGGTACTCGGCGATAGACCAGGCGATGGATACACCGTCGTAAGTGCTGGTGCCGCGCCCGATCTCGTCCAGTAAGATCAAACTCCGACTGGAGATATTGTTCAAGATGCTGGCCGTTTCGTTCATCTCCACCATGAATGTGGATTCTCCGGTGGAGATGTTGTCCGATGCACCCACACGCGTGAAGATCTTGTCCACAATGCCGATTTCCGCGCTCTTGGCCGGCACAAAGCATCCCATCTGGCCCATCAGCACAATGAGGGCGGTCTGCCTCAACAATGCCGACTTACCCGACATATTCGGACCTGTGATGATGATGATCTGCTGCTTGTCGTTGTCTAACTGCACGTCGTTGGCAATATAGACCTCGCCTGGAGGCAGTTGCTTCTCAATCACCGGATGCCGTCCCTCCTTGATTTTCAACGAGGTGCCCTCCGTGATTTTCGGTTTGGCGTAGCGGTTCTCTTTCGACACGCAGGCAAAACAGAGCAGCACATCCAAACGGGCCGCCAAACGCGCATCCAGTTGGATGAGGTTTATATAATCCAATAAGCTGATTAACAAATCATTATACAAGCGCGCTTCAATCTCCAACATGCGGTCTTGCGCACCCAATATCTTGGATTCCAGTTCTTTAAGTTCTTCCGTGATGTACCGCTCGCCGTTGGTGAGGGTTTGTTTGCGCGTCCACTCCGCCGGCACCTTGTCCTTGTGCACATTGGTGACCTCCAGATAATAGCCGAATACATTGTTGAATCCGATTTTGAGCGAGGTGATGCCGGTTCTTTCGGCTTCCCTGCGCTGAATGTCGGCCAATACCTCTTTGCTATTGGTGGCCAAGGCAAACAGGTCGTCCAGTTCCTGGTCCACGCCACGGTTGAATACGCCGCCCTTACTGACCACCACTGGCGGGTCGTCCTGGATTTCTTTCTCAATGCGGGCGCATACCGACAGGCACGGATTAAACTGCTCGGCAATTTTGGCCAGGGCAGGGTGGTCGGCTTGCTTGCAGTAGGCCTGCATCTTCTCAATGGAACGCAACGCACGCGCCAGTTGCAGGACCTCGCGGGGATTTATCTTGCCTGTGGCAATCTTCGACACCATACGCTCCAAGTCGCCCATTCGCTTGAGCGAGCCCAGAAGGTCGTCGGCAAGTTGCTCGTTTTTAATCAGATACTCCACAATGGAAAGGCGCTCGTCAATCAGCACTTTCTCTTTCAGGGGCATTAGCATCCATTTGCGAAGCATACGCGAGCCCATGGGTGTCTGCGTCTGGTCAAGCACTTGCAGCAGGGTAACAGCATTTTCGTTGGGCGAGTGCACCAGCTCCAAGTTGCGGATGGTGAAGCGGTCGAGCCACACATAATGCTCTTCCTCAATGCGGTTTATCTTGTTGATATGTTGGATTCTATGGTTTTGTGTCTCATAGAGATAATGCAACGCGGCTCCGGCAGCAATGATGCCATTGGGCAGGTTGTCCACACCAAAACCTTTCAATGAAGTGGTTTGGAAATGCTTGGTTAGCAGTTCGTTGGCGTAATCGGACATGAAAACCCAGTCATCCAGGGTGGAAAGCAGCATTTTCTCGCCGAAATGCTCGCGGAAGGCGGCTGATTTGCCTTTTTGAATGACAAGTTCCGATGGTTTGAAGTTTTGGAAGAGTTTGTCAATGTAGTCGTAGTCGCCTTCGGCCACATAGAATTCGCCGGTGGAGATATCGACGAAGGCGATGCCGCAGATTTTCTCGGTGAACTGGATGGCGGCGAGGAAGTTGTTCTCGCGCTGTTCCAGCACTTTGTCGTTCACGGAAACGCCGGGCGTCACCATTTCAGTGATGCCGCGCTTGACGAGGGTTTTGGTGAGTTTGGGGTCTTCCAGCTGCTCGCAGATGGCCACGCGCAGGCCCGCGCGCACCAGCTTGGGCAAGTACACATCCAAGGCGTGGTGTGGAAAGCCGGCTAATTCGGTCTGTGTCAATCCTTTACCATGCTTTGTCAGTGTGATGCCCAGCACTTTGGAGGAGGTGATGGCGTCCTCCCCGTAGGTCTCGTAAAAATCGCCCACCCGAAACAATAAGATAGCGTCAGGGTGTTGCGCCTTGAACTTGTTGTACTGTCTCATTAAGGGGGTTTCCGCCGACTTTTCCATAGTGCTCGTTTTGGGAACGCAAAAGTACAAAAAAAGCGGTATATTTGCACCCTGAAAATCTCGTGTTATGCAAGGAAAAGTCATCATCGTTTCAGCCCCTTCCGGTGCCGGCAAAACATCCATCGTGCGCCATCTGCTGGAGGCTGTGCCTGAACTTAAGTTCTCCATTTCAGCCACCACCCGGCACAAGCGCGATTACGAGGAGGATGGCAAGGACTATTATTTCATCACCCCTGAAAATTTCAAGGAACGCTTGGCTAATGATGAGTTTCTGGAATGGCAGGAGGTGTATAAAGACCAGTTTTACGGTTCGCTGAAAAGTGAGGTGGAGCGTATCTGGGAAAACGGGGGAACGGTAATCTTTGATGTGGATGTGTTGGGAGGTCTGAATATCAAGAAGTTCTATGGCGAAAACGCCCTTGCCGTGTTTATAGAGCCGCCCACGATGGAGGAATTGGTGAACCGCTTGAAAAAACGCGGTACTGAAACGGATGAGTCGTTGAAAAAGCGTATGGATAAAGCAGAATATGAGCTTTCTTTCGCTAATCAATTCGACAAAATTGTGTTGAATGACGATTTGGAAACGGCTCAGGGAGAAATGATTGATTTAGTACGTGGTTTTTTGGGAAAATAGAAAATGAAGGATTATCAGCATATTTGCGAAGAGGTGGTTGCCCTTGCCCGTCAGGTGGGTGTATGGCTCCGGAGCGAGCGTATGCGGCTGAACACGGTCAACCGGGAAACCAAAGGCGTGCACGATTATGTGACGCAATTTGATAAACAGTCCGAACAGACTATTGTGGCACGACTGAAGGAATTGGTGCCCGAGGCCGGTTTTATTGCGGAGGAGAAGACGGAAACAACATTGGGTGAGCATTTTAACTGGATTGTGGACCCTTTGGACGGGACCACCAACTATATTCACGGTTTGCCGCCCACAGCCATCAGCATTGCGCTTCGTGAGGATGAGGAGATGGTGATTGGCGTGGTGTATGAGATCTGGCGCGACGAGTGTTTTTATAGCTATAAGGGTGGAAAAGCGTACATGAATGGATATCCGATTCATGTGACAAGTTGCTCTAAATTAGATGATTCGTTATTGGCTACAGGTTTTCCGTATTCGGATTTCACGATTTTGAAACCCTTTATGCGCTATATGGAATGGTCCATGCAGCACACGCATGGTCTGCGGCGTTTAGGGTCCGCCGCCACAGATCTCATCTATGTGGCGTGCGGGCGTTGCGACGGCTATTTTGAGTATGGCATGAAACCCTACGATGTGGCTGCTGGCGCTTTTGTCTGCCAACAGGCAGGTGCTCTGGTGTCCGATTTCTCTGGCGGCGACAACTGGCTCTTCGGTGGCGAGATTGTGGTCGCAGGTCCCAAATTGTTCCCCGAACTGCTGAAATCGCTGCAACAATTTTTAAAAGCAAAACCGGAATGAAACGCATAGCCATTATCGGTGCCGGTGCTTCCGGGCTTTTCTTGGCCAAGAAATGGTCAGGGAAAGACGATATGGAGGTTTGTGTGTTTGAGAAAAACAAGCAGGTAGGCACCAAATTGCGGGCATCTGGCGGCGGGAAATGCAACCTGTTCAATACTTTTGTGGATGCGAAGTGCTACAATCACTCTGCCTTTGCGGAAAAATTGCTGCTGAGGGTCACACCTGTGCGCCTCCAACATGAATTTGAAGAGATGGGGCTCCAGATGGTGGCCGATGAGGAAGGGCGTGTTTATCCGCTTTCCCAATTTTCGCAGACGGTGGTGGACATTCTTTTGGATAATTTGGGTGAAAATGTCCATTTTGAGATGGAGTATGAGGTGAAAAAGGTTTTCAAACAGGATGGTTTCTGGCACATAAACGATTATCCCATTCCTTTCGACGAGGTGGTTTTCGCCTCAGGTTCCCCGGCCAACATGATACCGAAAAACCGCAGAAACTACAATGGCTATTTAACGGATTTTAACATATCGGTAAAAGATTTCCAACCATCATTGGTAGGTTTTGTCATAAAGGATTATCCCAAAACATTGTCGGGTTGCCGGGTGAAAGTGATTGCTTCCTTGTATCAGCATGAAACACTTATACATAGTGAACCCGGTGAGGTTACCTTTAAGGATGATGGCATTTCAGGTATTGTAATTCTCAATTTATCAGCATATTACAATCGTTTGGAAGATAAAGGTGATTGTTTCGTGGAGTTGAATTTCCTGTATGCGAATCCCAGTTACGATGTGGCGGAGCACCTTGATAAGTATCATTCATTGAAGGGATTGCTACATCCCAAATTAAATGAGTTGTATGAACGTCAGCCGTTTGATGTTAAAAAATACAAAATGGTCATTGAAAGTACCTACGATTTGGCTTTCGCGCAGGTATGCCATGGCGGTATTGACTTGGATGAGGTGGACGACCATTTCGCCTTAAAAAAGTATCCGGGCATCTATGTTACGGGCGAGATGCTGGACATGGACGGCATCTGCGGCGGATATAATCTCTTTTTTGCATTTGCTTCGGCGCTGATAGTGTCGGACAATGTGTAATGGGGAATGAGTTGTGTGAAACCTTGCACATCCGAAAACCGAAATGAATTGAATTTATTATTGTTGTCGCTGAACTTTATAATCAAGAATATGAAAAGAATAACGACTTTGATGATTGCGGCATTTGCAGTTGCCGCGCTCTGTTTTACTGCCTGTGGTCACGAAGGTGGCGGCTCCCGCAATCAAGAGTACCCTTCCACTGCGGAAGTGATCCGTAATGCCGTGAAGGACATTGACGGCAACAAGTACGATGCCGTGAAAATCGGCAATCAGGTGTGGATGGCTTCCAACCTGCGCACCACACGCTATGCCGACGGGACGGCAATCCCGTTGGGAGAGACACCAAGTGATACGATCCCCTATCGTTATGCGCCAGGAATGTGCAAAAACAATGAGGAAAACATGATTAATGTATCTGCGTACGGCTACCTGTATAACTGGTCGGCTGTGATGCATGGGACAGAATTCTCCGATGCCAATCCCAGCGGTGTGCAGGGCATTTGCCCAGCAGGCTGGCATGTGCCAAGCGATGCGGAGTGGACGCAACTGACAAATTATGTGGCCCGGCAAGATGAGTGTTGCTGTTGTTATGACTCATACAATATCGCGAAGGCACTAGCATCCAATTTAGGTTGGAAAACCAGTAACGAGCCCTGTGCGGTGGGTAATGACCAAAGTTCTAACAATGCCTCGGGTTTTTCAACCGTCCCTGCTGGAGACTACGGTCTCTCCGGTAGTGACTTTGGTAATCCCCATATTGCCTATAGCGGTTTTGGCATTTACGCCAAATTTTGGACTTCTTCGGAGGGCAATGAAGGAAATCCTATATATTATTATCTATTATACGATAATGCTGGCATAGGAAGAAAAAACTGCAATAAAGGCCTCAGTTTATCTGTCCGTTGCGTACGCGATTAGAGTGAGGGACAGTAATCAGTAGTTAGTCATTTAAGGGTGTAGTCGTGTGGGGCTGTGCCCTTGCTTTGTTTGTGGGTGAATGTTGGGGTTCCGCCAGCAAAGCTGGCGGAATAGTGCGTGAGTTGGTGGTGCGTTTGTGGTATTTCGCGGCAGGTTGGTTTCGTCCCCTATCGCACATTTGTCACGCGCCGCGATGACCTTACGCTGCGTCGCTATGCCCCACATTGCGCTCCCTGCGGTCGCTTATGCGGGGTTACAGAGATGGTATCCCTACAGGATACTTTCCGTAAGAGGAACGATATCTTAAATGGTGACCTTGAAGAGGTCATATTCCAATAACTTCAGATAAGCGTAGTGCAATCTGGGGTGGTATGCGGCACTACACCGTCCGCCGCGGTGTGGGACATGCTTGCCGCGAAGCACAAAATCTGCTCACTGCGGAATAGAGTAACTACAGTTGATGCACTTTTATCAGCTGAAAGTAGGCAAGAAACAAAACTAAAAGGAATAAATTCCCCATCCCTTATTCCCCATTCCTAATCACTTTGCTCGCTGCCATGTATGGGGAAATCCGCTTCTCGCGAATTAAAGGCAGCAGACGCTCAATTTCCCTCGCTTTCGTTTCATTGTTGTAAAAGTCGTTTTGCAGGGTGAAATTGATCCAGTTGTAGAAGATGTTGACATTCTGTTCGGTGCGGTTCTTCTCGAAATAGCCATTCCCTTTGGTGAGTGCTTCGTATTGCAGGATCATCTTCCAAACCTTGTCGATGGCATAGCCTTCCAATGCGGAGCATACCTCTACGGGCACATCCCACTGGCTTTCGTTTTTCGGGAACAGCTTGAGGGCCGCCCGGTATTGCGCTTGCGCCCCAACGGCCTTGGCCTTGTTGTCACCGTCGGCCTTGTTGATGATGAGTCCGTCGGCCATCTCCATGATGCCACGCTTGATGCCCTGCAACTCGTCGCCAGCACCGGCCAGCATCAGCAGCAGGAAGAAATCCACCATCGACTTGACGACCGTCTCCGATTGTCCCACACCCACGGTTTCCACGAGGATAACATCAAAGCCAGCCGCTTCGCAAAGGATGATGGTCTCGCGCGTTTTGCGTGCCACACCGCCCAGCGTGCTGCCGGAGGGCGAGGGGCGGATGAAGGCGTGCGGGTCCACCGACAGGGTCTCCATGCGGGTTTTGTCACCCAAGATGCTGCCCTTGGTGCGTTCGCTGCTGGGGTCGATGGCCAACACGGCCAACTTGTGCCCCATGCCGGTGAGCATGGTACCAAAAGACTCGATAAAGGTGCTCTTGCCCACGCCCGGCACGCCCGTGATGCCAATGCGCAACGAGTTGCCGGAGTGGGGGAGACAACGCTCAATGATGGCCTGCGCCATCTCAAAATGGTCGGGATTGGCGCTTTCAATCAGCGTGATGGCGCGGCTCAGAATGACGCGGTCACCCTTGAGAATGCCCTCCACATAGTCGTCCAGCGACAGCACACGACGCTTGTGCCGTGTCAGGTTCGGGTTCACCTGGTCGGGTTGCTCAATGCCTTCACGCTCTGTTAATGCCGATTGAAAGTCTTCTGCCATAATATGTTATTTTCCGAAATTGTATTCTACAGCGTCTTTCATGGAGGAGAAATAATGGAACCGCATGCCATCGATGAAGTTCTCTTTGATGTCCTCGATGTCCTTGCGGTTTTCGTCCGACATGACAATATCGTAAATGCCGCTGCGTTTGGCGGCGAGGATTTTCTCCTTGATGCCGCCCACGGGCAACAATTTGCCACGCAAGGTGATCTCGCCTGTCATCGCGATCTTGTCGCGCAGGGTCTTTTTTGTGAATGCGGAGATGAGGGCGGTGAGGATGGTGATGCCGGCTGACGGCCCGTCCTTCGGCGTGGCGCCCTCAGGCACATGCACATGCACTTTGCTCTTTTCGAATACAGCCGGGTCGATGCCGAACTCGCCAGCGTGTGCCTTCAGGTACTCGTAGGCGATGGTGGCCGACTCTTTCATCACATCGCCCAGATTTCCGGTCATGGTGAGTTCGCCTTTGCCGGGGGAGGTCAGCGCCTCCACAAAGAGGATTTCGCCGCCCACGGCGGTCCAGGCCAGTCCAGTGGCCACACCGGGCACGGAGTTGTCGAACGCTTTCTCCAGTTGGAAGATGGGCGAGCCGAGCATCTCTTTCAGGTCGCTGGTGTGCACTTTCTTTTCCATGTCGCCTTCTTGCACAAGTTTGGCGGCGCGCTTGCGGATGATCTTGGCGATGGTGCGCTCCAATGTGCGCACGCCCGACTCACGGGTGTATTCGCTGATGATGTGTTCGATGGTCTTATCGGGAAATTGGAGTTGGTTTTTCTCCAAACCATTCTCTTTCAGTTGTTTGGGTACGAGATGGTGTTTGGCAATCTGCAGTTTTTCCTCTGCCAGATACCCCGGTATCTCAATAATCTCCATACGGTCGCGCAGGGCGGGATGCACATTGCCGAGATCGTTGGCGGTGGCGATGAACAGCACGCGTGACAGGTCGAAGGAGGTTTCCAAGTAGTTGTCGTAGAAGGCGTTGTTCTGCTCCGGGTCCATCACTTCCAGCAGGGCGGCGGAGGGGTCGCCTTGCACATTCATACCCGTGATTTTGTCGATTTCGTCGAGCACAAACACCGGGTTCGCGTAACCGGCCTTGCGCATGCTTTGGATGATGCGGCCTGGCATGGCGCCGATGTAAGTTTTGCGGTGCCCGCGGATTTCGGACTCGTCGCGGAGGCCGCCCAGCGACACGCGCACATACTTGCGTCCCAGCGCCGAGGCAATGGACTTGCCCAAGGAGGTCTTGCCAACCCCCGGAGGGCCGGCCAAACACAATATTGGCGATTTCATGTCGCCTTTCAGCTTCAAAACGGCCAGATATTCAATGATGCGCTCTTTCACCTTGTCCAGTCCATAATGATCCTTGTCTAGAGTTTTGCGGGCTTTGGTCAGGTCGAAGTTGTCTTTGCTGTATTCGTTCCAAGGCAGATCTACAAAGAGTTCCAAGTAGTTGAGTTGCACGGAGTAGTCGGGTGCCATGGAGTTGGTGCGTTGCAATTTCTCCAATTCCTTGTTGAAAAGGTCGGCGGTTTCCTTGTTCCATTTCTTCTTGGCGGCGCGCTGTTTCAGCGATTCCACATCCTTCTCCGAAGGGGTGCCACCCAGTTCCTCCTGGATGGTTTTCATCTGCTGGTTCAGGAAATACTCGCGCTGCTGCTTGTCCATCTCCTGGCGCGACTTGTCTTGGATCTGGTTCTTGAGTTCCACCATCTGCAGGTCGCGGTGCAGCAGTTTGTGTACCTGTTTGGCGCGCTCCACTATGTCTTCCATTTCCAGAATGCGCTGTTTCTCTTCCACAGAAGCGGAAAGGTTGGAAGCCAAAAAGTTGAGCAGAAACACATGACTCTCAATGTTTTTCAGCGCGAAGGAGGCCTCGCGAGGCATGTTCGGCGACATCCGGATCATGCGTGTGGCGGTGTCTCGGATGGTGGAGATGAGGGCTTTGAAGTTTTTCTGCCCGATGATGTCTTGATCGAAGTCGTTGGAGTTGAATGGTTTGGCGGTGCACTTGAAGTAGGGCTCAATCTGCGTGAGTTCCTGGATGACAAACCGGCGGACGCCTTGCACAATGATGGTTACGCCGCCGTCAGGCATGGTGATGTATTTGAGGATGTGTGCCAGCGTGCCCACTTTGTACAAATCCTCAAGGGTGGGTTCTTCGACCTCGTTCACCCGTTGTGCCACCACACCGATGGGCTTGTTGGTGCGGGAGTATTCTTGCGCCAGGCGAATGGACTTCATCCGCCCCACATTGATGGGAATTACCATCCCGGGAAACAGCAAGGTGTTGCGCAACGGCAACAACGCGATTTCTTCCGGCACCTCTTCTTCTCTTAACCGTTGCTCATCGTCTAACGAAAACAATGGAATAAAGTTGTTCTCGTTGCCCATAAATTCCTCCAACAAAGATATTTCTTTCATGTAGAGTTCTGATTTAGATATAAAAAAACTGACCTTTTTTGGGTTACAAAAAAGGTCAGCAAAAGTACAAAATATTATGGATTATTTGGATTTGTTCGCGTCAAAATGACGAGCATATTTGTTGCGGAATTTATCCACACGACCGGCTGTGTCAACCAGTTTCATCTTACCCGTGAAGAAGGGGTGAGAGGTGTTGGAAATTTCCAATTTTACGAGCGGATATTCATTTCCGTCTTCCCATTGAATCGTGTCTTTTGTAGCGACTGTGGATTTTGTCAAAAAAGCGTAATCGTTTGACATATCCTTAAATACGACTGTTCTATACTCTTTAGGATGGATATCTTTTTTCATCTTATTGGTGTTTATTATTGCCTAAAAATTTTGGACTGCAAAAATACATTTTTTTTAATATAATCAACACTTATGTGTGAATTTATTTTCAGAGGGCTGTTAATTTACCCTAAGTCGCTGTCCTTCAGATATTTTATCTGGATTGTCAAGATTGTTTAATTTGAGAATTCGGTCAACGGTGGTATGATAAAGTGTTGAAATTCGGTAAAGTGTCTCCCCTTTTTGGACAATATGGTATGTTGCATTCGCATTTTCTGAGGTGGTGGGTACCCGAGTTTGGGTGGTCGGGGCGGCAGGAGTTTTGGGTGTAATCCCAATTTGATCCGTACTGATAACACGAATATCTTCAGAAGAGAGAGACAAGGTGTTTTTCAGTAAATCCTCCTCGTCAAAGTCAATCATCAGTTCGGGGTTGAAATGCTCGTTCATAAAGCGGGTTTCAAAATGCAAGGTGTTGTCTTTCACATTCCCGCTGTGGCCCGTTTGTCCGATCACATCGCCGGCGTTGACCATCTGGCCCGGTTTAACGCATACCTTGTCAAGATGGGCATACACCGTTTCCAATCCGTTGTAGTGCCGCACCACCACGGTGAGCCCGTAGTGACCGTATGGTTTGGCCATGCGTACCACACCGTCGAAGCAGGTTTTCACTAAAGTCTGGTACTCCACGGTCAGGTCCACGCCTGGGTGGAAATCGCCACGCTTGGTAAGTCCGTAAGCGCACGAAATTTCGCCGAATGTGCAGGGGAACACAAAGTTGTGGTTGCCTTCTTGCACCAGCAGGAGCATCAGCCGGTCGTTGGCGAACGGTATTTCCAGCGCTTTGCTCCGGAGGTGATTCACGTCCCAATACTGCTGGTAGAGGTTGTAGGCCGGAATCTGGTAGGTCTCATGAATGGACGGATAGGCTGTGCTGAGGCGCATTGCCGAGTCAAAAGTTACGGCCACCGTGTCTTTGAGCGCAATATTCTGCGAATATTCCGTGACATCAATGGATTGTCCCATCAGGAATCCGTAGCTGAGAATCAGAAAAAATGCCAGCAGTCGTTTCATCTTCCGTTATTGTTTTAGATTTTCAAGTATGGATGAGGTGGAAAAACCTTCCACAAAGGGGATGGTGAGCACTTGGCCACCTCGCGCGCGCACGAAGTCGCCGCCCACAATGTTGTCAATCTGGTAATCCCCGCCCTTCACTAAAATGTCGGGTTTTACGGTAGTGATAATGTTGTAAGGAGTATCTTCTTCAAAAAACACGATATAATCCACCATTTCCAAGGCGGCCAGCACCAATGCCCGTGCGTCTTGTGCGTTTACGGGGCGGTCGGGACCTTTCAAACGGCGCACGGAGGCGTCGCTGTTCAACCCTACTACCAGCAAATCGCCGAGTTGCCGGGCTTTGGCCAAGTAGGTGATATGCCCGACATGCAGAATGTCGAAGCACCCGTTGGTGAACACGATTTTCTGACGGTGCAGTTCCTCTTCATTCTTCGTAAAGAATGCTGCATCAACAATTTTATTCCGTATGTGTTCGAGGCGGGTCATTTAAGATTCGGTTTCAGGTTTAACGATGGAAGAGTCTTGTTTCTTATAAAAAGAGGACAAAAACAGGGAGGCGAAGCCCACAAGCAGGGCCACGGCGGTTTGCAGAATCCAGCCGATCCAGCCGGCGGCAAGGCCGTGGGTGTAGTTCACACCATACATCAGCAAAATACCGGCAGTGATGAGCGGGTAGGAACCAAGTCCGCCCTGTGAAATCATGAAGGCGATGGTGCCGAAGGTGAGTACCGCCAGCGCGGCGCCCGGCCCAAGTCCGTGCAGGTAAGGGATGGCGAAGAAACAAAGGTAGGTGCCCAAGTAGTAGCAAATCCACATGACCACGGTCCAGAAGATGTAGCGTCCCGGATGGGGCAGATCTTTGATGGAGATGATGCCTTGCCATAATCCTACGAAGAAATTGCGGATTTTCATGCACCAGGCGTATTTTGACCACCAGCGGCGCGTGAGTCGCAGAAGCAGCCAAATCAGCACGATTGTGCCTATCAATATGTATATGAAATAGTTGCCGAGAATGGACAGTCCCTTTTGCTCCATCCACATGCCTACGGAGGTTTGCGTTTCGTGGTCGATGATGACATTCGACAACATGCCGGTGTTCATCCCGATGACGACCAGTATCAGTGCCAGCCAGCAGAGGATATCGACCGCGCGTTCGGTGAGCACGGTGCCAAGGGATTTCTGGAAGGGCACATTCTCAAAGCGCTGGAGGAATGAGCAGCGCAGAATCTCTCCCAATCGCGGAAGGGCGAGGTTGGCCAGATAGCATATCATCACGGAGTAGAAAACCATGGAGAAACGGGGCTTGTAGCCCAGCGGCTCGATGAGGATCTTCGCACGCACCGCGCGCGCCACATCCGCCAAAATAGCCATAATGGCGGCGCTGATCAGCAGCAGCCAACACGACAGGTGGTTGATGCTGCCCATGGAGTCCCATATCGCGCGCATGTCCTCTTTGGACAAATCACGCAGTGAAAGCCATATAAAAAAGACACCCAATCCCACGAACAGAATGAATCGCAGGATTGTGAAAATGGGGTTCCTCTTTTTGACTTGTGTGTTTTCCATAAAATCAATGAGTTATATTGTTGTCCACCCGAAAGGATGGGGCTCCAGAGGAAGTTTGGCCAGCGGATGGTAGTCGCCTACCAGTCCGATGGGTTTGGCGTTGCGGATGTCATACACAATCTGGATGCATTTCCGCGCTTCGTCCAATCCGAAACCGTTACCGTTCAAAATCTGCCGGTAGCTTTCGGTGTGCAGGTCGTTGAACCCGTCGCTGAACTCGAACACCTCCTGCCCGATGGTGATGGAACGGAAGGTGCGTTGTCCGCGTGCCGCCACCTCTTGTGGCAGAGTGTTGGCATTGATGCTCAGAAAATAGCGTACCCGCGCCTTTTGGAGCCGGATGAAGCCGGCCAGACGGTCATGGGACGACACATGCACGATGTTTTCCTGAACATTCCCGAAAATGTAGGCGAGCATGTCCAAAAAGTGGATGCCGATGTTAGTGGCGATACCGCCGCTTTTCTTCGAGTCACCTTTCCAAGAGGTGTAGTACCACTTGCCACGCGAAGTGATATAGGTGAGATCGACATCATAGACTTTGTCTTGAGGTCCCTCTTCGATTTTCTTTTTCAAGGCAATGACCGAAGGATGCAGTCGCAGTTGGAGGATGTTGTTGACCGTGTGTCCGGTTTCCTCCTCTATGCGTTGCAGCGCGTCCACATTCCAGGGGTTCAGCACCAATGGTTTTTCGCAAATCACATCACAACCCAAGCGCAGCGCGTAGCGCGTGTGCGAATCGTGCAGGTAGTTGGGTGTGCACACGGTGACAATGTCTATTTTCTTGTCCGTATTCTTGATTTTGGTGCAGTGGCGGTCGAACAGCTCTTGTTCTGTAAAGAAGTTGGCATCAGGAAAATAACTGTCGATGATGCCCACGCTGTCGCTGATGTCATACGCGGAAACCAGGTTGTTGCCGGTGTCCTTGATGGCTTTCAGATGCTTGGGCGCCACATAACCGCCTACTCCGATAATGGCGAAATTCTTCATGCGTTCGGTTCTGTTTCTTTTTGTTGTTGAGACTTTTGAGTAGTTTGCGCGTTGTCAATGGCTTCGAAAATAGAATTGTTGCTGATAAACTCCGGAACCACTTCTTTCATTTGAGCGACGATGGCGAAATCGTCATCGTTCTGTATCTCAATAAGTTTCTCTATTTTAGGTACCAGTGTCTGGTATTCGTAGGTGCGCACTTTGGCAATCATGATCTTCTGGTGTTCTGTCTTGATGGTATTCTCCTCATCGGCCAGCAGTTCTTCATACAATTTTTCGCCGGGACGCAGGCCCGTGTATTCGATGGAGATATCCTTGTTCAAGGTAAGACCGGACAGTTGGATCATTTTTTTTGCCACATCGCTGACTTTGACGGACTTGCCCATGTCGAAGATGAAGATTTCGCCACCCTTTCCCATGGCTCCGGCGGTCAGCACCAGCTGGCAGGCCTCGGAGATGGTCATGAAATAGCGCGTGATGTCGGGGTGCGTGACGGTAAGGGGCCCACCGTTTTCAATCTGTTTGCGGAAGATGGGAATCACCGATCCGTTGGAGTCCAGCACATTGCCAAACCGCGTGGTGATGAACTTGGTGGTGTTCTGGTGGAAGTTGAGGGCCTGAACATACATCTCCGCGATGCGCTTGGAGGCACCCATCACATTGGTGGGGTTCACCGCCTTGTCAGTGGAGACCATCACAAACTTCTTCACCCCGTATTGCACGGCCAGGTCAGCCAGCAGTTTGGTACCTGCCACATTGTTTTTGATGGCCGACTGCACATTCTTCTCCATCATGGGCACATGTTTGTAGGCGGCCGCATGGAAAATGACATTGGGATGATAATGCTCAAACAATTTGATCATCAATTCTTTATCGCAAATGCTGTGAATGTGCAAATCGATATCTTTCATATTGTTGGTCTGCAACAGCTCATTCTGCAAGAAGAAGCAGGGTGTCTCGGCCTCGTCCACGAGTACCAGTCGTTTGTATTGGAACTGGAGCAACTGGCGCACAATCTCACTGCCGATGGAACCGGCGGCACCGGTGATGAGGATGGTTTGACCGTTCAGTTCGGGATTCAGCAGCGACAAGTCCAGTTGGATGGGGTTGCGCTCCAGAAGGTCTTCAATCTTTACCTTCTTGATCTGCTTGAAACTCAGGTTTCCGTTCAGCCAGCGGGATACGGGCGGCACCTTGAGCACTTTCACATTGTGCGGCAGCGCAATTTCCGTGATGGCTTTCACCTTGGCGTTGCTGATTTTCTGCACCGCGATGATGAGGAATGATATGTTGTTGGTGCTGAGGTAGTCATCCAGCATTCGGGAATCATGGACATGCAAGCTCTCCAGCTGCATCCCGACTTTGGCGGGGTCGTCATCGAAGAAAGCCAGCACATTGTATTTGCTGGCGTTGTCACGGTCGATGGTGCGTTTGGTGATGACACCGGAGTCGCCTGCGCCGAAGATGATGATGTTTTTGCGGGAGCGGACCGGGTTCATCGTTTCCAAATAATACATCTTGAAAGCAAATCGGTAAATCAGCAGTAAGACGGTGCTGATGAAGAATTCCATCATCCATACGGAATTGGGAATCAGGAATTTGCCTTTGATGGTGAAAACGACGAGGTTGATGAGGGCCACGGTCAGTGTGCCGCAGAAGCAGGCCCAGAATATCTTGACTACATCTTTGGTGCTGGTGTAGCGTACTACCAGATGGTGGGTTTGGAATATTTCGAAGAAGATGAACCGCAGGGTGAGGAGTATGATGGGGGCGTAAATCCAGTCGGTGTAGTTAAGGTGTGTGGGCAGTTTGAAGTTCGCCCGGATAATCATCGTGAGGAAGATGGATATGGCCACCACCAGCATGTCTAAAGACATAATCAGCCAAGCCGGCGTGATGTGCAGGTTGCGGATTCTCAGGTATAGTTTCTTTGCAGGTGAATTCATTGTGATAATCTGCCAATTTTGGGCGGCAAAAGTACAAAAAATACCAAATAGGTAGAAATGCGATTAATCGCGTTTCTACTCTTTAATGTACACGCGGGGCACGCGTTTGGAAATGCGGGTGAGCAGCTCGTAGCTGATGAGTCCTGCGGCCTCCGCCATGTCGGACACGGTGTTGCCTTCGCCATAGACTACCACTTCGTCACCCTCGTGGATCGCGAGTCCTGTCACATCCAGCATGCACATGTCCATGCAGATTTTGCCGATGACGGGCACTTTCTGCCCTTGAATGATGACGGTGCCTTTGCCATTACCCAGCTCACGCGGGTAGCCGTCGGCGTATCCGATGGGGATAATGGCTACTTGCGCGTCGCGTTTCAGCTTCCAACTGCGGTCGTAGCCGATGGTTTCGCCGGCAGGGATGTGCTTCACCTGCGTGATGACGGTTTTCAGGGTGACCACATTGTGCAGTTGCGGTGCCACTTCAGCGATTTCGGTGCATCCGTACAGACTGATGCCAAGGCGCACCATGTCGAACTGCGCTTCCGGGAACCGGTAAATGCCGGCGCTGTTTAGGATATGGCGCAAAATCTTGTAGTCGAAGGCGGCGCAGAGCTGGTCGGTCATCTGCTGGAACAGGGCAATCTGGTGGTGCGTGTAGGCGTCCTCGCGCGGGTCCTCGGCAGCGGCCAGATGCGAGAACACGGAGGCGATGTGCAGCTGCGGGTTTTGTTTCACAAACTCAATCAGTTGCGGAATGTCTTGCTGGTCGAATCCGAGCCGGTGCATGCCGGTATCGAGTTTGATATGGATGTTGAACTGTTGGATTTGCGGGTGTTTTTTAAGCACTTTGACCAATTCGCCGAGGTAATAGAAATTGAAAATTTCGGGTTCGAGGTTTTGTCTGACCATCACATCGAAACTGTGCGCTTCGGCGCCCAGCACGATGATGGGGGTTTGGATGTGGCGCTTGCGCAGGCGCACGCCCTCGTCGGTGTATGCTACCGCCAGATAGTCAATGTGTTGCGCCACAAGTTCGTTCACCAGTTCCACATCGCCGAGACCGTAGGAGTGCGCTTTCACCATGGCCACCATTTTAGTGTTGGGGCGCAGGTGGGCGCGGTGGAGGTTGAGGTTGTGGGTGAGCGCGGGCAGACTGACATTGAGGATGGTAAGATGCGTCATGTGCTGCAGTTTGGCCACAATGTTCTCGAAGTGGGAGTTGCGCGCGCCTTTTACCAGGATGCACTCGTAGGAGAACTCCGGCAGGTTGCCGATAAACTCCTCGGTGGAAGCGAAAAACTCGCTTTTCGGACAGGTGAAGCAGTGACGGTGTGCTAGCAGGTGACTCCCGATACCGATGAACCGGTGGATGTGGTGCTCCTCAAGTCGCCGGTTAAGTTCCTGGTAATCTTGGTCGTTGAGGTCTCCCACTTGCTCAAAGTCCGAGAGGATGAGCGCCTTGTCGGGCAGTTGGGTTTGGGTGTCCAAGAAGTCCAGAGCGGCATACAGTGAATTGGTGTCCAAACTGTAAGTGTCGTTGATCACCACGGAGTGGTTGAGCCCTTCCATGATTTCCATGCGCATGCGGATGTGGGTGAGGCGAACCAATCGTTGGTTGATGGTGTCGGGGTTAAGACCGAGTTCCAGCATGGTCACGATAACATGGGTGGCATTCTCGATAGAAGCGGAATCCAGGAACGGGATGCTGTAGGTGAACTGGTTGATAGTGAGAAGAGTATGATTGTCTTCGGTGGTGTAGGAAACCGGGTAGATAGATTGCGGACTGCCCCAGGATATCTTTTGCAAGTGGTCGTATTCGGGAAGGGTGAGGAGGGTGTTGAGTTCGGGGTTGTCGTCGTGGAAGACCAGTTTGGAAGCGTGTTCAAAGAGCTTGAGCTTCTCGATGGTCTTTTGCGCCTGGTTTTGGAAAAACTGGGCGTGGGCCATGCCGATATTGGTCAGGATGCCGATGGTGGGTCGGATGATGTTGGCGAGGGGTTGCATCTCGTCGGGTTTGGAGATGCCGGCTTCGAAGATGGCCAGGTTATGGTGTTCAGACATGCGCCAGACAGAGAGGGGCACGCCGATTTGGGAGTTGTAGCTGTCGGGACTTCTCACGATGAGGAAGTCGTCGTTGAGCATAGTGTTGAGCCACTCTTTGACAATGGTTTTGCCATTAGAGCCGGTGATGCCGATGACGGGGTAGTGGAATTGGGAGCGGTGGTGTTGGGCGAGGGTTTGCAGGGCGGCGAGTGTGTTGTTTACAACGAGGAAATTGCCTTGCGGGTCGAGGTTGGCGGCGGCGGGGTCAGAGACCACGAAGTTGTGCACGCCGTCGCGGGCCAGTTCGGGGATGTATCGGTGGCCGTCGTTCTTGCCGGTCTTGAAGGCGAAGAAGAGGGACTCGTCGGGTTTGCTGATTTTCCGGCTGTCGAAGCACAGGCGGGCGATGTCGATTCTGTCATCGCGGATGATGCTCTCCAACGGGTTGATTATATGGGCAATATCGGTAATGGTCATTTCCAGTAAATTTCGGTGCAAAGGTATAAAAATATTCGTGTGGTTATATGTTTGGAAAAAGTAGGGGTAAATTTGTTTTTTTATTATTTTTGCATTCTTGGTAAGTTTAAAAGAATCGTTATGGCTCACAGGTGTTTGATATTGATCCTATGCCTGATCCAATGTGCGTGGATTACGGCACAAGAGGTATATCCGGATAACATGAGTGATGCGGATTGTGCAACAGAAGTTCAGACATTGACATGGGGAATAGAGCGTGGGGTTGAGAGTCAGCCCTTGTCCCACATGTATGCTCAGCCGTATATAGGAGACATTGACAATGACGGGGAGAACGAAGTCGTAACGGTAGGTTATGATATTTCGCCCCGACACTCATCATCTATTGTGATTTATGGCCAAAATCTGCAGTATAAGACCTCCTTCTCTGTCCCTCAAATGTATGTGTATGGTGGATATCCCATGGCTGTAGCCGATGTGGATAGGGATGGGATTGCGGAGATATTCGTTCATGGCAATGACGGGCATTTGCGATGTTATCATCCCGACGGGATGCTGAAATGGACATCCGATGCGATGACGTCAGCCGAGAGGTCACCGAGTCTTCTTGTGGCGGATGTGAACGGGGACGGCACACCGGAGATATGGTCATTGGACAAGATATACAATGCCGTGACAGGCAAATTGTTGGTTTCGGTTCCTGAGATTATCGGGTGTTCCTTGTTGTTCATGGGCGGCGAGAGTGTGCGTGGTAGGGCCGCCATGCCCGTGTTCGCCGATTTTGATAATGACGGCATCTTGGAACTGGCGGGAGGTAACAAGGTTTATAAAATAGGCATAACCAACACTAACGGCACATCGGGAAACAGTGTCGTCCTATGGAAGACCATTACGGGCAATGGAGCAGGTGATGGACTCACCTCGGTTGCGGACATTGACCTTGACGGTTATTTGGATGTGGTGGTGGTCCAGAGCGGCCAGATGTATGTATGGAAGCCATATTACGGTAGCACGAGTTTCCCAGTAGCAATAGCGTTCTGCCCGTACAGTGCTCCCACCTCGGGTTCTCGCGCTTTGCTGGCCGATGTGGACAATGACGGATATACGGAGATACTCTTCACATATGTGACTAATATTGCGGCCTATAAGTATGTGTCAGCAACACAGGGCCTGCAGCAGATGTGGCAAAAGAGCACCACCGACCTTTCCGGAGCCACGACTATGACCGCCTTCGACTTCAACCAGGATGGTTTTGTGGAAATTGTCTATCGTGACGAAACAGACTTACGCATCATAGACGGGACTACAGGGAACAACATTTCCACATTTGTTTGTCTGGCCCCAACTGCCGTGGATTATCCTGTTATTGTGGACTTGGACCGAGACGGGCAGGCCGAAATGGTTGCCTCCTACAATACCTACAACACCAATGAGGATAAACATGCTAAGCTACAGGTTTTCCGGAGTCCGGCGAATGTTACTTGGGCACCGGCGCGCTATGTATGGAACCAGCATGGGTATAATGTGGTGCATGTGAATAATGACCTGACAGTGCCAGTGACTAATTTCAATCCTGCCACGGCATTTACTGATCCGCAGGGTGTGACTCGCCGTCCGTTCAACAACTTCCTGCAGCAGGCCACGAAACTTGACATGTACGGCAGACCGTTCATGCCGCTGGCGAATTTGTCAGTCATGGAAAATCCGTCTGTTGAATTTGAAAATGATTATGTTACAGTTGATTTTTATGTTTGCAACACTGGTGATTTGACATTTACGTCGCCCATATACATTTCGGTGTACACCACTGTTGGTGAATTAGTGCAAACAGAGGTGTGGGATAGGGATTTGTTGCCAGGGGAATGTGAATCAGTCAGATTAAATATCAGTCAAGAAGATTTGAAGAATTATGAGAGACCGTTTCCGATATCCATTTTTGTAAATGACAATGGAGGTGGAATAGCGCAATATGGCGGTTTGCAGGCTGAATGTGACACATCAGACAATGACTGCCATATAAACGGACGGCCTTGCCAGATTACTATCCCTAATATAATCACGCCGAACGGGGATGGAATCAACGACTTGTTTCTCCCTGAATTGGAAGGCGAATTTATAGGTATAAAGATGGATATTTTCAATCGTTGGGGTCGTTGTGTGTATCATCAGGAAGGTAATGAGGTACTTGTTTGGGATGCTGCAAACGTGTCAGACGGGGTTTATTTTTGCGCAATTGAGTACAGGTGTGCCTCTAATAGCAAGAAGCGTGAAATATTGAACACAAGTGTGACAGTGGTACGATGAGGGGCCCAATCTTGTCTCTATTATTTAATCAGAGTTTAGGCGGTATATAACATCCGCAAGATTATAATTTTTTTCGGGTGTTTGACTTTTATTGGAATTATTTGTATGTTTGTCTCGTTTTGAAGTTGTTATATAAAAAGGCTGTAAATCACTGATATATTAAATGATATGATGCGAAAGCTTTTGTTTTTGACAATATGTCTTTCCCAGTGGATATGGGTTGCGGCGCAAGAGGTGTATCCTGACAATGTGGAGGACTCGGATTGTGCCACCGGAGTTGAGGCGTTGGCATGGGGTATCGAGCGCGGGGTTGAGAGCCAGCCCTTGTCCCATATGTATGCTCAGCCTTTTATAGGAGATGTTGACAATGACGGGGAATCAGAGGTAGTAACGGTGGGTTATGATATTTCGCCCCACTACTCATCATCCATCGTGATATATGGTCAGAACCTGCAGTTGAAGACCTCCTTCACAGTTCCCCAAATGTATGTTTACGGTGGGTATCCCATAGCCGTGGCCGATGTGGATGGGGACGGGATAGCAGAGATATTCGTCCACAGCATCGACGGGCACCTCCGATGCTACCACTCCGACGGGGTGCTGCAATGGACATCCGATGCGATGACGGGATTGGAGAGGTCACCGAGTCTTCTTGTGGCGGATGTGAACGGGGACGGCACACCGGAGATATGGTCATTGGACAAGATATACAATGCCGTGACAGGCAAATTGTTGGTTTCGGTTCCTGAGATTGTCGGGTGTTCCTTATTGTTTATGGGAAGTGAGAGCCTGAGGGGCAAGGCCGCCATGCCCGTGTTCGCCGATTTTGATAATGACGGCATCTTGGAACTGGCGGGAGGTAACAAGGTTTATAAAATAGGCATAACCAACACTAACGGCACATCGGGAAACAGTGTCGTCCTATGGAAGACCATTACGGGCAATGGAGCAGGTGATGGACTCACCTCGGTTGCGGACATTGACCTTGACGGTTATTTGGATGTGGTGGTGGTCCAGAGCGGCCAGATGTATGTATGGAAGCCATATTACGGTAGCACGAGTTTCCCAGTAGCAATAGCGTTCTGCCCGTACAGTGCTCCCACCTCGGGTTCTCGCGCTTTGCTGGCCGATGTGGACAATGACGGATATACGGAGATACTCTTCACATATGTGACTAATATTGCGGCCTATAAGTATGTGTCAGCAACACAGGGCCTGCAGCAGATGTGGCAAAAGAGCACCACCGACCTTTCCGGAGCCACGACTATGACCGCCTTCGACTTCAATCAGGATGGTTTTGTTGAGATTGTTTATCGCGACGAAACGGACTTGCGCATCATAGACGGGACCACAGGGAACAACATATCCACATTCGCGTGTTTGGCCCCGACAGCAGTTGACTATCCCGTTATCGTGGACTTGGACCGAGACGGGCAGGCCGAAATGGTTGCCTCCTACAATACCTACGACACCAATGAGGATAAACATGCTAAGCTACAGGTTTTCCGGAGTCCGGCGAATGTTACTTGGGCTCCGGCGCGCTATGTGTGGAACCAGCATGGGTACAATGTGGTGAATGTGAACAATGATCTTACGGTGCCAGTGGTTAATTTCAACCCCGCTACGACATTCGTGGACCCGCAGGGAGTGGTGCGTCGTCCGTTTAACAATTTTCTGCAGCAAGCTACCATGTTAGACATGTACGGGAGGCCGTTCGTTCCGCTGGCGAATGCTACAATGACGAACGACACTAGCGTTTTGTTTGAAAACAGCGAGATGGTCATCACCTACCGGTTTTGTAACACGGGAAGTCTGGTTTTGAATAGTCCGTTCACCATCACCTATTACGCGAACGCACATCAGGGGACAGTGATCCATACAGAGACGGTGAATACACCGCTCCAAGCGGATGACTGTATGTATATCACAGTCCGTTTCACGGAGGCCGAACTTGCCGCGTACCCGGACTTGGACAGCATAGTTGTTGCCTTGAATGACAACGGGAATGGCATCGCCCAATTAGGGGGTCAGCAGGAGGAGTGTGATCTGACGGACAACATCATGTCGTTTTCCATCAACCCATGCCCAATCCGACAGAGTACGGTGTTGGCGGACATCTGTTTGGGGGAGTCCTATGTTGATGAAAACTTCAATATTTCCGCCGAGGATATTCCGGAGGCGCGGGAGTACCATTTTTTCAGAAGGATCCAGATTGGGGACTGCGACAGTGTGGTCCAGTTGAAGTTGCGGGTACACGCCGTGTTGCACCATCAGATAGTGGAGACCATCTCGCAGGGGGCCGATTACAACCAACACGAGCTGTTCATACCCCAGGAGATGCTGTCGGACGTCACTCGTATTGACACCAGTGTGGTGTTGGAGAGCGCTTATGGGTGTGACAGTGTGTTGGATATCACGCTTTATATAGCGTTTCCGGAAGTGGAATTGTATCTGCCAAATGCGATCACAGCGAACAAGGATGGAGAGAACGATGTTTTTTCAATTCCGGAGTGGGTGCAGTCGCAGATTGCGGATTTTGAGATCCACATATTCAACCGTTGGGGCGAGATAGTGTATTATTCGCCGGATAAGAATTTCAGATGGGATGGGCATGTAAGCGCAAATGGCTCTGTTTACCATAGTATTGTGTATGTTTACATCATCCGTTATACGGATTTGAAGGGAAAAAAATATGTTCGCAAGGGAACGATTACCGTGTTGTGATGTTGCAAAAGGCAACTAACAGTGTGTTTTTTATCTGAAATAGAGTATAGATTCTTCATTTTCCTGGGAAATTAGTTGTCATTGATTTGAACAAAAACTGATTAGCCGAACTGATATGTGATATCCGTTCCGCCGATGTTTTTTTGTACTAGAGGAATATCGTCCTTATATGCTGAACTTTACCGATCCTATAGTGCCCGTATTTTCAGAGAGGAAAATGATTGTTTTTAGCGAATTTTTATCAGGTAAAAAATCATAATTAGCGAACTTTTAGTGTGCAAATAATGGAAGTGAAATAATTCTATGGAAGTGCAGAAAATCCGTGAAATTGTAGCCCAGCAACGTGATGAGGTTCTTCGCATGAATGTTCGTAATTGGTGCGACCGTGTGGAGGAGCAATTTCTCGAGTTGGATTCCCCTCTGGCGCAAATTGTTATTGGCGTACGACGAAGTGGTAAATCCACCTTTTGTCACAAGTTCTTAAAACAGCATAACATAACCTATGCCTATATCAATTTCGATGATGAGCGCATGGTGAATTTTCATACCGAAGATTTTGACCGCCTTTTGGAAGCATTGACCATTGTTTATGGTGATTTTGAATATTTGTTTGTTGACGAGCCCCAAAATATCAGCTATTGGCATTTGTTTGTCAACCGTTTATTGCGCCAGCAGGTTCATGTTTTCCTGACGGGTAGCAATGCCAAACTGCTTAGTGGGGAATTGGCCACACACCTCACCGGCAGATATAACCAGATCGGTAATGGTCATTTCCAGTAAATTTCGGTGCAAAGGTATAAAAATATTCGTGTGGTTATATGTTTGGAAAAAGTAGGGGTAAACTTGTTTTTTTATTATTTTTGCATTCTTGGTAAGTTTAAAAGAATCGTTATGGCTCGCAGATGTTTGATATTGATCCTATGCCTGATCCAATGTGCGTGGATTACGGCACAAGAGGTATATCCAGATAACATGAGTGATGCGGATTGTGCGGTTGAGGCGACTGGGCAACCGTGGGATGCGCAAGTGCTTCATTATGTCAACAACATCCACTGTTACTATGTCCCAGTCGTGGGCGACATAGATGGTGATGGAGTTGTGGAGATTGTTATAGGGAAGGCCGTTACGAATAATAATTATACCTCATCATTGGGTGTATATAGAGGTACGGATTTGTATCAGATTAGTACAATTAATGTCCCACAGCAAGTGTATGCGGGTTTTGCGGGTCCAGTGGCCATAGTTCGTTATCCAAATGGTAATGGCGGGATGCAGGGTGCAATCATCCTTCACTGCTCCGACTATCAGCTCCGCTCTTATGATATCCATGGCAACCTTCTTGCCGTGTCTAACGAAATGACCCCCTGCGAGGGTGCGGTTTCTGTTACGGATTTCAACTACGACGGTTGGCCAGAACTATATGTCGGCAATGTGGTATATGACGCTGCCACTCTGAGACGACTCTGTGCGGGTCCGGTAAATGGAAACAAAGGACGCTGCTGGCGGGGAGGTGAAGGTGACATAGCAAACACAGCTCTGCCGTTTGCAGCCGATGTGCTGGGAGATTCCATCCCAGAACTTATCTGTGGCAATACCATATATGGGGTGAATATCGTCAGTCGGACCAATGTTTCTTTGAACAGTGTAACGGAATTGAAGACCATCAGCATACCGTCTCGAATTCCGCAGGATGGGAATGTTGCGGTGGCAGATTTCAACAAGGATGGCCGACTTGATGTGTTGGTGGTCATCGATGTCACGAAAAGTGAGGTTTTAGATTCCACCTATTTTTATGTTTATGATCCTGTTACCGAGAACATTCTTTTCACCCATGGCCGATATACTTTGGCCACAGGTTTTCCATTGGTGGGGGATATTGATGGTGACGGGAATCTGGAGATTGTTTATATAGATAAGCAAAACCAGGCCAGCAATGCCCGGGTGGTGGCTGTCACCTATGACCCTGTTGAAGGGGCGCACATCAAGTGGCAGACACCGCATGCGGACGAGTCGGGCCAGACCTCTATGACCTTGTTTGACTTTAACCAGGACGGCATTATGGAGATAGTATATCGGGACATGGAGAATCTGCGGATTATCAATGGAAGCGGCAAAAGTCACATTACGGGTCAAGACACCATCCCTTTTTACGATCTCTACACGAAAAGCATGTATGCGGGCACATGGAAGGAATATCCTGTGGTGGCGGATGTGAACGGCGATGGGGCGGCGGAGATAGTTGTGTGTGGAAAGGTAGGCAGCGGTCTTGGTCATGTCGGTGGACAGATGTGGATCATAGGCGGAGTGCACCAATGGGCACCGGCGCGCCCAGTGTGGAACCAGTACATGTACAATGTGACAAACATAAACAAAGATCTGACGGTGCCGACGCCGTTGTTTAACAACTCCACGGCGTTTACTGATCCACAGGGTGTGACTCGCCGTCCGTTCAACAACTTCCTGCAGCAGGCCACCAATTTGGATATATATGGAAGGTCGTTCATGCCGCTGGCGAATGCCACAATAATCGGCGACACGAGTATCCTGTATGAAGACAACGGGATGGTCATCACCTACCGGTTCTGCAACACGGGAGGTTTGGCGTTGAACAGCCCGTTCCCCATCACCTATTATGCGAATTCGTGTCAGGGGTCGGTGCTCCGCACGGAGACGGTGAACACGCCGCTTTCGGCGGATGGTTGTATCGACATCACAGTTCGGTTCACAGCGGCCGAACTTGCCGCGCACCCAAATTTGGACAGCATAGTCGTTGCCGTTAATGACAATGGTAATGGCATCGCCCAGTTGGGAGGGCAGCAGCAGGAATGTGATGTGACGGACAATGTGATGTCATTCCCAACCAATCCATGCCCGGTCCGGCAGAGCACGGTGTTGGCGGACATCTGTTTGGGCGAATCCTATGTTGACGAGAACTTCAATATTGCCCCTGAGGACATTCCGGAGGCGCGGGAGTACCATTTTTTTAGAAGGATCCAGGTCGGAGACTGTGACAGTGTGATTCTGTTGAAGTTGTGGGTGCACGCCGTGTCGCATCGGCAAATAGTGGAGACAATCCTGCAGGGATCTGATTACAACCACCACGGGTTGTTTATCCCACAGGAGATGTTATCGGACATTATGCGTATCGACACTAGCGTAGTGTTGCAGAATATTTATGGTTGTGACAGTGTTTTGGACATTACATTACATATAGCGTTTCCGGAAGTGGATTTGTATCTGCCAAATGCGATTACTGCGAACAATGACGGCCAAAACGATGTTTTTTCGATTTCGGAGTGGGCACAGTCGCAGATAGCTGATTTTGAAATCCACATATTCAACCGTTGGGGTGAGCTGGTGTTTTATTCTCCAGATAAGGGTTTTAGATGGGATGGCCGTGTTAGAGAGGATGGCAGGGTTTACCATAATACTGTGTATGCTTACATTATCCGTTTTACGGATTTAGATGGGAACAAGTATGTTCGCAAAGGAACGATCACAGTGTTGTAATTTAAAAAAGTCGTACATTTGCATCCCAAATTCACAAATTGTACAAGATACATCATTATATTTGAAAAATTAATTAGAATTAAAGATATGAAGACACCTAAAATCATCGCTGAAATTGGCTGTAACCACAAGGGCGATATGAACATCGCTAAAGAAATGATTATGACTGCCGCCACTTATTGTAAGGCAGACATCGTGAAGTTCCAAAAAAGATGCAATCGGGAGTTGCTTACCCCAGAGGAATACAATGCTCCACATCCAAATCCGCAAAATTCGTATGGGAAAACCTATGGCGAGCACCGTGAGTTCTTAGAGTTTAATCTGGAACAACATCGCCAGTTGCAAGCATGGTGTAATGAATATGGTATCGAATACTCCACTTCTGTGTGGGATGTTACTTCAGCTAAGGAAATCTGCACGCTGAAACCAAAACTTATAAAGGTGCCATCCGCTTGTAACCTTAACAAAAAAATGTTGGAATATATTTGTGATAATTTTGCAGGTGAGATTCATTTGTCATTTGGTATGACTACCAAAGATGAGGAAGAACAGATTGTGTCCTACTTTGAGGAGAAGAAAAGGAACAAAGATCTGGTAATTTATAGTTGTACTTCTGGTTATCCTGTTCCTTTTGAAGACATCTGCTTATTGGAAATCACTCGCTTGCGGGAATTATATGCCGATCGTGTGAAGGCCATAGGATTTTCTGGACATCATTTGGGAATTGCAGTTGATTCTGCTGCAGTTGCGCTTGGTGCCGAGTTTATTGAACGACATTATACATTGGATCGGACTTGGAAAGGTACAGACCATGCCGCATCTCTTGAACCAGATGGTGTTCGTAAGTTGGTTCGAGACTGCAAAGCGGTGTCAAAAGCATTAACATACAAGAGCGTTGATGTTCTTGATATTGAGACAGTACAAAGAAATAAGTTGAAAAAAAATCAGGTGAAATGGTAATTGCTTTCATACCTGTTCGTGGCGGCAGTAAATCCATTCCGCTCAAAAATATAAAGCCATTTTGTGAAAAGCCTTTGGTTTGTTGGAACATTGAGGCTTTAGAAGATTGTCCTGTTGTTGATGAGATTGTTGTTGCAACAGATTCCGATAAAATAGAAGAGGTGATAACCTCAAAGCACTACCAAAAAACCATTATTTATCGTCGTTCTGCACAGAATGCTTCGGATACGGCTAGTACCGAAAGTGTCATGCTTGAGTATATACAATATGCCGATTTATTGAAAGATACAATCTTCATGTTAGTTCAGGCCACCTCGCCACTTACCCAGTCCGTTCATTTTTCTGAGGCGTTAGATTTATATGCGGAAGGGCACTATGATTCATTGTTGTCTTGTGTCCGGAATAAACGATTCTTTTGGTCCGAGGATGGTCTTTCCCTCAATTACGATTATACGCATCGTCCTCGCCGACAGGAGTTTGATGGTATTATGATGGAGAATGGGGCTTTTTATATCAATACTGTAAAAAATATTATGGCAAACGGGAATCGTTTGAGTGGTCGAATCGGAATTTATGAGATGCCGGAATATACTGCATCGGAAATTGATGAACCAGAGGATTGGTTCTATCTTGAAGACCTGATGCGGCGGAATATTTTATCAAAGAAAAATAACTCCTTGAAAAGTGTAAAACTTTTTTTGTCTGATGTGGATGGTGTATTGACAGATGCGGGAATGTACTATTCTGAAAAAGGGGATGAACTGAAGAAATTCAACACTCATGATGGCATGGGATTCCGATTGTTGAAAGAGGCAGGTATAAAGACGGGAATCATTACAACGGAGAATACCAAAATAGTGGAAAATCGGGCCCGAAAACTTAATGTTGATTTTTTGTATCAAGGTAAGCGAGAAGGCGGGAAGTTGGAAGTGGCCAAAGAGATTTGTGAGAAAGAGGGGATTACTTTGGAAGAGGTAGCATATATCGGTGATGATATCAATTGTTTCAACCTGCTTTCTTCTGTTGGCTTTGCGGCATGTCCTGCCAATGCGTTGCCTAGGATAAAATCCATCCCAGGTATTTTGAATTTGCAAAAATGCGGCGGAGATGGTGCTGTAAGAGAGTTTGTGGAATGGATATTGTCAATGAACAATATTCAGAAAACTTGATTATGAGAGTTTATCATGATTTGATTTTCCCGGTGAGCTATTTTTTTACCGAATGCAATAATTATTATTTATGCGCAAAAACAAATTGATTAAATCCCAAGACGGAAAATTGGAGGTGAAATATGACAATGCGGAAAATGTCTGCATTTGTATGGGTATGTATGCGTTACTTCTCTATTTGTTGATACATAATTCAGATACTATTAAAAAGCACACTATTTATGCTTTTGATGAAGGGGTTCCCCAAGATATTCGTGATAAATTACCTTCTATCTTTATTCGTTCAAGATACCCACAGACCCTTAAATACAAGCTATTAAGAAAAATCATACGTCTGTATACTGCGATACAACGAAGTATTAAATACTCCTTCTTAAAAAATGCCACGATATATGCCCAGGATGGAACTTTTCCAGCCATATTAATCGGAAAGAAGGATTACTTTTTCCTTCCTGAGTGTCCTAATTTTTTCACCATTCATGCAAATGAGGGGAGTCCATATATTGAAAAGTCCATCAAGAAATCAAAATCAATGATTGGGAGAATTGAAAAGATAATATTAGGTGCGCCAGTTGTTTTGGATTTTGGTAATAATTCACAATGTAAGAAGATATATCTTACAGAAAAGAACAAATCACCATTGCTAGAAGGTAAAGAATTGGTGGTTAATTCTTTAAAGGATCTTTGGAGTGGTTCAGAAGAAGAAAAACGTGAGTTTATTCTAGATTTATTTAATGTTACTAAAGAGGATATAGCTCTCTTGGGCAATAAGTCAATTATTTTCTTTTCGCAACCGCTTGTGTACGATAGGATTCTAAACGAGTCGGACTATATTGAATTACTAAAAAAAGTATTTGCTTTTTATACACCATCTGAACTAATTATTAAAACTCATCCTCGAGACACCTTTGACTATAAAAAGTATTTTCCTGAAATTGAAGTGTTCAGTAAACCTGTTAACATGCAGTTGCTTTCCCTGGTGAATCTTTCATTCAAGACAGCAGTGACAATTTTTTCAACTGCTGTCTATGATTTGCCTGAAAGTATAGAGGTTGATTGGGTTGGTGCAGATGCACATCCAAATATCAAAGAATATATGGGAAGCAATTTCACTCCGCCTCGTACATATAACCAAATGCATTTGTAGGACATTATTATGACTTCCCAAATTCTTGTCACTATTCGTTGTGCCGCCTTTAACCACGGGCAGTATATACGCCAGACTCTGGAAGGTTTTGTAAAGCAGCAAACCGACTTCCGGTTTGAGGCCATTGTTCATGACGATGCCTCTATAGATAATACTGCTGATATTATCCGGGAGTATGCTCAAAAGTATCCCGATTTGATCAAACCTTTTTTTGAAACGGAAAATCAGTACTCGAAAGGCGGCAAGGAGATTGACCGTATTTTTGAAGGGAACACTCATGGAAAATATATGATTATTTGCGAGGGCGATGACTACTGGACCGATCCGCTAAAACTGCAGAAACAAGTGGATTTCTTGGAATCCCATCCTGATTTTAATTTATGTTGTCATAACTGGTCGGTTGTAACAGATTCGGGCACACAGTTTTCCCCCATCCATAACAAATATACGGAACCGTTTTCCTTCACTTTCGCAACATTACCATGGATCTGGATCACAAAAACTGTAACCACAATGTTCAGAATGGACGCTATCGATAATACAGTAATTCATTCCTACCAATATGCCCGTGATGTTCATCTTGTATATTATGCTCTAAAATCGGGAAAAGGATACTATATGCCTGAGGTTATGGCGGTTTATCGTGTACACAGCGGAGGCGTGTGGAGTAAAACGGATGTTAACAAGAGAAATTATACAACATATGCACTGTATAAGGAACTTTACCAGCACGAGCCCAACAAGGCCGTGCGCAAACGGTATATGAACGCCACATTAGCTTACTTTAATGGTTTGGCATATGGTAAGAAAACATGGTGGCATGTTTGTACAAACCTCAAACTATATGTAGAAGCGCTCCGAAACATCTCCGATGTCAAAGATCTCGTTTTTTGTCTGGGAGCGCTGGTGCCAACTACTATTGTTCAGTGGGTAATGAAAACATTCAAGGTGTGATTACCTTGAAATACAGATTTACGCTACTTTCTCAGTGTTTCTTCTCTTTACACCCTTGTAAATTGCGAAACCTATAATACCAAGTATTATCAGGTTCATCACATATTTACTGGCTATGGCTAATTTACCCCATTTCTCCACCGTGGCGGGACGGAACTCAAAACGAATGTGGTGCTGTCCGGCGGGCACATTCATCGCACGCAATGTATAATTGGCCCGGAAATGATCAACTGGTTTGCCATCAATGTATGCGTTCCAACCATAAGGATAATAGATTTCTGAAAAAACAGCAATCGCGTCCTCAGCGGCAGAACAATCGTATTCCACATAGTCGGGTGCATATTTGGTTAGTTGGATTTTGGCTGTAGTGTCATGGTGCGGACGGAAGTTCTTAACGAAATCCTTGAATTTCACATCTGTCACCAGAGTGTTGTGCAAGTCGATGGTGTTCAAAGCATCTGACTCTTCATTGGGATTCTGCGCAATTATCACATTATCAACAAACCAGGCGTTGCCCATGGCATTGGGGTTTTCCACTACAAACTGCCCGTTTCCTTCACCTCCTGATACTATCGCATATTTCATATTCAGCATGTTCAATACCGGGAATCCGGTGGAATCACCCGTGGTAAGAGATAATTGGTTGCCTTGTTGTACGATAGATTTGTACATGGGGTTTATTTCTGAAGTGAGGTGGGCATCAATCAGGTCTTGGTAGCGGCGCAGTTTTGCGGCGTTGTAACCTCCTATGGATTTGAGATAATAAGAGGTTCTGGCATCATTGAACGGTCCCTGAGGATCGGTCAGATTAAACACTCGAAAACTCGGATTATCCTGTTCTTTCTCTAAAATGGCCTCTTCCCACGGTTTTTTGGCAAAATACGCTTTGATGTTCTTCTCTTTGACAAAATTATTGTCGTTGAAGAATTTGCGGTCAATAGTCCACATGTCGGCAAGCACTAAAACGCCAAGAATGGCCGCAAAATACCCGAATTTAAGTTTTTCCTGAACATAAAGCCAAACTAAAAGCGCTCCCAGAATGACAAAGACCAAAGAACGGATGGCGCTTATGCGCAAAATGGCACCGCGTTCGGCAATCACGGCAGAAGATAACCAATCTGGCCACTGGGCGAAGATGTCCGCATCGCGGCCCCAGGAATAATCAAGGAAGAAACTGGCGACGAAGGCCAACAAGCAAAGGCCTGCCGTTGCAGCGGCAGCGATGAACACACGCTTTACGATTAGTTTCTTGTCAAGTTTCTGATCCATAATCTCTCGCAATGCCAAGAAACCAAGCAATGGGATGGTGATTTCGGCCACAATCAGTATGGATTCCACTGCCCTGAATTTGGTGTACATGGGGAAATAGTTGGCGAAGAATTCCTGTAGAGGCATGAAGTTGTAACCCCATGAAAGCAGGATGGAGCAAATAGTAGCAGCCAACAGAGCCCACTTATAGGGTCCTTTGACGATGAGCAGTCCTAGAATGAAAAGGAAACAGATGATGGCACCGGCATATACTGGTCCGGAAGTGCCTTCCACACCGCCCCAATAGGTAGGCATTCCTTTGCAATAATCCTCTGCCTGGCGTCTTGGTACGCCATTTTGTATCATTGCCTGGTAGATTTTGGAATTTGTGCCCACATTGTAGGATGAGGCATATCCCTTGGCTCCTGGAATCAGCAAAGTGGCCGTTTCTCCAATACCATAACTGTATTGGGTGATATAGGACAAATCCAGGCCTTCTGTCTTATTGGTGGCATCATCCTCTTTTGCCAGTTCCGAATGTCCGCCACGCATGGTCTCTTTGGCATACTCACGGTTGGCCATGAAAGGTGTGATTTGAGTGCCAACACCTATGCCGAAACAAAGGGCAAACACAAGGGTGCTGATAGCCAGGTCTTTCCAGCGTTTTTCACGAATGTGAATAAAGAGTTCTGCAATGAATAGTACACCAATAAGCATGAAAATATAATAAGTCATCTGAGGGTGCATCATGATGCCTATGGATGTGTAAATAAGTGTAATAATGGCACCCCATCCGTATTTTTCCCGATAAATGAGATAGAATCCGCCAATAATTGGGGCCAGCAGAGCTATGGCAATAACCTTTGCGTTGTGCCCTGCAGGGATAATCAGCATAAAATAGGTGGATAAGGTAATGGCAATGGATCCAATAATAGAAAGCCATTCGTTGATTTTGAATGATCTTAGCAAGATAAAGAAACCGATAAAGTATCCCATAAACAGGGCGAGCAATCCCGTGAACCCCAGGCGGGTGATTTTATTGTATGGGATGTCCACTGCCGGTGCGGGATATTTTCCACCACCGATTTGGTAGGTTGGCATACCGCCGAACATGGACCCTGTCCACCAACTGTAATCACCTGTTTTTTGATGATAGTCAACCACCTCATGTGCCATACCTTTGCCGCTGATCTGGTCGCCGGCCTGCAACACTTTTCCGTCAAACACTTCAGGAGCGGCGTATATGAGGGATAAGATAATGAAGATGGCTAATGCCACCACATAAGGAATACTTTTCTTTAAGATCTCTTTTTTCATCGTATGTTTGTTTTATAAAGATGACTTTGTGTTTGAACCATTGATTGCTCTTCCCAAATCGTACTTATCCAAATCAAACTCTTCCCCGTGCCCAGGACAGACCAGATATCCAAGTTCTTGCCATTGTTTGAAATGCTGGATGGAATCAGTCAGCTTTTCCACCGACCCCCCTCGGATTTTGGTCACGGTGCGAAGTCCCTTGATCAGAGTGTCTCCTGTAAACAGCAGATTCTCTATCATAAAACAGATAGAGTCGTCGGAATGACCGGGGGTGATTAGTGAGGAAAGTTCCACATTGGGCCAAAGATACATTTGGGGCTTAAAAAAGCGAACATTTGCGGGTTTTTCTATCACGATGGGATTACCAGTGTATTTGGAACCGTTTTGCTTGATGTTTGTAAGTCCCTCTTTCCCGTATTCATTGGCGACATAAATCAAACACTCAGGATATTTCTCCAAAAGCTCGTTTACACCATAAATATGGTCAAAATGTGTGTGGGTGAGCAGGATTCCCTTCAAGTCTTTTTTGTTATTCTGCCTTATCCAGTCAAAAACAGGTTGAGCATCACCCGGATCCACCAGCCAAACCGAAACCTCATCCTCCATGGAGAGGATGTAGGTGTTGGAATTGAACTGTGCATTGATGAGGCGCGTTTGCTCTACCATCGTTCTGTTATTAAGATTGATGCGGATAGTTCAGGAACTGGCATGTGGGAGCATCCATATCCATAAGCACAGCCCCAAGTGACATGCCTGTGCCGAAAGCAGCAAACATCACTTTTTTTCGCTTCCCATCCTCAAACATCTCCTTGTGGTGCTCACATAGGGTGACTGGAATGGTGGCGCTGCTTGAATTGCCGTATTTAGGCACAATGTCATTGAAAAGTTTCTGTTCTGTAACACCTAGCCGTTGGGACAGCTTTTTTAAGGTAAAGCAGCTAGACTGGTGGCAGACGAAATAATCAATGTCTTCTATTTTGTCGCCAGACATGGCTAACAATTCCTCTATCATTATAGGGGTCATATTGATAATGATATTGAACACAAGATCGCCCTGCATCACCAAATGCTGCTTTCCTCGCCAATTGCCGAATTCATCCTCTTCTTCTTTTGTGGTTTCCGGAGTGATGGGCATTCGGGTGCCACCTGCGGGAATATAGACGGCGAAAGCGTCTTTGCCATCGTTTTTCATAGAACACCATACCGTGTTGTCATCACAGGTGTTCTCAACAACGCTGATAGTTACTCCATCACCACCAATGGGACGACTGGCACGGTCGCGGGAGGAAACCCGAAACGAGAGCATGTCGCCAGCGATGAGCAAGACCTTTTTGTTACGCATTGTCTCCAGTGTCATAAAGGAGTAGGTGAGTCCTACAGTATAACCGCAACATCCTTGCGAAATGTCAAGGCAGACCACATCTTCATCAAAGTCAAATTTCCCTTGAACAATATTGGAGATAGGGGGGATGAAGTGGTCGGGTGAGGTTGTGGTGACGATAATGGCGCCGATTTCGTCCTCCTTGATAATACCGTCCTGAAGCATTTGGCGAATGCCATAGATCGCATAGTCGCTCACGGTTTCACCCTCAACGGCCACGCGGCGGGTGCCAAAACCCATTACGCGTTTCAGCTTTTTCATCTGCACCTCTGAGAAGGAGTAGTTCTCGGCTTCGTCCATGAAGTCCACTTCACGGGTGGGAAGCACGGAATACACAGCGCTGATTTTCTTATTCTTGAAAGAGGTTAGCATAATTATTATCTGTTTTTCTCAATAGTTTGGCAAATGGCGTCTATGCTGCAAAAGTTTTCGGGGAGCACATCCATGCCGCTGATAGATACTCCCATTGTTTGCTCAATTTCATCGACCAACGTAACCACATCGAAAGAGTCCAACATACCCTCTTCAATAAAGTTAACGCCTTCTTGGGTGAAATCGAACTCTGGACGGAGTTCAGTCAAGATTTTGATGATTTGTTCTTTCATATTGATATACAGTAAAAAATAACACGAAACCGCTTTGTTACAAAGCAGTTTCTAATTTAGAAGTGGCAAAATTACATTTTTTTCAGATTAAAACGATTGAGATTGTGATTTTTTTACGGATTAAGACATCCTTTTCATAAAGCTATAATCAACAAGTCCGTCAGGCTGAGTCCCCATCATTTGATGTAAACGGATAACATCTGTATTTGTTGAATTTACCCAAAAATATACATATTGGATGCCCTGTTCTACGGCTATGTTATACGCTTTATAGAGGAGGAAAAGTCCTTTGCCGCTAAAATCAATCCAAATGTTAAAATAGCATTTTTTCCCATGAAGGGTGTAAATAAGCGTTCCTTTAACCTCACCTGCTTCATCCTTTGAAACAAGCACTTGATTGTTGTCAATCATTGTTGTTAATTGTTTCTGAGTGGGCAGATGGTCCGTATATAGTGAAAAATTAGTTTTAAGAATACGGTCAACAGATTCAAGATCTTTCATTGTCGCAAAATCGCCGCAAGCACTTTTTCTTATTTTCAAATTGGTATTGTAATATCTATTGTAAATACCTATAGGCTCAAAACCGGATTCGTTTAAAAGTCTATTCCATCCGGTAATAGGTTTTTTGGAAGGAATGTTGATGATATATCTGTCATCCCCCAGATTCTGCAAAAGCCAATTTGCTTCTTCCAAATCTGCTGTCAGTAAGAAAATCCGGTAGAAATCAAATTCGCGTTTTCTTATTGCGACAGAATCGTTTCCCAAATAAATTTCGCAAGCATCCTCATTGTTTACACCATAATAATTTGACAGAACTAACCTTTTGCCAGACAAAACTGACTGGACAGAAGATAGGATGCTGTTATTGTCAATAGTACTAAACTCTATCATATAGTTCCGTTATCAACATGAATGTTTTGTCCAGTAATGCTGCAAGCTTTATCAGACAGTAGGAAGGCAACCGTTTCAGCTACTGAATGGATATTTGTAGCTGCTTTGAGCGAAGTTCGGGTATAGATTTTATCGCGTTGTTCTTCTGTCAGGGAAGCACTCATGGCTGTCGCCATAAAACCAGGAACAACGACATTGCTTCGGATACCAAGCAAACCCCATTCGCGGGCGGTGTTTTTTGAAAAAGCTTCCAAGGCTCCCTTGCTGGAAGCATACATTGCCAATCCTTTATAACCGGTATGCACACTGATTGAAGAGATATGCACGATTGCCCCTTTTGTGTGGTGTAACAACATATTCCTGATGGCATATTTTGTGATAATCATGGGTGTGAATACATTCACATCATACATGGTTTTCAGTTTGTTTAGGTTGAGATTGGTCACGATGTCATCGTAAGCAATAGCTGCATTGTTCACATAACCATCAAGTATGATGTCATTGGTTATAAATCCTTTAAAGATGTTTTTGCGTACATTTTCGGCATCCGTGAGATCGATGCTTTTGAAATAAAGAAGATGAGGATACTTTTCCTCTAATGCTTTGAAATCTTCCGAATGCGTGCGGGCAATGCCAAATACCGTGTGCCCTTCAGCCAGAAGCACCCTACAAATTTCCAGTCCTACACCGCGAGAACATCCTGTAACCAATATATTTCCCATAGTGATTAATTTCTATTTATTTTTCCTGTTCGAGTGAGTGAGATTTTTTCAACGAATTTGATTCTTCGGGGAATTTTATAATCTTGAAGTAATTGGGATAACTGCTGCCTGACATCAAATTCGGTAAGTGTGGTTTTTGGCGAGATTTGTATGTCTGCGCAAAGTACATTGCCAAGCACAGAATTCGCTTTCCCAAAAACACGGGCTTGGCACACTCCAGCAATAGAAAGTATAGCTTTCTCCACTTCTGTAGGATTGACTTTATATCCTCCGACATTTATGAGTTCGTTTTTCCGACTTTTGAAACGGAATAAACCAGATTCTTGATCGACCCATTCGATTAAGTCTCCTGTATGATAGTAATCATTATCAAAAACAAGACTTTCAGACTGACCAAGCAAATTACGATGAATCAACAATTCTTGATCTATAACTTTTATTTTGTCTGCAATATCATCTGGAATGTGGAATGCTTCTCCTTTGGCAGAGAATAATGTTCCCGCTTCGGTGGAAGCGTAAATGTTGTTGATTTTTGCATTAGGGAATATTTGACAGATTTTGTCGTAGAGTTCTGCGCTTGACATTTCTCCTCCCAATGTCACACGCTTTACGGATGGGAACTCCTTTTCAAAGGGTAATAACAACCGATAGAATGTCGGTGTCGCTGAAATGTGTGTAATTTTCCATCGTTCAATCTGATTGTAAATATCAGAGCGATTGTGATTGAACACATTTACCATAGTTCCTTGATTGTATAAAACTTGGAAGAATACCTGTAACCCAGCCATATGTGTGGGATTATAGGCGAACGCCCATGTTTGTCCTGCATAATGATTCCCTGTTCGTACTGCGCGTGTTATAGTGCCAATAGTATGAACGACTTCCTTGGGTTGTCCTGTTGTTCCTGAAGTAAAGATGGTAATTCTGGACTTCGATGATTGAACAGCTGCAATAAGTTCTTCAATATTAGAAAACGATATTGGTTCTATTCCAACTTGGCAATTAATCCGTCGTTCGTCAATATTGGGTATTTCTGACAGATTGAGGTCTGAATCGAGCAAAAGCAAAGATTCTCCAGAAACCAAAGCGGTAATCATATTCGCAAAAAAATGAAATAGATCCGATGTCTTCAGCATTGGACAATATGAATCCTTGCACACTGATAAAATCAGGTCTTCGTAACTGTATTGCCGGTGATTGTCGCTAAGGAAAATCATTATTTTTCTAATTTAGCAAAAATTTCCCCTACAGTAGAAACCAGACCGTCTTCAAAGATGTCTATATCAAACTCGTCTTCAATTTTTACGGTCAGTTCCGCAAGGTCAAAACTTGTGAAATTCAGGTCCTCGCGGAGTCTTACGTTCTCCTGAATCTCAGGTAAAGCATCCAGTTCTTTTGCTTTCCTGATGTCATTGATAATGACTAAAATTCTATTTCGCATATCGTTGTCATTAAATGTTTTTATTCCTTTACCAATTTGTTATAATACAATCTGTCAATCTTACCGTTGGAATTCTGTTTAAGTTTCTCCTCGCGATGATATTCTGTCGGGAGCATATAACGCGGTATTTTCGATGAAAGTTCCTTCCGAAAATCACCCATTTGTAATTCTTCCAACGACTGATAAAAAAGCACTATCTTTTTATTCTTGAAATCATATACTACACAACAGTTGTCAACCATTTTGGTGCCAAGTATAGCGGTTTCAATTTCACCAAGTTCAATACGATAACCATTATGTTTGATTTGGGAATCCGCACGTCCAACAAACATTATTTCTCCTCGTTCATTTTCATACACTATGTCCCCAGTGCAATAAATGGTTTCAGGGTAATGGGCGTTAAGTGGGTTCAGAATGAATGCTGAGACCGTTTTTTCAGGATTGTTATAGTAACCTAATGCTAGTGAAGAACCTCGCACACAAAGTTCGCCTTGTTCGCCTTTATTTGCTTTCCTTTGACGGTCAACAAGAATTAACACATCACTGTTCCGGCAGGGATATCCAATTGGAAGCGGTTCGTCATCACTAAAGTTACGGTCAATTTCATAATAGGTGCAATCAACAGTTATCTCTGTCGGGCCATAAAGATTTACATAACGGCAGTCTGGGAGATGTTTGCGCCAATAATTCAAGTGTTTATTTGGCATAACTTCGCCTGCAAAGAACACATTTTTAAGATATTCTGGTTTTTTGCTACTGAAAATATCCATGTTGGCAACATTAACCAACACAAAGGGTACCCAAAAAACGAAGTTGATATGGTGCTCGTTCATGTAGTCAACCAGTTTGGCAGGAAAAGCAAAACAACTTTCAGGAATGATATCAAGTGTCGCCCCTGTTGCGTACATTAAATAAATGTCAAGAGTGGAATTGTCAAAATAGAATGGTGCCTGATTGCCTATGATAGCAGAATTGTCGATATGGAAAGTGTCTATTGCCCAATCAATATAATCAATTACACCACGATGGGAAATAACCACTCCTTTTGGCGTGCCTGTGGAACCGCTAGTAAAAATACTATAAATAGGGTCTGTGTCTATTTGACGATCAATGTTTTTTCCCAAGTCAATAGATTCAATATCTGTGGAAATAGCATTTTCAATCAGAATAATTTTTCCGTTGAAGAATTGAGCCAGTTGTGGCATGTGAACATTGTCGGTGACGACCACATTTGCCTCTAAAGTGTTGAGAATGGAGGAAATACGACTGTTCGGTGATTTTGTGTCCAGCGGTACATAAAAGTTTCCGCTCATATTGATGCCAGCGAATGCGGTCACCATATTACACCCTTTAGGAATATACACACCAATTGGAGAGTTGTTCCAATCGTTAATGGTCGCAGCCATTTTGCGTGCATTTTCCCACAACACCTGAAATGTGATGGTTCCTTCTGAATCTCTTACCGCCACTTTTTCAGGGTAGAGTTTGACACTCCGTTCCAGATATTCTATTACACTTTTTTTCATATTATCTCAACAAGTGGATATTCCTCCATCGATTACTAAATTTTGTCCAGTTATCCAAGATGAAGCATCTGACAACAGATAAACGGCGCCATTACCGATGTCTTCAGGTTTGCCCAATCGCTTCAATGGGTATTTCTCAGTCATGGTGTTCACAACATGTGTGTCACCAGACTTGGCATTGGCCAAATCTAATATATTGGTCGGTACCAGTCCTGGAGAGATACTGTTAACCCTTATTCCTTGTCCGGCTAATTCAATTGCTGCCCCTTTGGTAAATCCGTTAACGGCGCCTTTGGAGGCGCAGTATGAAGTATCTCCAGCGGTTCCAATGTATACACCAGAGATGGATGATATGAGCACCACCGAAGCGCCGCGTTTCAGTTTTTTCTTTTTAACCAGCATTGAAAGCAGAAGCATAGTGGAAGTGATGTTGACATTGAAAATTTCCTCCACATCTTTTCGGTCAAAATGCTTAATGGGGCACACTTTAGGAATGCCTGCGCTGTTTACCCATCCTTGAAGTTCGGGCAAAGTGTCGGCCATTCGCTGCAAATCTTCCTGTTTGGAAAGGTCTCCAACAAGAATTTGATGGTTTTTGCCTTCCAATACCGACAGTGTCTCTTGCAGACGTTCCTCGTTTCTGCCGTTGAGAATCACCGTTCCGCCCATTTTGGCGCATGCAATGGCGATGCCGCGACCGATGCCGGAAGAGGCGCCTGTCACCAAAATCGTTTTACCTTCTAAAGAGAACGGATTCATTTTTACTTGGTTTCAATAAAATCAGCCAGCTCTTGAATGGTGGTGTGGTTGCGCAGATCTGCACCTGTGATGGTTTTGTTGTAAACCTCATCCACCATGGCCACAATGGAAAGGGCGGTTAGCGAATTCCATTCGTCCAATTGCTTGTAATCCGTATCAGGAGTGAAAGAATCCATTGGGGTCTCGTCAAATTCTCCTGCAAAGTTTTCGATAAATTCTTTAATGTCCATTTTGTGTTTAATTATTGTTGTTCAATAGAATAGTCTTTGATTTTTCCTTCGTAGAATGGTATGTGCAATAATGATGCCACATTGCATTCAGGGCACATGCGGTAAACGATTTTTTGGAGTGTATCGTCTGTTCCGACCTCAAAAAAGTTATCAACACCATCTTTTGCCATGTTCTGTGTCATCGACGTCCAAAGAACGGGGTGCGTGATGTGTTGGATAAGATTCTCCTTTATTTCTTCAGGATTGGTGTGCGGAAGCGCATCAACACATTGGTACACAGGAATAACAGGAGTGTTGAATTGGGTGCCTCTGATGATTTCGCCCAGCTCTTCTCTCGCCTCGTCCATATACGGAGTGTGAAAACTGCCGCTTATGGCAAGTGGCACAGCTTTTTTGGCGCCTTCTGACTTAAAGGCCTTGCATGCTGCCCGAACAGCTTTGCGGGAACCCGAAATCACTACTTGCCCAGGACCATTGTAATTGGCAAAATAGAGCGGTTCGCCAGTTTCGTCCCATATCTCCTTGATCCGTTTGGCTACATATTCATCCGACAGTCCGATTACGGCACCCATGCCTGTTGGGTATTTCTCACAAGCTTTCTGCCCAATGATGGCGCGGTTCAGTACAAGATTCAACCCATCCTCAAAACTGATGGTGCCGTTGATGACGAGAGCGGCGAATTCACCGAGAGAATGCCCGGCCACGACATCTGGTTGTATCTCATCTTGACAAAGTGCGAGAATGGTTTCATACAAGAATACGGAGGGCTGGGTGTTCTTGGTCTGCATCAGTTCCTCTTCGGTACCGTCAAACATCACATCGGTGATGCGGTAACCGAGAAAATCATTGGCGCACTCAAACAGTTCCTTCGCTTTCGGGAACTGCTGGTACAGATCTTTGCCCATACCCTCTTTCTGACAACCCTGACCGGGGAATATAAATGCCTTCATTACTGTAGCTTTCTTAATTTTTTTAATCTGCGGATTACGGCAGGCAACTCATAGTCACCAGCACTCTTATGCGCAAAATACTCGTCCTTCAAGATGGCAGCCAGACTGACATCATAGAATCTGCCATTTTTGAATGCTGCTTGACGTAATACCCCTTCGCGTGTCATAAACACCAACTGTTCCACAAAGTTGCTGATCTTGTGACCGAGGAGGGACTCGCCATAGACACGATTCATGCCCAAATGTTCAAACGAATATTCCAATAGAAACAGAACTGTTTCAATCCAAGCAAACCCGTCCTGATAATTTCGGTCTCCTATCACAATGCTGTGAGTGAATACACTTTGATTGATTCTGTCGATTTTAGATAGTGCAGTCCATCCAATGATTTTTTTTGTCTCATCGTTGGTGCAAATGGCCCAGAACTTGTAGGTTTCATGTTCGCCCATGCAACCACGAACCCAGTCAACCGCTTCCTGGTATGTGAAAGGGTGAAAAGGTCCGACAATCATGCTGTTCAGTTCCTCGTCGTTTTTGCAGCGGTAGATGAAATCTACATCCCGCTCCTCAAAATCCCTGAATATAACCGTGTGTTCCATCATTTTCCAAGTACTATATCAATAATTCTGCCCATATCATCCTTCCCATACCGTTGGTCAATAGGCAGGAAGCATGTTTGATGAGCCAAATGAAATTCCCAATCATCCTCTTTGCACCATTCCATTACATTTGGCCAATAGGTTGCCACAAATATCTTGTTCTCGATCAATTTCTTTTTCAAATCCGCATTATCTGTTAAAAATGGGTACACCATAGGAACGGCATGTTCCGATAAATCCAAACGGAGTTGGTTGCATGATCCTAATGAGTTATCCAATAGTTGATAGTTATCCTGCCTTTTGGTTGTTATAGATTGATAATCAATAGATTCCAATAATTTTCCTGTCAGATTGGACATCCTTAGCAAGGGTTGTTCAGACAATAATTCATCATTTTGTTTAAAATTGTCATACCCTGCTTGCGCATCCAAATCAATGCGTTTCAAGAGATGTGACATTCTGTCGTGTGAAACCGCTTGAGGTATTTCCATGTTGAGGGAGACGCTGCAATAAAGGTAGCCACCGTCGGGTACTCCAAAAAATTTTCGGGGAGAGTAGAATGTGTCAATACCATACAGGGCAGGAGCAAAAAAAGCTTGTGCGTTGTCCACAATCAACCGTGTCCCATAATGTTTCGCTAAACGCTCCACACAGGATTGTTTCAGACCGAAATAGTTGGTGTACAAGAATGCTTCATCTTCCTTCAATTCGGGAAGATTTACCGGTTCCAATTGCTCGTTAATGTTGTAAAACACATAGTTGACATGCAATAATTGGAAGGGTTGCAAAACAATTTCACAGGTATAATAGGGAATATAAACCGTGTGATAGTTCCGGACTCTCAACACATATTCCAAGCAGCTACGGGCCGAATTGAGGCATAAAGCATCCTTGTGGTATTGTTCACCACTATGCAATTCCAATTCAAAGTAGCCGCCTATATTCTTCATTTTACTATTACATTCATCCAGTCCGAGATGTTGTTGATAACATTTACCATCTCGTTCTCATTATTAAATTTCAGTACCAATGTCCCGATAGCGTCGTTGGCGCCTTCAAAGCAATGCACCTTTTCACCTTTCTTCACCCACAAGTCTTCTTCCACCACTTCGGCAGGCAAATCTGAAGCAATTTCAAGATGGTCGAAGATTCCGCTTTTGTCAGCATGAAGTATCACCTCTGCCCAGTGCCCGTTATAAGGTTTTTGCTCTATAATCGGCAAGGAATCGCCAACAATATAGCGGGTCATGGCGGTAATCATATCCACGCCAGTCGCATAGTGAAGCATTTCGCATAAACGATTGCCGCCTCCACGCGGAGTTAACTCCATGATGTAGGGTTTCCCATTCGTGCCGATGCGGGTTTCAATATTATAGATGTTGGTCTTCATCTCCAAAAGGGAGAGAAGGCGTTGGATTTCTGAGGTCAGATAGGCCTCTTGTTCTTTGGTGAAGGTTGAGGGCCAACTGTATGCTGCCGGAGTATAGGGATTTGCCGCATTGGTGTCAAAATGTTGAGCATTAAAACTCACGAACTTCAGTTTCCCGTCTTCCGAAAAACTATCCGTATCAGAAGAACAACCTTGTTTCTCTATAAAATCCTCAATGATGATTTTTCCGGACAATGATTTGTTAAGGGCGTATTCCGCTGCCATTTTGAGGTGTTGTTTGTCGTCCACCCTTGAAACCCCTTTAGAACCGGCCAGGTCTGTGGGTTTTACAATGACAGGATAGTCGAAATTGTCGGCATCTGCCAGGGCATCAGAAAGATTCGAGTACCCTTTTGCCTTTGGCACATTGAACCCATTTTGTGTCAGAAATGCGCGAAAACGATCCTTGTTCTGCAAAATGCATACAGATTCATATGGTCCAAAGGAGGGCAACCCCATCTTTTCCTGCACATACGAAGCGCTTACCACCCCCGGATCTACGCCAAAACTCATGATTCCGTCAATTTGTTTTTCCAGCGCCGCCTTCCATACTGCTTCTTTGTCAATAATGCTCACATTGACATATTCGTCGCTAAAATGGTGGGCTATATTATTAGGAAGATAGTCTGCGGTAATGACATAATAACCCTGCTCATGCGCGGCTTTGATTACCGGCAAGAGGTATCGGATTCCCCCTAAGAGCATGAGTTTTTTTTTCATTTTTTTCTTTATTTCACTATACACCCCACAACCCGCTCCAGGTCCTCGTCCGTCAGGCCGTAGTACATCGGGAGGCAGATGACCTCGTCGGCGATGCGCGTGGCCTCCGGAAGGTTGGCCGGATTGGAGGATTCCAGATTCTTATAGGTGTCAAATGTGCTGATGAGCGGGTAGAAATACCGCCGGCCTAACACATTCTGTTCCTTCATTTTAAAATACAATTCGTCGCGCGACATGCCGTATTCTTCAGCATCGATAAGAATGGGGAAGTACGAATAGTTGTGCCGCACCCCTGCCATGTCTTCGAATACATGCACACCCTTTACATCACAAAGGGTTTCACGATAATACCGGGCCACCTTTTTCCTTGCCTCAATGGCCTTGTCCACCTGCTTGAGATTCAGCAACCCATAGGCCGACCGGATTTCATCCATCTTGCTGTTGATGCCAGGCGCCACCACTTCCGTCTCGCCTGCAAAACCGAAGTTCTTTAGGAAGTCAATCTGCTTCTTCGTTTCCGCATCATGGCAGATGAGCGCGCCTCCCTCCACCGTGTTGTACACCTTGGTGGCATGGAAACTCAGCGTGGACATGTCGCCCGCCTTCAAAATGCTCTCACCATTTACTTGAACGCCAAAAGCGTGGGCTGCATCATAGATGATTTTCAAACCGTATTTGTCCGCAATGGCCTGTATCCTCTCCGTATCGCAAGGAATCCCATAACAATGCACCGGCATGATGGCTGTGGTTTTCTCCGTGATGGCCGCCTCAATCTTGTCAGGATCCAAGTTGCAGGTGCGTGGGTCAATGTCCACGAAAACCGGCTTTATCCCGTTCCACCATAAGGCGTGGGTGGTGGCCACAAAACTGTAAGGAGTGGTGATCACTTCGCCCGTGATGCCCAAGGCCTGCAGAGCGGTTATCAACGGTAGCGTGCCGTTGGTGAACAACGAAACATACTGGACACCAAGGTATTCGGCCAACGCGACTTCCAACTTTTTGTGGAATTGTCCGTTGTTGGTAATCCACTTGCTGTCCCAAATCTGCTGCAGATAGGGTATGAACTCATCCAATGAGGGGAGAAGCGGAGAGGTTACGGTTATGGTTTTCTTGCTGTCCATTGTTTCTGAACATACATTGTATTACAAATGGCAAAAATACGAAATAATTTGAAAACTCCCAATTGTCATCTTACTGCCGTATTTTTTATATCTTTGCCACCTTAATAATAATGTTCATCATGTCTCCACGCATTTCCCAATCCATTCAAGATAGTATTGTTGTCAAGCAGGCAATTTTGAATAATCCCGATTTTCAGAACCGCATTCAGCAGGCGGCGGATATGATGGTTGAATCGTTGCGTCATGGCGGCAAAATCCACTTCTGTGGCAACGGTGGCAGCGCCGCTGATGCCCAGCACCTCGCCGCGGAACTCTCCGGCCGCTTCTACTTTGACCGCCCGCCACTCAACGCCGAAGCACTGCACTGCAACACCTCGTATCTCACAGCAGTGGGCAACGATTACGGTTATGACCTCATCTTCTCGCGGCTTCTCCGTGGCACCGCCAAACCGGGCGATGTCATCGTGGGCATCTCCACATCCGGTAACTCCAAAAACATCCTTAACGCTTTTGAGACGGCTAAGGAAATGGGCGTGAAAATCATTGCCATGACGGGTGAGACCGGCGGCGCGATGAAAGAGTTTGCCGACATTTTACTGAATGTGGCCTCCCAAGACACGCCCCGTATCCAGGAAAGCCACATTATGATTGGTCATATTATCTGCGAGTTGGTTGAGACAGAGATGTTTGGCTAATAGCCGAAAACCTTTGCCGCTTCTTCCATTCTCATGCGCACGGGCACATCAAACGGGCAACGGCCCTCGCACGCGCCACACTGCACACACTCGCTGGCGTGATGCTCCAGATTTCTGTATTCAAGAGCCAGTTCATCGCTCACCCTGCCGTTTTCTTTGGCCTGGTCCAGCAACTTGTTGACTTTGGCAATGTCAATGCCTGCCGGGCATGGCGCGCAATGCTTGCAATAGGTGCAACTGCCCTTGCTGGCCTCCGCCTGTGCCGTGGGTTTGTTGAGGGCAGCGTTGTAATCCTTCTCTTCGTCAGTGGCTTTCAGATAGTGCAGATACTCGTCCACCTTGCTGGCATTGTCAACACTGCACAAACTGACGGCCACACAAGGCTTTGACAGCACATACGCCACGCACTGGTCGCGGGTGAGCGCCACTTTCAGCGGTGATTTCTCGGCATCCAACAGACGATCGCCGCCTCCGTAGGCCTTCATGACCGTGATGGCAATGTTGTGTTGGGCACAGTAATCGTACAACTCCACACGCACGGGGTCAATGCCGGGCAGCATGTTTTCGAAAGTGGCAGGATCCCAGGGACTCTTCCCCGATTGCACGCGGTCGAAGGCAGGGTTCAAACTGAACATGATAACCTCTACCAAACCGCTCTTGGCAATGGCCAAGGCCACTTCGGCGTTGTGGCTGCTCACACCGATGTGTTTGATCTTGCCCTCTTTTTTCAAATCCTGCACATATTGCAGATACGGACTGCCTTGCACGGCCTCCCAGTCTTCCATTTTATCGAAAATGTGCATCATGCCGATGTCAATATAGTCGGTGTGAAGGCGCTGGAGCAGGTCTTCGAACCCCTTTTTGCATTTTTCCACATCACGGGTGCGCTCGTAGCTTTCGCCGTTCCACCAGCAGCCGATATGGCCTTGGATGATCATTTCCTCGCGGCGGTCGCCGAGTCCGTATCCGATGTTGCTGCGAACCTTAGGGTTGGCGTCGTAGATGTCCATGTAGTTCATGCCGTGGTCCAAAGCGTAGGTGACCAGTTCGCGGGAGGTGGCGGAATCAATGTCGTCAAAGCCGCCGCAACCAAGGCCAATGACGCCCACGCGCAGGCCTGTGCTGCCCAGCGTGCGGTACTCCATGTCGGGGTTCTCTTTGAATGTAGTGTTCTTCTTGCCGTCGCAAGCCGACAGCAAAAGCACCGCGCACACGAATGCGAGGCACGGCAGCAGGATGGTTTGGATTTTCTTCATTGTATTATTCTTTAGATGAATCATTTATTCAAAATGAAAGCGCAAATGTACTGATTTTTTTGAAACCAGACGCACAGGTGATTATCAGGGACTTGAAATGAACGAAGACCATCATGATGGATTTCCGTTGTATTCGCGGATAACCTGTTGCCATTCACGCTCTACTTTACGGCAGTGGCGCCGCCAGTAACGCCGTTGGTGGCGGACAGCGTGCCTCCATTGGCAGGAGTTTTTCGGAAAACCGAAGCGTTTTGACTGATATGGTATTTCCTTTTTCAATAAAAAAACGGTATGGTTGAAGTGGGTGCGCAGGGGTGTGCCACGGCGGAACGAGAATGCTTTTGCCATTTCACGCATCCGCTTTAAAAAGTAACTTCGGTATTGTGGGTTTTGCAGCAGGCGGCGGAGTAGCAGGGTGGCCTCCGGAGAGGAAGGCCAGCATTGGCGGCCGCCTTTGAACAAGGCATTGTCCACCTCCGCAAACGATTGCGTGCGAATAGCGTCCCCGTCAAAGAAAACAAAGCGCCATGAGGAACCGTTTGCCGACCAGCAGCGCATGTTGTTGGCGGGCCAGTCACGGTTGCCAATGAAAGTCTCAAAAAGCACATAATCCGTAAAGGAGCTGACATCCACCATCCGCTTCAATTCCGCATATTGCTGATTCTTGGTAAGATCGGCGGTTTGCAGCCAATCCATCATCGTGGTGAAGAGGGTATCGATATTTCCGTTTTTGTCGCGTCCCGCCCAGTCACGCACCATGTGTACTTCTTTCTCATCAATGCCATAATGACTTTGGATAAAGCGTTCGTCAGGTTTTTCTTCCAAAAAATAGATGCCCCAATATTCGCCGTTGAGGAATAAAATCACAGGTCGTGAGAAAAGTGATTCAAAAGAGGTGAACAATTTGGCCATCTCCTGGCAAAGATGGTCCTGAAAGCCCAACGGTGTCCAAGCGCACCGGAACGGCTTCAGAATCAAATGTTTGGATTTTAATGAGGTGTTTTCAAAAACACAATCAAATTTCTTTTTGCCGTACTCTTCTCGGGCATAAAGCGATAATCCTTTTTGTGCGTAGCGCCGTCCGATGTTGCCATGGGCGCGCACGCCGCAATTTTGTGACAGCATGCGGTTTTCGTCCAACAGTTCCACATGTCCTGCAATTTCGTGTTCCTTGCCAGAAAGGAAATAGTTGCCTGTTTCCTCCGGATGGGCGGGGTCGAAGTTTGCCCCGGGAATGAAGATTCCCTGTTCGTGGTCAAAAAGGCCGGCGGAGTCCACACAAAGGGAAAGCACCGGCAGTCTGGTGGTCCTGCCCAGTAGCGGGAAAATGACATAAGTGGATGTGATCACTTCCGAACAGCGTTGCCCCTTCTTGTCGAAGGCAGCGGCGCGGATAACGATAACACGCTCCACATCAGGAGGAACGGGCGATTTGTATTTTTCAGTAGTGTTGGGTATTTTGTAAATATTGGATGTGGAATGCAGTTTGCTGTTCAAGGTCAGGGGATGCTTATACAAAAAACTCCCAACGGAGGGTGTGCCTCCGTTGAGAGTGTAGTGAATCTGAAAAGGAATGTTTCCGTCGCTTTCTGCCAGAATGGAGATGGAGGAAATATCCGTGTAGCATCCTCCGGGTTTGGAAAAGGAGAGAGTTACTTGGGCGCTGATGGTAGGGATAACAGCAAATAATCCGATAAGAATCAGCCATAACCGTCTCATACGCGGAGTTGCTTTTCCAGAAGCGTGTTATTTCTTGATCAGTTTTCCGAGCAGACCGCCAAGCAACTTTCCACCCGTGGAACCGGAGGAAGAGGTGCCGCCCAGCAGGGAACCTAACACATTGCCGATGTTGCCGCCGGCGGAAGCGTGATTCTTGCCGAGGATGGCCAGCAGGTTGGGTGCGATGGAGGCCAAAATGTTGTTGACCTGATCGTTGGTGGTGCTGGTTTGGGAGGAAAGGCCGGAAACCACAGAACCGAGGTTGTTTCCGAACACTTTGCCGAGGATCTTCATACCGTCTTCAATGTTCAAGCCCATGCCTTGACCCGCATGGTTGCCCAAGGCCTGTACAAGGGCAGATGCTCCCGCTGTAGTGCCGGCGTTACGCTGCATCTGGGCCAGGAATTTCGGAATGGCGGCTTTGATGACAGCTATGATCTTGCTGTTGTCAATGTTGAATTTTTTGCTGATTTCACCGATCATATTGTTGCCGGTGAGGGATGAGATGATACTTGTTAAATCCATAATTTTCGTTTTTTGTTAGTGTTTTTTAATGCTGCAAATGTATGAAAAAAACAAATAAAATTCAAAAAAAAGACGGCCCATTGGACCGTCTTTTTTCGTCAGTAGCAATAAATACTACTCTTTGTCGCGGTATTCCTTCACAATATCTTTGATCATGGCAGGAGCCAAACGACCGAAGACCTTGCCGTCCACGAGGGCGACAGGGGCCAGACCGCAAGCGCCTACGCAACGCAAAGAGGTGAGGGAGAAGAGACCGTTGGCATCGGTTTGGCCAACCTCCACGCCCAACTCTTTCTTGAAGGCGTCCAGGATTTTCTCGCCACCACGCACATAACATGCGGTACCCATACATACGGATACGGGGTATTTGCCTTTCGGGGTCATGGTGAAGAATGCGTAGAAAGAAACCACACCGTAAACCTTGGCGGTCGGCATGTGCAGTCTTTCAGCAATCAACTCCTGGACTTCTGCGGGCAGATAACCGAGGAAATCTTGTGTCTGATGTAAGACATTGATGAGTTCGCCAGGGTTGTTGTTGAAGTTATTGCAGATTTCAATAACTTTTTCCCTGACTTCAGGTTTCATTTTTATTATAATCTTCTTATTATCCATATTTATGCTTTTTTCAGATTAATTATTTATTTAAATCCACTTCCACGGTGGTCTGTCTGTCGAAATAGTGCGTGTGCAGCAGTTCGTGAGACTTGTGACCGCAAGGTTCACCCAAGAACTCTTTGTAGATGGCCTGGATGGACGGGTTTTCGTGGGATTTACGGATCGGCATCTCTCTATCGGCACGGTAGATAGCTTCCCAACGAGCCTTGATGATGTCGGCATTACCATGGTGCAGCGGCTGACCGGCACCGTCGATACAACCGCCAGGACAAGCCATGATTTCGATGGCGTGGAACTGGCACTTGCCGGCTTTGATGTCTTCCAGCAGTTTGCGGGCATTCTTCAAACCGTGTGCGATACCGATATTCAATTTCAAACCGTCCACATCGATGGTGGCGCTACGAACACCTTCCAAACCACGCAGTTCCTCGAAATCGATCTTCGGAAGCGGTTTCTTGGTGATGACTTCGTATGCGGTACGGACAGCGGCCTCAATCACACCGCCCGTGGTACCGAAGATAACACCAGCACCAGTGGACTGACCGAGCGGGCTGTCGAATTCAGCATCAGGCAGGGACTTGAAGTCGATGTTGGCCATCTTGATGAGGCGTGCCAACTCGCGGGTGGAGATGGAGTAATCGACATCAGGATTGCCATTTACCTTGAACTCGTCACGGCCAACTTCATATTTCTTGGCCAAGCAAGGCATCACAGACACGCTGATCATATCTTCGCGTTTGATGCCAATCTTTTCAGCAAAATAGGATTTGGCGATAGCACCGAACATCTGTTGCGGAGATTTTGCCGTGGAAGGAAGATCTCTCATCTCAGGGAACTGGTGCTCGAAGAAGTTTACCCATGCAGGGCAGCAGGAGGTGAGGATAGGAAGCGGAACGCTCTTGTCACCACCCAGATATTTGGTCAGACGGTCGATAAGTTCGGTGCCTTCTTCCATAATCGTCAAGTCGGCAGACCAGTCAGTGTCGAACACATAGTCGAAACCGAGGGCCTTCAGAGCGGCGGTCAGCTTGCCCGTAGCGATGGTACCGGGTTCCATGCCGAACTCTTCGCCAATGGCCACACGCACAGCGGGAGCCACTTGGACAACCGTCTTCTTGTTGGGATCCACGATAGCGCGAAGCACTGCGCCGGTGTGGTCCACTTCGGTAAGGGCGCCCACCGGACAAACGGCAACGCACTGGCCGCAGAAGGTACACGGTGAGTGGTCAAGATGCTGGTTGAAAGCGGTGGAAACCACTGCCGGGAAACCACGCTCGATAGCGGACAAAGCGCCCACAGTCTGCATCTCATTACACATCGTCTCGCAACGACGGCACATGACGCACTTGTTCATGTCGCGGATGATGGACGGGGAAACCTCAATCTGATAGGAGGATTGGGCGTGCTCCGGTCCGATGAACGGGTTCTTACGAATGCCGAAACGCACGGCGAGATCCTGCAATTCGCAGTTGCCGTTCTTGGCGCACTGCAGACAGTCTGCCGGGTGGTCGGAAAGGATCAGCTCAAGAACGGTTCTACGAGCGTTGATGACGCGCATGGAGTTGGTTCTCACCACCATGTCGGGCATACATTCGGTGACACAAGCGGGGGCCAGGTTACGACGGCCGGCCACTTCCACCACACAAATACGGCATCCGCCGGGTTTGTTGTGCACGCCCAAATTGTTCAGCTCAAAATGGCAAAGGGTAGGAATATCGATACCCATGCCTTGAGCGGCTTTAAGAATAGTGGTACCTTTTGGTACTTCAACTTCTCTATTGTCTATTGTTAATTTTATCATATCCATATTAATACCCTTTAACTATTTAATACTAATTGCGTTAAACTTACATTTCTCAATACAGGTACCGCACTTGATACAGAGCTCTTGGTTGATCTCATGCGGCATTTTCACTGTACCATTGATGGCACCGACCGGACAGTTGCGGGCACAAGCCGTACAACCTTTACACTTGTCAGGATCGATGACATATTGTTTCAGGGCCTTGCACTGGCCGGCAGGACATTTCTTGTCAACCACGTGTGCCACATACTCATCCCAGAAGTTGTCGATGGTGGACAACACAGGGTTCGGGGAAGTCTGGCCGAGACCGCAGAGCGCCGTGTCTTTGATGACATGTGCCAGGTTGCGGAGTTTATCGAGGTCTTCCATGGTGCCTTGACCCTTGGTGATCTTGTCGAGGATTTCGCACAGACGCTTGTTACCGATACGGCAGGGTGAGCACTTGCCGCAGGACTCTTCCACGGTGAAGTCGAGGTAGAACTTAGCCACGGAAACCATACAGGAGGTTTCGTCCATGACAATCATACCACCAGAACCCATCATGGAACCGGCAGCCACGAGGTTGTCGTAGTCGATCGGGGTGTCGAGGAACTTCTCGGTCAAGCAACCGCCGGAAGGACCACCGGTTTGCACGGCCTTGAACTTCTTGCCGCCCTTGATACCGCCACCGATTTCGTAGATGACCTCACGCAAGGTGATGCCCATCGGGACTTCGATCAAACCGACATTGTTGATTTGGCCAGCCAATGCGAACACTTTCGTACCTTTGGATTTCTCGGTTCCAATGGAGGAGAACCATTCCCAACCCTTGTTGATGATAACCGGAATGTTGGCGTAGGTTTCCACGTTGTTCACGTTGGACGGTTTCTTAAGATAACCCTCAACGGCCGGGAACGGCGGTTTGAAGGTAGGTTCGCCACGGAGACCTTCCATGGAGTGGATCAGAGCGGTTTCCTCGCCGCAGACGAATGCGCCGGCACCGTAGCGGAGGATAATGTCGAAATCGAAATCCGTTCCGAAGATGTTCTTGCCGAGCAGACCGTATTCGCGGGCTTGGTTGATGGCCACTTGCAGACGGTGGATAGCCAGCGGGTATTCAGCGCGGATATAGACCAAACCGATGGTGGCTCCGATACAGAAACCGCCAATAGCCATAGCTTCGATGATGGAGTGCGGGTCGCCTTCCAAGATGGAACGATCCATGAACGCACCCGGGTCGCCTTCGTCGGCGTTGCAGATGATGTATTTCTGGTCAGCGGCGTTCTTGGCGCAGAGTTCCCATTTCAAACCGGTGGGGAAACCAGCACCGCCACGGCCACGGAGACCGGATTTCTTGATGAGGTCGATGGTGGCAGCGGGATCGTGTTGCTCCAGAACGGTGGCCAAGGCCTTGTAACCGTCGCGTGCGATGTACTCGTCGATGTTCTCAGGATCGATGAAACCGCAGTTACGCAATGCGATACGCATCTGTTTCTTGTAGAAACCCATGTGCTTGGAGTCGGAAATGTGTTTCTGATCCTCAGGGTTTTCATACAACAGGCGTTGTACTTTTCTACCTTTGATGATGTGCTCGTCGATGATTTCGCGGCAATCCTCGGGTTTCACTTGTGTGTAGAATGTGTTATCGGGCAGAATCTTGACGATGGGGCCCTTCTCACAGAAGCCGAAACAACCGGTAGCTACCACTTGCACGTCATCGGTAAGGTTCTTTTCAGCCAGTAATTGGATGAAGTTTTCTTTGATTTTCGGGCTTTCGGAAGCGGTACATCCAGTACCACCGCAAAGCAGAATGTGATATTTGTAATTTGCCATTGGAGACCTCCTTGTTATTTGTTATCGATTTTTTCGTAGTTGACAGGAATGACGCCTTCGAGGATTTCACCATCCATGATGTATTTCGTCACCAGTTCTTGACCCTTCTTGGTGTCAACATGGCCGAATACGATGGGTTCCTCACCCGGTTTCTTCACTTCCACCGTGGGCTCCGCATAGCAATAGCCCATACAGCCGGTTTGGGAAACCACAGCCTTGACATTCTGTTTCTTGCACTCGTCAATGATGGCCTCCATCGTCTGCTTAGCACCGGATGCGATACCGCAGGTGGCCATAGCAACCTTGATTTGAACCAAGTTTTCTACGTTGTCGCCTTCTTCGCGCAACTCGATTTTGGATTGAAGCTCCTCTCTTTTCTTCTTGAGATCAGCCAATGATTTAATCTTTTCCATAAAGTGTTATTTTTGATAAGTTGTTGATTTATATTACTTTGTAGGATATTTTCCGTTTGTTGGGCATAAAAAAACCACCGCTTCTGAAAGCGGTGGCAAATGTAATAATAATTCTAATACAAAACATCACTCCATCCCCTAAAAAAGTGATGGTGGGGTGAACTTCTTTTCCAACTGCACTTCTTTGAAAATTTGCGTGATGATTTCTTTGGTGTAAAGCGGAAAATCGGCCTTCATCATCCAATCATAATACGCTGGTTCTTTGGCAAATACTGTAGATACAGGCACGCCTTTGTGCTTGCCGAAGTTGAAGACGGCATTCTGGTTCTTGTCCAGCACGATATGACCGGCCATATCGACGGTGTTGTGCTCCTTGGTGAAAGCACTCAGCGTCTTCATGTCCCCATTTATGGGGATGCTGACGGCCTTGGTGCGCGGGTCGGTGTATTCCACATCCTTGTACTTCTCCAATTGCGCCTTGAAAACCTCATAGGTGGCCTGTGTGTCCGCACTCGCCTGATGCGCATCCTCCAGATTAGCATGGCAGTAGAACTTGTAAGCGGCCGACAAGTTCCGGGGTTCCATTTTATGGAAAATATTCTGAACATCAATAAGATAGCGGTTGCGCAAGTCTAAACGGCGACCGCATCTCAAAAACTCCTCCACCAGCAGTGGCACATCGAATTTGTTGGAGTTGAATCCGGCCAAGTCCGCATCCCCGATGAATTGCAGAAAGTCGTCGGCAAAATCAGCAAAAGTGGGCTTGTCCTTCACATCATGGTCCGTGATGCCATGAATGGCCGAGCACTCCTCTGGAATGTGCACGCCAGGGTTGATAAGCTCGGTGCGGTGAATTTCCTCACCGTTCGGCATGACTTTGATAAAAGAGATTTCAACGATTTTGTCCTTGCCTACATTGAGACCTGTGGTCTCCAGATCGAAAAATACAAGAGGACGGGTTAGGTTCAGATTCATATTTTAGTGTTTTATTATTTTTTCTGTAGTGATGATACGGTTGTCGTGTGACATCCGGATGAAATAAACACCCGGTTTCTGGCGGCTGAGATCGATGGTGTTTCCTTCGGCACGCCCTTGCTCGAGAAACCGGCCGTATATGTCTATAATCTGATAATCAGGATTTTGCAAATCCTCATCGGTGGAAATATAGAGCATTCCGGTGGTGGGGTTGGGATACAAACGCACCTCGGTGGTTTTGCGGTCTGCTATGCCCGTGTAGTCGAAATATTTGCCAACCACAGGCCGAATCATGGGCGCCCCCTTGTAGAACGATTCTTTCCACTCATTGGCCACACTGTAGAAGAAATGCCCCCGAGCATCATTGTTTTGGTCGAAACCCAAGTTGAGTTGGATGTTGTGGGTTTGAAGGAATCCCACATAGAAGGTTCCCTCCACAGGGATGGGCTCTTCCGGATAATAACTCACAAAGTTAAGATAATCAGCCGCATGTGCGGGTAATTGTGCGGGAAGGGAGTATATGACATTGCCGGGACGGCCGTTGTCATCATCCCATACCATCAAGGTGAAATTCCCGAAATTCTCATCGTTGAGCACATTGTTAAACCACATGCGCACACAGCGTAAACTGTCGGGTTCCGCTAATGTGAACTGTACGGCCAAATAAGATTCCGGATTGCTTAGGGTGGAGAGCAAACTGTAGCCCGCTTCGGCGGTCCCGTCATCGTAGGCGTAATAGTTGTAGAACTTCTGCTCGAACACGCAGGTGTCGTTGTGCCGGTTTTCATCGCTCGTGCCTTCCATTTTGAACACATGCGTGATCCGGAACAGCGCGCTGTCGGCACCATCGTACGGGTAGTCAAATCCTATAGCGGGTTCGGCGTGAGGCACGTAGGTGTGAAGCCCGCTGTCGTAGTAGGGCGTGGCATTCATATAGTTGATGGTGGACTGGTAAACCGTGCCGCCCGGTTGCTTGACAACCGAATACTGGTATCCCACATTTCGGGTTTCGCTGGAGATATTGCTCAGTTGGTTGTGGAATTTTTCAGCCATGTCGGAAGTGCGGTACTGATGCCACGGCATGGATTGATATAAGGACAAAGCGCTGGTGGTCGGACTTACAAACGCCACATCGCTGGGGTAGAAGTCCTCCGCGTTTCGGTTGATGTCAATGCGGATATAGTCGATGTTCCATTGGTCGCAATTGCTGGCCCAGCCCACGATGTTGTTGCCGCTCCAGGAGTCCAGATCCAGACTGGCATAGTTGCGGAAACGGAATTGGAAATTGTTGCGCAAGTACTGTTCATCGGTGATGGGGATGAGCACCTGCTTGAAATAGTCCAGCGGATTTTGCGCGAGCCAGCTGTCCAGGGAACAACCATAACTCGACCAAACCTCGTTCCAGACATATTCGGGACCGAAAATGGAATCGGCAGGTATCAGGATGGTCTCGCCAGCAAAAGCATTGCTCTCAAAGATGTAATAAGTGCCTGGTATAAAGGGGTTTTCAATTGTGTCGCCGGCAATATGGTATTCGCCTTCACCAAGTATGTATTCGCCGTAAACAAAACCTTGGAAGACCATGTTTCCTGTGGCATAGCCGAATTCCAGCACTAGCGCGTCGTCGTGCTCCGGCGCGTCGCCTATGCGCTCCCATCCTACAGGTGGGGTGCCTGAACATCCACCGCCCGGCTGATAATAGAAACTGAAATAGAGGGAGTCGCTGACGCGCATCGGACGATGCTGTGTGAAGTTGCTGTCCAAACGAATGCAGACGGATGTCAAGGTGTCAGCGGGGAATGTGGTTCGGTCGGCATGGGCATAGATTTTGCCGTTTTCATCCAATGCGTCAAAGGTGGCCACTCCAATGGAGGGCGGCACTATTGCGAAAGTGTTGTTCACGAAGCATTTACGGTCAGTCCAAAGTTCACTGCTGGGGTAACCGGTGTAGTTGGAAAAGTCTTCCGTGAAAGGCAGTCGCACCGAGATGTCGCGAGTGCCTTTAGGTGTGTTGGAATTATATGCCTTTACTAAAATGCTGTTTTGAGTGATGCCGGTAAGAAACTCCTGCGCCCTCATAGTGGTTGGGTACAGAAGACATATAATAAAGAAAAATAGTAAACTTCGAAAGTGTCTCATGTTTTGTGCAATAATCGTTTATTCAACCGTTTCCAGACTGTCGGGGAGTTCTCCGATGGTCTTTCCAACAACAAGCGTGATGCGCTCACCCATGCGGATGTTGGTCCCGGGGGCAATATGATGACCGCGGTACAGCACATCCAGCACAACATTCTCGTAAGGGCTGGTCTTTTCAATGATGCGGTCCAGAACGAGTCCTTGTGCCTCCAGCATGATTTGTGCCTGGCGCATGGAAAGGTCCTGCAGAGCGGGCATCTTGATGAATGGCGGCGTCTTGGCAGAGACGGTCAGATAGACCTTCCGTCCCTTTTTCACATTCTCCTTAGGGGCCGGGTTTTGGGTGAGGATGGTGCCGGGTTCGGTGCCTTCCTTGTACACCTCTTCGGAAACCACAAAGACAAAACCTTCCTGACGGCCGCTTTGGGTGAGCTCGGATGCGTTACGGCCGATATAACTGGGCATCTCCACCTCCTTGCCATGCCGTGTGAACAACCTTAAAGCCAAGAAGATGACAAATAGCAGCACCACCGATACCACTACCGCCAATAATAAATGATACCATAACTTGTTCCGATTCATGCTCATTTGGATTATATCTATTTTTGGTTAACTAAAAAAAACTTATTTTATTGTGTATATCCTGTATATTCTGAAGAAATCCACATCCATGGAAGATGGGAACGGGGTGCGTTCGTCAGGCGGGGCCATAAAGGTGCTGTTGTCGGCAGGAATGGACAGGTTCAGTTTGACACATTGCTCGCCAGTTGGGAACAGAGGATTCTCAATGGCGGTCGCGGGGTCGTATTGGCTGGCATTCTCAACCACTTTCCCGTCAGGGGTGATGTATCGGAAATCGGCCCGCCGCGCGATGCCATCCACCCGGAACACCAGTTTCCATTTGTCCCATTCCACCGAAAAGGTATGGAAGTCATCGGCGAAGGATTCGCGGCTTCTCCAGGATGAGGCAAACTGCCGGTGCGGGGCATTGTCGGGCCAGTCGTGAACCGTGATGTAGTGCTTTTTTGGTTTGGAGGAGTTGAATTCGAAAACATCAATCTCTCCACCGCCACCGAACATCCAGAATCCTGGCCAGAATCCAGGGCCGGAAGGTATTTTGCATCGGGCTTCAAAGAAGCCGTAACAATATTTTTCCTTGGTTTCGATGATGGCGGAGGAATAATCGAAAAGATGGTCGCGCCAACCACCCTTTCCCTCGTTCACATCCGCGAACCAGCCCTTGTGAACACCTGGATCACGCCTTGCCGTGAGTCTTACTATACCATTTTGGAGTATGACATTTTCATCTTTGTAATAAAGGGGTTTGTTGGCATGATTCCGTTTCCATCCTCCAGTGCAGGTGTGCCAAAGACTGGTGTCGATTTGCTTGCCGTCGAAGTTGTCTTCAAAGACCAAAGTCCAGCCGGACATGTTGGGTTTGTCATAGACTTTCAAGTCGGCGCGTCTGGTTTTCACCCAACTTTTTAAGCTGTAGGAGGGTTGGGCGGGCGCGTCGGCGCAAAGGCAGAGCAACAATATGAGGAAAGGGATGGCGGTTCTTTTCATGACAGTATGGGTTTGAAGGCTTCCTCAACACGGAATTCACCGATGCGCGTGCGCCGGAGGGCGGTGAGATGCGCGCCACTTTGCAGGGCTTCTCCGAAATCGCGCGCTATGGAACGGATGTAGGTCCCTTTCGAACAACGGATCCGGAAGTCTATCTCCGGCAACTCAAAGCGGGTGATTTCAAAATCGTAGATGGTGATGCGCTTGGCGGCCAACGCCGCCTCCTCACCCTCTCGGGCTAACTCATAAGCCCTTTTGCCACTGAATTTTACAGCGGAAAACATAGGGGGCACCTGGTCAATCTCTCCGATAAAAGAGCGCGCCGCCTCTTCTGCGGCTTCGCGCGTGATATGAGCGTAGGGGTATTCCTGATCGATAGGATGCTCCAGGTCGAAACTGGGCGTGGTGCTGCCCATCATGAAGGTCCCGGTGTACTCCTTCTCCTGTGCCTGTATGCTGTCTATCTGCTTGGTCATCTTGCCGATGCAGATGATGAGCAGACCGGTGGCCAAGGGGTCCAAAGTGCCCGCGTGGCCTACTTTTATCCGCTTGCCAGCCTGCTTTTGCACAACGCGTCGTACCTTGCCCACAATGTCAAAAGATGTGCACCGGTAAGGCTTGTCAAAAAGCAGCAAATCACTTTCGGGATTCGCTTCGAACTCAGGGAGTTGGAAGGTGGCGGAATGGATGAACTTCTTTAACATAAACCGAGGCAGATGGCAAGGATGCCGATGATGACACAATAGATGGCGAACCATATAAGTTTGCCTTTCTTCACGATGTTGATCATCCATTTGCATGCCAGACATCCGGTGATGAAAGCGGCAACGAAGCCGATGATGATTGCTCCCGCGGAGATGCCGTCCATAGCGGCGCTGAAACCTTGTTGGGAAATGTCAATGAAATCCAACAACGCCTCGCCCAATACAGGAGGAATTACCATAAGGAAGGAAAATTGGGCCAGATTCTCTTTTTTGTTGCCCAACAGCAGTCCCGTGGCAATGGTGGTGCCAGAACGCGAAAGTCCGGGCATTACGGCAATGGCTTGCCCAATACCAATGATGAAGGCATGCAAACCGGAAATATGCTCCCGCTGGCGGGGTTTCGCAAAATAGGCAAATGCCAGCAGCAATGCCGTGACAATCAGCATGATGCCAACAATTAACAATCCGGAACCGAAAATTTCTTCCACCTTGTCTTTGAAGAAGAAACCCACAATGGCAACGGGGATCATAGAGATGAGAATGTTGATGGCGTACTTGGTGCCATTGTTCAGACCGTCATAACTTCTCCATGACTGCTTGGCGAACAGATCCTTGAAAATCCAAACAATCTCTTTCCAAAGTATGGTAAGCGTGCTCAGCACAGTGGCCACATGCAGGACCACGATCATGGTCAGATTGGATTCACCGGAAAGTCCGAACAGATTTGAGAGCAAGGTGAGGTGCCCGCTGCTGCTGACTGGCAGGAATTCGGTGAGCCCCTGCACAATGCCCAATATCAACGCTTCAAGCCAGCCCATAACCTACTCGATATTGCTTTCCTCTTGTTTCTTTGCTTTGGGATGCCACATGATGGCGACCACCTCCAAGGCGAGGCCCAAGAACATCATAATTGGAGCCACGACTGTGCGGGTGCTGTTGAAAATCTCCCCGTTGAAGGTGTTGGGATCTTCCACCGCACCTCCGCGCAGGCAGAGAAATCCGATGATGAGCAGGACAAAGCCGGCGGCCATCAGGATGTAGTTCATTGGACGGAACAGCGGAGCGCGGTTGCCTTTGGAATCATTGTTTTTTGTGTTTGCCATATTGTTTAGTTTGTAAGGTTATTAAAGTTTGTAAGGTTTATAAATATAACCGCTCATCTTTAATCCGGACATATCTTCGTACTGAGAAGGAGGAGATGAGGGCGGTGAACAGAATGCTGAACAGCAGCACGCCACCAAGGATGATGGCGATATAGTACATCTGGGAGAAGTCGATGAATTCGGGCATGGATTTGTTGCCGAAATAGAGCAGAACGGCCAGCCCGATGATGGCGATGATGCCACCCCAGATGCCTTGTACGAACCCTTTGCTGACAAAGGGCTTGCGAACGAATCGTGGCGTGGCGCCCACTAACAGCATACTCTTGATGTTGAATCGTTTGGCGTAAATGTTAAGTCGTATGCAGTTGGCAATCAGCAGCATGGAAATCAGCATGAAGACAGCGCACACACCCAGGATGATCCATTGGATTTTCCGGAAATTGTTGCTGACAGACTTGACAATGAAATCCGGATAATCGACATCCTGCACAATTTCATTTTTCTTCAGTTCTTTCGAAATCTTCGCCAACGAATCGCTGTTAGCGTATGCGGGGGCCACACTGATGATGATGGAGGCATTGAGAGGATTGGGGATGATATCCGTATAGTTGTTGCCGATGATTTTTTTTGCATTCTCCGTGTTTTCTTCCCTGGACGACACACGAGAGGCCGCGATGTAGGGCTTTAACTTGATGGATTGCTCCAATGCCACAATGTCGGCCTCCTTAATGTCGGAGTAGAAAAGCACCTCCATCTCAATCTTTTTCGACAAGTTTTTGAGATATTGTGTGGAGAAAAAAGCGAAAAAGGCCAATGTGCCGATGAAAAACATCGTGAGCGCGATGCTGAATACGGATCCGAATGTGGATAGGCGCAGACGGGCTTTCGTGATTTTGTCAAGGGTGTCAGGATAATTAGCCATAGTCAATTTTTTAAACCTGCAAAAGTACAAAAAATATTATTTTTGCAGCAAAATTACAAAATGGAATTATTGAAACGCATGCTACACTATTTGCGGAACTATAAGATAAATATAGTTCTGGTTGTGTTGGCTCATTTTCTGTATGCCGTTTTCTCCATTTTCACCCTGTCCATGGTGGTCCCATTCCTGTCGGTGCTCTTTGAACAAGTGCAGCAGGTTTCCGCGCGTCCGGAGTTTTCGCTCACTTCACGGTATGTTATCGATACCTTTTATTATTACATGGGTGTCGTGATTGCCCGTTTCGGCAAGGTGTCCGCCCTGTTTTACATTGCCGGCGTGATGATTGTTCTCTCCCTGTTGTCCAATTTGTGCCGCTATATGGCGATGTTTTGGCTTGCTCCTATACGGTCGGGAATCCTGCGTGATATGCGCCACGACCTTTACAAGCGCATTCTCGTCTTGCCCCTTTCTTTCTATTCCGAGCAACGCAAGGGAGATATTATCAGTAGAATGGGCGCCGATGTGCAGGAGGTGGAATGGTCTATTTTCGCCTCGCTGCTGTCCCTTTGCCGCGATCCTTTCCTGATTATCGTTTTCCTTGTTACGCTGTTTGCCATCAATGTGCCACTCACGCTGATTACCTTGGTTTTGCTGCCGATACTGGGGTATGTGTTGGCCGCTATCGGTCGTGGAATCAAAAAATATTCACTGAAATCACAACAACTCTTGGGTCGAATGAGTTCCCTGTTCGAGGAAGCAGTCGGCGGCCTGCGTGTCATCAAAGGATATAATGCGGAGGAACATGCTTATGAGAAGTTCCAACATGAGAATTTCCAGTTTTTTCGGCTTAATAAAAAAGTATTCAGAATCAATGAGTTGGGTGCCCCATTGGTGGAATTTCTGTGTATTTTGTCGCTCCTGCTCATATCGCTGACGGCATTGGTGTGGCTTCCGTCTTCCCAAACCCTCACGGGCACCATGTTTATGCTTTATTTTGTGGTGTTCGCCCGCATTATTCCACCTGCAAAAGCCTTAGTGTCAACCTATTATACGCTTCAAAAAGGCATGACGGCCGCTTCCCGAGTCTATGAAATCATCGATGCGGATGAGCGGATTGTGGAGTGTGAGCAACCCGTTTCCATTGACAAGTTGAAGGAAGCAATTGAATATAAGGATGTTTCATTCGATTATAAAGAAGGGGAGTCTGATGAAGAGAATCAAGTGCTCCATCATATCAATCTTGATATCAAAAGAGGTCAGACAATAGCGCTTGTCGGTCCGTCAGGCAGCGGCAAGTCCACCCTTGTGGATTTGCTTCCGCGCTTTTATGATATTGTCCAAGGCCAACTGCTGATCGACGGAGTGCCTGTCAATAAATATAGGATTAGTGATTTGCGTTCGCTTTTTGGTATTGTCAATCAGGATGTGATTCTGTTTAATGATACGGTGTTCAACAATATCGCTTTTGGTTTGGAGGGAGTGACGGAAGAACAGGTGATCTCGGCGTCCAAAATCGCTCAGGCCCATCAGTTCATCATGGAGATGGAGGAGGGGTATCAAACGATCATTGGCGACCGGGGCATGCGCTTGTCCGGTGGCCAGCGCCAGCGTCTGAGCATCGCGCGCGCCATCCTGCGCAATCCGGATGTCCTGATTCTTGACGAGGCCACCTCGGCCCTTGACAACGAGTCGGAATTCCTGTTCCAGGAGGCGCTCATGCCTTTCGTTAAAACCAAAACGGCCATCATCATTGCGCACCGTCTCAGTACGATACGCTTTGCCGATGAGATTGTCTTCTTGAAAGAAGGGCGCATCGTGGAGCGAGGTACTCATGACGAACTGATGGCTGCCCAAGGGGAATATTTCCGCTTTTACACGGCGCAAGCGTGATTCGGTTTGATGGTTCGTTTTCAGCGTTGGCTTTACTTGAGGTAATGATATAGAAGTTGCCCCGGCCATGCAGTAGTTTCCTTATGTGTTCTATAGGTGCGCCCACCATTCCGTCGTGAACAATGTGAATGGCGGAATCCAAATCAATAGACCATCATGTTGGGTCATCTTCTATAGTATTGCCATAAATAATGTAAAATAGTATCATGGTTCAATAACCACCAGCAAGCACACAAAAAAAGGCCGGTTTTACCGGCCTTTTTTATTATGTCCAACAAAAGGAAACTACATTCTGAAGGTAACAGGAACCTGATAGAAGCAGCGTACGGGCTTGCCCATGTTTTTGCCGGGTTTCCATTTCGGCATGGCCATGATACCGCGAACGGCCTCTTTGTCGCAGTCGGGATACAACGGGACTTTCACTTTGGCGTTACTCACGCGGCCGTCACGCTCAACCACGAACTCAACCAAAACCGTGCCGGTAATGCCGTTGTTACGGGCAACCTCGGGATATTGGATCTCCTTGGAAAGGAAAGAGTTCAGAGCTTCCATACCACCAGGGTACTCAGGCATTTCCTCTGTGAAATATACAGGGGGTGCGGTTTCAGACTCGTCCTCCACTACTTCCACAACATCGTCGAACTCTTCTACAACATCATCTTCGAACACATCCTGGCCGAAGTCGAAGTCGGTGCTCACCTTAATGTTGTCTTCCACGATGTTCAGCACCACGGCTTGTTGTTGCTGCTGCGGTTCTGGTGGGGGAGGGGGAGTTTGGTCGGTGGCGATAACGTCCTCATCTTTGACTTCAATGAAATCGTCATCTGAAATGGTGAAACCAGGCGCCTTGTCCTCACTTGCGAACAATTCAAAACCTGCGTACACCAAGCCCAATACAACTACGAAACCCAACAGGAGAAACAATGTCCTCTTGTTTTCCAAGTTTCCTTTGTCGGTTTTCTTCTCGATCATAATTATGATTTTTTATTCGGTTATTATTACTTCTATTTTACGCACGGCAAAAATACTATTTTTTCTCTATAATACGCAACGATTTTTCTTAAAAAATATTGTGCCGTTAGGATTTTTTTTAAACAAAATAAACAGCGCCACCGCAGTTGTCACATTTTGCGCCAGTTACGCTCTTCAGACAGTTGTTTTCACCATCCAACCGAAGCAGTCCCAGAAATGCGAAAACCAACGCTTCTTTGTAGTTAACGGTCAAGATGTCGGGTACTGTCAAGTTGCCGCTCCATTGTGCGCTTAGTGTGCGGATGAGGTGTTTGTTCAGAGCTCCGCCGCCAGTTGCCAGTAAGATACACGCATCGTTTGGAACGGAAGCGGCAATCTGTCCGGCAATATGTTGCACTAAGGTCTGCAAAAGGTCTTCTGTTGTGTTGTCAGCTACATATTTTTCCAGAATGGGCAGAAAATGAGCCTCAAACCACTCTTTTCCAAGTGATTTGGGTGGATTTTTATGGTAGAAGTCGAGAGTGTTCAACTCTTCCAGCAGGTTGGGAATAAGTTTCCCCGATGCGGCCAACTTGCCGTCCTCGTCGTATGGCAATCCGATACGGTTGGCGATATGATTCAACGCCATGTTGCAGGGCGAGATGTCGAAGGCTATGCGCGTGCCGTTGCGACGGAAGGAGATGTTGGCGAAACCGCCTAAATTGAGGCAGGCGTCATATTGCCCGAACAACAGTTCGTCGCCGATGGGCACCAAAGGGGCACCCTGTCCGCCCATCGCCACATCCAAAGTTCGGAAATCGCAAACGGTGGTGACGCCCGTGTGCGCGGCGATGACCGCCCCGCTTCCAATCTGGGTGGTCAACCTTTTGCCGGGTTGGTGGAAAACCGTATGCCCGTGCGAGGCAATGAAGTCCGGCTTGCAGTTGTCGCTAATCCAATCGTTAATATGGCCGGCAATCAAGGCACCTAATTCCACATCCAGTTGGGCGTACTCCAAAGCGGAAAGGTCGGTGGCATGGGCCAATTTCTCTCGCATGGCGGCTTCGTAGGGCATGGTGCAGGCCTTGTCAATACGGTATGCCCAATGGCTGCCGGTGCGCTCAAAGGTGCACCACGCCAAGTCAATGCCGTCGAGCGAGGTGCCCGACATGACCCCAATGCCGCTGCGATACTCTTTGCTCATCCAAGAAGTTTCGTTAATTTGTTCAGATGCATGTAGTTGGAACCCTTGACCAGGATCATGGAATTGGTGATGGGTTGCTCCTTCAGAATCTGGTTGAGTTCCTCCACATCATGGTAACAACGCTTCGGATGGTGGAAAGCAAATTCCGAACCTACGAATAGGGCGTCCAACCCAAGCGATTCGCATAACTGTATGATTTTCAGATGTTCGTCATGACTGACAACCCCCAACTCGCCCATATCGCCCAGAATGGCGAGTTTGTGCGGATGGTGCAGCTTGGCGAGGTTGCGCAATGCCGCTTCCATGCTCGTGGGATTGGCGTTGTAGTAGTCGGAGATAATGACATTGCTGCCAATCTTGTTGATTTGCGAACGGTGGTTGGAGGGTGTATATTCGCTCAGTGCTTCGGCGGTTTGCTGGTCCGTCACGCCAAAATAGTGACCCACTGCGGCGGCCGCCAGGAAGTTGTAAATGTTGTAACTGCCCGTGAGATGCGTGTCCACCTCGCACCCCGCTACGCGTATGCGCAGGTACGGCGACATGTCCACAATGTTGTCCTCGCCGCCCTCAGCATAATAAACGATCTTGTCATAATCCAACCCGTCGCGCAACTTGCTGTCGTTTACATTGACGAACAGAGTGCCGTGGTCGCGGATGACCGAACGGTACAGCGCCTTTTTGGTGTGGACAATCTCCGCTTCGGAGCCGAATCCTTCAATATGGGCTTTGCCAACATTGGTGATGAGTCCGAATCCCGGACGGGCGATGTTGCACAAGAACTCGATTTCACCCGGATGGTTGGCGCCCATCTCCACAATGGCGATTTCGTCATCAGGTCGTATGGAAAGCAAAGTCAGCGGCACACCGATGTGGTTGTTGAGGTTGCCTTTTGTGTAGGCGGTGCGGAATTTTTTAGACAAAACACTAGAAACCAGTTCTTTGGTGGTGGTTTTGCCGTTGGTGCCTGTGATGCCGATAACAGGAATGGTCAGCTGTTGCCGATGATAGGCGGCCAATTCCTGCAGTGTTTTCAAGCTATCAGCCACGACCACGCATCGAGGATTATCGCTCAAATCGGTGTTTTCCGTGATGACATAGGCGGCACCTTGCTCCAATGCGCTCAAGGCAAAGGTGTTGCCATCGAAACGCTCGCCCTTGAGACACACAAATAGGCAATCGGGAATAATGTTCCGCGTGTCGGTGCAAATCTGCGGATGCTTTAAATAGAGTTCGTATAGTTTTTCCATATTTGAAAAGGGTAGGGACGGACAATTGTCCGTCCCTAATATCATGAAATTCAATTAGATTAATAAATAAACGGGAACACTCGTTTCAATTTCTTGGCTTCCATTTCAGGTCCGAACTCGGTTTTGTACCGTTTGTAGATGGCATGGGCGCGGGGCACCAGATTGGCGAATGTCCAGATGAAGAACACCAAACCCGACAACGACCAGGTCAGTATGGCGAAACCGAGCCATTCGGTAAGTTCGCCCAAGTAGTTGGCGCTGGTCACATAGTTGAACATGAATCCCTTCGGCAGGTAGTGATTGTTGTCATCGTCCGACTTGCGCAAGTGGCGAATGATGTAGTCGGAGCGGAGGTTGACGAAGAACCCGAAGAAGAATATGATCGTGCCGATTATAAATTGAGGCGATTTTAACCAAGCAAGGTCAGAGTAGGAGAGTCCGAGCACATGATAGTTGCATTTGAAGGACTCGAAGAAAATCCAGTAACCCTGCATCATGGCGTTAAGGATGTTGAATGCAATGCCCATAAACATCACAGATAGAGACATTTGACTTTTTTTCCCTTTCATAAGCCATGGGAAAATGAGCGATCGCTGGAAATAATGGATTTCAAAAATCAACAAGAACACCATGGGCACAATCTCAAAGCGGTGCGGAGAACAGAGCCAGATAATGAGCATGGCCAGAAAGATGGGGAACTCCATGAGGAACCAAGCCAACTTGTTGTTGATGGTTTTGCCCCAAGTCTTCTTGGTAAACGCCCCGTAACTTGCATCAACAAAATATAGGGCAACGAACACGATGGCAGCAATGCCGATCATTACATACAAATATATGTAAAATGCTGAGGATAAAATTTCTGCATTCATAATAGTATATTTTAGTAAATGGTGATTTCCATTGGGATGCGGGCTTGAATGCCCTTCTGATTGAGCACGTGGTCAATGCCTTCGTAAGTGAAGTAAAGACTTCCCAGTTTGGTTTTCAATGCGGCCTCAAGCTCGTCGTCATTGCTGAAAAGCAGGGTGAACCAGTCTTTTTGCTTGGGATAATAGACGATGGAGTAGTTGGAGATTTTGGCTAATTCGGCTGCTTTGGCGATGGCGTCGTCAATATTGCCGAGTTTGTCCACCAGTCCTAAGTTGAGGGCGTCCACGCCAGCCCACACACGGCCTTGGCCGATGCTATCGACTTGCGCCACGGTCATCTTTCGGCCGTCGGCCACACGCTTGGTGAAAGTGCTGTAAATCTGCTCTATAGAGTTTTGAATGGTGGCCATCTCGGTTCCGTCCAACGGGCGCAATCCTGTGCCGTAGTCAGCGTGTTGGTTTGTCTTCACCACATCAACGGTGATGCCTAGTTTGTTTTTGAGGAGGTTCTGGAAAGAGGGTATCATGCCGAACACGCCGATAGAACCGGTCAGTGTGTTGGGCTGCGCGATGATATAGTTGGAGTTGCAGGCGATGTAATAACCGCCGGAGGCCGCATAGTCGCCCATGGAGGTGACTACAATCTTGCCGGCTTTCTTGGCATTTTCAATCTCACGCCAAATATTCTCCGAGGCCAAAGCGCTGCCGCCAGGCGAGTTGATTCTCAACACGATGGCTTTTACATCATTATCTTTATACGCCTTTTTGAACTCTTTGATGAAACTCTCGGAGTAGATGCCGCGAGAGTTGTCGCCTTTACCGTCGCTGATCTCACCCACCGCATACACCACGGCAATCTTGGCGGCGGCTTTGGTGTTTTCAATGATGGATTTCTTGTATTTGCTGATGGAAACGAAGTTGATGTCATCGTCTTCACCCACATTGAGTTTCGATTTCAGCAGTTTTTCCATGTCGCCCGGATAACCCAGCTGGTCAACCATTTTCAGTCTCAATGCGTCTTCCGGAGTGGCGCAAAGCAGGTTTTCGGCGATGGCGTTCAAGCTGTCAGCGGGAATCTTGCGCGCGGCGGAGATGTCATCCACAAACACTTTCCACAAAGAGTTGGAGAGCACGGTCAGCTGCTCGCGGTTGGCTTCGCTCATCTTGTCGAGCATGTACGGTTCCACCGCGCTTTTGAATTGACCGTGACGGAGTATTTGCACATCTACATCCAATTTGTCGATGAGTCCCTTGTAGAACATGACTTGGAAGGCATAGCCTTTGAAATCCAAAGAACCTGCCGGGTTGAGGATGATTTTGTCGGCCACCGATGCCAAATAATAGCCGTTTTGGGCCAGCACATCGCTGTAAGCGTAGATGAATTTGCCGTATTTCTTGAATTCCACCAGCGCGTCGTGAATCTCCTTCACCGATGCGGGCGAAGCGCCTACAGTCGCGCTGTTCAGATAAATGCCTTTGATTTTCGGGTCTGTGGCGGCGTTTTTGATGCAGGCCAAAATGTCGTTTAACCCGATTTGCGCATTGTAGGTGTTGAACTTGTCAAAAGGTGTTTCGATAACCCGTTCCGCAACGCTTTGATTCAGATTGAGTTGCAAAACGCTGTTGTTTTTGATGGTTGTCGTTTCCTTCGAAGCTGAAGCCAGGGTCCCTATCATACTGATTAACATCACCATATACAGTATGGAAACGAGTATCATGGAGAAGAAGAAGCCCAGCATGGATCCAAACACAACGCGCCAGAATTTGCGCGAGCGGGTCTCCGGTTTGCCGTAGGATGAGTTGTTTTGTTCGAATTCGTTCATTGTATTTGTTTTAATAATTATCGTGATTTGAAATGGGATTATCTGAAGAAATGTCTTAATTGGCTACGGCAACCGCCGTGGAAGAAGGAAATGTATTCCATGAACACATCGGTGGCGTTGTCCAACTTGGGAAGTCCGAATGCTTCGCTGATTTTGGAGAACAGTTGCAGGTTGTTGCAAGTCAGCGGGCATTCCGAGTCGGCCTTGCTGTTGTGCGCGGCGCGCGCGGAATCGGTGAAGGTTCCGTCGCACTCTTGAGGCAGGGAGGCGGGGAGCAGCAGGTCGAAGCTGGCATTGCTCTCTTCCCAGAAGGCGGTTTGCAGCACGCGCCAGGAGCATTGCTGTGCAGTCTCCATAATTTCGGCCGGCATCTCCGCCCCTGTCGCGTTGAACAGGTAGCATTGGTCAAAGTCGCGGGCGGCGATGCGCGCGGGGAGGTCAACGCTGTCGGTATGCGCTGGTTGGCCGTACAATTCGCACATCAATTTGCGACTTCCCTCATCAAAAGGCTCTCCGCCAACGCATATCTCAGGGAAAAAGCCCATGTCGAACAACCCCTGCGAGTTCAATTCGGCTTTCAGACTCAAAAAACCAGACGATGGTTTGGCTTGAATGTCCAGCAACATGCACATGTTCTCCAACTCAATAATGCCCCGCTCGTCCAAGAATGGTTCCCAGATCACAAAAACTGGGGCTTCTGTATGCAGCAGTTCCTCGGCAAAAGTTTTGATGTCGTTCTCTGTCAGATTGTTGGCGGCCAATACTTCCGAAAGGTCTTCGGAGAGAATCTGCTCCTTGTACTGATCGTATTGCTTGCCCAATCCTTGTACATAGATGCCTTTGGCAAGGTTGTTTCGGATGAGGTAATGGTTAATGCTTCTGAAAAAAGATCCAAAATCACGGATTTGAAGCGTGTCCTGCGTGTTGAACTCGTAACGGGGCGTGTTTGGGCACGCATCCATAATCTCCAATGCCGTTTTTTGTGAGAGTGCATTGGCTTTCGGGTCTAGAAGGGTATAGAATTTCCCGGCGCCGAAGAGTTCAGCGAAGGGTACAATATCGTTTTTGTCTATAAAAAAAGATGTCCCTCTTTTGTAGTAGTCGAAAGACCCTAACGCATTGGTTTGCAGTCCTGTACGTGCCAGGCGTTGGATTAAGTACAACTCTTCGTTGGAGTAGTTGCCGGAGGTTATGACCAAAGTTTTATGCTCGCCAGCAATTTGGTCGTGTTTGGCGATATGCTGGCATGCCTCATCCCATGAAATGGGCTGGTACTGCTGTCCGGTTTTCAGAAGAGGTTGTAAAAGTCTGCCCATGCGCTATTGTTTTTGAGTTAGGGCCTGGAAGAGTTCCTCCATGTCTAACGCATTGAGTTCGCTGGAGTGTTTGAGTCCCATTTTCTCAGCCATGGAAGGCAGTTCGCTCACTTGCGCATCGGCCACCAATTTGCCTTTGTTGATGATAATGACATGGTCGCACATGGCCTGTACCTCCTGCATGATGTGGGTGGAAAGCAGCACGGTGCGGTTCTTGCCGTATGAGCGTATGAGTTCGCGAATCTCAATCAGTTGGTTGGGGTCAAGTCCGGTGGTGGGTTCGTCTAAAATGAGCACCTCAGGGTCGTGGATGAGCGCCTGTGCGATGCCCACACGCTGTTTGTAGCCGCGCGACAGGGCGCCGATTTTCTTATGCTGCTCAGGCGTGAGCCCCGTTTTCTCAATAATGGCGGCAACCTTTTGCTTTATGTCTTTAAGATGGTGAATGCCTGCAATAAATTCCAGAAATTCACGCACATACATGTCGTAATATAAGGGATTGGCCTCAGAAAGATAACCGATTTTCTTTCTCAACTCCAGTGAATCCTTCCAGATGTCAAGACCGCATACGGTCACATTGCCTTCCGTGGGCGGAATCAGGCAGGTGATGATTTTCATCATGGTCGTTTTCCCGGCGCCATTCGGACCCAAAAAACCGACAATCTCGCCCTGCTTCGCCTCAAAACTCACATGGTCCAGTGCGCGCTGCTCGCCGAATACCTTGGTGACATTGGTAACTTTTATAGACATTTTAATCCAAAATTATATAGGGCTGCAAAGATAAATATTTTCCCACAATCCTTTGTTTTTAACAAACAATTCTTAATAAAATGTTGATAATCAATATATTAAAAAATAATTTATATCTTTGCGGCGACTTTTAAACAAACATAATTTATAATGGAAACAGATTTGAATTTGTCCACCATGAAACAAGGCGAAATTATTATGTACCAGCCGGATGAGAGCATCAGGTTGGAAGTTCGTATGGAAGAAGAGACGGTATGGCTGAACCTTAATCAAATGTCCCTATTATTCGGAAGGGATAAATCGGTCATTTCAAGACATATACGAAATGTTTATATCGAGGGGGAATTGCTACGCGAATCAACTGTTGCAAATTTTGCAACAGTTCATGATGAAAATGGCCGACGAGTATCCCGGAACATTGAATACTACAATTTAGATGTTATTATATCCGTCGGATATCGGGTCAAAAGCATCCAGGGAACGCGTTTTCGCCAGTGGGCAAATTCCGTACTGAAGGAATACCTGCTTCGCGGATATGCTATAAACCAGCGATTCGAACGGTTGGAGCGGAGAGTGACCGAACACGATGCGGTTTTGTCGGAGCACTCCAACAAACTGGAATTCTTCGTGCGTGCGGCCCTGCCACCCAAAGAGGGTGTCTTTTACGATGGCCAAATATTCGACGCTTACGCTTTTGCCTCCGAACTGATCAAGTCGGCGAAACAGAGGATAGTCCTGATTGACAATTACATCGACGAATCAGTACTGCTAATGCTGGCAAAGCGCAATGAGGGTGTTACGGCGGAGATTGTCACCAGACAAACAAACGGGACGCTGGCGTTGGATATTGACCGTCACAACCGCCAGTACCCTCCCATTACCATCCGCGAAAGTCCCCGGTATCACGACCGATTCCTAATCGTTGATGACATCGTCTATCACATCGGCGCATCATTGAAAGATCTCGGCAAAAAACTGTTTGCTTTCAGCAAGATGGAGCTTGCGGCACATGAGTTTGGTATAGAGTGAAATGAAAATAATTAAAATGAAGACTAATAAAAACAAAATCTTATGAAACAAGGCGAGATCATTATGTACCAGCTGGATGAAAAACTGTCACCAAACAGGGAAATGGAAACCTCAATTGCATCTCTAATTTTGGAAATAAGAGGGCAACAAGTGATGCTTGACCGCGATTTGGCCATGCTGTATGGTGTGGAAACCAAGGCGCTTAACCAAGCAGTCAAACGGAATATTGAGCGGTTCCCTGACGATTTTATGTTTCAGATAACAAAGGAGGAGTGTTCAAGGTCACGTATTGTGACCTTGAACAAGGGACGAGGCCAGAACCTCAAATATATGCCGTATGCCTTTACTGAAAATGGGATAGCGATGCTCAGTGGCGTGCTCAAGTCATCCGCAGCGGTTGAGATGAACATTCGTATCATGAGAACATTCACAGACATGCGTCGTCTCGTCAGTCATAACTATCAACTTTTACAACGCATTGAATTGGTGGAGCATCAACAAATAGAGATAGCACAGCACCAAACAGTATCAGATCGCAAAATGGACGAAATATTTGCCCTCATCAATGCCAAAAGTGTTACTCCCAAAGAGGGCATCTTTTATGATGGTCAAATATTCGACGCTTACGCTTTTGCCTCCGAACTGATCAAGTCGGCGAGACAAAGGATTGTCCTGATTGACAATTACATCGACGAATCAGTACTGCTAATGCTGGCAAAGCGCAATGAGGGTGTTACGGCGGAGATTGTTACCAGGCAAACAAACGGGACGCTGGCGTTGGATATTGACCGTCACAACCGCCAGTACCCTCCCATTACCATCCGCGAAAGTCCCCGGTATCACGACCGATTCCTAATCGTTGATGACATCGTCTATCACATCGGCGCATCATTGAAAGATCTCGGCAAGAAACTGTTCGCTTTCAGCAAGATGGAAATCATGACTACGGACATCGGATTATAAATCAATAACAATCAAAAACCTTTATCAAATGAAAACAAAACAAATTCTCACGATTTGTATGCTGCTATGCGCATCGTGCGTGTATGCCCAAAAGCAAAACGACTCGCTAATCGTCGCCTTTTACAATGTGGAAAACCTGTTCCACCCCTCCGACGACTCGCTTACGCGCGATGAAGACTTCACCCCCACAGGTGCTTACCATTGGTCGTATGGCAAGTACTACAAGAAGATTGCCAATGTGGCCAAGGTGTTCATCGCCATGGGGCAGGGCAGTCCTCCGGCGGTTATCGGACTCGCCGAAATCGAAAATGAGCGGGTGCTCATGGATCTCTGCCACCGCTCGCCCCTCAAAACTTACGGCTACCGCTTTGTGCACCACGACTCACCCGACCGCCGTGGCGTCGATGTGGCCCTGCTCTATCGCGACAGCATGGTGTCCATCCTGCGCGAACATAAAGTGCCCGTCGTCTTTCCCTTCGAACCCCAAACCCGCAACCGCGACTTGCTCTACGCGCTCGTCAAATTTCCATGCGGCGATTCCATTCACATCATCGTCAACCACTGGACCTCGCGCTTCGGTGGCTATGCGGCCACCATACCCAAACGCAACTATTACGCCGATGTGGCCCGCCAATTGGTGGATTCAGTACTGTCTGAAAATGCCAGCGCCAATATTCTGCTCATGGGCGATTTCAACGACTACGCCACCGATGAGAGTATGGAGAAACATCTCCGTGCCAAAAAATATAGCCCTGACAACATGGAGGACACGCTTTTTAATTTGATGTATCATTTTGTGAATCAGAACAATGTCGGCTCTCACAAGCATGAGGATTTTTGGGGATGCTTAGACCAGATGATTGTCTCTCATTCACTCTTATTTGATGAAAACTGTCTTCATATTGCCCAACACCAACCCCATATTTTCCAAGCGCCTTTCCTGTTGGTTCCGGATGAGAAATATGGGGGCGTGAAAACCTTCCGCACCTTCCTGGGCCCTCGCTATATCGGCGGCTACGCCGACCATCTGCCCGTGTATGTGCTGCTCCACTGCAAATAAAAAAATGCTTTCCTTGAAAGTCTCGAAGAGACGACCTGCACTTCTGTTTTTAGAAGGGGAATTCTTTCACCTCCTTCATCTCCTTTACCCATTTTACCACATTTACCCCTTTCACCCCTTCTATAGTATCACCCCATAAACCAAGAACCCCACAACTCCACTCAGTAGAATCAGCAAAATGGGACTGGCCTTGAACTTGAGGGAGGCAAGAAAAACGATGGCGAAAATGGCGATGCTAATCCAAAGTTGCGGTGACGCGTTGCCGAAAGTCTCCGGTGTGGCGAGCAGCAGGGCGGCAGCGGCAATCAAACCCACAATGGCCAGCCGAAGCAATGACATGACATCCGTAACGACGCGGTTGTCTTTGTGCTTCAAAAGCAACCTGCTGACTATCAGCATCAAAATGACGGGGATGAGGATGACGGCAAACGAGGCGAGGAGCGCCCCCACGATGCCGAGACCTTCCGAATAGCCGGCGTTGACAATGGCGGTGTAGCCCGTGTAAGTGGCCGTGTTGATGCCCACAGGTCCTGGCGTGATTTGCGAAGTGGCCACAATGTCGGTAAATTCCTGTGCGGAAAGCCATCCCTGCTTTTCCACGACTTCGTTCTGGATCAAAGCAATGGTGGCCAACCCACCGCCAAAGCTGAAAATGCCGATTTTCAAGAAAATAAGGAACAATCGTAAGAATATCATGCCTCGCCCTCCTTTCTCTTCTTCCATATACTGTAGAGAACACCTCCAATTATGGTGGCTGCGATAATCCATACCGGCGATACACCCAGCAGGTAAATCAAAAGCATGGCCGATAACGGAATCCAGCAGTTGCGCCAGCTGATTTTGGCAGTCTTGGCCATGTTGAAGACGGGAGCTGCAATCAGGGCCACCACGGCAGGTCGTATGCCCTTGAAAATGGCCTCAAAAGCAGCATTTCCTTTCAAAAAACGGAAGCAGGTGGCAAATCCTAAGATGATGAGAATGGGTATGGCAATGTTGCCGATGATGGAAACCAATACCCCTTTGTGTCCGCGCAACTTGTACCCTACAGTAGTTGCCATGTTGACAGCGAAGATGCCCGGCATGGCTTGCGAAACAACCATGATGTCCATAAACTCCTCGCGGTCTATCCATTTCCGCCGGTCCACAATCTCCTTCTCCATCAGCGGTATCATGGCGTATCCGCCACCTATGGTGAAGGTGCCGATTTTAAAAAAGGACCAGAATAATTCGTACAGTTTGGGCATGTTTATTTAAGTGCGTGCAAAAATACTATTTTTGCACCGAAAATAACACTTGATATGAAACTGAAACTCACCAATATCCGTATCCCTGTTTCGGCAAATCCGAATTTGAAAAATGCTGTGTGCCAGCAATTTCATATCCGACACGAGGATGTTCAAGATTTTAAAATCGTGCGCCAGGCCATTGACGCCCGTAAGAAAAACAAGGTGATGTTCGACTATCAGGTGGCGGTCACCCTGCCCGACAATTACAAATCATTGTTGGAAAAAGACGGAGTGTCCGAATACAAAGAGCCAGTGCAACTTCAATATCCCGAATGGAAAGACGACCTCCGCCCCGTGGTGGTCGGTTTCGGGCCGTCCGGCATGTTCGCCGCCCTGTATCTGGCGCGCTGCCAAGCCAAACCCATCATTTTGGAGCGTGGCGGCAAAATCGAGGATCGCAAGCGCGCGGTGGCCGATTTTCTCTACACGAAAACGCTCAATCCCAATTCCAATGTGCAGTTCGGGGAGGGTGGCGCCGGTACTTTTTCCGACGGCAAACTCAACACCAATGTACACAGCGAATACAACGACTTTGTGCTGCAAGAGTTTTACAAGCATGGCGCACACGAGGATGTGACTTACATGCAGAATCCGCATGTGGGCACCGATTATCTGGAAAAGGTGGTGCGCAACATCCGCCTCGAGATTGAATCGTTGGGCGGTGAGTTCCATTTCAACACCGTTTTCACGGATTTCAAGAAGCAGGATGAGGTGCTTGAGCTGTTTTGTGAACCTGCATTGAACATCAAGACGCATCATGTGTTGCTCGGTTTGGGTCACTCGGCCCGCGATACCATCAAACGATTGTATGAGCGTGGCATGGAGATGGAGGCGAAACCTTTCTCCATGGGTGTGCGCATCGAGCACCAGCAACGGCGCATCAACCGGATGCAGTACGGCGATGCCGCGCGCATTCTCCCGCCCGCTTCCTACAAGGGAGTGGTGCACTTGGAAGACAGGAGCGTATATACGTTCTGTATGTGCCCCGGAGGCACAGTCATGGCTTCAACCAACGATCCGGAAACGATTGTAACCAACGGTATGAGCGAGCGCAACCGCGACAAGGCCAACTCCAACAGCGCACTGTTGGTCAATGTGAACCCTGACGACTATCTGAAAGACAACCCGTTGGACGGACTGGACTATCAGGAGAAATACGAGCGGTTGGCTTTTCAGGTGGCGGGCGACTACCGCGCGCCGGGCAATCTGGTGGGTGAGTTCCTGCAAGGCAAGGTGGCGGAAAGATACCGTAGCGTGAAGCCCTCGTATCCCCATGGGGTATGTTTCTGCGACCTTCACCGCTGTCTCCCCGACTATGTGGTGGACTCCCTGAAGAAGTCGTTGCCGCTCTTCGACCGCAAGATGCCCGGCTTTGCCGACCCTGACGCGGTGCTCACGGGCGTGGAAACGCGCTCCTCCTCTCCCGTGCGCATGACACGTGGTGACGATAGGATGTGCTCTGTAAAAGGCATCTATCCCATCGGTGAAGGCGCTGGTTACGCGGGAGGCATCATGAGTGCCGCCATCGATGGATTGAAGACGGCAATATTTTTATCGTTTCAACAATAAATATAACAGTATTTTACCACCACTAGTATGCTACACTGCTGTCCGGCTTGTAGGGGAATTGGTGAAAATGGTAGGTGTTATTTATAATGACACCCTCGCTTGTTTCCCTATATTCATGGAAAGTGGTGTCGTTTAGAATTATAGCGGAATCTAATGAAACATAAGTGTGAAAATCTGGTCCATAATGCCAAAAACTCCAATATAAATTCCTGTCCTTAACAGTAAACAGTCCCCATGAACCACTGTCCTCTTGTAAAAATTTTTCATCTTCCTTTATCATTTCAATTGTGATATCCTGTATGTTGACAGTGTTGTATGTGTAACCTCTTAAGATTGTGCCATCTTTGTACAAAAAGAAGACATAAGTCCGATTGGTTGTATCCCATTGTGAATTTGGATAATAGGTATAATAATAGAAACCATCTGTCCTCAGTTCGTTGCCTAAAAATGGCGTACGGTCGAAAGCAAGGTGTGGTCTTTTACAAGATAAGGCCAATATAGCAAAAAGAATTATTAGTGTTAGAATTTTTTTCATAGCCGAGGAATTTTATTTACCATAAGGTGCTCCCATTCCCTGTTCCGAAATACCAAAACCAAGTTGGGTCGATGTCCAGAACCTTGAACCAGTATGACCAACTATAATCTTTGTTTTAGATGCTTTTTTCAAATAATAACCGCTTGTTTTTCCCAATGCTTTTTCATAGCGCAAAGCTCGTTCTGTTTTATCCAACTTTCTAAATTCATACCACATTTGGTTGTCAGAAGAATAGGATCTTACCGCCGCCTCAATCAGATTGGTCTTAACTCCGTTGGCCACCCCATACGCGTTCAACCCATTGATGTACCCTGGATTGATAGGTGCAACGTAATGGAAGTTGCTGGGGTAGTTGCCTTGCAGTTCGGTTATATTGTCAATCGTGCCGAAACGTGCACTTGAAAAGAATGGTGTGAACATGATAGACGATTCCTGTCTGGAAATCGTCACTCTCGGAAGCTGGATACCTGAAATGGCCCCATCCGCGTGATAGTAACGCATCTCTCCATTGCTGGTGAAGACACCCTGGTCGCCTAAAAACACGCCGGTTGCCGGAATGTCGTCGGCAGACCCTATCCAGTGTACAATGCCAAGGATGTCCCTATACCAAGGGAATGTCAGATTTTCCCCACTCGGGTCCACATACTGCAACGGGTTGTTCAGGCAATACGAATATCTGTTATAGCTCTGAGTGAAGTAGGGCACCTGCACGAAGTTGTCGGGGGAGAAGAAGCGGGCAATCACGGGGTCGTACAAACGCCCGTATGTTGAGACTTCGTCTCGAAGCACCTCACGCTCGACAAAAATCAAGCAAGCTTGTTTTTGTTCTCGCTCACCCGGTGCTTTCATGTTGATGATTTTCAGGTCGGCATAGTGCTCGTGGCCGGTGAAACCGTGTGTCTCAGCGTATCGCACGTATCTAATGGGTATTTCCACAGGACTGTATGTTCGGGTCGGGGTTATCATCTTTTCTGCTGTAAAAATACGATTTGTTTGGGTTGCTGTATTGATATCAAAACAAATAACAGCTAACAATAAACGAACAATTCAAAAAAAACTATAAGAATAATTGTCAAAAAATACGGCATTACAAATAAAAACATACTAATACATATTTTAATAAAAGTGGGTGTTTTCTTTAACCGATTGCGAATTTTTGTTACATTATTATTGTATTCCTTTTTGTGAATCATTTTATCATAATAGTTGCTGGCTGCCATTATAACACCTGTGATTAATGGAAACACCCATACTAAGACAATATATGCGGAAAATAAAACCTTGCCAATAAAAAAGCTGTAAAAAACATCTCTTGAAGGAGGCGAGTATGCTAAAAAGAGCCAATAAAAAAACAAAAAAACAGCAGCCAAAGTGTGACCAAACAGGATCAAAGTAGTATAAGGAGGAACAGAATAGTTTCCTGTATCGAAGTGTTCATACCAGCAATATATGCGGAAAATTTTATTCTTTAAACCGTTTGTTGCCATTTCCTATATCGTTAATACATTTTTCCGAAACCTCCGAATCCGTCGGTTGATACTTCCAAAATGAAATATGTAGTACTGACAATTGACCTCTTAGCTCATTTCTTGAACACTCTCTTGTCTGCAAGTGGAATTTGTATCTTTTTTTGATATTTAGATTTTAAATAAGATTTTCTTCGGATAGCACAGATTATCAACTAATTACATAAGTATGATATACTAAAACCACAAATGATGGTTGGAACAAGTACTAATGTTAAATATACAACACATTCCAAGAAAAAGGATCTCTTCTCTCTTTTTTCATATAAAAGTTTCAAATACTTTTTACCCGCATACTTTTCCATTCTTTTTTTGTTGTTGTTGCCATTCGCCACCAGGGCAATGGATAAAATTGTGGACATGGCAACAAGAATACCAATATACAACAATAACAATTGACTGATCTTACCGTAAAAACAGGTTATACTATAACTGAAAGAATAATAATATAAATCAATCATCAATAGGATAATACAACAAAAAATATTTGAAATCATAAGAAAAGTTGTCCAAGGTGGTGCCGAATAATTAAAATTGTCATAACTTTCGAACCAAAAATAAATTTGAGACAACACTTTTTTTAAAGAATATTCATTGTCATCCATAAATAAACATTTTAATACATATTTCCAAAGCCACCGAAACTATCAGTTGTCACATCCAATATAAAGTATATGCTAGAAACCGTCAAACCGACAGGACCCAAAAAACCAACACCAGTCATTATCATGTCAAGCCCAAACTTTGTAGTAACTTTCCAATCGAAACCATTTTGCTGGTAATAGGAGTGATAATTTATTGCCTCCATCCCAGCAGACAGTACAGCTACTCCAATACCAAGTCCTTTATATCCTTTCAGATATTTCACCCCCGTTTCCCCCAATATTTGATTATATCTGAATACTTTCTGTTTCGGACGCAAATGTTGAAATTTCCACCACGAATTCGCCGACTTGTAGCTGTTCCTTACCGCCGCCTCAATCAGATTGGTTTTTACTCCGTTAGCCATAGCAAACCCGTTCAACCCATTGATGTACCCTGGATTGATAGGTGCAACGTAATGGAAGTTGCTGGGGTTGTTGCCTTGCAGTTCGGTTATATTGTCAATCGTGCCGAAACGTGCACTTGAAAAGAATGGTGTGAACATGATAGACGATTCCTGTCTGGAAATCGTCACTCTCGGAAGCTGGATACCTGAAATGGCCCCATCCGCGTGATAGTAACGCATCTCGCCGTTGCTGGTGAAGACACCTTGGTCGCCTAAAAACACGCCGGTTGCCGGAATGTCGTCGGCAGACCCTATCCAGTGTACAATGCCAAGGATGTCCCTATACCAAGGGAATGTCAGATTTTCCCCGCTCGGATCCACATACTGCAACGGGTTGTTCAGGCAGTAGGAGTACCTGTTGTAGCTTTGCGTGAAGTCAGGCACTGGCACGAAGTTGTCGGGCGAGAAGAAGCGGGCAATCACAGGGTCGTACAACCGCCCGTTCATGTTAATGATTTTCAAATCGGCATAGTGTTCGTGGCCGGTGAAACCCCTGTCAAAACGGTAGGAGAGGTAAAGAAATGACGGGGCGTTTTCCGCGAACACAGTCCAGTTGGTGTCGGTTTTCACATTGCCCCATGGGTCGAAGTGCAGGGCGCGCAACACCTGCTTGTTCTCATCCGTGATATGCGTGTAACTGCCCAGTCTGTTCGGATGGACATAGAACAACTTGTCGGTACCGCCTCTCCTCATGCATACTGCCGCCAGTCCGTTGGCTCCGTATATATAATGATAGTGCGTCACCGCCCCTCTTGAATCAATCTCCTTCTCGTAATAGGCACTGATATAGTAATGCGTTCGTACCACATGCCCGTTGTTCTTGTACACCGCCTTCACGCGCTGTCCGTCTGCACCGTATTCCAGCAGTATCTCCACGTTCCCCTCCGCTATGCGCGATGGCTGCCCCAGACAGTTGTATTCCGTCTCGCACTGTGCGGAGGAAATGGCATCGGGAAAGCCGGAAGAGGGTGTCACGGAGGTCACGGCGTGCGGCTTGCTGCCCTCATATTGGTATGTGCCTGCCAGTGCATGGCTCAAGATGTTGCCCTGCAGGTCGTAGGTGGTAGAGAAAGTCTGCGTTGCGCCACCGACAGTGCCTTGCGTGAACGAGGTGAGGCGGTCCAGATTGTCGTAGGTGAACGCCTCGTACTGGCTGTTCTTTTGTGAGCGCTGCACCAGCCGTCCCATATTGTCGTAGGTGTAGCGGAAGTTCTGTATGGTGGAGTCGATGGTGAATTGTGAATCACCCGGATCAGGAACGGGTCTTCCTTCCCCATTATTGTCGTTCCACAATGGTTTGATAGGACCGGATATGTGTTTGTTTCCCGTCAATGTGTGTACAAGCAGTCCGTTGGAATTGTATTCCAAGTCCGATGCCAAGTCGTTGCCATATTCGCAGCGTGTGGGTTGCCCGAACTTGTTGTAGGTATAGACTTTGTAGAGCAGCTGGGAGTTGGATGCTTGACGAACACTCTCCAGCCAGCCGTTGCTCTTATATCCGAAATTTATAGCATATCCGTCAGGGCAGGAAAGGGAGGAGAACTGCCCGTTTGAATTATAGGCGTATGTCTCCGTGTATAAGGTTGTGTCAATGGTCATCGACTTTTGCGACAGTCTTCCAACATTGTCATAGAGGAACGATTCCGAGACCGTTCCGTTAAGAGTAGTGTATGACAGTTTTCCTCGCCCTCTGTTGGAACTGCTATGCTGGTCGTATGTGTATAGAACAGTTCTCAAAAAACATGTGGAATCGGAATAGGTTTTTCCAATAACCCGACCGAGTTCATCGTATGTCATGGCCGTGGTGATACCGCGCGCGTCGGTCTGTGAGGTCAGTTCACCGAAGGCGTTGTATGTGCATGTCACAATTCCCGCGTCAGGGTCGCTTATCTTCACCCTGTTTCCGCGCTGGTCGGCCAGAATGGAGGTGGTGTTGCCACTTGTGGTGACGTTGGTCTTGTACACAGTTTTCCCATTGTAAGTGTCGAAATTGTAAGTGTATTGGATGTTGCCGCCAGGGTCGGAGGCCTGTACGATGCGGTCGGCCGCATCCGTGGTCTTGGATGACGAGGTTCCCCGCAGGTTGTCGGTAACGGTGCGAGTCCGTGCGCCGTATGAATAGTTCAGATCGGTATAAGGGGCTGTCTCGTGTGTCACACGCCCGTACATGTCGTATTGGTAACTATGCCAGACTTTGCCAGCTTCGGAAGTCCCATTTGTATAGGGGGCGGATGTCTTGGCAATCAGTCCCTTGTTATTGTATCGGGTGTCGGAAAAACAGCCATCGCGCCTCAAGCAGACAGTCCGGTGCAGAAGATCATAATACTCCTCAACATTGGCTTTCCCAGTGGTTCGGGTGACAGTGTACCAGCGTGCGTTGGGGATGGTGGTGCCGGTGTACCAGTGCCTGAAGAATTTAGTGGAGGTTCCGCCAGGATAATGTATGGAATCGGGGGCTCCGAAAACATCGTATGTGCAGGTAGTAGTCAGGTTGTTCTCATCGGTTTCGGACAAAACCAATCCCGTTCTCGGGTCGTGAGCTTTTTGGAAAATGTGCCCTTTGGGGTTGGTATGCCGTATGGCGAAGCGCCCGGTGTTGTCATACAAGAATGAGGAGGTACGGTTGGTGCATCCGGTACCGGATGTGGTCACGGAGGTGGCGTTGCCGAAACTGTCATAGGTGTTTATGCTTTCGGTTGTGGTCACTCCGTCAACGGAAACGGATTTGGATGCCAGTCGTCCACCATTGTCATACGTGGTGGTGGCGGTGGTGAGGGCATTCAGCGTACAGTTGCGCAGTTTTGTCTCCGTGCTTGCGGAGTCAATATAGGTCAGTGTGCTTCCATTGGTGAGATTCAGCGTGTGGTAATGATTTTCCGAGAGTGTGCGGGTAAGAAATGATGTTTCCCCTATCGAGAATGTGTCGATTTGTGATAAATATATTCGGTTACTAAGCGGATCAAGTAAATGAAGACCAACAGTTTTGGAGGAATCCACATAGTTCAGGGTGGTATCCCGAGATATGACAGGGATTAATCTGTGAGGGCTCCATGTGAAACAATAGGAATAGTATCCGATATATTTTGCCAATGATCCGTTAATGGAAACTTTTATGTGCTGCGGCATGAGAAAATCCTGACAAACGCCGCTCATGTCATCTTTAGAGTTGGAATACAATGTCGTGTCCACTTTGTTAAGAACCACATCTTCAATGATGGTTTTGAGAAAACCTATCACATTTCTTCTTTTAAAACTATAGGTGGGATTAAGGAATTTATACTTGAACAACAGAGTGTCGTTGATACTTCCTTGTGTTCGCGTCATGGTTTTAACCACATCAAAATGATAGGGGAGAGTGTTGACATTTGAAGAATATCTGTAAAACAGGCCGTCAATATCCTGATAATTCCACCGCACAAAAGAACCATCGCCTTCCGTGATTTTTTTCACATAAGGTTTTCTTTTATCCACATCAAACTCATACAGTACCAAACCGTTCTCAATGGTGCTTAATGTTTTGAACGCAACGATGTCAATGCGATGGTCGTTATTGAAATCTCCTAAAGCAATGGAATTGTTTCTTGCATATTCAGAAGAGTTGAGTAAATATGGGTATGAGGAATAATACGGGCTTGTGTAAAAAGAACATTGGTTGTTGAAGTATCCACAGCCGAGGTGATGATATACTATTAATCCGGAGTTAGTGAAATATTTGAATGTAAGTATATCATCGTACCCATCATGATTCAGGTCGACTGTAATTAAGGGCAAGGAATCTGCATGATTAGAATCAGAGATGTCTAATACGGTTTGAATGTTCGTGTCAAATCCATTTCCGGTTCCCAATGCAACTTTGAATATACCGTTCTGGCGATACAGAATATCGGAAATGCCGTCACCATTGAAATCACCCACGGTTTTCGTCCCGGCAATATTTATTGTTTTTATCTTTGCAAAAGAATTATTATCTTTGTTGAACTTGTATATTTCTATGTTGGAGGTCACTACCATGAATTCCTGTTGACCATCGCCATCGAAATCCAACAGGGAAATAGTTCCCCCAGGTATGCTCTGTGTATAATTGCCATTGGGAGTGCAAAATTTGATGGATGTCGTGCCGTTTCCACTGTAATAATGAAGCAGAATCTGATGACTCCCGTTCCCGAGAAAATCACCAGCATTCAGACTTAGCAAGCCAGAAGTATAAAAAACACTGGCCAAGGTGTCTGTTTGAAAAGGATATCGAGTGGCTGTCACATAACAATATGTATCAAGCCGACATTCACAGACTGTGATGATTTCACTATACCCATCACCGTCCAGATCTGCAGGTATGCATCTGGATATTTTCCAACCCTCAGGAACACCGTAGGAGTTGTTATATAAAGTGAACGCGTTGTTTTGTTTAAGAAAAACCTGCCAATAACTGTTGGATTCATCAATTTCAACAATGTCACAAACGCCGTCCTGATTGTAGTCTATTGTTATATGATCGGCTATGTTAGAGAAGATTTGTATCGGGAACAGTGTCGTGTCCACTCCCTCTGCCTCAACGGAACTCCACTGAAACACGGTTGGATTCAACACGGAAGAGTCGGCGGCCATCAACTGTACGGAAACGAGCTTTTTCGGAGAATCACTGGAATAGGAAAGGTTGTATTGCCGTACCAATTCATAACCCCCATTGTTTTTATACAGCACTTTTACCGCACGAAGCAGTCGCGTCTGGCGGATGGCATAACCTGCAGCAAAAACAGTACCCACATGAATGCCCGTGTCGTACTCGAATTGTACGCGCGCGTATGGAGATAGTCCTGCAGCTTCGTTACCCGTATAATCTATACGGTCTATCCACATTTCGTTTCCTGATTTTCCATACGTATAGGTCATATAATTGCCGTTCAAATCAGTCACCTTGTTGATGTACCAGTTCAACACGCTGGAACCGTTTCCCAATGTGTGCCGCGAATCGGCACTGTTGCCATACTCCAACACCTGCCCGTTATCTGTAAACACTTTGAAATACTGGGGACCGTTGCCGGCGGTGCCGTAGGATATTATTTTCGAGTAGTCATAGAACTCCTTGTAGTAAACGGTACCGTTCAATCCGTATTGTGAAGCGTTCGAGTTGACCAGACGGTTCCCATCAAGTTCGAACCTGTCGTCGTAGGTCAACGCGATGGGAGTGATGTTGTTGTCATGGAAATCTGTCTGTCCCTTGCGACATACGGCAGAGAGCCCCGTTAAGCTGAATCCCATCCCAAGTGATCCAGTGCCTGATATGCTGTTGTATGTTATGCTCAAGGATGGTTGTATGCCTTGAGTGCCCGGAACCACTTCAATAGGGATAGTGTAGGTTGCCGCACCTAATGAGGATACATCTGCCGTGCCCGGTAGTGTGCCGACCGGCAAGTCAGTATTCTGCCCCTGCAAAATGGAGAGGGGCAAAATCAGTAAAATACATAGAACAGAATAAAAGTTATGAAATGTTTTCATGGCTATCTCTTGATTATTTTCCAGGTTTCTGATTTGTCTTTCATGTTCAGCCGGAGTAAATAAACTCCAGATGGGAGAGGGGAGAAATCAATATGTGAGATGTTGGATGCTAAGCGCCCGTTTTGAAGCAATTGCCCGGATTGTGAAAGGACCTCGTATGTGCCACTAACAGAAGCGTCGCATTGCAGAGTCAATGCGCCCTGTGTCGGATTCGGGAATACGCGTATGGATACATCGCCGATTTGCTCTTCAAACACTTCTTCCCGCTTGGGCGTATTCTCTTGTGTGTAAGAAATGCCATCAGCAAGAATGTTGTCATTGGTGTCAGTTTCAAGACTCTTTAATTCCAGAACCTTACGCAGCACGCGATTGCCAGACGCATCGTATTCGTATGTGCGTGGGAGGGACGATTGGCAGAAAGAGATCAGAGGCAGAAACAATAATGTATTGAAAATAAGAAAACGTGACATAAAAATTAAGATGATTAATGATAATATTTACTGTATGCAAAAAAATATCTTCGCAAAGATAAAAAAATAATTCAGCATAAATACCGTTAACTATATTTTTTAGTCATTTTTGAGAACTTAATTTTTACTATCTTTGCAATCTCAAAACTGAAAAGATAATCGTCTATGAGTGAGTTTGTTAGAGGTATAAAGAAGGGATTTCCCATCTGTTTGGGCTACATTCCCGTCTCTTTTACCTTCGGTTTGATTGCCGTGAAGATGGGTTTCAATCCGTTGGAGGCCACTATTATCTCACTCACCAACATGGCTTCAGCGGGCCAGTTCGCGGGCATACGCCTCATAGAGGGCGGCGCACCTTATATCGAACTGGTAATCACCACTTTTGTCATCAATTTGCGCTATATGCTGATGTCGCTTTCCCTCTCACAGAAAGTGGCACCGGAGATGCCGTTCTACAAGCGTGCCATCATGGCCTTCTGCATCACGGATGAGGTTTTCGCGCTCGCTTCCATGGAAAAAGACGATGTCAACTTCCCGTTCTTCGGCGGTTTGATGGCCACCCCAATTTTCGGGTGGACACTTGGCACTTGCCTCGGCGCAGTGGCCTCCAGCTTGCTCTCGCCCATGCTCCAGGGCTGCTTCGGCATCGCCCTCTACTGCATGTTCATTGCTATCATCATCCCGCCAGCCCGTAAGGGTAGGAAAGTGGCCATTGCGGTCATCGTTTCCGCATTGCTCTCCTGCCTGTTCAAATATGTGCCCGGCATCAATGTGCTCTCCAAGAGCGGCGGCGGGGGTTGGGCTATTATCATTTCCGCCATCCTCGGTGCCGCTATCTGCGCCTCTATCAAGGAGGTGAAACGGTTTAGAAGAAGAAATGCTCAGGAAGGAGGTGCCCATGTGTAGTATGCAGAATGTCGCCATCTGTATGGTGATCATGGCACTCACCACTTATCTTATTCGCGTGATACCTATCGGTTTTGTGCGGAAAAAGATGGAAAACGAATGGATTCAGGATTTCTTGTTCTATATCCCGTTCTGTGTGCTTTCCGCCATGACCTTCCCCGATGTGCTCTATTCCACCACACCAACAGGTGCAACCACACCACACTTCGCCTCTGCCGCTATCGCAACGATGGTGGCTATTGTCATGGCTTGGAAAAATCGTGGATTGGTCCGGGTGGCCCTGGTGGCCGTGCTCGTGGCTATTATCGTGGAACTGCTGCTGCCCGTGGTTTTCTAATCTTACATCTCAGGCAGCATCGCGCAAATTAACTTTACCATGTTCGGACCTGCCGTGTTGGCGGCCTGCAACACCTCTTCGTGCGAGGCTTCCATTACCTGCCCAACCACACCAAGGTCCGTGATGACAGACAAAGCAAAGATTTCCAGTCCTCTGTGATGCGCCATGATGGCTTCCGGTACCGTGGACATGCCCACAGCGTCAGCACCCATGATGTGGAACATACGATACTCGGCAGGAGTTTCGAAACATGGTCCTGAAACGCCCATATAGACGCCCTCTTGCAAGTGCACGCCCGTCTCTTTCGACTTCTCGTACGCCAGTTTGATGAGCCGGTGCGAATAAACCTCGCTCATGTTCGGGAAACGCGGACCCAACTCATCATCATTCGGTCCCATCAACGGGTTGTTGCCAAACAGATTGATGTGGTCCTTGATGATCATGATGTCGCCAACCTTAAAGGTGGGATTCATGCCGCCCGCCGCATTGGATAAGATTAAAATATTGATACCCAGTCCTTTCAGTATCTGCTGGGGATAGGTGACCACATCCATCGGATAACCCTCATAATAGTGCATCCGGCCATTGAAGACCAATACTTCGACGCCACCCAGCTGGCCGAATATCATGGTCCCCTTATGTCCCTTTACTGTGGAAACGGGGAAATTCGGAATCTCCGTGTAAGGAATCTCATCCACGATTTCCATGGATTGCGTGAGTCCGCCCAAGCCGGAGCCCAATACGATGGCGATTTTAGGGCTGATGTGTTTTCTGTTATTGAGATAGGAAACGGTTTCCTCAATTTTTTTTCTGCGTTCTTCTAACATGGTCTTTTAAAATATGGATAAATGTTTGATGTTCTTCTTCAGTTAAAAATTCGATTTCAATCGGCAAAATGAATACGGGCAGCAAAGATAATGTTTTTTTGAAGCTCTCGCCTTGCAGACGCATCCAGTCTTTTTCCGTAGTGAATAAAACGCTGTTCTCACCGAAATATTTTTTCAGTTGTTCGATTTCAGAAATCGTATAACGGTGATGGTCAGGATATTTTATGTGTTTGGAAATGTGATAGTTGGTTTGAAGATGCTCGTATAAGGGTTGTGAGCGCGCGATGCCGGTCATGAGGATGATGTCAGTGTCGGAAGTCAGCGTTAGATTTTGCGCGGCGGCAGTCACGGGCTCCGGCGCAGCGTACTGGTACCGTGTGAAAAAGAGTGGCTGGTCATCACGGAGTCCCAACCGCTTGCGCCATGCATCACGGTCAATCGCCTCCATCCCGTCGGTCACTTTGGTGACAACTACGAGGTCGGCATCTGCCACCGCGGACGGAAATTCCCGCAAGCGTCCCGCGGGCATGGGATAGTCCTCAAAATAGGGCCGTGCGTATTCGGTCAGAATCATCCGCAGGGTAGGGGTTACCGACAAATGCTGGTAGGCGTCGTCCATGACGATGACATCCGTGTCGGGGGCGTACTCCAACAACTTCCGGATGCCCTCTTTCCGGTTCTCCGCCACCGCCAACGGCAACGATGGAAAACGCTCGTGCAATTGCAGCGGTTCGTCGCCAATTAGGGCCGCCGACAGTTGCTCCATGGGCGTGGTGTTGGCCAAGATGTAACCTTTGCTTGTGCGCCCGTAACCGCGACTCAGCATGGATACATGGTATTGCTCCGACAGCACCCGGGTAATGAATCCCGCATGAGGGGTCTTTCCCGTTCCCCCGATGGCGATATTGCCTACGCAAACCACCGGAATCTCGGGTTGGTAGGTCTTTAGGATGCCGGCCTTGTACAAACGGCGGCGTATCCAGGCAATACCCCCGAAAATCCAAGCGAAAGGATATAGATAATATCTGATTTTCAGTGATTTACTCATTTGCCGTCTCGTTTTCCGCCTTTTGCGCCAATCGCTCTTCTTTGCGTTTCTGCTCGTAAGCGGCCTGCTTTTCCTCGTAATCTTCGTAACTCTTGATGATTTTGGTCACCAAATGATGGCGCACCACATCACGAGCGTCCATGTAGATGAAGTCAATGCCCGGAATCTTGCTCAAAATGCGGTCGGCCTGAATAAGTCCCGACTGCTGGTTCTTGGGCAGGTCAATTTGCGTGATGTCACCGGTGATGAAGAATTTGGCATTCTTGCCCATACGGGTGAGAAACATCTTCAACTGCGCCGAAGTGGCGTTTTGCGCTTCATCGAGGATGACATAGGCATTGTCCAAAGTGCGTCCGCGCATGAAAGCTAACGGCGCAATCTCAATGACCTTGTCCTCCATGTACGACATGAGCTTCTGCATGGGAATCATATCCCACAGCGCATCGTACAGCGGTTGCAAATAGGGGTCCAGTTTGTCCCGTAAATCACCGGGCAGAAAACCTAAATTTTCGCCTGCCTCCACCGCCGGACGGGTCAGGATGATTCGGCGTATCTGTTTGTTTTTCAGTGCTCTGACGGCAAGCGCGACGGCCGTATAGGTTTTCCCAGTACCGGCAGGACCGATGGCAAACACCATGTCGTTCTTGTTGGCGCTCTCCACCATCTTTTTCTGGTTGGGTGTGATGGCTTTGATGATTTTCCCCTCGCGTCCGTGCACAATGACATTGCTGCCATCGCCGTCCAAACGGTAAAAACTGTCGTCTTCCATGGCGATGATGTTCAGAATGTCGGTTTCGGTCAGTTTCCCGTATTCTTCCAGATGCTTGACCAATAGTTGCACGCGCTCTTCAAAAAGTTCCACTTCGTGATCCTCGCCCGCCACCTTGATGTCGTTGCCTCGGGCAATGATTTTCAACTTAGGGAAAATGTTTTTGAGCAGTTCTATATTCGCGTTCTGACTGCCGTACAATCCGACCACGTCAGAGGGTTCTATACTGATTGTTTTTTCCATATTCTAATGAATGACAAGATAATCTAATGGGTTGATAGGAAATCCGTTATACCACAATTCAAAGTGCAGGTGGGTGGTTTTTCCCTCTGCGGCACCGCTGTTCCCCATAATGGCAATGGGGGTTCCGGCATACACTTTGTCGCCGCACTTTTTAAGTAATGAGGAGTTCCGCTTGTACACGGAAATCAGATTTCCCGGGTGTTGCACGATGATGACATGGCCGTCGTTGGCGTTGAAACCGGCGAAGATGACCACCCCGTTGGCCACGCAGTTCACAGCGCTGTTTCTGTTCCCGTTGATGTCAATGCCAAAATGGTTCTCTCCGAGGTTGAACACACGCGTAACCGCACCTAATGCGGGTGGGTATATGGAGAGGTTGCTGATTTTGGCTTGGTCAATACTGGGCTTGGATACGGTGCTGTTGTTATGCACGCGCCCCAAAATCATCTCGGCCTCTTCGATGATGTTCTGAGTCTGTTTCGCCAGATCCTTGCGGCGTTCACGGGTGTGCACCTGCGGTGTGGCGGCCGCATTCTTGTCCATTTCTTCAGCCGTGGGCACTTCTCCTTTTGCCATGGCGGAAAAATGGTCAATGTACTCCTGATTGTAGGCGATAACCTTCTCCAACGAATCAATCTTGTTGGCCGCCTGTCGATACATCTTGTAGTCTTTGTTGGAGGTGTAACCCGGTATGTACAAGCGCAATGGGGTCAGCGCAATGAGGACGGTTGTGAGCAGGAAAACAATGAAAGCGGCGAGGACGGCTACCACAAACACTTTTTGAATGGTGATGTGCCTGACCACAAAACGCTGCTCCAAGGTTTCTTCATTGGAAAAAACCAGACGATACCGCGTCTTCCAATCCTTGACGATTATCTTCCAAATGTTTTTGATCTTCTGAAACTTCCCCATTTTATAAAATGACAGTATGTTTTAACGGCTGCAAAATTAATAAAATTTGGTTTTGTTTTCCTCTATCGGTGCCGCTTTAAATGCAAGACGATGAAAAAAAACAACAAAAAAACATAAAAAAAGTTGCGGATTTGAAAAAAAAAATTATTTTTGGTGCCTATTATTAACTTTATAAAGATTAAGTATTATGAACGAAAACGATAACAACGTTAGCTTCTTTAGGTTTGAGGATCTGAGAATATATGCCAAAGCGATGGATTATATTGTTTGGCTATATGATGAATTAGGAAAATTGGAAAACACTATTACTCAAAAAGTTTTGGTTGAATCTTTCCTTAAATCCGCACAGAATATCGCATTGCATACAGCGGAAGGATCATCCCGCAGCAAAACGCAGTTCTTGTATTATCTTAAAATGGCCAAGAGTTCCGTGCGCGAGTGCGTGGTGTTCACCGAAATCCTGTCCAAAAAAGGCCTTTTCCCGGTAGAATCCACCGAGCATTCCCGCAACCAGTTGATGGAACTCACCAAGATGATCGGTTCGCTCATCGCCTCGCTTCAACGCTCCACGGGCAGCTCTATGCGCGAGGACAAAGATGACGATCTGATGGACCCTATCCCTGACATTAACAACTTTTAGTTGACCGCAAACTTATAAATTAATTAGGATATTTGTCGTCAAGTATCCTAATTTTTTTATTTTTGCACCCTTTAAAAAATAGAAAATGAAAAATAAAATCTTTTTATTGGCATTCCTGACAGGGTTACTGATGGTGGTGAATTCCACTTTCGCAGCCCCCGTCACCCCTAAATATTTAATGAACAAGGCGGTTGCGGCTTTCCAGCAGGTGCTCCCCGCCGGTTCTCCGGAGGAATGTTCATTGCCTAAAGACTATCATTTTGTGGTAAAACAGCACGATACGCTATTGCTGATCGTGAATTTTCCGAAGGGTTTTATCGTGATGGCCGCTGATGATGCGGTGATGCCCATGCTGGCCTATTCCACCGACCAGCAATATGATTATGAGAATCCCGCGCCCGCTGCCAACATGTGGATAGAGTATTATGCCAGCCAGGTGCAATATGCCCGTAATCAGCAAATTACTCCATCGGAAGAGGTGCGGCACCAATGGGATGCTTTGGATTATGCCTATGGAACCAAAGACCAGGATACCGTTATTGTGCACCCCCTGATCACAGCCCTTTGGAACCAAACACGCTATTACAACGCATATTCCCCAATCGAGCCCGAAGCTCCCGGCGGATACGACATGCGCACTCCCAATGGATGCGTGGCTGTGGCCATGGCCATGATAATGTACTACTATCGATATCCGCATAGTGGACAAGGTTCTCACACAAACCATACCGATTACGGCGATTTCTATGTGAACTTCTCCCAGCAAAACTATTTTTATGAGGCCATGAGTGACAAGTTGGACTTCTACAACAACGAAGTTGCCAAATTGATCTTCCATTGCGGCACGGCTGTGGATATGATGTATGGTGCGGACGGCTCAGGCGCGTATTCTCAAGATGTGCCTTGGGCTTTGACGCATTATTTCGGATACAGCACCAATTGCGAATACCTGGAACGCTCGAGTTATAGTCTGAGCCAGTGGAAAAACATTCTGAAAGAGAATCTGGACGCAAGTCGCCCGCTCTATTATTCCGGTTGCAGCGACGAGGGTTGCCACGCCTTCGTGTGCGACGGCTATGATAACAGAGACTATTTCCATTTCAACTTCGGTTGGGGTGGATCCTCAAACGGTTTTTATATCCTGAAAGCGGTACCGGCCGACTCCAATGCGGTTGGCGGATACAGTCACTCCCAACGAGTGGTGCGGAACATTTATCCGGGCAGTCCCGACTACCCTTACCATTGCGCCAATAACATTGTTAAATGCTCCAGCGGTACGCTTGAAGACGGAAGCAACTCCTTGGATTATCTGAATAATGCCAATTGTACCTATGTGATTACGGAGGATAGCGCCTATAGTGTTCATGTGCAATTGCTTGCCTTTGAGACGCAACAAGGCCATGACTCCCTTTCTTTCTGGGACGGGCATCCTAACCAAGGGCGTTTGCTTAAATCCTTCTCCGGTTCCATGCCCTCCGAAAATTCATTCAACTGCCAGACAGACAGTCTGTATATTACCTTCGTTACGGATGATTCTGTGACCGCGCCAGGTTGGCGTTTGAAATACTCGGTTTCCCGCCATGAGGCATCTTGCCAGTCCAATGTCATTCGCAAATACAGGGGAGTCTTGACAGATGGTAGCGGGGATATGAAGTACAGATCCAACGCCAATTGTGTGTGGAGACTCTCGCTTCCGCACGCATCTTGGGTTAGCGTTTCTTTTACTGAATTGGATATTGCCGAAGGTGATTATTTGTTCATCTACGACCGTAGTGTATTTCCTAAAGAATTGTTGGCTACCATTCAGGGCTCAGAACTGCCTGACGATATGATCTTCTATTCTAATAATATTGCTTTTGAATTCCGTTCCGACAATTATTTGAATGGGGATGGTTTTGAACTCAGATGGGACAGCGACTATTCGCCTGCTGGAATTGAAGAGGCGGAAGACGACACCTTTACCATATTCCCTAATCCTGCCTCCACTGAAATTCATGTTCATTTTCCCGGATCAAGTGCCCAAGTTACGGCTTCCATATATGATATTACAGGAAGATTGTTGATACAGCAGTCGTTGGATCACCATAATTCTAATATGGATATTCGTTCGTTACCTGCTGGTTTTTATACAGTTACGCTAAGTGACGAACGCAAAGTGATGACAAAACGATTAATCATCCAACACTAATTTTAAACATTATAGATTGTTCGTTGTCTTTGACATTGATTTTATAACAATCTAAAATCTTAAAGAGATGAAAAAGAACTTAATCCTGTCGTTGATGCTCTGTGTAGGGAGTTTGACCCTCACGGAAGTTATGGCCCAGGCGCCTGCACGGCAAACTGCTCCCAGCAGTAGTAGAACTCAAACTACATCGGTAAGCACCCAGGCAAATCGCCAAATGCAAAGGGGGGATGCTCAACTAAACAAAGCGAACAATAGTTACCAAAGAGCTCAATCAACAGCAGCATCTCGTTCCAACACCACGGCACGTCCGTCAAGCACATCCAGACCAACCACGGTAAGTCGTCAGACTTCCTCTCAAACTGCCAGACCCGCTTCCAACTCTACGGCAAGACCGTCCTCGGCAGCAACTACAAGACCTGCCAATACCAGTTCAAGCGGATCATCCGTGTCACGGACACCTGCCAGTGCTGGTTCTTCAACAGCAAGACCCGCATCCACTCCCACCTCCGCAAGCAGAACGGGTAGTGTGAGCACAAAACCCACTACGGCAACACCGTCTTCTACGGCAACCAACGCTCGTACAAGCAGTGGAACCTCCACGGTAAGCAACAAGCCCGCTGCCAGCAGCAGTGTTTCCAGCAGAGGTCCCGCGCCCACTGCCAGCGCTACAACGGATGATGCTACCAAGAGAGGCTACAATGAGCATGGTCAGGCACGTCCGCAGCCGGCTCCGCAGAATCACGGACACGCAGGTGCTCCTGGTGCTGGACCCGCACCGAAACCCATGCCGTATGTGCACCCGAATCACCACAATTTCGGATATCACATGAACGTTCCGCGTCACATTCGCCCAGTTTACTATCATGGCATGCCCTACTACTTCTACAACAGCGTCTTCTGCCGTTACATCAATGGATATTATATCATCTGCAGACCGCCTATCGGAGCCGTTATTGCCCACAGCATCTTCCACACTTGGAGACCGGTGGTAGTCATCCACAGAAATGTAACTTACTACTATGATGATGGAACTTTCTATGTGCCAAGAAAGAATGACTACGAAGTTGTAGCACCTCCCATCGGAGCACGAGTGGCAGAGCTGCCCAGCAACTACGAAGAGATTGTACTCGACGGCAATGTGTACTTCAAAGTTGATAATGTGTACTACAAGGAAGTAGTGGTGAGCGGATACCTCTGGTACGAAGTGGTCTTCGTCTCATAAAAGAAAAAACAAAAAAATAAAATTCGTTTGAGCGTGTTTCAAAAAAAAATGTATTTTTGCGCGCTCAAACGAATTGCCCTGTGGTGTAATGGTAGCACAGCAGATTCTGGTTCTGTTTGTATGGGTTCGAGTCCTATCGGGGCAACAGAAATGAAAAGAAAAACACGCTGAATCCAGCGTGTTTTTTTATTGAAAAATAGTTATCTTTGCAACGGTAATTTAAAAGATACTCCTATGTTAGTGATTGGCATTGCCGGCGGCTCCGGTTCCGGGAAAACATCTGTTGTAAAGAAAATCATCCAAAGCATTCCGCGTGAGAAAGTGAGCGTTTTGTCACAAGACGCTTACTACAAGGATAATGGTCATCTTCCTCAAGAAGAGAAAGAGAAGATCAACTTCGACCATCCGTCAGCTATCGAATGGCCGCTGCTGGTCCAACATATTGATGAACTGCGGGCAGGAAATCCCATCGAGATGCCTACCTATTCGTATGTGACTTGCGGTAGAGGAAAGGATACCATTCCCGTAAACCCTTGCGATGTGCTGATTGTGGAAGGGATCCTTATTTTCACTGACGCTTCTTTGTGCCGGAATCTGGATATAAAAGTTTTTGTGGATACCGATGCCGACGAGCGCCTGATTCGCATTATCCAGCGCGATGTGAACGAGCGCGGGCGCGGACTGGACAAGTCCATCGTTCATTACCAGAACTTCGTGAAACCCATGCACGAGCTCTTTATTGAGCCCTCCAAGCGTCTTGCGGATATTATCATCCCCATCGGTGCCGAAAACGAGAAGGGCATCGATATTTTGACTTCCAAAATCAAACAGACATTGGGGATTGTTTAGGTTTTCTGCTGCTGCTTCTTAGCGGCAGGGAACAACACATTGTTCAAGATTAACCGATAGCCGGCCGAATTGGGGAAAAGATCCAAATTGGTCGGCTCGTCGTTTACCAGATGCTGATAATCTTCGGGATCATGGCCGGAATAGAATGTCCAGGTTCCTTTGCCATATTCGCCGTGAATATATCGTGCCTCATCAAATTGGGCGGATTCTCCCATAATGGTTACCGTGGGTTTGATGACATCCTTGCGAAAAGCGGTGGTTTGTCCCATGAACCCTGGGATAACATTCATGTGGTTCTGACAGAGCATGGTGGGAACGGGGTCCCACTTGGCGGAAAATTCGAACAGGGTGAAGAAATCGTTGCTCTTGTTGGTCAGGTGGATGGTTGGTTTAACATCAATGTCGGAAACCTCGTATTCGTAAGGGTTGGTCACGATGCGGAAGTTGGTGAAAGCGAAGCAGTTGTTGTAGTTCAGTTTGCTTTGTGCCTGCGGGTCCATCGGGTCACCATCAAACATCACATCGCAGATGTCCACGCCTTCGGCGGCCAGGGCAATGTCGTAACTGTCAGGACCGGAGCACATGGCAAACAAATAGCCGCCACCCGCCACGAAATCGCGGATGCCCTTGGCCACGGCCAGTTTCATTTGCGACACTTTGGCAAAACCCAGACGCGCTGCACGATCCTCATTTTCGCGCACATCATCCTGATACCATTTGGCATTGCGGTAACTGGCCCAGAACTTGCCGTATTGGCCCGTGAAGTCCTCATGGTGCAAGTGCAGCCAGTCGTATTTAGGCAACTCCCCCCCGATAACCTCTTCATCGTAAATGACGGTATAGGGGATTTCAGCGTATGTGAGGACAAGTGTCACAGCATCGTCCCAGGGAAGCTTGTTTTTGGGAGAATACACAGCTATTTTGGGCTCTTTGGTGAGCCGGATTTCGTTCATGTTGTTTTCCATGGAGGAAATCTCGTTCAGAATCTGCTGGGCCTGTACATCGGCGATGACTTGAAAAGAGACTCCTCTGACACGGCATTCGTTCTCTACCGCATCGCTATACCCACACATAAAACTGCCTCCCCGATAGTTCAACAGCCAGCTCATGTCAATCTGATGTGCCACCGCATAATAGGCGATTCCGTATGCCTTTAAGTGGTTGCTTTGTTCCAAATCCATGGGAATCAGAATATGGGTGCTGAAAGCCGGAATTATGCTCAATAGTAGGGCAAGCGTGACAAGTGTTCTTTTCATAGTGCCGATATCTTGATTGTTATTGTTGAATAGTGTGCAGAGTGCCATCTTTGTCCAAAATGAAGCGCCAGGTTCCTGCCATGCGGATCTCTTTGCTGTTTGGAATAAAGGATGGACTTGTATGGGTTTGTTCCAGTTTTTTTCTGTTATATTGATATAAGGTGTTGTCTTTCAGATAAATCAGATTATCTCCATATAGTTGGGCGGAAAGGATTCCGGGAATGGGCAACCGCCGATCGAAGGTGCCGAACCGGTCAAAGAAGAAGATGCCCTTCAGTGAGTCCACCAGCATAATGCAATGGTCGGATTCGGATTGCAGAAAGAATGGGGCTATTTCTTCGGGGAAACTGCAATGGGTTTTGTTGACAACATTCAGATTCAGATCGGTGATGTAGAGGTCTTGGTTGGGTTCATCAAATAAGACAATTTGGTTGTTTCCGAAGAGAGCCGCCAGTGTTATGGAAGTCATGTCGTGTTCGAAAAGGTCCAACTCGTTGCCGATGGGTGCCAATTGGTTGTTCAGCAGAACCAGTTTGCCTGCTTCCTGGTAGAATACTAAGGTTTTTACAGCGTTATCCGCATCCACATGGGCGATATTACCATAAGAAGGAATGCCAAACGTCTGAAGGAATTTCCCTTCAGACGTGTATTTGTTCAGTTGGGATCCTTGCCAGCCATATATGTTGGCCATAGGATCGGTGGTAAAATGATGGAATGCCGTATTATAGATGGATTGTGCCGAAACTTCTCCAACGAAAATAGCAATGATGAATGCTGCTATAATACGCTTATACATAGTTGTTTAGAACTTACATCCGATGGTGGCGACAATTCTGTGCGATATGCCTTTGGTGGAGATGGCGCTAAGATAGGCGTCTGAACCGGGATTGTGGATGAGATCCTCGTATTCGCCCATGTTCTGGGAGTTGTTGTCAGGATACAGCCAGAAACTGTCTTTTCCGTATTTCATCACATATGCCATGTCGAAGAACACATATTTTGTGCGGATGCCGAAGCCGACAGAACCGTAATGTGCGCTTCCGTTGAAACTGGAGGCGAAATTCTTGTAGGGAGAAGTTTTATAGTTGTAACCCGCGCGAAGCAGGAACTTGGAAGTCACATTCACTTCGGCACCCAATTTTACCGTATGGCAAATGCCGAATTTATTGTCAATAGTTTGATTTTCTGTATCAAACGAATAATCGTCGGCGTAAAGTTTCGACATGGAATAATCGATAAAATCATACTCGGCGGAGATGAAGGCGCGTTTCTTGATGAGGAAAGCGGCGCTTACATTAAATTTGAGCGGAGTGGTGAGCGAGAAACGGTAACCGTTATCGTAACTCCAAGTGTCGGAGTTCTTGCCGTTCGTGTAGTAAGAAATCATGTTGCGGTTATAGGAATCGCGAATTCTCCAGAAATAGGTGGGCGTTTGGAACGAGGCACCAACTCGTAAAAAGTTAACGGGCTGATAGATGAGACCCAACTTCAAGTTAATGCCGCCTCCGGAATTCTGTTGAGTGCTGTTGGTTTGGAACGAGCGGATGCCGTGAGACAGGGTAACTTCGTCGGAAGCTGTTTCAGCGTACGAGATCACCTCTTTGTAGTCAAGCACAGGAACACCAATGGTGGCGCCGACAAAAAGTTTGTCGGAATAGTTGCCGCCGAAAGAAAAACTGATTTCGTCCATGGCTCCGGATGTTTTCACAACAGCGTCGTGTTCCAGTTTGGCGTTTTCAAAAGGACTGTAATACAGATTGTTAGTGCCTGGAATAGTGTCAATCAGCCAAGTGCTCCAAGCCAGGGATGCGTCTCCGGTGAGGGCGCTGTAAGGTGTGCCGTTGGCGTGGGGTAGGATGGTGTTCACTATGGAATTGCTGACAATTCCGTTGGCGCGGAAAGTGTTGTTGTAGTCCATGATACGGTTGTATCCGAACCCGAAATGCCAGTAGTTCCAGTTGGAATTCTCAATGTGGTTGGAGATAACCAGACCGCACTGTGGAACCGTGTATTTGGCTTTCATAGTGGAACTTGTGTTCCCATAGTAGGAGGAACTGTTATTGGTGAAAGCGATGGACAGTGGGGTGAGGGTAACCTCATGGCGTTTGTACAGTCCGATGGCGGCAGGGTTGACATTGAGAGCTGAAAATTCGCCGCCGGTAGCGCTGAAGGCGCCGCCCGCTCCCATGTAGCGCGCTGTACCCTGATATTCGATTTGTGAGAAGCGGAACGCCTCATAGTCTCCTTGGGCCATTACGGTACAAAAAAGACTGATAATCAATATGCTGCTTAATAACTTTTTCATTGTTTCAAAAAGGTTTTATTAAAGTTGGTTTTATCGTCTGCCACCGCTGCTGCGTGAAGAACTTCCACTATAGGATGATCCGCTGCTTCTGGAGGAAGAGGATCCGCTGTATGAAGAACTGCTGTGGGAAGAGGAACTGTAACTGCTGCGGGAAGATGAGCCCGAGTTGTATGAGGACGAACTCGGTCGGCTATAGGAAGAATTTGATCTGTAAGAATTTGAATTACTGTATGATGAACTTGTTGATTGGTTGCGTGAGGAGTTGCTGTATGTGGAACTGGGTCTGGCAGTGTTGGAAGAAGAAGGTCTGGACCAACTGGTGCTGGAAGAAGGGCGAGTGGTAGTGGAAGAGGGACGAGTGGTGCTAGAAGATGGGGTTCTGGAACTGTTCTGGGAAGGACGAGCGTATTGGTTGGATGGAGCAGGTTTGGGAGTGGTGTTAGGACGTGTCACAGGAGTGGTGGTTGTCCGGTTGGGGGTTACATTAGTACGGTTGGTGTTGGTAGGCGTATTGTTAGTAGGTTTCGGGTTAGGACTAATGTTAGCGTTTGTTCTTGAAGTGGAAGAATTGGTTCTTTCTGCAGCAGTTCTGGATGCGGGGTTGGATGCAGTGCTGGCAGGTGTCGCTGCCGGTCTTGCCGTATTGCCCGATCCGGAAGGCGAATAAGAGGCGGAAAGATTGTCATATCTTTCGTTGAAAGTTGCAGGAGAGGAAGTTACAGAGTAGTGGTTGCTGTTCTCTCCGTTGCCATAACCGGTTGGAAGGTAACCATCGGGACGCTCACCTCTGCCATCTGCAGTCTGGTTGCCTACTGAGGGGCCAATGCTGTTTCGATGCCCATAATAGAAGGAGTGGTTGCTGTCGTAGTTGTTGTGGTAATAATCAATGGCCCAATTGTGATGATGATACCATCCCCAACCATGGTTGTACCAATAAGGATTGTAATAATCCCATCCCCAACCATAGCGGAAACCATAGTCATACCATCCGTAATTGTAATAGTACGGACGGTAATAATAACTTGGCCACCACCAGTTGTAACCCATGTAAATGCTTAAACCCCAGTTGGATGGGCAATAATCATACCAGTACATGTTGGTGAAGTAAGGGTCGTAATAACCCCAACCGCTGTACAAACTGGTGTGGAAGCGGCGCAGGCGGGAGGAATAGTAATAATCATAATAATCATCCTCATTATAATAATAAGTAGTGCCGATGCTGCCGTCTGTGTTGTACTGATAGGAGATGGAATCCGGTGCGGGAGTCTCCTCGTAATAGGTGATTGGGGCGGATTCGGATGCTGTATTGTCATAGTTTTTCGCCTGCAGGATCTTGTATTGGTCGTCGCCAGAAGATGAATAGATGTCGTCATAATAGGCGAATGACCCTGTGTTGCAAGCGGTTAGCAGTACAGCTGCGGTGGATAAGGCGATTAAAAATAGTTTTTTCATATTGACCTCCTTATGGCTTTATTTTCGTATTTTTGCAATTCAATTTAAACAGTCTTTTGATAGACGGCAAAAATACGAAAAAGTTAATTTATAAAAGAAAAATAATGGCTAAAAGTTTAACTACAAGAAAAGAGAATTATTCGCAATGGTATAACGATATTGTAAAAAAAGCGGATCTTGCTGAAAATTCATCAGTTAGAGGATGTATGGTAATCAAACCGTACGGTTACGCTATATGGGAAAAACTCCAATCCACATTGGATAGAATGTTCAAGGAGACAGGTCACATGAATGCCTATTTCCCGATTTTCATTCCGAAATCCTTTTTCAGTCGTGAAGCCAGCCATGTGGAGGGTTTTGCGAAAGAATGTGCGGTTGTCACCCATTACCGTTTGAAAAATGATCCGAATGGCGGTGGAGTGGTGGTTGACCCCGAAGCCAAATTGGAAGAGGAACTGATCGTGCGTCCCACTTCCGAAACTATTATTTGGGATACCTATAAGAACTGGATCCAATCCTATCGCGATCTGCCGATTCTTTGCAATCAGTGGGCAAATGTGGTCCGCTGGGAGATGCGCACCCGCTTGTTCTTGCGTACCGCTGAGTTTTTGTGGCAGGAAGGACATACCGCTCACGCCACTCGTGAAGAGGCCGTGGAGGAAACTGAGAAGATGTTGCATGTTTATGCCGATTTTGCCGAGAACTTTATGGCTATTCCGGTCATCAAAGGTGTGAAATCCCCGAATGAGCGTTTTGGCGGCGCTCTGGACACCTACTGTATCGAGGCGTTGATGCAGGATGGTAAGGCACTACAGGCAGGCACATCCCATTTCCTTGGACAGAATTTCGCCAAGGCCTTCGATGTGAAGTTCCTTAACCAGAACAACCAACTTGAATATGTGTGGGCGACCTCTTGGGGTGTTTCCACCCGTTTGATTGGTGCGTTGATTATGACGCACTCTGATGATTATGGCTTGGTGCTTCCGCCGAATCTTGCTCCTATTCAAGTAGTTATAGTTCCTATCTATAAAAGTGAAGAAGAACGCACCGCTATTGCCGAGAAAGTGCAACCGCTTATTTCAAAACTTAAAGAACTCAATATTTCAGTCAAGTTTGATAACGATGACACCAAACGCTCCGGTTGGAAATTCAATGAGTATGAGTTGAAGGGCGTTCCGGTTAGAATCGCCATCGGACCGCGTGATCTTGAAAACAATGCGGCCGAAATCGCCCGCCGCGACACCTTGGAGAAAAAGGTTGTCCCGTTTGATACACTGGTGGAGCATATCCAGAAACTGTTGAAGGACATTCAGCAGAATTTGTTCGACAAGGCCTTGAAATTCAGAGAGGAAAACACCCGCAAAGCGGACACTTGGGAAGAGTTTGTGGATCTGCTTGACAATCATCCCGGATTTATCTATGCGCATTGGGACGGAACCCCTGAAACTGAGGATAAGATCAAGGAGTTGACCAAGGCGACTATCCGCTGTATCCCATTCAACAATCCACAGGAAGAAGGCAAGTGCATCTTGACGGGCAAACCTTCCAAGCAACGGGTGCTTTTTGCAAGAGCATACTAATAATCCATTGGAAATCAATATTTTATTAGATAAATGGATCCGAGATTAGTTGCTTTTCAAAGATTGTTGGATATCATGGACGAACTTCGGGAGAAGTGTCCGTGGGATAGTGTGCAGACTTTTGACACCTTGCGTTGCCTGACCATCGAAGAAACTTTTGAACTATCTGAAGCCATCGTGGATAAGAACTATGCAGACATGTGCAAAGAGTTGGGAGATTTGATGTTGCACATTGTTTTCTATGCAAAAGTCGCTTCTGAGCAGAAATTGTTTGATATCACTCAGGTACTCAATCAATTATGTGAAAAACTGATTCGTCGTCACCCGCATATTTATGGTGATGCGCACGCTCAGGATGCTCAGGCAGTTCACGAGAACTGGGAGAAGATCAAATTGCAGAAAGAAGGGAACCGTTCCGTATTGGGCGGTGTCCCGAAAAGCGCTCCTTCCATGATTAAGGCGTACCGCATCCAAGAAAAAGCCAATGGTGTTGGGTTTGACTGGCATAACGAGAAAGAGGTTTGGGATAAGGTTCAAGAAGAATTGTCGGAATTGCGACAAGAAGTTGACAATCAATCTGATAAGGTTGAAGATGAACTCGGGGATGTTTTGTTCGCTTTGATAAATTATGCGCGCTTTATACGAATCAACCCTGATGATGCGTTAGAAAAATCAAACCGCAAATTCATTCGTCGGTTTCAATACATAGAAAATCAGGCCAAAAACGCCGGGCGCAAGTTGACGGATTTGTCTTTGGAGGAGATGGAATCGTTCTGGCAGGCCGCAAAAGAACTTGAATAAATGAAAACCAAGAGCAGATTTCAGATTGTCCTTACTATAATATGTATGTTTATATATACATTATTTTTTTTAATGGTTTCCATTCCGGCATCTGCTCAAAAGAATTCCAAAGTTGCCTCGTTGTGTTCAAAAGCTGAACAGTGCATCAACAACCGGGAATTTGACAAGGCGCTCTCTTTATTGAAACAGGCGCAGCAGAAAGATCCCAGTTATCCGGACACCTACATCATGTTGGGTGATATTTACAACTTCACCTTGAGATCGGACTCAGCGGTCAAGTGCTATAACAAAGCCATTGAGCTGTTGGTCAATCCAGATCCGATGTTGTACTTCATTGCGGCTAATGAGGGCGTGAAATGTGCACAGTATGAAGGCGCGTTGCGCAATTATGAGATTTTTCTTCAAAAGGGACTGCAGTATAGTGAAGTTTTCGCCGATGCTCAAAAAGGTATGGCCAACTGCAGGTTTGGAATAGAGGCGATGAGCCATCCGGTGAAATTTCATCCAGAGAACCTGGGGGCGAGCATCAACTCCGAGTGGGATGAGAGTCTGGCATCCATTACTGCAGATGACGCACAACTCATATTTACCGTAAACCGCCCTAAAGATAAAGGTACAGTTTGCGCGTTTTGCATGAATGAAGAGGATCTTTATTACTCCATTCGTGATGAGAAAGGGGAATGGCGGATGCGGAACGCTGTGGGAGCTCCCATCAAAACCGGATATAATGAAGGTGCACAGAGTATATCCCCCGATGGCAACTATCTGTTATACACCATGTGTGATGCGGATTTCGGTATGGGCAGTTGCGACCTCTACTGGTCCAAGCGTATCGGATCCAAGTGGTCGCGCCCGCGCAACTTTGGAGCTCCGGTCAATTCGCATGCTTGGGAAAGCCAGCCATCTATGGCGCCTGATGGCAGGACCATTTATTTTGTCTCTTCCCGTCCGGGTGGATTTGGAAAGAAAGATATTTGGAAAACGACGATGACCTCGGAAGGCAAGTTCACTGTACCGGAGAACCTGGGACCCTCCATTAACACTCCGGAGGATGATGCGGCGCCTTTCATCCATACGGATGGTCGCACCTTGTATTTCGCTTCCAACGGGCGAGTGGGCATGGGTGGTTATGACCTCTATTACACAACGCTGCAGCAGGACGGCACATGGAGCGAACCGAAGAATCTGGGGTATCCTATCAACACGCCGGCTGATGAAATCAACATATTCATTAACGCCAACGGTACTGTCGCCTACATGGCGTCGGACAAGGATGGCGGTTTTGGTGGACTTGATCTGTACAGTTTTGAGTTGGACGACAATTTGCGTCCCAACCCCGTCACCTATGTGAAGGGAGTTGTCACCGATGCCGTCACAGGCGCTCCACTTGAGGCGAATATTGAAATGGTGGATTTGAACACAAAGCAAGTTGTCACCTATACACAGTCGGATTCGGAGACTGGCGAATATCTGGCATGCATTCAGACGGGAAGCAACATATTGCTCAATGTGTCCAATCCGAATTATCCGTTTTATTCCGAGAACTTCCAAGTGGAGAAATCTTATACGGAGTTGTCACCCTATTTGAAGAACATACAGTTGCGCCGTGCGGATATAGGTACCGTTGTTGTGTTGAAGAACATCTTCTTTGACTTCAACCAGAGCGAACTGAAACCGGAGTCGTTTGTTGAGTTGGACAAGTTGGCGGATTATTTGAAGCACAACAAGGTGAACATAGAAATTGGCGGTCATACCGACAACCAGGGAAGTGACGAGTACAACGACCGTCTCTCTTTGGAGCGGGCGAAAGCCGTATATGATTATTTGGTGGGCAAGCAGATTGATCCGTCGCGCCTGAGTTATCAGGGTTATGGCAAGCGTAAGCCCATTGCCGACAATGCCACAGAAGAGGGAAGGGCAGAGAATCGTCGTACAGAATTCAGAATTATTCGTTAAAAACAACCAAATACAGTCGTTTTCCTTTAAAAGTCGGGGCTTTAGTATAATAGTCCCGACAATTTTATTATTATATAATTGTTCATAACTTTGCCGTTTATATTTAATGTAATGTTTTGATTCTTAAATCAATATTCTAAAAAAACAAATGAGATATTAAAGTTTTTGTAACTATTAAATAGTGGTGGCCGTAAAAAAAATAATAAAAAAAAAATACAGAAAGAATAAGAATGAAAAAAAAATGTATTTTTGCAGGTTGAAAGTTTAGTATAGTGTATTGTAATCTATGAATCTCAAATACAGATAAATAAGGAAAAAAAGAATAAATAATTTATAACAATCAAAAAATACAAGTATGAAAAAACTATTATCAATTTGCATTCTAAGCGTCTTGCTTACGATGATGAGCTTCATAACAGCTCAAGCGCAAAGTAGTAATCAGTGCTGTTTTTGGGTTGAGAATATGCAGCCGGAGACATTCCCGCATATTGCCAACCTGGATGGTACTGGTATTGCTCAAGACACCAGTGCTGGCATGGACCTCGTGCTGAACAATGTTCTGAACAGGGCCTATGTTGGAAACACTGATGTTTACACCATCCACTTCCCCACGGGAGCCAACTGTGGAGACAAGGTTTCCATTGAATGGTTGCTTTACCGTGATGGTCAGTTGGTGAATGGTAATCTGTCAGACTATGCTGACTTTGCCATTTACACGCGTTATGCTCCCCTGAATGCTGCTGGCTACTGCCAGAACATTGACTGGTTGGGCGGCATTGTGGAGAACGGTGACGGTATTTGTGGTTGTAGCATTGCATGTAATGATCATAATGATTATTATGATTGTAACAACGCTGACGGTCACAATGACTTCCCGGGTGCTCGTATCGCAAATGCACTTACTCCTCCGTTCCATGACATGGAACATCTTGCAGCTGGTTATACGAATACTATGTACACGAACAACTTTGACTACTTCTATCTTCCTTTCCTCGCTTCCGACCAATCCTCCACTCAGATTCGTATCACTTGGAAACAAGTTGGTAATTATTCTTTAGTAGTCCGTCTTCGTCAACGTTTGGGCGGTACGGATTATAACTTCACTTATGATGGTTCACAAAATCCTTCCATGAATATTGGCGGTCACCAGAGCTGCTGTGGTGTGATTCTTGCTCAAGACTCCCTGCACTATCTCATTACCACCTCTCATGAGAAATCCATTTGCGAGGACGATCCACCATTCCCTTATGGCCGTGGTCAAGTTTGGGGCCCCAACGACTCCACCTTGTATGATTTCTATCCTGCAAACGGCACCGATGATCTCTACTATGTGCTCTTCGGTACTTATGAGTGCGACCACTGGAAAGTTGATTCCATCGACACATTCCAACTCTATGCCCGAATCAACCCCGATATCGTGGCTCGTGATACCAACCTCTGCCGTGACGAGAATTTCACCGCTGCTGATTTGCTTGGCCTTGTAAAAGAAGTTGATCTTGATGCGCCTGGCATCCTCGGACATGAGATTCAATGGTCAGAGAACGGTGTGACTTGGGTTACCGACATGTCAAGACTCACCTCTTTGAACAACATGACGGTTGTGGCAGGTGTTTATACCTTCTATGCTCGTCAATACAATTTCTATTATGATGCCCTTACGGGTGACACCATCGGTTGCGGTGGCGATATTGATACCGTCAATGTGAATGTGAGAGACCTCTTCCCGCCGATCATTAATGGTGACCATACCTATTATTTCTGTAACGAGGTGCTGAGCGCTAATTCTCCGCTCAGACTGACCGCTCACTTGAATGAACTTGATGAGTGTTCTACAGAAATCAGATGGTACACGGAAGATGATATGGCTCTTCCTACTCACAGCTCAAGTTATTTCGTGGTATCCGGTGACACCATGTATGTTGATCTCACGGCTTTGAATCCTGAGAACACCGACTTCAGAATCACCTATTACCTCTATGCTTATAATGAGAACACCGGTACTTATTCCGTTGGTTACGATTCTGTGACAATTCAATTGTGGCAGACTCCTGAGTTCGTCGTTGAGAATACTCAACTCGACTTTGTTGTATGTCCGGGTGCTGAGGTTACCATGAACAGCAACATCACTTCTGTGGAACCTGAATACAACGGCAATGCTCCTACCGTGACTTATGCTTGGTATAAGAACAATGTGCTGCTCACCACAGTAACTACTCCGAACTATACCGTTAACGCTTCTACTATCTGTAACCATGTTGATACATATAAGGTTGTTGTGGCTGCTGTCTCTTATGTGGGATGTCACAACGATACTGTTCGTACCTTCACGGTTACCGCAAGAGATATTCAGAATCCTGTTATCGCTTGGACAACTACAGTTGGCACATTTGACACATTAGGAAATAAGACAACGACCCTGAGCGGTTGCGACTCCAGCGATGTTCCGGCTCCTTACACCGTTGCCCAATTCGCCGAAGTTGGAACCATCACCGATGTTTGTTCCAATGTTGATACATTATTATATACGGATGTTCCTGTCCATACAGTTTGCCAAACTATTGTAACTCGTACTTATGTTGCTCGCGATGCTTGCGGCAACCTCTCCAATCCTATCGTTCAAATCTTCACTATCAACAATGATTTCAAACCGATTATCCAAGGTATGGTTGATGTTGATCCTGTTCGTCCGTTGCACAATGACTGTAAGGAGAATGCTCCTGACTATGCAACCTTGCGCGCTATCTTCGACACCGCTATCCATGTGATTTATCCTTGTCCTGAAACCACTATCGACACGGTTGTTTTCTATCTTGAGAACACCAATGTTGTGGCTGACGGCAATCTTGATATCTTTGCTGATACCGACCTGGTTACCATCTATGCTGTTGTAACGGATGTTTGCGGCAATTCTTCTGTCAAGACTCCTGTCTTCCAAATTCATGAACCCGCTCCTATGTATATTGTTCATGGTGCCATCACACTTGACACTCTTGAACTCTGTGCCGATACCAACACGAACATGCATTTCAATGACAACTTCGTCATCAATGCAGGTCGTCCTTATGAATATCAATGGTCACAAATTTCTGTGGTAGGCCAGTCCATTATTGCTCCGGATTCTAATAACTATCTTGAAGCAGTGGTTTCTCCTGTTGACCAGATGATCAACACCTCTACCCACTTCGTGATGACGGTTACCGATGTTTATGGTTGCGTTGCTTCCGATACCGCTAATGCAATCCACTTCTATCGTTTGCCTAATGTTTTCATCACCGACCATCCTGAGAATGCTGGTTATCCTCACAACGATGGCGATACCGTATGTCCTAACTATGGTAACTTCTATGTTGTGGCTAACGGTCAATCCAACCTGCCTGACTCTATCCCTGGTTATCAAAACCTTGGTTGGTTTTGGGAAGGTGCCGCTATCAGTTTGAATCCTTATACCACAACCAACTTGTTCAAGCTGGCTTGCGAAAACTGTGACACGGCTTACACCGTAATCCTTACAGGTACGAACTTGAAGAACTGCTCTGCTACAGCTACTTACACCATCCATGGTTTTGATGGTGAAGCTCCTATCGTTACAGCTATTGACACCCTCATTCAACCGCTCGTTCCGGGTCGTCCTTGTGAAATCCAAATTCCTGATTTCGTAGGCAATAACCTTTACTTCAATCCGAATACTGTTTCTGACAACTGCTTTACAGTAAGTGAGATGACATTCACACAGGATGTTACTCCTGGCATCTATGTTAATCATGATACTATCGTGAACATTCACATTGCTACTCCTTGCGGACCTGATGCAGATCATCAGATTCTTGTCAGATTGCCTGAGAATACCATCAAGATCATTGAGATTACCGCAAATCCTGATTCTCTCTGTGAGCCGATGGCTACTACTTTGACACCGACCATCATCAATGCTGTTGGTGCAATCCAATACAACTGGTCAACCAATGTGACCACTCCTACTGCTGATGTTGTTGCTACTTATGCTAACCACACTTACACACTTACCGTTTCTGACGAACTCGGTTGTTCTAACAGCTTCGTTTTCGAACCCACTGTTTATCGTAATCCGGTTGCTGCTGACTTCGAATTCGTTAAGACTCCGAACACCTATTGCGGTGACATCGAAGGCGACGGTACTGTTAGTATCAATGTTTTGAATGACTCTACAGCCCATATCGTTGGTTACTCTATGAGCGGTGACATATACGCTCCTTATCGTCCTCTCACTTATACTTACACTGATCTCAAAGCTGGTAACTACACCTTCACCGTTTATACTTCTGATGGTTGTTCTGGTCAATTCACGACTAATGTTGTGACTGACACAACTGATCCGAATAACTTCCAACTTGCTGTTTTACATCACAATTATCGTTGTGAACCGCCTTATTCCGGCACAGTTCAAGTTATTCCTCAGGTTGAGAATTATGTATATCAAATCGTTAGTGACACTCATGTGACGGATGGCGAAACCCAAACTGGTTTGGCTGATGTGATTACTCCTCTTATGTTCAACTGGTTGTATCAAGACAACTATCGTGTACACATCTACTCTCCGAAACATTGTCATTTCATCGCTGGTCCTGTTACCGTTCTCAACCAGACTGACACCCCGCGTGTACATCAAATCGCTATTGACACGGTTACGGATTGTGTGACACCTAATGGTGTTCTCTACATCTACAATACCAATCCTACTTACACATACACAGTAAACGGTATTCTTAAACCGGGTAACAATGGTACTTTGACTTATGCTGGTCTTTCTGAAGGCGACTATGTGATCCACATCGTTTCTTCTGGTGATTGCCACTTCTATCAGAATTTCCACATGTATTCCAACACACCTGGTCCGCAAAAACCGATTGCTGATCTTCATGCTGATAACTTCTGCTATGGCGTAGGTGCTAATGGTTCACTTACCATTACGAGCGCTAACACTCATGTTGGTTACACTTACACCATCGCTGGTCATGGCACTCAAATTGCTGGTCCTGGTTCTACCATTGAATTCAACAACCTGCCGCATGATACCTATACGCTTGTTGTTGTTGATGATCACCATTGTACCGCTTCTTATGATTATATCATTCTTGAGCAACCTGTTGAAGTGACCTTCGCTCCTGGTGAGATCACGACGGTTAATGGTAACAATTGTACTGTTCCTAACAACCAGATCGGTATCAGCCGCGCTGCTAATTACGACTACATTATTACGGATGTTGCTACTGGCGATACCATTCTTCCTTCTGATTATACTCAACTTGCTGACGGTACATACAACATTCATAAGATTCATTCCACCTTCAAGTGCGATAACGACACGAATGTTACCGTATTCACCGTTAAACCTCCTTACACTTATACCGTAACGCTTACTCCGGATCACGATTGTTCCGAACTTGGTACTGGTTCTATCACCGTGAACAACCCGAGCAGTGCTTACACTTACAAGTTGATTGATCTTTCCGATCCGATGAATCCCGACACTGTTGATGTATTCACGAATCTGAATTCTGGTAACTACACTGTTTTAGCTATCAATAATACAACCAATTGTGAGTATCCGATCGATACCAATATCGTTTTGGATCCTTATTATCCTCACATTTCCGCTGTATCCACTCCGAATATCATGTGTATTGAGCCCAAGAATGGTTCTATCATAGTTTCTATGGACAGTCTTGTCCCAGCTACTTATTATGTAGTTACTAGTCCGGCTCCTGGTGTTCTGTTTATGGATTCTAATGCAACGGGTGCTTTCACTCAACTTGACAGTGGTTTGTATATGACCTATGCTATTTCTGCTTTGCATTGTGCTTCTAACCCTGTTGCTATCAGAGTTGTTGACAGCGCATTCATTACCCCGCACTTCACTATCACTCCTAACCACAGTTGCGATAGCACGCTGAATTTGCCGGGTACTGGTTGTATCTATGTTGATTATCCTCACGATGACGCTATCCATAACTACACATTCCATTTGACTCTGCCTGGTGCTTGGATGGATCATGATATTGACAGACCGAGCTACAAATGGTGTGCTTTGTCCGATAACGATTACTATGTTGAAATTATCGACAATGTTACCGGTTGTGAATGGCACGACACTTTGACTGTACCGTTTGAGCCTGTTCATATCACTATGACACCGGTTATCACACCTGATCACAATTGCGTTGGTACAGGTAGTGGTACACTCACCGTTAATGCTGTTTCTGACAATTACGATTCTGAGCTCTTCTTCACCATCGATGGTGGCGCAACCGTTTATCCTAACGGCACTACTATCAGCAATCTGCCTGCTGGTGCTTATGAGATTATCGTTATTGACAGCGCATTCCTCTGCGTGTTCGATACTCTTTCCAATAGAAACATTACTATTGAGCTTGAAGAGTTGTTGATGAATATTGATTACACTGTCACCAACAACACAGCTTGTGACCCTGCACTTTACAATGGTGCTATCACTTTGAATTCTGTGAAGTATGTTGTTGACAACACCGATGTTAACTACACCGCTGCTATTACGGGTGATGCCTGGACTGGTCTGGGTGCTGGTAACTACACTATTACCATTACCGATAACACTACTGGTTGCGACACTTCATTTGTAATTCCGATTTCTACAATTAACGATTGTGCACCTGTTATTTCCATTAGTTCTACTGGTCATAATCTCCATGGTGATTACTACTTCTGCTATGGTCAGGATGGTGGCAAGTTGACCGCTACAGCTACTCCTAATGTGAATTGCGATACCACATTCAACTATGAGTGGACTTCTGTTTGCGCTCACGCTAGTTCCAACACTGCAGAGGTTGATGTTTACACCGACGAGACATTCTGCTGCTGGTACTATGTTAAGGCTACTGGTGAACAAACAGGTTGTGCTAATGTTGACTCCTTCTATGTATGTGTTGACACATTGCCTGTAATCCACTTCTTGGCTTCTGGTCCTTCTATCCATTTGACCTCTGGTAGTTTGACTCCTCTTGCTGGCGACCCGAACCGTCCGACTCCGAATTTCCACAACTGTGAAAATCAGGAATTCACCTTCGGTATCGTTGATCCTGGTTTCGATTCTATCATCTGGCAAAATGGTCATGTTGATACCAACCACGCTACTTTCGTTGTACCTGCAAACTCCTTGACTCCTAATCCGGATCAACCTACATCCTATTGTGTTTGGGTGCAAGACCACAACGGTTGTACCGCTGGTTACACAGCTGCCAATGTTTACACATTGCCTGTTCCTACAGTTGCTGTTGATACTGCATCTTGTGGTTCATTCAACTATACTTGCCAGAACGGTACTGTTATAAATAAGGCATTTGATTATACTACTCTTAGTAATAATACATTTGATGTCGTTGATACCTTCGTTGCCGTTAATGGTTGCGATAGCATTGTGACTTACCATGTGACTATTAATGCTCTTCCTGTTCCGACATTTGATGGTAATCCCTTCACAGTGTTCTGCGATGGTGATGTTGCTCCTATTTATGTAACAGGCCAATATGCTCATTCATATGGTGCGAGACTGACTAACACACCTGACGAGTCTTTATTTGACATCGATGCTGATGAGGTATTCCCTACTCCTTATGATATTAAGAGACGGATGAATGGTATGTATGTGTATGGTTTTGTTGAAAATGCTTGCGATACGATCTATCATTTGTTTGGTCAACTCTTTGTTGATTCTCTGCCTGTTGTTACTATTTCCGGTACACCTGAGTACTGTGCTGGCAGCACTGTTGAACCGACACTTACAGGTACTGTAGTATGGAATGATGAGGCAGTTGGTACTGGTCGTTCTTCTTACTGGAGAATTAATGAAACTCAAGAAGTTCTTTTGACCGTTCAATCTGCTCACAATGGACAACACATTGAATATGTAGCTAAAAACCATTGTGGTACTTCAGTATCTGATGCTGTAGAACTCACAGTTCATACTGTAGTTGCTCCTACTTTGGCTCTGGCAGTTCCTTCTGCTACATTCTGTGCTGGTGAAGCTATTGAACTGGGTGACATTGTCATTACTCACAATACTACAGCTACAGCTCTTGACACCACTTATACATTAGATGGCAACCCCTATACTCTTGGTACTCCTCTGACATTTACGAATATGGCACAGAAACTTGTTGCATCTGTTTTGTATGATTGTGGTAGTGCGATTGCTTCAAATGAAATTGACATCATCGTTCACGATACTGCTAAGCTTGTGATTCCTGCACTTCCGGATACTGTCTGTATCAATGATGGCGCATTCTCTTTCTTTGTCGAAAAGAACAAACATAATATTATTTCTGTCTCAGTAAGCGATCCTTCCAAAGCTACTATTCAAACTGCTTCCAAAGTCTCTGGTGATAGTATTACAGTTACTCCGCTTTCTGTTGGTAATGTGACCGTTACGATTACTTCTACGGCAGCTGGTAATTGCGGTGTGAAGACTGCTGATGTTGTATTCTTCATTGGTCAGAAACCTATTGTTGCTACTCCTGCTGATGTTGAAGCATGTGCTGGTGACATCATTACTCCTGCTGTACCTACAATTACCGCTAATGGTATTATTAGAACTCAAGGTTGGATGATTGATGGTTCACCTGTTGATCTTACCACTACTCGTATGACGACTGCTATGAATGGCAAAAACCTTACTTACTATGTGGAGAACTTCTGCGGTATAACTGAGTCTAACCCTGCAACACTTGTAGTGAAAGACACTGCTTCACTGACATTAAGTAACACTATTTCTACTGATGACACTTTGTGTGTGGGTTCTAAATTCACAGTTACTAGTATTTTAGTGCATCCGACTAATATTTTGTCTTACTCTGTTGATCCTGCTGGTGCCGTTACCTTCAATTTGATTGGTGATGAGACTACTGCTCCGGGTGCTACCTTGGAACTCACAGGCGTTACAGCTGCTAATGTTACGGTTACTATTACTTCTGAAGATGATTGTGGTGCTCCTAAGAGCATTACTATCCCGTTCGTAGTAAGCGAGCCCGCTACTATTGCAGCAATCGCAGCTCCTGCTGCAGTTTGCGAAGGTGAAGTCCTTGCTTTGACCGCTCCGACTATAACCGATAATGGTAACAGCAACATTCACGCTCAAGGTTGGGAAGTTAAGAAAACAGGTGAAACCGCTTTCTCCGCTTTCGATCCTACAACTCCAATGACACATGCTCATGACGGAGCTGACCTTCGTTACATGGTTGAGAATGTTTGTGGTACTGTTTACTCTAATGTTGTGACTATTACAGTTAATGACACCGCTAAGCTCACTGCTCCTGCTAATGCTACCCAGACAGTATGTAACAATAGCGCTATTGCTAATATTGTTATGACTACTAACAAACCGCTTGCACTCTCTACTGAGCTTACAAATGCTGGTCTGACTGTTTCCGGTAATACTATTTCCGGTACGGTTAGCATTCCTTCTACTGAAACATTCCCGTACTCCTTGACAGGTACTGTCTCCACTGTTTCAACAGATTGTCCTGCTTACGACAAGACCGAGACTATTACCATTACGGTTACTGAAAAACCTGTTGTAACGCTTACTGCACCTGATGTGGTTTGCGACGGTGATGATATCTCTTCTACCTACACTGTTGTTGACAATGGTTCAACTATTACCTCTCAAGGTTACGAAATCAGCACATCCACTGCTATGCTTGGTTATTACACTGCTTGGACAGCCGCTCCTAAAGCAACAGTTGCCGATCATGACCACTACATTTACTATTCAGCTACCAACAATTGCGGTACCACTACTTCTGATACCTTCCAATTGAAGGTTGCCGGTCATGCCACTGTGGTTATTGATCCTTCTATGTTCCGCGACACTTGTGCTAATAACCCGTTCAGTGACTTCCTGATTGGTGAGCCTACTGTTACTTTGGCTACAGACGCTACTGTTGCAGTTGATACTCTCTGGTTGAAGAAAGAAGGTGCTAACTACACTGCTATTGAACCGACCACCGCTATTGCTGATCCTACTTCAGTTGTTTGCGTTGTTGTGACAGAATGTTTCAGAGATACTTCCAATGTTGTTGCTCTCACATTCGACAAGGCTCCTGAGTTCGCTAACTCTACTCCGTTCACAACTGCTGACTTCACCGTTTGCGAAGGCACTCCGTTCACGGATCCTGGTCTGACTATTGGTACTGACATTATTGCCAATACTGATGGTGCGGTTACCTTGACATGGACTATCGATGGCGTTGCTATGGACTTCACCACTGCTTACGACCATGCTTCCTTCGATGGTAAAGATGTTAAGTTGGTTGTTTCCAACGATTGTGGTAGCGTTGAGTACAGCGTACCTGCTGTTATCCGCGAACTCCCTGTTCCTGAGATGTTGAAGGATACCACTGTTTGTGCTGATCCTGCTAACAACTTCACTTTGAGTGTTGCCAATGTTCATACTGGTTCCACTTACGAGTGGTTCGGTTCTGACAACGCTTCAGTTGCTACTACACCTTCTGTCACCTTGCCAGCTGGCGTACTTGACACTGTAATGACATTCTATGTTGTTGAAACAGATCAATATGGTTGCGTTTCCACCAACAGAATCAATGTATCACCTGACACCATCGCTTCTGATGTGATTACCGTTAAGGTTACTTCCAAACCTGCCTTCATCTTCACAGATATGGCTGGTACTGTAACTCACGATATCAACTCTTCTATCAACAATACGACCACTGCTTACAAGTGGACGGTTGACACGAAGTGCTTCAATGATTTGGATACCAAGGTGTTTGTGAACTTCTACATCTATCATGATGGCGTTCTGATTCCGGCTTCTGAAATCAGTCAATACCTCACCACACCTACCACTACTATCAATGGTGTTACTCACTCTTGGAACACGAACCAATATGGTGAATTCACCAGCGGTGACGGTTCATCCACTCGTACGGATTATGCGTTCTACACCACAATGGTTAACCACTATCCGCACTCCAACCTCGGTGGTGCTTCATACGACTTCGACTGGTTGTATCTGCACTTCGTAAGTTCCAGATTCTTCACCAACACGTTGGCTCAGTTCCTGCAGACTGGTGATTATGAGATCCATTATGAGTTGTATTCTACTGATGGTTCCGAAATCAATTACTACTATCAAAATGGTGGTGCAACCCAAAAGATTGGTGGTCACAACTATGTTGGTGCTACTCTCCTGACTTCTGATGTGTTCACCATCCATGTTGATGATGGTCCTGCTTATGACAATACTGAGGCTCCTGAAATTCCTGAGGTTCTCAATATCTCTGACGAACCCACTGTGAAACTCTACCCGAACCCGACAACCGACAAGGTTAACGTTCGTATCGAAGGTATGAGTGGCAATGCAGTAGTTAAGATTACGACCCTCACCGGTAAGACCGTTGCTCAGAAGTCCATCAATATTGCTAGCAAGTCTGTTGTTGAGCACTTCGATGTCTCTGAGTTCACACCTGGTGTGTATGTACTACAAATTGTAAGCGACGATGCTGTTATTTCACGCAAACTCGTCATTACTAAATAATCAATAGTTATTATCATACTTAAGGGAGTTGTGCCTTACTTCACAACTCCCTTTTTTATTACTGATTCATGAAAAAAAACACCAACTTCCTTTTTTCCTTGGCAAGGCGCTATAGTCTTCGCCTGTTGTTGGTGTTTTTTTTCAATATTTTATCTGTGCTGCTAACGGTTTCAGTCTTTATGATGATTGAACCGTTTTGTCAGTTGCTTTTTCAAGGTCATCTTGGAAAATTGAATCCGATATCCGGCTTGTTCGTTTCCTTCCTTAGTCATTTCATATCGCTTGATACTATCGGACATTCCATATTCGGACTGATCACACTTGCCATCGTCTTGTATCTGTTCAAGAATCTGTTCTTTTACGCTTCACAATGGGTGATGGCCTCTGTGCGTAGTGATCTCATTTATTCTTTACGCAATAAGTTATATGACAAGATTCTCCACCTCCCACTTGGTTATTTTACACACCAACGGCGTGGCGATGTGGTTTCCAGGGCGGTTAATGACACCCATGAGATTGAGTTTACCATACTCAGTGCTATCAGGACATTTTTGGTGGAGCCCATAACTTCGGTCTTCTATATTGCGGTGCTGTTTTGTATCAGTGTCCGTCTTTCCTTATACTCCATTTTACTGCTCCCTATCACCTTTGTGATTATCGGGAGAATCTCCAAGTCTTTGCGTAAGGATGCGAAAACCTCCAAGCAGCGATTGGGTTCGTTGCTCTCACATGTGGAGGAGACGCTGTCAGGCTTGCGCATTATTAAGGGTTTTAATGCTCAGCGAAACGCCCTATCGGTATTTAACCGTTTAAATCAGCAATATTCCGATAAACAGACCATTATTTATCGCAAGACAGATTTGGCGTCTCCGTTTAGTGAGTTTTTGGGCGTTACCGTAGTGATGATTGTGCTGGTTATTGGAGGAATTATGGTTTTGTCACCTGCCTCGACCCTATCTGCCGGGATGTTCATCACCTATATAGCGCTGTTCTCCCAGTTGATCAATCCTGTAAAAAACATATCCACGGCTATAGCAAATTACAAGCGCGGACAGTCGGCTTTAGACCGTTTGGATGAGATACTTTCTGTTGAAGACACGATTTTGGAACCTGAAAATCCTGTTCCTGTCACTGCGCTCAATAAGCAAATTGATTTTAAGGATTTGTCGTTTGACTATGATGGGAATCCGGTCCTTTCGCGCATATCCTTTACGCTAAAAAAAGGAGAAACGACAGCATTGATTGGGCAGTCTGGCGCTGGAAAGACTACTATTGCGGACCTGTTGGAGCGTTTTTATGATCCTGTTAGCGGAGCTGTTCTGCTGGATGGCACGGATATCCGTCAATTTTCCATCGCCCAGTATCGCAATCTTTTCTCTTTGGTTTCGCAGGATATAGTGCTTTTTCATGATTCCATATATAATAATATTGTGATGGGCATGAAGAATGTGAGTATGGAGGATGTGATAGAGGCGTCCAAGGTGGCGAACATCTACGATTTCATACAAACCTTGCCCGATGGTTTCAATTATTCGATAGGGGATAGGGGCATGATGTTGTCGGGTGGCCAGCGCCAGCGAATCAGTATTGCCCGTGCGGTTTTGCGCAATACGCCAATTCTGATTCTGGATGAGGCGACATCGGCTATGGACACGGAGTCCGAGCAGGCGGTTCAGGTTGCGTTGAGGAACATTATGCGGAACCGTACCGTTTTGGTTATCGCGCACCGTTTGTCAACTGTTCAGAATGCCGATAACATTGTGGTTTTGGATAAAGGAAATATTGTTGAGCAAGGAAAACATGAGCAATTGATGAATAAAAAAGGATATTATTACAAACTAATTCAAATACAGCAATAATGGCTAAACACAAACTTAGAAGATTTGCTGAAAACGAGACATTTGGGAATCTTTTCCAGCATACCAGTTATGACCGTCAGAACATCCCGTTTCCGTTGAAGGGGCATTGGGGTGAGGAATATTTTCACAACAGCAATCCCATCACGGTCGAGCTTGGTTGTGGGAAGGGTGACTATACCATAGCCTTGGCGAAGCGTTATCCGGAGCGCAATTTCATAGGTATTGACCGGAAAGGTGCGCGGTTGTGGCGCGGGTGCAAGGATGCGATTGAAGGGGAAATGAAGAATGTGGCTTTTCTCCGTATAAACATCGACAATATCGGGTATTATTTTGCGAAGGGCGAGGTTAGTGAGATATGGGTCACTTTTCCGGATCCGCAGCCCAAGAGTGAGCGTCGCCGTTTGGTGTCGCCGCGCTTTGTCGGTTTTTACCGTGAGGTGTTGCCGGAAGGAGGTGGTGTGTTGAACCTCAAGACGGACAGCCGCGAATTGTATGGATATGTGCGTGAGACCGCTCCGATTGAGCAGTGGGGAGTGTTGGAGGATGTGGAGGATGTGTATGCCCAGTCTTCGAATCCGTTACTCACTGAGGTTCAGACCTTTTACGAGAAAATGTGGTTGGCGGAGGGCAGGACGATCTCCTATCTTCGGTTGAAGGTTTAAGGTTGAGGGAACAAAAATAATGCCAAAAAATATTTTTTTTTGATATTCAAGCTGTTGTAATAAAAAAAATACTATATTTGCCAACTTGTTAGAAAATCGGCGAATAGCAGGGACGGGGTGTTTGCGAAGACTTGATATAAACCTGATTATCAATGCATTATCCACCGTATTTTTTAACATAGGGTTGTTAGTGTGGGGATAAGGCAAATGCAAAAAGAGAGAAAAAAGTTTCTAAATACGAATATAAACAGAAAAAATATAAGGAAATGAAAATAGTTAATTATTTTAAAGAGGTGTATGATGAGTTGGCTCACAAGACGAGTTGGCCCACCATGCAAGAACTTGGAAATAGTGTTGTGGTAGTGTCTATTGCTTCCCTTGTAATCGCGTTAATCGTGTTTCTGATGGATGCTATCTTCAACTTGGGAATGGATTTGGTGTTCCCGGCTATGTAGTTTTCTTTATCAGTGGTTGTTATATCCTAAATAGCGAATCATGGCAGAAGTTGAACGTAAATGGTATGTGATTAAAGCGGTCACGGGTACTGAGAAGAAGGTGAAGCAAAACATCGAGACCGAGGTTGAGCTTTCCCATTTGAAGGACTACGTGTCGAAGGTGTTGATTCCGACGGAAAAAGTGCACCACATCACCAAGAGTGGAAAGAAGGTCGTGACTGAGAAGAACTATTTCCCGAGCTACATCTTCATAGAGGTGGCGAAGATGGAAGAGGTTTTCAGCATGATTTTGGACATTCCTGGTGTGTTGGGTTTTGTCGGTTGCAAGCACAAGAGCGATATTCCCACACCGTTGCGTCCGGCGGAAGTCTCCCGGTTGTTGGGCAAGGTTGATGAGTTGATGACTCAAGACGATTCATTCATCCAGCCGTTCACAGTTGGGGAGGAGATTAAGGTTATTGACGGGCCTTTCAACACATTCAACGGGTTTATCGAGGAGATAGACACGGAGAAGAAGAAGTTGAAGATTATGGTGAAAATCTTCGGCCGTAAGACCCCGCTTGAGTTGGGTTTTATGCAAGTTGAAAAAATATAACGCCGCTATAGTTACAAACAATTAAATCAATTAAAAAAAATGGCAAAAGAAGTAGCTGGATTAATTAAGTTACAAATTAAAGGAGGAGCCGCCAATCCAGCACCCCCAGTAGGTCCCGCTTTGGGTTCGAAGGGTGTGAACATCATGGACTTTTGCAAGCAGTTCAATGCGCGTACGCAGGAAATGGCTGGCAAAATCATCCCTGTTGTGATTACGGTTTACAAGGACAAGTCCTTTGACTTCATCACGAAGACGCCTCCGGTTGCTGTACAGATTAAGGAAGCAGCCAAACTTCAAAAAGGTTCCGGTGAACCTAACCGCTCCAAAGTGGGTTCCATCACATGGGATCAGGTGCGTACCATTGCCGAGACCAAGATGAACGACTTGAACTGTTTCGAGGTTGAGTCCGCTATGTCTATGGTGGCCGGTACAGCGCGCAGTTTGGGCGTTACCGTAAAAGGTGGCCAGAATCCTTTTGAGAAAAATTAATAACAAGTAAAAAACAAATCACATGGCTAAAATATCAAAAAAGCGCAAAGAAGTTTTTGCTAAATTTGATAAGAGTAAAGTTTACGCTTTACCGGAAGCTATCCAGGTGGTGAAAGACCTCACATATACCAAATTTGACGCATCATTTGACATTGACGTGCGTTTGGGCGTTGACCCTCGTAAGGCCAATCAGATGGTTCGCGGTATTGTGACGTTGCCTCACGGAACTGGCAAGGTTATCCGCGTGCTCGTACTCTGCACTCCAGACAAAGAAGAAGAGGCAAAGGCTGCGGGAGCTGATTATGTTGGTTTGGATGAATACGTTGACAAGATCAAGCAAGGCTGGACGGATGTTGACGTTATCATCACCATGCCGAGCGTGATGCCGAAGATCGGTGCTCTCGGTAGAATATTGGGTCCCCGTGGTTTGATGCCGAACCCCAAGTCCGGTACGGTAACGATGGAGGTCGGCAAGGCCGTCTCCGAAGTGAAAGCCGGTAAGATCGACTTCAAGGTGGACAAATACGGTATCATCCACACTTCCATTGGAAAGAATCGTTTTTCTGTGGACCAATTGACCGACAACGCTCGCGAAATGCTCAGCACTGTCATCAAATTGAAACCGACATCCGCCAAAGGTACGTACATCAAGAGCATCTACCTCTCCACGACCATGAGTCCTGGTGTGCAGGTGGATCCCAAATCCGTTACATTATAATTTAAAGATTAGTTAGTAGTATGAAACAAGAACAAAAAGCTCAAATTATAGAAGAAATAGCACAGGACTTGGCTAACTATTCCCATGTATATGTAACCGATATTTCCGGTTTCACGGTTAGTACAGTCAACCAGTTGCGCAGACTCTGTTTCAAACGCGACGTGAAATTGAAAGTGGTGAAGAACACCCTTCTGAAACGCGCCATGGACCAGGCCGAAGCGGACTATTCCGAAATCTATCCGGTGTTGAACGGAGCCACTTCCATCATGTTGTGCAATACGGGCAATGTGCCCGCACGTCTGATCAAGGAATTTCGTGCCAAGAATGACAAACCCCTGATCAAGGCTGCCTTCATTGAGGAAACCGCTTACATCGGAGACGACCAGTTGGAAGCTCTGTGCAATATCAAGTCTCGCGAAGAATTGATTGGCGATATCGTCGCTTTGTTGCAATCACCTGCTAAGAATGTGGTTTCCGCACTCCAGTCTGGTGGTGGCAAGTTGGCCGGTATTGTTAAAACATTATCCGAAAGACAATAAAAATCAAATTTTAAAAAAACAATTCATTTAGTAAAAACATTTAAAAAAATAAAATTATGGCAGATTTGAAAGCATTTGCAGAACAATTAGTGAACTTGACCGTTAAAGAAGTTAACGAGTTAGCTCAAATTTTGAAAGAAGAATACGGTATTGAGCCCGCAGCCGCCGCAGTTGCAGTAGCAGCAGGTCCCGCAGCTGGCGCTGGTGCAGCCGCCGCTGAAGAGAAAACCGAATTCAATGTAATCCTGAAATCCGCTGGTGCTCAGAAATTACAAGTTGTTAAATTAGTGAAGGAACTCACCAGCCTTGGTCTGAAAGAGGCTAAGGAACTCGTTGACGGTGCTCCCAAGGCCGTTAAGGAAGGCGTTTCCAAAGACGAAGCTGAGTCTTTGAAGAAAGCCCTCGAAGAAGTTGGCGCTGAGGTCGAACTCAACTAATTTCAACATAACCCCCATCAATAGTACAACACTTCCACTTCGGTGGAAGTATTGTACTTATTGTTGTCTATAATACCCACTGATTGGTATTCCCCTTAAAATCAGTATTAACATTCAAATTCAAAAGTCTTGGCAACGAATAACAACAAAAGAATTAGTTTCGCATCAACAAGACCGGTTGAATATCCTGACTTTTTGGACATTCAGCTGAAATCTTTCCGGGAGTTTTTCCAAATCGACACCGACGCCGAGTGCCGCCACAATGAAGGCCTTTACCGCGCATTCGCCGAAAACTTCCCGATCACCGATGCGAGAAACAGTTTCGTCCTCGAATTCCTCGATTATTATATCGACGCTCCCCGCTATACGATGGACGAATGCCTTGAAAGAGGTTTGACATACAGTGTTCCCTTGAAAGCCAAACTGAAGCTTTCCTGCAATGACGTCGAACACGAGGATTTTGAAACCATCATCCAAGATGTTTATTTGGGCATGATCCCTTACATGACACCGAGCGGCACGTTCATCATCAATGGCGCCGAGCGTGTGGTGGTTTCCCAATTGCACCGTTCCCCGGGCGTCTTCTTCGGTTTCTCTTACCACACCAACGGAACACCGCTTTACTCCGCCCGTATCATCCCGTTCAAGGGTTCCTGGATGGAGTTCACGACCGATATCAACAACGTGATGTATGCGTATATCGATCGTAAAAAGAAATTACCGGTTACCACTTTGCTTCGCGCCATCGGTTATGAGACCGACAAGGACATCCTGAGCATTTTCGATATCGCTCACGAGGTCAAGGCCACCAAAGCGAACCTGAAGAAATATCTGGGAGAGAAATTTGCTGCAGCCGTCACCAAAACCTGGTATGAGGATTTTGTGGATGACGAGACTGGTGAAGTAGTGAATATCGAGCGTACCGAGGTCATCATCGACCGCGAGACAATATTCGAGAAACAGCACATCCAAATGATTACGGATGCCAATATCAAAACCGTACTCTTCCATAAGACAGACGAGAAGAACACGGACTACTCCGTGATTTTCAATACTTTGCAGAAAGATCCGACAAACTCTGGCAAACAGGCTATTGAGTATATCTATCTGCAGTTGAAGAGCACGACTGCTCCTGATGAGGAGACAGCACGTGCCACTTTGGACAAACTTTTCTTCTCTGATAAGCGTTACGACCTTGGGGAGGTTGGTCGTTACCGTATCAATAAGAAATTGAATCTCAATATTCCGATGGAGACGGGTGTGTTGACCAATGAGGACATCATCTCCATTATCCGTTATTTGGTTGAGTTGATCAACAACAAGACGGATGTGGATGATATCGACCACTTGAGCAACCGTCGCGTGCGTACCGTCGGAGAACAATTATACAACCAATTCAGTTTGGGTCTTAACCGCATGGCCCGTACCATCCGTGAAAAGATGAATGTTCGTGACCACGAGCTGTTTTCACCCGTTGACTTGATCAACTCCAAGACATTGTCTTCTGTGGTGAACTCCTTCTTCGGTACGAATCAACTTTCACAGTTTATGGACCAAACGAACCCGTTGTCGGAGATTACGCATAAGCGTCGTATTTCCGCTTTGGGTCCTGGAGGTCTGTCGCGTGAACGTGCCGGTTTTGAGGTGCGTGACGTACACTACACGCATTATGGCCGTTTGTGTACCATTGAGACCCCTGAAGGCCCGAACATCGGTTTGATTTCCTCCTTGTGTGTTTTCGCCAAGATCAATCATCTTGGATTTATTGAGACTCCGTACCGTCGGGTGGAGAACGGCAAGGTGCTCTTCAACGAGCCGCCGGTATTCCTCACCGCTGAGGAGGAAGACAACAAGCGTATCGCCCAGGCGAACACGCCGATGGACGAGAATGATATGTTGGGTGAGAAGGTGAAAGCCCGTCGTCTTGCCGATTATCCTATATTGCCAAGAGAGGATATCGACTTGATAGACATTGCTCCAAACCAGATTGCCTCTATAGCCGCTTCTTTGATTCCGTTCTTGGAGAACGATGACGCCAACCGTGCGTTGATGGGTTCCAACATGATGCGTCAGGCAGTGCCTTTGTTGCGTCCTGAAGCGCCCATCGTCGGTACCGGTCTTGAACATAAAGTGGCTGTGGATTCTCGCGCCGTACTGCTTGCTGAAGGCAATGGTGTCGTGAAGTCAGTTGACGCGCAACATATTGAAATTGAGTATGAACGCACCGAAACGGAAGAGTTGGTGAGCTTCGATCCGGCAGCCAAGAACTATGAGTTGCTGAAGTTCAGAAGAACCAACCAGAACTCCTGCATCAACATGCGCCCGATTGTGACGAAAGGTCAGAAAGTGAAGAAGGGCGATGTGCTGACGGAAGGTTATGCTACCGAGAACGGAGAGTTGGCCCTTGGCCGCAACCTGATGGTGGCATTCATGCCTTGGAAGGGATACAACTTCGAGGATGCTGTCGTGATTTCCGAGAAGGCCGTAACGGACGATTTGTACACTTCTATACATATTGAGTCTTTCACCATGGATGTTCGCGATACCAAGCGCGGTATCGAGGAACTCACCAACGACATTCCGAATGTTTCCACGGAGGCCACCAGCGATTTGATGGAGAATGGTCTTATCCGCGTGGGCGCTGAGGTGAACGAAGGTGACATCCTGATTGGTAAGATCACCCCGAAAGGTGAATCTTATCCCAGTCCTGAGGAGAAGCTTCTCCGCGCCATTTTCGGCGACAAGGCCGGCGATGTGAAAGACGCCTCTCTGAAAGCGCCGCCATCCATGAAGGGTGTGGTTATCGGTGCGAAGGATTTGTCCAGACGTATCAAAGACAGAAAATCCAAAGCCAAAGATAAGGATATCGTAACTGAAATTGAGGAGAAATACCAGTCTCAGTTCGACCACTTGCATGATGTGGCAGTATCCAAGCTGTACAAGATTCTGGAAGGCAAGATTGCCCATAACATTCATGACAATGCCAAGAATGTCGTGATTGCCAAGGGTGCCAAGTTCTCCCAGAAGATGCTGAACACAGTTGATTTCACATCCGTTGCCATTTCCAAATGGACCAACGATGCTAAGATCAACAGTTTGGTTGCCGAGATTATCCGCAATTACCTTATCAAGGTCAGAGAACTCAATGCGAAGAAGACACGTGAGGTGTTTGATGCCACTATCGGTACGGAATTGCCGGCAGGCGTTGTTCAAATGGCGAAGGTTTACATTGCCAACAAGCGCAAACTGCGTATTGGTGACAAGATGGCCGGTCGTCACGGTAACAAGGGTTGTGTGGCCAAGATCGTGCGCCAAGAGGATCTTCCGTTCCTTGAGGACGGTCGTCCGGTTGACGTGGTGTTGAACCCGCTGGGTGTGCCTTCCCGTATGAACTTGGGACAGATTTACGAGACCGTGTTGGGTTGGGCAGGCAAGAAAATGGGCGTGAAGTATGCTACCCCGATTTTCGATGGCGCTTCCATTGACCAGATCAATGAGTTGATGAAAGAAGCCGGCCTTCCGGAGAATGGCAGCACGCAGTTGTATGATGGTGAGACGGGCGAGCCGTTCCATCAGAAGGCAACAGTGGGTTACATCTATTATTTGAAACTGCACCATATGGTTGACGACAAGATGCACGCCCGTTCCATCGGACCTTACTCACTGATTACGCAACAGCCGTTAGGCGGTAAAGCCCAATTCGGTGGTCAGCGTTTCGGTGAGATGGAGGTGTGGGCTATTGAGGCCTACGGTGCCGCCAATGTGTTGCAGGAGATTCTGACAGTCAAATCCGACGATGTGGTGGGTCGTGCCAAGACATACGAAGCCATCGTGAAGGGTGACAATATGCCGAACGCCGGTATTCCGGAATCCTTCAATGTGTTGGTGAACGAACTCCGCGGTTTGGGATTGGATGTTAAATTTGAATAAGACAACAAAAAATAATTTTGTAAATCATGGCTCTTAAAAAAGACAGTAATACAAGAAAAGAATTTCAAAAAATCACCATCAGTTTGGCATCTCCGGAGACCATTCTCCAACAGTCACACGGTGAGGTTTTAAAGCCGGAGACGATCAACTACAGGACCTATAAGCCTGAGCGTGATGGTTTGTTTTGCGAAAAGATTTTCGGACCGACCAAAGACTGGGAGTGCCATTGCGGAAAATACAAGAGAATCCGCTACAAAGGTATCACTTGCGACCGTTGCGGTGTGGAAGTTACCGAGCGCAAAGTGCGTCGCGAACGGATGGGCCATATTCAGTTAGTGGTGCCGGTAGCCCATATTTGGTTCTTCAAATCATTGCCGAACAAAATCGGCGCCTTGCTTGGTTTGTCCTCCAAGGATGTGGATGCCGTAATTTATTACGAAAAATATGTTGTCATCCAAGCCGGTGCCGCCGAAAGCGATAAAGTCCACAAAAACACCCTGCTCACCGAAGAGGAGTATTATGAGATTGTGGAAAATCTCCCTGCCGAGAACAAGATGCTGGACGATAATGACCCCAACAAATTTGTGGCCAAGATGGGTGCGGAAGCCCTCTACGATTTGCTTTGCAAAGTTAACTTGGATGAGGAATCTTATGAGTTGAGAGACAAGGCGAACAACGAGACTTCCCAGCAGCGTAAGAAGGATTTGTTGAAACGTCTGCATGTGTTTGAGTCATTCCGCGACAGTAGAAACCGTGCGGAGAATAGACCTGAGTGGATGATCATCAAGATCGTACCCGTTATTCCACCGGATATCCGTCCGTTGGTTCCGTTGGATGGCGGTCGTTTCGCCACTTCGGATTTGAATGACCTCTATCGTCGTGTCATCATCCGTAACAACCGTTTGAAACGTCTCGTTGAGATCAAGGCACCCGATGTCATCATGCGTAATGAGAAGCGTATGTTGCAAGAGGCCGTGGATTCACTGTTCGACAACTCCAAAAAGTCCAGTGCGGTGAAATCCGACTCCAACCGTGCCCTGAAGTCACTTTCCGACAGCTTGAAAGGTAAACAAGGTCGTTTCCGTCAGAACCTGTTGGGTAAGCGTGTTGACTACTCTGGCCGTTCCGTTATCGTGGTAGGTCCGGACTTGCATCTGAACGAGTGCGGTCTGCCCAAAGACATGGCTGCCGAGTTGTTCAAACCGTATATCATCCGCAAGATTCTTGAAAGAGGCATCGTCAAGACGGTTAAATCCGCCAAGAAGATCGTTGACCGCAAGGATCCTGTTGTATGGGAAATTCTGGAGAATATCCTGAAAGGCCACCCGGTATTGTTGAACCGTGCTCCTACCTTGCACCGATTGGGTATCCAGGCCTTCCAACCTCGTTTGGTAGAAGGTAAGGCCATTCGTCTGCACCCGTTGTGTTGTACGGCTTTCAACGCCGACTTTGATGGTGACCAGATGGCTGTGCATGTCCCGCTGGGCAATGCCGCTATTATGGAAGCCCAAATGCTGATGATGGCATCCCACAACATTCTCAATCCGGCCAATGGCGCGCCTGTCACCGTGCCTTCACAGGACATGGTGTTGGGTTTGTATTACATCACCAAGGAACTTCCTTCCACTCCTGACCACAAGGTTCAAGGCGAAGGCCGTATTTTCTACGGTCCGGAAGAGGTGATGATTGCCTATAACGAGAAAAAAGTGCATTTGAACGCCAAGATCAAATGTAGAGTTGATGTGGACGGAAACGGTACCATCAAGATTATTGACACTACCGTGGGTCGTGTGATGTTCAACCAAGTGGTTCCTAAAGAATACGGTTACATCAATATGCTTCTGACCAAGAAGGCGTTGCGTGACATCATCGGTGACGTGCTGAACAAGTGCGGCAACAAGGTGTGCGCCCAGTTCTTGGACGACATTATGAGTTTGGGTTACCGTATGGCTTTTGAAGGCGGTTTGTCCTTCAACTTGGGTGATGTGATTATCCCGAAGCAGAAACCTGAGTTTATCGCTGAGGCGAATGCGCAAGTGGATGAGATCACGATGAACTACAATATGGGTTTCATCACCAACACGGAGCGTTACAACCAGGTTATTGATGTTTGGTCACAGTGCAACGCCCGTCTTTCCAAGATCCTCATGAAGGAGATTGAGGAAGACCGTCAGGGATTCAATCCTGTGCACATGATGCGTGACTCTGGAGCTCGTGGTTCTGCCGAGCAGATCCGTCAGCTTTCCGGTATGCGTGGTTTGATGGCCAAGCCGAGTAAGGCCGGTTCCTCCGGTGGTGAGATTATCGAAAACCCGATTCTCTCCAACTTCAAGGAGGGTTTGTCCGTGCAAGAATACTTCATCTCCACACACGGTGCCCGTAAGGGTTTGGCCGATACCGCTTTGAAAACCGCTGACGCTGGTTACCTTACCCGTCGTTTGGTGGATGTTTCTCACGATGTTATCATTACGGAAGAGGATTGCGGTACACTCCGCGGTATGACCGTAAGTGCATTGAAGAAGAACGAGGAAGTGGTGGAAACCCTGTACGATCGTCTTTTGGGTCGTGTGACCTTGCACGATGTGTACCATCCTCAAACCGGCGAACTGATTATCAAAGCCGGTGAGGAACTGACTGAAAAATATTGCAAAATCATAGAAGAATCTCCGATTGATGAGGTGGAAATCCGTTCAGTGCCCACCTGCGAGTCCAAACACGGTATCTGCCAAAAATGTTACGGTCGTAACTTGGCAACCGGCAAGATGGTCCAAATCGGTGAGGCAGTCGGCGTCATCGCCGCCCAGTCCATCGGTGAACCTGGTACACAGTTGACACTGCGTACATTCCACGTCGGTGGTGTGGCTGGTAATGTGGCCGCCAACTCTTCTATCCAAGCCGCTTATGATGGTGTTTTGAGTATTGACGAACTCCGTGCCTTGGAGAAAACCGATGCCTTTGGCAAGACCTATTATAAGGTTATCGGCCGTACCGCTGAAATCAAGATTATTGATGTCAAGACCGGTATTGCGTTGGCTTCCGCCAATATCCCTTACGGTTCCAATCTCTACTTCAAACATGGTGACTCCATCAAGAAGGGCGATTTGATTGCCGATTGGGATCCGTTCAACGCTGTGATTCTTTCCGATGTTGCCGGTAAAGTACAGTTCAATGATATCATTGAAGGTGTTACCTACCGTGTGGAGACCGACGAGCAGACTAATATTCACGACAAGGTGATTATTGAGAGCCGTCTGAAGACCAAGAACCCGAGCATTTCCATCGTGGACAAACACGGTGATTTGATTAAGAGTTTCGATGTGCCAGTCGGTGCTCGTTTGGCAGTGGAAGAAGGACAAGAGATTGATTCAGGTGAGATTCTGGTCAAGATTCTGCGTTCCTTCGGTAAGTCAGGCGATATCACGGGCGGTCTGCCGCGCGTGACCGAACTTTTCGAGGCCCGTAACCCTTCCGATCCCGCTGTGGTTTCCGAAATCGACGGTGTGGTTTCCTTCGAGAAGAAGCTGAAACGTGGTAACCGTGTGGTGAAAATCACCCCGCGTAACGATGACGGCGAAGGTGCCAAGACTTATTTGATCCCCACCTCTAAACAGATTCTGGCTCAGGAGAACGACTTCGTGAAAGCCGGTACCCCATTGTCTGAAGGTTCTCTTACCCCTGTGGATATTTTGAATATCAAGGGTGCCCAAAAGGTTCAAGAGTACATTATCAATGAGATTCAGGAGGTTTACCGTCTGCAAGGTGTGAAGATCAATGATAAGCACTTTGAAGTGATTGTGCGTCAGATGATGCGCAAGATGGAAATTGAGGATCCGGGTGATACCAAGTTCTTGCAAGGAGAGTTGATCAACAAGATTGATTTCCAAGAAGAGAACGATATCATTTGGGATAAGAAAGTTGTGGAAGAGCCCGGCGATTCGGATGAGGTGCGCAAAGGCCAGATTATCAGTGCCAAGAAATTGCGTGATATCAACTCTATCTTGAAACGTAAAGATATGAAACTGGTTCAGGTTCGCGACGCTCGTCCCGCTACGGGTAAACCGATCCTCCAAGGTATCACGAGAGCATCTCTGCAAACGCACAGTTTCATCTCCGCCGCTTCCTTCCAGGAGACGACAAAGGTGCTCACGGAAGCCGCTATCAACGCCAAATCCGATAACCTTATCGGTATGAAGGAGAATGTTATCGTCGGACAGAAGATTCCGGCTGGTACGGGTATCCGCAAATACCAAACCATCGAGGTTGGTTCCAAAGAGGAATACGAATCCCTGATGGCATCCAAGGAGGAAGAGTTGGTGGAAGAAATGAGTAATGAACAGAACTAAAAAATAAAAGGAATCATGCCAGATCAGAAAATCGACATTAATTTGCCAGAAGAGATAGCACAAGGCGTATATTCTAACTTGGCTATCATCTCCCACTCCAATTCGGAATTCATAGTGGATTTCGTGGCTATGCTGCCCGGTGTTCAAAAAGGTACAGTTCGTTCCCGTATCATTATGACACCCCAGAACGCCAAACGGTTGTTGAACGCGCTTGCGGACAACATCTCCAAGTATGAGGGACAGAATGGTGTTATAGTGGACAATCCGCAAGGCGCTATTCCTCCAATGATGAATAATGGGGGTCTGGCATAAATAATCTTCCGAATACGTTCAAGTTTTTTATATTAATGATGGATAGGGTGGAACTTCGGTTTCACCCTTTTTCAATATAAAAGAATGAAATAAACAAAGTGTTATTTGTCGTTGAGCGTGTGAAAATATGCCAAAAGGGTTTCGGCTTTCTTGGGACCTAACACTTCTGCCAGTTCTGCCATAGTAGCGGTTTTGATGCGGCTCACGCTCTTGAATTTGCTCAGCAGCCGTTGTTTGAGCACGGGTCCTATGCCGGGCGCTTTGTCCAAGGCGGAAGCTATGCTGGTCTTGGAGCGGCGTTTGCGGTGATGTGTGATGCCAAAGCGGTGCACTTCGTCGCGCACATGCTGAAGCAGCTTCTGTGCTTCTGATTTTTTGTCGATATAGATGGGGTATTCATCGCCCACTTTGTATATGTCTTCCAACCGTTTGGCAATGCCCACCATCATCAGCCGGTCTTCAATGTTCAGCGCTTGAATGGATTTCCAGGCAGCGTTCAGTTGGCCTTTCCCGCCGTCAATGACCACGAGGTCGGGCAAGGGCTTGTTCTCTTCCAGCAGGCGATGATAGCGGCGGTAAATCACCTCTTCCATGGAGGCGAAATCGTCGGCACCGACCACGGTTTTGATATTGAAGTGGCGATATTCGCTTTTGGCGGGTTTGCCGTCAATAAAGCAGCTCATGGCGGCAACAGGGTCTTCGCCTTGGGTGTTGGAGTTGTCGAAGCACTCGATACGGCGGGGCAGCGTTTTCATGCCGAGGGCTTGCTGCAGGACCATGAGCACGCGCTGGCTCCGGCGCTCAGGATCGACCAAGTCTTGCCGTTTCTTCTTCTCCAGCATGTAGAAATGAGCGTTGCGTTCCGCCAATTCCACCAGTTTGCGCTTCTCACCCCGCTGGGGAACCTGGAATGTCCATTTCTCCGTCTCGATGGTCGGCATGAGGGGAAGCAGAATGTTGGGGAACAACTCGCCCAGCCGCATCTCCATCTCCAGCAATCCTGCCCAAAGCAGGTCCTCGCGACTGCGATCCATCTTGTTGTTGATTTCCAGCGTGTGCGCTTGCACGATGGAACCGTCCACAATGCGCAAGAAGCTGATGTATCCACAGTCGTCGTCCTCTTCCATTCCGAATACATCCAGATTGGTAAGTTGCGGACTGACCACCACCGATTTCACCACAAAATTCTCCAGGATTTCAATCTGCTGCTTGATTCGGCCCGCTTCTTCAAACTCCCATTTCTCCGCACATTTCATCATTTCTTCTTTCAATCGGCTGATAACCTCCTTCCGGTTGCCCTTGATGATGTCCACGCTTTTTTGGATGTTGGCCTGGTACTGCTCGGCCGTGATGTATCCACAGCAGGGTGCCGAACAGTTGTGCACCTGATACTGCATGCAGGGCCGGTCGTTTTTCACCAACCGTTTGCATTTGCGCAGAGGGAACATCTCGTTGATGGTGTCCAGCAGCACATTCATCTGTTTTACAGACGAATAGGGACCGAATAGTTGCATCTTGTCGGGTTCGGGACGCCGGGTGGGGAAAATCCGGGGGAACTCCTCTTTGGTGACGGCGATCCATGGGTACGATTTGTCGTCTTTCAGCATGATGTTGTAATGGGGTTTGAACTGCTTGATCATGCTGTTTTCCAGCAGCAGTGCTTCCCATTCGGTGTCCACCACAGTGGTTTGTATGTCGCGGATTTTGGTGACGAGCATACGGACTTTGGCGGAATCATGCTCTTTGTTGAAATAGGAGGATACGCGCCGTTTCAAACGCTTGGCCTTGCCAACATATATGATGGTGCCTTTGTCGTCCAAAAAGCGATATACGCCCGGCTTTTCAGGCAGGGTTTTGAGTATGAGTTTCAGATTTTCGCGTACCTCTTTCATGTGGGCGGATGAGATGATGAGAAATTGTGGGCAAAGATAGTGATTTTAGTTGAAGGCAACATTTCTTTTGATTATTCCGAATACACACATTGAAAATTAACAATTTGTATAATTAATTGTAAATTTTTATTATATATTTATTTGAAAACCACTCTGATATGAAATTTTGCAAAATACTTGATAATGAGTTTTTTGTGTTGTAATATTGCAAAGTAGAAACAGACCATGACAAAAAGAGAGCGAAGTGCGTGCAGAAGGCGCACCATTTCATTAATCCCGAGCAGATTGTCTGTGTGAGAGGTTAGTGAGGCATGTCTGCGCAGATAAGAAAAAAATAAACAAACTTGACATATATATCAATTATTTTAATATTTTTGCAGCGTATGAAGAAGATGACATTGGACAAAATTTCTGAATCACAAAGAACTACACTATACTCGATTAGCTTTGAAAAAGACGGCACTACAGAATTTGAAAAATTTGTGTCGGAATTTGAAATGAATGCTCAATTTAATTCTGATTACCAAAGAATTATTGCAGCATTGCAAGTCATCTTAGAAAGAGGGGCTTTGGAAAGATTTTTCCGTCCCGAAGGGAAAATGAATGACAATGTGCATGCAATACCCATAGATGGTGGCAAACTAAGATTGTATTGTCTTCGCATTTCCGAGCAAATCGTTATTCTAGGGAATGGAGGAGTAAAAAGCACTAAGAGTTATCAGGAAGATCCGAAACTGTATGGTTATGTGTTGGATTTGCAAAGGTTTGAGAGAATTTTGAAGGAAAACATTGAAAAGGGCTATATCAGCGTTAACGAAAAAGAACTTGTTGGTACAGACAACATTATTTTTGAAATATGAACGACAAGCAAGAATGGTTCAAATCCAGAGTAGAGCAAGTTTCGCCGGAAATCATGTCGGAGGTGCAGATGTCTGCAGGTATCATTGCACGCATTGACAAGATTCTTAATGAAAAGAACATGACGCAGCGTGACTTGGCGAAAAAGTTGGGGAAAAACGAAGCGGTGGTCTCTCGTTGGATCACTGGCCTTCCTAACTTCACACTTAGAACATTATCCGAGATTTCCACTGCTTTGGGCGAACCGCTTATTAAATTGGCAGAGTAGCTTCAGTTCGGAGACTAAATCGGGCAAGTGTTTACAGATCGTTCCTGCCGGCGGACGAACCTTTGGTTAACCGTGTTTTTGTGTCAGCATGGATTTTAGGGTTTCATAGTCGTTATGTATTCTCTCAAATACTTAAACGGAAATGGTACAACCGTCAACTGTCCGTTGCGGACAAATGTAACACTCATCAACGGAAGCAATTGCTCAAAGAATAGTTCTGATTCTTTGTATGGCACAACCATTCTAATATTTGCGGCGCATTGTATCGTTGAATTTAAGCCGTAGCCCGACACACCCGAATAGTAATATTGACAGCCATCTTTTTGATAGCACTTTATATCCAAGCAAGAACCTAATAATTGGTTTTTGTATTGAGTGCTGCGGACACCTTTCACGGAACGCTTGTTTTCAGCTACCGAAACTTCCTGCTTGTATCGTTTTAATTGAGACTCAACTTCGAACATATCGGGAAGTGTTCTTAAATCCGTCTCCTGGATAATGTTTATTGACTCTCCGTGTTGAATTGTACCACAAACAATGCCATCTTCATCGTTGTCAAATATTTCCATACAATCATTGAATTTGTTCATATTAAACAAGTCCAATTCCAACTCTTCGAAATCAAATGTTCCATCTGGGTGAATGGTCATAAAAAAGAAACGGGGTGTCTTATCGTCCATAATCCGTAAACCGAAAGTCCAATCATCCGAGAAATTGTACTCTTTCCAATCAACCAAAGATATGGATCTCCCCTGAATGTCGTTCTTAATCAAAAGCTCTTCGGCGACGGTGTTTATCGCACTTGTGACATTTGTTTTGAAATTCTCATAGGTTAAATGCTGAATAACGCACCCCTCAAATTTGTCGTTGTGCGGGTCGTTGCCGCCATCGTATGTGTCTTTGTCGTGTATTATCCTCAAATTGAGGCAACCTTTTTTGGGGTGCTTTATTACTGTAGCCTGCACACTAAATCTTTCTTTTAATGCGGATTGCAAGTCGTCAACAAAATCACTAGAATAGGAATCGCCAATTGCATCAACTATTCTTATTGGTTGCTTCTTTATCAATTCACCAATCAACGCTTTTGTCTTTTCAGACAATTTAGGCTCCACAACCAACTCTCTTAAATTGGGTATACTCAGAAATTGAACTTCAACAAATTTGCCGCACTTCTCATTAAACTTCTTTAGCACATTAGTTATCACTCCCAATTTGCATTGTTTGTAGTATTCAATTCCCCGAATATCCAAGAATGTTATTTCGTTTTTGTCTTTTTTTGTTTGACGGGCAATAAAACCAACATCTTTGCTGTCTTTCGGTTTGCGGCGTAATGTTTGGTTTCGCGATAATATGTACTGTGGGTATTCTTCAAACTTCTTTGCTTTAAATTCTATTTCTTTGCGTAATATGGCTGATGAGAACGTTTGAATCGACCATTTTAAAACAAGGTCTTTTGTGATTTTCAACTCCAAACAAGGAATTTGCGATACTGGCGCATCCTCACCTTTGAATCGTTTTATCCAAGAAGCATCGTAGCAATAGAAATGGCCTGTAATGTTGTTGAATCTCAACTCATCGGTTTCGTATGTGCCCAAACTGTTGAGCAACAATTGGGCAATCACGTGTTCTGGGACTTGTTTAAACCCCGTGTCACGCTCATCTTTGGAAATGATATTGTTTCCTCCGTCATATTTAACGAGTTCGCCATTCAATTGCCTGAAATTATTTTCATTGTGCTTTAACAACACATAAAAAGTTTTACCGCCTTCAAAAACAACCGAAAGAACATTACTGTTCTCAAATGGCGCATCAACCATTTTAGCCCCATTGGGGAAATATGGATTTTTCTTACTTGGATTCTTGACTTGAGAATCGATTCTAAATATGTCGTAGATTTTCAGAAGTTCCGCTCTGTCAACCTTTACTGTTATCTGATTTATTATACTTTCCATCTATGGCATTTTTAATGTATAAAACGGCTTGTTCGTTGGGAACCAACTCGTCATTAACTAAAGAATACAAACACGGAATTTCAACTATCATTTGTGTGACCGAAGGTTGATAGTTTGATTGGTTCACAATTTGGGTATTCGCAACAATAATGGTTTCGGCTCTGCATTCGTCTTTCTTGACATTTATCTTCTCAATGTATTCATTTGCATTGAATTGAGTGCTTTCTTTCCAATGTTTGAAATCGACAAAAACAGGTTTCCCTTTCACTTTGAAATCAAAGAACTCATAATATTCTGGTACCAGATCCTCCAATTCTACATTTAAAATTTGCGAGAAGAAAACTCTCCCGACAAATTCACCTAATGCGCCTTTGTAAATGTTGTTGAACAATGGTGGCGACATTATGAACTTGTGCTTTTCCCAATTTGTGGCATATTCCATTTGTTCGAAATAGGTTTTTAATCCTGGCAGTTTCAATAGAGCGTGCAAATTCACATTTTCTACGGATTCTGCCGTAAACTCTGATTGAGCAGAGAATGACACCTCTGTTTTGAAAAAATCGTTTTCTGTTTTGTAATAGACCTTATTATCTTCGGTTGGCAACTCAATGTAGAAGAATTTCCACGGGCAGTTTTCCCAATCTTCCTGTGTCAACGTTGGGCGTTGCAGTACATAATCACGAAGACGCTGCCATTGTTCAATACTTTCCTTATTCCAATATTTGAAATTCAGCATTTTCAGTATCTGCCGATTCGCCTTATACGAAATATCTTCTGCTTTTTTTGCGGTGTCAATTTCTTCTGACATAAGTGATTGGCGGTTAACGCTCAACTTCTCTACAAGTTTACGAAACTCCCAATTGAAATCTTTTGATTCATCATCAATTATTGGATAGTATAAGACATCAGCTATCTCATCGTGGGCAAATATATAAATATGTGGGTTTTTCATATTGGTTCTGCATATTCGTCCAACTGCCTGAATCAAACATCTGGTTGCGGCAATTCGTGCACTTTTGGTGGATAACAAAGGACTGAAGAATTTGCTCTTTCCTCTCAACTTGTCGAATGCGGCTCGTATGTTGCTGTCTTTGACCACTTTAGTGATTTCATAATTGTCGCACAGATATTCACACTGATAAATGTATCGAGCCATCTCATCGAGTTGCACATCTGGCAGAATCATATTCACCATTACATTTGTGGGCTTGTCGAGATAAATGGAATCGAAATCTTTCTGTTCGCGTTCTTTAAAATTGTTTGTATGAACAAGTTTGCCTTTTAATAATTTGGGAATGTCATATTGCAAGTTTTGCCCTGCGCCAATGGTTTGGTATGACGATACTACAAAACGACGCTGGCCTTTTGCTAGGGCACCAAGAATGTCGTCCTTTTTGTTGTCGAAATCGGCACTATCCATAATAACCGCAATATCCTTATCATAAGTTTCTTTAACATCTTCAGTAATTGCTTTGAATATTTTTTGTAAAAAAGACCATTTCAAGGTATTGCTATCTTCTTTAGGTAGCGTGGTAAGCATACACAACAACGAATAAATTTCGGGTTGTTGGACAAACTGCTTGTAAACCCATGCGACTCTTAAGTATCGGCGTTTCTGATAGACATCAGTCCGTTTCCCTTTGCTATCCAATTTTGGTGGCAGTATACTTTCAAGTTCGTCGTGAATCAACTCTGCCTTTTCTTCGTTTGAAAAGATTATCCCCCATAGATTACTGTTGATATAATCGTCATCGGTTATGTGTTCTGTCACACCAACTTGAATCATATCTTCTTTGTAACCCGAGACCGAATTTTTGAATTGTTGGTGAAGCCGTTCTCTGTCGTTCTCTGTGAGTTGACGGTATCCACTATGAAGTCGCCATTTCAAATAATTCAAATCGTAGTTGGCGGTCACGCTTTCCAACGATGCTGTAGCAGACAATCCGATGACTTTTGCCGATAGACACATTTTCTTCATTATCTTTTCTGGTGTTTCCTCAAAAGAATAACGGAAAATGTCGGTTTTCAAATCGTGTCGGTCCTCGTCAAGGAATTCATAATAGTTCCAGCCGTTGTTGCAAAATCTTGTATCGCCACTTTCATAATCATCATTAATGTTGTTAGCCTCATTATTGTTTCCCTTCCAAGTCATTTGCACTTCACGGACCAACTTCGCCACGATGCTTGGTTCTGCAATAAATGTTGACAACACGGTTTGTATTGCAGAATCGATGGAATAGTCCCTTTGTGTGTCCGAATGACTTATCTCCTCTTGCCGTAGTTGCTGATAATTGATTGAAAGGACACTAACACCTTTCAAGAAATAATTAATGAAACGCTTAACATCGGAAAGAACTTCTTGTATTTTCTTGGTTTCGCTGTCCGAATTGAGCAATATGGCATTCCAATTTCCTTTGCCGTCGAATTTGGTTACAATGTCCTTTTGGTCTGAAACCATTGATGAATACCCAAAATCATTGAACAAGAAGTATCGTTCTTCGTGGTCGAAATTCTGCGACTTATGACAGAAATCGAGTTTGTGCTTCTCGTTAGTCTCCTGTGCCAATTTCTTTATGTCGTCAATGATTTTTTCCAAGGGGAACTTCTTGTTATACTCATTCTTTTTTCTGTTTTCCGATGGGGTAATTAATCTTTTGGGGATTTCTCTTGTCAAAAGCCCCGAATGGATTCTCTTGAAAAGGTCGATGTAGTTCATCCCGTTTTCGATATTCCTATCGATAATATTATTAAGCATTGTCTCTTTTGTGGCATCAAATTCATCGACAAAAACAAAGGAATTCTTGAAGGACGGATGATTGTAAAAGAAATATGGGTGCTCAACAATAGTCGAATGTTCGAGAAGGAACTTGTCTATGGTCAGGAAATAAACAGAATAGTCTTGAGTGTACACCGACGGGTATAACTCACCAATCCAATGCCATTGTGTTAGGGTTTTGACCGCCTGTAGTTTTTTCTTTCTATCTTTAAATTCCTCGTGAAGTTTATATGTAAGCATTTTGCGGAAATTTCTTTCCGCATCCTCGAATTCTTTGAATTGAGTTTCTTTCTTGTATTTCTTCAAAAAATCAACTATCTCGTATTTTTCTTTAAGTTGCTTGAACTCATCGCTTTTCCATACCTTATCATTCTCCTTGACATCATCTTTTATTGAATCAAAATTCTCTTTTACAAAATCAATGTTCGACTTAATTCTAAAGACCTTTTTCTTTTGTTCTTCCGAAAGAATTTCCAGCAAGTCATTATATGGGGCGTCAAGGTTCTTTTTAAGTGTTGTTATAAAGAAGATTTTCTTTTCGGAAAAATTTTCCATCAGTTCCTTGATATAATGGATGACCTCGTATGTCTTGCCAGCACCTGTCGGCATATCTATCAGCAACAATCCATTGGATGTTTGAGTATCTTCACAAAAATTCCGTATAACTTCTCTCATAATAACAATATTTTTACTTGCTAGTGGATAGGAAAACGGCAAATAACCGGTGACATTACTTCCATCCCGTAGTCGGTTTTGTTCTTCGTAGGCTACTCTGTCGAATTAATCAAGCTTTTTCCTGTCTTTACCCAATCCTCCTTGAAACTAGGATTGGTATGGATATACACATATCCTCGGCGGTTCTCTTCTTTTATAACAAATTTGGCCTTTCTCAAATATTCCTGCAAAAATAACAAAAAACCGCATGAAAATGACATTTGGCGGCGCGAAATTGACACTATATGTAAACAAAAACAGATAAGATGTTTTATGGCTTGCGCTAGATCTCGCTCATAACAGGTTCACGGTGGTGCTCAACACTCCCTATAACCCGAACAAGATTAATGTGGTTCTCGCTGTTTGTCGATACATCCTATTGCTTAAACACGATGGCACTCGGGTTCAACCCCGCAGAGAAAGAGAATTTCTTTTTGCCGTTTTTGTCGAAACAGAATACATCTCCCGTGACTGTAAAATTGTGAGCATCCGTAATATAGACATCCCCATTCAATGGGTTTACGGTGATGCCGTAGGGCATTTGCAAATTGGTGCCATCGGTAATGAAAAGGGTTGGCTCCATGTCCGGGTTGGTAAGGTCGAGCACTTTGACAGGGTTGGAAGCGGCATTGTAGTCCACCTCATACACATATGCTTTGTTCCCGTCTAAACAGAAGTTTTGGATGTTTTGCCATGTCTGGCTAACTTGGTCGGTGTGGGCATCGATGCGAGAGAGCGTGCCGCACTGGTCAATGTAATCGCCGCGCGTGCACACATACACATATTGTCCGTTGTCGCTGGCGGCCACCATGTACGGGTTGATCCCGACCTCGATGGTCTTTAGCAGAGTCAATGTGTTGACATCAAATACGGACACGGTCTTGTCATAATCCGGATTGTTCAGTCCGCCGGAATTGGCCACATAGAGTTTGCCGTTGCATACGCAGATACCTTCGGGGTTGTTACCCGAGCGTACGGATTGCTCCACTTCCAAGGTGGCGGTGTCAATACGCACCACATCGCCGTCAAAGCAGGAGACATACGCTTTGTTTTGGTGGAAGGTGATATGACGAGGGCTTTTCCCGGGAAGACTGATGGCTTTGATGGATTTTGCTGTGGCGAAATCCATTACTTCCACCCGATGGGAGTTGTTGACCACACAGTAGAGTTTGTTGCCATATCGTTTAAGGTCATTTCCTGTGTCGCCAAGTCCACGCTGGTTTATCTCAAGAAACAAGTCTGCGCGAAAATCGCCCGTGTCGAAGTTGTAAAATGATATGGTGCTGTTGTTGTGTTGGAAAAGACCTTCGTTGAGAATGTAGATGCCGCTTGCTTGAGTGTCAACGGGAGGGGTTGGGGGTGGAGTGGGGGGCTGGCAACTGGCACCGCAAAATACGGCGAACATAAACAAAATGATTCCGTGGAAAAAGGGTTGTTTGAAATGCATTACCTCGGCATTTAATGGGTTAATAATGGTGCTCGGGCAGCATGTCGCTTATCTCCCGAAGCGGTTAACAACATGTTTTAGGCCGGTATTCTGACTTGTTTCTCCCGACACGCCTTCCCACCTTGCGGCAGTGACTTTTTTGTGCCGGAAACGGATGAAACTTACAGCAGCGGGTACTGTACAGGATTCGCACCTGTTTCCCTGAAACGGCAAAAAGATGACCGCTTCGCCAAAAACGGGGCAAAGATACTAAAAAAAGAAAGGTGAGGAACTAAAACTCCACGGCAAACTTCACATTGATCATCCTTCCGGTCAGGAAGTTCGGAACGGCGTATGAGTTGTTGTAAATATCTGATATCCAAGAGTATGATGCCACATTTTTGGTGCCAAGCAAATTGAACACCTCAATATAGATACCCGCGTTTTTGATGCTGCGGATGAATTTGGACTTGTTGCGCATGCGGTCGCGGCTTTGCTCAAGGAACATGAACGAGAATCCCAAGTCCACGCGGCGATACCATTTGGGGTCACGAACCCGTTGATATGCGGGGGCGTTGACGGGACCTACCGGAAGTCCGCTGGCAAAGACAAAGTTGAGATGCACACGGAATTGCGGGAATCCGGGAATATGGTCTTGGAAGAATAGGTTGAATGCCATGCGTTGGTCGGTGGGGCGGGGAAGATATCCGGGTTCTATCCGGTTGCCGTCCTTGTCATAATAGTAGTCATCCAAGATATCCTCTTTGGTATCCATGATGGATACGGCGAACCATGACTCCAGACCGCGGATGAACTCGCCACTCAATTTCAAGTCAAGTCCGGTGGCGTAACCCACGGCATCGTTGTAACCACTGTAGGTAATTCGCACATTGTCAATGGAATATGAGATGAGATGGTCCAGATATTTATAATATGCTTCTGCGGTAAATTTAAACGGCCGTCGCCACATTTTGAAATTGTATTCGGCGCCGGCTACGATTTGAAAGGATCGTTGTGACCGGATATCTGGATTCAAAGTGCCATCCACATACCGCATTTCCCGATAAAAGGCCGGCTGATAGTAAAGACCGGTGCGGATGGAAAAGATCCAGTCATGTTTCCAGTGAGGGTTGTAAACAAAAGAAACCCTCGGGGATACGGTGAATTCCCGTTTGTTGTAGGTCCAGTAGTGGAAACGCAATCCGGCGTTCAGGATGTAATGGGAGGAACTGTCGCCATCAATCTTCCATTGGTCCTGTATGAACCCCGTTAAGCGCATGGTATTCAAGTTGTTGACGGAAACCAAGTACGCGTTTTCGCCAAAGGTGAGGATTCGGGAAGGATCGTCTAGCGGTACGGGCTCGCCGGGAGTGTTGAAGATGAAGGGCAGTGTGAGTCCGGAGGAGTCGTTCATGGTCCATTCCTTGATTTGGTCATGGATGATCTCGTTTTGGGCTTTAAAACCCCAAGATAGCAGGTTGTATGCGGGCAGTTTGTGCTCGCCTCTCAGGTCGGCGGCGGATACAATGGAGGTGATATGGTTGCGCGCATGCTCCAAATTGGTGCCGTAACCCAGCGTTGACAAAATATGTACAGTACTGGACTCTAAATCCGGTTCAACCTCATGCAGCCAGTATTGTCCCTGAATATCATAGGTTTCACTCTCTTTGGCGTAGTATGAGGAGAGAATGAGTTTTAAGATGTTGTTCTCATTAAGGCGGTAATGAAAAGTAAGCCCTCCGAGGTAATTCTGGTAACGGTCCACCTCCTGTCCGTCGAAATAGATTTTGAATTGTCGGGTCATATCCGTGGGACCGAAGTTGGTTTCCCTGTTGGTGGGCTGGTAAATGAAGCTGTTGAGGGAAATGTTGCCTAAGAAACTGATGCTGAATTTCTTGGAGATATCCCACTTGAGTAGCATCTGGGTGTCAAAATAGCGTGGTTTGTAGTCGGAGGTGTCGCCTGCCATGCGCATGGAGCGGAGCAGGTAGGAGTTGGATTTGAAGCGGGAGCCGATCAGGAACGAAAAGCAGCTGTCCACACGCCCTTCCGCATGTACGGAGGCGCCCAGCATACTCACCGACAGTGAGCCGCCGTATTGGGTGGGTTCCTTGTACTGGACATCCAGCACGGAAGACATCTTGTCGCCGTATTTGGCTTCAAAACCGCCGGCGGAGAAAATGACATTGCCTGCCAAATCGGTGTTTACAAAACTCAGACCTTCCTGTTGGGCGTTGCGGATAAGAAACGGACGGTAGATTTGTATGTCGTTTACAAAAACCAGGTTTTCATCGTAGTTGCCGCCTCGCACATTGTATTGGGAACTGAGTTCGTTGACGGATGAGGTGCCGGGCATCATCTTGATGATGGACTCCATGCCGCCGCCCGGGGATGGCATCTGGAAGGAAAGTTTCGGGTTTACACGGATATAGCCGTTGTCGCTATTGCTCTGAATGTTCACCTGCTCCAGCCGGTTGCCGATAGTGGGTAGGATCACGGTGATGTTTTTGGATTCTCTTGGCTTTAGTTTGAAGCGCAATACCGTGTCGCGGTGGCTGATTTGCTGGAAGTACAGGCGGAATTCCACATTTTCGGGAACATTGATGGCAAATTGCCCGAAATCACTGGTGATGGTTTGTGTGTTATAATCCAGCACCTGAATGACCACATTCTCGATAGGCTGGTTCTCCTCGTCCAGCACAACGCCTTTCACGACGGCCTTCTGACCATAGGCGAAGGTCGTCATCAGCAAGGTGAGGATTAGGAAAAACAGTTTTTTATTTTTCAATGATGATCAATCTGGTTTTGGGGGCACAAGGAATATATACGAAGAAATGTGGGAAATATTGTGTGAATCCGTAATAAAAAAAGCTGTTGCGATGGAACATCACAACAGCTTGTAGGTCGTGTAATCAAAACACTATAAGTTACCTTTTTGGGCAGCTTCGACGAGAGTGGCATAAACGCCTTTCTTGTTGATGATGCGCATACCGTGAGCGGAAACTTTAAGATATACCCATTCGTCCAATTCCGGCACATAGAATTTCTTGGTGTGCAGGTTCGGTTTGAAGGTTCTTTTGGTTTTGATATTAGAGTGGGAAACATTGTTACCAACCACTGCTCTCTTTCCTGTAATCTGGCAAACTCTTGACATCTTCTCTATCGTTTTTAATGATTAATATTCTCTTTTGATTTTGGGCGGCAAAAGTACAAAAAAAATTGAAACAAAGCATCTTTCGTAATTTATTTTTTTCAAGAATGTTTATTCGGCCAAAATACAGCGTACAGAATAGGCGTTAAGGTCGTTGCTTTCCACGGGTTTCAGGTCGGGACAGAAAAAGGTCAGCGTACTGGCGGTCCGATTTTCGGAGAAATCGTCGGGATTAATCGACCAGAAGCGTGTTTCACCATACAAGTTCTCAAACCTGTTGCGAAGACCGTTGTAAAAGCCGGCGGGGAGTGCCGAGAATCCGGTTTCGTTGTGGCCACCGGCGCCGTTAATCCAGTAGTCGGGCACGCGCAGGGCATCCGCACCCCATGTCGCCAACCGTTCGTATTGGCTGCGGGTGGGCAGGTACCATCCCGACGGACAAATGCCCTGCACATGGTGGGCGGCGTCAACATAGTGGATGTTCCCAGAATCCGCGGCCGTTGCCCATCGGTACAGCATTCCGAAAGTCTCGATCATTTGCTCTTGCGTGAAGTCCGAGTGTTCATACACATAGGCCGAGTCCACCGTTCGTCCGTCACTGTAGTGTGTGCTTCGCAGGTTGGTTTGAGTCCAACATAACCCATCGATCCGGACAGCATTGTAGTGATTGCCGTCGTAGTCCACCGCTTGCGGACAGGGACGTTCCAACACCCTCAACCGCACACTGTCGCGCAGAATGCCACACCCCCCGCCTTCAATGGCAATGCAATAGGTTCCCGCAACCTCAGGGCCAGTGACAAAAACATGAATGTTTGTTTCTTCACTTTGGAAACCGTTTGGCCCCGACCACAAGTAGTTGCATCCACCCAACGACAAGCCAAACATGTGGCAAGTGTCCCCTTCAGCGAAAACCATACTGCTCCCTCCGTTTTCCAACCAGCACTTTCTGATTTTATCCATGTCGCTGATGGTAAGGTTGGTGATGAAATGCGCATTGCAGGCATCGGTGAGCTCCACGGACACGGTTTGCCCGAACCGCACGGGCACCTGGTCGAAAACCCCGTCGTTGTTGGTGGCAATAAGTGTGCCGCCACCATTAGGAGCGCTGAAGAGTTTGTAAGTGTAGGGTTTTAGTCCTTTTTGTCCTTTCACGCGCACAAACCCTTCTGTGTCGTGCTCATTGCATACATGTCCGTAAATGTATTCCAATTCAATGGTTTCGTTTCGCCATTCGATCATAGTGTCTGCAACGAAGCAAGGGTTGAGCGCGAGCAGTCTTCCGTTGTTTTGCGGCAAGGTGTACATGCCAATACGGTAGGTTCCCGGAAGCCCGACGGAAAGGGTTCCGTTTTTGTGGACGGCGGAGGCAGTGTGCGTGAGCGTGTCCGTCGCATAAACTTGAAAGAAAGTCTCCAACGCCACACCATTCCGGCTGTATTGGCCGCTCACGGGGATGATGTTCAGTGCAGTGCAGGTGGTGTCCAAACGGTAATGCGGCTGCTCTGTGATTTCAGGGAGGTTATAATCGATATATTGTATGATGGTGTCGTTGGTTTCACAGGGCTTGTAAACAATCCAAACATAGCGTCCGGGAGCCAAGTTTGTGTCAGTGAACAGAACGCCGGGATAACCCGTGTTGGTTTCCTTGTCTCTGAAAAGATACCTCTCTAAAGTGGCATGATTGTCAGGCCGTAGCCTGTTTACCACCCATTCGCCACCCGGCCCCGCCGTGGCTGTGAGATTGTATTTGTTGCCCTCCGGACTCTCTACCAAACAAATAGTATCCCTGTCATATAAATAGTGCCGTTCCCCATCGATGATGGTGGAATAATATAGCCCGTATTTTTGATAGATTCCCAGATGATGGGGTTGGTCAGGACAAAAATAATCCCCATCCAAATCCTGATCCCAAGAAGTCCAATTATGATAATGAATATTTCCCCCATACCGATAATGCGCATCGAATTTCCTGTATTGCATCACCCTGCTAATCAATGGGTTGTCGTATGCGTCGGTGATGATAAGGAGCACTGAATCGTTGTGAAAATCTTCGTTTTCCAAAAACCGATGACTCCAAAAGTAGTCGGTGCCGGGAACCTCGCCAGAAAAGACCAGGGTGTCGTGCGTCATATTGATGATAGTTGCTTTTAATGGGAAAGTAATATAGCTGTGGAATGTTATGCCCACATAGTAAGGCATGTCCAAATCAGCCACGGTATAGCCATAATAATTTTGACAGTTGATGGTGTCCGGCATGTAACATGGGTTGCGAACATGCTCGCTGGCAATCGCTTCGTTGATGGCATCATACTCGCTAGACATGTCCCGATGCCAACAGAATGTGTACGCAGAAGGCACTTCCACATAGTTTTCGATGGCTTGCCCCATATAAATTTGATTGTTTCCGTGGCTATATATGTTGAATGTGTATGAGAAAAGCGTGTCCCCGCAGTAGGGCTGGATTTGAAGAATGATGCTTCGTCCCCAAACTTGGCCATAATCCTGTAATCGGCTTAGGGTGTCATAAAGAAACGCACTCTGGTCGAATAAGGGCATGGGAAGCCACGCCGTGGTGTCGTTTTCTATGGTTAGCGAAGGGTTGATGAAACGGTAATATAAGATGTTGTGCCCGTTTTCATAATTCCGGTAATAATCATCGTTTGAGCCCGCAAAACTTTGTTTTTCAGACAGTTCCTTAAAGGTGATGATGTTGTGGCTTTCAGGGAATCCGGAACTGTTCCTCAACAGGTGCAAATCCGCGGAGTTAAAGTGGCGCACTTTGGGAATAGTGACATAAAGATATGGTGTGTAGTAGCCGCATCCGTCATAACATAGGATCTTGTATCGGCCTGTGTCCAAACTGTCGATCGTGTAGTAATGCTTGTAGTCGTGGCGCAATGAGTCCGTTCCGCTATACTGGTTGGTGTCAAATGTGATTTCTTTGTAAAAAACAGTGTCGGTCGGTGTAATGCGCATAATCACAAAGTGATAGGGGAATGTTCCATCGCACATTTTCACTTGAAGTTTTCCAGTGGGTTCGCATTTCAGGGAGGGCACAATGCCGTATGGCGCGGCAAAAGAATAAATGTTGTAGATCATGCCGCTGAACGGGATTTTGTAGCTGGTCCCGACATAGATGTCTTCAATGGAATCAGAGAGTATGACATAAGAATTCTCGTGTGTCAACCCTGTGCGACAAAGAGCGGACACTTTTATCTTATAGTGCCCTGTTCGCAGGTGTGTTATGGTGGGCATGCTGGTCTCCACAATAGAATCCAACCCTGACAGAGGAATGTAATAGTATCGGATTTGTTCCAGCGCCAAAGTGTCAGGGTAAGATAGGGAACAATGGATCTGGCCATTGCCCTGACAGGTGGCATCCACCACACTTGCGGATAAATGAAATTGATAATCAGATGTTTGCGCGAAAAACAGATTCGCATACAGGCATAAAAGCAGCCCAAGTAAGAACTTTTTCTTCATGATTCAATAAATTTTGTCGGACACCGGTTGGAGTGCCCATGGTTGAGCGCTGCAAAAATACAAAAATTATTAAATAATTATTAAAATAAAAATAAATTAAATAAAAATTAGTGTATTTTTAAGAAGAAAAAGTTAAAAATGCAGGGTTATTTTGTTCTCAAGAATAGCAATGTGTTGAAGAGGGCAAAGAAACAGACCCCGCCTCGGACTTCAAACATGGATTCGACGGCGATGTTCAGGATGAGGATGATGGCGAAGGAGATGTATAGGATATTCTTTTTGTGAATACCGACTACGAGGGGATGGAGGCAGAATGCGATCAGTATGAGGATGCCCGGGATGCCGGTGGTGAGCAGGGTTTGCAGATATTGGTTGTGGGCGTTGAAATGGTGCCCGATGAGGTTCGTGTAGTTTTTCTTCACAGCATTGACACCGAGTTCGTCAGTGGCGTCGCCGGTGCCAACGCCCCACGGAAGGTTCTTTTTGCAGATCTCCAGCGTTGATTTCCATACGGTGAGCCGAATCTCGCTGCTGCCGCTGCCACGGTGGTTGGTTTTGAACTTGCCAACCTCTTCTACGGTGTCCTTGAAACGATGAATGGGCACTATCTGAGTTTCATGAAGCACAATGCCGATACTGGTCAGCACAATAATGATGCTCAGTGCGGCAGCGATATTCGTGCTGCGGATGAAGAGCAGGTATATGAACCAGATAACGGCCAATATGCAGAAGACAAGTATTCCGGCTTTTGATTGGAGGAAGAAAACGCCGCAAAGCAATACGGCCATCACGAAATAAAGGAATACCTTGGTCGGAGTGGCCATCATCTTATGTGTCTTGTTGATGAAATCCAGCAAGAAGTAGAAGGCGAAGGTGGCATACATGGCCACATAAGTGGGATGACGGAAGACGGATAATTTCTGATAATATAAATAGATGTCATCGCCAGTCTGGATGTACTTGCGTATGGCGATGGTGAAAATAATGCACAGATGGATGAATGTGGAGATGGCGAAGACCATGAAGGCCAGATGTATCCTGTTGTTGGTGAGCCGGTTGCGTCTGCGGGTGAGGATGAAGAGGGGGGCGGCGAGGAACCACAGGTAGCAGTCAAAGGCGGCCAACGCACGTCCTTTATTGTAGGATAGGAAGAAACCATAGATGACCACCAAATAGATTGAGAAAAAGATGATTATGGTGGTGATGGATGCGTTTCCGCGCATATTTTCCCATTTTTCTTTCCAATTCCATTCCGCAATCCAGTTCAGAAACATCAGAATGGCGACTGGCAGCATCAGCAGGTTGGTGAAAGGCAGCGAAGCCATAGCCGTCAGTAACAGCAGGAAAAAAATATTGAAAAACCAATTGTCCGTCAACAGGGATTTCCGGTCAATGGTGTTATGTGAGTAGTTGCTCTTGAAGTTAGAGATTAGAGGTGCAGTCATTATATATTATTAAGAAGGTCGGGGCGGCGTTGTTTTGTTCTGAGCAGTTGTTGTTCGTATTTCCATTCGGCGATGAGTTTGTCGTTGCCGGAAAGCAGCACATCGGGAACCCGATGTCCACGGAAGTCGGCGGGCCGGGTGTAAACGGGGGCAGACAGGAGGTCATCCTGGAAAGAGTCGGAAAGGGCGGAGGTGCTGTCGCCAATAACACCGGGGATGACGCGCGCCAGGGCGTCCGTGATGACCATGGCGGCCAGTTCGCCTCCGGAGAGCACATAATCACCAATACTCAGATCTTCCGTGATGTAAAGTTCGCGCACGCGCTCGTCCACGCCTTTGTAATGCCCGCATAACAAGATGATATTCTGCAACATGGACATCTCATTGGCTTTGTGCTGGTTGAAGGTTTTCCCATCGGGCGCCATAAGATAGATGGCGTCATATTGCCGCTCACTTTGGAGTTGCTCGATGCATTTCGCGATTGGTTCTATCATCATGACCATGCCCGCACCGCCGCCAAAAGGGTAGTCATCGGCCTTGTGGTGCTTGTCGGTAGTGTAACTCCGGATGTCGTGTGTGTGCAACTCCAACAGCTTTTTGTCCACAGCGCGCTTCAGAATGGAGTTTCCGAAAACACCGGTAAACATGTCAGGAAAAAGAGTGAGTATATCTATGCGCATAATCCTATAACTTTTCAATTATCATAATCCCGTCCCGGAATGGCAAAAGCAGATTCCGTACCCGGTCATCCTGCTGAACGGCATTGTTGAAGGCGTCAATGGCGCGTGTGTCACGGTCGTTATGGGCGATCTCCTGCGTCACCTTATTGTTCCATAAAACATTGTCAGCCAGTATGAAACCGCCTTTCCTTACCTTGGGGAGCACGAGCTCGTAATATTGAGGGTATTGTTCTTTTTCCGCATCAATGAACACCAAGTCCCATTGCTCTTCCATGGATGGAATCATTTGCAAGGCGTCACCGATATGCAGATGGATGCGATGGCCCCATGGCGACTGGCTGACAAACTCTCGTATGCGGTCTTCATACTCTACATTAATTTCAATAGTGTGCAGTTCGCCGCGGTCGGACAGCCCTTCCGCCAGACAGAGTGCGGAATATCCGGTAAATGTGCCGATTTCCAGAATGCGGTCGGGACGCAGCATTTTGGAAATGAATGTGAGGAAAAGCCCCTGCAGCTGGTCGGAAAGCATGCGGGGGTTTATGGTCTCCAAATGAGTCCTGCGGTTGAGATTGTGCAAAAGCGTACACTCGGGGGTCGTGTGCGCTTCGCAATATGCCTCAATGGAATGGTCTATCAGATCAAAAGTGGACATTAGGAGAGTTCGGTTAAGGTCTTGTTTATTTCTTGTTCCGTTTTGGTCAGTTTGTCCTTGCAGATCTTAATCAGTTTGGCCGCTTTCTTGATGTTGTCAGAAAGTTCGTCCACGGAAATGTCAGCGTTTTCCATTTGGCTGACGATTTTCTGCAGTTGCTCAAAGGCCTCGGTATAGGTCAGTTCTTCTTTCATGTTGGATTAATATGCTATGCCAATTTTGACGCCGGCAAAATGATAAAATGCGTTTTGATATTTGTTGGGATAAAGATCCGAGTAGTCCGGTTCCCCTTCCTCGGGTATGGAATAGCCAATCTTGGAATACTGCATTTTGTACACGCCTGCGATAACCAGCGAGAGTTTGTCGGTGAAACGCAGCCGCATACCGAGTCCGAACTCTCCGGATGGTCCCCAGTTGGTGCCGTGCACCACCTTGTCCGTGGACTCGGGTTGGGTTTGCCCGTACCACTTGAAGCCCCAACCCAAATTGAGGAATGTCATGGGCGCCACTTTGGTGGCATTGGTCATGTTGACGCTGAGGTTGAGATAGATGGGGATAAAGGCCGTACGACGCCAGATGTCGAATCCGGACTCAATGCCCATGGTGAAAAAATTGTCAAACTGATAAGCCAGCAATTGGTGGATCTGAAAATTCGGAATGTTGTTGTTCACGGACTTGATGGTGGAGATGCCGTCGGTCCCTTTCAAGTCAATATGTCCCACGCCGTTGGCGTACCCCACGGAGGTCATGAACGTGAAGCGGCTCACCTGGCGCCCCTTGCTGCGTTGCGCGTTCGCAGCGGGAATAAGAAGGATTATGCTGAATATGAGGATGATAACTTTTTTCATGATAAGCAGGGTTAGGATTGGGTTGGGGTATGGGCTGACAACAATTCGCGTGCGGTGTTGAGGGCCGCTTCTGTGGGTTTGTTCCCGCAAATGAGCGTGGCGATGGCCTGCACCCGTTCTGCGAATGCCAACTCTTTCAGCATGGTAACGGCATGATTGTCAATATTTTCCTTAAACACAAGATATTGCTGGTTGCCGTAGGCGGCAATTTGAGGCAAGTGGGTGATGGCGATGACTTGATGGCGTTGTGCGAAGTCGCCCATCACTTCGGCCACCCGGTGGGCAGTCTCTCCTGAAATGCCAGTGTCAATTTCATCAAAGATGACAGTAGGAAGCACCATGGAGTCGGTAATGATGGATTTTACGGCCAGCATTACGCGTGACATTTCGCCTCCGGACGCCACTTTGCTGAGGTCGGCGGGTTCCACTCCCTTGTTGGCGGAGAAAAGGAACTCAGCGCTTTCGGATCCCCATGGATGCAAGTTCTCGTCCGTGACCACACGAACCAGGAAGCGGCTGTCGGGCAGCGCGAGTTTTTGCAACCGTGCCTCCATTTCTTGCTGCAGCGTGGGCACGACTCGCTCGCGCGAAGCTCTCAGTTTGCCAGCTAGGACGCGAACCTGCGCATGCAACTCAGCTTTCTTCTTGTCCAATTCCGCCAATTGCTCTTGGTTGTCCGTGTATTTGCCCGCTTCTTCCTGCAACTTGGCTAAAATATCTAGCAGTTCTTGAACGGAATCAACATGATATTTGTGCTGCAGGGTGTAGATGAGGTCCAACCGTTCATTCAATTGTTCCAATTCCTGAGGATTGATATCGGCTGCTTGTTCTTTGGCGGCGATTTCGTAGGCGATGTCCTTTAATTCGACCAAAGAGGCGGATACACGGTTGTATAATTCAAGGTACTCCTGATTGATGTCCTTGATGGCGTCGCATTCGTTCTGAACGGCTTTGAGCAGATGCAGAATCGTGTCACTGTCGCTTTCCGACAGATATTGAGCAGCTTGGTAGAGATGTGCTTTGATACTTTCAGCGTGGCTGAGCAGTTTTACGGTGTCTTCCGCGGTTTCTTGTTCGCCGGGTTCAAGATGGGCTTGCTCCAGTTCTTGGATGGTGAAATTGTTGAAATCCTGCTGCAAAGCCGCTTCGGCGCACTGTTTCTTTAGTGCGGCATAGTCCTCCTCCGCTTGTCTCCACTGGGCGTACATTTCTTTATATTGTGCGAGAATGTCTTGGTTGCGGGCGTACTGGTCAAGGATGTTCAACCGGAAATCGGAATTCTGGAAAAGCAGATGCTGGTGTTGCGAATGGATGTCAATCAGCATGGAAGCCAGCGATTTCAGAGTGGTGAGGTTGACGGGAGTGTCGTTGATAAAGGCGCGCGACTTTCCGTGCTCGTTTATTTCTCTCCGTATAGTGGTGATTTCCTGAAAATCCAAATCGTTTTGCTCGAAAAAGGAGTGCAAAGGGATAGAGGAAAGATTGAAGGTCCCTTCCACAATGCATTTTCTGGACTTGTCATACAGGACATCCGTGTCGGCACGATTCCCTAAAATCAGGGAAAGCGCGCCCATCAGAATGGATTTTCCGGCGCCAGTTTCACCTGTAATAACCGTAAATCCTTGATCGAAAGATATTTCAAGGGAGCGAATAAGCGCGTAGTTCTCGATTTGCAGGGTTTGAAGCATGGTTACTTGCTGCTGGTGGAGTTTATGGCGTCGTAACGGGATGAGTTGGAAGGGTCAATCTGTTTCATGATGTTGACGACCTGCGTTTTCTCGCTGGGCATACCTTCCTTGAAGATGTTGATGATTTCGTCGCTTTTGGCCGCCAGGATGATCTTCACTAAGGCAAGTCCTGATTTCTGGGCGTTCACTTGTTGGAGCAGGCGCAGACTTTCCAGTATCACGGCGCGTCCTGCGTCGGGGGTCTCATTCATCACATCCAGCCCCAATCTGTGGTATTGGTAGAAAAAATCGTGGAGCTTGCTGTATGTGCTGTTGGTGAGGTTCTCGGTGATCCAATAACGGTTGCTTTGCCCGTTGTCGGCCACCGACCATCCCTTTTCCTTGGCATTCATGTTGAAATTCACAATTGACTGACATTTGGAATAATAGGGGGAACCTCCGTTTAAGGAGAAAGAGTCAAACTCCACCGCCAGGAAAAGATTCAGGTAATAGGCGATCAGGGCGGTGAATTGGTTCAGGTTGGCCCCGTCAGCGTATTCCAGCGGGTCACCTTCAGCGTAGGTGAACTGGATGTTTTTGTCTTGGAAATTCAGCAGAGTGGTTTTGTAACTTGCCTTGTACACAGGGCGTTGCAGCATGATGGCCATGGTTCCCTTGAACACATCGCCGTTCACTTCCGTGAGGTTGATACGGAGGGAACACTCGATGCGCTCATTGTTCTTGAGGTTGTATTGGCACCATTTGCGTTCGTTGATGAACTGATAGATTTTCTGTTGCAAATCGTTGTACCGCTGCTGGTTGACACCGCCAGTCACTTGGTTGGCGTTGACGGAAACCATGCATTGGAAGTCCTGTGCGGACAGCAGACCGCACCCAAGGATGAGCAGAAACAGGAAACAGAGTCTCTTCATTGTAGTCCGTTTTATTGGGTTAAGTCACAAGCCAGGTCCAGAATGTCCCGGGCGATGGCATGCTTGTCTTTCAGTTCGCTTTCAAAGGTTTTTCCGTCTCGGGTAATCATACGCACCTTGTTGGTGGCGGTTCCGAAACCGGCGCCTTTGTCGCGAAGTGAGTTAAGAACGATGACATCCGCGTTTTTAGTATGCAGTTTGCGGGTGGCGTTTTCAATCTCATTTTCCGTTTCCAGAGCGAAGCCGATAAGAAGCTGGTTCTCGCGTTTTTGCTTGCCGATTGTGGCAAGAATGTCTTTGGTCTTCACCAGGTGCAGGTCTAAGGAGTCGTGTTCTTTTTTGATTTTTTCGGGGGCGGTTTGTGCGGGGGTGAAATCGGCCACAGCCGCAGACATGATCATAATGTCCTGGTTGTCAACAATCTGCATGCACTGTTGGAACATCTGCTCTGCAGTTTGCACATCCACACGGTGTATGTTGGCGTGTTGGCAGGTCAGGTGGGTGGGTCCGGTTACAAGTGTAACCTCCGCGCCTTCGTTGGCGGCTGCCTCGGCGAGGCAGAACCCCATCAGTCCGGAGGAGTGGTTGCCGATAAAACGAACCGGGTCGATAGGTTCATAAGTCGGACCTGCGGTGATCATCACCTTCTTGCCTGCCAGCCGTTGGCTGGAGTTCAAATGACGATGGACGGTTTCAAAGATTTTCTCCGGTTCTTCCATTCGCCCAGTACCGCTGCTCCCGCAGGCGAGAAATCCGCTTTGAGGGCCGATGATGTGGCAGCCCTTCTGTCGCAGAAGCTCGATGTTGTGCTGGACGGAGATGTCCTCAAACATCTTGTCATTCATGGCAGGCGCTATGAATATCGGTTTACGCGTGGCGAGAAGCATAGTGGACAATGCGTCATCTGCGATGCCGTGCGCATATTTGCCGATGATGTTGGCAGTGGCAGGAGCCACAATCACGCAATCGGCCCAGTCGGCCATGCTGATATGATGCACATCACGGGTCTCAGCAGGGTCGAACATGTCGCAGTACAACTTGTTCTGCGACAGCGTTTCGATGGTGAGCGGAGTCACAAACTCCAGCGCGTTGCGCGTGGCCACAACCTTCACCTCGTATCCGTTGCTCTTGAACAGCCGGATGAGGAAAAGCGATTTGTAAGCGGCAATACCGCCCGTGATGCCGATGACAATGTGCTTTGCGGACATGGTATCCTTCATTATTCGTTGGTCTCAGGATCCTTGAAATAAACCAGACCGTTTTCGAATTCGTATAAAGCCAATTGGGTGGGTTTCGGGAGTTGCTCGAAGAATTTGGACAACTCTATTTGTTCGCGGTTCTCAAAAACTTCTTCTAAAGTGTCGGAATTGGAGGCATATTGCAGGGAGGTCTCCTGAAACTCCTGTTTCAAATCCGCGGCGATTTGGTCGGCGCGTTTGGACATGATGACGATGCTCTTGTAAAAATTGCCACTCTCAGAGTCATATTGTCTGATGTCCTTGGTTTTGGCAAAAAGGTCAATTTTAAGTTTCTTGTAATCTGCAGCTTTCATTTCTTTTTATTGATTTGTGTTTTTATTGTATTTCGATAATTGTTTTTTGACATCCTGGGCTATTTTCTCCACCTCTTTGGTGTATTTGGTCTCGCTGTAATTGAGAAGCAGGCGGTTGCAGGCGTCCAGACACGCCTTGTAGCGTTCCTCTTTTTTCCGTTCCACGCTTTTCTTCGCATATTCCAGATTGTTGAGCACCAGATAGTAGATGGCCTCCGGCATTAGGGGGGAATAGGAATACTCGTTGAAGAAGTTTTTGGCGGCTATCTGGCAGGCCTCATAATGGTCGGTGTTGTAATAGAGTTTGAGGACTTCCACATCTTTGCGGGCAAGTTTCAGCCGCAGGGCGTCCAGCATGACATTGCATTCCTCAATGTGGGAGTTGTCGGGATATGCCTGTATGAAGGTTTTGATCTGTTCGATGGCGTATTCCGTATTGCTTTGGTCCAGCGAGTAATCAGGACAGGTTTTGTAGATGGCCGCGGTGCCGTAGTAGAAGGCGTCCTCGGTGTGCTCGGAGTTGGGGTAGCGGCGCACATAGTCGCGGAAATGGAAAGCGGCCATGTCATAGTCGCCGTTCATGTAATAGGAGTGGGCGAAAAGATACAGTATGGTGTCAGCGCGCGGAGTGCCCAGCGAGAGCGGGTAAAGGTCCTCAAACAGACCTGCTGCGGAAAGGAATTGCTGGTTGTTGTAGTAGCGCAGCGCACGCTGGTATTGCTGCTCGAAATTCTCAAACGTGACTTTCTTGCCAGTACGGTACACTTTCACCTCTTTTGTCTTGCCCTTTTTCGGAAGAGTGTCCTTGACGGCCACCAACCCGGAGGTGTTTGTAAGACAAATAGTCTGAAAATCCGCGGCATACGCACCCGCAGAAGCAGTTAACAGTATTATTATCAATAACTTAAAACTCTTCTTAACCATATTATATCAAAACGTGCAAAGATATAAAAAATTTTACATGTCAATATATTTGTAGAACCCGCTCTTTTTTTGTATATTTGCCGCTCAATTAACACTTGGAAAAATATGGATAATTTTATAGTTTCCGCCCGAAAATACAGACCTTCCACATTCAATTCTGTAGTGGGTCAGGAGTCGATTACGGCGACTTTGAAGAACGCCATCAAGACCGGTCAGGTGGCGCAGGCGTTTCTGTTCTGCGGACCTCGAGGTGTGGGCAAGACCACCTGTGCCAGAATTTTCGCGAAAGCGCTCAACTGCCAGAACCTGACGGAAGATTGCGAACCCTGCAACGAGTGCGAGTCCTGCCGCTCGTTCAACAACTCAGCGTCGTTCAATGTCTTTGAACTGGACGCCGCCTCCAACAATTCGGTGGAAGACATCCGGGCTCTCGTGGAACAGGTGCGCATTGCTCCGCAGGGCGCCAAATACAAGGTCTATATCATCGATGAGGTGCACATGCTTTCCGGGTCCGCTTTCAACGCGTTCCTGAAAACATTGGAGGAACCACCGGCGTATGCCAAGTTCATCATGGCCACAACGGAAAAACATAAGATTATCCCGACTATCTTGTCTCGTTGCCAAGTGTATGATTTTAAGCGTATTAATGAGAAAGATATTGTCAACCATTTGAAATATGTGGCCCAGCAGGAGGGTGTGAGCGCGGAGGAGGAAGCCCTGCATGTGGTGGCCGACAAAGCGGACGGCGCACTGCGCGACGCCTTGTCCATCTTCGACCAGCTGGTGAGCTTTACGGGGAAAAATATCACCTATAAGGCCACAATCGAGAATCTGAATGTCCTGGATGTGGACAACTATTTCAAAATCACCGACTTTTTGTTCAGTGACGACTGCTCCCAGGCATTGCTGCTTTTGGATGATATCATCGCTAAGGGTTTTGAGCCGCAGCATTTCATCTCCGGCCTGGCCGCTCATTTCCGCAATCTGCTCATGGCCAAAACACCGGCTACCGTGCAGTTGCTGGAGATGTCGGACACTATCAAGGGACAGTTGCTGCAGCAGGCGCAGCGTGTGGACAAACAATTGTTACTCAGAGCGATGGACCTTGCCAACCAATGCGACTTCAATTACAAGATGGCCAACAACAAGCGGCTGTCGATGGAGTTGTGCCTCTTGCAGATCAACGCCAATTACCTGTTTAAAAAAGCGAGGCAATCGCAGGAGCGTAAATAACCCAGAGGGTGGAGCGGCATCCACCACGGAAAACAGCACGGCAGCCGTGAAGTTTAACGAAACGCCGAAAATATCAAACCAGACATTCCGTAATCCAGGGTCTCCGCCGATACAGAGGATACCCTCCATTAAGGATGTGCTGGAAACGCCGAGAGTTGCCCCGGCAGACCATACCGCAGTGGCCGCAGCGCCAATACCTGAAGTGAAAACCCCGGATAAACCCGCCCCGGAACCGAAGAAGGAGGAAGAGAAGATGGGGGAAAAAGAGGCGAATGAAGCACAAACGCAGTCGGAACCGGCAACTCTCCAAGAGCCACAGGATGTGAAGGAACAATCCGTGCCAGCGAAACCCGAGAAAGAGAATGAGGAGGATTTTGCCACATGCTGGAACACCATGTTTGAAGAGATGTTTTCCGGTCATCCGATGATCTATTATACCTTCAAGGATATTCTTCCTGTTTATGAAGACGGTGTGATTAAGATAGAAGTGCAAAACGAGTTCCAGAAAAACCAGTATGAGATGCGCAAACGTGCGTTGGTGGAATACTGGCGTGCTCATTTCAAGATCAACCTGGACGATGTGGAAATCATTTGCAATGAGAATATGGAAACGAAGAAGATAATATACAGCGCGGAGGATAAGATGGAAAACCTGAAGGAACAGAATGAGGCGATCCAACAGTTTTTGAAGGTGCTGAAATTTGATGTGAAAGACGAATAGAAATAATAAGAACCAAAATCACGAATTATGAAAAAGTTTTTATCCATAATCATTTTGTTGTGTGGTATGATGACGGTCTCCGGTCAGATGTGGCTGAACAAGGCCGTGCCGGATGGTCGTGTGGATAGTGTGTGGGCAGGTTTCGGTTTGCCCCAGGGTTTTAACGGCGAGGGTGTCATTATTGGATTGACGGACTGGGGTTTCGACTACTCGCATCCTGTCTTTTATGACACCAACATGGTCCGATATCGTGTGTTGCGCGCATGGGACCAGTATAAGACATCAGGTCCGGCCCCCGCAGGGTTTGATTATGGTACGGAATATGTGGGTCCCGAAGAGTTGCTGACGGCCCGTTGCGATACAATCAACCCCTACGACTACGCCTACCATGGCACGCACTGCGCCTCCATTGCGGGTGGCGCGGGTGCAGGCACCGTTTTCAGGGGCGTGGCTCCGGAGGCACAGTTCCTGTTTGCCACGATTGATCTCACCGACCAGGCCGTGATTGACGCTTGGAACTGGATGTATAATGTGGCCCAAGCGGAAGGCAAGCGACTGGTGATAAGCATGAGTTGGGGCGTCTATATGCTGGACAACATGGATGGTACGGGTCCGTTAGCGGATGAGGTGAAACGCCTTACCGATCTGGGCGTGGTGTTCGTGACTTCCGCCGGCAACAACGGGGATGTCAACTTCCACTTGAAATATGACTTTACCCAGCATTCGGGTGATACCATGCGTACCCAGTTCACATTCCCCTATACTTCCGCCACGCTTTGGGGTTCGTCCATTACCATGGTGAATTCCGCCAACAGTCCTTTTGCGTTTTCCATGAATGTGCTGGATAACGCTTGCAACATCATCGCCTCCACCCCGTTTGTCCCTACCGCCGGGAATGACGGTTCTGTGGATACATTCCTCATCGTGAACGGCGATACTATCGTGTATGACTATGAGATCCATTCCACAAATGAGTATAACCATGCGCCAGGAGTCCGTCTGAGAGTGAAATACGACACTCGTTACAAATTCGGACTGGCAGTTACTGCCGCCCAAGGCGTCTTCCATGCCTGGAATGTGGCTGAAATCACCAAAGCTTGGGGCAACTGGGGTGCTGCGTTTCAGAAACCGGCATCGCATCCGGATTGGATTGCGGGCGATATAGAATATGGTATCAGCACGCCGGCCAATATTGACGAGATTATCACCGTGGCGGCCCACCAGGCCACATTCAAGAATCCTGCGGGTGCAACCGTCGGAGGGGATATCGCCGACTTTTCCAGTTCCGGCCCCGGGTTCCACAATGTGCGCAAACCGGAGATTTCCGCACCGGGCAAAGGTGTCATCTCCGCCATCTCATCCTATACCAATTCCTATACGGGCAACTACAACGCCAGTGTGGATTTCAACGGCCGCACCTATCGGTTCGCATCGCTCTCGGGCACTTCCATGTCTTCCCCGTTTGTGGCCGGTGTTGTGGCACTGATGCTGCAGGCCAATCCTTATCTTACTGTGGATCAGGTGAGGAATATCATTACGGAAACCGCTCGGAATGACGCTCAAACTGCCGCTGCCGGAGTCAACCGGTTCGGATATGGCAAAATCAATGCTTACCAAGCGGTGCTCAAAGCGCTGGTGACCGTGGGCATGGAGGAGCATCTTGAGGTGGACGCCACCCGTTATTCTGTCTTCCCGAACCCCAGCAACGGACAGTTCTATGTGTCAGTGGCGACAGAATCCCAAAGGGTACAGGGTGCCTTGTATGACATTGCCGGCAGAATGGTTTACAGTACAGTATTGCAACCTGGTGTGAACACGCTGGATATCCAAAACCTGCCATCCGGATACTATATTCTTCGCTTGAATGATGGCATGGAATTTGTAACTAAAAAAATTGTTAAGAAATAATTTCTAATCATAACTCCCATGTCCTACATACCTGACGAAGAACTGGAAAATAAAGAGATAGTCAGAAAATACCGTGAACTGCTCTCGGTGTTGTACCATAAGACAAACGATGAGCAACGGAAACTGATTCGAAAGGCGTTTGTGTTGGCCACGAACGCCCATAATGGTGTGCGTCGGAAGAGTGGGGAACCATACATTTACCATCCTATCGCAGTGGCCATGATTTGCTGCAAGGAGATGAACTTGGGAACCACTTCCGTGGTTTGTGCCCTGTTGCACGATGTGGTGGAGGATACCGATTACACGCTGGAGGATATGCGCGATATGTTCGGTGATACCGTGGCCGAGATTATTGACGGGTTGACGAAAATTGAGGATTTGGTGCTTGACGACCGCAGCAGTTCCATACAGGCGGAGAACTTCCGCAAGATTTTCCTCTCCATGTCAAAGGATGTCCGCGTGATTCTGATCAAGCTGGCCGACCGTCTGCACAATATGCGTACCCTGGAGTCCATGCCGCCGGAGAAACAACTGAAGATCGCATCGGAAACTTCCTACTTTTATGTTCCGTTTGCCCATCGGCTGGGTCTTTATACCATCAAAAGCGAGTTGGAGGATTATGCCATGCGCTACACCGATCCAACCGACTATTACGCTATTGCCGCGCGTATGAAGGAAACGGAGGAGGAACGCACCGCGCTGATTGCGGATTTCGTGAAACCCATCCAGGAATCGCTTGAGGCGAATGGAATCCATGCGGAAGTCTCTTCCAGAACCAAATCCATCTACTCAATCCATCAGAAAATATTGCGGAAGAAAGTCAATTTTGATGATATTTATGACATTTTTGCAGTCCGCTTTGTTTTTGACAGCCCTGTGGATGAAGAATTCGAGATTTGTTGGAAAATTTATAAAATAGTATGTTTGCTGTATCAAACGAATCCGAAGCGTGACCGCAATTTCCTGACACACCCGAAAGCGAACGGTTACCAGTCGTTGCATGTCACCGCCATGAGCAAGGCGGGCAAGTGGGTGGAGGTGCAGATCCGCTCCAAACGGATGGATGAGATCGCGGAAAAAGGTCTTGCCGCACACTATAAATACAAAGAGGAGGATGAGACGAGACCGGATAGTGAAATGGACGACCGCCTGGAAAGTTGGCTCCGCAAAACCCGCGAGATTCTGAACAGTAAGGATGCGGATGCGCTGGACTTCCTGAATGAGGTGAAACTCAACCTTGGTCTGAAAGAGGTCTATGTGTTTACTCCTAAAGGTGACATGAAAACGCTTCCGGCCGGGTCCACGGTCATAGATTTGGCGTATGCGCTCCATACCAATCTTGGAGACCACTGTATCGGTGCCAAGGTGAATTACAACATTGTGCCAGTGGACAAGGTTTTGGAGAATGGGGATCAGGTGGAGATCATCACATCCAAGAAGCAGACTCCGAAAACCGAATGGTTGGAATTTGTCAGAACACCCAAAGCGCGACGCAGTATTCGGGATTTCTTGCGCTCAGCGCAAGTGGGTAACATAACAGCTGAAAGCGGGAAGAAATCCAAAAACAGGGAGCTGACGCTGTTCAAACGGAAGGTTTCCGAGGAGATTTCCAACAAATCACTCGACGAACTGATTGATGAGCAGTTAAATGCGACTCCAAATGTTTTCATGTTGGACGAGAAATACGACATCATCAAGTATGTGATCGCCGATTGTTGCAATCCTATTCCCGGTGACCAAGTGGTGGGCTTTCAGGTGTCAGACGACAAGATCGTGGTGCATCAGACCAGTTGCCCTCATGCCATTGAGCAGATGTCGAAATTCGGCAACCGCATTATCAAAACCAAGTGGAGAAAAGGTCAGAACATCGCCTTCCTTTCCGGTATCCGGATTTCCGGTTTCGACCGTAAGGGCATGATTAAGGAGATAATAGATGTGGTTTCGTCCCAAATGGGATTGAATATCAGATCTTTGAATATTGAAACGAAAAACAATGTGTTCAGTGGCACATTGATGTTGTATATCCAAAGTGTGCGCGCGCTCACCAATCTTATCCAGTCACTTGAGAAGATAGACCAGATAGAGAAGGTGGAACGCATCGGATATGATGTGTAATGATGAATAATTGGTGTGATTGTGATGTGAACACCACAATATTAAGATTTGAGATATTTACAAACTTTAAAAACCAAATAAAATGAAAGCTTCAGAAATTTTCGCATTCGTGGCTGGCGCTGCCGCTGCAACAGGTATCACCCTTTTGTTCACGACGGAAAAGGGGAAACATCTTCGTGAAGAGATGGAAAAGAATCTTTCCAAAGAAGAAATTGACAAACTGATTGAGAAACTCAAACGCAAACGCGAGACTGCTCCGGATGCGGATGTGGAGGATCAAGAGGTTGGTGGCGTTGAGGATGACGATTAAGAATCTTTTCAGAGATGAACTTGTTAAAAAAACTGTTCGGGAAATCGGAACGGAACGAGCGCACCATCGAGGATATGAAGGTGTATCTCACGCAGCGATATGACCTTCTGAAATTGGAACTGCTGGGCAAGTCCTCGCAGATTCTCTCCGTGGTCCTCTCCATCCTGATTGTGGTGGTGTGTGCCCTCACCGTGCTGATTTACCTTTCGTCTGCCTTGATCAGTTGGCTTACCATCGCGCTTAATGCCGGATGGGCTTATACCATTGTGTGCGGCATCTTTATCCTGATAAGCATCTTTGTTTTTATGATGAAAGACAAACTTTTCGTGAAACCGCTGATCCGCAAGTTCAGTCGTATCCTGTATCCGGAGAAAACGGAAGGGAAGTCGGTTAAAGAAGAGGAAGGAGGTGGAGATGGGCAAGAATAAAAGTCCGTTTGGGAGTTTGGAGGATATAGAGGTCCGCAAACAGCAGTTGCGCCGGCAGATCGCGCAACAAGAAGAACAATTGGGTCACGACTTCGATGCTTATCAGGAGGATGTGGACACGGTGAAACGGGTATGGTCCTCTGTGATGAGTATCCGCCATTTCGGCAAGAAAGCCAAAGATGGTGGGGTCGGGGCGATTTCCAAAATCTCGGAAACGGCTTCCGGATTGGTTGGCGGTGGTTCCAAACTCACCACAGCTGTTACCATTGCAGGTAAAATTCTGCTTTGGGCGTGGCGAAGGAAGAAGAAAAAGTGAAAATAGAATTAATTCGTATTAATAATCATTTAACAATCAAGAAAATGGTAAAAATTTTAGACAAAGTGAAACCCGGTGTGGTTTATGGAAAAGATTTGCAAGAAATCTTTAAAATCGCCAAAGAAGAGAAATTTGCGTTGCCCGCAGTGAATGTGGTGGGTACAGACTCCCTTAACGCTGTTATGGAAGCCGCCAAAACGGTGAATTCTCCGGTTATGGTCCAGTTTTCCAACGGCGGTGGCGTGTTCTATGCTGGCAAGTCGTTGAGCAATGACAACCAGGCAGCTGCCATTCAAGGTTGTATTTCCGGTGCTATGCACGCCCATCAGATGGCAGAGATGTACGGTATTCCATTGGTGGTTCACACCGACCACGCTGCCAAGAAACTGCTCCCCTGGATCGACGGTCTGTTGGATGCTGGTGAGAAGTTTTATGCCACACATGGCAAACCGCTGTTCAGCTCTCACATGCTGGATCTTTCCGAAGAACCTCTGAAAGAGAATATTGAGATTTGCAAGAAGTATTTGGAGCGCATGTCCAAAATAGAGATGACGCTTGAAATTGAATTGGGTATCACCGGTGGTGAGGAAGACGGTGTGGATAACACAGGTATTGATAGCGCCCGTCTCTACACCCAACCCGAGGATGTGGCATACGCCTACGAAGAACTGAGCAAAATCAGCCCGAATTTCACCATTGCCGCCTCATTCGGCAATGTTCACGGCGTTTACAAACCCGGTAATGTGAAATTGGAACCGATCATTTTGCATAATTCCCAAGAATACATCCAGAAGAAGTTCAACACCCAACCCAATCCGGTGAACTTCGTATTCCATGGCGGTTCCGGTTCCGAACCCGCCAAAATTAAGGAAGCCATCCAATACGGTGTGGTGAAGATGAATATCGACACCGATACCCAATGGGCTTTCTGGGAGGGTATCATGAAGTACTACAAGAAAAACGAGGCCTATCTTCAGGGTCAAATTGGCAATCCGGAAGGTGATGACAAGCCCAACAAGAAGTATTATGATCCGCGCGCATTCCTGCGTGAGGGTGAAAAATCTGTTGTGGAGCGCTTGAAGATTGCCTTCAGCGATTTGAACTGTATCGACAGACTGTAATCAACGGATTTTGACATTTATTTTTCAATAGAGACGGATTGTTCCGTCTCTATTTTTTTTCTATCTTTGCGCCTTTAAATATGTGATACTATGATTAAAACATCCAAATTGTGGGCAGTAGTGCTTTGTTTGTTGTTCTGCAACGCTATGGTTGCCCAAAGTGTGTCTAAAATAGAGGCCGATATGGTGGCCAGCCGCTTTGTCTCTGAAAAATATATTTCCAAGTCCAAGACCCCTGTTGATGTCATATACAAAGGCACAATAGCAGACGATACGATGACCTATATGTATCAGTATGATATTGACGGAGTGGGATTTGTGTTTGTTTCCGCATCGAAAGCGGTGCCGGCCGTGCTGGCGTATTCCTTGGATGAGAATTTCGAGATGATTCCGCCAGTTCGCGATCTTTTCCATCTGTACAAACAGGAAATCCGCTTTGCGGAAAAAACCAAAATCGCGCCCACAGCAAAAGCCGCGGCCCAGTGGGCACATTATCTTGCGCCGGAATTCTCTCCCCGTGCCTTAAAGGATGATGATGACAAATTTCTGCTGACCACCCGTTGGAATCAGAACAGATACTACAACACTTATTGTCCTTGGGATGTGCAGGCCGGCCCGTATTACGATTACCGTGTGCCGAACGGTTGCGTGGCATTGGCTTGTTCCCAGATTATGAATTATCACCACTACCCGCACTCTGGCAAGGGCATCATTTCATACATTCCCCATGGGTATCCTCGTCAAACAGTCTATTATTCACGCCATCAATACCATTGGGAAGCCATGTGCGACCAGCCCGAATTCTATGCCAATGAGATCTCGAAATTGGCATACCATATGGGTGTTGCCATTCAAATGAATTACAATTATGATGGTTCAGGTGCCAATACGGAGCGCGCAAAAACCAAACTGTATGAAGTCTTTGGTTATGATCAAAGTATAACGAGTTATTATAGAGGCAATTATTTGGATACTGCCGTGGCTGCCTATATCCGTGCGTTGAAAGCGGAAATTGATAAAAGACACCCCATCTATTATTCCGGCTGTACCGAAGAGTTCAACTCCTGTCACGCATATGTGCTGGATGGTTATGACAACGAGGACAAATTCCATTTGAATTACGGTTGGGGCGGCAGCTCAAACGGATTTTATGAGATTGACAACTTTACTGCCGGCGCTTCGCATTGGGACTTCAGTGCCGAGGCCATTCTAAATATCTTCCCGTCAAATGGTGTGCCGGATGAGTATTGTCAGGGTCACCAACGCCTTACCGCTTCTTTTGGATATGTGATGGATGGCTCGCCGACAGCAAAACCGTATCAGGTTAATCCCGATTGCTCATGGATGGTGGCGGTGCCTGGTGCAACAAAGTACAGATTCTCTTTCGACAGACTGGAACTTAATCCGGATGTCGATTTTGTGACCATCTATAATGGTCCATCCATCGAGTCTGGAGTGAAAGCAACCTATACAGGAACCACGCTTCCTACCGAAGAGGTTGTTGTGAATGCCGATAGCGTATTAATCACCTTCACCTCTACAGGCAACGGTCCTGCCGTGAACACGGATTATTACGGATTCCTGATGCAATACTCCTCCACATTGCCATCCAGTTCATGTAGTTATTCGACCAATATTCACGACTGGACAAGAGAGTTGACGGATGGAACACCGGAAGAGGAGTATTACCAGCCACAAACCAGCTGCACATGGAATATCTCCCTGAATTATATTTCCGGTTTCTCTTACAATTTCTCCAAATTCGATTTGGGTTATGGTGATTTTGTGGACATTTATGATGCCACAAGCAATCCTCCGATCCTTTACAAACGATATGACATCTATGATGAGCCTCATGGAATAGAACATGTTTCGTTCAATAAAATGAGAGTGCATTTCGTGTCCGACAACTGGGATCAGAAAGAGGGATTTAAATTCAGATATTATGCTTTGGCAGGAGTGGACAATTACAGTGGCATCGAGAATCTGAGTGTTTATCCGAATCCCGTATCCGATGTTTTGTTTGTGAAATATTCTGTGAAAGAATCTGGAAAGGTTACGCTTCGCTTGATGGATATGGCAGGCAAACAAATTCTGGTGGATGCGTTTGATGCCTTGGCTGGTGACAACAGTCAAACGGTCAATGTTTCCGAATTGAAGGCAGGCTTGTATTTGTTGGAGATGACTACCTCGACAGGTAGAATTCTTCAAAAAGTGCTGGTCCAGTAATCTATTGATCACTCACTACAGTTTCCTAATATGTTCCAACGCATGATCTCCGGCTGCGTCAAAGTGGTGCAGCGCTATCTTCCTGAACCCTTTATCTTTGCTATCATCCTCACTTTTATCGCCGCATTGTTGGCGATGCCCATCTGTCACCAAACCCCTATTGAAGTGGTGGAGCATTGGGGTGGAGGCGTATGGAACCTGCTGGCGTTTTCCATGCAGATGGCCTTGGTGCTCGTGTGTGGCTCTACGCTGGCCGCTGCTCCGGTGGTGAAGAAGGCCATCAGCGCACTGGCATCGCTGCCCAAGTCACCTGCCGGCGCCATAGCCCTCGTGACGGCCGTGTCGGCCATCGCCTGCTGGCTCAACTGGGGCTTCGGACTCATAGTGGGAGTTATCTTTGCCAAGGAAATCGCCCGCAAATTGGCGGGAGTGGACTATCGCTTGCTCATTGCTTCCGCCTACAGCGGTTTTGTGGTGTGGCACGCCGGACTCTCCGGTTCCATTCCGCTCACCATGGCGACGCCCGGTGAGGCGCTGACTGCCGCCACAAACGGCATCCTTACTCAACCCGTGCCCATTACCCAAACCATTCTCGATCCCAATAATCTGATTATGGTTGTGCTTGTGATCGTGGCCCTGGTGGCCGTCAATTCCCTGATGCATCCGAAATCCGGGGCGGTTACAATCAATCCGGCACTCTTGACGGAAGAGAATGCTCCGGCTGCGGAAGTTCCTACAACGCCTGCCGAGAAACTGGAGAACAGCCGTCTGTTGAGTTGGCTGATTGCCGCTATGGGACTGACTTATTTAGTGGTGAAATTGGCGTTTCGCGGCGGTTCCTTTGACCTGAACTCGGTCATTATGCTCTTCCTGTTTGTGGGTGTCATCTTGCACGGCACACCGCTTTCGTATGTGCGTGCGTTCACGAAAGCCGCATCGGGAGCGGCAGGCATCCTGCTGCAATTCCCCTTCTATGCCGGCATCATGGGCATTATCACGGGCGTGGGGCACTCCGGTATCTGCTTTGGCACGGTCATCAGCGATGCGTGCATTTCCATTTCCACCCCGACCACCTATCCGCTGCTCACCTTCCTGTGCGCCGCGGTACTCAATATGTTCGTCCCGTCGGGCGGTGGGCACTGGGCCATTCAAGCGCCCATCATGTTTGCCGCCGGCGCCAACCTTGGCGTGGATCCCGGTCTTACGGGCACGGCCATCGCTTGGGGCGACGCGTGGACCAACCTCATACAACCTTTCTGGGCGATTCCGGCGCTGGCCATCGCCAAATTGAATGCCAAAGACATCATGGGGTTCTGCCTTATCGACTTGCTGGTCACCGGCGTGATAATATGTGGTGGCTTGCTGGTATGGGCAATGTAGGAGGAGATAAGAGTTAATAGATAATAGTTGAGGAAGATGGCTTCTTATAACTATTATCTATAATCTATTAACTATAAACTGTAAAGATTTATCGGGTAAATACATATTGCAGGATGTTCGCGCCCATCTGGAGGGCTTTGGTGCGGGTGGCCTCCGAATCCTTGTGTACGATGAAATCTTCCCAACCGTCGCCTAAATCGCATTCGTAGGTGAACAGGAATACCATGCGGCCTTCCCAGAATATGGCGAAAGCTTGCGGCGGTTTATTGTCATGCTCGTGAATTTTGGGCAATCCGTTCGGAAAATTGTATTTCTGGTGAAAAATGGGATGGTTGAAAGGCAACTCCACGAATTCGGCTTCAGGAAACACTTTTTTCATCTCCCGACGGATATACGGATTCATGCCGTAGTTGTCGTCGGCGTGCAGGAAACCGCCGGAGATAAGGTAAGTGCGCAGGTTGTCCACCTCCGCGTCGCTGAACACGATGTTGCCGTGGCCGGTCATGTGCACAAACGGGTATTGGAAGATGTCGGCGCTGCCCACTTCCACCGTGGCCGGTTTGGCGTCAAGCGACATGCCTAAATTGGCGTTGCAGAACTTGATGAGGTTGGGCAATGAGGTGGGGTTCACATACCAGTCGCCGCCACCGTTGTATTTCAACAGGGCAATCTGTTGCGCCGGAACTGCAAAGCTAAAGGCGCAAAGCAAAGTTATCAGGAGTTGTCGTTTTATATTCATCATGCTGATGTTTCAAATATGAGTTTCTGTTCGCAAAAATACATTTTTTACTGGATGGGGGACTTACCTCTCGTTGTACGGGGCACGGTCCTCAGCAGCGTAATCCGCATGGCCGGGTGTGTTGTTGTCCATAGGGACACTATGCTCGTATAGATATTCTGGTGCGAAATCAACGCCGTTGTACCATTCTAAAGTCCATGGAGTCAATGCGAACTGGATGAATTTTTTCTTGTCGCGGAGTTCATCAAGAAATTTTCCGTGCAATAGGGAGTCAAAATTCACTATGCGGCATTCTCCGTTATTGAACTCAAGTTTCATCACATAGTCGTGCAGATATTCCACATCCACTATTCTCATCAATCCAAAATCTTCCATAGTCGTTATATTAAAGGTTCTATGGGCAATGGTTCCAGCCCGTTTTTCAACCGGTCCCAGTTTTCCAAAATTTCAGTTTTATGCAGATCCATCCATTCGAATACTTTGACAAGTTCTTTACGCGCCATTTGCCCTGTCACAACACCATTTTTGACGGAGATAACGGCACGTTTGTCTCCATATCTCACATGGAAATGTGGAGGATTGTGGTCGTCCGCAAACATCAAAATGATGATACCATAAAATCTGCTAATTTCAGGCATATTTGTTTTCAGTTAAATCAGCCGCAAAGATATATCTTTTTTTAGTATCCGCCGTTCCATTTCCGCAAGAACCACTCAATGCCCAGCAGCAGCACGATGGCGGCCAAATACCACGGAGAGTTCAGCATCATGGCGTATTTTTTCTTGTAACTCGCTATAGACTTGATGTTGTCGTTGTGTTTAATCTCATTGGCCACTTTGCTGATGTCTTCTTTGGCGAAGAACTTGCCGTTGGTGGCGCTTGAGATGCTCTTGAGCAGGTCGTGATCGGCCACCAGGTTGGCGGTTTCCAGCATGATTTCCTGCACGGTGAACCGTCCGGTCTTATCAAAACGGCGGCCTCCGATTTGGGTGGTGGCGGTCCAGGTGTAGTTGCCCACCGGAAGTTCGCCCATGGTCAGGTAGTAACCCTTGTTTTGCTTGGAGAACTGTGCCTCGTAGGTGGTGTCGCCGCTGCCCTTGATGACCATCTTCACATCCGGCTCGTTGATGAGTTCATAGCTGTCGTTGTACAGCTCGGCGGAAAACTCCACAGAGGCGTTCTCGGCGAACACATCGGCGTGGCGCACGCGGAACTGGCTCTTGTCGCCCTTGGCAGCCAGGTAGAGCACCATCTTGTCAACAATCTCGTTGAAGGCCTCATGGTTTTCTGCATAAAGATAGTTGTATAATTTCCATTGCCAGAATCCAGTGCCGGTAATCACACCTGTCTTGGCTCCGTTCTGTTGGTTGAAAACCACTAACGGATACTTGGTGTCCACGCCGCTGATTTTTTGATACATAAAAATGTTGGCGGAAACACTGGTCTTATAGGTGCCGAAGATGGTTTTGATGGGCGGGTATTTGGGCAACATCCGTTTGGCCTCTTCCGAAAAGGTGAACGTGGTGAAATTCTCGTTGAAAAGAGGCATGGAATTGTTGGTCAATGACTTGCTTTGGCCGATGGTCACACCGGTGTTGAGCGAATTGAAATTGTTGAGGTCGGTCTGCGTTCCAACGACATATAAGGTGGAAGTTCCGCTTTTGCGGAGTTGTGAGATGAGGTTGGAGGCGGAGTTTGCCTTGGAGGGCAGCTGGTGCAGAATCACCAAGCTGTAGTCGGAGGGATTGCCTTTGAACTCGTTGGCGGGTGCTACTTCCACTTCGTAGTTGTCGGTCTGGGAAAGCGCCTTGTTCATGGCGGCCACATCGGGATGGGGTGAGTTGTACAGGATGACAACCTTGTCTTTCGATTCCACCACATCCACATAGAAGTGCACATGGTTGTTCTTGTGTGTCACCTCGCCGTCCAGTTCCGTAAGGTCGGCGTGGTAATGGTGCACACCAGTGGTAGTGGCCTCCAGACTGAGTTTCACGGTCTCGAAATAGCGGTTGCCAGCAATGGATAAGGTTCGGCGCAATATCTCTTCTTTTCCCTCATAAACGGTGAGTTCGGCGTTTTTGCCCGAGAGTTTGTTGGCAGCGATTTTCAATTCCACGGGGAACATGTTGCCTTTGAAGGCCTGTTTGTTGTGGTCCACGCCAGCGAAGAACAGGTCCGTGTTGAGGTCGGGATTGCCCAATCCCACAGTATAGACGGGGAAATTGGAACGGGCGGCTTTGTAATATGGGTTTGCGCCGGTGTTGTAGATGCCGTCGCTCAGTAGTACCACAGCACCTACATTTCGGTTGGCGTACAACATGCTGATGTCATCGAAAATGGCGGCCAGGTTAGTGGATTTGTCGGAGAAATCCATGCTCAAGGCCTCGTCGTCAGCCAGCAAATGGTTCTCATCGCCAATCTTATAGGTTCGAATCTCATACTTGTTGCCCAACTCGGTGGCCAGATTCTGCACGGCTTTTGGGTACTCGTTAAGGTAGTAGGAAGAATCTTTGGTGGCTCGTATAGACTCACTGTTATCGATGGCGAGCAGAATGACGGGTTTGTCGGTCTGCTTGAGGGTGAGTTTCAGCATCGGGGCCAGCAACAGGAAGGCAAGTAGTGACATGGCCAAACCGCGCAGGACAGCCATGGCGATGCGGTGCTTCTTCTCAAAAATGATGTTGTTGTTCTTGTAGTAAAGAAAGAACGCATACCCCACGCCGATGAGCAGGATTAGCGGCAGAAACCAGAGTGAATATTTGGTGAGCAGAGCCATGGGAGCGGATTATAATGCTTTGAAACCGATGATTTCGCGAACCTCTTTGATCGTTTTGGAGGCGCTTTCTTGGGCTCTTTCGGCGCCCTCGCGGGCAACACGGCTGATGTAGTCGTCTTTGGAACGCAGCTCCAAGATGCGCTCGTAGATGGGTTGCGTGAAGGCAATCATGTCAGCCGCCAGCTGTTTCTTCATATCGCCGTAGCGGATCTGGCAGGTCTGGTATTGGTCTTCAAAGTATTGCACAGTGTCGGGGGTGGACACAATCTTCATCAAACTGAAAAGGTTCTCCACGGCTTGCGATTTTGGTTGGCCGGGCTCCGTAGGACCGCTGTCCGACACGGCGCGCATGATCTTTTTGCGCACCATCTCGGGCGCATCCGAAAGGTAGATGCAGGAACCCTCGTTGTCGGATTTGGACATCTTCGTGGAACCGTCCAGACCGGGTATCTTGATGAGATCGTTGCCGAAATTGTAAGCAACAGGTAGTTTGAAGTATTCGTGTTGGTAGATGCGGTTGAAGCGTTGGGCGAAGTCGCGGGTCATCTCCAGATGTTGTTCCTGGTCTTTGCCCACGGGCACTTTGTCGGCGCGGTGCAGCAGGATGTCGGCGGCCATCAGCACGGGGTAGTTGAGTAGGCCGGCATTCACATTGTTGGGTTGGCGGCGCACCTTCTCCTTGAAGGAGGCCACGCGTTGCAGCTCGCCCACATACACATTCATGGAGAGCAGCAAGCTCAGTTCGCACACTTGCGGCACATCGCTTTGCACATAGATAGTGGCCTTCTCGGGGTCCAGTCCGGCGGCGATGTAGTCGATGAGCACATTCTTCACATTGGTGCGCAAATCGGCGGGTGTGGGGTGTGTGGTAAGTGAGTGATAATCAGCTATAAAGAAAAAGCAGCGGTTTTCATTCTGCATCTTGATGAAATTCCGCAATGCTCCAAAATAATTGCCTAAATGTAAAAAACCGGTTGGCCGAATGCCGCTGACAACTGTATCCATGATAGGGGTTTGTATGAGGTTAAAGGTAAAAGGTTAAAGGTAAAAGGTTAAAGGTAAAAGGTTAAAGGTTAAAGGTACTCTTGAGCAGCCACATAGGGCAAAGTGCTGGCAGATTATGAGGTTGCAAAGATACAAAAAATACAGGAATGAGTTTTGTATGTTGAAAAAGAGTATCTTTGCAAAAACAAGATAAAGCGGTTTCGCTAACCATCAAACCAACAAAATCATTTCTAAACCAAACTGAAGCAAACATCCGTTCTTTTCGTCGTTTCTATTTGGCGTTCAAGGATAAACAGATTCAGCAGACAGCGTTTGCTGAATCTGTAACACTAAATTTTTCAATTCAGCCACCGTTGGTGGCTAAATCTGAAACTGCAATCCCACCATTGGCATCATCCTTTGTTCAGAAACCAACGCAGATGTGGCGAGGTTTTCCACATTGGCGACCAATAAGCAGTTGTATGCGGCTAAATATCTGACGTATATGCCCTCCAAGGAAGATCTCCGCCGCGAGATAGAACGGCAGAAGGAAATCTTCATGTTTCAACAAAACAATCGGGGCAATTGACGTTTTTTTCGTATCTTCGCCACCGAAATATCAACCCGAATTTTTTACCAAACCCCAAAGATATAGAATAGAACAACTGATATTTTAACATATTGACATAAAGCGTTTTCGCTTTTCTTTGAGCAGTCCGAAACCTAGGAAATTTCAGATTACAATGCTTCAGAAAGCCGAAACGCTCGCGGTTACACCCGTGAGCTTTCTTGTTAGCATTGTAGGTTATCCTAGGACCTCGGACTCAACAAACAAAGTTCACGGTTTTTTTATGTTTGTGATTTAAGAGCGAAAATGGTTTAGAACCGATTGAAAGAAAGATTATTACAAACATAAAAAGAGAGAATATGAAAAAGAAAATGATGCTATTGGCGGCGGTGTGCATGACACTTGTCGCATTGTGTGGATGTACGCACAAAGAAGAACTTCCTACGGTTAACACATCCGAAATCACACAAATTTCAAGTACAACAGCCCAAACAGGTGGCTCTATCCTGACAAACGGAGCAGAAGTAACCGTAAGAGGCGTCTGTTACAGTTCGTCTAACACCAATCCAACCATTAACGACTTGCACACTACTGACGGAAGTGGTACTGGAAATTTCGTCAGTTTGCTTGAGGGACTTCAGCCACAAACAAAATATTATGTACGGGCTTACGCAATGAATAGCGCAGGGGTGGCCTACGGTGAAACCGTATCATTTAACACGCTACCTGTTGAACCAAATCCCAACCTCACCCCAATTGAAAAATTGTGTATTCCAAATGGCTGGAAATTGATTAATGCTACCTCATTCCCAGCATATCGTTTGATTGGCGGGGAATATATTGGTAATTTAATTTCCGCAATGTATAATTTTGAGGCAGCTTATATTCTTATTTTCAAGGATAATCATATGCAATTTGTCAAACCAGGGACTGCCGTGGCACCAGATGCAAGCATGGGATACGCAACTTTAACAAACCTTGGTAATTGGAATTTCAACAATGATTATAATCCCACCTCCATTAACATGCAAGTGCCGTATTTGCACTTCCTTAATTACACATCTACAATCACCTCTATACAAATCATCTCGCTAACCAATACTGAGTTTAAAATCAATTGCAACATACAGGACGGTAACGATACGCACGATTTTGTGCTGACGTTTGTGCCGGCGTGATGTTTATGCCAAGATCAAATTAATCATTTATGTATAGAATTATGAAATTACCACAAAATCGTGCACACAAACCGATAGTATCGGTTTATAATTATGGCCAAATAGATGGTCAGTATGTTGAAAAAACGGATGCTCGTGCATTGTCTATTGGCTTGGCCACTTATAATAATGATCAAATTTCTTTAAAAGTCTGGAGACATACAGGGACAAAATGGAGTAGGCAAAGTGAAGATCTTCCTATTCACCGTTGTTTAGATCTTGTAATACTTTTTTTGGCATCTTTAAAAAAAGACAAAGATTTGCCTTATCCTACTTGCTCTTTGCAGCTAACGATTGACAGAAATGACTTATTTGATGAGATTCGGAATTTTTATGAAAGCCCAGACAACAGGAAGCACATTGATGCACGCCTCAATGAATTGCGTAATCTGTTGAATGATTGGTATGAAAGGGAAGGAGGAAACTATGGAAAATAACATTGATATTTTCATCATGCCGAATGTAGAAACCGTCCGTGAGAATTTAGGATATGATGAATATGAGCCTGTTAGTCAGGAGGTGATTGAATTCCAGCAAGGCGTGGACATTGATACTATTGAAATAGAAGATGACGGATCTTTTGAAATCCCCGAAGGTTCTCATGGACAAATTCAATCGGACGAAGAATATTACGAACTGATTACATTCGATGATAGCTTTGAGGAAAGAGAACCCATAGGATGGTTAAATCCTGGACGCTATCAAATCAAAGATGATACCATCAAGAAAATAGATGATAGGGATAGAAGGTTTTACTATTGACGCAAAAACAAAACCAATTATAACACAACAATTTACAATAATATTCAAACGTAATTATTATGGCACGATTTCAAATTTACAATGAAGTATCCAAACCGACCAAAGAAGAAAAGGAGGTTTGGAAATTGTATTTCCAGAAGGGGAAATATATCTATGACAATGGGGAAAGCGAAGAAGGGTATCGTTTTATTTGGCGAAGACCCGACGGCACGTTGCAGGCTGCACGTGGACAAGCTCGCATTCCAAGCAAGAAAGAATTATTAGAATTACTTGATTTAGCATCAGTGGAGGGATGGTTTAAAGATGAAAAATAAACTTTTACCCTTGATTATTGCCTTGGCAATTTCTTTGCCAGCAGGCTTGATTGCTCAATCCGTCTCCATTTGGGATGGCACTTCCGAGATTTGGACACAAGGCCAGGGCACGGAAAGCAGCCCGTATCTCATTGAAAACGCCCAACAACTGGCGTACATTGCCGAGATGGTGAACGGCGGTGTGACCCACTACGATAACACATATTTCAAGCTCACCACCAATGTTTATATTGACAGCACCACCTCCTGGGAACCGATTGGATTAAATGCAACTTACTATTTTGGCGGACATTTTGACGGAGATAACCATTTGGTGACACTCTATCTTACTACTTCCACACACCAATATGTGGGCATTTTCGGGTGCGCTAAAAATGGAAGCATTTCTAATTTGGGGAGCGCGGGACAGATCGTACAAACAATCGCTTCGCATGCTTACGCTGGCGGCATTTGCGGATATACCACCACGACTATCTCAAATTGCCATAATCTTGGAAAAATTACCTCCTCTATTTCTCACTCAGGAAATACCATTTTCAAATCCTATGCTGGCGGTATTTGTGGTTATGTCTATGCTCGTCTCACCGATATTAGCATTAGTAATTGTCACAACTCTGGTACAATTACTTCAAATGCCAAATATGATTCGTATGCTGGCGGCATATGCGGTTACAGCCAGTCCGATAAAAATTACAACGGCTCAACCAACTGCTCTATTTTTGTAATGAACAGTTACAATTCCGGAGATATTTTTTCATCAAGCGCTCAACAGAGTTCTTTTGCAGGTGGCATTTTGGGCTGTGCCTACGCTTATGCTAATTCATATTCATATTCAAACGGTTCCTCCTCCAATATACATATTAGAAATTGTCAAAATACGGGCTCTATTATGTCTTCGGCATACGATGGATCCTATGCAGGCGGCATTTCTGGATATGTTTATGTTCACTATTCGAATTCTAATGGCCCTTCAGATTACGATATATTTGTTAGTGTTAATATAGACAAATGCAATAACACTGGAAACACATCGGCAATAAGTGCTTATACGTATGTTCCTGATGCTTATAGTGGTGGTATCTGCGGTCGCGCGGAAATTGCATCCAGCACAAGTAATAGTCACGTAAAAAGAAACATAAGTATTATTAATTGTTATAACACAGGAAATGTTTCTTCTTCATGTTCTTCTTCTCCTACGACTAGTCCTTCGTTGCAGGTTGGTGGTATTTGCGGCCGCAGCACTGGTCTTTATCTGGGAAACAATGGAAATTCAAACCACTATGCTGGTGCTGTTGTTGCAAACAGCTACAATGTCGGTCCTTTGCTTTCAGGGACCGATAAAGGCGGCATCTGTGGTTATGGGGGGACTATAACCAACTGCCACTACCTCAACACTTGCGGTCACAATGCATCCACGGGCGGCACCGCCAAAACCGAGGCGCAAATGAAGTCATCGTCGTTCCCTGTCATCCTCAATACCGACAGCGTGGTGTTTGTAATAGATGGTACCCCCAATATCAACCAAGGCTATCCAATTTTCGGCAGCGTTACCACGTTGGATGCGGAAAACGTGGGGAGCACCGTGGCCACTCTCAAAGGTAATTATCAAATGTTATACAATGTGGACACTCACGGCTTCGAATACAAAAAGAACAGTGAGAGTAATTTCACTACTGTTACCACCACAGGTGAAGGACCTGTGTCGTACAATGTGAGTGGCCTACAGGGCGGCACAGCCTACACATATCGTTTCTTTGTGCAGAAAGACGGCGTTACCTACCGGGGCTTGGACAAGACGTTCAACACCGTGCAGTGCTCGCTTAATGGAAGTGTGGTTTCCAGCAGCGCCACCTTGTGCGAGGGAGATACGGTAACCTTTTCCATTACACCTACCTCAACTAATGCTACATCTTACCAATATACATGGAGTACAGGAGCGCATACCAATGCCATTCCCGTTACGAATGACGCCATCTATACCGTCACGGTTACGGACAACTATGGCTGCTCCATCGTGCGTAGCAAACAGATGACCCTCTATCCGGCGGCGGTGGCCTCCATTACGGGCAGCACGGTGATTTGCGGTAATCACAGCACTACGCTTACGGCTAACGGCGGCACTTACTACTCGTGGAGTACGGGCTCGGCGCAACGCACCATCACGGTGAACCAGCCGGGCACCTACATTGCTACCGTACAAACGGTTTATGGTTGTACCGCCAATGATACCGTAGAAGTGGTGTCTTTTGCCAACCCTGTTATCAATGGCAACACCGTGTTCTGCTCGGGTGGTTATACCACACTCACAGCCACTGGAGGCGAGAATTACCAATGGTCCACAGGAGCTACCTCTGCCTCAATCAACGTTAATACCGCAGGAAATTATTCGGTTACTGCCTCCACAAGCAACGGTTGTTCGGGCAGTGCATCGGTTACGGTAATCCAAAACGAGTCCAGCGAGGTGGTCGTTTCGGGCAACACCGTGATATGCAGTGGCATCGGTACCTCGCTCACCGCCTCGTCAGGCACAAACTACCTATGGTCAACGGGCGAGACCACCCAGTCTATCAGTGTGAACAATCCGGGTACATATTCTGTCACGGTGACGAACAGCAACGGCTGTAGTAATTCCGCCACGCAAACCGTATCGATGATGGAACAAGCCACCATTTCGGGCAACAATCATATCTGCTCGGGACAAAGTACCACACTGTCGGCCAGCGGTTCGGGCAGCTACGCATGGAGCAACGGTGCCAGCACTTCGTTCATTACGGTAAACACGCCGGGCAATTACACAGTAACGGTCACCTTGCCCAACAACTGTTCATCTTCCGCCACGGTGGATGTCACCGTGGGAACTACCCCTACACCATCTATCACCGGTAACACCACAATTTGTGAGGGTGAATTGACCACACTCACAGCCACCGGCGGTGTCTCTTACTCTTGGAACAACGGTGGTACAAGTAACAGCACCAACGTGAGCCAAAGTGGCATCTATACCGTTACTGCCACTAACGCGGAAGGTTGTTCCGCCACGGCAAACATCACTGTTACAGTGAACCCGTTGCCGAGTGTCAACATCAGCGGTAACAGCAGTTTCTGTCAGGGCGATAACGTCAACCTAACCGCAACAGGCGCAAGCACATATATGTGGAGCAACGCTTCCACCAATGCTTCCATAACCGTCAGCAATGCAGGCAACTACACCGTTACGGGCACGGACGCCAACGGCTGTAGCAATATTGCCACGAAGACGGTTTCCGTCAACCCGACCTACAACACCCCGCTTACGCACAGCATCTGCCAAGGCGAGAGCTACAACTTCTACGGGCAGAATCTTACCACTGCGGGCACCTATACGCATACCCTTCAAACAGTTAATGGCTGCGACAGTGTGCTGACACTCACCTTAACCGTGAAAAACCTGCCTGCTCCAACCATCACGGGCAACACCACCTTGTGCGAAGGCGAGACCACAACCCTCACGGCCAACGGCGGTACCTCTTACCTTTGGAGCAACGCCAGTACGAGCAACAGCATCAGCGTGAGCCAGAGTGGTGTTTACACGGTTACTGCCACCAACACGGACGGATGCTCCGCCACAGCAAATGTCACCGTTACGGTGAATCCATTGCCTACGGTGACAATTACCGGCAATAGTACAATCTGCCAAGGTAGTAGTACCACACTAACGGCCACGGGTGCCAATACCTACAGTTGGTCCACTGGCGACAACACGGCTTCGGCAACCATCAGTGCGTTTGGTGTTTACACCGTTACCGGCACCTCAGCGGAAGGTTGTACCAACACTGCCAACGTCACTGTGTTGGTGTCGCAATTGCCGCAAATCACCATTACAGGAGAAACGGACATCTGTGCGGGTGAGAGCACAACCCTCATAGCCAATGGCGGTGAGACCTACCTCTGGAGCAACGGCACTACGGACAATGCTTTAACGGTTAATGCTGCAGGCATCTATCAAGTTATTGGTTACAACGCCGCTGGCTGTAGCAGCATGGCTGATGCGACAGTCAGCGTTTGGCAGCCCGCCGTCGCCGAATTCACCATTGAATGTCCTGATCCTTGCTACGAATGGAACGAGGAATCCTATTGCCAATCCGGCGACTATACCCAAACCTTGCAAACCATTCACGGTTGTGATTCTGTGGTAATCCTGCACTTGACAATAACCGTAGGCGTTGAGGATTATAACGGATTCGATTTAAGGGTATATCCGAATCCTACCACCAACATCGTCAATGTTGAATGTGAAACTTGGAAAGGGAAATTAGGTGATGTGATAATCCAATTGTACGATGTGTACGGAAAATTGATGGACATTATGACAGTGGCCAATGACAAAACCACCCAAATCGATCTGTCCCATTACGCCCCCGGTGTCTATTTCATCAAGGCAGTGGCCGATGGCAATGTAATGGGGGTAAGGAAGGTTGTGAAACAATAATCACACACTCCGAAAACATCAGAAGGGCACGGATTACAGTTCCGCGCCCTTTTTGTTTCCTTTATTTTTTGCCGTTTTATATCACATTTCCGGTTCTGGCGACACGTTCACCTTTGCCACGCCAGTGGTATCCACGTATTCTCCAGTGTCCAAAAACTGGGCTAAAGACAAAGCTATTTGAGAAAATGGGCTATCAAGGGTTTCCAATTGCCGTCCCATATAGACATATTCCGTCAACACTACGTCAGGATCAGCGTGGAAAGTGTTTTTCCGGTACCGCTTGGAAACCATAAGGCTTAGATTGAAATCGTTAGGCTCATGCTCTAAATACATGCTCGCATTTGCATGGTGATTGCTAACCCGTATGGAAACGCGCATTTGATTGTCATCAATCACAAAGATGCTATAACCACTGGCGTTTTTAGGATTCATACCCAATGCAATCTTCAAATCTGTGATAAAACCTTTTACCTCGTTGACACTTTTGTATTGTTCGGCAAGATTCTTTAATTTTTCTTTTGTGATTAGGATTATTTTCATTATTTTTGCCGCGTCATTTTCTTGAGAAGCTCTAGTGACTAAAGGTCTGCTTATCAGTTCAGGGGAATGACTTTTTTGTTTCATGATATTTCGTTTTTAGGTTGAGTATAGTTCAAAATTTTATATCGCCGCAAAGATATGAAATTTATGTAACATATTGAAATTCAATATGTTTTAACAAATAATAGTTAAATTGATGGAATAAGGTTGATTCGGTGCGGTTCTAGACCATTTTTGTGGCACACACCATCCGCTTCTTTCCGTTGATGTCTTCCAGCGACTGGAAATCAGCATAGTCGTGCGACAAAAACAATTTCTCCAATTCTTTATGGTGTCCCTCGAACGTCTCGGCGTAAACCTTTCCTTGCGGGACCAGACAGTGTTTCCCGATTTGTGCCAGGGCGTCGTAAAACACTAAAGGATTCTCGTCGGGCACGAACAGTGCGCTGTGCGGTTCGTGCGCCACCACATTGCGATGCATGGTGCTCCGCAGTGCGGCCGGGATGTACGGCGGATTGCTCACCAGAATGTCAAAGCGCGTGTCACCGAAGGGTAAGTTCGTCGCATCTAACATGTCGTGCCGGGCAAATCGGATGGCCGCATGGTTGGCTTCCGCATTCGCGCGGGCGACCGCAAGAGCAGGTTCTGAGAGGTCGGTGGCGTGCACCTCCGCCTGTGGCAAATGCTTGGCCAGTGCGATGGCGATGCACCCGCTACCGGTGCCCAAGTCCCAAATCCGTAGGGCAGGGGAGTGCTGATAATGCTGCACGATGAGGTCCACCAACTCCTCCGTCTCAGGACGCGGAATCAGCACATCGGGGGTGACCTTCAGCGTGAGTCCGTAGAACTCCGCCTCGCCCAGCACTTGCTGCAGGGGAGTTCCCTGTTGCAACAGCGGTAGGTCTTGCGCCAGCTGCTGTTCCACTTGCGCAGGCAGCGCTTCGTTGGCGCGCAATACCATCTCGTGCGCCGGCAGGGCCAAGCGCGCTTGCAGGTACGCCTTTGCAATTGCAGCCGCCTCATGTGCGTCATAAAGCGGCTGCAAAAGTTGGGTGATTCTATGAATGTGTTCCCGTATGGTCATCGCTATCTGGCTGTGGCGGGGAAATCGCGCCATGCCCACTTATCTACCACAAACCCTTTGTTGAACAGGATGATACCTGGATTGGAACGCACAGCATCGCGCACCATGAAAGGACCCTTCACCGGATCGATAGGATTGTGATAAACCGGAAAATCAAGCTTGTTGAGGGCCACAAATTTGTCAATGTCCTCTTCGGATGAATTGGTGACCGCCACAAAGTCGATGTCTTTCTCGGCGCAGTCGGCTGCCAGTTGTTTGGCTTTCTCCACGCCTTTGAGGTTGGTTTCCGACAGGTCGTGCATGTACAACACATACAGGTCGCGGTCGTTCTCCTTGCTGATCAGCTCAAACGCGTGGTCGGCGCCGTTCTCGTCCAGCATGTTGAAACCGTCAATCTTGGCGCGCACAATGTCCTTGATGATGCTGTCCTTACGATCTACATAGTCGAAATTCTCGTAAAAATCGTCCTCTTTGGCCATCAGTTCGTCTTGCGTAAGCGTCACTTCCTGACCATCGGTTTTGTTTTTATAGATGAACAACACATCCTTTTGAGCGGGTTGCTCAATGAAGGAGGTTACATCGTTGCCTTTCTTCCAGTCGGTGAAATCGATAGCGGGCAAGTGGCGGATGCAGTGCAGTTGGAAAATGACCGCAATCAGGGCGAACAGGAAAATCAGGAACCATTGGATCCAGGAACCCAAACGGCTTTCGGGTATTCTCTTGCGGAAAATGAACACGATGATAGTCGGGATGATAATCACGACGTTCTTGAGGAATGTCTGCAAATTCGACATCTTGACGGCTTGTCCGAAACAACCGCAGTCCTTCACCACACCGAAATCGTGGATGCCGTGCACCTCCAGATACTCAGCCACGGCGAGCCACAAGGTCAGGAAGAAGAAGAAGACCATGAAGAGCAGATATCCCCATGCGGCCAACAGCGGTTTTATGCGGAACAGCATCATGCAGCCCAGAATAAACTCGCAGGAGATGGCGCAAATGGCGGCAAACTGGGCCAATGGATGCAGGAATCCCATGCCAAACGACACGAAATAGTCGTTCATGGTAATGCCGAAGTTCACCGGGTCCACCGCCTTGGTGAAACTGGAGAACAAAAACAAACATCCCAACAGTATGCGGATAATTTTCAACCAAATAGGTTCCTTCTTTTTCATATTTTAATAAAAATGATCTCTAAACTCTCAACTCTAAACTCTCAACCTTCTTTTTCCAGCACCAACCGTATCAACGCAAACATCGAATAATTGATGATGTCGTAGTAATTGGCGTCCAACCCTTCCGAAATAATCGTGTTGCCGTTGTGGTCTTCAATGGACTTGATGCGGAAGAGTTTCATCAGGATGATGTCATCCAGAGAACTGATGCGCATCTGGCGCCAGGCCTCATCGTAGTCGTGGTTCTTGTTCATCATCAGGTCTTTGGCGGCTGTGATGTACTTTTTGTACAATTCCACGACTTTTTCCGGTTTCATCTCAATTTGTTCGGCGGTCTCGGCCACGCCTAATTCCAGTTGGATCAAGGCCATGACAGAGTAGTTGACGATGCCGATGAATTCCGGGATGATGCCTTCGGCAACCTTGGCCTCACCCTTTTCCTGGATGCTGCGGATGCGGTTGGCCTTGATGTAAATCTGGTCCGTCAGCGACGGCGTGCGCAGAATGCGCCACGCCGTGCCGTAGTCAATGGCTTTCTTGGAAAAGATGTCCAGACATTGCCGGATGATTTCATCGTATTGTTCGGAAGTGTTTGCCATTATTGCTTGATGAATTTGGATGTTTTGGTCTGTTGGTTCTCCAGTTGGGTCTTGATGAAGTAAACACCGCTGTTCAAGCGTGCCACGTTGAGGTTGACCTGCGTATCGGCATTCACATTTACGGTTTCAACCAATCGGCCGCTGAGGTCGTAGATGGTGATGTTGCGAATGGCCTCATTGCTGCTAACGGTCAGCTGTCCGCTGGTCGGGTTCGGATATACGGCAATGTTAGCGGAGGGGATGGAGTAATCGCTGATGCCCACAAAATCATTGGTGTCTTGCGGAGCCATTGTTCCGTATCCAGGGAAAACTACATTGTCAATCCAAGCGCAATCGCTGCCCGCATTTGATGAATAGTCTTTCGTGTATTTGAATGTGTAGGTATGACTGCCGACAGCAACGGGGAAGGAAACCTGTGACCATTGCACAGTGCCAGATTGTTCATCCATAACAGCACCATCGATGGCAAATGTGAATTTGTCCCAATTTTGCTCAGAGGAGACTTTTCTAAAGAAGGAGATATTTCCTGCTTGGGAAGCGTTAACTGTGATGCTCAAGGTGGATGAGACATTGTTGCCAAGTCCAGAAGCGGAGCGTGCACAGTTGTTTCCTGAATAGGGAGATGTGGTGGTGATTTCCCACGGTTTGTTACTGTTGTTGTTCCATGGGAACTCGGTGAAATTGCCGGTTTCGAAGGTTTCCATGGCAGTTCCGATTGTCAAGAAGATGGTGTCTTTGAAGTGCTTGTTGCCGTAGATGATATGATAGACTAACGGGATAATGGTGTTGATAGGCACATCATTGCCGATTTGGACGGTGAACACATTGTTGGTGGTCTGTTCTGGTTGCAATGTGTATATGGAATAGGAAGAGGTGGTTACCACAGCACCAGTGTAATTGGAGGTGAGGTCAACCAGCCCTTGGGGCAAAGTAGCATGTCCGACATTTTTGTTGACACAAGTAACGGTCACCAAATCGCCAGGGGCGATTACGGAAGCATCACTTGTGGTTTGGATGGTGTGGTTGTCAAGTACCAATTTTGGAGCGTTGATGGTAAGTGTTGTATTTTTGGTAGAAGAAGAGGCCCCCCAATATACTGTAACGGTGAAGTTGGCTATCGTGCCGTCTTCTGCGTCAGCGGGCAATATGGTTTGGAAAGCAGTGTTTACTGTTTTGGTGGAACTGCTGGCAATGTCGCCCAGAAAGACAGAGTCCACGAGTATTTGCACTCCAGAAGTAGAGGTGGTCAGTTTGGCGTATGCGGCAGCGGCATTAACATTGCCCAAGTTTTGTACCGTGAGGTCCCAACTTACAGTGGATCCGTTGTTGGGCACACTGATAGGAGATAATTCCAGAGCCGAGGTGGTAATGTATGCACCTTGGGGAACGATGACATTTACGGTCTTGAAAAATTGGATTTTGTTTTGGGCCTCAACAGCAAGCTCATATTCTCCAGGTTCCAGAGACGCGTTGAGTGTGAGGTTTACACTACCATTCCCGTCTGCAAAAGCAGCAGTCACCAGATTGTTGTTGTGGGTAAGAGCTACGTAAGCGTATGGAGAAGCGTCCACATGATAGGTGGTGGCTCCCACGACAATAACATCGTTGGCGTTCACATTTTGTTGAGTGGGGATTCCCAGATACGGACGAAGGGAAGGATCACCGAACAGATGATAAATCTCCCAATAATATTTTTTGTCGGTGGCATCGGAATTGGAAGCCTCAACCGAAAGGTTGCCGCCTTGCATAAAGGCGCTTATGGATGATGTCCAAACACTCGCATTCTCGCCATGAGTGTGGAAAACGCGGTCGTAGGAACCTAATTTGGAAGCATCATATGTGGGGTTGGCGGTGCAGTTGGCACGCGCACCTACAGCCCAATAATAGTCTTGCGGCCAATAGGTCACTTCAGAACCTCCGATGTAGGATACAGCACCCTTGTTGGCGGTGCGTAGCAGAACTTCCGCAAAACAGTCGCTGGAAGAGTTGAACTTTCCAGTAAGACAGCAGTTTCCGATCATGATACCGTACTTGCCTTCGTTTTGCATAGCGCTTACGTGACTGTTGTTGAAAGAAGGATCTGACCAGCCGTCTTCGCCTCCGTGAGCCGTGTAGTTGGCCCAGCCAACTCCGGCGCCAATTTCACTGCGGATAGTGGCCGCTTGTGAAGAACAATTGTAGTTGTGCTTGTACACTGTAGTGTAGTTGTGTGTTGTGCTATTGGTGTTTATATAATTGTTGTAAATGTAATTGATTTGTCCGTCAGCATGAGTCGGTGCCCAGTTGGCATCTGAGCCGGCAATCAATACGGCTTTGCCCAGATAAGACGGGTCATCCATGGTGTATTGTTCATACATCAAGGTTTTTTCAATTTGAGGAACAAGTTGTGACACATTTTGGGCGGAGAAACGGCCGTAATAGCAGTCTGGCAGATTGTCACCGGTTGTCCATGTGGCATAATAAAGGTCTGACACATGGGAGTTGCTCGTGTTGCAACTGAATGGCGGAAGTTGTGCAACATCACCGATGAGCAACAAAAATGTCGGAGCGGGATTCTCGGGCGTGGCGTTGTTATATTGCGTCATGATGTAGTTCTTGATGGAAGTAGTAGTGGTACCTACAGCAGGATCACTGGTGTAGGCCACATCCACGATGTAACCGATTCGTTTTTTCCATTGGATGAATTGATTGAGTTGCTCGTTGTTTGCGAACATGCTGTTTGCGATAATCAAATATTTGATAGGGGCGTTTGTGAATTCATTACGGGTTCCCATAGGGTTGATAACGGATGAGGCTCCCACCTGAAAGGCAGGACTGCCATATTTGTTTTTCAACTCATAAGTGCCAGGTATGTTGGCGTTCACATAGGTCACTTCCACATCTGCGGAGTGGCAAACGCGAATGCGGTTGGTGACAGGATTGTATTGTATCGGGGAAAAATAGATGTTGGCCATAGTGATGTCACGCATGGTGCCTATTTTCTCCACTCTAACCAAAGACTCTGTGTAGAAATCGTTGGTGCCATACACTTCGTTGTTCCGATTGAAGGGCTTGTCACCCGTGTATGATTTCGGATAGTTGGTCTGAACGGGATATATTGGATATAAAATGCCTAAAGTGGCGGCATCGTATTCTTCATAGCGCGCATTGGTTACGGTTGCTATGACGGAGTCGCACAACGGGATTTCCAAAAGGTTGGAGAGAACAGGAAGTTGGGGGCATCCCACGATGTTGCTGGGGTTGAAGTCCGGCATAGATATTACGGAAAACATCCCTTGCGGAGTTTTGAGGACATCTACATTCGGAATGTCTGACTTGAAATTAAGGGAGACACTGTTGTAAGTGCTGCTGTGAATCGTGTATTTCTGCGCTTCTGCCAAGGTGGTGATACCCAATAGCAAGAAAAGGGAAAAGAATAATTTTTTCATTGTATGTAAGTTAATTTTTAATGATTCAAAAATAAGGCGGCAAAGATATAAAATAATACGAAAAATTTGCATTTTTATTTTACCTTTTTTGTACTTTTGCGCTTGCTAAAAAAACTAATACTAATGGAACAGGAAATTGAAAAATGCGTCGAACTGTTGCGCGCCGGAAAAGTGATTCTTTACCCTACGGATACGGTTTGGGGAATCGGTTGCGATGCCACCAATGAGGATGCCATCATGAAAATTTATCACATCAAACAGCGTGATGAGAAGAAGAGTATGATTATTCTTTTGGATTCCGCTGAGCGTCTTCCAATGTATGTGCGGGAAATACCGCTGATTGCCTGGGACCTCATTCCCCATGTGTCTCGCCCCACTACCATCATCTATCCCACCGCGCAGAACCTTCCCGCCAAACTCGTTCACAACGATGGCACCATCGCCATCCGCATCGTCCAACAGGAGTTCTGCAAACGCCTGATCCGGGCGCTCGGCAAACCCATCATCTCCACTTCCGCGAATATCGCCTCACAACCCACTCCTCAAACCTTCTCCGATATTTCTCCAGAAGTCCTCCGAGCTATGGATTATGTTGTGCCACAACAGTTTGCCACCTCCTACGACTACAAGCCCTCTCGTTTGATCAAGTTTTTGGATGACTATAATTTTACCGTTTTAAGAGATTAATAATGAAAGATATAGCTGTTTTTGCCGGTTCTTTCTCGCCGTTCACCAAAGGCCATGAGGATATCGTCCGGAAAATATTGCCCATTTTTGAGAAAATTTACATTGCAATCGGACATAATTACAACAAAAAGGATGTTTTCTCCGTTGAACAACGTATGAAATGGATTGAACAGTTGTATTCAATGGAACCCAAAGTGGAGGTCGTCGCTTATGAGGGGCTTACGGTTGACCTTTGCGCGAAACTGGGCGCGGGTTATCTGGTCAGGGGCGTGCGCGGTGCCGCCGACTGCCAGCAAGAACAGGAAATGTACCTGGTCAACAAACAGCTTGCCCCCAATGTGGAGACCCTTCTGGTGCCCGCATCCCCACAATGGATGTGCGTTTCCTCCACCATGGTGCGCGAATTGTGGCAACTGAAAGCCGACTACACCCCTTTTGTTTCCTACAAACTTCCTGAAATCTGATGATGCGCTTCCGGTTTGTTGTTTCCTGTGTGTTGTGCGCGCTGGCATCGCTGTTGCCGGCTGCTCTCCTGCGCGCCCAGAACCCGGTGACCATTACCGGAGACGCCCCTTTCGCCAAAAATGAGGAGATTCGCCTTCTGGTGTATGACGATTTGCTCAACAATATCCCCCATGAGGTGGCCTCCAGCAAAATAGACAAGAACGGCCGCTTCAAGCTCACTTATCCAACCAATACCATCCGCCAGGTGCAACTGGTGATCCGCACCACCAAGGCCGATTTCTTCGTCGCCCCCTTTCATGAATACAATTTTCATATTACAGTTGATACTGCCCTGTTCGGCATGATTAACCCTGAAAAATATGGCGGATTTCTCCAAATCACCACCGATGTCGTTGATACGGCCGACCTGAATGTCAAAATAAACCGTTTTACCCGCTATTTTGACAATGCGATGAATTATTACGGTTTCAGAATCACCTATGACCGTAACCAGGACGCGTGCGATACGCTGATGCGGTTGCTGGATGACAAATTCCACATCCAGTACAACCCTGACAACTTCTACTCTTCGTATGTGTACTATACCTGCGGATTGGTGGACAAATTGTGCAAACCCAAAGAGGTCCGGTATCTGCATGACCGATACTTCAATAACAATGATGTGCTGTATGACAATCCGGCCTATATGATTTTGTTTAACAATTTCTATTCCAATTATTTGTATAATTCGAAATATATTTCCAAGGATTTATTGACTCAGACGGTCAACGAAGACCCCGATTATTTGACATTGTTCAATGAGGCGGGGCGCGATCCAATGTTGGTGAACGACCGCTTCCGTGAGCTGGTTATCATACGCAGTCTCATCGATTTTTACAGTAATGAGGAATTTGACAGAGCCAATATTCTAACGCTGCTGAAATATATCCAAGACGCATCCCGTTTTCCCGAGCATGTCACATACGCGCGCAATGCGATACGCATGCTTTCGCCCGAGGCCGGTGAGAACACACGGATTTCTCTGCGTAATGAAAAAGGCAAGAAGACGGATTTTTCACAGTATGATGGCAAGGAAATCTATATCCAAGTGTTTCAAAGTGACTGTATGGACTGCATAAGGGAAATGCTGATACTGAGTGAGTTGAATAAACAATATGGTGACAGGATACAGATAGTGAGTTTGAATGTGGATATGCGGAAATCGGATTATGAGCAGTTCTGTAAAACCTATAAGGATCGTTTTGATTGGCCGATATTGTATTTCAACGACAATTACAATTGGCTGATGATGAATTCCATAGAAACACTTCCGGACTATTTGATCGTAAACAGCGACGGTTTGGTGCTTCTCAGGGACGCGCCTGCTCCCGACAAAGGATTGTCCAATTACCTGCTCAGACGATTCCCACCGGAAGAGAATGATGATGGGAACCCGCTGTTTCAGAACAGAAGATAGGGACATTTTTGCCCGTTGATATCCATTTGATTTTTTTATTATTTTTGCCGATTCAAATCTAAACCCACGAAAGAATTTTTTGTCTTCTTGAAGCAGTTCCCGAGTGGTATTAAAAAGATTTTGCAAACAATTTAGTATAGATGACAATGAAGAAAATCGTTTTATTGATGACTGTTGTCCTGATGTGCGTCTCCTTGTCTGCCCAAGAGGTGGAAAAAGACAAACATCTGGCCAAACTGCCGTCCGTCGATATCCAGACCCTTGACGGCAAAGTGTTCAATACCGCTGACATCCAAAATGACGGAAAACCCGTGATTATCAGCTTGTGGGCCACTTGGTGCAAACCCTGCATCGCCGAATTGCTGGCTATTGCTGATGAGTATGAGGATTGGGTGGAGGAGACTGGCGTGAAGCTGTATGCGATCTCTATTGATGATGCCAAGACTTCCGCTCGTGTGGCGCCGTTTGTCAATGGAAAAGGATGGGATTACACCGTGCTTTTGGATGTGAATTCCGACTTCAAACGCGCCATGAATGTCAACGATGTGCCATATATGTGCATTTTGAACGGTAAGGGCGAAATCGTTTGGCAGCACACTTCATACGCCCCCGGTAGCGAAGAGGAGGTCTATGAGGTGGTGAAACGTTTGGTGAAAGAATAACGAAATTTGTATCGTATGAAAAAAATTCTACTCTTGCCAGCACTTTGTCTGCTGGCGCTTTCAACCTTTGCCCAGCATCAACTGGGCAATAGTCGTATCAGTGGTGATTTCGGTTTCAACGGCATGTACTATATCCCTGATTCGCTTATCGGGGCCGAGAAGGTGGATTCCAAAGTGCGAGGCAACGCCTTCCTCAATCTGTTGTACTCCAATGGTGGCTTTTCCGCTGGCGCGCGCTATGAGTTTTACATGTTCCCATTGATTGATTTTGAGAAAATCAACTACAAAGGACAAGGTATCCGCTATTTCTTTGCCGATTATAAGAACAAGTTCGTTCATGTAACGGCTGGTAACTACTATGAGCAATTCGGCAACGGTCTGGTGCTTCGCGCATATGAGGACCGCCAGCTGGGCATCGACAACAGTCTGTTGGGTGCCCGCGTGAAGGTGAACCCATACAAGGGAGTGACCATTAAAGGTGTTTGGGGCGTAGAACGGCTTAATTTTGATAGCTATCTCGGAAGAAAGGACTTTGTGCGCGGTTTGGATGCCGAAGTCTCTTTTAATGAGATGTTTGATAAAGTGCAGGAGGCCGGTTTCGTGGCCAGTGTAGGCGCTTCTTTTGTCAGTAAGTTTGAAAAAGCCGATACGGAAATTGAAACCACCCTCTATCCCGGTTCCGACAGCTCTGCCACGGGTGTTATCCCAGTTGACAAGATTCCTCAAAATGTGGCCACATGGGCCACTCGCATGAGCTTTGGGTACAAGGGTTTCCGCCTGGATGGCGAATTTGCCCAGAAGATGCAGGATCCCAATATCACCAATGATTTTATCTATAAAAAAGGGGATGCCCTCTTCCTGTCGGCCACCTATTCCATGAAAGGTCTTGGCGTGGCGGCCTCCTTCATCCGTGCCGACAATATGGATTTCCGCACCCAACGTATGCAGAAAACCAATTCATTGCTCTATATCAACAACATACCGGCTATCAACCGCCAGTATTCCTATCAGCTTCTGGCCGACTACAGTTTTGCCTCCCAACCTAACAGTCAGATTGGCGTTCAGTTGCAGGTGAACTATCAGATTCCGAAGAAAACGAAACTCGGTGGCAAGTACGGCACCGACTTAACCTTCAATTTTTCCCGTTTCCACAATACAGACCAACAACCCGTGCCCATGGCTGAGTTGTACGGCACGATGACGGGCACCGAGGGTTACTCGTCCAATTTCTTCAAATTTGGGCCCGATTTGCTCTATCAGGATATCGGATTTGAGATCAGTCACCGCTTCACCAAACAATGGAAATGGATTCTGGCCTATAACTATATCTCCTACAATCTGGAGAAACTGCAGGGTCATGAAGGTATGATGCGAGGCCATTTGGTGGCTTCTGATTTGCAGTGGAAAGTTACTTCCAAGCATTCTCTCCGTTTGGAATTGCAGCATCTGTACACTCGGGATGACGATGGCAGTGCTATATACGGCATGTTGGAATACGCCATTAGTCCCAGATGGTTTATATCCGTGGGCGATGAATTCAATTACGGCAACCCTAATCCTCAGCGGCGCCTGCACTACTTCCATATAGCGGGTGCTTTTGTGTGGAATACCACACGCATTGCGCTCAACTTCGGCAAAACGAAGGAGGGCATACTCTGCATTGGCGGTGTTTGCCGTGCTGTTCCGGCTTCCTATGGGGTGGGTTTGTCCATCACGACATCATTTTAATGCTTAATTTTTCTAAAAATGTTGAAAATGAAAAAGATAGTTGTTTTGACAATTGTAATAGGAACACTCCTTCTGGTTGGATGCGACCGGATAGAGGGACCTTACCTTATAACGGATCCGGATGAGACCTCTTATGTGGAATTCCCTGCCCTGGATGTCAGTACGGTTTACCGGAAAGTGCTGATTGAGGAATTTACCGGACATCGTTGTCAGAACTGCCCCACAGGACACCAGAAATTGGAAGAACTGCATGAGCGTTTTGGAGACACGCTGGTCCCGGTGGGCATCCATTATGGCTCGTTGGCAGCCCCGAACGCGGTTGAGGGCTATCCGTATGACTTCCGTACAGAAATTGGTACCGCCATAGGTCAGGATTTCGCCATTGATGGTATTCCTACCGCTATCATCAACCGTGGGTATGCGGCAGGTGGTTATTCACCAGTACGCTGGCAGTCCAAGATCGAAGCGGTGGACCGCAGCACCCCATTAGCTGCCATTCAGCTCATTAACGAGTACGATGCCGCCAGTTCCATACTGACCGCCAATGCTAAGGTGACGATGCTGGTAGATTGTCCTAACCCGCTCCGACTGGCACTCTATTTGGTGGAAGATGGGATTGTGAAACCGCAGTTGAATGGAACAGAGTATATAGCTGATTATGTGCACAATCATGTGCTCCGTGCCGGTTTCAACGGTATCTATGGCAAACTGCTGAATGGCGATGGCATTCTGAAGGTTGGTACAGGTTACACCTATGCTAAGAAGTTAAACTTTAAAGATAGCGACTGGAACCCTGCCAATTGTTCTGTCGTGGCCGTTCTCTACGATCGCACCGCCGGTGAAGTGTTGCAGGTGGAGGTGATGAAGGTGATGTGATGTAGAGGGGAAGTTGACGGTTAACCGTGGAGGTTCCGCCGCAAGCGGCGGAATAATGGCCGTAGAGATGCACGGCCGTGCATCTCATTTATGGTGCCGCGCACATCAGTTATGGTGTCATGCATCTCATTTATGGTGCCGCGCACATCATTGATTAATAAAAAATAACGCAAAAATGAAAATAACAGCAGTAGAACCGATAGGTATCAGTGAAACCAAAGCACAGGAGATTGCCTGCCAATTGGCCAAACATAATCTTGATTTCCAATGTTATAGAGACCGGAAAGAGGATGCCGCCACGTTAGTGGAAAGAATGAAAGACGCTGACATTGTCATCGTTTCCAATATCAAAATCACCGCTGACATGTTGTCGCAGTGTCCGAATCTGAAAATGTTGGATGTGGCCTTTACGGGCTTGGACCACATTGATCTGGAATATTGTAAAGCACACAATATCAAGGTGGTGAATGCTTCGGGCTATGCCACCCAAGGTGTTGCCGAGTTGGCCATCGGTTTGATGATTGATGTCTATCGCCATATTACCGTTTTGGACGCGGACACTCGAAACGGTGGCACGCGCAACAATTTCCTCGGGCGCGAGCTCAGGGGCAAGCGTGTGGGCATCGTGGGCACGGGTGCTATCGGCGCACGCACGGCCCAACTGCTCCAGTGCTTCGGATGTGAGGTCGTGGCGTGGAGCCGGAGCCAGCGGCAAGAGGTGCTCGCGATGGGCGTGACATACTTGCCCTTGGAGGAACTGATGCGCACCAGCGACATCATCTCGCTGCATGTGCCGCTCACAGCGGAAACCCACCACCTGATTTCGCGCGAGTTGCTGGCCATGTGCAAACCCACGGCAGTGCTCATCAACACGGCGCGTGGCAATGTGGTGGATATGGATGCGCTGGCAGAGGCCCTGAAAGATGGCCGCTTGGCCGGCGCCGGCATCGATGTGTTCGAGAAGGAACCGCCGCTCGCCACGGACCACCCGCTGCTGCACGCCCCCAACTGCGTGGTGGTGCCCCATGTGGGCTACGCCACCCGCGAGGCTTTTGATGACCGTATCGATATTGTAATCAATAACATATATCGCGAACTGAATATTTCAAATTCATAACCTCAACGGTTGGAGACGCGTGAACCCGCGTCTCTGCTAAACCTTAAACTTTCATGATCCAAATCAACAAACTCTCGGTTAACTTCACGGGCGATTTTCTGTTTCGCGACATCTCTTTTGTGGCGGGCGACCGCGACCGCATCGGCTTGGTAGGCCATAACGGGGCGGGTAAATCCACATTGCTGAAAATCATCCATCGTGAGATGGAACCCGCTTCCGGCACTATGGTCATTACCACGGGTTATAAAACCGGATATTTGCCACAGGAATTGGCCGAGACTTCTTACAAAACAGTGTGGGAAGAGACCATGTCAGCGTTTGTGGAAGTGAAACAGTTGGAAAGCAAAATTCAGCGTCTCACGCGAGAGTTGTCGGAACGAACGGATTATGAATCAGAAGAATATGCGCAGCTGGCGCAGCAGTTGTCGGATGCCAACGACCGGCACCAGCATTTGGGCGGCAATATGATTGAAGGAGAGGCGGAGAAGGTGCTTGCGGGCATGGGCTTCAAACGCACCGATTTCCAACGCCCCATGGCCGAGTTCAGTAACGGTTGGCAGATGCGCGTTTGTTTGAGTAAAATATTGCTCCAAAAACCTGAAATCGTGTTGCTGGACGAACCCACCAACCACCTGGACATTGAGTCCATCCAGTGGTTGGAAGACTATCTGGCCAATTATGACGGTTGTGTGATCCTTGTTTCCCACGACCGCGCGTTTTTGGACCGTGTTACAAACCGGACCGTGGAAATCACCTGCGGCACTATTCAGGACTACAAATGCAGTTATTCGCAATATGTGGAGCAGCGGTTGGAACGCATTGAGCACCAGCAAGCCGCATACGAAAACCAGCAGCAGCAGATAGCGCAGATTGAGCGGTTTATCGAGAGGTTCCGCTACAAAGCCACCAAGGCGCGGCAGGTGCAGAGTCGTATTAAGATGCTGGAGAAAATGGACCGGGTGGAGATTGATGATTATGATTCTTCCTCCATTACATTCAAATTTCCTCCAGCGCCGCATTCAGGTCGTATGGTGGTGGATGCCAAGCAGTTGTCGTTAGGATATGGGGAACTGAATGTGTTGGATAAGATAGACTTCCATCTGGAGCGCGGCGAGCGCGTGGCGTTTGTGGGGCGCAATGGCGAGGGCAAATCCACTATGGTGAAAGCCATTGTGGGTGAGCTGGCCCCGCAGGGTGGGCAACTGGAACTGGGTTACCAGGTGGTAATCGGCTATTATGCTCAGAACCAGGCTAAGCTCTTAAATCCGGAAAAGACTGTGTTTGAGACCATTGACGATGTGGCTGTGGGCGACATCCGTCCTAAGATAAGAACCATCCTCGGCAGTTTCTTGTTTGATACGGAGGCCACCGAGAAGAAAGTGAAGGTGCTCTCTGGCGGCGAGAAAGCTCGTTTGGCTTTGGCCAAATTGTTGCTTTCGCCTTTTAATCTGCTTATACTTGACGAGCCTACCAACCATTTGGATATGCCCTCCAAGGATGTGCTCAAAAACGCCTTGTTGCAGTATGAGGGCAGTTTGATTTTAGTCTCCCACGACCGTGATTTCTTGCAAGGACTATCCACCAAAACCTACGAGTTCAAGGACAAGCAGTTGCGTGGCTACACGGGCGATGTCTATGACTTCTTACAGCAGCGTAAAATTGAGACACTCAATGAGTTGCAGCGAAATATATCGGTTTCCTCCAATGGTGGGGTGAAGACTGTTTCCAGCAACAAAGAAAGCTATGAGCAGCGTAAGGCACAGGAGGCGGCCGACCGTAAGAAGAAGAACCGCATGCGCAAATTGGAGGACGAGATTGAGCAGTTGCAGCAGCAGGTGTCCGAAATAGAAGAGAAGTTGGAACAACCCGACCAGTATTCTGCGGAAATCAGTTCCGGAGAACTCTATAGGGCTTATGATGTTGCCAAGCAACAATTGGAGGAGAAGGAAATGGAGTGGCTGGAGTTGTGCGAGTAGGGGAGGCGACTCGGTGTTATGTGACAGAATGTTTTTTCTTGAATAGTTCTTATGTCCCTGTCCTTAAAACATATAATTCTGATTTATTTGGCCATCAATGTTGTCGCTTTTTTTGTGTATGGCATTGATAAATGGAAGTCGCAGCACAATCGTTGGCGCATTCCGGAGAGTGTGTTGTTGGGCCTGGCGGCCGTCGGCGGCAGTGTCGGGGCGTGGTTGGGAATGCAGGTGTGGCGCCACAAGACCCAGCACAAGAAGTTCAAGTATGGGGTGCCGGCAATATTTGTTGTGCAAGTGGCGTTAGCGGTGTGGTGGCTGGCGAGGTGAATTTTTACCGCACCGACACCTCACTCTGATCACAGATCTTCCGCACCAACCCCGTGATACACAAGCTTACAAAGCATACAGCCAGTAGCAGCAGTACTTTCGGGAGCAGCGAGAACGCGGGGAAGGGCACATCGACGGAGGCGGTCTGCGTAGGTATCAGCCATTGCGGGTGCGACAGCACGAGCACGATGCCGATGGCGCCCGTGACGATGCCCGAGATGAACACGGCCACCATCATCCGGCGGTAACGCTTCGTCTGCGCCTCACGATACCGTTTCGCGTATTCCGCCGCCTCTAACTTCTTGGAAAGCTTCTCTAAATATTCGTTGCGGTCGCCCAAATTCGGCTGGTATTGGGCGAAAAGGTCTTCTATGGTGGTTTTCTCTTTCATCGTTCCAAAATTTGTCTAAGTTTAACTCTCCCTCTTGAAAGCTGCTGTTTCACAGCCAATTGGGAACTTCCCGTGATTTTCGCAATTTCCTTCACGGAGTAGCCGCTGACGTAGAACAGCAGGATGGCGCTCTTCTCCTTCAGCGGCAGCGTGCCGATAGCCTTGTACAGTTCCTGGTATTGGAAGGCGTCGTCGGCACCCGGACCGCCCGGCATCTGCTCCGCCGCGTCCAAGTCCGTCCGGCGATTCCACCCCGACCGCTGGTGGTCGAGGAAGGTGTTGTAGGCGATCTTGAACAGCCACGTGGCGAACTTGGCCCGCTCCACGAACCGCTCCATCGCGATGTACGCCTTCACCATCGCCTCCTGCGCGATGTCCTCCGCCTCCATCCGGTCACCCTCACACAGGGCAAGCAGGAATCTCCGCAAAGACTCCTGCTCTTCCGAAATTAAGGCTATGAATTGTTCTCGCTCCATCAGTGCGATTATTGCTGTTCTTTCAACTGTTTCTCTTCGGCCTCGATCTCACCGCTCAGCTGTTTTTTCGACACCAAGTAGTAGATGAGGAACGCCAAGCCCACGGCCAACATGATTCCGCCGCAGAAGATGCCTTTTTCTTTGTTGCCGAAAAAGACCATTCCGCAGAGGTAAGGAATGAGGACCGCAAGTCCCATCAACGTCATAAAACCGCCGATGAGGACGTTATCTAACAGTTTCTGTTTGATGGTTTTATGTGATTTGCTCGACACATTCAGCTTCTTCATCACTTCAGCGGGGTCAAGATCGGGGTGTTTCTCCATCATTGCCATCAAAATTTCCGTTTGTTTGTCGATTTCGTGGTTTTTGCGTTTATTAATCAACCATATAACCATCAAGGGCAGCACCACGCAAATGCCGATTACTACGATGATTATCATTAATACTCCTAAAACTTTTACTACATGCATGACTATTAATTATTAAGGTTACACATTTTCGTTTATTACCGAATCGATTCAACAGTTAAACGGATGAGAGGGGTGAAAGGTGACATTTGAGGCGAAAAAAATTATACCTTTGCACCCGAAATATGAAATAGGGTAAATGAACGAGGTAAAGGTTATCGAAATCAAGAAGAGTGTCTTTGCTGAAAATGAGAAAGATGCTGATGCTCTTAGAGTTGAATTGAAAAACAAAGGGGTGTGTCTCCTCAATTTGATGTCCGCGCCTGGTAGCGGCAAGACCACCACTCTTATCCAGCTAATCAACAGGATCAAAGACAAGATTCGCGTATCCGTGATGGAAGCGGACATCGACAGCGATGTAGATGCGGTGAAAATCAAGGAGGCCACCGGCGTGCCGTCCATCCAGCTGCATACCGGCGGCATGTGCCACCTTGACGCGGAGATGACCCGTCAGGGACTTGACAACCTCGACCTTGAAGAGACCGACCTCGTCATTCTCGAGAATGTCGGCAACCTGGTTTGTCCCGCCGAGTTCGACACCGGCGCCACCTGCAACGCGATGATCCTTTCCGTGCCCGAGGGCGACGACAAACCCCTCAAGTACCCCCTCATGTTCACCGTCTGCGACCTCGTCATCATCAACAAAACGGATGTGATGCCCTATTTCGATTTCGACTTGGAACGCTGCAAGAAGAACATCCTCATGCGCAACCCCAAAGCCCAAATCATCCCCGTTTCCGCCAAAACCGGCTACGGCATGGACGCACTCGCCGAATGGCTGCGGAAGGAAGTGAATGTTGGTGAGTAAATGTTGATGAGCTACGCTGTTGATGAGTAAATGTTGATGAGAGAATGTTATGAAGATTAATGATTTTGAAGATTTGAGGATTTGGCAGTTGGCGAGGGGGCTTGTTAAGGACATTTATTCCCTCTTTGCGAAGAGTAAAGATTTTGGTTTCAACAGTCAAATTCAACGTGCAGCCATTTCCATCATGAACAATATTGCAGAAGGTTTTGACCGAAGCAAGAATTCTAAAGATAATAAACAAATGCTGAGTTTCTTAAACATATCGTATGGCTCTTGTGGCGAAGTAAAAAGCATGCTTTACGCTGCTGAAGACTTGGGTTATATAAATGCTGACAACGCAAAACTCCTGCGCAACCACTGTACTGATATCTCCTATAAAATTGAAGCATTTATGAAGACACTCCGCTCCTACGACACCAACCCAAAGCTCCAACAGCGAAGCTAACTAACACGAAGTAATCAACAGCCGAAGGCTAATCAACAGCGAAGCTAATCAACAGCGAAGCTAATCAACAGCCGAAGGCTCACCAACAGCGAAGCTAACTAACACGAAGTAATCAACAGCCGCAGGCTCACCAACAGCGAAGCTAACTAACACGAAGTAATCAACACGAAGTAATATACCGTTATGCCCGAAATGTCCACCAAATTTGTCCCGAAACACAAAGGGGACAAGAACCCGAACCCTAAGCTCCTCAAGCTGGTTCGTCACATCACCGACCGTATCCCCGGTAAAATCAAGATGGATACCGACGCCCCTGAGTATTGGGGTCTTGCCTGCATCTTCGAAGACGAGATGGATGCCGTCACCCGTGAGGCCGCTCTGGATCTGATGCTGGATATGCTGCCCGGCAATCCTTTCCGGGTGCGCAAACATTGGACCAATGCGCAACTCCACGAGCTGAACAGCCAAAAACATTACACTCCCGACGACAAGTCCTTTGACGAACTGCTGGATCTGATGGCCCGCATGGGCGTCATGGAGTATGACTATGGCGACAAATACACCAAAGACGGGCCCATTCCCGGCTCTACCTACGAAAGGAAAGACCGTGTGTATTGGGTGCCCATGTTCGTCCCTGGCAGCGCCGAGTACACCAATATGAACGAGGAACTCATGAAGAAACACCCGGAACTGGGCATGTTTTTCGAACGTATGACGTTCCTGCCGTTAGAAAAGGTCACTCCGATGGTGCCCATGGGCGGTTCCGGTATCGGCATGCACGTGATTCCGGTGGAGAAAGCTATTTCCATGGAAAATCAATCCATTGATATAGAGCATATTTCATATTGGCTTAAACGCTACGAAGGCCATCTGGCGGTGGGCATCTGCTCCTGCCGTATTGGTCGCAAGGGACTGGATGAAGGCTGCGCCGATGATTACCACGATTGGTGTATCGGCGTTGGCGATATGGCGGAGTATCTGGCGGAGACGGGCCGAGGTCACTTCATCACCTACGATGAGTGCATGGCCATCTTGAAAAAAGCAGAGGATCACGGTTTTGTACACCAAATCACCAATATCGATGGCGAAGGCAAAATCTTCGCCATCTGTAACTGCAACGTCAAGATCTGCAATGCGTTGCGTACTTCACAACTCTTTAATACCCCCAACATGAGCCGTAGTGCTTACGTGGCGAAGGTGGATCCGACGAACTGCGTGGCTTGCGGCCGCTGCGTGGAATACTGTCCCGCTGGAGCTGTCCGTCTGGGACAGAAACTCTGTACTAAGCACGGCGAGCAGACCTACCCGAAACAGGAGCTGCCCGATGCCAAGAAGTGGGGACCGGAGAAGTGGGACGAGGACTACCGCGACAAGAACCGCATCAACTGCTACCCGACCGGCACGGCACCCTGCAAGACAGCCTGCCCGGCGCATATTGCGGTGCAAGGCTATCTGAAGAAAGCTGCCGAGGGCAAATATACGGAAGCGTTGGAACTCATCAAGCGCGAGAATCCGTTCCCGGCGGTCTGCGGGCGTGTCTGCAACCGTCGCTGTGAGGATGCCTGCACGCGCGGCACCATAGACCAGCCCATCGCCATCGATGCGGTGAAGAAGTTCATTGCGGAGCAAGATCTCAAAGCGGAGACCCGCTTCATTCCAGAGGTGAACATCTGTTCCAACGTGAAAGAATTTTGGGATGAGAAGATTGCCATCATAGGCGGCGGCCCTGCCGGTCTGAGTTGCGCCTACTACCTCGCCACGATGGGTTACAAGCCCACCGTATTTGAAAAAGACGAGATTCCCGGCGGTATGCTGCAATACGGCATCCCCTCTTACAAGTTAGACAAAGAAGTCATCAAGGCCGAAATCGACATCATGCGCGAAATCGGTGTGGAGATCCGTACTGGCGTGGAGGTCGGCAAAGACATTACCATACAGCAACTTAGAGAGCAAGGATATAAAGGTTTCTACGTGGCTATCGGTTGCCAAGGCGGCAAACTGCCCGGCATCACCGGCGAGAATCTGCCCGGCACCACCACGGCCATCGATTTCCTGCACAACTGCAATTGCGGCACGAAGGTCAGCGGCAAGGTCGTCGTGGTTGGCGGCGGCAACGTGGCCATCGATGCGGCGCGGGTCGCCAAGCGCGGCGGCGCCGAGTCCGTCACCATGCTCTCGTTGGAGACCGAAGACATTATGCCCGCATCCCTGGAGGAGCGCCGCGAGGCCCGCGAGGACGGCGTGGTCATCAACCCCGGCTGGGGCCCGAAAGAGGTGATCGGTACCGACAAGGTCACCGGCATCGTCTTCAAGAAATGCACCTCCGTGTATGACAAAGATCACCGTTTTTCTCCGCAATATGATGAGAACGAGACGATTACACTGGATGCCGACTTGGTCATATTCGCCATCGGTCAGACGGTCATTCTCAAGGATTTGCTCAAGGACACGAAAGTGGAGTTCGTGCGCGGCGTCTATCCCGTGGCCGACAAACTGACCTACCAGACCGCCGAAGAGGACATCTTCGTGGGCGGTGACTGCTTCACCGGTCCGAAGTTCGCCATCGACGCCATCGCCGCCGGCAAGGAAGGTGCCGAATCGTTGCACCGCTATGTGCAGCACGGTCACCTCACCATCGGGCGCAACCGCCGCGAATTCATCGAGCTCGACAAGGACGACATTGTGGTGGAGAGCTACGACAACTCCTCCCGCCAGGTGGAGGGCGTGTCCGAGCAGGCCGACAAGTTTCGCGAATACACGCTCACGCTTACGGAGGAGCAGGTGCGCACCGAGACATCCCGCTGTCTGAGCTGTGGCGCATCCGTGGTGGACGAAAACCGTTGTATCGGCTGTGGCATCTGTACCACCAAGTGCGCCTTCGACGCCATTCACCTCTTCCGCGAGCATCCCGATGCTAGCATCATGCGCACCTCCGAAGACAAGTTCAGCGGCATCCTGCCCTACATGCTGAAACGAGCCGCGAAGATTGTCTTTAAGAAGTAAATGTTGGTGACTGCGTGTTGATTACTGCGTGTTAATTACTGCGTGTTACCAACAGCGAAGCTAACCAACAGCCGAAGGCTAACCAACATGAAATAACTAACACGAAGTAACCAACAGCCGAAGGCTCACAAACACGAAGTGAATATGCACGAACTGGGTATCGTCTTCTACATTATCCGCGATGTCAAAGCGGTGGCAGCGGAAAACCACGTGGAACATGTTTCCACCGTGGTCATGGACATTGGGGAGGTCTCCACGGTGGTGCCGCACCTGCTCACCGACTGCTGGCGTTGGGCCGCCGACAAGGAGGAACTGCTGAAGGGTTGCGAGCTGAAATGCAACATTATCCCAGCTGTCACCTGGTGCGACGACTGCAAACAGGAGTATGAAACGGTGAAACACGGAAAGACATGTCCCCACTGCAATAGCGAGAACACATGGCTTTTACACGGTAACGAAGTCGAGATCCGCGAAATTCAAGTTGAAGAGCTTCGCTGTTGAGGAGTAAATGTTGGGAAGTGAATGTTAACACGAAGTCATCAACAGCGAAGCTAACTAACATGAAATAACTAACACGAAGTAACTAACAGCCGCAGGCTAACAAACACGAAGTAACAAACAAAAAAATAACGAATATGTCCTGTTTTATAGTACCCATGGCGCAGGCCATCGCCACAAGCGCCTACAGAAAAGCCAACGCGAAAGCGATTGAAAGTTCAGAACACGCACTCACGCGAAACATCCCGGCATTAGAGAAGATGCTCTGGGGCGGCACCGTGATGCTCATCGTCGATCATGTCATCAACGGCGAACTCACTTGGCGGTTCCCATTCTTCACAGCGCTCGAAACGGGCGGTTTTCCCGTGATTCTCCGTGAAATGCTCACCGTTGGCGTACCCATGTCGCTGATCCTCACCGCCGTCTGGGCGGTTTGGGTTCTCTCTAAGGCACGTCGAGCAGCCACTATTGAGAAACCACTTCCTTGAGCAGCCCCGAAGGGGCAAGAACTTGGTAGCCCCGTACAAGCGACGAAGTCGCGCAGTGCGGGGACATGTTCATTGATAATCACCAATATTATAATCAAATAATAGTATTATGTTTTTCCAAGTTTATGGGGCTAACGCCCTGGCCCAATGGGGGATGCTGCTCGTCGTCCTCGTGGGTCTCATCCTGTTCAACGAGTTTGCCCGTCGCACCAAAGCCGGCGGCATTATCACCTTTTTCCTTATCCCGCTTGCCTTGACGGTCTATTTCGTGGCCATCGCCATCGGTGCGCGCTCCGGAGCTGAATGGGCAGTGAACAACCAGACGCATGTCTATATGAACGGCTGGTTCCACTACGCCAAGCTCTACGCCGCGCTCACCGGCTGTATTGGCTTCATGATGATCAAGTACAAATGGGGTATCGGTGCCAAACACTGGTTCAAACCGTTCCCGTTCATCATCGTGGCCATCAACATCCTCATTGCTGTGGCCTCCGACTTCGAATCCGCCATTATGGGCTGGAACAAGTGGTGGCTCTCCAGCGAGGGCGTGTGGCTCTATGGCGGTTGGCACAATGTCATGAACGGCGTCGCCGGTTTGCTCAACATCCTCTGTATGACCGCTTGGTGGAATGTGTTCCCGTCCAAGGACAAGAAAGACATGATCTGGGCCGACATGACCTGGGTTTTCATCGTGGTTTATGACATTTGGAACTTCGCTTACACCTACAACTGCTTGCCTACACACAGCTGGTTCTGCGGTATCGCTTTGTTGCTTGCCCCGACCATCGCTGCTCTGTTGTGGAACCGCGGCGGTTGGATCATGAACCGCGCCAACACGTTGGCTATCTGGTGTATGTTCGCGCAGGTGTTTCCGCTCTTCCAAGAGACCTTCAAAGACGGCTTCCAGGCCTTCAAGTGGGCTGTGCTTCCTGTGCAGTATCCTAACGGAATCGACACCATCACGGAGATTTACGCCGCTGCTGGCGGTGATGCTGCCGCTGTGGGCACCACCGTGGAGACCGTTGCCGGCAATCCGACCATGATGACTGTGATCAGCGCCCTGGCACTTATCACCAATGCTATTGCGCTGTGCTACATTATCTATCAAGCCAAGAAGCGTCACATCAACCCGTACAAGGAAGATGTCTTCGTCAACCAGAAGTACTACAAAGACGCTGTGGCAAGAGCCGATATGGAATAATTCCGTTATAGCTAGAAACCAAAAGAGGCCGCGAATTTCGCGGCCCTTTTGTTTATCTGATGGGGAGGTGGCGCAAAAATGCCGCCTGCGATGATTATCGCATCACCCTTTGTAAGAATTCTATCGTGATCTCCGCCGGGCGGTAGGGGCAGACGGTGAAGTTGTGGTCGTAGTAGTTAAGCAGGTGGAACTCGCTGTTGGTCCATATCTGGTGGAAATGCTCGCTGCAGGTGTAGGGCACCAGACGGTCAGCATTACCATGGATGATGCAGACGTTGCCGTGGAAGTTGGCCGCCGTCTCAAAGATGGGCAGGGTGGAGGCGGTCTTCAAATATCTGTATCCAAGAGCGATGCCGTTGTTGAGCACCAGGCTGTCGGGCATGTCGAGGGGGTCGAAGTCGATGCCGAAGAGGTTGCCACGCACCACATCATCGCGCACGGAGGAGGCCGGTGCCAGCAGCACCACCGCCTTGATGTCGTCGGGATGCTTGCCCGCCACCATCGCGGCCACCACCGCGCCCTGCGAGTGCCCCACCAAGGCGATGTCGTCCACAAACCGCAGGTCTTGGGCGTATGCCAGCACCTGCTCCAAATCCTCCATCTCATTGGCGATGGTCATATCCACAAACTTGCCCTCGCTCTTGCCGTGCCCGTTGAAGTCGAATTCCAGAACTGCGAAGTCGTTTCCCAGATAGTAGGCGATACGCCGCATGAGTGAGAAATCATGGTCGCAGTTGAGCCCGTGGCACAGGATGACGAGATCGCATCGTTGCCCTGCCTTCAGTTCTGGTTTGTAAAATCGAGCCCATAGTTTTCCTTTGCTGCCGTCAATGGCTATGGTGTCATATTTTCCAAGAAATGGGGTCGCAATACTTTCCACGAAATTCTTGTACAACATATTCTCAATCTTGTATGACAACACCGTGCTCACCAGCACTTTGCCGTCGGGGCCGATAAGGTAGAGGGAGGGGATCCAGCGCACGCCGTAGGCTTTGGCCACCTCCGACTGGTTCATCCGTTTCAGTTCGCTCACCTGTGGGTAGGGGACACCGGATTGGGCAATGTAGTCCGTCCATTTCTGCTTGTCGGTGTCGAAGGAGACACCGAGGAACTCCACGCCCATTTCGTGCCATTTGTTGTACATCCGGATAACCTCGGGCAGGTCTTTGCGGCAGTCGGGGCACCAGGAGGCCCAGAAGTCGATGACGACATACTTGCCTTTGGCGAAATCGCTGAATTTCAAAGTTTTGCCATCGGGAGTTTGGAGTTGGAAGTCGGGTGCGGGCGTGCCGGGTTTCAGCAGTTCCGCCGCATATTTTGTGTCCAGGTCGGGCACCTGCGCCTGTAAACATGAGAGGGCAGCTATAAACAGACCTAGAAGTATGGTCAATCGGATATTTTTCATCATAAAGTTGTTTTTTTTGTGAAGCGCAAAAGTATGAAAAAGTTTCTAATTGTGAATTCGCAATAAAATCAACTTATAGGTTGATATATTGAAAAAATGTGTATTTTTGCAGCAACTAAAAATTTTAAATCATGATAACATTTGATGACATTAAACAAGGTTGAATCCAGACATATATGTTGTTACCGGTGGTGCAATCAAACTGACTCGGACGATGCAAGAGCGGGAACATACGCTTAATGAACTTGTTAAGATGGAAAAAATACGCCAATATCTTGTTGACAATAATGTCATAGATAATGATAGTTTTACAGATTTTATAAATGAAAAAGGATAAGGAAATGAAAACACCAGCAGAGCAAATAGCATTCTTAAAAGACCATTCTTCTTTGGAACCTTCAAAATGGCAGGAGAAAGCGGAATGGCGAAAGGCGAACAAGGATTGGCTTAAATATTCAAGAAAAATTGCCATTGTTATTGCTATGTCTTTGGAAGAAAAGAACATGTCTCAAAAGCAGTTGGCAGAACTGATGGGATGCTCTCCACAATATGTTTGCAGACTGTTAAAAGGAGAGGAAAATCTGACTTTGGAAACACTGTGCAAGTTGGAGAATGCCTTAAATGCTCCCATTATAAAAAGGGTTTTTAAATAATTCACTCCTGTCATTAGTTTTATCCCATATATTTTTTTTGTACTTTTGCAATCCCAAATTTCAATAATAATCTAATTCAAAAATAATATGGAAAAATTCGATCCCGCAACCAACCTGGAAAGATTGGACAAGAAAGATGCCTATAGAGGTGTCAACCCGGCTATCTGCGATAGCGCAACCTTTATGTTTGAACAGGCCAAGACGATGACCGACACCTTCCACGGCGAAACCGAGGGTTACTTCCTCTACTCCCGCCACTGGAATCCCAGCACCCTGTCGCTGGCACAGTCACTGGCCGCTATTGAAGGTACCGAGCTGGCTTGGACCACTGGTTCCGGTATGGCTGCTATTACGGTAGCTTTGTTGCATGAGGTGAAGTCCGGTGACCATATCCTCTCCAGCATGACCACCTACGGCGGTACGTTCGCTTTCCTGAACAATTACCTTAAGAAATTCAATGTGGATGTCACTTTTGTGAACATGCAGGATTTGGATGCCGTGAAGAAAGCCATCCGTCCCAACACCAAGGTTGTCTATACCGAGACGATGAACAATCCGCTGCTGCGTATTGCCAATCTTCCGGAACTTTCCAAGATTGCCCACTCTGTTGGCGCTAAATTGTTGGTTGATAATACATTCACCCCGATGATTTTCTCCCCGTACCGTCTTGGCGCGGATGTGGTGATTTACAGTATGACAAAATATGTGAACGGTATGAACGACTGTGTGGCCGGTGCCATCTGCGGTTCCGCTGCTTACATCAACTCTTTGATTGATGTGAACGACGGTACGGCCATGTTGCTTGGTCCGGTGTTGGACACCTTCCGTTCCACCAGCATCCAGAAGAACTTGCACACCTTGCATATCCGCATGAAGAAACACAGCGAGAATGCCATGTATCTGGCCAAGAGATTCAAAGAGACGGGTATCAAATACAACTATCCGGGACTTCCCGAGCATCCTGACCACGAACTCTTCAAATCCATGATGAACGACGGTTACGGCTTCGGCGGTATGATCTCCATCGATATGGGCACGGCTGAGAGAGCCAGCGCCATCATGGAGAAGATGCAGGAACTGGGTGTGGGTTACCTCGCCGTGAGTTTGGGTTATTTCAAGACACTGTTCAGCAACTCTGGCAAATCCACCTCTTCCGAGGTTCCCGAGGATATCCAGAAGGAGATGGGCATGAGCGAAGGCCTCATCCGTTTCTCCATGGGCTTGGACAACGATCCCGAGAGAACATTCCAACTCATCAAACAAGCCATCGACGCCACGAAATAGTCTTTTCGGGCGCTATGAACAAAAGCAGGGTGGATTGCGGTCCGTCCTGCTTTTTTTGTGTTTGAACGATAGACGTGAGATTATAGACTATAGACTTTAGACTTTAGACTATTAATCTCACTTCTCCAGTCTCCGGTCTCCAGTCTTTATTTTAATTTCCCATGCATCTCATGCACCAACTTCATCCCTTTTATCCCATACATCACCCACTCCAAAATTTTCTTCCAAATCCACATAACCGCCTTAACAACAGGTTGTTAAATTGATACCGTCGAATTTTGTATGTTGCTGTTTTTCTGATCGAAAATAATTTCAGGATTCCCATTGCCCGAGCAAAACAATGTGTTATCTTTGCTCCATCGCATGGCGGCTGAGCCAGTCGAAGCCGCCTGTTAACTGTAAAAACAAAAAAAAATTATTATTATGAAAACAAACAATGTGTTTATCAATCCGTTAACGGACTTTGGTTTCAAGCGTGTCTTTGCCAGCGAGGAGAACAAGGACATCCTCATCGCGTTTCTCAACGACTGCATCTCCGATCATGTGGGGGTTATCCGTGAGATCCGGTTCCTGCCCTCCGAGCATATCGGGCTTGCTGAGGCGGAGAAGAAACTGATTTTCGACATCTACTGCACCAACGAGCGAGGCGAGCGGTTCATCATCGAGATGCAGCGCGCCCGACAGGACTACTTCGCCGACAGGGTAATCACATACATCAGCCGCATCATCAGCAATGAAGCCAGTCGCGGTGCGCGTCGGTACGACATCCCGCCAGTTTACTCGTTCAACATCCTCGACTACGACGCACCGGAGTTCATGGGCAGGGAGGAATATTTCTGGGCGGTACACCTGAAGGACAACCTGAACCGAATTTTTTCGAAGAAAATCATCCTGTTTTTCATGGAATTGACTAAATTTGCAGCGCAGTTTCCGGATGGAAAGTCGCCTGCCTACAAGTGGGGCTACGCCCTGAAGCACATGTCAGGGATGTCGCTGAAGGACATGCCCGAGGAGGCGGGGGAATTCCGGAAGTTGTTTGAAGTATGTCAAATGTCAAGACTCACAACTATGGAAAAAAATGATTACGAGAAGAGCATCTTTGAATACGAGGACGTGCAGGACGCTCTGGAGTGTATGCGCCGACACTCATTACAAGAGGGATATGAGCAAGGGATGCAACAAGGAGTGCAACAAGGGATAGAACAAGGAGTACAACAAGGTAAAAAGGAAGCGCTCTTCCAAACGGCGCGGAACCTGTTGGAATTGGGTCTTCCTCTCGCCGACGTGGCCAAGGCCACGGGCCTGAGCGGGGAGGAGATACTCGCACATGTAGGTAATACTGGCTTTTAGCCATTGGCTCTGGGCTTTTGGCCGTTAGCCGTCAGCCATTAGTCTTTGGTCTTGGTTCATAGTTCATAGTCATAGTTCATAGCTCCAATCACCTTCACCCCATTTCTCCTTCCGCCGCCTCGTAGCCGCCGGTCTTGTTGGAGCCAACATGCCGGATGAGTCCCTGTTGCTTGAGCTTGGCGATGTATTTGGCCACGGAACTGCGGGACAGGGAGGTTTTAGCCATGATGTCTTCGGTGGAACAAAGGGGATGGTCTGCAATAAACGAATATATCAACACTGGTTTCTTGCCCATTATTCCGTTATGTCCTGAATCAACCGCCATATTATCTTGCTTCTCGTCAGTTGGTTTGTCCGAATTATCTGCGGATTTCACAAAAGGTGCCGTCAATTGATGTACTCTTTCCCTATATGAGTGTGATATTTTCAGATTGACAGCTTCTTCGTCTTCACCCAAACGCTCATTGTATCATAAGTATAATCGCTTATGTGCTGGAGCATCACATAAGCGCTTCTGGAAATCTGTACGCCACGCTTGCCCATCATGACTATTATGTCGCGCATGGTGCCATTCATGTAGCCCGAATTCCCATCAACGAGATAGAATCGGATCTGGTTTCCGCATTTCTCACAATACTTCACATGTTCAACGGGGACCTCGAAAAGCATCCGCTTGGCATTGGTCAAAACCAGAGAGCCATGATGTTTGACCCAGAATCTGCTTTTCATGCGGCCCATGCGCATTTCACATCTCAAGGCCATTATTGTGAAGATGAAAGTGATTATGCCAACATTCAGCAACAGCACAAGAAAGGAGTCTTCAACAAAATATAAATGAGCCGTGTGAGTGGAATATTGACACGTCATGATGGCTATGACCTGAGGGTACACCATCGCCATTTCACAAAAGGTGGCGGCAACCACCGTGGCGGCAGACAGAAAAAGATAGCGGATATGCTTGAAGCCTGACGAAATGCGAGGTATAATCACCAAAACATTAAGATAAACCATGACCAATACAATGACTCCGCTCAAGTATTCTTTGTAAACAAGCGGATAAGCTCCCGGGCGGAGATAGCAGTTTCTTCCTAAGAAAAAAACAAATATGATACAAAACAGTATATGGGCAATAAAGCGCAGAATATTTCCATTTTTTCTTTTCATAGATTGATTTTTTTGCAAAAATAGACTTTTCGGGCGGATTTATTGTGTAATGATTATCAGGTTCGTCACTTTTTCATGGAAAAATTACACAATAAACGCTGTTTTGTGGATTGTTTCGATAAATCGGTTCACCAGTTCTTTGTATCCGCAAGCACCTGTTTTAAAAATAGAAAGGTGCTGTTTGGCAAAAACAAACCTGAAATTTTATTGTGTAATAATAATTCCGTTTCGTCATTTTTTACTAAATGCAGGCAAAACAGACTTGAAAAACAGAAAAATCAAATAAGGGAAAAACTATTTTTGTAAGACATTAAAAAAATTGATATGAAAAAGACAATGATTGTAATTATGGTGATTATGTCATTCGTTCAAATGGCGTGCAACAAAGAAGAATCGGATCAGACCAGCTTGGGTAACAGGGTTGTTTTCATCCAAGGCGAAGGGAAATCCGCAGGTGCAACCTATTTATGTATCAGTATTGGTCATGATGGCGCGAAATGCTCGGGTTGTGTTTACAGGAATGGGCAATGGGTACATGTGAACTGCCAGGGTTATGGAAACTTGTGCAGCACTTCGGCCGCGGTCACCCTCCAGCAGATAGGCACGGCCATCACGGCCACGACCACGGACACATTCGGGTTGACCAGTGAGGACTACTTCTACATGCCGGCGCGGTCGTTGTCCACCCCGACAATAGGCCCCGAACACTACCTCAACATCCCTGCGCAGGTGGTCTATCGTGATTCTGCCAAACAGCAGTTCACCTTCACCGGGCTGTTCTATACGGACAAGCCGGCGTATAATAACTTTTAGTTGTTAGCAAACAAAGTCAATGGCCAGCGGTTAAAGTTCTTCTTTTTTCAATGTTACGAACTTTCCATAATTTAAATTAAAAAAATCTACTCTCATTATTCATTTAAAAAACATTTTATCATGAAAAAACTTTATTTATTGATCGTTTTATGCGCTTTTTCTTTTCCTAATATGGCGCAAGTTTATGTCTCCTATGCTGGGAATGTTGGTATAGGCACGTCAAGTCCAACATCCAAGTTAGAAATCAAAAAGTGCCTTTAGGCACGACTTTATATCTGATAACTTGCTCTTGTGAAGGCGATGAACAATAGACAAATAAACCATAAACACCATTTAGGTTAAATTTGTATTTTTGCAAATTCAAACTTATTTAAAAGAGAGTAAAATAAATAGACAAAAAATTTTATTATGAAAAAACATACTGCAACACTAATGCTTTTCGTGGCCATTGCCTTGGTTTTGTTTTCCTGCGAGCCGACCAAAAGCCGTGTTATCAAGCAGGCCGTGACCGACATTGACGGCAATACGTATGACGCTGTCAAGATAGGGGATCAGATATGGATGGCGGGCAATTTGGCCGTCACTCACCTCAATGATGGCACCGACATCTCCCAAAAGTGTAACGAGCATGCCCCCTTCGGGATTTACTATGATCATACCCTTCTGAAAGAGGACTCAATCCGTTTGCGCCTCTGCCCCCAGGGCTGGCATGTACCCACCAAAGCCGAATGGGAGACACTGATCAACAATGTGGAATCAAACGGTAAGATGATGGCCAAAAGCGGGAATGTCGCCGCCGCATTGTCGGCATACCCACACATAAACGCTACAGACATAGAAGAGTTCAACTCAAGCCAGTTCAGTGCAATACCCACGGGTTATTGGCTCTCTTATTGGTCCTATGTCCCTACAAACTTTGGGGTTGATATGAAATGGTTGAACAGACGATGCTATTTCTGGACAAGCACCATCAATGAAGGGAACGGGGATCCGTTTGTGGTGTATTTTGAGCCGGCTACTGGCGAGATCCAATTCACGGCATCCGAGTTGCACATTCCGAATGTCGAAGTGCCTACGCCCGGTACTGGCGGATGCCGCAGTTCCGTGCCTGTCCGATGCGTTAAAAGTGAAGAATAATCATGCTCTTCCATAGCGGCCAGTTGTTTTTCAGCATCCTTGTGTTCATCCTGCTGTTTGTGGGATGCAGATGGATATTCCAGAAAGGATGGTTGAACAACCTCGTCATCTTGCTGGGCAACGCACTGGTTCTGACCTGTTTGGTGCGCCCGAACTCACTGCTTATCCTGCTGGTGGTGGCCGTAGTGTGCTACGGGGCAGGCCTTCTCCTGTACCGCAAGCCACGGGGTTGGTTGCTGGCACTGGTGCTCATCCTGCTCATCGCCCTTTTCGCCATCCGCCAGTACCCGCTCGTGTGGCGCTGGTTCGGCGAGTTCTGGACCCACTCCATGAAGAAGCCCTTTTTCTCTGTCCAGAAACTTGGGCTCTCCTATATCCTCTTCCGCCTCATCCACTGGCTGGTGGAGTGCCACAAGAGAACCGTCCGAAGCCAAAACTTCCTCTCCTACATCAACTACCTCTTCTTCTTCCCCACCTTCATGGCAGGCCCCATCGACACATTAAACAATTTCCACTACTGGGTACAAAACACCCATGTGCGCTACAACGCACGGATGCTGCTGGCAGGCGTGGGCCGCATCTTCATGGGCGCGGTGAAAACCCTGCTCCTCGTGCCGCTCATGCTGCCCTACGCCACCGACTACCACACGCTGCTCCCGAACATGGCTCCATGGGGTGCTGTGCTGTGTGCTGCCGTGCTCTATTCATTCTACATCTACATCGATTTCTCCGGCTACTGCGACCTGGCCATCGGCATGGCCTACATGATGGGCATCCGCACCCCCGAGAACTTCAACAATCCCTACCTCTCTGCCAACATCGCGGAGTTCTGGAAACGGTGGCACATCACCTTCTCCACCTTCCTGAAAATTTATGTGTTTAAGCCCATTATATCCCTGCTGAACCGCTTTTCTATCCGCAAGTTCCGTATGGTGGTTTCCGTCATCGCCTACCTGCTGACATTTTTGGTATGCGGACTCTGGCACGGCAGTACGCTCAACTTCGTGCTCTGGGGTCTATGGCACGGACTGGGGCTGTCGGTTTACAAGATTTTCACCTTCCACCATCCCATAAAACCCACTCGGACAAATCGCATAATCGGGATAGTGGTCACATTTGTTTTTGTTACGATTGGATGGATATTCTTCAACTATCCTGAAAAAGAGTTGTGGGCAATGATTAATCTGCTGTTCTGATGAAAAAGTTATACCAAACAAAGGTTCTGGCCTGGATAGGTTCCGTGGTACTAATTTCAGTACTGGTGTTCCTGCTGTTGTCGTGGCTTATCCCCACTTTCAAGGTACCGGAAGCGGAAAAGCAACTTTACACCATCCGCCATCAGGAACTACGCGACAACAATCCGCTCTACACTGACCTGTTCCTGAAGAGCATCAAACGGAACAACGGGTATCTGATGCTGGGTACTTCGGAGAGCAACACATTGCCACATGGCAACTATTATGACTTCCTGAATGCCGACACCACACTGCCCTGCAAGTTCTCCGTTGTGGCGGGCGCAGGCCGTACTCCTTGCACCTATTTTCCTCTTATTCAAAGCAATGACAATATTGAAGGCGTGAAAATTCTCTTCTTTATCAATCCCCGATATTGGAGCGACAGACTTGCCAACAGCAACAAGGAGTATTTCGACCGCTATGTCTCGGCTGTGGAATACCAGCGGGCGAACCAGCCCAAGAACCAGCGGGTGGACAATATCCTGAAGGTGAACCGCAAAAACACCACCTTGTCCTATCGCATAGGGGAGTGGGGTTATTTTGTTTTGGACAGGGCGCGCAGGAAATACTATCAAGACCTCATTTTCGACTTGAATCCGAAAAAATTCCAAAAGAGTCTCCATCACTTTTGGACTCGGCCGGGTTTTGACAAATATCCCAATTTCGGCAAAGTTGACAGCGCGGCGTATGATTTCAGGTACAATGTGGCGCTGCCGGTGGAACCTCATTTGGGCGCTTTGTCTGTGGATACCTCCATTACCTACCGCTACGACGAACTTCACACCATGATTGCATTGTGCAAAGAGCACCATGTGGACATCGCATTTATTGTAGGGCCATACAACCAAATTGCTTTGCAAAAGACTTGTCCTCAGGAGATTCCGAAATTGGAGATGGTGTGCCGGAACATCAAGCAAATGTGCCAGCAGGAGGGTGTCCCATACATTGACGTCACGGATATTTCAGACCAATTGGGCGCTTTCAATGACTATCAGCACCACTCGTCATACGGAGCTTATCTTATTTATCAGAAAATCAAAGAGTATGTTTTGGAAAAGGAGAATCGTTAAGATATTGGCGGCTGTCCTCATAGCCGCATTGGTACTGTATATGCTGCTCATCCGCCAGGACGGTGACATATCATGCTTGTACTCGGGGTTTTAGCCGTTAGCCTTTGGTAATAGATCTATGACCATCGTCATCGTTCATCGTCATAGTTCGTAATACATCGTTCCACCCCAAAATTCCTGACCCCCAACCGCTTTTTAATTAAAAAGTGAATTTCTCGCATTTTTTTTGTACTTTCGCGCTTTCATAGTGTATTGTGTCAAAAAATAATTAATTCAATAATAAATAATTAAATATCAATATCTTATGACAATGCAAGATAAAATCAACGAGTTACTCGCATTGCGCGAGAAGGCTCGTTTAGGCGGAGGTCAGGATAGAATCGAGAAGCAGCATGCCAAAGGCAAGTATTCTGCCCGCGAACGTATCCTGATGTTCCTTGATGAAGGCAGCTTCGAAGAATTCGACATGTTTGTGCAGCACCGCTGCCAGAATTTCGGCCTGGAGAAAGAAAAATACCTTTCCGACGGTGTGGTTACTGGCTACGGTACCGTGAACGGCCGTCTGGTCTATGTTTTCTCCCAAGATTTCACCGTTTTTGGCGGATCTCTTTCCGAAACTTTCGCACAGAAGATCTGTAAGGTGATGGATCAGGCCATGAAGGTCGGTGCTCCGGTGGTCGGCTTCAATGATTCTGGCGGTGCGCGTATCCAAGAGGGCGTGAACAGTCTGGCTGGCTATGCCGAGATCTTCCAGCGTAACATACTTGCCTCCGGTGTGATTCCGCAAATTTCCGCCATCTTCGGACCCTGCGCCGGTGGTGCCGTCTATTCCCCCGCCCTTACCGATTTTATCATGATGACTAAGAACACGAGCTACATGTTCGTGACCGGCCCCAAGGTGGTGAAAACCGTCACCAACGAGGATGTGACTACCGAGGACCTTGGCGGTGCTATGGTGCACTCCAAGAAATCCGGTGTGGCCCACTTCGCTGTGGAGAACGAGGAAGAGGGTATAGCTATGCTGCGTGAACTCATCAGCTATATTCCTTCCAACAATATGGAGGAACCTCCTTACGAGCCCACCCAGGATCCCATCAACCGTTTGGAAGACAGTCTCAATTCCATCATCCCCGACAACCCCAACATGCCTTATGACGTGAAGGACGTGATTAATGGTATTGTGGATGACGGCAAATTCCTGGAAATCCAGCCATTGTATGCACCGAACATTGTGATCGGCTTCGCCCGTTTCAACGGAATGTCCGTAGGTATCGTGGCCAACCAGCCCAAATATCTGGCTGGTGTGCTCGACATCAACGCTTCCCGCAAGGGTGCGCGCTTCGTGCGTTTCTGCGATGCCTTCAACATCCCCATCGTGACGCTGGTGGATGTGCCTGGATTCCTGCCTGGCACAGGTCAAGAGTATGGCGGCATCATTTTGCATGGTGCTAAATTGCTTTATGCTTACGGTGAATGCACCGTGCCCAAAGTTACCGTTACCTTGCGCAAGAACTACGGCGGCGCTTACTGTGTGATGAGTTCCAAGCACTTGCGTGGCGATATCAACTACGCATGGCCTACAGCTGAAATCGCCGTTATGGGCGGCAGCGGTGCGGCTGAAATCCTGTACGGTTCCCAAATGAAGAAAATCGAGAACCCCGAAGAGAAAGCCGCGTTCCTCGCTGAGAAGGTGGAGGATTACCGCAACAAGTTCTCCAATCCGTATGTGGCCGCACAATACGGCTACATGGATGATGTGATTGAACCGCGCAACACCCGTTTCCGCGTGATCCGCGCCCTTGAATCCCTCAAGAACAAACGCTTGGAGAATCCGGCTAAAAAACACGACAACCTGCCATTGTAATATAAACCGTAGAGACACAAGACCTTGCGTCTCTACACATTAACCCCAATTTTCAATCATTTTATGAAATCATTTACCAAATATCTGGTCTTGTTGGCAGCCCTGCTCATTACCGCCTCCACATTCGGACAGTCGGTGCGTGACTTGCGTTTCAACGAGATTCTGATCAACAATAAAGACAACTTTGACGATGAATATGGTCGTCATGTGCCTTGGGTTGAGATTTTCAATACGGCCTACAACTCGGTCAACCTTGCCGGTTGTTACATAACGGACGACACGACCGGTTTCGCAGCTGGAAAGAAAAAAGGCGGCGTGGAGCCCGCACATTGGTATCGTATCCCGAAAACGGATATCAAAACCAACATGGCCCAGCGGACTTACCTCGTGTTCTATCTGGACGCGCAGCCGCTGTATGGCACATTCCATGTGAATTTCGACCCTCGTACTTCCAAAACCAACTACATTGCACTCATCTCTGCCGATGGGAAGGATCTCATTGACATGATGTACTATCCGAAAGATGCATTGGTTGACTCAACAATTTCATACGGTTTGTTGGAAGATGGCAAAACAGGGGATGCAGGTTTCCTCAGCCAATTCACGCCTGGTTCATCTAATGAGGTGACCGCTAAAGTTTCCAAACAGGAGCGGTTGAAACGTGATGACCCATACGGTATCGGTTTGGCTATCATTTCCATGTCGGTGGTGTTTACGGCCTTGATTATGATCTTTGCGATGCTGAAGCTGTTTGGATGGAGCTCTAAGAAGCTGGCACAGAAGAATGCCAAGAAAACGGAAGCCACTATGGCATCTAATGTTGCCGCTGTTGGCGAGAACAAGCAGGATAATGAGCAGCTTACCGGTGAGGAGGCTGCTGCCATTGCCACTGCGCTGCATCTGCATTTCAACAGTATGCATGATGAAGAGAGTGAGGTGATTACCATCAACATGCCATCGGCACACTATTCACCATGGGCCCAGAAAGAGCTTACCATGAAGAGAACACCGAGATTAAGAAAATAAATTTAAAACGATTTGAAGTATGAAAAACTATAAATTTACGATCAACGGTAATAAATATTCCGTAGAAGTTGGTGATATAGAGAACAATGCCGTGAATGTCGAGGTCAATGGCACGCCCTACACGGTGGCGCTTGACACGGAGATTAAAACTCCCGCAAAAGTGAAGCCAGTAGTAATGGTGAGTGCACCTGCCCCGAAAGCCGCCGCGGCACCCACTGCCAATGTGAAGAGCGCGCCTGCTGCCGCCACTGCCGCCGGAGCCACGCTCAAGTCACCGCTGCCCGGCACCATTCTGGATGTCTTCTGCAAAGAGGGCGACTCCGTGAAGGCCGGCCAACGCCTTTTCCTCCTCGAAGCTATGAAGATGGAGAACAACATCGATGCTGAAAAGGATGGCGTGATTAAGGAAGTGAGAGTGCACCGCAGCGATTCCGTTATGGAAGGCGATGTGCTTGTTGTTTTTGAATAATCCAACGGTTAATCAATAAGTTACACAACTAAATTATCTGAAAAATGTTTGAATTTTTTAAAGAAGGTCTCATCCAGTTCTTCGGTTATTCTGGTTTCGGAAACTGTACATGGGGCCATATTATCATGATTTGTGTCGGCTTGTTCTTTATCGCGTTGGGTGTGATTAAAGAGTTTGAGCCGATGCTGCTCGTGCCCATCGGATTCGGCATGATTGTGGGTAACATCCCGTTTACCGACGGTCTGCAGATTGGTGTGTACGAGAACGGCGCCGTGCTGAATTACCTGTATTTCGGCGTCATCAAGGGTTTCTATCCGCCATTGATATTTCTCGGTATCGGGGCCATGACGGACTTCTCGGCCCTGATATCGAATCCCAAGTTGATTTTGGTGGGTGCTGCCGCCCAGTTCGGCATCTTTGCCGCGTATGCCACGGCTTTGTTGCTGGGCTTCACGCCTATGGAAGCCGGTGCTATCGGTATCATTGGTGGCGCTGACGGCCCTACCGCTATCTTCTTGTCTTCCAAACTGGCTCCGAGCTTGATGGGTGCCATTGCCGTGTCAGCATACTCTTACATGGCCTTGGTGCCGGTGATTCAACCTCCTATCATGCGCCTGTTCACCACGGAGAAGGAGCGTCTTATCCGTATGCGTCCGCCCAGAGCCGTCACACACCGCGAAAAAGTGCTCTTCCCGCTGTTCTGTATTCTGCTCACCGCCTTCCTCGTGCCATCCGGTATCCCGTTGCTGGGTATGCTATTCTTCGGCAACTTGCTGAAAGAGTGCGGCGTGACCAAACGTCTGGCTAACACGGCCTCTGGTCCGCTGATTGACATCGTGACCATCCTCATCGGTCTCACGGTGGGTTGTTCCACACAGGCTACGAATTTCCTGACACCGAAATCCATCCTGATTTTCGTGCTGGGTGCCTTCTCCTTTGTGGTGGCAACCGCTACGGGTGTGCTTTTCGTGAAATTCCTGAACCTCTTCTTGAAGGAGGGTAACAAGATCAACCCGCTTATCGGTAATGCCGGTGTGTCTGCCGTGCCTGATGCCGCCCGCGTATCCTATGTGGAAGGTATGAAGTATGACAAGACCAACTACTTGCTGATGCACGCCATGGGTCCCAATGTGGCCGGTGTGATCGGTAGTGCTGTCGCCGCCGGTATCCTGTTGAGCTTCCTGTACTAAGATTTTCTGACGGAGAATATCCGTTCGTTAAACATAGAAAACGTCCTGGCCTTTTCGATCAGGACGTTTTTTTGTGGTATTAGATTCTTCACCTCAACACACGCCTTTTCCTTATCTCATATCATTCACCTCCACACCGGGATATTTGCTCTTGTCGAAGACAAAATAACTGTCGGCGAGCGTTACATTGGACTTAAATTGCTCAATGTGATATGTATATATAGTATTGTCTTTATCGTACAAGGCGATGCGCAGGATCTGGTTGTTGGCCTTGTTGATGAACAAACGGATGCGGTAGTATGATTGCGTGGTTTTGGGAGTCAGGTCAATCAGCGCGGTGGAAATGTTGTTGTTGAATTCATCGCGTATATACTTGGCTCTGAATTGTTTGTTCCAATTTTTCAGAATCTTCTGCGGATTCATCAGGTTCTCATCGTCTTCAGCGTCGTATTCATAAATGGAAACCTCATTGGTGGATTTCTGGTAGTTCCACATGCTTTTCCCATCGCAATAAAATGTCTGCCCGTTGAATGTGGTGCGGTATTTGTCACCTTTCAGGGCAAAGTCACCTTGGCTGGTGCTGAGGGTTTTGCCATCCTTAGTGGCTTTGAGTGTGTAGTGGAACTGCATAGAGGTGAGGGCCTGGTATTTGGCCGAAACTTTTTTCAGCAGCTCGGTGGCTCCGCCGTCCGTATTTTGCGAATATCCTGATGTCAGGAAGAAAAGGGCTGCAATCGATAAAATGATTTTGCGTGTCATTGTAGTATATGTTGAAACGGTTATTTGGATACCATATTGTCAATTAGGTTTAACCAATATAGTTCCATTTTGAATTATCAATTTTAAATTCTGTTACAGCATGCCTTTGCTGGCCAGCAGTTCGCGGAGTTGCGCATCGGTTTTAACGAGCACATCGCGGGGCTTGCTTCCGTTGGCGGGTCCCACAATGTTGAAATCCTCCAGTTGGTCCATGATGCGTCCGGCGCGATTGTAGCCCAGCTTCATGCGGCGCTGGATGTAAGAGGTGGAACCCTGTTGCGACTGCACCACCAGCACAGCGGCATCCACAAACAGCGGATCAATCTCACCGGAGGCGGGTTCGTCGTCAAAGTTGGTGTCGCCAGCGTCACTGCCTGGTTCAGGCACATCGGGCAGGGTGTAGGGCTCAAGCAGCGGTTTCAGTTCGGATTGCGCTTCGATAAACTCGGCTATCTTTTCCACTTCGGGTGTGTCAACCAGTGCGCATTGCAGACGCACAAGGTCGCTACCGGTGGAGATGAGCATGTCGCCCTTGCCGATGAGCTGGTTGGCGCCCGTGGAGTCCAGAATAGTGCGCGAGTCCACGCTCGACTGCACACGGAAGGCGATACGGGCCGGGAAGTTGGCCTTGATGCTGCCGGTGATGATGTTGACGGAGGGACGCTGGGTGGCGATGACCAAATGGATGCCGATGGCGCGGGCCAACTGTGCCAAACGGGCAAGCGGTTGTTCCACTTCACGCCCTGCAGTCATGATGAGGTCGCCGAACTCGTCGATAACGAGCACAATGTAAGGCAGATAGCGGTGCCCCATGGCCGGTGATAGCTCACGGGCGCAGAACTTGGCGTTGTATTCTTTGATGTTGCGCATCTTGGCTAACTTCAGCAAGTCATAACGCTGGTCCATCTCCACACAGAGGGAGTTGAGTGTGCGCACCACCTTCTTGGTGTCGGTGATAATGGCCTCTTCGCCGTTTTCGGGCAGTTTGGCCAAATAATAGTTCTCAATAGCGGAATATAGGGTGAACTCCACTTTTTTCGGGTCGATGAGCACCAGCTTCATCTCACAGGGGTGTTTGGTGTAGAGTAGGGAGGTGATGATGGCGTTCAAACCCACGGATTTACCTTGTCCGGTGGCGCCGGCAACCAGCAAGTGCGGCATCTTGGCCAAATCCACCACAAATGGTTCGTTGCTGATGGTGCGGCCCAGACCGATGGGCAGAGCGAAGCTGTTGTTCTGGAACTTCTCGGAGGAGATGATCTCCTTCATGGACACGATGTTGGCGTTCTTGTTCGGAACCTCAATGCCGATGGTGCCGCGACCCGGAATAGGTGCTATGATACGGATGCCCAATGCTGCCAAACTCAACGCGATGTCGTCTTCCAGATTCTTGATTTTGCTGATACGCACGCCTTCAGCAGGCACAATCTCGTATAAGGTCACGGTTGGTCCTACCGTAGCACTGATTTTGCGGATCGGGATGCCGAAGCTGTTCAGAGTGGCTTCAATGCGTTTTTTGTTGTCCAACAACTCTCGTTTCATCAGTTCCTCATTGGCCTCTTTGGCGGGATAGTCGTTGAGCAGGTCTATTGGGGGGAACTCGTATGCTGACAATTCTTTGCGCGGGTCGTAGGGCTCCAGGTTGCGCACATCTTCTGCTGTGAGCGTCGGATGATTGTCTGAATCCTCCACATCGTCAAGTTCATCGTTATTGTTCATATTGTCCATATCCTGTTCAGGCATGGAGGTCTGTTGGTTCACCAACTCAAAAGGCACCTCTTCGGGTTCTTCCTTTTGCTGTGAGAGTTTATTGAGTTGTTCTTGTTTGTTTTTCTGTGCTGCCAATTGCTCCGCTGTAGGTTCGATGTCCCAAGAAGCGGTGGTGCCGGAGTATTCCTGGCTCAGGCAACCATGGTCGGAGATGTAAAGGTCGTCCAGATCCTCGTGCTGGGAAGTGCTGCTTTCGTCGGATATCTGTCTGTTTTTACGGTTTTTGCGATTTTCTTTAGGTTCAGGTTTGGGTAGATTTTCGTAAGCGTTTTGCACATTCTCGGCCATGGCTTTCAGCGAGAGGTCATAGCAGAGGATAAGTATGATGAATAGGGTGATGATGGTTATGATAACTGCCACCACTTTGCCCAGTGAGAGCAATCCGCCCGCCACCCAGTCGCCGAAATGGCCACAAAGGAAGGTGTTGTCGCTGCCGGAGATGAAAGAATTGTCACTGCTGGAAAAGAAAAGTCCCAAAGTCATAGACAGCCAGGCCATAGTGAGAATAGTGGTCATCGTGGTTCTGCCCAAGGGAAGTATGTTCTTGCCGGAAACGATGCGGATGCCGTACAGCAGGAACAGGAACGGGAAACCGATGGAGAATACGCCAAAGGTCATCTGCACGAAGAAGTAGGATATGTGCGCACCGACGCTTCGGGCGATGTTGTGCGAAGTGGTCTCAGCGCCTTCTACGAAGAAGAGGTTGTTGTGCGCATGGAAATAAAACGAGGCGATGGAGATGAAAACCAGCAGGGAAAGCGCAAGTAGCAGGATGCCATAAACTTGGATCATGCCCTTGCTGGCGAAGAAGGCGAAGAATCCTGGCCCACTGTTGCGGGAAGTGGTTTCTTTCTTTTTGGTGCTCTTTTTGGGACTCTTCCTTGCGGCTTTCGCATGCTTCGTTACGGTGGAAGTCCTCGGCTTCGAGGTGGGTCTGGCGGCGACGTGGTTGACGATCTTCATTGCTGATAAATAATTACTTAAGCGTATTTTGCGATGGAAGCACAAAAGTAATATAATTTTAAAGGTGCTTTTTCGTTAAATAAAAAGAATATGAACATCGCCATGTTAGAAAAAACAGAGGAAAAGTGGGATAGAATTGCCTAATTGATAGTATTTTTGCTAAAATTTTTTGGAATATGAACTTTTTATTGTTATTGCAGGCAGCAACTGCCCAAACGACGCAGATGGCAGCCGAACAGGCGCCGCAGGTACAAGAGACTTCTTACTTCAAACTGGTGTTCGCCACCAACAGTTTGTGGATCATGATCCCGCTGTTCTTGATGCTGGGATTTGCCATATATCTTTTTGTGAAAAAACTGATGGTGCTGAACCGCGCTTCGAAAGAGGAGTACAATTTCATGAACAATATCCGTGATTTTATCCACGAAGGGAAATTGGATTCAGCCAAATCGCTCTGCAAAAGCAACGACAACCCTTCCGCCCGTCTGATAGACAAAGGTCTCTCCCGCATTGGCCGTCCGTTGGATGACATTCGTACCGCTGTGGAGAATGAGGGAAACATTGAGGTTGGCCGTCTTGAAAAAGGCGTTTCCGCGTTGGCCACCATCGCTGCCATCGCCCCTATGCTCGGTTTTTTGGGCACTGTGGTGGGTATGGTTTCCGCATTCCACAACATGGCTGCCGACCCTAACAACTTCAACATTGGTACACTTTCGTCCGGTATCTATACGGCTATGATTACCACCGTGGCCGGTTTGATTGTTGGTGTGATTGCTCTGGTGTTCCACAACCTGATTGTTTCCAAAATCTCCAATGTGGTCTATCAGCTTGAGGTGCGCACTACCGAATTTATGGATCTTCTTCACGAAAACGCTTAAAAGTTTCGCACTATGGCTATTAGAATGCAAAATAAGATTGATACGACATTCAGCGCCACGTCAATGTCCGACTTGGTGTTTCTGTTGTTGATTTTCTTTATGCTGACCTCTACCATGGTGTCGCCCAACGCCATTAACCTGGTGCTGCCGAAGAGCGACTCCGACAAACAACTGGTTTCCAAGAATGTGGAGGTCTATATCAATGAGGATTTGATGTACTTCGTCAATCCGGAGGGTTCCAACGCCCAACCGATTGCCTACGAACAGTTGCTTCCCGCCTTGCAAAAGGCTGTGGAACACGATGATTCCGGCATGCAGTCCATCATTCTCCGTGCCGACAAGTCCGTGCCGGTGGAGAACGTGGTCGCCTTGATGGATGTGCTGAATCAGTTGAATGAGCAAAGGCCTGAAGAACAACGATATAAAATGGTGTTAGCCACCGAAGGAAAATGAGCATGAATGACGAAAATAAAAAGGAACAGAAGGACCGCATGTGGTCCGGGCTCTCGTCTCTGCTGTCGATAGCGCTCATCATTGTGCTGCTGTTGACATTCGGACTGAAGTCGCAGATTCCGCCTCCACCTCCCAAAAAGACTTTCTATGTGGAGTTGGACGCTGAAGTTGGCGGCGGTGGCGGTGGCGGCATGGATGCCCCGTCCCCGAACAAGGTGACAAACACGGCCGCACCCAATTATGCCACTCAAAATGCTTCGGCCGCACCTGCTGTGTCGCATTCCGAAAACACTAGCACAACCACAACACAGCCGGCCCAACCCAAAGTGGACCAAAGTGCTATGTTCAAAGGAGGTAAAGGCGGCTCGGGCAGTGGCGGAGGTAAAGGTTCTGGTATAGGCACGGGTGAGGGTAGTGGTCTTGGACCTGGCCAAGGAAGTGGGTCTGGCGGTGGTGTTGGTTATGGTACCGGCTCGCGTGGTTTGGTGCACCCAATTAACACTTCGGTTAGTGAGGAAGGTCAGGTTTGCGTTGAGGTGCATGTGATGGCAGATGGAACAGTGAGTGAGGCTCGCATTATCAATAGTGGTAATCATAAAACTACCATTACGAACAGAACTATCCAGCAGCAGTGCGTCCAAGAGGCGAAACGGGCCAAGTATAAGCCTGGCAAGGAGGAGTTAAGGATCATCGTGTTCCACTGATTCTTTCTCTGTGTTCTCTGTGTCCTTTAGTGTTTAAGTAACACAAAGAGCACAAAGGGCACAAAGGAGTGCTAGAAAGTGTTGTTTAACACTAATTTATTTCGAGAAAATATATGAAAAAGGCAATTAGCATAATCGTTTTATTGTTTCTTTCCTTAAGTTGTTTCCCTCAGCTGAATATTGTTGGTACGAAAACAATCTCTACGGGATCTGCCAAATTCAATAGTCAATCCAATACGATTAAGGTTAAACTTCCTTTTACTGCTTTTGTGGGAAACAATAATTTGGTGGACAACTATCTGTGTTATAATGGTAAATACTATTATTTGTTGGCGAATAAAACGAGTGATCCATCAGATAAAAGTGTGTCGTTTGTGTTGGGGGCAACTAAGGAGTCTTCAATTCGAACATTACGTGATTTGAACAATCTATTGCTGGAAAATAAAACAAACTCATCTGTTAAGGTTGCTATGGGAGGTGCGGATTATGTGATAGAAAAGACGGATGTTGATGTTTTATCTTTTTCCTCTTCAGATAGAGTAGGGGTATGGTTGTTGGATAAGAATCAAATACAGTTGGCCATAGATCATTTGCTGAATAAAGGTGGAGTAGGTGACTCTGGTACAGGAATTGGAGTTGGTAGTGGGATAGGTTCTGGGATAGGAAGGGGTTCTGGTCTTGGACCTGGCCAGGGCAGTGGGTCTGGTGGTGGTATTGGTTATGGTACTGGTTCCCGCGGGTTGGTGCATCCTATTAACACATCTGTTAGTGAAGAAGGTCAGGTTTGCGTTGAGGTGCATGTGCTGGCCGATGGAACAGTGAGCGAGGCTCACATTATCAATAGTGGTAATCATAAAACTACTGTTATGAACAAAACTATCCAGCAGCAGTGCGTCCAAGAGGCGAAACGGGCCAAGTACAAGCCTGGCAAGGAGGAGTTAAGAATTATCGTGTTCCACTGATTCTTTTCTCTGTGTTCTTTGTGTCCTTAGTGTTTAATTAACACAAAAACCACAAAGACCACAAAGGGCACGAAGGGGCAGTGCTACAGATCTCCACAGATAACTCTTTTTATTCCACCGTTTATCATCCTTTCAACATTAAAATTCAGTAGCAATCCCAGTTTGTAGTTGCCTAACTTAAGATAGGTTAATGTTTGTGCTAAATGAATACCCGCTAATGCTGCCACACTTTTGGTCTCTATTACAACCTTTTGTTCTACCAGTAAGTCAATTCTGAAAGCATGCTCTATCACCAAATCCTGATATACTATAGACAATGATTTTTCTTTTTCAACACGTAAACCTCTTGAAATCAACTCGTAAAACAGACATTCTTGATATGTTTTCTCCAACAATCCTGGTCCGAAAAAAGAATGCACCTTTATGGCTGCATCAACAATAATCTTAGATATTTCATTCTCGTTCATGGTTGTGAATTTTTGGCAAAAATACAATAAATAGTAAATAAAAAGTTAATATATTAATAATTTTTCTTGTCTTATATTGTAAAATACTGATAACCAACATACTATAATTATAAATCTTTGCGCTCATTGCGTCCTTTGTGTCAAAATGTACCAATCCCTTTTAGAAGAAATATTCCACGCCTACCCGATGTACCACAAAATCGGCTCCGCGGCGTACAAAGAAGGCCTCGAAAACATTGAGGCCCTGTTAAATATTGTCGGGAATCCCGAAAAGAAACTGAAAGCAGTCCATATTGCCGGCACCAACGGCAAAGGGTCTGTGGCGCACTTGACCGCTTCTTACTGTCAGGAACGCGGTTTGAAAACAGGACTGTTCACCTCTCCGCATCTGGTGGATTTTCGCGAGCGGATCCGCATCAACGGCGATATGATTACGGAAGAGCAAGTGCTGGATTTCTTTAATCGCTACAAACCCGAATTTGACAAACTCGAACCCTCCTTTTTTGAGATGACCACAGCGCTGGCATTCTGGCATTTTGCCGAACAGAATGTGGATGTGGCTGTTGTGGAAGTAGGCCTTGGCGGTCGGTTGGATGCCACCAATGTGCTGCACCCTTTGCTCTCTGTGATTACGAATATATCATTGGAACACACGCAATTGCTGGGGGATACCATCGCTAAAATAGCGTTTGAAAAAGCCGGCATCATCAAGAAAGACACTCCTGTTGTAGTGGGAGAATTCCACCCCGAGAGTTTCCCCGTGTTTACGGATATTGCGGAGAAAAACAACGCCCCGCTGTTCCTAGCGGAGGATAATTATACCATCAACGGCGATTTGTCTGATTGTGCCATATTGGATGTGACAGGAAAAACATTGTATGAGCATGTTGAACTGCCGATACAAGGCGAATACCAGCGCAAAAACCTGCGTACTTTCCTGCAAGTGGCGGACCTTTTGGACCAACTGATGCCCACCGATAAGGATGTGACCGTGGAGGCCATCCGCAATGTGGTGAAAAATACCGGACTGATGGGCCGCTGGCAAGTGCTCCGGCGCGAACCGCTGACCATCTGCGATGTTGGTCACAATGTGGGCGGTTTGTCGCTGACTATGAAACAACTGGCCGCAATGCCCTGCCGCCAACTCCGCATCGTGTTTGGGATGGTGGCTGACAAGGATATTGAACATGTGCTGCCCTTGCTGCCCCAACAGGCCGTCTATTATGTGAGTCAGGCACACATTGAGCGCGCCCTTGATGGCGATCAGTTGGCGTCTCGCATGTCAGCGAAAGGTTTGCAACCACGCGTGTACCCATCCATTCACGAGGCCTTCCGCGCCGCACAATCCGATGCCGCCCCCGATGATATTGTGTTTGTGGGTGGCAGTTGCTTTGTGGTGGGCGAACTGCTGCAGGAATTGAAATAATCCCAACCCCCATCATCCTTTGTGCCCTTTGTGCCCTTTGTGTTCTTTGTGTTCTTTGTGTTTCTCTTTGTGTTAATTTTTTTCCCATCGTCCATATTGTTTTTGTATATTTGCCCACTTTTTTAAGTGAAAAATATTACAACAACAACGAATTTATAATTATCAAAAACAGCTAGTATGTACAAGATTCAGCACCACCCCATTCTGGATATTCCTGAAAGCGAATTGGTTACTTTCGAATATAAAGGCCAAACCGTACAAGCGCAAAAAGGATACACAATCGCCGCCGCTTTACATCAGGCGGGATTCCCTATACACAGTCACAGCTTGACGGGCCGCGAGCGCAGCATGGACTGCGGTATCGGCAAGTGCGGTGCGTGCGAGATGCTGGTCGATGGCGTCGTGAAGAGAATTTGCGTCACCAAGGTGGATGGCGTGAAAAAAGTGGAGGAAATCGCCCACAACTATCTTCCCGACACCACAGCAGTGAAAAACGAGGATGGCGTGAAAGTCTATAAGACCCAAGTCGTCATCATTGGTGCGGGGCCTGCAGGTCTGGCGTGCCGCGAAGAACTCAACAAGTTGAATATCCCCAATATTGTTATCGACAACAACGACCGCATTGGCGGCCAGTTCACCATGCAGACTCACCAGTTCTTCTTCTTCGAGAAAGAGCAAAAATACGGCGGCATGCGTGGTTTCGACATCGCCAAAACGCTGGCCGGTGACGACCATTCCGGCATCATGCTGAATAGCACGGTATGGGATATTCTGGAAGGCAAGCGTGTGGCTGTCAAGAATATGGAGGATAACAGCATCTTTTTTGTGGATGCCAACTACCTCGTCGTGGCCACGGGCGCATTCCCGTTCATGCCTACTTTCGAAAACGATGATCTGCCGGGCGTATATACTGCCGCTGTGGTGCAAAAGATGATGAATCTGCAACATACGCTGCTCGGCAAGCGCATTTTGACCATCGGTGCCGGCAACATTGGCTATCTTACTTCGTATCAGGCCATGCAGGCCGGTGCTCAAGTGGTGGCCATCGTGGAGGCTATGGACCACGAGGGAGGTTTCCCCGTGCAAGCCAACCGTGTGCGCCGTCTCGGTATCCCGATCATCACTTCTCACACGTTGCTGAAAGCGATTCCTAATGAAGATCATACCGGCGTTGTGGGCGCAGTGATTGCGGAATGCAAGAATTTCAAACCTGTGCCCGGTACAGAACGGATTATCAAAGATATAGACTTGATTAATATTTGTACCGGCTTGAAGCCCGACAACCTGATTTTGGAGAAAGGCAAGGTTACCTTCGGTCTCAACACATACGGTGTAGGTGACGCCACGCGTGTGGGTGAGGGCACTTGCGCCGTGCTCCGGGGCAAACAAGCCGCCATGGAGATCGCCCAATCGATGAATGTGCGTTTCAACTATGACGACTATCTGGCTGTGACCAAGGATTATGCGGATTCACAACAACATCCGGTGCGTGTGCTCGACAAACCGAACAGACCGACTGGTGAGCGCCTGAACAAACCGTTCGTGATGGCCGATTGCTTGTACGGATTCGCTTGTAACCCGTGCTCTTTTGCCTGCCCACAAGGCGCTATCACCAAGATTGCCACCAACACGGTGCCGCAAATCGATTACAACAAGTGCATCGGTTGTATGAAGTGCGTGAACCACTGCCCTGGCCTGGCCCTGTTTGGTTACAACATACCCAAAAACTGGTTGTTCCTGCCGTTTGAGTACGATGCAGAGGAAAATGCTGAGGTATATCTCGTGAATGATAATGGCCAAAAAGTGGGCGAAGGCGTGATTGAGAAGATTACAAAGGGTGAAAACAAGACCAATGTTGCCCGCGTGAAAGCGCTGAATGTGGAAGGCGAGGCCATGCTGGAAATCACTGGCTTCGTCTTGAAAGACAGATATCCCGAACCGCTGAATTGGCAAGAAGTTGGGCAGAACGAAGAGGATCCCGCATTCGTCTGTCACTGCGACGATGTCAAGATTGAAACCATTTTGGCGGCCGTGAAGGGCAAAAAGATAATTTCTGTGGACGAGTTGAAGCACATCACCCGTATCGGTATGGGTCCGTGCCGTGGCAAACGCTGTATTCCGCGTGTGAAATTGCTGCTGGCAGGCCATGGCGTGGAGGTTGTGGGCGACGCCACCCCGCGCGGCCCACTCTCTTCCCAGCTCAACATTGGCGAGCTTTGCCCGAGCGAAAAACCGGCGGAGTTTGTGACAAATGTTAACGGGAAACCCACCAAGAAAGTGGAATGCGATGTGTTTGTGGCCGGTGGCGGCATCACCGGTAGTGGTCTGTTCCGTTATTTTGCGGAGGCAGGCAAGAAAGTGGTGCTTTGCAACGCTGAACGCGGTTCCTCATGGCGCTGCATCGGCGGCGGACGCCCCAGTTTCTCGGTGCCCGAGATCGCCGACATTGCGGAACACAATCGCGCTATCTTCGAATCCATCCAGAAAGTGACCAATATCAACTACAAACCCACCCGCTATGTGGGATTCGCACACGATGAGGCCAATTACAAGGCACTTGAAAAATCGCTGGAGTGGTCTGATGGTTACATGGTGGACAAAAAGGACTTTGTGAAAGAGGTCTCACCCTATTTCAACCCGAATTTGAACACATATCAGGCCGCCTGCATCACCAATGCCTGCTGGCAGGCCACACCTGGTCCCACGATCAACTATATCCGCAATATTGCCATTGAGCATGGCGGGGTGTTGCTGGAGGATACGCGATTGATAGAAGTGCAGAAGACCGCCAAGGGCTTTATGGCGCTGGTGTTTACGCATGACAAAGAATATGTGGAGTACCACTGCGAGCATTTTGTGAACTCGTTAGGACCGAGTGCCAACAAGTTTGCCGAGCAATTGGGTATGTATCTCGGTTTGTATCCAATTAAGCACCAGGCATTTATCACCCATCGTCTGCCGATGTTAGGTAAGGATGGCGATTCGTTGGATATGCTGATTGACCGCCGTAAGTACAAAGGATTTTCCGCCGTGTATGGCCAACAGTTTGCCGAAACCGGCCAGATTATCGGGTGCGCTTCGCCCGCGACTGAGCAGTTGCAGGCAGGCAAAGAGTTGAAATACAATACGCAAGACTTCCTGCAGGTGTGCGCCGAGATGTTCATCGACTGGATTCCGCAGTTGAAGAATGTCAGTTTCCAAGCCACCTGGGCGGGTTATTACACAGAACCGCGTTACATCGTGGATCCGGAGCACGGCCTGTTGGTTGGTATGCGTGGACACGGCTTCATGCTGGGACAGTATTTGGCAAAGATTTATGTTGACAAATATTTGGGCAAAGAGGCCCCGTCATACATGTCGCGTCTGGCTGTCAGCGGCGACGGTTTGAGCGAGAATGCGTTCCAGTAAACAGTTGGTTTTTACGATATTACACAAAGAGTCGTCAAGTTTTGGGCGACTCTTTTTTTCCGCCCTTGTCATTTATGTATGATTTTGTATTTTTGCAGACTCAAAAAAGTATTGATATAAGAAGTTAATTGAAAGAATAAAATGAAAAGAATAACATCTCTATTGGTTGCTGTCTTGTGTGCAGGCGTACTGTTTGCGCAAAACAACAGCGATGTTTTGGTTAAAGTTGGAAAAGAGAATATTACGAAAGAGGCATTCCTGAATGCGTACCAGAAAAACAACTCATTGGAGAAAGCCTCCGAGCAGGATTTACGCGAGTATCTTGACCTTTTCGTCAATTACCGTATGAAGGTTCAGGAAGCGGAAGAGTTGAAAATGGACACATCGGCCGCATTCCAGAGAGAGCTGGCATCGTATAAAAACCAGTCATCCCAGCAGTATCTTGTTGACACAGAGGTGAGTGAGCGCTTGTTGGACGAAGCTTTCGAACGCGCCAAAACGCAAGTGAGGGCTTCCCATATTCTGATTCAGTGTGCCCCAACAGCATCTCCTAAAGATACTTTGGCGGCATATCATAAAATTATGCAGATTCGAGAGAAAGTGATGAAAGGGCTTGACTTCAACCAAGCTGCCGAGCTCTATTCTGACGATCCTTCCGCACGTGATTATGTCAATCCGCAAAACAACCGGATACAGCATGGTAATCGTGGTGAGTTGGGCTTTTTCTCCGTTTTGGATATGATTTATCCTTTCGAGTGCGCTGCTTTTGAGACACCCGTTGGCGAGGTCTCTATGCCAGTGCGCACCCAATTCGGGTATCATATTGTATATGTGCAAGAGCGTGTTCCGGCAATGGCAAAAATTTATCTCTCCCAGATTTTCATTGCCGACACCTTGGCCCCCACGGGCAATTCGCCTGCCCCGATAAAGGCCAAACTCGCTGATTTGCAACGCCGTATCAATGATGGCACCAGCACTTTTGAAGAGCTGGCTCGCGAGTTTTCAGATGATGTGGCCACCAAAAACGAGGGTGGTGTGATGCAACCGTTCTCACCCAGCAAGCGTCCCGGACGCTATGTGTCTGCCGCCATTCATCTCAAACCCGGCCAGATTTCCGAACCGGTGGCCTCCTTCTTGGGATGGCATATCCTTAAATTGGATTCCATTATCTATGTGCAAATGAACGAAGAGGGGCGCTATCTGCTCAAAAACCGTTTGTCACGCGACCCGCGCTCACACAAGAGCCAGAATTCTTTTATCGCAAAACTGAAGAAAGAGTACAACTATGAAGAAAGCGGCAAAAAGGCGGCAATGAAGTATTTCAAGAAAAATCTGAAAGAATCTTTCTTCTCTTCTAAATCTGAAAATGTGGACGATCTTCCAGGTATCAAGAATCTTAAGCCCATGTGCACCTTCGCTGACCAGTCGTTGACCCCCTATCAGTTCGGTCGCTTCTTCACCCGTTTCAAAGGCGCTAATCTTAAAGGGACGGCGGTGGAATTTTTGGAAAGAATATTCCCGGATTTTGTCGGCGAAAATATGATGATGTATGAGAAAGCGCATCTTGAAGACAAATACCCTGAATTCAGAGATTTAGTTAATGAATTCCATGATGGTATGCTTCTTTATGAAATCAACTCCAAGAAGGTTTGGAACGCCGCCGCTGAAGATTCTGTTGGGTTGGACAACTTTTATCAGTCCATTAAGACACAATATCCTACCGTGGACTCCACCGGACAGGCAACCTATAAACCGTTAAGCGAAATCCGCGCTTCCGTCATCAACAAGTATCAGGATTATCTGGAAAACCAATGGGTGAAACAACTTCATGAGAAATATCCTGTTGTAGTGGATGAAAAAGTGTTCCAGTCCATTCTGAAACGATAAAGTGAAACGAATCATTATCCCGATATTATTGGTCTTGTGCCTCGCATCTTGTCACCAGAAACGCGACAGGATTGTGGCGCAGGTCTATTATCACAAACTCTATCTTTCTGAGGTTCTGAATAATATGCCTTCAGGTCTGTCGCCCGAAGACAGTGTGGCGTTAGTAAAAGAATATATCGACGCATGGGTGAAAGAGAAACTGGTGCTGCATGCGGCGGAAAGGAATTTGTCGGTGAGAGAGAAGAATTTTGACAAAAAGATGGAGGATTATCGAAATGGACTGTTGATTAACGCATACTATGACAAATTGGTGTCAGATACCACCAAATTCAACATCTCGCAAGATGAAATGGATGCCTTCACCAATGATTTTGGGAAACGTTACACGGTGGATAAGGACATCGTGAAACTCAACTATGTGAAACTTGCCGCCAAATCCGCATTGACAGACAAGGTGCGTGACATTCTCTTTGATGAGGAGAAGCGGACATCGGACAAAGAATTGTTAATCAAATTGTTGGGAGATTCTGTTGAGTACATGATAGATGACAAAACCTGGCTTTATCTGGATGATATTCAAGCGGAGGTGCCCTTCGAAGTTGACGACAAACAGTTGCAGTCAGGTCCGCAATATGTGGACAAGGCAGTTTCGGGATATCGCTATTTAATGGTGATCTTGGAGCATAAGGATCGTCGGACGATGAACGAGACGCAAGATGAGCGTGCCGCTGCCAGGATGATGTTGGTGAACCAGCGCAAGCGGGAGTTCATCGAGAATCATGTGAACCTTTTGTATGAGAAAGCCTTGAAAGACGGGGCGATAATACAATAACGCTCGCTACTCGGCGCGAGTGGAAGGCCGGTTCTTCAACAACAAGTAGATGAAATACGGTGCGCCCGCAAGGGCGGTGATGCTGCCTACCGGCAACTCGGAAGGCGCCGCGATGGTGCGCGCCAAAGTGTCGGCCACCAGCAAAAAGAACGCTCCGAAGAAGATGGAGTAGGTGAACAAATGGCGGTTGCTGCTCCCGAACAGCAGGCGGATGATGTTCGGCACGATAAGTCCGATGAACCCGATGACGCCGCAAAAGGAAACCACTACCCCAATCAATAGGGAAGACACAATCAGCACTACATAGGTGGTGCGTTGCGTGTTCACACCGATGCTTTTTGCCGATTCTATTCCCATCTGCATGATATCCAAATCTTTAGAGTGGTAATACAGGAAGATGAAAGCGATGATCATGACGGGGATCAACCATCCGATTTCACCCCAGGAAACCGTGGCCAGACTGCCCATGGTCCAGAAATAGATTTTTTGCATGGACTGTTGGTTTACCACGATGAGCAGGGTGATGATGGAGGAAATGAAGAAATTGAGCGCGATGCCAGTGAGTAGGAGGGTTTGAGTGGAACGGTGGTGCGAGAACCTTCCTATGCCCATGATGAAGACTAGTGTGAGCAAAGCGGTGAGCAGGGCGGGCACGGTGACCCCGAACAGGGAGATGTCCCAGCCGAGGATGATGGCGACCGCCGCACCCAAAGAGGCTCCGGACGATATGCCCAGAATGTAGGGATCGCAGATGGGGTTGCGGAAGATACTCTGGAACACGCACCCGCAGACCGCGAGCGAGGCGCCGGCCAGCAAACTCATCACAATGCGCGGCAGACGCAACTGCCAGATGGTGGTATCATAGAAAGCGGGCACGATGATGTCGCTGGAGACATGAAAACGGTGCAGGAAACTGCCCCACACCATCTTGAACGGGATGTCAATGGCCCCGATGAAGATGGCTCCGATGGCGGCAAGCAGCAAAATGGCGCCGAAAAGGATAGGAAGCAGTATGTGTTTGCGTTGTCTCATATTATGGACTGCAAAAATAGTAAAAAGAGACCACTTCACAAAATCCATCTTTTTGCCATTTGGTACATTATTTTTTTGTACCTTTGCCGCCGAAACAATCAATAGCAAGAGTATGGAAAATCCCACACTGGAACAGAAAGTCAAATCCATTATAGATCAGATCCGTCCCTACCTGCAACAGGACGGTGGAGATATTGAGTTTGTGGAACTTACCACCGACAATGTAGTGAAGGTGAAACTGCAGGGCGCCTGCGGTTCCTGCCCGCACGCCAAGATGACGCTTAAAAACGGCGTGGAGCAAACCATCAAGCACTATCTCCCTGAAATCGATCATGTGGAGGATGTGGTGCTGGGATTCTGATTTTAGATTTGAGATTTGAGACTTGAGACTTGAGACGTAGGACGTAAGACTTTAAAAAAGATATTCATAGAACCGCCTCGAAGAGGCAAAACGCACGAAATGCAAATAACCCCACACCAGCAAAGCATAGTGTGGAGCACCAACAAACTGACAAAACCAAACACTAAACAATATGGGCTTGAAATGCGGCATAGTAGGTCTGACCAATTCCGGTAAAACAACGATGTTCAACTGCATCTCGAATACGAAGGCGGCAGTTACGGAGTTTGCGTACAGCACGAACAAATCCAACATTGGCGTGTGCGCTGTGCCGGATGACCGTCTTGCCAAGATCAACACATTTATTCAGGCCGATAAGTTGGTATATGCCAATTTGGACCTGGTGGACATTCCGGGTTTGGCCAAGGGCGCGAGCCAGGGCGAGGGTATTGGTAACAGTTTCCTTGCGGACGTGCGCCTGTGCGATGCTTTGATTCATGTGCTTCGTTGTTTCGACAATCCCGCCCTGCCGCATGTGGAGGGTTCCGTGGATCCGGTCCGCGACATTGAGATTGTGGATTTTGAGTTGCAATGCAAGGATTTGGAGCAGGTTGACCGCAAAATCTCCAAGGTGGAGAAAGCCGCCAAGATTGGTGACAAGAACGCCAAACACGATTATGAGGTGTTGAAGAAATACAAGGAGCATTTGGAGAAATTCCAGAATGTGCGCACACTGGAAGTTACTCCCGATGAGCACGCCGTGGTGGCCGATATGATGCTGTTGACCGAAAAACCGGTGCTGTTTGTGTGCAATGTGAACGACGATGACGCCGTAACCGGGAACGCATATTCCGAAGCGGTGAAGAAATATGTGGAGGAGAATGGTGGCGAGATGCTGGTGATTGCGGCCAAGATTGAATCTGAAATCGCCGAACTGGAAAGTGAAGACGACCGGAAAGTGTTTTTGGAGGATGTGGGTTTGACCGAGCCGGGTGTGAACAAGGTGATTCGTGCGGCATACAAGATGCTGGATCTTATTTCATTCTTTACTGTCGGTGGCAAGGAGAACCGCGCATGGACCATCAAGCGTGGTATGCTCGCACCGCAAGCCGCGGGTGTGATTCACAGTGACCTTGAACGCGGTTTTATTCGCGCTGAGGTGATAAAATATGACGATTTGGTGCAACTCGGTTCCGAACTTAAATGCAAGGAGGCCGGCAAGTTGGCCGTGGAGGGAAAGAATTATGTGGTGCAGGACGGTGACATCTTGCATATACGCTTTAATGTGTAATCGGTAATTCCCCATTACCCATTGCACATTATAAATTGAATTGCGGTAGTAGCTCAGTTGGTAGAGCGGCGGCTTCCCAAGCCGCAGGTCGCGGGTTCGAACCCCGTCTACCGCTCATCTGAAGAGATGCAATATTTTGCGTCTCTATTTTTTTACCCTCGATACAGCTTTTCTTTTTTTTGTATTTTTGCGGATAGATTTGTGGACGAAAACTGCGTTTTCGGCTGCGAAACTGACATAAAAAAGTACTTTTTTAATTCTAATGATTATGGATAAAGAAATTCAAGAGAAAGTAAACCTTTGGTTGTCAAATGATTATGACGAAGCAACACGCAACGAGGTCCTCCGCTTGCAAAAAGAGGACCCCAAGGAATTGTCGGACGCCTTTTACCGCGATTTGGAGTTCGGTACGGGCGGTCTTCGCGGTATTATGGGCGTGGGAACCAATAGGATGAATAAATATACGGTGGGCGCCGCCACCCAAGGCCTGGCCAATTATCTGAAGAAATCATTTAAAAATGAGGCACTTAAAGTGGTGATTTCCTACGACTCACGCTTGCACAGCCGCGAGTTTGCCCAGATTTCCGCTGAGATTTTATCCGCTAACAATATCAAGGTTTTCCTGTTCGACGAACTGCGCCCCACACCAATCCTCTCGTTTGCGGTGCGTCACCTGCAGTGCAACGCCGGTATCATGATTACCGCATCGCACAACCCGAAAGAATACAATGGATACAAGGTCTATTGGGAGGATGGCGGGCAACTGGTGCCGCCACACGATGTGAATGTCATCAAAGAGGTGAACAAAATCACGTCCGTGAAACAGGTTGAATGGACCGCCAAACCTGAACTGATTGAAATGGTGGGCGAAAATGTGGATAAAGCATATTTTGATTTGCTGCTCCCGCTCTCCATGAATCCGGAATCCATCAAGAAGGCCAAGAAACTGAAGATTGTCTATACGCCGCTGCATGGCACGGGCATCACCATGGTGCCCAAAGCGTTGAAGATGTTCGGTTTTGAGGATGTGGTGCTGGAAGAGGCACAATCCATACCCGACGGCAACTTCCCGACAGTGAAATCGCCGAACCCGGAAGAGAAATCCGCGCTCGAACTGGCACTGAAAAAAGCCGATGAGGTGAACGCGGACCTGATTCTGGCCACCGACCCGGATGCCGACCGTGTGGGTATCGCGGTGCGCAACGCTGAAGGCAAGATGCAGTTGCTCAATGGTAACCAGACGGGTACCTTGCTGTTCCATTATATGCTGTCGCAATGCCAGCAAACCGGCAAAATGCCGCAGAATCCGTTTGCGGTGAAAACCATCGTCACCACCGACCTGATTCGCCGCGTGGCGCTCGATTTCAATGTGGAGTGCTTCGATGTGCTCACCGGTTTCAAATACATCGCCGAGGTGATTCGCGCCAACGAGGGCAAGAAACACTTCGTTGTGGGAGGCGAGGAGAGCTACGGATACCTGATTGGTGATTTTGTGCGCGACAAGGACGCTATCTCCGCCTGCTGCCTCATTGCCGAAATGGCCGCCCATTACATGGTGAACAATACGGCTAATCACAAACTGCTTACGGATGTGCTTCACGACATTTATTGCAGTTACGGTTTCTTCAAAGAATCGCTGCTTTCCCTGACCGAAAAAGGACAGGAGGGTGTGGCCAAGATCAAAGCGATGATGGACAACTATCGTGAGAATCCGCCCAAAACTTTAGGTGGCCAACCTGTGGTGATGATGAAAGACTACAGCGCCAGCCGCTCCTACGACTTGGTGAACGGGACCAACGAACTCATCAACCTGCCCACTTCCAATGTGTTGCAGTTCTTTACCGCCGACGACAGCAAGATAACCGTCCGCCCGTCCGGCACCGAGCCCAAGATCAAATTCTATTTCAGTGTGGTGGAACCCGTGGAGAAACGGAAAGACATTGCCGAGGTGGAAGCCCGTTTGGATCAGCGCATTGAAACATTGAAGAAGGATTTGCAGTAATCCTTCTTTGCACATTTATAAAATAAAAAAGGGACGCCATTATGGTGTCCCTTTCTTTTATTTCACCGTTATTTCATCCATAAACAACCATGCTTGTTCGCCAGGACTGATGTGCCAACTTGGCATCTTGCCGTAGTTATATACTTTCACTTTCAGATAACGACCTGTTTCATTGCCGTTTACGGTGAAACTGTGCAGTTTGGCATCTTCAGATTTCTCAGAACCGATGCCGTTTGTGGTGCCGAAGGGACGGAATTGTTTCCCATCGTCGGAGATGAGGACTTCCACTTTGGAGGGGAAGAAGATCCAAGCGCGCACATCCTCCAGACAGCTTGCGGAAACGGAGTGCACGGGTTTGCTCTGGTTCAGGTCGATGATGGCCTCGAAGTCGCCTTGGAAGCCCTGCCAACCGCCCACGCGCCAGTTGGCCAGCGCGTGGATCTCATCGATGAGTCCGTCCTGCCCGCCCGCAAAATATTGAGGGCTCGGCATGGTGATGTAGTTCACCGTTTTATCTTTGTTGAAATGACGGTATGTCGCCTCGGCCACTTTGCTGGCACCCGACACCTTGTTGTAAGCGATGGCTTTCAGTGTGGTGGTCCCTTTCAGCGTGATGGGTTCCGTGTATTTCATGCCGTGGGTAGGCGCAGGTGTGCTGCCGTCCAAAGTGTAGAAGATATCCGTGAGTGCCGACATGGGTGCGGCGTCCGGCACATTGCGCTGGTACAGGTTGATGGACACGGTGAGCGAGTCGGTGAAACTCGGCTGGTCGGTGGAGAAGTAGGGCACCGTGGTCACCGTAGGCGTGATAATAGCCTTGGGTGTGTTCTGGTAACCAATGCCCCAGGTCTCGCTGGGCTTGTCACCCATCTTGAACTCCAACAAACCGCCATCTTTGATTTGGTTGTAGGTGATGTAGGATACATTAAGTGGTTCTCCGTTGTACAGAACCGACTGGATATAAGGGAGATCCTTGTCGCGGGTGATGACAAATTTAGCTCCGTTCTCCAAGTTTACCGTGGTTTTGTCGAACAGCGGATAGCCGATAATATATTGGTTCTTGCCCGGGCATACGGGGTAGAAACCCATGGCGCTGAACACATACCAGGCCGACATCTGGCCGCAGTCCTCATTGCCGCAAAGCCCGTCGGGTTGTGAGGTGTAGAGTTCCGTCATGATTTTGCGAGTCAGTTCCTGTGTCTTCCACGGCTGGCCGATGAAATTGTACAGGTAAGCGGCATGGTGGCTCGGCTCGTTGCCGTGCGCATATTGTCCGATAACACCAGTAATGTCCGATTGTTCCCGGCCCGTCATTTTAGAATCTCCGTGGAAGAGAGAGTCCAGAAATACGCCCATGGCCTTGTCGCCACCCATGAGATATACATAGTCGGTGACATCGTGAGGCACATAGGTGGAGTATTGCCAGCAGTTGGCTTCCGTGTAAAAATTGTTGACTTCTGTGGGGTCGAATGGGGTGGCGAAGGCACCGTTGCGCTTGCCGTGCATGAACCCGTCTGGATCCAAAATGTTCTTGTAGAACTGGGCGCGGGCGATATATTCATCGTAAACTTCCTGATTCCCAATCTCTTTGGCAAATTGGGCAATGCACCAGTCATCGTAACAGTATTCCAATGTTTTGGATACGGATTCATTCTCCGATGTGCCAGGAATGTAGCCGTATTTGGCGTAGTCGGGTCTGCCCAATTTGTTGAGCGTGGCGCTGTGCCGCATGGCCCGTAGCATCTCATTCACATCGTATGGGCGTATGCCTTTGATGAAGGCGTCCCAGATGACAGGCACGGAGTGATAGCCGATCATGCACCAGGTTTCGTAAGCCGACAGTTCCCACACGGGCAGCATGGTGCCCTGGCGGTAGTGTTGCATGAAGGTGTGCAGAAAATCACCGGTGCGCTTCTGGTCGATGATGTTCAGCAGCGGGTGCAGGGCACGGTAGGTGTCCCACAATGAGAAGACGGTGTAAATCTGGTGTCTGCCGTCACTTTCATGAATTTCACCATCCTGTCCGCGATAGCGACCGTCCAGATCCGAATAGAGATAAGGTGATGTGAAACAATGGTACAGAGCGGTATAGAATGTCTGGAGATATTCTTTGTTGTTGGATTCGACTTGGATTTTGCTGAGTTCCTTGTCCCAAGCGGCCACGGCCTCTTCCTCCACCTGCTCGATGCTTTTGCCCCGCAGTTCATTCTGGTTGTTCATGGCGCCGGCAATGTCCACGGCGGAAATCGCGACATTCAGTGTGACCATTCTCACTTTCTCGGAGAAATAGACAATGGCTTTGCAGTTCTCACCGCGCACATCGGTCTCCTTTGCAAGTTGGTCATCTTTATAGAACTCGATTTTCTGAATCGGGGAAGAGGGGATGATGGAGAAGGCGCAGTATTGGTCGGGGTTCCAGGCTTCGGAGCGGCGGAATCCCACAATCTCGTTGCCGTTGATGGTGATGCCGGAGGCCAGCACTTTGTCGCGGTGCGTGAGGTCGATGACGATGCCGCGCGGCCCTTTCTTTGGGAAGGTGTATCGGTGCATAGCCACGCGCTGTCCTGCTGTCAGTTCCACGAAGATGCCGTTGTCGAGCATAACATGGTAATAGCCGGCATTGGCGTGCTCGTTCTTGTGTGAGAAGGTGCAGGAATACTCGTTGTTGTGGATGGACGGCGTGCCAGTGAAGGGCATGATGAGCACATCCCCGTAGTCGCTGCAACCCGTGCCGCTTAGGTGCGTGTGCGAGAAGCCGTAAATGCGGTTGTCGGTGTAATGGTAGCCGGAGCAGCCATCCCAGCCATCAAGCCGGGTGTCGGGGCTCACTTGCACAGCTCCAAAGGGCACAAGAGCACCCGGGAAAGTGTGCCCGTGCTCGGCGGTGCCCACTAAGGGATTCACATATTCGCTCTGGGCGAAACCGGTTGCGGCGACAATTAAAATCATCAAGGAAAAGACAGTTTTTTTCATGTTATTGATTGTTTTTTTTCTTTTTGACAGTGTATGTAGGGGACGATTCACTTACATAGTAAGCCATACGTTTCTCGGATGGCCAATTCTCAAAATCAATTTCCAAATTTCTTGATTTATACGGTCTGTTAAGATATTCGTTTATGGCATTGGCAACGAAATTCGCTAAATTCACAGGTACAGCATTCCCAATCATTTGTTCTATCTCGGTTTTGTTCCCGAGGAAAACAAACTCTTTAGGAAACGTTTGAACGTAACTTCTTTCTATTGTAGTTAATGGTCGGACACCAGTTTTGGATTTAACAGGATCATTAGCGTGTATTTGGTACCCATCAGGCATAGGCCTGTTGACCCCACGAATAGTCGGACTGGGTTCGTCTATGCTGAAAATCCCGCGTCGTGCATAACTGCGAGGATGCCGGTAATAATATTCCAATCCCAAAGTGTTTCCGAAGTAATCCCGCATAGTCATAGGAGTTTTGGAAATTCTGCTGAAAATATACGGTTGCATGAAATCATCCATCTCTCGAAGTTTTCCGATAAGGAAAAAGCGTTTTCTTTTTTGCGGAACTCCACAGTAACTGGCATCCAACACATATTGTGATAGCCCATATCCTGCTGCCTTGAAAATTTCCCTTGCCTCCACTAATTTTTGTGTTTGAACAATTCTCTCAACATTTTCCATCACAAACCATTTGGGGCGGACTTTGCTGATGATTTGGGCGAAACAGACAGTCAAATCCCCTCTTCCTCCGTCTTCGTTTCTTTTTCCGGCGGGAGAGAAATCCTGACAAGGAGGACCGCCGATAATCATTTCCGGTTTTAGTTTTTTGATTTCTTTGCTACTTGCTGCTATATTGCTCAAATCAATCTTGTTGGCTGGATGATTGAAGTTTTGATTATAAACGTTCAGTGCTGCTTCCCAATTGTCATAGGCGGCCACAATCTCAAATCCGGCTTTTTGAAATCCCAAACTTAATCCACCACATCCACAAAATAAATCAACTACTCTCATAATTATTCAAAAATATCAGGACTGTTCACTAATACGGCATCAAAACGACGTTCAGGACTTAACAAATCCTGTCCACCGCCTAAAATAATGTTTTTAATCTCATACTTTGAGATTCTTGGTTTTAGGATTTCTTTGCATTTTAAAAAGTGATAAGATTTTGTTCCAGGAAGGGCAAAAGCTTTGTCGTTAGCAAGATTGTAAGACAAAAGACGTATGATTCGCTTATAGTCAAATGTGTTATATGTCACATAGTCAAGCAGCATCTTATACAGCCATATAATCGTCCGATGAAAACGGTTCAGTTTGTTTATGTTTGATGCGTCTTCAGTACAACACATCTGTATTACCGAAAGATTAGACCACACAAAAACATCAAGGCATTCTTCTTTAAGTCGCATTTTGCTTCCTTCGGTTTTCCATATAGGTTGAATGATGAGAGGTTTTTGTTTTTCAGTCATATCCGCTGAAATGGAGAGAATAGAGGAAAGAATTTGCTCGTAATGAGGCAAAACTTCCTCAATTTCTTCCCAGTGGTTTATTTGTGGAACAATTTGCAAAAATGAACGGAGTCGTTCTTTGCTGTCCAATGTGTTGAAATTTGCACAAATGCTGCAGGCAAGAAAACAAATGGTAGGGGGACGCATTACAATTTCGGTGCCCCAAAGAGACTCGTCCAATGATTTGGTTGTATTGTCTGGAAGAGCTGTCAGTTTCACTTCCAAACCCGAAAGAACCTCATTGGTTTTAGAATTCATCATAACAAGATCAATCTTTTCTCGTTCTCCAAGATAATAAATCTCATAAGGTGAAAAGCCTGCCTCGAAGTTGTAGTAGGCATCGTCACTTAAAGGGTCGATACCCAAAAGCTCTATCTGATCAATCGAGTCGTGGATTATCTCGTTATTTGTAGTTGTTTTGACATAAATAGGTTTCAACCCTTTGGAGTACATATAAGCAACTAATGAAGCCGGAAAAGAACTGTTGAATTGGTTCTTTCCCCAGCATTCTGCTTTTGTGTAATCTCTACTTGAGTGTTTCTGGCCAAAAAGGCCGGGTTGTTTTGTTTTGTTAAAATTCATGATTAAAAAGATTTAAATGATTCGTAGAGAAAGAAATGATATTATTATGCGGTTTTCTTGTTGTTGTTCATCAATGCCACGAAGCCCAGATAGAGCAGGCAGGCCAGCGTGACGAAGAAGGCGTATTTCGGAGCCGCATTGGCGGCGGCACCCGTGATGAGCGGCACGATGGCGGCACCCACGATGGCGGTGGTCATCAAACCGGAAATCTCGTTGGTCTTCTCCGGCATCTTATCCACACAAATGGAGAAGATGAGCGGGAAGATGTTGGCGAAGCCGATACCGATGAGGATGAAACTCAACCAAGTGGTGAAGGCGTTGTACGGCAGGAACAGCAACACATTGCCGATGATGGATACTAAGATGGTGAGCACCAAAAAGACGGTAGGTTTGATATGGCGCAGGCACACTCCACCGAGGAAACGGCCCACAAAGAGAGCGATGATGAGCACAATGTTGCCCAACGCCGGTGTGATGCCCGGGTTGTTCTCAATCAAAATGGAAGGAATACGGTTGAACATGGAGGCCTCGGCGCCGCAGTAGAAGAAAATGCCCAGGAACATCATCAAAATGTAGGGGTGGGCCAGCGCCTTGAGGCAGTTGCCCAACGTGGTGGGTTGGGTGTCCTCTTTCTCGGCGTTGTTGGGCACGAAAAGGACCACCAGAATCAGTGTGATGAGCAGCACGGCGGCGAAGATGGGGAAGAGGATGCGGAATCCCATATCGACAGTTTCCGTGGAACCCTCCGGCGTGAAGGAGAACCAGCCGTACTTCATTAGCGAGGTGCCGATGAGCACCAGGATGAGCGAGGTGGACAGCGTGCCGATGGCCTTCAGCGACTGGGCGAAGGAGAGCATGCTGGAGTATTTGCCCTCGGGCGACACATCACGGATGAGCGGGTTGCCGGACACCTGCAAGATGGTGGCTCCGGCGCCCATCAGCAGCACCGCCAGCAAAATGATGGGGAAGTTGAACGCCAGGATGGGCAGGATGGCGCCTAACAAGAACAGTATCAAGCCGATAACCAGCATCTTCTTCTTTCCGGTCTTGGACTGCCAAACGCCTGTGGGCACCGACAGCACACCGAACATGACCATGCCGGCGAAGGACACGAATGAGGCCATAAACGGCGAAATGTGAAACGCCTTTTCTACAACAGACACCAATTGACCGGCGGCATCGCCGAAACCCATGGCCAAAAAGACGAAGAATACGGATACGAGGGATAAAGATTTTTTCATAAACAATAATTTTAATGAGTTGCAAAAATACGAAAATAACTATCTTTGCAGCAAATTTTTTTTACTATGTACGAAACTGACAAAAGAATAGTGGTGACGCTGGATGCAGGCGGCACACATTTCCGTTTCAATGCCATCCGTGGCAACCAATCCATTGTGGAAACCATAGAATACCCCTCCGAGGCGCAGAATCTGGACAAATGTCTGGGCAACTTGGTGAAGGGTTTTGAGGAGGTGATGAAAAAACTGCCCGAGAAACCGGTGGCCATTAGTTTCGCATTCCCTGGCCCTGCTGACTATCCCAACGGCATCTTTCCTACACGGTTAACCAATTTCCCCGCTTTTGAGGGTGGGGTGGCGCTCGGCCCGTTCTTGGAGCGCAAGTTCAAGCTGCCGGTGTTCATCAACAATGACGCCGACTTGTTTACTTACGGCGAGGCCCTGGCGGGCGTGCTGCCGGAGGTGAACGCCAAGCTCAAGAAGATGGGTTCCGTGAAGCAGTACCACAACCTCATTGGCTTCATCTTGGGCACGGGCTTCGGTATCGGCATCACCTCGCATGAGCAGATGTATATCGGCGACAACTGCTGTTCGGAGATTTATTGCACACCGCATAAGCAGGAACCGGATCTTATTGTGGAAGAGGGTGTTTCGCAGCGGGCGGTGCTCTATAACTACCGGATGCTGGCCGCTGATCCGCAGAAAGATGCCTATACGGACTCATTGGATGTTTTCAGGATTGCCGAGGGTGAGCTGATTGGCGACCAGAAGGCCGCACAGTTGGCGTTTGCCCGCTTCGGCGAGGTGGCCGGCTATGCCATCGCACAGGCGGTGTGCATGTTGGACGGCATCATCGTGCTGGGCGGCGGACTCTCCAAGTCGCACAAGTACTACATGCCCGCGCTGCTCAAGGAGTTGCGCGCGCAGATGACCACGCGCGGCGGCGCGCAAGTGGCCCGTGTGCCCTCGTATGTGTATAATCTCGAGGACGAGGCCGAGTTCAAGACTTTCGTCAAGGGCGAGCAGCGCGAAATCCCGATTTATGGGACTAAAGAGACTGTCCTTTGCGACACCCAGAAACGCCTGGGCGTGGCGGTTTCCCACATTGGCACCAGTGTGGCCACCACCACTGGCGCTTATTGCTATGCGCTTCATAATCTCAAATAAATTCTTCGATATGCGAAAAACGACATTTCTCTTCCTCGTTATTTTTATTCTGATTATGGGTGTTCGGGCCCAAGACAGCGTTCAAGTGCGCCGCTACTTGCAAGACTTGTGTGCACCTGCCATGCACGGGCGTGGCTATGCTTACAATGGCGACGGCATCGCCGCCGGCTATATCCGCGACCAGTTCAAGCGGATGCAGATTGCCCCGTTCAAATACTCCGATTACTTTGAGCGATACGGTTTCACGGTGTATTCCATGGAAGGCCTTGTGTCGGCGGAACTGAATGGCAATCCGCTCGAATTGTGGACGGAATTTGCGTTCGCGCCTTATTCCCGTTCGGCGGACGCGGAGTATAACATGCTGCCCATTGACCCCGAAGTGCTCGTTAACCGCAACGCACTCAAGGAGTTTTGTCTTAAGAACCGGAAACAGTTGGACAACTGCCTTTTGTATGTTGACATGACGCAGTGTGAGGACCAGAACATAAGGAAAAAAGTGGACGAGATGTGCCGTTATCTGCATGTGTGGAACGGCGAGTATGCGTTTAAGGGACTTGTTCTCGGTGTGAAGGAGATACCGGTATGGTCATTCGCATTCGCCAAAAGCCGTTGTGATTATATCCTGTGTTATGTGAAATCGGAATTGGCCAAGAAAAAGAACAATAAGATTAAACTTTTGTGCACCAATGAGTTGAAATTTCATAATACCCAAAATGTATGCGCTTTCATTCCCGGAACGGAGGTTCCTGACAGCATCGTGGTGATAGGGGCGCACTATGACCATTTGGGGCAGATGGGAGCTGAAATCATGTTCCCCGGGTGTCATGACAACGCCTCGGGTACGGCTACGATGCTGGACATGGCGCGTTATTTCAAAGAGCATCCGTTGCGCTACACCACAGTGTTTGTGGCGTTCAGCGGTGAGGAGGCCGGAATGATGGGGTCGCATTTCTTTGTGCGCGACTCGCTGTTTGATTTTTCCAAAGTGAAGCTGGTGCTGAACCTGGACTTGCTGTGCGGCGGTGATGATGGTTTTATGGTAGTGAATTCACAGGCCGACAACACCAAGGGTTTTTATGATGCTTTGCTGGACTTGAACAAGCAGATGAACAAGCGGAAGGGTGGGGTAAAGGAGATCAAATCCCGCCCCAACGCGGCCAATAGCGACCATTATCCGTTCACCACGAAGGGAATGCCTGCGGTGTTTGTCTATACGCTTGGCGGCAAAACGGGCGGTTACCACGCCCCGTCCGACACCCCCGAAAACGCCAGTCTGAAGCAGTACCACAGGATTGTGAGTCTGCTCATCAAAGGCGTGGAAAAAGTGTGCGGAGGAAGGTAGCGCAATCGTCATGCGCAAGGACATGCGCATGTGCCATCCGTATTTCAAAAAATCTTATTCTTCTCCTAACTGGTCAACGATGGCCTCTTCCACTCTTGTCATGTTATAGCTGGAGGAGAACCGGTTCACCACTTCGCCGTTGCGGTTGATGAGGAACTTGGTGAAATTCCACTGGATGGGTCCGGGGCGTTTGCTCTTCAGCCATGTGTAGAGCGGGGACTCGTTGGCACCGTTGACATCAATTTTGGCAAACTGCGGGAAGGTGATGTGGTAGTTGTTGGTGCAGTAATTATGGATGTCGTCGTAGGAACCGGGCGCTTGTCCGCCGAACTGGTTGCAGGGGAAGTCGAGAATCACAAATCCACGATCCTGATACCTTTCGTACCATTGCTGCAGCTGCGTGTATTGCGGGGTGTAGCCGCACTGGGTGGCGCTGTTTATCACAAGCAGCACTTTGCCCTTGTATTGGGCCAAGGATACACTGTCGCCATTGCCGTCGAGCACGGAAAACTGGTAGATGTTGTCTTGTGGTTCTTCCACCACAGTGGTGTCCTCTATCGGTGTCGGTGGCTGGGGTTGCGGCTGGGGTTGCGGCTGAAGTTCCTCGGGTTCGGGCTTGTTGCAGGCGCAGATCATCGTCAGCACCAGCGTCATAATAGTCAGAATCTTAATTTTTTTCATAATAATATGGGCGAAAATTCAGGGTGCGAAAATAATAAAAAAAGGAAATGATATAGGAGTTGACCTGGTTAATAATAGATTCCGCTCACGCTTGCGCGTCTCGCGGAATGGTGCGCGGCCACCTAGGTAAAGGAGGGAAAGATGGGCGGCAGAAAGTTGGTGCTGTGTTTGGAATGCCCTCTAATGCCGCCCATCTTTCCCAAGAACACTTCAGTGCGTGCACCATTCCGCCGTGAACATAGTGAACGGCGGAATCCAAATCAAAAGACCATTATGTTGGGTCAACTTCTATATCATTGCCAATATTTATAAAAATGTGTGGAAGATTGCGAATATCATCCCAACACCATACACTTTTCTTTCTGCGCACACGACTCATTTATTAGACCCGAATTGGTGAAATTGCAGGTAATATTTTTGAGAATGTTAAAAACCGTCATAGATCGAGGTCTTCTTGGTTACCATGGAATTTTTGGTCTGGTCCAGAATGGTCTTTTTGCTCTTTGTTATGAATTTGCCGAGAGCATTATGTGTGTATTGTTTCTCATAACACATGACATTGTTGCCAGTCCGTATCTTTTTAATTCCATAGGTTTCTATGTCATCTAATTCTGCAGGGGAAATTACATATACAGAGGAATAATATGTACGACTGTTTTCAGTCATTACGAAACTAGTGTTTCCTATATGGTAAACAGGAGTGTAGGAATCTACGGGGCCTGAGTTAATATTGGTGACGGGAAGGGTTATGATCTGATCGTTGTTTAACTTCAGCAGGATAATATTATCCTCAGGGATACAATTATAAGAAGACAAAAGCAGAAGCCAATCGCGACCGTTTTCCATTTCATACATTTTAAGGCCTATGTAAAAAGAAAAGTCGCCAAGATTAATACATTTTGTGCTCGTCATTATCTGTCGACTACCGTCTGATTCTAGTCTGTCAATAACGACACTTTGTGATTGGCCAGCAATGGCGCACAAGAAGGATAAAGTTAAGAGGATTTTTTTCATTTTAGAGTTTAATAAGATTAATTACTCGGCAAAGGTAGTGTTTTTTTTCAAAGAGTTGTGTGCCGTCGGCACGCTATTCTATGGTATGAGTATAACGGCATCGTGGATAATTACTGCATCCGTAGAATTGGCCATATTGTCCACTTCGTAACACAAGTTTTCCGCCACAGTGGGGACAGTAACCATTGTTAACGGATTTATAATTTCTGTATATCTCTCCTTGGACATTTTGGACATGTTGTTTTCGGGTCTCTCTTGATTTGATATTGGCTTCTAATAAAGTGTTATATGCGTTTTGTACCTGTTCAACAGACATCAGTTTTTGCGAATAGGAGCGTATCACCCTATTGATTTGGTTCCAATATATAACATTATCCAAGTACTCGTTTTTTAATGTGGCTTGTTTGGAAAAAGCGACAATGGAAACAAATAGGTTGGGTCGCAAGTTAGGTAGAATGCGACTGAGTGCTCTGATATGGCCTTGGTTCTGTTTGATGGGATTATACAATTGGTATTTGTTGCCGTAGATGTTCTGAGTCCAATATTCACTGTTAGCACTACCGTATATCCAACCCTTGTAGTTCTTGGTTTCAATGACGAAAATGCCATATTCTGACATCACCACATGGTCGATTTGTGAAGTGTGCCCTTGAATGCTGATGAGAAGGTTGTTGATAACCTTGTACTCTTCTGAAGGCAGTAACTGAAGTCTCAAATTCACATTCAGTTCACCTTCTTTACCTCTAACCGTTGCAACTATTGACTTCCTGAAAACGAGTATTAGGAAGAAAATACCAAGAAGAATTATGAAAACAATATGATTGCCCATTTTCAGATTGCCAAAGGATAGTCAATAATAGTTATGAATTAATAGTTATGCATTTCAGCATATAAAATACAGAGAAGATGTGCCCATAGAATTCCTACGGTATCATCATCTTTGAACCATACGGGAAATCTCCTTCGACCCCACGACGACTATTCACTTTAAACTCATTATTTGAATACACGGTAACATTATAATAGGTGTGTTCCTCTATCCCAGCCCATTTATAATCAATAACCACATCCACTGTCCCGTCTGATTTGGGCACTGAACGGATGTTGGTGTATTTCAGATCGGGCTCATACATTTTAAGGCAATATTTAATGGCGTCTATGGCCGCTTGCTCTTTTACTTCAGTTGCTGTTTTTGCACTCTTTTTGCCGTCATTATTCACCTTTTCAGAGTTTTCCGGCGTTGGCGAGGCGATGGAGTCGTTCTTTATTTCATACGATGGGACTATGCCGTTCATCGCCTGCAAAACAGCCACTTCCTGCTGCAGTTGGGTGATCTGCTCCTGCAAGTCGCGTTGGCTGGGCGTATCGAGAAAAGTGCAGGAGTTAAGCGTAAAAGCAAGGGCTGCTGAAACAAACAAAATTACTTTTTTCATTGTAAAAATTATTTTTAGTTGCAAAAATTGAATGTGCAAAAATAGGCAAAAAGGTGATAACGGTTACCGGTTCAGCATTTTGATCTTGTATTGCACATGGGTGCGAAGGTCGTCGCCCCCGAGAATTTCGATGTCGTCGTAAAGACCAAGAATGAAGCGTGTTACGCCTTCAAAGCGGCAGACTTCGGTTTTCAGCAGGAAATAGCCGCCTTCTACTTCTTTCAAAAACGGGGTGGAGAGCGGGTATTCTTCCTGCAGCAGACTGGCCGCGCGCACGGAGAGGCGGAGACGGACTGGGAACCGCTGGGTGCCATGCATCCGGAAGACATCCACATAGCCGGTCTCATGGTGCTCTTCATTCTGCCATTCGGTGTCCAGAATGCTCACTTTCCGGATTCTGGAGACCTTGAAGGTTTTCACCATCTGCGAGCCCAGCTCATAGCACCATACTTGGTCGTGGTCGGGAGTGAACGCGTAGGGTTCCACCAACCGGTCTGAGGTGGTGTTGCTGTGCCCTGACCGGTAGCCGACGAGCACCGTTTGCCGGTGATTCTCGATGGCGGAAGTGAGGTCGTGGATGGTCTGCCGGAGGCGCTTGCCTAATCCAAGGTCGCTGATGACCTTGTAGTCGTACAGGGCGTACAGTTTTTTCTTCAGCGATTCTTTTGACTTGGTGCCGGGGTCGATGGAGTCGATGGCGCAGCGCAGGATCATCTCCTCCTCTTCGGTAAAATGGAGCAGTTCGCTGAGGTGCCGCGACATCTTGTTGGTGGAGGTCTCGATGCGATAGACGTTGTACTCGTTTCGTTTCACGGCGAAACCCGCCTCGCGGAAGGTGTCGATGTAGCGGAAGAAAGTGCGCTCGCTGAAGTTGAAATGGCGGCACACATCCGTCTTGTTCATGTATCGGTTGTTGGCGAGCAGCATCAGGAGTTGCAGCTCCCGCACGATTCTCGGTTGGTCCATGGCAGAATTTTTTATAATGAACGCACAAAGATACAAGGTTTCACTGACATATTCTGTCAGTGGGATATTTTTTTCAGGGTGACACAATGTGTCGCTGGACGGGGTTTTATTTGCAGAGTGAAATTATCGGATGTTTAACTTAAAAAATTGAATTATGGAACTTTTGGTTTTACTTGGCGGTATCGCCTGGATGCTTGAAACCCTTCTGGGTGTTTTCATTGGCAAAGAGCCGAAGATGTAAAGATTTAAAAACAAAAATTCAAAATGTCATGAAAAGGTTTTTGATGTTAATCATTACGCTGTCGCTTTTTGGAGGCGGCATGTTGAAGGCGCAGCATTTGACCTTCAAGGGCGTGCCCATCACCGGCACCTTGAAGGAGTTCACCAACGCAATGATTCAGAAGGGGTTTCACCATGAGTTGACTCAGGATGGGTTGGCCGTATTTTCCGGTGACTTTGCCGGATACACGGACTGTTCATTCGGTGTGCTCACGCTTCAGAACCAGGATGTGGTCAGCCAGGTCACGCTTTTCTTTTCCGACCGCGACACATGGTCCTCGTTGCTAAGTCAATACGAAAATCTGAAGTCGTTGTTGACCAAGAAATACGGCACTCCGGCCGAATGGTCAGAACGATTCACTTCTGGTTACACTCCTTCTGATTATGGTAAAATATCCGCATTGCATTCCGGGGAGTATTACTGGTACACCAAATTCATAACGGATAATGGTGAGATACGCCTTTCACTCGAGGAAGGCAGGGAATATCACACGGGGCGTGTGTGTCTGATCTATTACGACAAAACCAACACCGACAAGGCTCGTCAGGCGGCGTTTGATGACTTGTAGAAAGCACGCTGTTTTCTACAGTTTCGCAGTCCGTAGGACTGCAGGCCCGGGTAGCGTTGGGATTGTGTGGGAGGAAGAATGCCGCACGCCGTAGGTGTGCGGGCGAGTTGTACAATCCCGGTTTAACCCCATCGAATTCGAGGGGTTTAGAAAAGAAGCAGGACTCAATGCGTTTACCACGTCTCCCTCACGCTGGATTAACACCACAAATGCTATTGGTATTGTTTCTCAAGCGGGCCGTTATGGAGGGACTTATGGACAATCAGATATTGCTTTTGAATTTGCATCATGGATCTCAGTTGAATTCAAACTATATTTGGTCAAAGAATTCCAGCGATTGAAAGCAGAGGAGCAAAAACAACTAGGTTGGAATGTCAAGCGGGAGTTATCAAAGTTGAACTATCTTTATTCAGGATGGGATGCCGCAACGGGAAAGATTAGTCAAACTGAACAGCATAGCAATCCAGCAGATGAGTGTTTTGGAGAATGCCGCAGGCCGGAAATATCTTCCGTCTCTCGGAGAGTAGATTTCAGAAGTTCTCTCTAGCCGCTGACGCGCAACGCTCTCCGGTCACGCTGTCCGTAGGCCTGCAGGCCCAGATGGCGTTGGGATTGTGTGGGGAGGAAGAATATCGCACGCTGTAGGTGTGCGGGCGTGAAAACCGCATGCTCCATTTGGTTGTCTCTATCTTTTGGTTATGTTTCTGCGGCGCTTCCGAACCGTGTTAGCGGTTCCAGCTCTGTAGAGACAGTTAGCCCCACGGTTTCCCACAACCCCGGAGGGGTTGCATTTTACCCCAACGCCACACGCCGATCCTTCCGCACCACGCGGTCGCGCATGAGACGAGTTTAAGATTATATACGAATTTTACAGGTCGTCCATGGCGGCATTATTGTCAGTTCCGTATGGCACACTATCTTCTGCCGCCATGGGTAAGTCCTCTTCGTGTGTCGAATATAAATGGATAACTGGAGAGGATGGTTTCACCTCATTCTCAACAACCCTATTCTTCTTGAAATTCTCCGCCTGCTCAAAGATGGCTTTGAAAACTTCGTCGCGGGTGGCAGGCGGGTATTTGTGCTTTGCCAACGTGAGGATAATCTGCACCTTCAGCTGCGCCTTGATGTCGGCACGCTTGTCCCAGTCGATAAATTGGGAACTGTCATCTACCTTTTCCTTGACGGCTTGCGCAATCTCAATATACTGCTCTTCGGTGTATTGGTCCAGAAATCCATACTTTTCGGCCACTGACTTCAGAATGTCGTAGAAAGCCTTCACCTCAATATCCGGAATGCCTTCCGGCAAAACGCTGTCTTTCTTGATCTCTTCGAACAAATCGGCCAATTGTTTGGCAACTTCGGTCACGATTTCGTCGGCCAACACGATGTCGTCGGAGCGATCGTTGTAGATGTCGATGATTTCGTTCAGACGCTCAGTGAAACTGATAGCCTTCACCTTGTTTACCTTCTTCACGCTGTCAATCACACGCTTGAGAAGCTGTTCCATCAGCTTGACTTTCGTGTTCTTGTACGGCAGGTTTTTCAACTTTTCCATATACTGTGATGCCAGCAGGTCTATCTGCTTGGCATCGTTGAGTTTCAGGTTGTTGATGGCCACCACCTCTTCCGAAATCAAAGCCTCGTTGACCAACTTCAACACATGGCGGTTCATTTGCGTGGCATCGGGCGACACCCCCGTGGTGGTCTTGAATATGATGGAACGAACGGCCGTGAAGAAATGCACATCGTCAATCTCCTCCTTTGTGATTCGTTCGTCATTATTGCACATATTGTAGGCCGACTTCATAATAAGGGCGTGCTTCATAAAGCGCTTCTCGGTCTCTTCGGTTTGCTGGATGTATTCGGCAGACATCTGCAGGGCATTCAATTGTTCCAACGGCGTACCCATGAAGAACCTGCTGTACTCAAAACCCGTAAACATACGTCTAAGCAGATCCAGTTCGTCTTTGAACAGCTTCACGGCATTGTCGATGGTTTCCACCGGAGTCTCGTTCTGTCCGCCGTTGGCATATTTTTTCATCGCCTGGTTGAACTTTTTCTTAATGCCTAAATAATCGACAATCAAACCTTTATCCTTGCCCGGATAGTTTCTGTTCACGCGACTGATGGTCTGTATCAGCGTATGCATTTGCAACGGCTTGAAGGAGTACATGGTATCCAAGCAGGGCACATCAAAGCCCGTAATCCACATATCCACCACGATGGCAATCTTGAAGTTCGACTTCTCCTCCTTGAATTGCAAATCGAGTTTCTTGCGCTCTTCGTCGGTGCCCAACAGCTTGTACAGTTCAGGATCGTCATCTTTCTGACGGATGCAGACCAACTTGATTTTCTCGATGGGCTTGATCTTTTCCGCTTCTTCCTTGGTCAGCTCTTCGCCATCGCCGCAGATTCTCACCTCTGCCCACTCTGGCCGCATGGCGACAATCTCTTTGTAGATGGCGAAACCGATCTCACGGGTGGCGCAGACAATCATGGCCTTGCCCTTGACGGTACTGCCTTCTTCCACGCGCCGTTCGTAGTGCTGCACAAAATCCACCGCCAGACGGTGAATGAGGTCAGGACTGTTGAGCAAAATGCTCATCTGCGTCATCGCCCGCTTGCTCTCCTCAATCTGGTATTCCGACGAGCCCTCTTCCGCGCATTGGTCGTAGTAGGCCTCGATTTGCTTGATAAGCTCGCTGTCGGCAATAACGCGCGACGCACGGCCTTCGTAGAGGATGGATTTGGTGATGCCGTCCTCCACGGCTTCTATCATGGAATATTCATCCACGACAGCACCAAAGACCTCCATCGTAGAATCTATTGGCGTGCCGGTGAACCCCACGTAGGTAGCATTCGGCAACGAATCGCGCAGATACTTGGCAAAACCAAACGAGCGTTTCACGCCGGCCTCTGTAATGGCCAACTTTTCCTCCAAATTAGTCTGCGTACGGTGCGCTTCATCGCTGATACAGATGATGTTGGCGCGGTTGGAAAGCAGGTTAATATCCTTTGAGAATTTCTGTATGGTGGTAAGGAACACACCTCCACTGGTGCGGCCTTGCAGTTTGGCTTTCAAATCCTCGCGACTCTCCACCTGCTCTATCACGCTGTCGCCCACGAACTGCTTGGCGTTGAGCAGCAGACGCGAGAGCTGGTCATCCAAGTCGGTGCGGTCGGTAATCAAAATGATAGTTGGACTGCACAGGGCTTTGCTTTTCATCAGCAATCGCGTGAGGAACAGCATGGTGAGCGACTTCCCGCAACCCGTAGCGCCGAAATAGGTGCCGCCTTTGCCGTCGCCTCCCGCGTTGAGTTTGCTGTGGTTCAATATATTCTGAAAGAGCGAGCGGGCAGCGAAATATTGCGGATAACGGCAGATGAACTTCTTTTCGTCTTTGGAGGTGTCAGGAAAATAGACGAAGTTGTGAATCACATCGATAAGTCGGTCTTTGCGGAACATTCCGGCAATCATCGTCTTGAGTGAGTTGATGCCGTCGCAGGCCTTGTCTTTGGCGTTCACTTTGCGCCACGCGTAGAAAAATTCGTATGGGGTGTAAAGGGTGCCGAATTTACTGTTCACGCCATCGGAGACCACAATGAAAGCCGTGTGCTTGAACAAAGAAGGTATGTCTCTGCGGTAGCGGATGGTGAGCTGTTTGTAGGCATCCTCGATAGTGGTGTCTTGCTTGGTGGCACTCTTCAACTCGAACACCACCACGGGCAAACCGTTGACGAAGATGATGATGTCGGGTATGCGGTGCTCGATTTCGGTGATGTCGAACTGGTTCACCACCTTGAAGATGTTGTGTTTCTGGTTAGCTTCGTCGAAAGCGATGGGATAGATGTACAGGTTTTGCTTGGCGGGGTCTTCGCGTTTCAGCGAAAAGCCGTCCATCAGCAGGTTGAGGGTGTGTTTGTTCTCAGCGTAGAGTGTGCCGCCCTGCTTCTGCGTGATGATGCGGATGGCATTTTCCACCTCCTGGTCGGTGATGCCGTCGTTCTTGTAGCGGTTGTGCAGATATGCCGCCAAATCATCGCGCAGCACCACCTCGTCGAGGTTGCGCACGATGTCCTCGCCTTTCACGTGCTCATAACCTTGCTCTTGCAGCAAGGCAATGATGGACTGTTCTAATTGGCTTTCGTTGAAGTATGGCATGGGTTACTCTCCTTTCTTCCTCACTTTATTTTAGTAGTCCAATAATTAAGGCAGCAAAAGCCACTAAGAATGATGCAATTGAAACCGCAAGCGCCCATATGCTTATTTTATTGCTTTCAATACTTGTCTTCACAAGTTCATCTTGCTTAATCTTTCTTTCCTGTTCTTTTTTATAACCACCGTCAAGTATAAACTTTTTGCCAGTATGGGTAATACTAGGAATACTTGTGCCTTCAACATCAATCATTTCTACATATCCATCACGAATTAGTATATCCTTTAGATTGGCGACTTCCCAAGGTTCCATATTTTCATCTTTAAATAATATGGAGCATAAAAACTTAAAGGTAAGTATTTTGTTATCAGTACCGGTCTCGTATCTTTTGGGAAGGCGAGACATTAGGCCATTCAGTATCTTATCTAGTTTTTCTCTTTGCGTCATATTATTCAATCTTTGGGGTCTTCAAGTGTTTTATAGCTTATCTCATCTTCTTTTATTTGTTCAAGTGATTTTTTATTAGTTTCAATGTAGTTCATGTCATGTACAATGCGTCTGCCTCCAACAAAATCATTCAACCATTTTAGACAATCTGGAATAGGCTCTCTTTGATCTATAATTGTTGCCGCAAACTTGTATGCTTGTAATGGTTTATCTTTCCCACTTAACAAATGGTAACCATGAGCATTCTCAAAATTTGCTATATGTACATACCTACAAGCAAGTCCATTTTCCATAGAATTTGCTTTTTCTACCAAATCCCAAATACTTTGATTTAACGTCCATGCTGAATTATGATTTCCTTTGGAATTAAACTCTGTATCTGCATCATGAATCACACAATGTTTAATTCTAAAGGCGGTTAGTATTTCTTGAAAGAAAGGCATGTTGTTTTTCGAACCTGTATTAAGAACAAAGATTTCTTCCTCTGGATAAAAACGTTTTAACAGGTCGCGATATACAATAGTCTCAGTATCGCCCTCAACAAGAATGACTTTATCAGCATAAAAAGCCTCACATACATGAGGATTGAATCGGTTTATCATTTGTACCCGTTGTTTTCTTTCTTCATCTTTCGCAAAAATGCTTTCACCAATTTGATATGTTCGAGTTGTTTCATCGTTAACCTTAATTGCTCTAATCAAAGAAGAATGTGGCTTAGATAAATCTATCATCATTGGAGAATGCGTAGCACATAGAATCTGATATGGGCTATTCTCTGCTAATTTGTATAAACATTCTCTCAACTTAAATGTAACACGTGGATGTAAAAACAATTCAGGCTCTTCAAAAAGTATTAAATACTCCTTTCTCGTCCCAGTTGAGCTTTCTTTTAAAAACGCAATAAAATTAAACAAAGCTTGTCTTATAACTCCATGCCCATTTTGAAGAAACGTTTCTTTTCGTTCAGAATACTCTCTTTCTACACTAATCGTATGATTCTTTTTAAAAGCATCCTCTAATTTAATATTCTCTTCTTTACTAGCTTGGATTTTTAGGGTCAATTCCGAAAAAGTTTCTTTAAAATGTGAATTAAGCTCTTTATTTAACTTTTCCACATCTTCAGAACTAGTAATTTTGTCTTGCAACTCCTTAATATCATCCAGTGCTTTCTTGTACAATTCTGCATATTCTTCCTTTGCCTTTTTTAAGTACCTGTCTTGTATCAATTTATTAACTTTCTCTTCTAGTGTCGTTTCGTCTTCCATTGCATTAATAGCAATTGGCTCAGGAGAATATTTGGTGAATAAAGAGTCAAATCCACCAAAACCATTTGGGACCCACTCGGCTTCTTTGGGTGAATAGGTCTCTTTGTTAAATGAACCAGCATTTTTCCATGTTTTTCGTATTTTTACAAAGCCATCATTTCCAACCCACTTATCCACCCAATCAGGCTCAGCGGATTTCCCTTTTCCTGTCAAGTCTTCTGCATTTTCATCTTCATCTTCTTTTAAAAACCAGCCTTCTATAATGATTGGAACAGATGTGTCATAATTATAGAAATCTTCCACTTTTGCAATTCCTTTAGGATTGACGAAAAACTCATAGGCTCTAAGATAAGTGGATTTTCCAACATTATTTTGTCCTATAAGGAAAATGATATTGGAATTAGAGAAATCAATAATATTTTCAACTCCTTTTAATCCACGAAAATTTGAAATAATAAGTTTTTGAAGTTTCATTTTTTTTATTTTTGTCTTTATTTCCCCATCCTCGCCAATAGCAAAGGCTGAATTTTTTTATCTTGTTTATATATTGTTTTTTTGTTTCTGTTGAAACTTTTCTTTGTTCATTTTTAAATATTTCTTGACATCAATCAAATGGGGTTCTTCAAGTATTTCTTGATTAGGAGAATCAATATTTAAATCTTTTCTCATTGCCAATAGTATACTATGAAGTAAATCTCCTAATTCAGAATGTATTTTGATGCTTTCTTCCTCTTCCCCTTGATCCAATGCTTTATGAAAAAGTAATACTTTTTCTCTGTATTTGTGCAATGCTTCAACTAATTCTTCACTTCCAATAATATAGGCTTTTGCCAATCTGTCATTAATATATGTTTCTAACAATGGATTCCCTTTTTTCGCGTATGGATTAGTAAGAAATAGATTATACATTTCCCCAATTATTGAAGTATATAATTGATAGCGCGCATGCAGTCTTGGTTGTTTTATGAATGAAGGAGATGCCAATCCGCTTGCTTTAATAATTAGCTCCATTGTTCTAACAATGTATTCAGAACAATCGACCTTTGACATTAAGGAGTGTATTGATTCAGGATGTCTATATTGACCATTTGATTTTACTAGTTTTGACCGACTAACCAATTCTGCATTTTTATGTGCAATTCCATTCCTTAGTTTGGTTATTTCCAGTGCGAATCCCACATCATCTTCATTCCATAAACCCCAATCTTTAAAATAGTTTGCTACATCTTTCAGTGTTTTTTTATCAAAAGCATCTGTAATAATAGATTTTGCCACATCATTTATTGGCAGCATATCGTTTAGTGCATTAATACAAAACCTTTCTAAAACACCCTGTAATTCTATGATAAGTGCTGAATTGTTATTCAATAAATACAAGGAGTATGCGGTGTCAAGGCTCATTGCAGAAAATGCATCAAACAAACCACGGCCAACAGATTGAGATGGATATTTCTTGTCTATTTCGCTTGTTAACTTTGTTATTTTTGCTTCTTTGTCATTTAATGAATTATTAATATCGCTCACTATAGAGTTCAATCTGTCACTAACATTCAATGGTTTGTCGGCCACTTTATCTGCCAACAACTCTTTTGCCTCTTTCTTTTTGCTGCTTGAATTCAATTTGGCCATATCCTTTACTAGTATTTTCCCATCTTTGCCAAGAGCAAAGACTGTATTGGATTTATTGTATTATTCTAAGCTTCGTTATTATAAAGCTCAACCCCCAACAAACCTCGAAATTCATTTTTCATGCCATCTAATAACGGTCGAACTTCCCTCTGATAAAAAACATCTTGTCTTTTCTTGTTCTCATCGGAATTATTATTAATGATACTTTTTGTTATAGAATCGAAAGTACAGCACACCCCTGCAATTCTATCCACTAGTATTTGAGGAATATAAATGTCGTTAGACAGTAAATACATTTTAATATTATGCGATTTTGTGATATTCTTTTTTAACAATTCATCTACTTTTATTTGAATTGTATTTTGCATTTCAGTAGGCATCATTGAGTACAAAATACATTCATTCAAATCAAAAAACATTTGATATAGCTTTTTAATAATATCTATTCGTTCTTTATGTAATATATTGAATTTTATTTCATCTTTAATTTTCAAAACATCAAGTTTGTGCTCATAACGTTTTAAATCTTTGACAAACCAATTCTCAACCCATTTTTTTCCTAAAAACTTGAACGCACAAAAACCACTGGCAGTTCCTGCCAAAATTGAAATTGTAATGTTTATAGTTATTTCTAACGCATTCATTTTTTGTACATTTTATTTCCCCATCCTCGCCAATAGCAAAGACTGTAATTCCGTTAATATATTTATTTCTTTGTCTTTTAATTCAATTTCCTTATCAATATCCGATGCATAACCTTCAAACACTTGCATTTCTTTCAGAGTTGGAACAATAATTTCAATGTTGTACAAATCATCTTTGTTTATACTGCCAAAGATTGTGCCCTCATCATCTGAAACATTAAAAACATTTGACAAATTCTGCAATTGATAAAACAAATAGCTTTGGCAACCATTTTTACTCCTTAATGAAGCCAAACCACGTCCTATGCAACAATCATGTCCAGCAATATTTAAATCGCCAACTGGAGCTCGAACACTTAGTAATACATCTCCATCTTTCGCAAATCTCGTAGGATTTGTTGTGTAAACTCGTGCAGTCGGAAATCTTCTTCCAAAATCAGTTCTTCCCTGATACAAAATTATTCCTTCTCCATCCAAATTGTATGTTTCTCCATCTGGTGATTGTCCCATTGTAATAAATGCTATTTCAGAAAGTGTCCCCCTTCTCCACCCCACCGGCAAATTCTCCTTATCCACCCCATCCACAAACATCTTCCGGTAAAGTGCCTGCGCGGTCTCTTCCAGCTTGGCAATCATCTGTTCGTTGAGGCGGATGCGGCGCGTCAGCGTCTCATATTCCGCCACAATTTCGCGCTGGCGGGCGAGGGTGGGGATGGGAAGACGCATGTTGCAAAAATCTTCCCAAGTCAAACTGCCGCGCACACCGCCAACAGCATAGAAACTGGCCTCGCGGTCAAATTCTTTGCGGGAAAACCACATCATCAAGTAACGGGGCAATAAGACGGTTTTATCGATCACCTCGAACATCGGATATGCAGGCGACATGATGGCAGCATCTTCCTCGAACATCGCAACAGGTATTTTCCCGTCACGGCTCACCTGCATCAAACTGCATGCAAATTGTTCCTTTTCAATCACTTTGTAGTTTGAAAGATCCGTGCCGATAATATTTGCCACCGAGGGAATGAACGCCTTATCAATCGTGAGACCAACAAGGTTCGTCACCCTCAACTCGCGGTTGTGGACGTTCACTTCTCTGATGTAGTCGCCTAAACGTTGATATTCCATTACTCCTCCTGTTTTTTAATATACCCGCGAGTCACTTTGTTGATGGCGATCTCTTCCATATAGCCCTGCCGCACCAAGTCGGAGAGGTCTTTTCTGGCTGTCATCGAGGAGACGGAGAATTGCTCCTGCAAATCTTTTACCGTAAAAACGGTGTCGGGCTCTTCCGTCAGCCGTTGCAAAACCAAAGCCTGCCGCTGGTTGATGTTCCCCGCTTTCATAAAGGCGGAGGCCGCCTTCTTCTCCCGTTGCTTTCGCTGGATATAGTCGCGAAGCTGCTGGAAAGAGATTTCCAACGCTCTCAGATTGTATGCCACAAAATACCCCATATCGTCGCCGTCATTTTCCGTATAGCGGAACGATTTCTCGTAACTTGTTTTCGATTTCGCAATCACCCTTGAGATGGACATATATTCCGTAAGCTTGTAGTTCTCTTTCAGCATATACCAATAGAACAAAGCACGCGCCGTCCGACCATTGCCATCCACAAAGGGATGCATATAAGCCACCATAAAATGAATGATGATGCCTTTGATGATGGGGTGGATAAAGGTGCTATGATTCTCGTTGTTGAAAAAGTCGCACAAAGTTGTTACAAATTCGGGAATCTCTTCAAAGGTGGGCGGAGTGTGGACAATATCTCCTTCCAACATATTGGCCACAACCACATTGTTGTTTGTCCTGAAACGACCGGCATCTTCAGGATTGTCCAACGTCTTTTCTGTCATTAGTCTATGGATATATAGCAGCCCCTTCTCTGTCAACGGTTCATCTTTGTGCTCTACTATGTACTGGATCGTCGTATAGTTGTTGACTATCATCTGTTGCGCCTTGTTTTGAGGCGATTTTTTCTTCCTCAACATCTCTTTGGCCACAATGCGGGTAGTGGAAGCGCCCTCCATTTTGCTGGAATAGATGGCCTCTTCCATCAGGGAACTCGACAAATAGTATTTCTTTTCAGAACTTTGCGAATCATTGTCGGCTTCCCAGAAACTGCCGAACTTCATGTCAAAATCATGACATATACGCTGCATCTGACTTGTAACACACAAGTTGATGCCATACTTGTCCCACACAGGAATCATCCCCCTCAACCGCGAAGCTTTCACAAATGTCCATAGCATTTCGGGAGTATAACCTTTAGGCAGAGGTTTATACTTCACTTTGTCCCAGTATTCATAATCAGTGTTTATTTTATTGATAATGGGAACAAGGCCAGCATCAACATCCATCATTGCAGCGTCAAGAAGGGTCTTCTTGTCTATTTTAGGCGGAAGTTCTATCATAATTCGTCATTTCAGATTCTGGGCGCAAAGATACAAAAGTTTTTGTATTCTTGATAATTCTTGCAAGTTTTTGCAAAATTTGCAAGAATATTTTTGTTGTTATAATTTATACCCCAACTTCTCAAACAACTCCTTCAGCTCCTTCTTGTTCTCCTCTTCCTGCTTCAACAACTCCTGCAACTCACCTTGCAACTCCCGCATCTTCGCATCGTAATCGATCTGTTCGTCGCGGTTGCGGAACTCGATGTACTTGCTGGGCACCAAGCTCCAGCCCTTCTGCCGTATTTCGTCCAGGGTGGCGGAATAGCAGTATTCGGGCTCGTTGTGGTAGTTCTCCTCAAAACCCTCCTGCTGCCAATTGTGGTAGGTGCGGGTCACCGCGTCTCGCGTGTCCGGGTCGAGTTCCACATATTTCTTCTCAAAAGGAATGCCTTTTTGGCGAAGGTCCATAAAGAGCACTTCCCCCTCGCGGTCGCGGTAATGGATTTCCTGTCCGTTTTTGGTCACCACCCGCGCTTTCTTGTTGTTATTCAGGACCCACAACGTCACACTGATATCGGTGGAGTAGAAAAGGTTTCTTGGCAGAATGAGAATAGCCTCCACTTTGTCGTTCTCAAGGAGTTTCTTCCGGATGGCAAGTTCCGTGCCGTCCGCGCTCAAAGCCCCGTTGGCCAACAGGAAGCCCGCCACTCCGTTGGTGGAGAGTTTGGAGAGGATGTTCAGTATCCAGCCATAATTGGCATTTGAGGTGGGAGGAGTGTCAAAACCGCTCCATCGCGGATCATCGGTCAGTTGGTTGTCATCGCGCCACCCCTTCTGGTTAAAGGGCGGATTGGCCATAATGTAATCCGCTTTCAGGTCCTTGTGCTGGTCGTTATGGAAAGTGTCACCCTGCTTGATGTCGGCGGAGATGCCACGGATAGCAAGGTTCATCCGCGCCAGCTTGAAGGTGGTGTTGGTGTTCTCCTGCCCATACACACTCACATTCTTCTGGTTGCCGTGGTGCGCCTTCACGAACTTCATCGACTGCACAAACATACCGCCCGAACCGCAACAAGGGTCGTAAATCTTGCCATCGTAAGGCTCAATCATCTCGGCAATGAGGTTCACCACCGACTTCGGCGTGTAGTATTCGCCCTTGCCCTTGCCTTCAGCGATGGCGAACTTGCCTAGAAAGTACTCATACACACGCCCAATGAGATCGTTCTCCGAATCTTTTACCGTGTCGAGCTTGTTGATCTCGTCAAGAAGGGAGGCAAACTTCGTCTTGTCCAAACCCAAGTTGGAGTAGTAATTGTTGGGCAGCGCCCCAGCCAGCTGTTTGTTCTTCTTCTCTATGTTGGAGAGCGCATCGTCGATAATCTGGAAGATGTTCGGTTGCTTGGCGTTCTGCATAATGTACGACCAGCGGCATCCCTCCGGCAGGTAGAACACATTCTCCGCCGTGTAGAACTCCACAGTATCGATGTATTCATTCAGTCCCTGTTCCAGAAGTTCCTGTTTGCGCTGCTCGAAGCGGTCGCCCGCATACTTGAGGAAGATGAGGCTCAGCACCACGTGTTTGTACTCCGCCGGCTCCACCGCCCCGCGCAGTTTGTTGGCCGACTCCCACAGGGTCGCCTCCATGGATTTTTCCTGTTTCTTATTAGGTTTAGTTGTTTTTGGCATAAATGATTATTGCATAACAAGTGTTATTTCTTCTATTCTTTCAATTCGCCTCGATGATACTTATCTACCAGATAATTATATAAGCATGTATGCATATTTGATAGAAAAAGATTTACCGCATAAAGAGTCCTGAAAAGTTTAAGAGAGTCTAACATTACCTTACTCTCTACAACATCTTCACATCTAGATATATATAGTTTTTCAATGTCAAGATGGGTCTCAACATTACGCTCATCTCTCCACCAGGAGGAAGACTTGGCGTGTCCTTCAAGCAAAGATGACAACTGGTTATACTGATTTTTGATGTTCTCTGGAAAGTGTTTTAATATAGGGACAAGCTTGTTCCACTCTGATTTTTTATGTGATTTTGCATCAAAGCCATAAAGTTTCTTGAATCCCTCGTTGAGAATAACTTTCATTTTTCCACGCATAAACCGTCGGTCATAGTCTTTGTCGGCCAAAATGAAATATTTGCTGATAACCATGCTGTCAATCATGGTTATTATGGTGAACCGCAAAACAGAAATTACTATCCTCTGTGCATCGTTGAATTCATCGTGCAATTCTCTTATGCTATCAAGAATTTCTTTCAGTAAGGGTAAACCTGATGAATAATCAACGATTGTCTCGTCTGCAATCTGGATAAACTTTCTCTTAGCTGCAGCATTGAGCTCAGTACCATTATATTGCACTTCTTGGAACCACTCTTCATACCGGTGATTCAATATCGGTGAATACTGGATGTTGTCAAATTCGTTTTTCATTTTATGCTTGCGATTACTGCATGAAAGAAACTACAAATATACGCTTTTTATCGAAAAAATAACAAAAAACCGCATAAAAATGACATATTTGTGCTGGAAAATGGCGGGTGGGGTGGGAACGGATTTCATGGTTTCCCCAACATCCACATTTGCCTGGCCCCATTCGGCAACGGGTACCATCGTTTTGGTGTTTTTGATTCCCCGGAATCCCATCATCATATTCCCGTAGAGACGCACGGCCGTGCGTCTCTACAATTACCCGTGCGTCTCTACAATCACCCGTGTGTATGGACACATTGTGTGTTCATACAATTATCGCCCATGCGCATCCAAAACAATTATCGCCGTGCATGTTTCAACAATTATCCCGGTGCGTCCGTACAAATATCCCCATACGCGTTCCCGAAATAAATCCCGTGCGTGTCCAAACAATTATCACCGTGTACATTTCAACAATTATCCCCATGCATCCGTGCAAATGTTCTCGTATGTTCCGGTAATGATTCCCGTGCGCCTATGTGCGCATATCGCCCTGTGTTTCAATGTTGTATTATGCACATTACAACAATCATTGCCCATGCGTTCCGGCAGGGTATTGTAATAATCGAAAATAATATCAAATCATCGAACAACCTAAAACACAATCAACGAAATGCGTTATTGATGGGCATTATCTGTATCCCATTTGGCGGGATTTTGCTCGATGTATTCCACAATTGCCCGATATTCGTTTTCATTGCGGATGATATGATCATGGTAATTCGCCTGCCAGAGAGGGTTGTTTTGGTTGAATTTTCCCATTGAGGAACCACTTGTGTCAATCCAGTCGTCAATGCTTTGAACCGTGGCGGATTTGAATCCGGCCATAAATGATGAAATGGACTTTGGCGGGCGATGCAATGTCTTATCCCCAGTATGGTGCTGTATTTCCGGAACCTTTTTCATGTTGTCCAATATGATGACAGCATGCAAATGATCGGGCATCAAAACAAACGCCCCTAAAAACAATTCTTCGCGGATTTCAAACGATTTGAAAAATTCATTTTGTACAATCTGCCCCATCTCATTCAAAACCATTTTACCCTCTCGGATGTCTCCAAACAACATTTGCCGTTCAGCGGTTACAATGGTGATAAAATAACATCCATTGTTTGAATAATCCCAACCCCGCAAACGATGGGATGGAATCCTGTATTTGTTTTGGTATAATTCTAACATGAAATAATTTTGTTTTGTTGGTTATGCAACACAATATCGCGTTGCGTGAATATAAAACACGATTGGGCGTGATTTATTGTTTTCGGTATGTTTTTTATTTTGCCATTATTCCCGTAGAGACGCACGGCCGTGCGTCTCTACAATCACCCGTGTGTATGGACATGTTGTGTGTTCATACAATTATCGCCCATGCGCGTTTCAACAATTATCGCCCGTGCGGTTTGAATTTTAAAATTGGAAATAAATGAACGGTTGCAAATCGGCCGTGATGAACTGGTAGAGCACGAAGACCGCCACCACCACGATGAGGCCGATGAGCCAGATGGGCAACAGCGCGAAATTGACCCGGTACCAGCGCTTCCAGCGCTCCGGCAGCCAGTGGATGACCATGCCCAATGCGAACAGCGTGAACACGATCCAATAGTTGGCCAAGATGTCGGGGATGGCCGCCACATTCCAGTGCCCGCCAATGCTGTTCACCATCGCCTTGGCGGTGTTCCATGCCGTCTCGTTGGCCACCGCCGGATCCAAATTGGAACCCGAACGGAAGAACAAACGCGTGAACGAGATGAACACGAAGGTCATCAATACATTCCAACTGAAATTCAACCAGTTGATATCTCTGTTGGGCCAGATGGCCGAGTAAATGCAACGAATCAAGGTGCCGGCGAAGAAGACTCCCGACCATACGGTGAAGATCATCAGCACCGGACTGGGCCAGAACCAGTTGCACGCGAAAAACGCGCCGAAAATGACGAACGAGACCACACTCCGCAGCCATTGCTGGAAATGCCGCCAAATCTTGAACCCCAAGATGCCGAAACCGTTCAAACCGCCCCAAATCATGAAGTTCCACGACGCGCCGTGCCACAAGCCGCCCAATAGCATGGTGTTCATCATGTTGATGTTGGTGCTGATCTTCAAACGTGCCTTTTTGCTGATAAGGGATATGATGGTGAGGATGATCGCCAACCCGACTATGATGCTCGTGATAACGGCGTTCTTGGTGAGCAATATGATAACCGCGCCAATCATCAGGATGCACAAATAGGTGCCCACAGTGGCGTTGCGGTTGCCGCCCAGGGGGATGTACAGATAATCTTGCAGCCACTTGGAGAGCGAGATGTGCCACCGTTTCCAGAAGTTGCTCGGCGAGTCGGCCTTGTAAGGCGAGTTGAAGTTCTTGGGCAGGTAGAAGCCCATCAGCATGGCCACACCGATGGCAATGTCGGTGTAACCCGAGAAGTCGGCATACACCTGCAACGAGTAGATGAACAACGCGGAGAAGTTCTCAAAAGCGGTGAACAAGGAGGGGTTGTTGAAAACGCGGTCCACGAAGTTGACGGCGAGATAGTCGCTCATAATCAGCTTCTTGGCCAAACCGTTCAGGATCCAGAACACGGCGATGCCGAACTGCCGTCTGCTCAGGAAGAATTTCTTGTAGAGCTGCGGCACAAACTGGTCGGCACGCACGATGGGACCCGCCACCAACTGCGGGAAGAAGGTGACATAAAAGCCGAAGTCCAGCAAGTTGGGGACATGCCGTATCTTGCCTTTATAGACATCCACCAAATAACTGATATTCTGGAAGGTATAGAAGGAGATGCCCACCGGCAACAGTATCTTGGAGGCGTCGAAATAGTTCTTGCCGCTCAAATCGTTGGTCCACTGCGCCAGCCAGTTGATGACCTCGTACTTGCTGCCCACGATGGTGTTGTACGCGTCGGTGAAGAAGTAGGCGTATTTGAAATAGCAGAGTACCAGCAAGTTGATGACCACACCCACAATCATGTGGAACTTTCGCGCGCCTGGCCGCTTGGAGCGGTCCATGAAGATTCCCAGGAAATAGTCGAGAATCATGTCGAAAAGGAGGATGAACACGAAAAGTCCGGAGGTCTTGTAGTAGAAGAAGACGCTGGCGAAGAACAGGAACCCGTTGCGCAACAGCCGTTTGCTGTGGAACAGGGAGAAGAAGGCGAACACCAGCGCGAAGAACGCCCAGAAGTTGAACTGCGTGAACAACAACGGGTACTGCTCGTTAAACGAGAAGAGGTTTGTCAGGAATATTTTCAAGCTGTCCAAGTTCATTTCCTCTCTTTTTTCAGTTCGCGAATAAAGGCGTCCCAGAAGAGGTCGCCCATGAGGTTATAGCCGGAGGCGGTGAAGTGCACGCGGTCTTTTTGCGCCAAGCCCTTCTTGCGCCAACTTTCCATCGATTTCAACCCGCCCATGACGGCAAACTGGTCCCACACGGCTCCGCCGGTGAGGTCGGCCAGCCGGTACATCACATCCTGCACCATCGGGCCGGTTTTGTTCACATAATATCTTCCTTTCCTGCCCTTCTTCCAGGTGTCGTTGTTGGTGACGAAGATGAAGGCGCAGTCGGGACTGGCCTCGCGGATGCGCGCCACTAACTTCAGATAGTTGTTCTTGAAGGCCACGGAGTCGAAACTGCTGCCGTAGGCATCGTTCACCCCGATGTTGAAGATGACGAGGTCGGGGCGCAGCAGTTCCATGTCGCGCGTGAGGTTCTTACAACGCAGATACGAAGAGGTTTGTGCGCCGTTAACACCTATGGATGAGAGTGTTACGCCAGGTCTTCGGTTCTTCAGAAGAATGCCGTTCACCACAAAAGTGTCGCCTTTGCTGCACGGGAAATAGAGTGTGAAATCCTTTACCGTATGGTCGAAGTTGAAAAAATAGTATCGGTCGTTCTCGAAGTCGATGCTGTCGGGGAAATGATAGATGGTGTCTTCTTTGAGGATGGGGTCGATGGGCCATCCGTAGGCTTTGCCCAGCAGGATGATGGTGTCGGCCACGAAGTCGTACTCGGGCGCGTTCATCCTGATGGAGATGGAGTTGAGCGAGTCGGCGTTCCACACGGCGATTCCAGAGGCCCCGAGTGGGAATGCATAGCTTTGATACACATTGCGTATGAGGTTGAACGGTCGATCCTTGCCGGTTTTGTAGTCGTTGGGGTTGTTGCAAGCGCTGGCGGCGGAGTAGGGGAAGATGAATCCTCTGGCAGCGGGAGGCGCTCCGTATTCGTCCAGCATGTGCTTGCGGAAGCGGTGCGTCATGGTGCCAGCCTGGATGTGCGAGCCGCCCATCTGCACGATGTGCAGGTTGCCTTGCCTGGTCTTCAGCACGCGGTCGAGTTTCTCATAGAAGCGTTCCAGCGGCTGGCTGTCGCGGCCCCAATACAGCGTGTCGATTTCGGTGCGGATTTGGGTTTCTTCCGGAGTCTCGTCGATGTCGGATTCGGTTTCCACGAAGGTGACGATGGTGTCCACCACCAGTGTGTCGGTAAAGGTGGGCATTTCGGGCAGCGAGTCAGCAGCGGTCAGGTCCACCTGTCCGAAAGCGGAGTATGCGCCCCAGGCCAGCAGCGCGAGCAGTATCGTGATTATCTTGCGGTGGCGGTCCATAGGGTGTCGAATTGTTGTTTGGGCATATTCTTGCGGGTCCGGTAGAACTCGTACATGGTGGCGAAGCTGTTGGCCAGCGTTTGGCCCACTTTGCGTGCGCCGGCGGGCGTGAAGTGCACATAGTCGGGGCCGGCGAGCCCGTTGTGCGCCCAAGTCACCATGGAACCCTGGCCGCCCATCACCTCGTAGATGTCCCAGTAGGCGGCGTTGTTACGCAGGGCGATGGTGCGCAGGCTGTCGATGAGCCGCGGCAGCATGGGGTAGGTGTCGAGCTTGCCGCCGCGGCGGGTGCTCATGTCGGAGGGGCCGATGAACAGGATGGTGACCCCCGGACAACTGCGGCGCACACGCTTGATCTGGCGGTCGATGCTCTGGCAGTAGTTGTTGAGCGACTTGTCGTTATAGATGACCGGCACGGAGTTGCCGCCGAACTGCATGATGACCATTCCCACATTGGCCTGCCGGTAGCAGCTGCGCAGCAGGGTGTCGTTGATGAGCGTGAACTGGTTGCCGGAGGAGCCGCGCAACGGGATGTTGTCCACCGCCACGCCATATCCGTCGTCCAGCATGATGCCGTAGATGTCGGCAAACCCGCGCATGGCGATTTGCAGCGAGGTGGTGGCGGAGTCCATCTTCCAATGACAGGTGTGTATGCCGGGCCTTCCCACTTGCAAAGTGCTGTCGTACTTGCTTTTGCGGTCTTTGAGGGTGGCGGAGAAGTTGCCGTTGCGGTCGTTGTAGAGGACGGTGATGTTGGAGAACTTCTTCACGCGCGGGTCGGTGTCGCTGTGGCGCGAGGCGTTGGCCCCGAAGGTAGCGCCGCTGCCCATGCGGTAGCACTTGGCCATGAGGCCGTAGTTGCCGTTGGTGCGCGCGCCGTCGCCGTAAGAGGCGTAGAGCGTCAGGTCGCCGGAGGCATACTGGCTCACCGCGAACGAAGGAATGGTTTGAATCATGGGCACCATGCCCGGACCGCCGCCACCAAAGGTGCGCTGGAACCAGCTTCGGATGTTGCATGAGATGCGGTCCATCTCAATCTGCGAGTCGCCGTAGTGCAGGATGCGCACCACCTCGTGGTTGGCGCGGGCCTGCTCCGCACGCGCGAAGAAACGGTCGAAGAAGGTCACATCGTTGTTGGGCAGATAGAAGTGCCCCGGCTGTTCCGTCACGGCTTCCCGGTATTGCTGCAGCGTGTCCTTCAAATCGTTGAGGTGCTTCAACTCCACGGAGTCGATTTCCTTGATCTCCATGTTCTTCAGGGTGTCGCCCACCAGCACATCGTCGAAGGATGGGAACCGCAATTCCGCTTTGCCTAACTTTATCCCATCCTTTGGGAAAAAGAAGCAAAGGGTACCTAACGCGCCTAAAATCAATGTGATAAACAAGAATATCTTATACGGTTTCATCCTTCAAAAGCCAGTTTTTAAAAGGGGTGCAAAAGTACGAAAAAAGTCAATGCTTGGCTGTATGTTTTCACAAGTACAATTTCAATACGCACCATTCTGTCGTGAACATAGCGACCATCAGAATCCAAAGCAACAACCATCAAGTCAGTCAAACTTTCTATACATCTCTGGCGACGATGAAAAGGTTATGTTGCCGTTAAATGATTGGTTTTTGTATTTTTGCAGCCTGAAATAAATATGCAAAGAGATATGAAAAAGATTATCCTACTCGCAATTTGCTGTTTTTTCACCGTGTTTCAGGCTCAGGCGGTTTTGAAAGAAAAGGACCTTCCGCAGACCTTGGGTGTGCTGCGTGCGGAGCTCGAGCGCTCGTACAAGGAACAGAAAGCCCTGATGGCCCGTTTTGAGCGGCGGAATGGTGAACAACACGCCAACCTTATCCGTATGATGCAGAACAGCAACCAGATAGCGCTGATGCTGTATTCGCAGAACTCCGATTTCACCTTCGATATGGCGTATGCGTGCCAGGCGGCCACGGAGCAGTACCGCAGCATGAAATCACGCCACATGCCCTACAACAAGATGAAGGAGCGTATCAAATCCGAAATCGAGCGGTATGAGGCGCTGATCAAGACGCTGCAAGCCCTGCCGCCCCGCCTGCTGCCCAACGGCGAGTTGGCCAGAATCCCGGACTCTCTGCGGAACAGAATTCCCAAAATGATACTCGATACGGCCGCCAGGAATCTCTATATTCTTGACAAACAAGGACTTGAAGACCGCGAGGCGTGCGTGGACTATGCCACCGCCCTGCGCGACAACTATGTGCAGATGCTGGAAAATGTGGAGCGCGACCAGGAACACTACGAACGCGTGACCAAGCGTGTGGAGCGACTGAACGCGTATGCGCTCTCCCGCTACGAGAAAATCCAGAAAAGCATCTTTGTGAACGGCAGCGGCAACTATTTCCAGACAATCAAACGCTTCCGGATGCATTATATTCTGGCTAAAAAAGATGTGGACGACAAGTACAAGCCATTCACTCGCAAATCCGAATGGCGCGGACCGGTCATCTATTCCATCACCATTTTCATGTTGTTCTACATCCTGATTGCCAGTCTGTTGAGTTACGCCCTCATGCGTTGGGTCCTGCCGAAGAAATGGCGCCGGTATTTCAACCAGAACAACAAGCGTCTGTTTGTTACCATTGCCTGCGGCGTGTTCATCTTCGCCATCTCCATTTCCATCGCCAGATTCTTTGTGCATCAGAACTTTGTGCTGATGGCCATCAACCTGATGATCTTCTTCTCCTGGCTGTTGGAAGTTATATTGGTTTCGTTGCTTATCCGACTTTCCGACAGGCAGATACGCGCTGGTGTGCGCACCTATACACCCTTTATCATCATGGCCTTTATTGTGATCGTTTTCCGTATGATTTTGATTCCCAATAATTTGGTGAATCTTATCTATCCGCCTATCTTGTTGTTGTTCACGATCTGGCAGTTCCTGGTGATGAAACGCAAGATTGAGAAGCTGCCCGACAGCGACATGATTTACACCATGGTGTCGTTTGTGGCCATGGTGGTGGCGTGCGTGGCCTCCTGGTTCGGGTTTGTGCTGCTGGCGGTACAGATTATGCTTTGGTGGGCCATCCAGTTGGCGGCAATTCAGAGCATCACCTGTTTCTACGACCTGGCCAAGATGTACGAGTCGCGCCGTCTGACCCGCAAAATCGCCCATGATAAGGGTGTGGAACTGAATGCGGATGCAGAAATCGAGAAATATTTCAAGAAAATCCAACCTCAGATGGTTAAGGGCGAATACATTGCCCAGACATGGTTCTATGATTTCCTCTTCAAGGCGCTGTTGCCCGTTTTGGCTGTGCTTTCTGTACCTGCCAGCGTATATTGGGCCACCAACATCTTCGAGATGTCGGCGGTGTGCCGCAAAATCTTCACTTTCGTGTTCTTGAACAAGCCCGGTGTCATCGAGATCTCCTTGTACAAACTCTGTATGATATTGGAGCTCTATTTCATCTTCCGCTACTTCAACTATGCCATCAAGGCCTTTTATCAGATGTTGCGCAAGCGCCGTAAAGCCGACCTTCGCGGACCGGGCAACGCCACGCTCATCAACAATGTCATCAGCATTCTGGTTTGGGGCAGTTATGTTATCGCCGCGCTGATGATTCTGAGGGTTTCCGGCAAAGGCATCTCCATTGTGATGGCAGGTTTGGCTACCGGTCTTGGTTTTGCTATGAAAGACCTGTTGGAGAACTTCGTGTATGGTGTCACGCTCATGGCCGGCCGTCTCCGCGTGGGCGACTACATTGAGTGCGACGGTGTGCAAGGCAAGGTCGATAGCATCAACTACCAGAGCACGCAGGTGGTGACGCTCGACGGCAGCGTGATTGCCTTCCAAAACGCCATGCTGTTCACGAAAAACTTCAAGAACCTGACGCGCAACCACGGTTATGTGCTGGTGAAGGTGCCCGTGGGCGTGGCTTACGGCTCCAATGTGGACAAGGTACGCAAGATGCTGGTGAACGATTTGCAGTCCCTCATTGTCAAGAACAAAGCCGGCAAGTATGTGGTGGACACGAAGCAGGGATTCTCGGTGGTGTTCAACGATTTCGGCGACAGCAGTGTTGACCTGTTCATCGTGTTCTGGGTGCTGGTGGAAGAGAAACCTGCCGTTATCGCCAAGGTTAAAGAAATGGTTTACAATACGCTGAATAAGAATAACATTGAGATTCCGTTCCCGCAGCGCGATGTGTATGTGCGTCACATCGAGCCCGCCAAAGAGGGGAAGAAGAGTGGCGAGGCGAAGAAGAAAGACAAAATGGGGGAGGGCGCCCTTATGAAATTGGAGAGTGACGAGGTCTCTGGAGCGCAAAAGGGAGATTCCGAAGTCGTCAAACCCAAGAAGAGAGGGCGTAAAAAGGTTGTGAAAGAAAAAACGGTCGTAGAGGAGCGCGCTGATGTCCAGACTACAGGGAAGGAATAGTTACTGTCAAGTGAGTGTGCTGTTTATCGAAATGGTTTAAATACAAAGACTTACCTTTTCGCCTTTTCGTGTCGGAAGCACCAGCGTGGCATGTTCCTCAACAAGCAGATGCAATTGTCTCTCACTTACAATGCTGAGATCAACATCGTTTTGCGACAGTATGTCTGTAATTGCCGGATTGTCTGCAAGCAGACGCATCCGTTCGGTTATCTTTTGGTCTGCTATAATAGGGGATAGGGCAAATAATTCAAGCATAGAAACGGTTTCTTTTGAGAACTCATAATACGAATTATTTGTATTTTCAGTTTGCAAAAATACAAATAATATTTTAAACTGCAAAAAACATGTGTTATGCAATGATATAGAAGAAGACCCAACATGATGGTCTGTTGATTTGGATTCCGCCGTTCACTATGTTCACAGCGGAAAGGTGGGCGCGTTCCACATCCCGCGAGACACATTAGCGTAGGACAGAAACTACAATATTTTACTTCGGATTGGGTAATGAAAATTAAATTTTTTCCTCCCTGTTGCGGAAATCAAAAAAAAGTGTACTTTTGCAACCCGAATTTTTAAAACATAAAATATTATAAATCAAAGTTAGAAATGGCAAATCATAAGTCATCCATTAAGAGAATTAGAGCAAACGAAAGAAAAAGACAAGCCAACCGCTATTATTCAAAAACCATGCGCAATGCTTTGCGTGATATCCGTGCCATCGAGGACAAGAACGAGGCTTCTCAAAAGCTGTCCGCTATGACCTCCATGATTGACAAACTCGCCAAGAGAGGCATGATTCACAAAAACAAGGCCGCTAACCTCAAGTCCGGTCTGATGAAGAAAATCAACGCTATGTAATTGGCTGTCGGGAATTGGATTTTTTTCAAGACCGAAGACGAAAGACCAAGTTTTTATAGCAACTTAAAGAAATATCGGGGAAGTAACATTCCCCTTTTTTAATATGCAGACCACCGAAAAATACCACTTTTCCGTCCCTATCCAGGTGCGTATGAGCGACTTGGACCCGTTTGTGCACGCTAACAACGGTGCGCAGTGCAATTATTTTGACTTCGGACGGAGCGCCTATTTCGAACATGTGTTCCAAAAACCTATCGACTGGCGCGAAATGGATATGGTGTTGGTGCATGTGGAGATGGATTTCCGTGAGGGCATCGAATTCCACAACCAGATTGTCTGCGAAACCCGGGTGCTTTCCATCGGCAACAAAAGCGTCAAGATGATGCAGCAACTGCGCGACCTGCACACCGGCATGGTGAAAACCACCTGCTACAGTGTCTTGGCCGGCTTTGACCGCCAAACACACCAGTCTATTCCTATCCGGGAAGAGTACAAGAAAATGTTCTCCGAATTTGAATCTCTTTCCGATGATCAGCAAGAATAAAATTTCCGAAATCCGTAAGCTGCATCAGAAGAAATTCCGTGATGCGGAGCGCCTTTTCATCGTGGAAGGCCGCAAAAGTGTGGAGATGCTCCTACAATCCGACTTTGAGGTGCAGGATATCTACGCCACTGAGTCGGCCGCCCAAGAGAATCAATACTTGCTTGATAAACAGATTGTTACGCTTGTGACTCCGGCGGAAATGGAGCGTATCAGCACCCTGAGCACCCCTCCGGAGCTGCTGGCCGTCGCCCGCCAGCGGCGCGACCAGGGCCAAGTGCCCGATGACAAGCCGCTGCTCGTGCTCGACCGCATCGCCGACCCCGGCAACCTCGGCACCATCATCCGCACCGCCGACTGGTTCAACTTCCGCCACATCGTCTGCTCGCCCGACTGTGTGGAGTTCTACAACCCCAAGACCATTCAGGCCACCATGGGTTCCTTCGCGCACGTGCATGTGCACACACAGGCGCTGGTGCCGTTCCTGCAGGCGCGCGCCGGCCAACATCGCATACTGGGCGCCTTCTTGCAAGGGGAGTCTATCCATAACTTTGCGTTCCAACCCACCGACATCATCGTCATTGGCAGCGAGTCGAACGGCATTTCACCGGAGGTGGAAAAGATTGTCACACAAAAAATTACGATTCCGATGCCAGCGCAAGGAAGGGATACCGCCGAGTCGCTGAATGCCGCTGTGGCCACCTCCATCATCCTGTACCAGGCCTCTAAAACTATCCAATAATATGGAAAAGAATCCGAAACTGACAGGCTATGTGGCCATCACCTTCGCCATGCTCTTCTGGGGCATGAGTTTTGTATGGACAAAACAATTGCTAAATGCCGGATTCCCCGTGTTTACGATTGTTTTTCTCCGTCTGGTCATCGCCTCCGCCATATTCGTCACGCTGTTCAAAATCCAGCACAAACTGGAGAAAATCCAAAAGGGCGACTGGAAATGGTTTTTCCTGCTGGCGTTTTTCGAGCCCTTCCTCTATTTTATTGGCGAGGATTTCGGTATGATGTATGTGGATGCCAGTTTTGCGGCGGTGATGATCGCCTTGATTCCTATTGTGGTCTCCATTACGATGCACTTTGCGGAGGGCGAGGCCCTGCGCTCTGAATTTTTCATCGGAACAATCGTCTCGGTGCTGGGTGTATTCATCATGACTTTCGGCTTCGGCGGAGCGGTTCATGTAAACTTCAAGGGTGTGGCCATCCTGATGATTGCGGTGCTGGCCGCCGCCGGCTATTCCGTGATGCTGAGCCGTATGCTGAAAACCTACAGCCCGATCACCGTGACGACCATGCAGAACCTTATGGCCATCCCGTTCTATTTGCCCTTCGTGTGCATCTTCGATTTGCGGCACTGGGGTGGGTTGATGTGGTCGTGGAGCAACATTTCCAGCCTGCTTTGCCTGGCGGTGTTCTGTTCCGCCGGCGCATACATGTGCTATTCGTTTGCCGCACAGAAGATTACGGTCACTAAAGTGTCGGTTTTCGCCAATGCCATTCCCATCGTCACCCTGTTTTGCGCCGCTTTGATCGGGCAAGAAATCATCACCCTGCAGAAGTGCGCGGGCGTTCTGCTGGTGGTTGTCGGTGTGGTGTTGAGCCAGATGAATTTTAGAAAATAATCCCTTCCATTTCCTGATTGATTTCCGTATTGAGCTGGCACAGGCGCTTGTAGTCGTCCGTCTTGCGGAAGAACCGTGCGCGGAAGAAGGTGCGTAGCTTGCGGAAGGCGATTTTGTAATAGTGCACGAAAAACGCCGTCAGGAAGGTGAGCAAGATGTATAACAACGCTATCCAGAAGTGTTTGCTGACAATCCATACGATGGCCAGAATCAGCAAATAGAAAATGGGGAAGGTGGCCACGGTGCCCAGCACATACTGGAACGAGGAGTGCAGCATGGGATCCTTGATCTTGTTTGTGAAATGCTTGGTGATGGCGCGGGGCACATAATTGTTCACATACCCGAAAAGATACAGCGGAATGGTCAGAATCATGAACAGGATGCGCAAGGCGAGCCGGAACATGGACAGTTTCCGGTTCACAATCCAGTTTTGCAATCCCAGTTTCTTCAAAAGCGACATGTATTCCCGCATTTTGAGCATGAGTTGCTCGAATTTGTCGGGCTCGTCGGTGCGGTATTGCCGGATGTTGCCGATGATGGTCATGGCGGCATCCTTCTGGTTGGGCAAATTGTTGGGATTTAGACCTTTGGACTTGAGCAGAGGCTCGCTCATCATCTGGGTGAGCGCGTCAATTTCGTTGTAATATTCGGGAATATCGATGTCGGGGGTGATCTCCTTCACGCGGGCGCGGGCCTTCTCGTTGAGTGCCAAATAACCTTTGTCGTGGTTTTCTTTATAAGTATCGAAAAGTTCTTCGAAGGTAAAAGGTTTTCCGACGGTCACCATGAGGTCGCTGCGGAAGTTGAAGTAGTTGGAGTAGTGGATGTTAAGAGGAAGCACTTGCAAACCGAGCTGGTAGTCGTTCAGTTCTTCGGCGGAGAAGGCGATACGGGCGAAACCTTTCTTGAAGGTGTTCATATAGTGGCCATGCTGGTGCGTGGCTTCGGGGAAGATGACGAGGGTGCCGCCCTTGCGCAGCACGCGGGCCGCGCGGTTGTAGAGGGCCAGGTTGCTCTTCACATCGCTCACATTCCCGTCACGGCTGCGGAAGGTGGGCATGATCTTGAGGAATCGCAGGATGCGGGCCACACCATCCTTCTTGAAGATGTCGCCGCGCGCGATGAACACGGGCTGCCGGCGGTCGCGGAACATGGTATGCAAGATAGCCATCGCGTCCATCATGCCGTTCTGGTGGTTGGCAATTACGATGGTGGGTTGTCCCTTTGCGGGAATGTTTTCCTGATTGAGAATGTAAAAGTGACGGTAGTAGATATGGTTGTGCATGATGCACAGATAGTTCATGTAGAAATCGTACAACCAGTCGTACTTGTCTATGTTGTCAAAGGAAATCATACGCCACTAAAAAATCAGATAATAAGGCTGCAAAGGTAATAATTTTGTGAAAAACAACAATGGATGCTTTAGTGTCCTATACCAATTACTTGTTTCCATCCCACGTTTCCCAGCGCGATTTGTAAAAATAGGAGCCCATGCCCTTGCCTTCCCAGCGGAGGCGGATCTCTCGCATATTCGACTGATACCGTTTGCGGTCAGCATTGGAGTATGTGCTCCAGCCGGCCCACATCTTGTATAACTGATCAGCCCAATAGTCGTATGATTTCTGGTCACGGTGCAGTAAAGGCAGCAGATTGGACTCTTTTTCCGCCGCTGCAGCCTTCTGTTTCCAGTAGTCTTGGCTGCTGTCGTGGTTTTGTGCTGCATTTTGTCTGGGTTGAGAAGGAACAGATGAGGTGCGATATGTGGTGGAGTTTTGCTGTATGTTGGCAATATCAGCAGCTATTTGGCTGAGGGCGAACAAAATCTGTTTTCGCCTTGCGGCTCTGATGGATTTGTCCAGATTGTCCAGAAATTTAGAGGCCCGTTTATATCCTTGCTCGGCGGCGGCCTCATACCAGCTTTTTGCTTCTGATACATTGGCTGGCACGCCAGCGAGTCCCCGTTGGTAGATTACGCCCATGGCGCATTGCGCTGGAGGATAGCCCGATTCGGCGGCTTGTTGGTAGAAGGGGAGAGCTTCGCGTATGCCATGGCCAGCCAGGGATTCGCATAATACCCCATATTGATGGATGGCGGGAAGATACTGGCGGTCGGCGGCACTCTTGAGCCAACGCATGGAAGTTTGCACATCCTTTCGCATCATAAGAGTCCCGTATTCGAATTGGGCGGGCAGATATCCTCGTAGTGCAGATTTCAACAAGGCTGTTTCGTACAAGTCAGGATCCCTACCCCCTACAGATTGCTCCAGGATTCCATCTCGGTATTGTTGGTATGCGATTGTATCCAAAGTGTTGGCGGAGGTCTGCTCCATGTAATAGTGGATGGCATACATCATGGCATATAAATCCGCACCTGCGGCAATGCCCTTTTTATAGTAAGCGAATGCCGCCGATGGGTTCATGGGGCAACCAAGTCCAAACTCATAGCTCTGTCCAGCACCGGAACTCAGCGCATCATTGTATTTTGCTGCAAGCACGAACAAGTCGTGGGCATACGGAAGATCCTGATGTTCAGTGGCCTTATAGTAATAAAACGCCATATTATAGAATGCCGTTCCTTTGAGCGGACATTCGGGCAACTTCTCAGCAGCAGCCGTGTAATAGCTCAAAGATAACATGTCATTGCGCAGCACACCAGGCACAAATCGAGAATAGGCCTCACCTAGGAATAACAAAGCCTCCCCTTCATTCTCGTCGTGGCGATCGGCCACCTTCGTCAGCAGATCCACTGCTTTTTGGTGATTCTCAAAATCAACGGTAGCGCAGCGTTCCACCTCAACCAGCAAGCTTTTGGCCTTCTGTAGTTGTTTGGACGATTGTCCGTTTACAGTCAAGGTGGTGGCTATGCAAATAACGAATAATAGAATCTGTTTCCGTAACATATTTACTCAATAATATCCATCTCCTCGATGAGGTTCTTTGCGCCGGCGAATTTGTCAACGATGAAGAGGAAATAGCGGGCGTCCAAACTGATGTTGCGGCAGCGGCTCACATCATAGTTGATGTCGCTCATGGTACCCTCCCACACGCGGTCGAAGTTGGTGCCGATTAACTGTCCCTCGCCGTTGATGACCGGACTGCCCGAGTTGCCGCCCGTGGTATGATTGCTGGCAATGAAGGCAACCGGCAGTTCGCCGTTTTTGTTGGCGTATCGGCCGTAGTCCTTCTTCTCCCATAGCTGTTTCAGCTTCGGATCCACCTTATAATCATAAATGTCCGGATTCTCTTTCTGCATGATGCCGTCCAAGGTTGTGTAATAGTTGTACTCCACACCGTCGGCCGGCTCAAAGCCCTTCACCTGGCCGTAGGTGACACGCAAGGTGAGGTTGGCATCCGGATAGAAGACGCGGTCTTTCTCCTTTTCCATCAGCGCTTTCACATAGGTACGATAATAGGAATCCAGTTGCAACTTGGTGGGGGTGAGTTTGTTGCGCGAGGCCTGGTATTGGTCAAAAAGGGCTTTGTAGATTTTTATCAGTTCGTTGTTGGAGGTTTTGGCAATCTGTTTTGGGGTCGCCTTGCTGATGAAATCCGCAAATTTCTCATTATCGGTGATATAGGGCGCGGTGGTGGCCTGCTTGTCCCACAGAGCGGTCATTATCTGGCGCACGGTGGCCTCATCCAACACATATTTGCGGAGTTCGGCGGGAATCATATCGGGATTCTCCTTCGTGAAATAGTAGGTGAAAAGCTCCACAAACGCCTCTTTGTCGATGGCGGGGCAATAGCTTTCACGGAAAGCGCTGTTGCTCTCCAGTAATTTTGACTTGTTCTCCTCCACAATGCCGTTTTCGGCCCGCAGTGCCGGCGACACAAGCAGCCGGTAATACGGATGCACACCGTTGCTGATGATTTCTGGACCAAAGACGCATTCGCTGATGAAGGTGGACACTCTGGTCTGCTCCGCATAGTTCTTGTAAGCGCGTTTCATGTCAGCGAGAAGACTGCCGTACTGTTTCTGACGGTCTTTGTCGCTGTTCACCCATTTTTGGAAATCAGCTTCTTCGGCCTCTTTTTTGGCGATGACATTGCATTCGCGGATGCCCTTGCTCTCGCCCTGCCATTTCTTCCAGCCGTTGGAGATGCTGTTGGCCTTGGCGGAATACATCAACCGGATGCGCGGGTCGAGGTTCATCTGGCGTTTCATGGCATCCAGGCGGATGGTGCGCGCGTCAATGGCGATGGGGTTCTGCACATTGGCCACCACATCCACGCCGTCGGAAAGCAAAAACTGCTGGGTGCTGCCGGGATAGCCGAACACCAGCGTGAAGTCGTTCTCTTCAATGCCTTTGATGGAGATGGGGAAATATTTCTTCGGCTTCATCGGGATGTTGTCGGGGGAGTATTTTGCGGGTTTGCCCTCCTTGTCGGTGTAGATGCGCCAGAGCGAGAAGTCGCCCGTGTGGCGCGGCCACATCCAGTTGTCGCTGTCACCGCCGAACTTGCCGATGCTCTCCGGCGGAACGCCCACCAAACGCACATCGCTGTAAGTCTCCGTGACAAACATAAAATACTGGTTTCCATAGTAGAACGGTTTGATGGAAGCTTTGTAGGTGGTGCTGTTAGTGGCTTCCTTAATCACTTTCTGTATGGCATCGGCCACGATTTTCTGCCGCTCTATCTCTTCCATTTCATCGTTCACATCTTTCAATACCTTGGCGGTCACATCTTCCATATAGACCAGGAAGGTGACGGTGAGTCCTTCCATCGGTATTTCCTCGCTTTTGCTCTTGGCCCAGAAACCGTTTTGCAGGTGGTTCTGCTCCATGGTGCTGTGCGACTGCACATACGAATAACCGCAGTGGTGGTTGGTGAGCACCAGTCCTTGCGAGGAGATGAGCTCGCCGGTGCATCCGCCGCCGAAAAGCATCACGGCGTCTTTCATGCTGTGGTGGTTCACGCTATACACGTCCTCGGCGGTCAGTTTGAAGCCGAGCGACTGCATTTCCGCTTCGTTGTATTTCAGGAAAAGGGGCAGCCACATGCCGCCGTCGGCGCGGACAATGCTGAACATGACCGCAAACAAAAGGGTGAGAAATAATGATTTGCGCATATTTATGATATTAGTTTGTGAGGTGCAAAGATAAGAAAAAATCACACCCGGGTCTTTGATTTATTCTAAATTTTGTATTTTTGCATTCCGGAAAAATGGAAAAATATCCATAATTTCGGAATTAAATATATTATTATCAAGTATAAATAACTGTAAACTATGAAGATAAAAAGACCGACATATATGCGGCAACTCATTGATTCGAAAGACAATGGGTTGATTAAGATTGTGACAGGATTGCGGCGCGTGGGCAAGTCGTATTTGTTGAAGACACTGTTCAAGGAATACTTGATGGAGACAGGCGTTCCGAAGAGTCATATTCTTGTCATCGACTTGGAAGATAGGCGCCAAAAGGATTTTCGTAACCCCGATTACCTGCTGGAATGGGTGGATATGCAAATGAAAGACGATGAACAATACTACATCATCATTGATGAGGTGCAGCGAGTGGTGGAATTCGAGGATATGCTGGGCTCATTGGCGGTGAGGAAGAACGCTGATGTCTATGTGACGGGTTCCAACTCGCATTTTCTGTCGAATGATATTGTCACAGAGTTTCGTGGCCGTGGGGATGAAATCCATGTGTGGCCACTGACATTCAATGAGTTTATGACAGCTTATGAAGGCGATATCATAGATGGTTGGCAGGAATACTATACATATGGCGGATTGCCGAAGATTCTCTCTATCAAGGGTGATGACAAAAAGGCGTCCTATCTCAGGAATCTCTATCGTACGGTCTATCTTAGCGACATATATGAACGATATAATATTGTTAACAAAGCTGAATTCGAGGAGCTGGTTCGTATTTTGGCATCAAGTGTGGGAAGTCCGGTCAATCCCACGAACTTGGCCAACACCTTCAAAAGTGTGAAGCGGCTGAACGGCATCACCGACAAAACTATCGAGACATATATTCATTATCTGGAGAATGCTTATATGATTGAGAAGACGGAGCGTTATGATATTAAGGGTAAAAAATACATTGGTACCACGCCAAAGTATTACTTCAAGGATTTGGGACTGCGCAATGCCATCCTTTCGTTCCGCCAGACTGAAGAGAATCACCTGATGGAGAACATTATTTACAATGAGATGCGCCACCGTGGTTTTCTTGTGGATGTGGGCAATGTCAATATCCGTATGAAGAATATGGACGGCAAATGGCAGCGTGTGACCTTGGAGGTTGACTTCATCTGCAATCTCGGTTCACGTCGCTATTACCTGCAGTCGGCTTATAGACTGCCCGACGATGAGAAAATGCGGCAGGAGAAACGTTCGCTTATGCAAATTGGCGACTCGTTTAAAAAGATTGTGATTGTGGGCGAGCGTATGAAACTGCGGCGTGATGATAGCGGCATCGTATTGATGGGCGTATGTGAGTTTCTGGCCAATCCCCATTTGTTGGATATCTGACAGTTTTCGATTCCCCCGCTGAGTCCAATAAACCAAAAAAAATCAGAATGACTATGATTTATAATCCGCTTTTTGTACTTTTGCGGTCTAAGAAGTGATACACTTTTGTACTGCTCTTACTTGGTTCATACAGATGTCGGTTTTATTCTAAATACAGTAACAAAATGAAATGCAAGCGAAATAGAATTAAACTTTTTGTTGACAGGGCGTTGTCCGAAAGCTTGCTGCGGCAAGTTGGGATTCTGGCGGCTGTTCTGGTTATTGCCCTGATCATATCGTTTGTCTGTCTTTCATTTTCAGGATATGAGTGGAGACGCTTTTGTACGGATAATGACTTGAGTCCCTGGCTGTTGCCGATTTATTTGCTCATCGACTCCAATGCGTTGAACAATCTGTATATCGATGGGCATGTCCATGGATGGATGCTCATGACATGCAGTATCACCTATCTGATTGGAATTCTGGTGTTCCATGGAATGATTATCGGTGTGATCACCAACCTTATCGATCATCGTGTCCAGGCGCACCGCAACGGATTGCTGCACTATGCCAAGTCGGGACACTATATTGTTATGGGCTATGATGATATGGTGCCTTCCATTATCCATGACATTTTCATGAGGGCGAAGGATGAAAAGGTGGATGTGCTCCTGTTGACTTCCGTGGATGCCAATGTGGTGCGTGAAAAACTGCAGCGTTCGGTGGCCCGTGACAAAATGGAGCAGATTTTTGTGACCTATGGACACCGCATGGTGAAAGATGATTATGCCGACATCCATCTGGAAACGGCAGAGGAGATTTTCATTGTAGGCAACCGTACCCGTCCGGCGCACGATGCCATTAATGTGGAATGTGTGGATAGCATTCGCACCTATCTTACTGAAAACCAATTCCAACAAAGGCCGAAGCGAATCACCTGCGTGTTTGAGGATCTGGATACATATGCTGCTTTTAAGACTACCGAGATATTCCGGGAAATCAGCAATCTCAATATTGAATTTGTCCCCTACAATTTTTATGCGGGATGGGCACAGCAGTTGTTTGTGAATCGTTCCTACCACGAGAAGAACAATCCCGATCAGGATTTGAAATACCCGCTTGTTTGCGGCAACGGCATTACCCCGGAAGACCACAAGCATGTGCATCTGGTCTTTGTCGGCACCTCCAACTTCGCGGATACCCTCGCTATGGAAGCGGCTCATGTGTTCCATTTCCCCAATTTTGAGAACGATAATTCCCGACGCACGCGCATTACCTTCATTGAGCGGAATGCCGACGAGGAGTTGAAACTGTTCGCCACCCGCAACCGTCACTTTTTTGAGGTGCAACCTTATCTGTATAAGGAGAATGCGTCGGTGGAGGACAGTGAGTCGGTGGAAACCAAGATGCTCGCTCAGGATCTGGAGAGTCACAATTTTCTGGATGTGGAGTTTGAATTCATCAAAGGCGATGTGTTCTCTTCCGAAATCCAGGGTTTGTTCAAGCGATGGGCGGCCGATGAAAACCAATACCTTTCCATCTTTCTCACCTCGGATAACCAGCGATCCAATTTCGTTATGGGTATGAACATGCCGGATGAGATTTATGACAATGCCGTCCCCGTATTCATACGACAGGACAGGGCGGATGATTTCGCTACCAATCTCAGAAATGCTGATAATGAAGAGATTAACTATTATTTTGTTCAGGAGGGCGAGCTGAATGAGAAAGACAGGAAGGGCCGCTACGCGCATATCTATCCTTTTGGCATGAATGATATGGCCTACTGCAGCGATGAACCGTTTTTGAAACGCGCCAAACTGATTAACTATCTGTATTGCAATAGCGCCGACAATCGGTTCCCGGATATGGCGAAGTTGGATGAAATCCCGGTTGAGACGCTATGGGCAGAGGCAGACAAAGCTTGGCGGGGACTGAAGGTCGCCGAGAAATGGTCAAGCCGGTATTCTGCGTACGGTCTGTCCTGTAAGTTGGACTCGCTCCGCGCCATGCGCGGTTTGGATGTCGATGACACAAGCCAGGATTTGAACCCGCTTACGCCATCCGAAATAGATTGCCTTGCCGCCGTGGAGCACAACCGTTGGAATGTGGAGCGGCTTTTGATGGGGTATCGCAAGGCGCGTCCCCAGGAGGACAGGTATAATTATCCGGCGTACAAGACGGAGTTCAACAAGAATAACAGGAAAAAACTCTATATTCATCCGGATATTCGTCCTTATAAGGATCTTGATGATATCAGACAATACGATATTGAAATAGTGAAGTATCTGTCATGGATACTGAAAATGACAAAAACGAAGCACTAACACTAACTGATTATGCACACTGACGATTATACTCCGATGCCTTTGGACATTTCCGATGTTGAATTGTCGGAAGACCTATTGATTTTGACAGAACGGTTGGCTAAGAATATCCATGAAGTTTGGGCCAAATCGCGCATGGACCAGGGCTGGACCTACGGTCCTACCCGCGATGATGCCCGGAAGAAGCACCCGTGTTTGATTCCTTACGAAGAGCTTCCGGAGGAGGAAAAAGAATACGACCGGAACACGGCTTTGGGAACATTGAAATTTGTTATCAAACAGGGATTTGAAGTTAAAAAATAGATTAAACACAAATTATTATGGAACAACAATCCAAATATTTTGCATTTATCAGCTATAGCTCCAAAGACACGGAATGGGGCAAACGGCTGCAGAAGAAACTGGAACACTACAGGATGCCTTCCACACTGTGCAGCGAGCGCGGATGGGAGCGTACTCCGATGAACCCCGTTTTCTTCGCTCCCACCGACATCCAACCCGGAGGACTGACCGAAGAGTTGCAGGAACGCCTGAAGGCATCGCGAAACCTTATCGTGATTTGCTCCCCGGCTTCCGCACGGTCGAAATGGGTGGGCATGGAAATCGAGTATTTCCACAAGTTGGGGCGTACGAAGAACATCCATTTCTTTATCGTGGAAGGACAGCCACATAGCGGTGATCCCGAAACGGAATGTTTCAACCCCGTTGTCCATGAGTTGGGATTGCCTGAGATTCTGGGCGCCAATATCCATGAGAAGAACTACAAACTTCCATGGTTGAACCGCGAGCGTGCGTATGTCCAGCTGGTGTCCAAGCTGCTGGGTGTGGAATTTGACACCATATGGCAGCGCCACAAAAGACGGATTGTCCGAAAGATTGTCGCATGGACATTGGGGATAATAGCGGTTGTCGCGGCCTTGATTGCAGCCGTGACCATGAGCCGGCCGGTGGATGTGCAATTGCAGTTGCACGAAACCTCCGTGCATAATGACAACCTGCCACCCATGAAAGACGCCGTGGTGACCTTGGCAGTGGATAATGTGCTGGAAGTGGACACCTTGCGCGCGATGGAAGACCAAGCGCTGTTCAAGAATATTCCGCACAAATATCTGAACAAACCTGTGCGAATAACCGTGGTTTGCGATGATTTCATGGATGTGGACACCACGGTTGTGCTTAACAGCCAATTGGCAGTGAACATTGCAAGAGACCCGAAGGTGTATGGTGACATTCGTTTCAGGATATGGAACCGAAGTGAAGAGAAAATGGTGCCAGGCGTTACAGTGGCGGTGGCCGGACAAACGGTAGTGTCGGACGCCCAAGGATATGTTTCGCTTACAGTGCCGTTGGCCGAACAGCGGAAAACCTATCCGTTGTCCTCCTCCGTTACCTTGCACGAGGACAGTCTGTACATGCCCTGCGGCAATGACTACTATCTTTTTGTAGAAGAATAATCCCATAAAACAGCATAATTATGAAACGAGTCCTATCCATTTTCATCATAATGGCAATGGCTTTAGCTTTTGCCACCGCCCAGACCTCCCAGACGGGTTATGTGAAGACCAAAGGGCGCATGGACAGCAAGGGTCAACTTATCCCCGGCACGCGGTTGAGCGGGGCATCCATTGTGCTTACGGGCGGGCACTCCACCGTGAGCGGCGGCAACGGGAATTTCACGCTCACCATTCCCGAGAAGAAGTTCTTTTTGAAAAATGTGCAGAAGCAGGGCTACCAATTGGTTGACCAGGAGATACTGGGCAAACAATACCTGTATTCCGCCAACCCGTTGGTGATTACGATGGAAACGCCGGAGAAACTGCTGGAGGACCAGTTGAAATCGGAGCGCAAACTGCGCCGGTCGCTCCAACAGCAGTTGCAGAAAAAAGAAATGGAGATAGACTCTCTTGTGGAGAACAACAAGATTACGGAAGAAGAGTATCACAAGGCCTTGCAAAAACTCTATGCCGATCAGGAGAAAAACGAGAAACTCATCTCCGACATGGCCAAAAGGTATTCTGAGATAGATTATGACCAGTTGGACGAATTTTACCGGCAGGTGACATTCTGCATTGAGAATGGGGATTTGGTAAAAGCGGATTCCCTCCTGAGCTCGCGTGGTGATGTGCGCAAGCAGGTGGAGGAACAACTGCAGAAAGGACAGGCAATCCAAGAGCAGAAGGAACAGTTGCAGAAGGCAGAAGAGGTTTTTGCAGCCGACAACGATGAACTTGCCAGACGCTGTTTCGGTTACTATGAGAAATTCTTCGCACAGTTTCAGAATGATTCCGCTGCCTATTACTTGGAGTTGCGCGCGAATCTGGACACGACTAATCCGGATTGGCAAAATTATGCTGGACGGTTTATTGCTGAATATCTGGCTCTGTATGATAAGGCCATGTTTTATTACCAGCGTGCTTTGCGAAAAGCGACGCAAAATAATGATTCAAAAGTCGTTGCAGAGTGCTACCACCACATAGGTGCGGTGTATAGTGACCAGGGAAACTACGCCAAGGCCTTGGAGTATTTCCAGAAGGCGCTGGGCATAAGGAAAGAGAAGTTAGGGAATGACCATTCGGATGTGGCTTCATGTTACAACAATATTGGTGCCGTGTATAATGACCAGGGGGACTACACCAAGGCGTTGGAGTGCTACCAGACGGCATTGGATATTTGGAAGCGCGTGCTCGGTGAGGACCATCCGATGGTTGCTTTGTGCCACCACAATATGGGTGTGGTGTATAAGGTTCAAGGAGACTACCCCAAAGCGTTGGAGCATTATCAGAAGGCATTGGGAATAAGGAAACAGAAATTAGGGGAGGACCATCCGGATGTGGCTTCAAGTTATAACAATATTGGTATGGTGTACAGTGACCAGGGTGACTACGCCAAATCTTTGGAGTATTACCAGAAGGCATTGAAGATACGGAAACAAAAGTTAGGGGAAACCCATCCCGATGTGGCATCATGCTACAACAATATGGGTGTAGTGTACAAAGCTCAGGGAGACTATCCCAAGGCTCTGGAGTATTTCCAGAAAGCGTTGGGGATACGGAAACAGAAATTAGGCGATGCCCACCCGGATGTGGCATCATGCTACAACAATATGGGTGCCGTATATAGCGACCAGGGTGACTACACCAGAGCGTTGGAGGGCTACCAGAAGGCATTGGATATATGGAAACGCGTTTATGGCGAGGACCATCTGTTAGTGGCGTTGTGCCACTACAACATCGGTGTGGTGTATAAAGTACAGGGGAACTATCCCAAGGCGTTGGAAAATTACCAGAAGGCGCTGGGAATCCGGAAACAGAAGTTAGGGGAAACCCATCCGGATGTGGCATCATGCTACAACAATATCGGTATTGTGTATCAAGCCCAGGGAGATTATGCCAAAGCTTTGGAATATTACCAGAAAACATTGACGGTTAAGAAACAGAAGTACGGAAATGACCACATGGATGTCGCTATGTGCTATCACAATATGGGTACAGTGTATGAGGATCAGGGGAACTACGCCAAGGCATTGAAGAATTACCAGACGGCAATGGATATAAGCAAGCGTGTGCTAGGGGAAGAACACTCTACTATCGTCTTGTATTACAAGACAATTGGAGATGTGTATTTCTTCCAGGAAGACTACAACAATGCCTTGAAGTGTTACCAGAACGGGTTGGATTTAGGGAGCCGTGTGTTGGAAAAGAATCACCCGGTAAATATCCAATTTTACAATATGATGGCTTATGTGTACTTCGGCCAAGGAGACTATGATGAGGCCATAAAAACGATTGACAAAGCCATTGCTTTGTCCCCACAAGACGCCAACCTGTACGACTCAAAAGGAGAGTTCCTGCTGATGGAGGGCGATGACGCCAATGCTTTGAAAATGTGGGAGAAAGTGATGCAGATAGATCCTGACTATCTCATAAAAAACAACGGATATTCAGAACTTTACAAAGGACTGAAAGAAAGAGGGCACATCAAATAATCAAGCAATGATAGAGTTACCTTTTTCTGTTTTGCGTCATTGTTCATGAACAAAGCGAAAAATGGGGATGCGGTGTTTTTTAATAATTCAAAACCATAATTAGGCACCATAACCGCAATGCCTTCTTCTCATCTCAAGTCAAAAGTCCCAAGTCCTAAATCTTACGTCTTACATCTCAAGTCAAAAGTCCCAAGTCCTAAATCTTACGTCTTACATCTCAAGTCTCAAGTCTCAAGTCTCAATCCTAAAGATTCTCCAGAATATACTTCGCCAACTTGTTGTACAGGTAGGTCCGGGTGTTGCCGCCCATGATGAAGTGGTTTTTGTTGGGAAAGAAAAACTGGTCGTATTCCACACCGGCTTCGTTAAGGGCTTTCACCAGTTCCATAGCGTTCTGGAAGTGCACATTGTCGTCGGCGGTACCGTGGATAAGCAAATATTTGCCTTTGAGGTCTTTAGCGTATGTGGTGGGTGAGTTGAGGTCGTAGCCGTCGGGGTTTTCCTGCGGGGTGCGCATGAACCGCTCGGTGTAAATATTGTCGTAGTAGCGCCAGTTGGTGACCGGGGCCACGGAGATGGCCATTTTGAAAGCGCCGTCGCCGCGGAACAAGGACAGGGCGGAAAGATAGCCGCCGAAGCTCCAGCCCCAGATGCCGATGCGGTCGCCATCCACATACGATTGTTTCTTCAGCCAGTTGGCTGCGGCAATCTGGTCGATGGCCTCATATTTGCCCATCTGTTGGTAAATGACCTTCTTGAAGGCGTCGCCGCGAGTGGCAGTGCCGCGTCCGTCCACACATACGGAGATATAACCCTTTTGTGCAAGCATCTGATAAAGGGCCAAGTCATACCAACTGCCGTAGGAATTGGCCACCTGCTGGCTGCCGGGACCGCCGTAGCAGTTCATCATCACGGGATATTTCTTGTTCGGATCAAAATTCGCTGGTTTCATCATCCAACCGTACAATTCCGTGCCGTCTTCTGTGGTAAAATGGATGATTTCTCGGTCAACAAAACCATACGCATTCATGGTTTCCTTCACATGCTTGTTGTCGTTAAGCACGCGCAACTCCTTGCCTTTGGCATCGCGGATAGTGTAGATGGGCAAAGTGTTGAGGTTGGAGTACTGGTTGCGGTAGAAATTGCCGTTCGGACTGAAGGAGGGTTGGTTCCAGCCGTCGCCAGTGCTCATCAAGGTTTTCTTCTTGCCGTCAAAGGTGATGGAGTAGAGGTCGCGATTCAAAACGCCACTCTCGTTAGAAAGGTAATAAATGAGTTTTTTATTCTCGTTAACATATTGGATTTCATTTACTTCCCAATTGCCAGAGGTGAGTTGCTTGATTTCACCGCCCAAGGTTACTTTGTAGATATGGTTGAAACCGTCACGCTCGGAGGTCACAATCATGGTCTTGCCGTCTTTCAAAAAATAGTAGTTGTCGGTCACATCCAGCCATTTGTCGTTTTTGTCGGTATAGACAATGTCCTGTTGCTTCGTCACCGTGTTGTAGCGGATAAAGTCAAGCTGGTTCTGATGGCGGTTAAGTTTCAGGATTACAGCATCTTGGCTGTTAGGCAACCAATAGACGCGCGGGAAATAGCAGTTGCTGTTGTCGCCCAAATCCACGCGGGTGAGTTGTTTGGAGGCGAGGTCATAAATATACACATCCACCAAGGAGTTGTCTTCGCCGGCTTTCGGGTATTTGTATTTGAAATCGGTGGGGTAGAGGTTGTCGTATAATGCGAAGTTGTACTCCTTCACGCGACGCTGGTCAAAGCGCAGGAAGGCGATCTTGCTGCCGTCGGGCGACCACGAGGCGGCACTCGACATGTCCAGTTCCTCCTCATACACCCAATCGGCATAACCGTTGAAGATGGCGTTTTCCTGTCCGTCATGGGTGATTTGCGTGATAACACCAGTGGCCAAATCCTGATAAAACAGGTCGCAGTCGCGGGCGAACAGCACCTTCTGTCCGTCTTCGGAAAGGAAGGCGAAATGCAACTTGGTGTTGGTGTCAGCCACGGTTATAAGTTTGTTGTTTTCAATATCATACACATAGTAGAAAGCGAGAGAGGAGCGGCGCCAGATGCTCTCCTCGTCCACAGCGAGCACCACTTTCTTCTCGTCACTGGAGAACTCATAGCTGCTCACCTTGCTGATGTTCACAGTTCCTTTGCTCAGGCGGTCCAGGTCGCTGTTGGCCACCAGCATATCAACGCGCTCGCCCGTGGCAAAACTGTAACGCTCAATGCCGGCGCGTTTTACGACCGTGTAATAGTCGCTCTTGGGCATGGCGGTGTAACCGGGCACTCCCCGCGGGGTGAAGTAGTAGTCGTCCCAAATTCGTTCAATCGTGATTTCTTTGGCTTGTCCAAAACAGCTGCAAATGGCTGTGAATAAGATGGTTATAAGAAATAAGCGCTTCATTGTATGATGATTTTTTGAAAGTGCAAAGATACAATATTTTTCCCCTTTCCCCCCATTCACCCATGTACCTCTTTTACCCCATGTACCCCGTTCACCCTTATATCAAAATCGCTCCCACCAGCAAACCCAACGCCAGCGTGATGCTTTTGACAATGAAGAAGTTCTTGCGCGATTGCGCCAGTAAGGGGAGTCCGGCGTGTCCGTTTTGCGAGATGGAGTTGGCGAGCAGGATGCCGAAAGGGATGGTGCCGTTCAGGAACATGGCAATGAAGATGAGGTTTGGGCCGGATTCCGGAATGAACCCCACCACCACCGCCAGCAGCAACAAGGCGTACTTGGCCCATTGCTTGGCCTGCAGCATCTGCTCCACATCGACAAAAAGACCGATAATCATGAGCAGCAGCAGTACGCCGAAAGACCAGAGAAACACGCGCAACAGGTGCTGTTTTACCACATGGTGCCAGAAATGTTCTTTGAAAAAATGTATGATTTTATGCTTGAAGCCGGCGTTTTTTTCTTCTGAGGCCTGATGGTCGTCGTCAATGTCTTGATGAATGTCGAAATTGTGCGGTTCCAGGGTGAATTTCCATTTTTGGGAAATCAGCATGAAAAGCAGGCCTGACACGATAGCGATACCGAAGAGAATGGCGGTGAGGATGGCACCCCATTTGGGGTTCTGCACGAACAGGAAGAAGGCCTCGTCGCCGAAAGTGGCCACCATGCCGGAGATGAGCGCGCCGAAGGAGAGCAGGTCGTGGGTGAACATGGAGACCACGGCGAATCCGCCTGCGCAGCCGGGAATGGCACCCAGCAATGCCGCAAGGATGATTTGCAGGAAGGGCTTGTTGCGCACCTTGGCCAGCAGTTTTCCGGATGAGGACACATTAATGAGTTCGATCAGTGTCATCATCAGAATCACCCAGCCGGTTATTTCCAGACTGTCTTTGAAAACATCCAGCAAACGGTTGAGAACTATGGTCTTGTCCATTAGGATTTTACAGGTTCAGGTTTTTGGCGATGGAGGGATCGTTTTTCTTCGACCCCCAGATTTTGATGTTGATGCGTTGGGTGTCCAGGAGCGTGAGTTTCTCGGAATGCTCCAGGGCGCGCTGCACGAAGATGCATTGTTCCACCTCAGCTTTCCCGTTGACCACCGCCTCGGAAAGCGCCTTGCAGGACTGGTATCCGCAGATTCGGCAGTCCACCTGGGGTAGATTCTGGTTGATTTCAAAGGCCTTGCGCATTTTCTGCATGGCAACGGTCAGGTTGTCGTCCATCTTGTCCATGGAGCGCGGTTCCACCTTGCCGAGCACGCGCTTGTGCTGCGCGAGATAGTCGGTATAGTTGAGCAGGTCGTTGTCTTCGGCGTCCACCTCGTCGGGTGATTTCTGCATCCGTTTGCGCTGGCGCTCGGCCATGAGGAAACGGTTGTTGGCGCAGAGTATGCCTCCGGCACAACTCTCGTCGCAGGCACGAAGTTCCAGAAAATCAATATCTTGTATGTCTTCGTCTTCCAGTTTCTCCAAGAACTCGGACACATTGTGGATACCATCGATGGCCAAGTTCCGGCCCTCTTTCAGCAGGCCGATCTCACCGCCCGTGAGCGTGTAGTTGACACTGGCCTTGGAGAGCCGGTGGTAGCGCGTGCGGGAGTCTTCGCAAAGCTGGTACTCGCCTTGCTTGATGACGCGCATCACCTTGCTGTAGAGGAAGTTCATGTTGATGACCTCCGAAACCGGCGATTTCTCATCCGTGGCAGGACTCTTGATGGCCGCGATTTTGGCGGCACACGGTGTGACATAAAAGATGCCGATATCTTCAGCGGGAATGCCGTCTTCATCCGTTAGCAACTTTCTGATATACAATGCGGTAAGATCCAACGGCGGTTTGGAAAGGTACAAGTTGGGCACCAGCACCGGAAATTTCACTTGGATGAGGCGCACGATGGCCGGACAGAATGTGGAGATGATGGGTTTGAAACCGTTGTTCTCGTGTACGGTCTTCAGCATTTCCTCCTTGATGAAGTCCACGCTCTTCTCCACCTCGAAAACATGCTTGAAACCAATATGATACAGGGCTGACAGAATGGTTTTTTCCTTGATTTTCTCCTCAAATTGGGCGATGAAGATGGAAGGCAGCAGCAGCACCGGATACTTGCAGTCGTACACGGTCTGGAAGTCGTCCTGCTCGATGTAGATGGCGTTGACAGGGCATGATTGGTAGCATCTGCCGCAGTCAACACACCGGTTGGGATCGAGCTGGGGATGTCCGTCTTCCACATGGATGGCCCCGGTGGGGCAAACGCCCGTGCAGTGGGCACAGCCGATGCACAGGTCGGACTTGAATTTGAGCGCGTGGTGGAAATCTTGAACGTCAGCCATAATGTTCGGTTTTATTTGGTGAAGTAGTTAACAAATTCTATGGTGGTGCCTTTGCCCACTTCCGACTGGATATTGAGTTCGTCGGAGTTGTTCTTGATGTTCGGCAGGCCCATGCCGGCGCCGAAGCCCATCTCGCGGACCTTGGGCGAGGCGGTGGAGTTGCCCTTCTGCATGGCCCAGTCGATGTTGGGGATGCCGGGCCCTTCGTCGGCCAGCACAATGCGCACCTTGTCATCCTGCAGGTCCACACTGATGTCGCCCCGGTAGGCGTGGGCCACAATGTTGACCTCGGCCTCGTACAAGGCCACCACGGTTCGTTTCACGATGTCCGGGCTGACACCGAGTTTCTTAAGCATCCGCTTCACCTCGCTGGAAGTGGAACCGGCATTGGTGAAGTCGCCTCCTTCTACATGATAAGTGAAATCCATAAGCGGTTAGTTTGGTTAGTAAACGGCGGGTATGCCGGCCCCATACAGGATACCGGCGGTTTTGTACATGGAAAACTCCGTGCGCACCACAATCATCTCGTTGTCCTCGGCCAACTCCAGCATCTCCGGAGTCACCTCTTTTCCGCGGACGATGAGAATCATCTGGATGTCTGACATCTCGCAGGTGCGGATGGACTGCAGGTTGCACAACCCGGTCAGCAGCATCAGATTGTCATAATCCTTGAGCGTCAAGACATCACTCATCAAATCGGAGGCGAAAATCCGCTCCACGGGACGGTTCTTGTATTCTTCGCCTCCCAAAATTTCTCCTTGCACTAATGCGGCAATTTCTTCTACTGTCATTTCAATGAAAATTGTTTTTGTTTGATAATTGGCGGCAAATATACAATTTTCATTTTAAAGCATAAAAAAATACTTTTGAATATTCAAATAAAAAAAAATGTATATTTGCACGCTGAAAAAAAATTAATAAAAAATATATTATGAAAAGAAGTACTATGTTATTCAGTTTGCTTGGTGCTCTAGTCCTATCACTTTGTTTTACAGTTGGTTATGCACAGTGCGATGGTGACAATGCCAGTTACCTTTACTATGGTGCCAAGTCCAACAGCCCCTGCAAAACAGGTTTCGCTTTGGTGATTGCCGACTCCAACGGACAGCATGTCGCGCCCACATCCGCTATGACACTGCCCCATTTCAAGGGCGGAAACAAGGCCATGTGCCGTTACATCAACAAGACTATGGTTTACCCCGTCAACCTGAAAAACCAAAGAATCTCTGGTACAACGGTCGTTCAAGCCAAGGTTAAAGCCGACAGCACATTGAGCGACATTGAAGTGGTGTCCAGCTCCGGCTATCAGGAGTTCGACGATGAGGCACTTCGCATCGTGAAATCCTTCCCGAACCTGGTGCCCTCCACCCAAAGCTGCGAAGCACAAGACCTTTTGGCACAGTTCACCATCAACTTCAACATTGAAGAAGAGGATGAACGCGACAGAATAAAAGCGGAAGAGGCAGAAAGCCAAGCCATGGAAGAGGAAATCGAAAGTATCGGACCGATTACCCTTTACTTTGACAACGACTATCCGGATCCCCGTACTGTGAAGGAAACAACCGACAAACAGTACATGCAACTCTATGAGGATTACAAAGTGAAGAAGGACGAGTACATGAAGAAGTCCACTACAGCTGAGGCCAAGAGCGCTGTTGCCGATTTCTTTGATGATGAGGTTTACGGTGGCAAAGACAGACTGGAGAAAATAACCAAATTCCTGGTTAAAGCGATGAAGAAAGACAAACATGTCTCCTTCAACATTAGCGGTTTCGCCAGCCCACTGGCTGCCAGCGATTACAACAAACACCTCTCTGCCCGTCGTATCGAAAGCGTGCTGAACTATATGAAACAGGCCGAAGGCGGTTTCCTCGCTCCGTACATCAACGGCGAAAAGAGCGGCTTGTCAATCTACAAGAACCCCAATGGCGAGGTTAAGGACAACTCCGACAAGAACACTACACAAGGCGTGTATGGTCTGACGGCCGCCAAGGATCGTAAGATTGTCATTGACAATATCCAAGTACGCTAATAATCAATAGAATAACGTATTTCATATTATAAAACTAAGCCCCAAAAAGGGCTTAGTTTTTTTTGTATCTTTGCAACCCTAAAAAAATAGAGCATGGAACCCTTTGAAGAGAATGATATTCAGGAGATAGAAGAACTTGCGCAGAAGTTCAAAGAGGCGGTGGATAACGGTCAACCTGCCTATTTTGACAATACCGACATCCAGGATGTCATCGGCTTCTTTCTGGATACCAGCGATATGTTCTATTGCGAGAAAGCCCTGACATACGCGTTGCAGAATTTCCCGAAAGATCCCTATATCCGACTGCTTCGTTCCAAATATTACTCGTTTCAGAGCAAGTTTGTGGAGGCGGAAAGAGAACTCGACTATGTGGAACAGAACTTTGAACCGATTCCCGAACTCTATATTGAGAAGGTGATTCTGGCCCATATATGCAATAAAGACATTAACGCCATTGAACTGCTGCAGAAATCGTTGTCCCTGGATAAGGATATTCCGGAAACCCATCTGCTGCTGACACACGAGTATCTGATGCAAAACAATAAGGATCAGGCGGTTAAACATGCCATCCGGGCTATCCAACTGGACAGTTATGCCGCCGAGGACATCAAGAATCTCTTTGTCGATTTTGCCGATACGGGTGAGCCGCAACGCCGTCTGCTGGTGGATTTCTTCAAGGTGATGACCGAGGAGATGCCACTTTCGGGCAGCTTGTGGAGCGGTTTGGGCCTGGCATATGTCGGCATCGGTGATTTTGCCAACGCCATTGACGCCTTCCAGTTGCAGTTGTCTGTGGACGATAATGATGTTTTCGCATATGTCAACATCGCCGAATCATACTATGGCATGGAGGATTACGAACATGCTATCGAATATTTTGAACTGGCAAACAAGTCAAGCGATGTGCTCCAGTTTAATGTGCAGTTAGGACGATGCTATTTCAAATTGAAGGATTACGATAAGGCGATGCGGTATTTTATGACTGCCCGGGACGAGGACCCGGTTTATGCCACCTATGTCACCCCCGACATTGTGAAAGTCTTCAAGATTCAGGGTCGTTTCGACGAGGCAAGAGCGTTCCTCCGTGACCATCTCCAGAAAGTGCCCCAGGATTTCATCGCCATCGAGGAACTGATTGATGTCTTGAACCCGGACCATGACGATGAGGAGATCAAGGAACTTTGCTATACGGCTATCAATTTGATGGACAATAATTTGTATCCATTCTTTGATTTTATTGTCCAATACTGCTGCTACAATAATTATCCGGATCTGGGCATCGAATTGTGCGAGAATTATTTGGATGATCCTTCTTTGGCGCAAAGCATTCACTACTTCCTTGCCATGCTGCTCATCAGGAAAGGGCAGATCGAGCAGGGGTGTGAGCATCTGGAGTTGGCCTTGCTTACGGATAACCAGCGCTTGAATGTCGATTTTCTTGATGTTAATCCGGATTTGAAGAATATTCCCGAAGTGGCCCATTTGATTGCCCGTTATGCGCCGGATTCCTTTTTAGAGAACTAATTCCCTTATGAAGAGAATATTATACATCCTCCTTTTTGTTTTTGCGTGTGCCGGTGCCTTCGCGCAGACGGTTGCGCCCCAATCCGTTGCAAAAGCGGACACCTCCATTACCGATAAGGTGATCTATTGGTACAACAGCCATTTGAATTACGGAACGGTCACCCTCCTGATGGCCATTGAGAGCTCGTTTATCCCGTTCCCTTCCGAGGTGATTGTTCCTCCGGCGGCTTACCAGGCCTGCAACAGCGACAATCCGGCTTTGTACAAGACAGACTCCAAAGTGGTGAATGTGATCTTCGTTATCCTGTTTGCCACGCTGGGCGCTATGGTCGGGGCCCTGGTGAACTATTTTCTGGCTATGATCCTGGGTCGTCCTATCGTTTATTGGTTCGCCGACAGCAAAGTGGGCCATCTCTTGATGCTGAACAGCGCGAAAGTCAAGAAAGCCGAGGATTATTTCATTGAACACGGCAAGAGTTCCACGCTGATTGGCCGTCTGATACCCGCCATCCGCCAGCTGATTTCTATTCCGGCGGGTCTGGCTAAGATGAATTTGGGCGTGTTTGCCTTGTTTACCGCCATCGGTGCCACACTTTGGAACACTATTCTGGCGTTTTTGGGCTATTTTGCCCATGGCCAGCAGGACCTTATCGAGAAATACAACAGCGAACTGAAAATCCTGTTGTGGGGGTTGTGCATCGGTTTTGTACTATATCTTATATATAAGGGAGTGAAATCGTCCAAGAAAGAAAAAACGGTTGCTCCCGAAGATGAAAACGAACCCCGATGAACACCTATGGCTTGATCGGCAAATCGCTGAAACACAGTTTTTCACAGTTGTTTTTTGAAGCAAAATTCAAGAAAGAGGCGTTGACGGACTGCCAATACCGGTTGTTTGAATTGCCGGATATCGCGGATTTGGCGCAACTCCTGCTTTCTGAGCATGATTTGCGTGGGTTCAATGTGACCATTCCTTACAAAAAAAGCATTTTGCCCTATTTGGATGAACTTTCTCCGGAGGCGGCCGCTATTGGAGCGGTGAATGTGGTGAAAAGGGTAAAGGAGGTACAAGGGGTGAATGAGGTGCAAGAGGTGCATGGGGTGAAGTTGGTAAAGGAGGAAAAGAGGGTGAAAGGGGTTTGGTTGAAGGGGTATAATACGGATGCAGAGGGTTTTGCGCTTTCGTTGGAGGGTGTTGAACTGCCGGAAAGGGCGCTCGTGTTGGGCACGGGCGGTGCCGCTTCGGCGGTCAGCTTTGTGCTCCGCCAGCGCGGAATTCCCTTTTTGCAGGTGTCCAGAACCTCAGGGCGCAGCGACCTCACTTACGGGGAAGTGACGGAGGAGGTGCTGCGCGAGTATCGCTTCATCATCAATTGTACGCCGGTGGGCACGCTGGGTGAGCAACAGCGGCTGCTGCCCTTGCCCTATGAAGCACTCACACCGGCGCATTTTTTGTACGATCTTGTTTATAATCCGGAAGTTACACCTTTCCTTGAAAAAGGCAGACAATACGGTGCCCGCACGCAAAACGGATTGCGAATGCTGCATCTGCAGGCGGAGGCGGCGTGGCGCATCTGGCGCAATCTAGAAAAATAGGATATCCTTGACCACCGGAATGGAGTAGTCCGCATTTATTTTCTCTATAATCATGGTTTTCCGTCCTATGAGTTCGAACCGCAGGGCGGCGTTTTTCACTTTCACTTTCAGCACACCGCGGTTGATGGCAACACACTCGGTCTGCCCCGCGCAGAGTTCGCCAATGTACTCCGGCCATTTCTGCAGGATGGTGCGTTCGGCGTAGAGCTGCTGCTTGCCCGACTGGTTGATGAACTTCAAGGTGAGTTCGCGGATGGTGTGCTCGTTAATGTCTTTCATTGGGTTTTGTTTTTCGCTGCAAAGATATAAAAAAAGAGGGTGACTAAAAAGTAGTCATCCTCTTTTTTTCTGCAATTTAGGTTGCAATAATAATTAGTTAGTGTCATCTAACAATGGCAAATAAAAAATGGCTATTTTTCTGAAATACAGATTAA